>Ga0207711_10000010_pt1 | contig 557970 bp, 438 predicted proteins | sample KBSS34metaG_FD_184401 | JGI IMG/M metagenome (GOLD analysis project Ga0207711, IMG submission 184401) | Switchgrass rhizosphere microbial communities from Kellogg Biological Station, Michigan, USA - KBS S3-4 metaG (SPAdes) (version 2) | ecosystem: Host-associated > Plants > Roots >...
GTTCAAGCACCTTTTGTCCGTTGACCGAATCCAGGTTGCCGGTCGGCTCGTCAGCCATCACAATGGGCGGTTTCACAATGAATGCGCGCGCCAACGCAACGCGCTGCTGCTCGCCGCCTGAAAGCTGCACGGGATAGTGGTCCATACGCTCGCCCAGTCCCACCTGCTGAAGCAACGCGCGCGCTTGGGTGAGTCCATTGCCAGGGAGGTTCAATTCAAAAGGCAACAGCACGTTTTCAAGGGCGGTCAATGTCGGAATCAGCTGGTACGACTGGAAGACAAAGCCCAGCTTTTGCCCACGCACCGCCGAGAGCGCCTCTTCCTCCAGGCTATGAATTGGAGTTCCATCCAGCCAAATTTCTCCCTCACTAGGCGTATCGAGCCCGGCCAGCAAACCGAGCAGTGTGCTTTTGCCGCTGCCGCTGGCACCGACGATCGCGACGAACTGTCCAGAAGGAACGCTGAGATCGATGCCCTTGAGAATCTCAACTCTTCGTGCTCCATTTTGAATCCATTTGCGCACGCCACGAACTTCAATCATCCAGATCTCCCAACAAGATTCTCGTTTCTTCGTTCAATCTCTCTCTGAATGCTACGCGGTTTTTGAGAATAGGGTTCCCGGCGGTACAGGCCGCAACGCTTGTTGATTGGTACACTGCACGAGTGCATACTCGCAGGGCTCTTCGATCCTTCCTGGCATTCCTCGTAATCTGCATTGCCGCAGCTTCTCTGCGGGGTGTCCCACCGCAGAAAACTCTGGTCTGCTTTGGGGACAGCATCACGGCCGGCTATGGACTTGATTCCGTAAACCAGAGCTATCCATCGGCCTTGGAGCGCCTTCTGGCGGCGCGCGGATACCACTATCATGTGGTTAACCAGGGCGTTTCAGGCAACACGACGAAAGATGCCGTTGCGCGCGTCAATTCCATCGTAGCGTTGCATCCGGATGTCGTTCTGGTCGAGTTCGGCGGCAATGACGGGTTGCGTGGGTTATCTTTGGAAATAACGAAGAAGAACCTGGATTCTGTGCTGACGACATTGCAGGCGGCGCACATTCGCATACTGCTCGTCGGTATCACGTTGCCTCCCAACTATGGACCCGATTACGTCAAGAGCTTCAATGCGGTATTTCGCGATGCCGCAGCCAAACATCATCTGCCCTTGATGCCGATGCTCTATGACGGCGTGTACCAGGTACCAGGGACAATCCAACCAGACGGAATTCATCCAACAGCCAAAGGGTCGCAGTTGATCGCCGAGCATCTGGTGCCGGTGCTGCTTCCTCTACTCCGCAAATAACTCTCAAGTAAAACGAATAAGTAGGCGTCTCTCCTGCACAGGCGACCTGTGATACTCTGCGCTCCTCAGGAACTCGCAGGAGAATTGCGCAATGAAACTCGGCTCTCATCTGGCATTTGCGTTCGTCGCCATCACATGTATCGCTTTTATCCCAAGCAAACTCAGCCTGGCACAAGAGAAGCTTCTCTTTCGCGATGCCGCTCTTCCTGCTGAGAAGCGCGTTACTGACTTGCTCAGCCGCCTTACTCTCGATGAAAAGATCACCCTCATGAGCGGCGCACCCACCGTTCCGCGTCTTGGCCTTGTATTCACAGGCCAGGTTGAAGGTCTCCACGGCCTCGCTCTCGGCGGCCCTGCCGGCTGGGGCGGGAAAGGAAAAACGCCGCAGCCCACCACCACATTTCCTCAGGAGCGCGGCCTCGGCAATACGTGGGACACGGCCCTCATGCAAAAGATCGGCGCGCTTGAGGGTTATGAAGCCCGCTATTACTACCAGCGCGTTGAAGACCACCGTGGCGGACTTGTTGTCCGCGCTCCCAACGTCGACCTGGCGCGCGACCCTCGCTGGGGGCGTAGCGAAGAGTCCATGGGCGAAGACCCTTATCTAGTCGGCGCCATGTCCGTAGCCTTCCAGCATGGCCTGCAAGGCTCCGATCCCAATCACTGGCTAGCCGCCTCGCTCATGAAGCACTTCCTGGCGAACGAAAACGAAGACACGCGCGACTCCAGCTCATCCGACTTCAGCGAACGTCTCTTTCGCGAATACTATTCAGTTCCCTTCCGCATGGGCTTTGAACAAGGTGGCTCGCGCGGCGTCATGGCAGCCTATAACTCATGGAACGGTACTCCCATGATGATCCATCCCATCCTCAAAAACATCATGATCAAGGAGTGGGGTAACGATGGCATTATCTGCACCGACGGCGGCGCGCTGGGCCTGCTTATCACCGCTCACAAGACCTTTCCGGACAAGGAACACGGAGCGGCAGCAGCGGTGAAAGCCGGCATTAACTACTTCCTCGACACGTACAAGGAAGACCTCGCCAAAGCTCTCGAGGACGGCCTTGTAACCGAAGCCGATATGGACGCCTCCCTGCGCGGATGGCTACGCGTGTTAGTCAAGCTGGGCGAGTTCGATTCTGTCGACAGCCAGCCTGCCGCGAGCGATCCTTATGGCAAGATCGGCCGCGAAACGAATGTTACGGCGCCGTGGAAGCGCGAAAGCAGCGAGCAGTTGGTACGCCTGGCCACCGATGAATCGATCGTGCTGCTGAAGAATGAACGCAACACACTGCCGCTCGGTGCTGCAAAGCTCAAAACGGTTGCTGTCATCGGTCCCTGGGCGGACGAAGTTCTGTTGGATTGGTACAGCGGGACTCCACCTTACACCATCACGCCACTGCAAGGAATTCGAGAAGCTCTCGGTCCCGGCGTAAAGGTCCTTTCCAATCGCGGAGATGATCCCCACGCCGCAGCCGCGCTTGCCGGCACCGCGGACGTCGCCATTGTTGTTGTTGGCAACCACCCTTATTGCAACGCTACGCGCTGGAAACAGTGCGACACGCCCAGCAACGGCCGCGAGGCTGTCGATCGCAAGACGATCGTCCTTGAACAGGAAGATCTGGTGAAACAGGTCTTCGCCGCAAATCCGCATACCGTCGAGGTGCTTATCTCCAGTTTTCCTTACGCGATCAACTGGAGCCAACAAAACCTTCCGGCGATCGTTCACCTCACGCAAAATAGTCAGGAGTTGGGTCACGGATTGGCTGATGTGCTTTTTGGTAAATACTCGCCTGCCGGACGTCTTGTACAAACCTGGCCGACAGGCGACGATCAGCTCCTGCCCATCATGGACTACGACCTGACCCACGGCCGGACTTATTTGTATGACAAGCGAAAACCGCTTTACCCTTTTGGATTTGGCCTTAGCTACACAGAATTTGAATACCAGAATCTGCAGGCCGAGACCAAGTCAGTAGCCGGTAATGGGGAGATACATCTCAAGGTTCGAACCAGGAATGTCGGTAAGCGCTCCAGCGATGAGGTCGTTCAACTTTATGTGCAGCATCTTGGCTCATCTGTGCCTCGGCCGCGGCTTGAACTCAAAGGTTTCAAGCGCGTTCACATCGAGCCCGGTTCGGTAGCAGAGACGCAATTCACGGTAAAGGCACGTGATCTTGCCTTCTGGGATACGGAACGTCACAGATGGAAAGTGGAGAAAGAACCGATTCGGCTGCTGGCCGGCGGATCATCAGATAAACTGCCTGTCCAGACCGAGGTCCAAATCAGCAATTCGTTGGAATATGGGCCCGGAGATGAGGCGAAGTGAGAGTCCGTCAGGGCTCAAACCGCAGGGGGAGTGCGGTCTGAGCTCTGAGGTTCATGCAGGTAACAACTCAAGTCAGCATCCCGCACAAAGTGAAAAGCTTGTCGGCTGAACAGCCAGAGGAGAGGAAATGGTGCGCCCAGAGAGATTCGAACTCCCGACCTGTTGATTCGTAGTCAACCGCTCTATCCAGCTGAGCTATAGGCGCATAAAGATTCGTTGCCGAACCATCCTCAGAGTAACAAGAAACTGGAGCAAAGGCAATTCTGCCGCGCTCTCACCCCGTTATGCTTTCGGTGCCTCTGCAGGTGTCGTTTCCGATGGCGGGGGAGGTGCAATAAGCGGTAGTTCCTCTGCAATCTGGAGTCCCGACCGCCCCACCAGTTGCGTGACCATCGCCGCATTCAGTCGCGTTGCATCGTATTCCACCAGCAGTGTATTCGCCACGCGGTCGAAGGACAGGCGCCGGATGCCATACACCTCGCGGGCATTCGCCAGCGCAAAGGCCGCAGCCTCGCTGGGCTGTCCGCTGTAGCGGAAAAGGATTTCTACCGTAGTCATAGCTGCATCATACCAATTCGCCGTTCAACACGGCCTAAAGAGTCTTTAGAAAGCTCAGTATCTCCGGATCGCTCCAATCGGTGGCTCCGATAAATCTCCGCCGAATCTTGCCTTGCCGGTCGATGATGAATGTCTCCGGCCAGCCGGTAGTCGAGTACTTCTTCGCGGCCACCTCGCCCGGGTCCCAGACAGTCGTAAAATTCACGTGCCGATTTACCAGAAAGCGCCGGTACGCACCCTCGTCCTCATCGATGCTGACGGCGAGGATCGGATACTCCGGGTGGTCATGGTGAAACTGGAGCAGCGAAGGTAGTTCCTGGATGCACGGAGCGCACCAGCTTCCCCAGAAATTGAGCAACACCACCTGCCCGCGGTAGCTCGCCAGATGAATTGAATCGTGGCTGTCGGTCACCGTGAAATCCGGCGCAACCCTGCCGATCTCAGATGGATGGCTGCCCCGGTCGCAGCCCACGGCTAGCATACCCAAGGCAAGGCACAGTAAAGTTGAGCTTTGCAGTCTCCGCACACACCCATCATACGGAGCATACAGAGCGAGGGGCAATGAGCACCACGGTTGAAGCTAATCTTGAAGCATTGCCCGAAGCCGAGCCGGATTCGTCACCTCTCGAATCGCGCGCCGTTGAACTCTCGGTCATCGTACCTGCCCGTAATGAGGAAGCCAGTCTCGGCGCTTGCCTTACCTCCCTTACAGCCCAGTCCGAGGATTTTTTTGCTCTCGGCCGCGACTGGGAGCTGATCGTCGTAGACGATGGTTCGACCGACAATACCCGCTCCATTGCCGAGAGTTTTCCCGGTGTCACCATCCTCACCGCCGCCAAACTTGAAAAAGGCTGGACCGGCAAAGCCAACGCCTGTTGGACCGGCGCTCAAAAAGCTGGTGGACGCTGGCTCCTCTTCACCGATGCCGATACAGTTCATGAGGCAGGAAACCTTCGCCGCGCCATTCATGAAGCCGAGAAATACAACGCCGGCGTTCTCTCCTATTCACCTCGCCAACTTGTCTCCGGACTTGGCCAGCGAGCCCTCATGCCCCTCATTTTCAGTGAGTTGTCCCTTGCCTATCCGCCTGAGAAGGTCTCAAATCCCGCACTGCGCATCGCTGCTGCCAACGGCCAATTCCTGCTCGTCTCGCGCGAGGCTTACAGAGCCATCGGTGGCCATGAGTCGGTCAAAGGCGAAATCCTTGAAGATGTCGAACTCGCCTTCATCGCCAAGAAACGCAAAGTCGGCCTACGCTTCCGCTATGCCGCCGACGCCCTCTCTACTCGCATGTATCGCACTACGGCAGCCATGATCGAGGGCTGGACCAAGAACCTCGCCCTGCTTTTCGGCAACTGCCTCATCCTCGCCGCATGGCGCATCCTGGACATCTTCCTTCTCATCGGCCTGCCGCTTCTTGCCTGGAAATTCTGGGATTATGGCATAGCCCACGTCCCTTTCTTCACCGCCGGATGGCTGCTCACCCTGCTATGGCTGCGCAATCTGTGGCGCTTCTACGCGCGCGTCGCCAAATCCAACTTTCCCGCCCGTGATTGTGCTCTTGCGCCCCTGGCTCTGCCGCTCTTCTCCTTCCTCCTCTATCGAAGCTGGTTTCAGAACACGATCCTGCATCGCGTAAGTTGGAAGGGCCGCAGCTATCCTACCTAGAATGAAGATGTGGCAATGAGCCGTATTCGCCTGGCGGCCATAAAGTGTAACGCCAGCCCATCTCCGGCATCTTATCCTTAGGAAGCCCTGCATGATCCTGCTGACACGTCGAGCTACATTTTCCGCCTCGCACTACTACTGGAATCCTGCGTGGTCCGAGGAGAAAAATCGCGAGGTCTTCGGCCGTTGTGCCAACCGCAATGGCCATGGGCACAATTACACCCTTGAAATCACCGTAACCGGCATGATCGATAAGGTATCCGGCTTTGTTGTCGATCTCAAGTGGCTCAAGGATTTGATCGAGCTGCACGTTCTCAGCGTCTACGATCACCGCCACCTCAACCACGAGGTGCCCGAGTTCTCAATCCTCATTCCAACCACGGAGAATATTGCAGTCTCCGTCTGGAAGCGCCTTGAACCTCACGTGGCAGCTGCGGGCGGAGCTACACTCAGCCGTGTCCGCGTCTACGAAACCCCCGACATCTTCGCTGAATACAGGGGTGAGTAAGTGAAAGCCTACTTCACCCGTGCCTACACCTTCAGCGCCAGCCATCGCCTGCATGTCGATGCGCTCTCCGCTGCTGAAAATCAGGCGATCTTCGGCAAGTGCAACAATCCCTACGGACATGGCCATAACTACCGTCTCGAGGTCACTATCTACGGCGTCGTCGATCCCGAAACTGGCATGGTCATCAACATGGCAACACTCGACAGCGTGGTAGCTCAACAGATCATCGAGCGCTTCGATCACACCAATCTCAATCTCGATCCGATCTTTGCGCATCAAGTGTCAAGTACTGAAAATCTGTGCATAGCCGCCTTCAACCTGCTCAAGCCTTCTCTCGAACCGGCGATGCTCGACAAAATTCGGATTGAGGAGACTGAGAATAACTTCTTCGAGTACAGTGGCCGGTAAATCAGCTCCTGGTCTCGCATCCCTTAACGCATCGCAACCACAAGCCGTTCAAGTACAAGCTGCCCCGCCCGGATTCAGTGGGCCTAAGGACAATCAATGGCGCATCCAATCGTTGTCAGCAAGTCCGCGCAATCAGTCGCAACCCGGCACGACTCAACCGGTCTTGAGAACTACTCCACGCAGGATCTCTATCGCGAGCTCCTGGGCCGGTTCCACGAAGACCCTGACCGGGACGGCCTGCTCGCTACACCCGGTCGCGTTGAGAAAGCTATGGCCTTCCTCACCCAGGGCTACAACCAGGATCCTACGCAAATCCTGCGCGGCGCACTCTTTGACGTCGATTACGACGAGATGGTCATCGTAAAAGACGTGGAGATGTACTCGCTCTGCGAGCATCACATGCTCCCGTTCTGGGGACGTGTCCATGTTGCTTACATCCCCAATGGCAAGGTGATCGGCCTGTCCAAGATTCCACGCCTGATCGAAGTCTTCGCGCGCCGCCTACAGGTTCAGGAACGCGTGACGCGGCAGATTGCCGACGCGATCCAGGAAGCAATTGAGCCGCGCGGGGTGGGTGTGGTGATTGAAGCCCGCCACATGTGTATGATGATGCGCGGCATCGAGAAACAACAATCGACTACAGTAACGTCGGCGATGGTCGGCTGCTTCCGTGACCAGCCTACACGCAGCGAATTCCTCTCCCTTGTCCGCCAGCCGGGCGTGAGCAACACTCTGTAAGGCTACCCGCCTGCCGCTTCGCCGCGCTTCGGTCCGATAGAGTAGGTAGAGTGAACGGGCTACTGGTAGTCGACAAGCCGGGTGGAATGACTTCGCATGACGTGGTCAGCCGCATCCGTCGGCTAACCGGGGAAAAATCAGTAGGCCACCTGGGCACTCTCGACCCAATGGCTACTGGCGTTCTGCCGCTGCTGCTGGGCAAGTACACTCGGCTGGCTCAGTTCTTTTCCACTGCGGACAAGACCTACACCGGGCACATCCGCTTCGGTTTTGCAACGGACACCTACGATGCGGAGGGTGAGGTCGTCGGCCCTGTCCTTGACCCGACGCTCACGTTTGAACAGGTGCGTACGGCGGCTCTCCAATTTCGTGGAGAAGTTCAGCAGATGCCGCCCGCCTTTTCTGCGAAGAAGGTTCATGGCAAACCCGCTTACAAGCTGGCCCGCGAGGGAAAGCCCGTTGAATTGCAGCCCAAGGTAATCCATATTCATCGCTTTAGCATTGACTCGATAAATCATGATATTGCGGCATTTACGATGACGGTAAGTGCTGGAGGCTATGTGCGCTCCGTGGCTCATGAGCTGGGGCAGATGCTGGGCTGCGGAGCCCATTTGAGCAGCTTGCGGCGCACACAGGCTGGGGCATTTTCACTCGATCAGGCATGGACGCTGGACGAGTTGGCGGAGCTGAATCCGGTGGAGAAGGCTTCGATTCATCCTCGGGCGATACTACCGGAGATGCCTGCTGTTTCCGCTGATGCGGTTGCCCTGGGCCGTTTGCGCAATGGAGGGCAGACAAATCTGCCCGATTTTTCCGACGCGGAGCTCGTAAAAGTTTTCTCCGGACAGAGAAACCTGGCTGCAATCGCGAAAAGAGTGGCTGGAACATTGTTCCAGCCACAGATTGTATTAGGGTAATCGAGCTGAATAGTAGTCGTTAGTACAACCGGAAACGAACTTCCACGCTGATCGGCACCGGAACGGATTTGCCGGATTTGGCTTCGATAGCCGGCTTGAATTTGTACTGTCGCACGGCTTCGATAGCCTTCTCGTCCAGCCCCATACCGAGCGAGCGACTTACGTGCACATTCTGCGGGTTACCCTGAGCATCGACAATCAGCGAAATGACCACGGTGCCTTCGTACTTGGCACGGCGTGCTTCATCGGAGAACTCGGCTTCAACCGAATAGGTCAGCTTGGGCTCGCTGACGCCGTTGCCTACACGATAGAGTCCGCCGCCGACGTTGCCACCGCTTCCAGGACCAAATCCGTTGCCGTTGCCGCTGCCGTCGCCGCCGCCTTTGCCGGTACCAATGCCGTTGGAGCCCTGGCCGTTGGAGAGCACGACGTTGTTATGTGAGGTCAGCACACCAATATTGGGGAGATTAGGATTGTCCGGCAGTTTAATTGGTTGAACGTTAATCGCCGGCTCAATCGCAATCTTCGGTTTTTCTACCGTCTGTACCTGGGGCTGCACGATGGGCTGCTTTGCAATCTTGGGAGTATGGCCTTTGATCGGGTCGACGATGTCGTGCGATCCGCCGCCGCCACCGCCGCCAGTCTGTCCCGGTTTGGGGGACTTCGGCTGCCATGGCCGGATGTTGACATCTACGTTGTTTGAGATGAGTGGCTTGACCACGGTGGCAATATTTTTGCGGAAGGCAAATAGCAGCAGAGCCAGAATGCCGAGGTTGACGATAGTGGAGATGGCGATAGAGGCCGGACTGCGCTTGACTGCCATCCGGTCCGGAACCGGGATCGGTGTGCTGGTCAGTTCAAGTGGTGGCAGCTTGGTGGGAAAGAAGAGATCGTGAACATTTTCGAAGAGGTCGGCAAAGACCGATTTTTCTTGAATTGCCTTGCCCAGGAATGCGTCAAATTCGTGGCCGGTGTCCGGAGGCGGAGTATTGAGGCGTCCATTGCCAGAGTTTGCGGTGGATTCAACTTCGGGCGGATTGAGCAGATCGTTTGCCATAGTTTCTGCCAGGTTCTCGTTTCCCAGATACTTCTGTTGCAGATACGACTATCCAGGTCGTTCGTTCCAAGTTTGCAAAGGCCGGAATTCAACAACAGCCTATCCAGATATTATGCGGGAGCACTGGCCCTTATGTCTCGCCCATGCACTGTTTCTGTCAGGATGTTCCCTCCACAAAACTCAATCGCTTGAGTTCGATGCTCTGAATGCGTATCTCTCACCATAGACGGTACGAGCGACGGGTGGTTACCGGATTTTCTCGTCCATCGGCATTTACACTGACAATTGGACGTCAAGCAACACAATCGGGATGCAACCGAGCAAGATTGATCAGTGAAACAGGAGTACGAATGTCTGCTGTACCGGAATTGAAGGCAACGCTGACGTTGCCCAAAACGGATTTTCCAATGAAGGCCAATTTGCCGCAGAACGAGCCGACCAGGCTTGCGCGCTGGGCTGAATTAGACATCTACGCGGCACTGCGCAAGGCTGCCGCCAAGCCGATCCGTGGAAAAGCCCGGCCAAGCTATCTTCTGCACGATGGGCCGCCCTACGCCAACGGGCCTCTGCACCTGGGCCATGCGCTGAACAAGGGTCTCAAGGACTTTGTCGTCAAGTCCAAGACCATGGCCGGCTACGACTCGCCTTACGTGCCGGGATTCGACTGCCACGGGCTGCCGATTGAGATCAAAGTGGATGAGCAGCTGGGCCGCAAGAAGCTTGAAATGCCCGCCCCCGCCGTGCTCGAAGCCTGCCGGGCGTATGCACAGCGCTATGTAGACCTGCAAACCACGCAGTTTGAGCGCCTGGGGTGTTTTGGACGCTGGAGCGATCCGTACAAGACGATGTCACGCGGCTACGAGGCGCGGACGCTGGAAACCTTTTACGGATTTCTTGAAAAGGGCTTTGTTTACCGTGGTTTGAAGCCGGTTTACTGGTGCATCCATGACCGCACGGCGCTGGCCGATGCGGAGATTGAGTACGAACAACACACCAGCCCCTCCGTCTATGTGCGCTATCGGATGACCTCCGATGTGAGCTCGCTGGGCGAGGAAGCTGCCGCTGCGCTGACTGGCCGAGAGGTCTACACAATCATCTGGACGACTACGCCGTGGACGCTTCCGGCCTCGCTGGCGGTGGCTTTCCATCCGAGTTTTGAATATGTAGCGTTGGCGGCTGGGCAGGAGCCGGATGCACCGGTGTACATCGTTGCATCTGAGCTTGCGGCATCGGTGGCAACGGCCTGCAAACTGGGCGAGCCGCTGGTACTGGCCCGCTTTCCGGGAAGCCGCCTGGATCGCTCTACCTTCCAGCATCCGTTTCTCGACCGCAGCGTATTGGGCGTGAACGCCGATTACGTGACGGCAGACCAGGGCACCGGCGCTGTCCATACGGCGCCCTCCCATGGGGCGGATGACTTTTATACCGGCGTCCGATATGGGCTCGATCCGACCACGCGGGTAGATGCGGCAGGGGTTATCCATGTAGATACCTCTGCATGGCATGAAGCCGAGCCGCCAGCCTTTGACGGCAAAAAAGTCTTTGCGGCGAATCCGCTGATCATCGAGTTGCTCAAGGAAAAAGGCGCACTTCTCGGCTTCCGCGAACTGGAACACTCCTATCCGCATTGCTGGCGTTGCCACAATCCAGTGATTTTTCGTGCGACCGAGCAGTGGTTCATCGGATTGGAGACGCCGGTTCTGCGGGCTGATGGGTCGGAGACGACATTCCGCCAACTGACCATCGAGCAGATTGCTACGGTGAACTGGGATCCGGCATGGGGCCAGGAGCGCATCACGAACATGATCGCCACGCGCCCTGACTGGTGCATCAGCCGACAGCGCATCTGGGGCGTACCCATTGCAGTCTTTCTCTGCACCAGTTGCCATGCGCCCATCGAAGACGCAGCTCTCAATGCAAAGATCGTGAAGCTTTTCGAAACGGAGGGCGCCGAAGCCTGGCATACCACCTCCGTCGATGATCTTCTGCCCGCTGGCGCCAAATGCGCCAAGTGCGGCAATGCGGAATTCCACAAGGAGATGGACATCCTCGACGTCTGGTTCGACTCCGGCTCAAGCTGGCATGCCGTGGCGGAGACTGACCCGGATTTGCGCGATGCCTACAACGCGGAAGGCGGCCGCACGGTGCTGTACCTGGAAGGCGGCGACCAGCATCGCGGGTGGTTCCACTCATCATTGCTGACCTCGGTTGCGCTGCGTGGCAAGGCGCCTTATACCAATGTTGCGACGGCAGGCTGGACACTTGACGAGCTGGGGCGCGCGATGTCGAAATCGCTGGGCAATGGCGTTGATCCGGTGAAGGTGGCCAACGAGATGGGTGGCGAGATTGTGCGCCTATGGGTGGCGTCGGTCGACTTCCGCGAAGATATGGCAGCGAGCGACAACCTAATGAAGCGCTGCGCGGAGATTTACCGCAAGCTGCGCAATACCTTCCGTTTTCTACTGGGCAATCTGGCTGGATTTGATCCTGAGCAGGCGGTGCGTTTTGAAGAGCTGGAGCCGCTGGATCGATACATGCTGGCACGGACCCGCGAACTGACGGCGCAGGTTTTGCAGTGGTACGAGGATTTTGAATTCCACCGGATCTATCATGCAGTCAATGAATTTGCCATTGCTGATTTGAGCGCTTTTTATCTGGATGTTTTGAAAGACCGCATGTATACATTCGCGCCGACTTCCCGAGCCCGGCTGTCAGCGCAAACTGTGCTGTGGAGAATTACCGAGGCGCTGACGCGCCTGCTGGCGCCGATTCTGAGCTTTACTGCGGACGAGGTATGGGATTATCTACCGGCGATGGCAGAGCGCGAGGCCAGCGTGCACCTCGCGCTCTTCCCTGCTCCGGAGTCGATTTATCCGGAAGATCCAACGGCTCTGCTGGAAGAGTGGAAACATATCTTCGGGGCTCGCGACGCGGCAATGCTCGTTCTTGAAGAGGCGCGCCAAGAGAAGCGTATCGGCAAAGGATTGGAGGCAGAGATCGAGATTGAGGCATCAGGGCAGCTATTCGATATTCTGCGACGCTACGCCGACAGCCTCAAGGAGATTCTGAACGTATCCAAGGTTACGGTGAAGGAATCGCCTGCAACGAAGACTGTAGCCTTGCCTGCCTCGGGCAGCAAGTGCGCCCGCTGTTGGAATTTCATGCCTGCGGTTGCGAACTATGGAGTTTGGGAGAACGTTTGCACGCGGTGCTCGGAGGCACTTACGGCGATGGGTGTTGAACCGCCATCGGGTGACTCGAGCGAGGTGAGTGCGTGAGCGAGGCATCATTTAGCAAGCCATCCTCGCGGCTGCCGTGGCTGCTGCTCATCTCCGCCGCCGTCGTCCTGTTGGATCGGCTCAGCAAGAACTGGGTCCGGCAACACATCGAACTGGGCCAGGCGATTCCGGTGATTCCCAAGGTCTTCAGGATCACGCATGTACTCAACGATGGCGCGGCCTTTTCGCTTTTTGCCGATTCAGCGACGCCAGAGCACGTCCGCTGGGGGCTGATTGCCTTTTCAACCGCGGCGGCCCTGGCCGTTCTGATTGCATTGCTGCGCATGGGGCGGAACTTCACCTTTACCACGGTTGCGCTGGCGCTGGTGTTAGGTGGTGCAGTCGGCAACGATTATGACCGTATCCGCTTTGCTTCAGTCATCGATTTTCTTGAAGTACACATCTTTTCGTATCACTGGCCCGACTTCAATGCGGCTGACTCGGCCATTGTGGTCGGAGCCTGCCTGCTGCTGCTCGATGCGGTATTGCCCAGGAAAACCGCTTCAAACATCACAGAAACCACCGCAGCCAACTAGCTGCTGAGTTAAGGCAACTTCCCCTCTGTCCATCAGGCTTTCGCGAGCTTCTTCAGGGTAACCCGAGACGATTACGCATTTGGGGTGGACGTGATCTTTTGTGGAATGCAAAGTACCTTTGCCCTGTGATAAACGTTGATTCCACACCTTTTTCAGTGGAACACGGTGCCGAATGCCCGAAGCGGATGGCGAAGTAACCAGGCTCCTCGAGCGCTGGCGGGAGGGTGATCCGAATGTTTTGGAAAACCTGATTCCACTGGTGTACGAACAGCTGCATCGAATCGCCAAGAGATACATGCGCCATGAACGCGAAGACCACACGCTGCAGCCGACTGCCTTAGTAAACGAAGTCTACATGCGGCTGCTGAATCAGCGGAAGATTACCTGGCATGATCGCGGGCATTTCTATACGTTTGCGGCACGGATGATGCGCAATATTCTGAAGGATCACGCGCGAGCTCATCTTGCAGACCGCCGTGGGGGGTCTGGCGCAATCCGGCTTCCGCTCTCGGATGAACTGGCCTGGGTAGGCACATCGTCCGTGGAGATTCTCGATCTGAATCGCGCACTTGATCGGCTCGAACAACTGGACCAGCGTAAGGCTCATGTGGTGGAGCTACGCTTCTTTCTCGCTCTCACCATGGAAGAGACCGCCGAAGTTCTATCGATATCACTGGCGACGGCGGAGCGCGATCTTAAGTTTTCTCGAAGCTGGCTCTTTCATGAATTGAAGAATCCTGCATCGAAAGCGGAGAGCATGTGACAAGCGCAGATTCCGGTTCGGACTTCGACATTGCAACTCGATGGAAGCGAATCGAAGATCTGTTCCATCGGGCGATGGAAGTTGACGCGAACGTACGCGCTGTAAGGGTTGCGGAATGGTGCGCCGGAGATGCGGGACTGGAGCAGGAGCTTCAAGCTCTGCTGGAAGCCGACAACCGTGTCGAGAATCTTATCTCCACTGGCTCTAAGAGCGAACCAGAAGAATCGATTCCAAATAGGTTTCTGTTGCGATCCTCCAAAATTCGCACAGGCATGATCCAGGAGAGCGCAGAAGAAGTAGAAGACGATCAGTGGATAGGACGCAAGCTTGGAGCGTTTCGGCTCGAACGTCTGCTGGGCCTGGGCGGCATGGGCGTCGTATATCTTGGCCGCCGTGTTTCAGGGGGTCTGGCCCAGCAGGTAGCAATCAAGCTCGTCGGACGTCATCTGCGCTCATCGCCTGTAGTGCAACAGTTTTTGCTGGAACGCGAGACCCTGGCCCGGCTGGAACATCCACACATCGCACGATTGATCGATGGGGGTGTCACCGTTGAGGGATTCCCTTATGTGGCGATGGAATTTGTCGAGGGACGACGGCTCGATGCAGCCTGTGACGATCCTGCGACCTCCATCGATCAAATCATCCGGTGGATGTTGCAGTTGTGCGACGCCGTCAGCTACGTCCATCGCAATCTGATTCTGCACCGCGACCTGAAACCGGGGAACGTCATGGTGACCGATGAAGGCTCGGTCAAGCTGCTGGATTTTGGAACTCTCAAACGCATTGGACCAGAGAGTCAAACTGATTCAGCGATGACACAGGCAGGCATGCGAGCGGTAACGCTTCGGTATGCCAGTCCGGAGCATATTCAGGGAGATCGGATCTCAACGGCGGCGGATGTGTTTTCGCTGGGGATGATCCTGTATCGACTCATTGCAGGCGGCCTTCCCGAACGCATGAATCATATGCCGATCGGCGTCTATCTTGAATTTCTGCGCGAAGGACAGATCGCTCCGCCATCGCATGCAGCCGCGCAATCGAGCGTGGCGCGGAAGATCGACATACATGTAAGCAGAGACCTGGATGCGATCGTTGCCAAGGCTTTGCGTTTCGAGCCCGAGGCACGTTATCCAACCGCGGGTGCCCTGGCTGAGGATCTGTGGAATCTTTTGACACATCGACCGGTTTCGGCAAGAGATGGCAGTCTGCGCTATCGGGCCGACAAATTTTATCTCCGCTTTCGCTGGCCGATCCGAGCTGCAGTCGCGGCGATCCTCGTTCTGACCATCGGCCTGAGTGTGATGGCATGGCAGGGCCATGTGGCTCGCCGCGAAGAGGCGCGCGCGGAAAAGGGCGTTGAAGATGAACGTCAACTGGCGCATATGCTGTTGTTCGACTATTTCGAGCAGCTTCGCCAGATTCCGGGCTCGATCGACGCAGAACGCAAGGCAGTCACACGCGCTCTGGCTTACCTGGATGCTCTGGCCGCGATTGCACCAGGATCCGATCTGGAACTGGATACGATTGGAGGCTATACGGACATGGGCAGCCTGCTCGGGGATCCCTACGAGCAGAATCTTGGCGATGTCCCGGGTGCGTTGCGCGCATTGAACAAGGCTGTTGCAGTGGCTGAAAGCCGAGCGGCGAAGCATCCTCATGATCTAGCATCGATGCAAATGCTAGCCAACGCGGAAATGGCCATCGGCGGAACCTACATGGGCAACGGAGATGCGATCCAGGCCGAGAAGTATCTGCAAAATGGCGCCGATACTGTGGCCGCGATGGCCAAGGATTCCAAGGTTACCGCCGACATGCTGCAACTGGCGGCAAGCTTGACCGATCTGCTGGGCGATGTGTACGACCCAGGTCGCGGCTATTCAACTGCGGACCTGAGCAAGTCAATGCAAACATATCTCTTGTCCGACGAATACGACGAACAGTGCCGGAAGATCGAGCCGAAAAACGCTGCGTGCAATGCTGGGGTAGTCGTGGGTGATTACAAACTGGGTTTATTGATGGAAACAACAGACCCGGCTTTCTCTGCAACGCGTTACAGACACGGACTGAACGTGGTGAACCAATATCCGAGTGAACTGAGCAAGACAACACGAGCGCTGCGTGGAAAGAACTACATGCTCAGCCGCCTAGGACTGATGGAAATGACCCTCGGACAGACAGAAGAGGGCATGAAGTTATCCAGACAGGCACAGGCCGGCTTTCGCGAGGCAATCGCCAGGGCTGAACTCGACAATCGCGCTCGCTTTGATCTGGTAGCCTTCGAGACCGATCTCTCCGAGGAATACGATCGCGTTGGCAAAGATCAGGAGGCTGCCGAGACAGCTCATGAGGTGTTGGGGGTTCTGTCGGTTTTGTTACAACGTAGCCCGAGGAACGTTCGCTGGCAGATGATTCAGGCAAACGATCTCAGGACTTCAGGACGAGCCGAGACGAGACTGGGACATAAGAGAGAAGGCGCCATCGCCAGCAAAAAAGGGATGGATCAACTCGTCAACCTGGCAGAAAACAAAGATGCCACGCCAGAGGCACTCAGCTCCGCGGCAGATGCCCTGATTGAACTCCACCTGCATCCGGGCGATGAAAAGATCGCGGTGAGCTTCGCAGAGAGAGCCGTAAAAGCGTTTACAAAACCAACGCCGGAGCTCTTGTTGACGCTGGCCAAAGCGCAGTCAGCTTCTGGCCAATCTCAAGAGGCGGCAAAAACGGCACGACTGGCGCTGGCTGCATTGACAGGGCCAGTCAAGAGCAAGATCGTCGCAGACGAGATTGCGGATGCTCGGCGCCTGGTAAAGTAGACTGCATCCATTTCGAATCCGAAGTTGCTGGGTTAACGATCTGATTTTGAAGCTGGATCCGGTTGCGTTTGGTTGACCTTGGGAACTCTGCCGAGTAGTTGATGCACGTCCGAAGAGGAGGCCGGAAGACTCTTCAGTATGCTGAGTTCCCTTTCTACATCGTCGCTGGATTGATGCATGGAGTCTGACGTCTGCGGAGTAACACTCAACTCCAGACGCGCCAGTTTTTCGTATTCGCGCGCCATCTCCAGCTTGAGTTGAAGGTCGCTATCATGCTCTATTTCCAGTTTGTGAATCGTTTCGTGCGCGCTTTTCAGCAAGGCAGCCTGAGCGGCTTCGGAACCCTGCAATCCATGTACGGAATCATAGAGTTCACCAACAAGTGAATCGGTAAGGCGGACCAGGTCGTGCAGACGCGAGATGGCAATCTGCCGTTTTATCGACGCCTCGCGCGTCCTCCATACGACACCGAAAACGCTCACGAGAACAATTGCCAGCAGCGCAAATCCAAAAATAGCAGCAAGCTGATTTCGCAGTACCCACTTCTTCGCGCCCATCAGCCATCCAGTTGGACGCGTTTGAATTGGATAGCCTAAAAGATAGCGGCGAAACTCGTCGTGCATCTCCTGCACGCTCTGAAATCGGTCATCAAGACGGGCTGCGAGAGCCTTGGCAAGAATCGATTCGATGTCACCGTGGACCGTGGATAGGAGCTTGCTGGCGGAGGTCGAACGGCGTTCGGCGATCTCTTGCAATATCTGTTTATCGAGATTGTTGAGCTTCTTCGCAATGGCGTTAGCCGATAGGTGCGGGGCCTGGGTTTGCAGTGCGGCGATGGGCAGAAGTTCTGGAGGGATGCCGAGGATCACGCTTTGGGCAATCAGTCCAAGCGAGTAGATATCGCTGGCAACGGTAAGACGTTCGCCCACGCGCTGCTCGGGGCTCGCATAGAGCGCTGTGTATTGATCCAAGGCTTGACCCGCGATCGGCTCCTGCGCTCCCGATGCGGTTAGAAAAGCAGCAACTCCGAAATCGAGGAGCCGAGGCGCTCCATCTGCGGTTACAAGAACGTTGGCCGGTTTGAGATCGGCATGGACAACCAGATGCCGGTGCGCGTATTCAACAGCCTCCAATACATCAATCAAAATCTCGATGCGGCGGCGAACCGAGAGGCGATGCATGTTGCAGAAGGCATCGAGTGGAACACCGTCTACGTATTCCATGACAATGTAGCGCGATCCGGCGTCGGACTCGCCCAGGTCCAGCATCCTGACAATGCTTGGGTGATCCAGTACAGCGAGCAACCGGCCCTCGCGCACGATCGACGGTTCAGCAGTATTCGGAAAAAGGCTCGGATGGAGTATCTTGATCGCGACCTGTTGCGAAAACTGTTCGACGCGTTCTGCGAGGTAAACAACCCCCATGCCGCCTTCACCCAGAACCCGCACAATGCGAAACGGGCCGATGGTTTCGGGCGTCTCAACCCGATTGGGCTTTGGGTTTTCCATTCATGGCACCGCGCGCAGGAAACTGAGAGCGAGTATATATGCGCGCTGCAGTGCGGGCTTGCGATTTTTTGCGTGAGTGAGATTTTCTTGATTGCCGACTACATTTTGCTCACTACTTCTCGATGGTCAGCTCGGATTTTGCGATTTTCTTCGAGACATCTGCGGGGGTAGGAAGCTGCGTTCTGTCCCAGCCTCCGCCAAGCGCTTCAATCAATTGGACTGAAGCCGTCATCTGCTGCGTCCGCAGAGTCGTCAAAGACTGCTGATCGCTGAGCAAAGTAGTCTGCGCGGTAACCAGGTTGACATAGGGATCAATCCCGGTCTGATATCTGCCTGTCTCCAATTCCACAAACTTCTGAGCCGATTCCACCGCAAGCTGTTGCTGTTGGATCTGCTGCGAGAGTATGCGGGTCGCAGCAAGCGAATCCTCCACCTGTTGAAATGCAGTTAGCACTGTCTGCCGATAACCGGCGACATTGGCGTTGTATAGAGCGACGTACTGTCTCACGGTAGCGCGCCTAAGCCCTGCATCGAAGATGGTTTCATTCACTCCTGGCCCAACAGACCAGAAGCGGCTCGGCCAGTCAAATAAATGTTTGAACGCGGAGCTCTCAAAGCCACCCTCGGCACTGAGCGTGAGATTCGGATAGAACGCAGCCGTCGCAACGCCGATCTGCGCGTTGGCTGAAGCCATGTTGCGTTCTGCGGCAGCAATGTCAGGGCGCCGCTCGAGCAGTTGCGACGGCAGTCCGATGGGAACAGCAGGGACGGGCGCATTGAGAGCCCTCACCGGCATCGAAAACCCCGATGCCGGCTGGCCGATGAGCAAAGCGATTGCATGCTCATCCTGGGCGCGTGCAATGCCCAGGTTGATCAGACTGGACTTTGCATTCTGCAAAGTATTCTCGGCCTCGACGACCGATATCTGATCGTCCACCCCGGTCTCATAGCGAGCGCGCGCAATCTCAAGCGACTTCGCATCGGCGTCAACTGTGTCCTGCAGGAGCTTGATGAGCGCGTCCTGGCCGCGCAATTCAAAGAAGACTGTGGCCAGCGTTGCCTGCTCGGTGAGCCGTTCGTTTTCAAGATCAGCCGCGCTCAACTGCGCGTTGTACTGTTGCTCGCGAATTGTGTTGCGTACCTTGCCCCAAAGATCGGGTTCCCATGTTACCGAGAGCGGCAACGTCGTGAGCTGGCTTCCCTTGCCGGTAATGTTGGTCGCAGCGCTGTTTCCCGTGTTGGAGGAAGCCTGCGACCGCGTAAAACCCGGACCCACGGAGACAGTGGGATAAAGTTGCGAGCGCGCCTGCGCAATCAGCGTGCGCGCTTCCATGAAGTTTTCGAAGAACTGCTTGATGTTCTGATTGTTGATGTTGACCTTGTCTTCGAGATCGTTCAATTCCTGATCGTTGTAGATCTCCCACCACTTGCCTCGCAGCATTGCATCCTGCGGCTGCGCCACTTTCCAGTCGCCCGATCCTTGCGTCTGGCTCGGCGTCTCTTTGTACGAGGCTGGCGGCGCCTGCGCCGTTGCCGGAGGAACATGGTATACGGGGCCGACTCGGCATCCGGCAAGGACGAGCGTCGACATTGCCGGGATTAGAAGAGCGGTCTTGAGGAGAGAGTTTTTCATGGGCGTTACATCCGTAGTACTTTTTGTCAATCAGCGAGAGAAGGCGCTGGGCCTCCAGGGTTAAATGTGTCGCGCTCTTTCTTGAGCATTCTCAACCGCAGCCGGTCAAAGGTGAGATAGACCACGGGCGTAGTGAAAAGAGTTAGAAGCTGGCTCAAAATCAAGCCGCCGACGATGGTGATACCGAGGGGCCGGCGAAGCTCCGAGCCCGTGCCGGTGCCAAAAGCGAGAGGCAATGCGCCAAAGAGAGCAGCCATGGTAGTCATAAGAATCGGACGGAAGCGCAACATGCAGGCTTCAAAGATTGCGTCTTCTGTCGACTTGCCTCCTTCACGCTCCTGCTGCAGCGCGAAATCGATCATCATGATGGCGTTCTTCTTGACGATACCGATCAGCAGCACGATGCCGATGATAGAAATAACATCGAGGTCGGCTTTGAAAAACATGAGCGCAAGCATGGCTCCGACGCTCGCCGACGGCAGAGTCGAGATGATGGTGAGAGGATGTACCAGGCTCTCGTACAAGACACCGAGAACGATGTAGACCGCGAGGATAGCCGTGATCGCCAGCACCCACTCGGTGCTCAAAGATTGCTGATAAGCAAGAATCGTACCCGCGAATACCCCATGAACGGTACTGGGGGTGCCAAGCCTCTGCTGCATCTGCTGAATTTCGAGTGTTGCGTCGCTGAGAGAAACACCGGGAGCCAGGTTGAATGACACCGTCACTGATGGAAAGAGACTTGTATGGTTCAGTGAAAGTGGCACAGTATTCGACGAAGTCCGGGCCAGGGAAAGAAGCGGCACATTGCCTGAGGCGGTAGCGCTACTCGTCCCGTTGGGATGAAAATAGATATTCTTCAGCCCCTCTGGACTGGCCCAATATTCGGGGGCTACTTCAAGCACAACATAATACTGATTTAGCTGGGTGTAAATAACCGAGACTTCAGACTGGCCGAAGGCACTGTAAAGACCCTGATCGAGAGCTTGCGTTGTCAGGCCAAGCCTGGCGGCGGCGGCGCGATCATAGGTGAGAACTTCATCGAGTCCACCGTTCTGCTGGTCGGAATTTACATCCTGGAGGCCAGGCAGCTTCTTCATTTCTGCGAGCAGGCGTGGCCCCCACAGATTGAGATCGGGAAGATTGTCGGCCTGGATTGTGTATTGATAGAGTGCACTGCTGCCACGTCCACCGATGCGAAGATCCTGCGATGCCTGCAGGAACGTCGAGGCTACCGGCATTCGGTTCAACTTGGGCCGAAGCCGATTGATGATCTCCGGAGCGCTGACTTTGCGCTCTTTGAGCGGCTTCAATGCAATGAAGATAAATCCGCCGTTCGTTGCTCCCTGGCCGCCGGTGAAAGCGATCATGTGCTTAACTGCTGGATCGCTCTTGATTACCTTTACGATCTCTTGAAGAGAGCTATTCATGGCGGGAAAGGAGGAATCCTGCGGGCCCTGTATTCCGCCACCCATGGTGCCTGTGTCTTGCTGAGGGAAGAACCCTTTGGGGATTTTGAAAATGATGACAACATTTAAAGCGATGGTGAGAACTAGAACGACCAGGGTAATGGTTGGATTTTCCAATACCCAATGGAGACTGCCGCGATAAAGCGACAGAACCCAATCGAAGAACCGCTCTGTTGTCTTATAGAAGCGCCCATGCTTCTCCTGCTGCTTGTGGCGAAGAAGATGCGCGCACATCATCGGCGTCGTGGTCAGCGAAATGACCATCGAAACCACGATGGCGGTAGAAAGCACGACTGCAAATTCGCGAAACAGCCGTCCAACGATTCCGCCCATGAGCAGAATGGGGATAAAGACAGCGATGAGTGACACACTGATGGAAAATACGGTGAAGCCGATTTCCTTCGCACCCCTGAGAGAAGCAGCGAAGGGTTCCATTCCGTTTTCGAGATGACGTGTAATGTTCTCCATGACCACGATCGCGTCGTCCACGACAAAGCCAGTGGAGATCGTCAGAGCCATTAGAGAAAGATTGTCGATGCTGTAGCCAAAGAGGTACATCACAGCAAATGTGCCGATGAGCGAAACCGGGACTGAGACCGCCGGTATGAGAGTGGCGCGGCCATTGCGGAGAAAGATGAATACGACCAGGATTACCAGGCCGACGGAAATCATCAGCGTACGCTCGACATCACTCACTGAAGCACGGATGGTCGTGGTTCGATCCAGAACAACTGTCATGTCGATGCCGGTGGGGATCGATGCTTTGAGCGAGGGCAGTTGCGCGTAGATCCGATCGACGGTATCAATGATGTTTGCGCCCGGCTGACGAAAGATGATGAGCATGACGGCGCGTTTACCATCCATGTATCCGGCTGCGCGAATATTCTGGACGGAGTCGACAACATCCGCAACGTCGGTAAGATGAATTGCCGAACCATTCTTGTATCCGACGATGAGTGGCTTGTAGTCGACTGCGTGCGAGATCTGGTCGTTCGCTATGATGTCGGCAATGCTGTCGCCGTTCGATATCTGTCCTTTGGCAAGATCTGAATTCTGAATACTCAGGACTGCCTGAAGGTTGGCCATCGTCAGGCCGTAACTGGCGAGTTTGGTTGGATTGACTTCCACGCGCACTGAAGGCAGTGCACCACCGCCGGGATTGACCTGGCCGACTCCCTGAATTTGAGAGACCTTTTGCTGAATGATCGTGGATGCCGTGTCGTACAGCTTATCCGGACCGTATTTATCAGAAGTGAGGCCGATAATCATGATGGGTGAATCTGCCGGATTCACCTTGCGATATGTCGGATTTGAAGGAAGATTTGCAGGCAGGTACGTGCGTGCAGAATTGATGGCGGCTTCAACGTCTCGAGCTGCCCCGTTGATGTCGCGGCTCAGATCGAACTGGATGGTGACGGAAGTAGAGCCGAGACTGCTGGCGGAGGTCATCTCCGTGACGCCCGCGATGTGGCCGAACTGGCGCTCGAGCGGTGTCGCCACTGAGGAAGCCATGATCTCCGCGCTTGCGCCTGGAAGGGATGCCCCTACGGAAATGGTTGGGAAATCGACCTGTGGCAGCGGAGAAACAGGGAGCACCTTGAACGCAATTGCACCGGCGATTGCGATGGCAACGGTGAGCAGCGTAGTCGCTACAGGCCGATGAATGAAAGGTGCGGAGATATTCATGCCTGCTCCGGTTGCGGATCGCTTCCTGTGACTACCGTCTTGTGCTTGCGCGAAAAGCGCTTTGCAAGCCCATCAAAGAAGATGTAGATGACGGGCGTGGTATAGAGCGTGAGCACCTGGCTGACCAGCAAGCCTCCAACCATCGCGATGCCCAGCGGCCTGCGCAGCTCTGAACCGATGCCATGGCCAAAGGCCAACGGTAGACCGCCGAGCAGTGCTGCCATCGTTGTCATCATGATGGGGCGGAAACGGAGAAGGCATGCCTCATAGATGGCATCGGTGGAGTTCTTGCCCTGGTTGCGTTCGGAATCCAGCGCAAAGTCCACCATCATAATGCCGTTTTTCTTGACGATGCCGATAAGGAGAACAAGACCGATGATTGCGACAACGCTTAAATCCTGGTGAAAAATAAGCAGGGCGAGGAATGCTCCGACACCTGCGGAAGGAAGCGTGGAGAGAATTGTAATGGGGTGAATGAAGCTCTCGTAGAGCACACCGAGCACGATGTATACGGTGACCAGGGCTGCGAGAATCAGCAGCGGCATGTTTGAGAGCGAGTTGCGGAAAGAAGCGGCTGTTCCTTCAAAGTCGGCCTGGAGGCTGGCAGGCATGTGCATGTCTTCCTGCACTTTATCGATGGCTGAAATGGCGCTGCCCAAGGCTGCGTCTGGCGCTAGATTGAACGAAACGGTAATGGCCGGGAACTGCCCCTGATGAGTAATGGACAAGGCCTCGGTTGTGTTTTCGAAATGTGAAAAGGCACTAAATGGAACGGCATTGCTGGTGTTGGAGCTTGTTGTACCTGCTGATGTCGATCCTTTACTGGATGATGTGGTGCTTGATTTCAGTGCATTGGCTGGAGCGGACAATGTACCCGCGGAAGGCGTATAGAGAGCCGAGGTTGTGAGAGCGTTCGAGCCTGCGGAGGTTGAGCCTGCGCCCGATGAGGAAGACGCCGCGGCTCCGCTCTGCCCTACCGACGTGTTGCTCTGAATATAAAGATGATTCAGCATCTTCGGATCCTGCTGAAACTGCGGCTGGCTCTCGAGGATCACGTGATACTGATTCAGCTGCGTATACATCGTGTTGATTTGCCGTTGACCGAAGGCGTCATAGAGCGTGTTGTCGATGGTGGTTGGCGCAACACCCAGACGTGAAGCGGTTACGCGGTCGATGACTAGCGAGACTGCAAGGCCACCTAACTGCTGGTCAGTAGCGACATCTTCCAATTCCGGCAACTCTTTTAGACGCGCCACGAACTTGCTGGTCCACTCGTTGAGTTCATTCTGATCCGGATCTTCAAGCGTGTACTGGTACTGCGTGCGGCTGACGCGGTCATCGATGGTGATGTTCTGTACCGGCTGCATGAACACTTGAATATCTTTCTCATCTTTCAGGCTGTTCTGAAGGCGGCGGATGACATCGGATGCATTTCTATCCCGTTGCTCGAGTGGTTTGAGGTTAATTGAGAAACGCCCACTGTTCATGGTGGTATTGGTGCCGTCCGCACCAATGAAGGATGAGAGGCTTTCGACCGCCGGGTCGGCAAGAATAATTTTTGCAACTTCCTGCTGTTTTTGCGCCATGCCCTTTGGACCGATGGTTTGCGACGCCTGCGAGATGCCCTGGATCACGCCTGTATCCTGAACCGGGAAAAAGCCCTTAGGAATGACGATATACAGAAAGATCGTTAATAGTAGCGTCGCCAAAGCCACCAGAAGCGTGAGGCCCTGAAAACGAAGAACAAATTTGAGGGTATGGCCATAGAAGGCGATCATGCGCTCAAAGACATGTTCTGAGGCACGATAGAATTTTCCTTGCTGTTCCTCAGGATTGTGCTTGAGGATGCGCGAGGCCATCATCGGCGTGAGCGTGAGAGAAACCACGGCTGAGACGACGATGGTAACGGCAAGTGTAACTGCGAACTCACGGAAGAGACGGCCGACAACGTCACCCATGAAGAGCAGCGGAATCAAAACCGCGATCAGAGAGACGGTCAAAGATACGATGGTGAAACCGATTTGCGCAGAGCCTTTAAGCGCCGCCTGCATCGGTGATTCACCTTCTTCGATGTAACGCGAAATGTTCTCGACCATCACGATGGCATCATCCACAACAAAGCCAGTGGAGATCGTCAATGCCATCAGTGAGAGGTTGTCGAGGCTATATCCAAGCGCGTACATGGCGGCCAGAGTGCCGATCAGCGATAGAGGAACGGCGACACTCGGAATGATGGTGGCGTACAGATTGCGTAGAAAGAGAAAGATGACCAACACGACGAGTCCAACGGTCAAGAGGAGCTCAAACTCGACATCCTGCACCGAGGCCTGGATCGGTGTCGTCAGATCGGTCAACGTTGTAACGTCAATCCCCTTAGGGAGATTTGCCTCAAGCTGAGGTAAAAGTTTTTTGATGTTTCTTACGACAGTAATGGTATTGCCGCCGGGCTGGCGCTGCACGTTAAGGATGACCGCCGGGTATGATGCGCCTGTCGAAGAGAGCCCCATCCACGCTGCCTGGCTGCTGTTCTCAACGCCATCGACGATCTTGGCTACATCCGTAAGCATGACCGGAGAGCCATTACGATACGCAACGACCACCCCGTTGTAATCCTTACTGGTGACAAGTTGATCATTGGCGTCAATCTGGTAATCCTGCCGCGGCCCATCGAAGTTACCCTTGGCGGCATTGACACTGCTTTGCGTGACCGCAGTACGAAGATCTTCAAGGTTGATGCCATACGAAGAAAGCGCTTCTGGGTTGGCCTGAATACGTACCGCCGGCTTTTGCCCGCCGCTGATGCTTACCAGACCCACATCTTTGATTTGCGATATTTTTGGCGCGAGACGGGTGTCTACCAGATCTTCCACCTGCGATAGGGGCAATGAGTTCGATGTGATAGCCAGCGTCAATACAGGTGCATCGGCGGGATTTGTCTTACTGTAGATCGGTGGCGCGGGCAGATTGGCCGGCAGAAAGCTCTGTGACGAATTGATGGCCGATTGCACTTCTTCTTCAGCTACATCGATATTCAGATTCAGCGCGAACTGCATCACGATGACCGATGTGCCGCCTGAGCTCGTAGAGGTCATTTGACTGAGACCCTGTAGCTCTCCGAATTGCCGCTCGAGAGGAGCGGTGACGGTGGTAGCCATTACATACGGGCTGGCGCCTGGGTAAAACGTCAGCACCTGGATGGTTGGGTAGTCGACCTCAGGCAGCGCCGAGATCGGCAACTGCGTGTAACTCACGATACCTACCAACAAGATTGCGGCCATGAGCAGCGACGTTGCGACCGGGCGCAATATGAACGGGCGTGAGGGACTCAAGGGGCGCTGCTCCCGGTTGTACCGGTGGGAACAGGTTTGGTGGAGACGATGACCTTCGATTTATCCTGCAACTTGTCAAAGCTGCTGTCCGCCACAATCTCTCCCGGCTCGATGCCGGTAACTTCGGTCGTGTCTCCATCGACTACACCCGGGTTAACGCTACGCATGTGCGCAACGTCGTCCTGGATCAAGTAGACAAACGAGACCGATCCATTGTGCTGGATGGCGGAGGTAGGAATAAGAGTCGCATTGTGGATCGTATTGACCAGCAGCCGGGCATTGACAAATTGGTTGGGATACAGCGCGTTGTCTTTGTTGTCGAAAGTGGACCGGGCCTTGACAGTCCCGGTTGTCGTATCGATCTGGTTATCGACGGTAAGCAGTTTACCTTTTGCTATTTCTTTTTTTCCGGATCGATCGAAGGCTGTCACAGTGAGCGGTACTCGCTCACGAAGATGCGGTGTGACCTGTCCGAGATTATCCTCTGGAATGGTAAAGATCACAGTCATGGGCTGCATTTGGGTAACGACGGCCAGAGTGGTTGTGCCGTCGGCCTGTACCACATTGCCGGGATCGACCAGACGCAGGCCGACTTTGCCTGTTATCGGAGAAGTGATGTGACAGTAGTCAACCTGAATCTGGTCGTACTGTACGGCACCCTGATCTAGCTTGACCGTGCCTTCATCCTGAAGCACCACTTTTTCTTCATCGTCGAGGGTCTGCTTTGGAATCGCATTGCGAGCCCATGCATCGCGGTATCGCGCAAGATCCATTTTGGCCTGCGCAAGCACATTCTCATCTCGTTCCAATGTTCCCTGCGCCTGGGTGAGGGTTGCACGATAGGGGCGTGAGTCAATATCGATGAGAGAATCGCCTTTTTTTACGAACTGACCCTCGCGGTAATTGACCGAGACAATCTGACCATTAACCTGACTGGTGATCGAAGCGGTGTAAACAGGAGTCACCGTGCCGATCGCGTCCAGATAAACGCCGATGTCTCCTTTCCTGGCGGTCGCAGTAATCAGCGTCACCGTACCCCCGGCTCCGCGACGAGGGGCAGCGGCCCTTGAGGCATCTTCTTTATGACGTAATACAAGCAGAAACCCGGCCGCAAAGATCAGCAGGATGACCAGCCACACAATGACCCGGACGACGGTATGTCGCCGGGTTTGATGAGCTGGAGCAGGAAGTTGATGGTCTGGTCCGATAGGTTGGCTGTTCATGGGCGAGGCTTGCTGCGTTTCTCCCTGGCGGAATTATAGTCTGGACAAAAAAAGAGAACGGTAGTCAGTAATGTGACGTTAGAGGACCTATATAAGGTTGCAATCCCTGGATTCGACCATCCACCAGAGATGGATCGGAAGGCTCATCAACACCCATTCAAAAAATAGATGAGGGAAAATCTCTCTGGATTACGCGTATTTAACAGAAGGAAAATCAATCGCATACTCCAGAATGGTTCGCAGGTGGGACGACGCCAACAGTTTGAGAGCACATGTCCAGATCGCCTCACTGTCAATATGCCAATATGCCGTTTGTTCATTTCACAGAATCGCTTTTACGAGGATCAGTTGCCACTTCCCTTTCACAAACCGAGGCCTATAGCTCAAGCATGGCTGCCAACGCATCCTGTTCCGCCCTTATCGCTTTTCAACCCCGGCAATCAGAGTCTTGGTCAGCTACTCAATAGGCATTGAAACCAACCAGGCGTTTCGCATCTTCGCCCCCAGATCAGAAGATTTGATCGACAACGCAACCGATGTTCGAATTTGTGAAGGCATGTTGCATAAGTAGCAATTTTTGCGCGGTCCGCCGCTCATGCTAAAATCAAAATCGCGCTAGTGCAGAAGATTTACCCGAGGTTCCGGGGGCATTTCGGACAGGAAGTCGCCCTTGATTGATTGCAACCAGAGACAGCCTGCATAAGCGCAATATTGCAATTCTCACATTGCAAACAAGGTTGCTTTACCTTGACGAAATAAACGTGGGGACGTAGCTCAGTTGGTTAGAGCGCTGCCCTGTCACGGCAGAGGTCGCGGGTTCGAGCCCCGTCGTCCCCGCCATACAAAGCAAAGAACTTAGCTTCGTATGGGACTTCATGTGACAACCCACAATCCAACCCACATCTACTGCACCATTGCTGTCATCCCCACGGCATTGAGAAACGCGCCCTGCGCGGCTCGCGTTTCGTCGCTGTCTTCCTGCGTATAGAGATCGAGCGTCGTCTGTATCTTGCTGTGACGCAGGATGCCCTGCACGGTCTTGGGTTCCACCTTCGCCTTGTTCACGAGCCAGTTGCTGAGTGAATGCCGGAGATTATGAAGCCCGAAACGTTGTCCGTCCGCGATCTGCACTCCCGCAGCCTTTGCGGCGCTGCGCAGATGCTTCTTCACAAACGAACAGGAGTTGAGCGGCACCTTGCCGTCCGCGGTGAGCGACGGAAAGACGAAGTCCGATTCCTTCCCGTGTGGCGACTGTTGACGCCATGCGCGAAGGTGTTCGGCTAGGACCGGATGCAGCGGGACGTAACCGTCCGATGCGTCCGTTTTCGTTTCCCCGTCCTCACCCTTGGCCCAGCGCTTGGAAATCCGGATTCTTCCTTCCGCCCACAATACGTCCGCCCAGCGCAGCGCCAGAATCTCCGATGAGCGGAGCGCGGTCGCGGCACAGGTAAGCACGAGCGTGTAGTGAAGCGGGGAGGGGAGGGCGTTCAGAATCGCAAGCGTCTGGTTAGGCGTGATGATGATTGCCCGGTAGCTGGACTTGCAGCGTGTCTCGACGTGCAGAACGGGATTCTTCGAGACATGCTCATGCAGGACGCCGACCTTGTAGATGCGGAGCATGATGCCCCGTATCTTGGAGACCGTCGTCCAGGCAAGCCCTTGTCCGTCGTGGAGGGACTTGAGCCACTTCTGGATTTCAAGGGGCTTGATGTCCTCCGCTATCTGCTCGCCGAAACGCGCGACCAGATAATCGCGGACGTAGTGCTCAACGATAGGGATGGTGTTGACCGACTTCGGGCGCACCGCATCCGCGCCGAAATCGGCTTTCAGGTAATGCTCCGCAAGAAACTTGAATAAAACACGGCCGGGGGCGGGGGCGTCGTTGATCCTGACACCCAGCCCGAGCCGGTCCACTTCCCGCCATGCGTCCCTGTCCTTGGGAAACATCAGGACAAGACCGACAGGCAGGTTGTGCTCGACCCTTTTTCCTTCCGCGCTTGTGACCCGGAACCTCAGCATCCAGGTCTCTCCTTCCTTGCGGCTTACTTTCTTCAGTGATCCTCGCTGATAGGCCATAAGGCTCCTTTCAGCGGGGACTGCCGCTGGCAGGATCGCATACTTTACGGATTTTGTGGATCGGCGTGGACGATGTCTTCTGGGTAACGGCATGGGCAAGCTCGGAGAGCCGGAAAACCCAGACTTTGCGCTCATTCCCCGTACCAATTGGATAGGCTCCGGCGATGCCCCTGCGGGCAAGCTCGAGCACGTATCGTCTCGTCACAGAAAGGAAGCGCGCCGCCTCGTCGGCCGAGACGAAGCGCTCCGGTATCTCGGACTCCAAAGCGGCACGCACATATCACCGCAGTCTCAGGCGGTTGAGCAGGATCTGCCCGCCTGCGCAGTTGTTCTCCTTCCACTCGGCCGCGAGCTGATCATTGCCGAACGGCGTAGCGGTAAGCGAAGCCATCTCGCAATCGCTCGCCCCCTTTTCGACGATGCGGTCCACATGGAAGAAAATCGAGCCGTCCTTTGGCGTGCCTGTCGCAATTGCCGCCTGCGGCGTTATCTGTGCAAGGAACACGTTCGGATTAGCGGGCCGCATTGCGCCCGCTGGCGCCTGCATGCACAGCAGGACGGGAAAGCCCGCAAACTGTTCCGGCGCATTCCCGGCACGAAGCTCCAGCTTCATGGTGCACATGCCGCGATTCGTCAGTGGCGCTGCGCCCTGCCAGACGCCTAAGAGTGAGTCGAGTTTCGGCGGCGCCTGCGTTGCCGGTGCATTCGCTGTCGCGGTGGCAGCTTGTGGAGGCGGGGCGGGTAGGGGCGGTTGTGCAAGCTTTGCCTGACGTGCCGCGATCTGTGCGCGTACATAGGCCAGTTGCCGCTGGTAGGTGATGTAGGACGGCAGGAACCATGCGGCCAGAACGACAAGGCCGCCGATGATTAGGAACTTCTTCTGTTTGGGATTCATAGTTGTCACTCCTCTTGACGCAACTATGCGCAAGGGCGACAACGCCTCGAAAGATAAGCGAGGTTAATCCGTCATTGTTTCCGAGTGAGCTGCTCTATCATCCGCTCGAATTCCTCCGGTTCAACAAGGGCCTGCAGCCGCTTTGCGTGGTCTATCCCAAGATCCTTGCGTCCCGTCTCGATGCAAAGCAGCACCATGCCGTAATGCGCAGGCCAGGAATTGCGGTCGAGCATAAGTGCCTGCTTGAATAAACGCTCGGCTTCCGTGTACTTGCCAGCTCTGCAAAGATAGACTCCGTAAAGCGCTTTCACTCCGGCATTGGTGACACCCTCGTCGGCAAGCATTTCGAGGAGCTGCAGCGCTTCCAGCTCCCGGCCTGTCAGGTGAAGGAATACCGCGTACCAGCCGCGATTGATAGTAGCCGCGCGGTCGAGCGCCAGCGCCTTCTCGAACTCACTTCCCGCCTGCTCAAACTGGCCGTTCACGGTGAACAGGAAGCCGCGGATATTGTGTGTGCGCCATGCATCGGTTCCGGCCGGAACACGCAGCTCGATGAGCGCGAGTAATCCGTTGATCAAAACTCCCCGGCCTTCCTCTTCGGATGTGCCGAGCAACAGCAGCTGGCAGCCCGCAGCTTCGGCGAAGCTTAACGCCGCTTCGGGATGATCGGGTTCGGCCTTCTGGATAACCGCAAGGTGCCTGAGGGATCGCTCGATTTCCGGAAGCCCGCCATGCATGAAGTAGTGCGCAAGCGCGAACTGTTTCGCTATGGGCGCACGCGGGTTGTAGGAGAACGTCGGGGTATAGGCTTCGCCTGGCTTGAGCTTGATGAGTTTGCCCGATGGGGTCTGGTGTTCCTTCGGGTCTGGCAGCGCAATGATCACGGGGTCGCTATGGCCGTCCCCGGCGTAGTAGTCATCCCGCAGCGTCTTGCGCAGGCTGTTGATGTTGGTCCTGACGTTGGACACCTCGGGATCGTAGGGCGGGTCCGGGAAGACCTCCTGCTGAATGTGTGTTTCGGTGATCGTCTCCCCGGCAAGCACGCTCCTGACAATGTGAGCCAGAACTTCCGCTTGCTTCTCGCGCACCTGAAACAACGGATGCGAGAGCATCCATTCGAGCTGACGCTCGATCTCCGCGCGCGAGGGTTGGACGCTGTCCGCCATAAGTCCGATCCGAACATTATCCAACACAAACCCAGTGCGGCTTAACGTCGCTTATCTTTCGGGGCTCCGTGCGCCTCACGCATCCTCGGCCCATGAGCGCAACAGCAGAACAAACGTACACGGGCGGAGACAAAGTCTCCCCCGTGCCTGCGCTCAGGAAACCGAGGACATCATGACTAACAACGCAACGATTCTAAGCATCGGCTGCGCACTTGCGCTCTGCGCTACGGGCGCATCCGCGCAGTGTGAAAACAAAACCGGCTTCGCCAAGCTCGCCTGCCAGGCGCAGACCCGAACGGACGGACCGTATCAGGCGATTCCGGAGCAAAAGGTCGCGCTCACCACGACATTCGCCGACGCGATTCACGGCGACACGCTGCCGCCGACCTTCGAACCGAAGGCGTTCAAGGCGCTTACCAGCCTTGACCGCACAGACGATGGCGCATTCATCCTCAAACCCGGCATGTACGAGGCCTACGTCCAGAGCTACACGCTGGACAACGGCGACCCCAACAGCACGAAGGCGGGCGGCTACTATCCGGCTCCCATCAAAGGCACGAAAGCAAAGATCGTCGCGGCTGTCCTCAAGCAAATCGAGCTGCACCCGGACGTAACGCAGGCCGATGTCCAGCAGCTGCTCTTCTGGATCGTCCAGGGCGCGGATCTGGAGAAGATGCCGCCCACGATTCAGCAGACGGCGGTACGCGTTTTGCCAAAGGAAAACATCGCACAGATGCAGGGTGCGACGCAGGCCAAGGCGTTCGAGCAGGGGCTGATGAACATCCTCAATCAGCGCATGTCGAAAGACCCCAAGCAGCAGCAGAAGATGGCGCAGCTGAACGACGCCGTGCGCCAGATGCAGCAACAGGCGGAAGCCGCGCGGAACTTCAAAGCTGAGGCTGAATCTGACGGGCCGGTCGCGCGCGGGACATGGGCGCAGATGCCCGGCGGATTCTATGTTCGCTACCTGCCGGAAGGCTACGCAAAAACACGCCTGCAGCTGATGGTGCCGGAAGAGGCGGTCGCGCAATCCCAAACTCCACTCGCCTTCGACCCGACAAAGTATCTCGCAGTTTTAGGGCAGGCACCATCGGAGCGCATCGGCATCTCGTTGCGCCCGGCACGGTAAGGGAGGACGCCATGAAACTCCCTTTCTCCAAATCAAATCCCAGCGGAGAGCAAGCCAGAGACCCTGGCCTCTCCGCACTTCTTAAAGGTCGCGATCCCTGGAACCTCGACTTCCCGCTGTTCCAATGGTCGTCGGCCGACGCCTTCACGTTGCGCAATGCCGTCGAATCCGTCGCCATCTTCGGCGAGCTGGGCGCGGCCAAGACCACCGGCTCCGCCGCATGGATTCTGCTTAAGTACCTGTCCATCGGCATGGGCGGGCTGGTCTGCTGCGTGAAGCCCGGCGACCGCGAGCTGGTGGAGGCTTACGCAAAAGCGACCAAGCGGGCGGATTCGCTCATTGTCGTCTCTCCCGCCAACAAATGGCGATGCAATCTGATTGGTTATGCAATGAAGCGGCCCGGCATACTCGGAAGCCGCATTGAACAGATCGTTTCATTGCTCATGACGATTGTCGAGGCGGCCGAGCGCGGCGAGCGCGCAAGCATCGGGCAGGGGGACAAGTTCTGGCAGCGGTCGCTGCGGCAAATCCTAAGGAATGGCCTGGAGGTCTGCGTCGCGTCCGGGGACGAGGTGTCGTTGCAGATGCTTCACAAAGTCATTACCTCCGCCCCGCGTTCGCACGGCGAAGTCCACAACCCGGATTGGCAGAGAGAATCCCTCTGTTACCACCTCATCGAGAAAGCCGACGCCAGGCAAAAGACGGAGCGGGGGCAGAAAGACTTTGAGCTCGCCGCCAAATACTTCCTCGCCGAATATCCTGACATGCCAAACGACACGCGGGGCTCCATCCGCAAGGAAGCGGAGGCGAAGGAACGCGCATTGCTTGCCGCGGTGGGCCTGCCCTTCAAGGCAGCCACACCGAGACGGCGTCGCGTGGGGAGCGGGAAACACGGCGGGGGCGATAGGGCTGTCAAAAACGCAGCCAAACGGGCAGGGTGATGGCAGATCCTGCTTCAGAAACCGAGGAAGAGTTTTCGATTGGCCCGTTCAAGAATGTGGAGACGTTTCTGGGCGCGGTCAAGAGAGGCGCGCGGCCCGGCATCACCGCCGCGCTGGCGGTGGAAGAGGGCGCGTATTACGTCGAGCACAAGTATCACTGGCCGGGCGTCGCCGTTGGCGGTGCGCTGGTCAGTGAGGGCTTGTGGCAATGGCAGCTGGAGAAAGAACGCCAGGAGCGTGAGAAGGGACTGCTGCGCTGAAAGAGGAAAAGAAGGGGGCGGCATCACTGCCGCCCCGATAATTGCCGTCAGTATTCCTCCGGCAGTAACAATGTTGTGGCCGAGCGGTCGGCTTCCGTGATGACCCAGATCCGGACGTTGGTCTTAGGCAGCCGGTAGCTCGACAGGATGCGAAGATGACGGGAAACCGCGAAGTCGTTCTCCTCCTTGTCTTCGGTTCCCAGATCCCCCCAGTCGCCACTGACATGGCGCAGGAGCAGCCCGGAAATCCCAAGACCCTCCTCGGCTAACGCCCGGATTGCTCCGGGCGTGCCGACGACCTGTCCCAGCTCAAAGAGCGCAATCGTTGCGTTCATGGCTGCCTCCCTTACGACCGGAGAGGCTGCGGAAGCCAGTTCGTGCCTGCAATCTCGCGCTCAGCAAGCACCGCAAGCTCGGACTTCTTCGCCTTCTGCCACGAGCGCTTCGCCGGGATGCCTTTGGCTTCGGTGAGCGCATTCACGATGGTCTGGCGTCCCACCCTGCGGAAGAAATTCTCCGCCGTGGGCGTGAACCATTCCGCCATGTCCAGTGACAGTGCTTCTGCGAGTTTGTTTGCGTGCAGGACGCAGTCAGGTGAACTGTTCTGCTTAGCAGTCACCGCGTCCACGGTGCAACCGGCACAGAAGGCGAGAAGGTCCAGCAGTGTGTCCTGCGATTGCTCAAGGCACCAATCCCAGAGGGCGTTCTCGTCGCCCGGAAGGATTTCAGACCATCTCTCATAGGAAACCTTGAGTTCGTAGGCGCCCTTCGAGCCGTCTTCATCGTAGTCACTGACTTTGCCGGAGAGCTGCAGCCGTCCGTCGCCTGAATAGGAATCGAAGACGCTCATCGCTAAGGCGTGGACAACAGCCGATAACGCGACATTCGGGTTTTCACTCAATGCCGCCCCGAGCGCTGCCGATCGCGCGGTCGTCAGGCTCGCCATCAGCTTCGCGGAATATTCCGGACGTTCCTTTTTCTCAGAGGGTTCATCCGATTCTTCGGCTTCCGGCTCGTCCTCGGGCCTTACGAGTCCACGCAGCACTTCCGCTTCTCCGTTTCGCCCGATGGTGACAATCGCACCGGCAATCGCCAGTGTGTCGGGCGTGTAGGCTTTTCCCACGCTGTTCCCGATTTCTGCGATTCGCTCATCAATCTCGTCGAGGCGATCCGATTGTTCATCGGTGAATTCCTCCTCGCTCTCAGAAATCGCGGCGTATTCGTCGGTGAGTGCTGTGCGCTCGTCTTCAAGGTCGGGAGACAAGGGCAGGGGTTCCGGCCGCCGCACGCGGTAATCCATCTCAGAGCGGTCAATTTCCGTGTAGGATTCGACCCATTTCCAGCCTTCGGCCCTGAGCGTTTCGGCTTCGGCCTGAAGCTTCTCCTGCGCCAGCCGGTCGAGCAGCTCGCCGTCGAGAAGGAACACGCCTTCGTCACCCTCCGCAAACAGATCACGCTCAAGCGCTCCGCCCGCCGCTTCATATGCGGCGATGGTGACGAACCGGGCGCGTTTGTCGGTGCCCCGGATTTTGCCCTGCGTAAGTGCGCTGCGGATGTCGCGGGGAAACAGATTGCCGTTCTTGAACACCGCGTTCTGCGCCTTATGGTCGTCCGACACGGTGAATGCCTGCACCTGCTCCAGCGTGAGCTTGCCCTCACGATACGCCTTGAAGATTTTCGGACTCACGCGCGCGAGCTTGAGGCGCTGCTTCACCGCCACTTCAGAAATCCCGAAACGTGCCGCGATGTCTGCCGGAGACTTTCCAGCGTCAATCAGGTCACGGTATGCCTCGAACTGGTCGGCAGGGTGCATCGGTGCACGCACGGTGTTTTCGGCAAGGCCGATTTCCGTGGGGTCGGATTCGCCGTTGCGGATGCCGCACGGCACCGGATAGTCCTCCGCGATTGCGCCTTCATCGGCAAGTTCGGAAAGTGCCTTCAGGCGGCGCTGTCCCGCTATCACCGAGAATTTGCCCTTGCTCGCCTTTTTTACGACAAGAGATTGCAGCACGCCCTGCGCGGCTATGGAGGCCTTAAGTTCCCCGATGCCGTCATGGACGCCGGTCTTTCGCACGTTGTCCTTGCCCAGGACGAGCTTGTTAAGCGGGATGGTGATGATGTCGTTGGTATGAAGAGAAGTCATGATCTGATTCCTTTTAAAAAACAAATGATTGAGAAATGAAAAGGGGCGGCCGAAGCCGCCCCGGTGGGCTTTACGCTTCGTCCTGGGGACGGGGACGTTCCCAGAAGAGCGTGTGCCCGAGCGTCGTGCCGGTTTTCACGAGGCGGCAGAAGATCTTGCCGGGCAGCGCGGGATCGTCGATGCTGACGGAAAGATACTGCGAGCCTTCGCGGGAGGTCTTCTTCCACGCGGCGCCGATGTCGGAAGTGAAATCCTCGGTCACGTGAAAGACCCGGTAGTCGGGCTGGTTGTCGTGCTTCTTGGAAGCGGCCTCGATGCGGATGTCTGCCTTCATCGCGAGCGTTTCGATCTTGCCCGCGTAGCCGTTGTCCGTTGCTTTGAAACTGCCGATGATAGCCATGTTTTCGTCTCCTTTTGGTTGTTGGAGACCGCCCTATGCGATCTCGCTGACGGCGCGCCAAAAGCGGGCGGATTCAGCGAGCGGGTCATAGAATTTTGCCGCGCGAGGAATCGAGCGGAGCGAGAGGGGAAAATTCGTCATTGACGCGCGAAGCGACGCTCGCTCAAGTCGCCGTCATACAAGCGAGAAAGCAGGCGGTGTCAGGGCTCAAAAGGAGAGGCGGCGAGCACGGCGGGGGCAACGAGGGCGAGCGAGGCAGAACGAGTGGCGCCCTTCAGACGATTCGGACTAGCTCTACGGGGTCAGGGTCAGGTCACTAGCTCCGCGCCGGTTTTCACCAAGCGCCATATTGGTGACTAGATATCACTACGCTTATCTTGGAATTGCTCAACTCCCCTATCGCTTCTTTGCCACTAAGCCACTGGTGGTATGAACCGAGTGGATGCTGTGCGAAGGGCTCAAGCAGGCCTGCGACGAGATTCCATCTTTTGCGCATTAACACCAACTCAAAGTGAGGCTCCTTTTGAGATCGCCTCATTGTTCCTTTATCTTGTGGGCCAGCTGCAAATATTAGTGAGCAATCATCTACGGCTTCAAAACCAAGGAGGTTCTGGACGGAAAAGGAGTCTGCACTGCCATTCGCCAAATCTTCACAGGCTCGTTGGAGGCGTTCAAACTCACCAGCGGTCGTGCCATATATCCTGATAAGCGGGCAATCGGACGAACCAGATTCGATAAATTCAACTCTCATGACACAGTATGAATTTCGGTAGGTAGCTGGTCTCTTTCATCCATGAACGTCCATACTTTTCTAGGGTCGGTAGGTGGAAACGGTTCTATGGGGGGCACTCCACCGGGGATCGTGCGTGGTATGACGGGGTTTGTCGGAGCTCCCGTGGTGGGATCTAAATTCTGCCACGGTGAGTTCCATTGCTCATGGGAATTGTAGTCCCAATGACCTATGTGATCGTCATCCTCGTGCCAGCGCCATTCTCCACCGGCAGGATCATACCAGCGATTTCCGCCCCCTCCTTTTCCTTCCGGACATCTCCATGCCCACTCAGGTGTCCAGCCAGGCGGTTTTGGGTAGTTTGAGGGGGGAAGAGCCCCACCTTCTTCTGTCGGTCCGAAAGATCGACCAAACCTTCCAACAATATCGACCCACCACGGGTTCTGACCTAAAAAGACAACCTCCTGTCCCAACGGATCAATGCGACTAACGGGGTTGCCTCCTACATAACCATACAGATTTAAGCCACCAGGCTCCCCAATTGGATCACGATTGAGCCATCTCTGATCTAAAGGGTCATAGAACCTGCGACCAGATATGATGAGTCCGGATGTAGAATGGGCTCTCAGGTCGGCGTATTGATAATCTGTTGGCGTTGAGCCACTACTTCTGGCAATGGTTCCGTAAGGAGTGTAATCATATGATTGCGCCAAGCTTCCTGTGTTCGCATCAAGTACATCCCTGACACTGCTAAGTTGATCCGGCATGTAAATAAGCTTTTGGCCACTCAGGGCATTTAGTTCGCCCTCAGCAAGGTCACGCCTTAGCACGTTGTCTGAGCCGTCTCTCGCTTGACATACTGAGGAGCCGCACCACATATATCTGGTCGTTGTCGTCGTTCCACTTACGGTCTCCGCTGCTGCTCTGCGCTGCCCGATGCCGTTATATGCGAATACGGATTTGTTGGATGTGCCTACATAATCAATCTCGATCAGCCGGTTCTCCGCGTCCCACTTGTACGTCTTCAGCCCGTCACCGCTGAGCGTGTTGCCGTTGGCGTCGTAGGTGTAAGAGTTGGAGGCCCAGGTCGCGAGCTGGTTGTTGGCGTTGTAGGTGGGCGACGGGGAGACAGTGCCCGACGGCGTGGTGACGGTCGTGGCGTTGTCGAGCGGGTCATACGCATAAGCGAAGTTGCCCGGCATGGTCTGGGTCGCTCCCGTGAGGCGATCTATCAGGTCATAGGTATAGGAATGCGTCTGCGTGGCCCAGGGATGGCCGGTGGCGGCAGTGTCGGTGATGCTCTGGATATCGTAGGGGTTTTGTACGCCGCCGTTGAGGTAGGAGAGTGTATAGCTGCGCGTGACGCCGGAGTTGGTGATGGAGATGAGCCTGCGGTCGTTGGCGTTGATGTCATAGCCCCAGCTGGTGGAGACGGTGGTGCTGCCGTTGGTGACGGACTGACTCGCCATCTGGCCGGTCTGGCCGAGATAGCCGAGCGTGAAGGTACCCAGCGGCGTGCCGTGGGAGGTCAGGCGCGAGATGGCGTCATAGCCGAAAGTCTCGTTACCTCCGGTGATGTTGCGTCCCGCGAGACGGCCAAGGCTGTCGTATGTAAGGCCAATCGTGTCGTTGCTGTACGGCCCGGCAATAGAGGAGAGCTTGAGCGCACCGTTGGTGCCTATGGCGGTGTAGGAATAATTCGTCGTCCCCGTGCCGTCCGTCATCGAGGAGAGACGCGGGAAATACGTGTCATACGCGAAAGTGACGTTCGGCGTGGTGTTCACGCTGCTCGTATAGGTGATTCCGGTCACGCGGTCGTCAAGCCCGTAGGTGAAGGTCTTCACCTGCCCCAGCGCGTCGGTGATGGACTTCAGGCGCGAGGTGCTGGTCTCGTAGGTATAGGTCTCATACTTGGCTGCTGCCGTGCCGTAGGCGTAGGTCTTCTTGGTGGGTCGGGATTCGATATCGATGTCCCAGTGCGTGTCATTCCCGTTCGCGTCGATGATGTCCTTGAGCACGCCGTTTTCGTAATACTGATAGCTCGTCGTGCGCGTGCCGCTGCCGGAGGTGGGCTCGGTGACGGAGGTGAGCTGGCGGTTGGCGTCATAGCCGTAGGTGGTGACGCGGCCGAGCCGGTCGGTGTGCTTGCGCAGCTCAAGGCTCGGCGTGCCCGCATAGGCGCCGGACTGGAAGTTGTAGTCATAAAGATCGGTCGTGGCGTCGGGATAGGTGATCTTCGTGACGCGGTCGAAATTATCGTAATCATATGTCAGCACGTACCCCTCGGAATCCGTCTTCGTGCGCACGCGGTCGGCGGAGTCGTATGAATAGGAGACCTGCGTGTGGCTATTGGCGTTGGTGATGCTGGAAAGCCTTCCCGCCGTGTCGTAGTTATAAGTAGTGACGCCGGAATTGGGATCAGTGACGGTGGAGATCTGCCCGGCGGAGTTCCATGTCATGTTCCAGGTCTTGCCCGCCGCGTCCGTATAGGTCTGCGGGCGGTGGCCGGTCGTGTAGCTGCCGTAGGTGGCAACCGTCGTATAGGTGGAGGGCGAAGTGGTGAGCTGCTGCACCGTGAGCAGATCGATATTGTTGGTTGCCCAGTTGTACTTGGTGGAGCGGCCGAGTTCGTCCGTGGTGGTGAGGAGATTGCCGGGAAGGGGCGGCTGCGCGTTGGTCGTGTTGTACGTCGCCTTGCTCACCTTGCTGGTGCCGTCGTCCATCACGCGGCCTGTGGCACTCGGCTGGTGGAGCGTGCCTTCGTTATAAGCGGAAGTCTGTACCGGGTAGTTGTACCAGATGCGGTGTTCCAGCGGCGGCTTGACGCTTTCCGGCACCTCGCCCACGGCGCTGACGTCCCACCGGGAATGCGCCCAGTGGGTGATCAGAGCTTTGGAATAGTCGTGCGCCGTCACCACGCCCCCGCTCATCGTGACGCCTGATGCGAATTGGTGCTTGTCCCAGGAAAAGGTGTTGCGCCATTGCAGCAGGCCATTACCGTTAGTGGTCATGCCGGTGGGAACGATAGCGGCCGCGTCAGTCGCGGCTACGATGGCGGGGTTTTCGTAAAAATACAGATAATCCGTATAGCCCAGCGGGTCGGTCATGGTGAGCGAGCGAGTATCGGTCTCGACGGTGTCGCTGGCGTCCACCGTATCGGAGAAGGTGGATGTGCCATAGGGCGTGGTGAGCTGGGTAATGAAGCTGGGCTCGCTGGCCGAGTAAGTGAAGGACGAGGTGATGCCCATCGGATCGGTGATGGAGGCAAGACGCTGGCTGGTGTCGTAAGTGAGCTGCGACGAACGCCCGAACGGATCGGTTATCTGGGTTACGAGCAGCGGATAAGAGGGGAGCCCGTAAGAGAGGGTAGTGCTCCTGCCCATCGCGTCCACGACCGAGGTGAGGCGGAACGTGCTGTCGTAGTTATAGGTCGTGGTGTTGCCCTGCGGATCGACGGAAGACGTGAGAAACGCAAACGCAGGGGCGACGGTCGCACCGTTGCCCAGCGTGTAATTCTCAACCGTGCCGTCTGCCAGATTGCGCGTAAAAGTAGGCGTGCCGCCGCCTATGGGATGGCGGGTGGTGATGGAGCCGTCCCACTGTGCCGCCTCGTACTGTCCCGTGTAGCCGTCGATGTTGACGAACTGTAAGCCCCCGCCTCCCGCCGTGAGATGGTATAAGGGGCCGCTATAGCCGTTCTGGGGGTTGTAGTTTATGACAGACAGCAGGCTCAGCGACCATTTGGGGCCGACGTTGGAATAGCTCATCGTTGCGGGCTGCGTGTCCTCGCGGGCGTTGTAGATGAGCGTCGCGTATACCGGCTGGCCCTTCTGTGGCGCATATCCGACGGGCGTGTCGGTAAGATTGAGGCTGACCGCCATGGTCTTGGCATTGCAGGCGGTCATGTGGAAATTGGGGTTGTGGCAACTGTTTGGGCCATACTTATGTTTGTTGGTATCGCCCATGCCGTAGACGGCTCTTGCCTCCGCAGAGTTCGCCGCTACCGTGCGCCAGCCCGCCTTGGGGTTTGCCTTCATGACGGATTCCGGCACGAGGAAGTAGCCGCTGCTCTCGGCGTCAATAGCCTTGGCAGTCATCGGGCGGCCCGCATCGGCAAAAGTGGGGTCTTTCAGCTCGTAAACCGCATCGTGCCTGCTCACAATTGCGGCGTAATGGTGGACGTTCCAGTTGATGACGGAGGGCATTGGAACCGGCTGGCCGGGCTCGCGGTGGATGAGCGAGTATTTGAGCTTGGTCTTGTCGGCGAGTTTTGCAAGCTGCGTTAACGAATAACCGTGCGGTCCGGAGCGAGCATCCATCGTGGGCTTGATCTGCTTCTGGTCGGCACTGAGCGCGAAAAGCAGATTCCTGAGCGCGGAGGGGCCGCACAGATAACCTTCGCCCGGATTATGACGGAATGTCCACAGTCCTTCGCGCGCTCCCTGTATCAGCTCGGTCGCGGGGCCGCCGATCGGACGTTTGCTAACGTCTTTGAGCAGCGCTTCGAGTTCTGTTCCATGGCCCAGCCGCGCGTGCATCTTCGCCAGCTCGCCTACGGCACGGTCCACCATCAGGCGCGTCTGCGGGTTGGTCGCATTGCGTCCGAGTTCCCATGACCGCTGGAGCGGCGCAAACACCCGGCTGTAATAGCCCGCATCGTAATACCCAAGGCCGATGTTGAGATAGAGGGCCGTATTCCAGTTGGACTGCGGATGCAGGGCGATGAACGCCTGCAGCGGCTTGGCGTAATCGTCGAAGTCGCTACCGGGGCCTTTGAGGGACGCGTCATGGAAAGACTTGAGCGCAATATCGAGGTCCTTGCTCTCCTCGTCCGTGACGGGGCCGGTGGCGACGAGCGGCTCTTCAAGGCCGGGGAAGTATTTGATGGGAGGCGGCGCGGGCATCGCCACCTGCGCAGGCGCTTTAGGAAGTATCGGTTTGCTGCTTGCCGGTGCGGCAGCGGGGGCAGCAAACGGCGTTGTGACCGTGTGACTCTCCAGCGCCGCTGCAGGGCCTTGCGCCCCGAGAAAACATCCAAGAGCTATCGCCAATACCGGGCTGGTAACGCGCGCGATGAGAGAAGACACACGACGGCCCTGACCGCCTTTGGTGATTGCGCGCATGGAGGCTCCCTTTTTATGGCGGCGAGACGAGGCTTAACAGTTCTTAAGAAGAGCTTCTACCCATACTCTTCCGTATAAAAAAGTCATCAAGGAAATCGCGCCAACGGCGGAATCCTTGAACTTCAACGCGTTGCCCGCGAGTAGGGCCTCTAAAGGAAATGATTCCGAGTGGTGAAAAGTGATGCCGTGTGGAAGTGACGCGGCTGCGTTACTCCGCGTGCGCTTCAATCCCGGCGCAGGGGCAAGGGCAGGGAGCTTCGCGCAGGGCCGATGGATGAGGTGGCGAGCATCTGCCGACGATTCTTAGCGGATGTTTTCGATGAGGCTTGAGGCGGGAACCTTGAGCGCGCGGGCGAGCTTGAGAATGTTGAGCAGCGACAGGTTCCTGCGTCCGCATTCGATCTGCGAGACGTAGTTGCGGTGCAGTTCGGCTCGCTCCGCCAGGTCTTCCTGGCTTATGCCCTGATCAAGCCGGACCTTCTTGACCCGTTCCCCAAATTGAAGAAGAGGATTCTTCATCCCATTGATGGTGCGCCGGATGCACACTTTGAGTCCATACACTATCGTGTGGAACACGATAGTGTGCTATGCTCCTGATCTGCGAGGGATCGTTCGTGGCGGCTGACGAGACGGATTTCGGGCACCACATCCGGATTTTCGGGCAGGCGGTGGCAAGATGCCGCGAACACAGCCGCATGAGCCGCGAAGAACTCTGCAGTAAATCAGGCATTAGAATGAGGCTGCTCTGCCAAATAGAGGACGGTACGGTGCGCAGGCGCCTGGGCCTGCTGGAAGTGCGCAGCCTTGCGCTGGCGCTGGGCCTTCATCCGGATGAACTCCTGAGATGCTACGAGGACGGTCTTGCCGGTCGATGGTGATGGATAGGAGGAAAGGTGCTTAGACGAACGATGTCGATAACCACAGCGGTGTGCGCCACGGTGGCGCTTGCCTCCTGCATGATGGCGCAGCAGCCCATCGCGCCGCCCACGCCCCAGGAAATATTGCAGCACGCGGACCCCAATCTCCTCGGCCAGCACAGCCCCTCGGGGCTCAAGGTCGGCTGGCTTTTTACCGGATCTATTCTCACGCCCACCATTGCTCTCCGGCTCGACTCGGCCCGTGCACCAATGGACGTTATGGACTATCTTGGGTGGAACGCCGAGGGCTCATGGCTCATTGCGAAGGATCGGCATGTTTATGTCTGGAGCCTTCCTGGCAACAGCCTCACTCGGAAATACGAAGCGGCGGCCGAGATTCCGACGGCTACACTCGATTCGTTGAGGAGTCCGGCCGAGCTTTACCTGTATCCGACACCCGACAAGCGCATGGACCCCAATTTGCCCACGCCCCAATCCCCGGACCCGGACGGCCTGCGCATCGGGTGGGTCTACCGCGGCACAGAGGGCGGCCCGGTCCTGTATTTCACGAGCATCGCCGGGCGCTTGAACAGGGAGGCCGGCTATTATCTGGGCTGGAATGACAAGGGCTCGTGGATCAACAATGCCACCGATGGCCATGTGTACATCTGGAATTTGAGACAGAACCGCCTCACCGTAGCATATGAGGAACGAAATCGCATACCGGCCAGTGTGCTCGCGTCCCTTCACCAACTAGAGGGTGTGCCCACGCCGCTCGCAGCATATGTCCACACGCAGCCGGTCTCCGGACCGACGCCGCAGCCGCAGGCGGTCCGCGACGCCATAATCGAAGGAACCGGAGCCGATGTGCGCGGGGGCGTGCTCCTTTTCACCCGGCCCGATAAAACCAGGGCGAGTTACAAAGTAATGCGCCCCAGAATGACACAGGCAGCGTTACCTCCCGCAGGCGACATCACCGGCACATGGATTGCGATGGAAGAGGGCGGCGATGGCATCATGTTCACGGTCGGGCCTGATAAATCCGTGAGCGGGCGTGAAATCCCCGCGCAGGCCTTGAAGATGCTCATGCAACCGCCGCAATAGGTTCCCCCGTCATGTTCAAGTTGGTTTGAAGGCCGTGAAGGAAATCCACGGCCTTCTGCGCGTGCGATGCGGCGGAGAATATCGCGCGCTTGTCGTTTTGCAGCACCTTGAGCCATGAGCCGATATAGGCGGCATGGTCTTCGCGCACTTCAGGCGTGAGGCCAAGATCCGCGCACAGGAACGCGCTCGCGAGTTCGGCAACGAGTTCCTCGCGGGCATAGCCTTCATCTCCCCAGGTCTTGCGCCCGAATTCACGGGCAAGGCGGGCAGGGTGCTTCGTCCAGTGTGCCGATTCGTGGGCAAGCGTCGCATAAAAGCTCTCGGCGTTGCGGAAGGCGTCAATCACCGGCATCTGGATGTAGTCGCCATCGGCGCTGTAATAGGCGCTGTTGCCACGGTAGCGGGTATCAGCCTTGGTGGCAGCAAAGAATGCCTCGGCATGGGCGATACGCTCGACCGGCGTCGTCGTAATCTCAGGCTTCGCATAATAGGTCTCGGGCAGTCCTTCGATCTGCTCGACGTTGAAAACCGTATAGCCCTTCATGTACGGAATCGAGCGCTCTTCCTGCTCGCCCTCGTCATTCTCCTCGGTGCGCGTGATCGCGTTGGCAAAGACCACGAGCGAGCCCTTCTCGCCCTTGCGGACATGCGCGTCCAGCTCTGCTGCCTGCCGGAACGTCATCCAGGTCGGAGAGCAAAAGCCCTTTGCCACGGATTCCGCCCAGAGCATCAGGATATTGATGCCCGAATAGGCGATGCCATTAAAGCGTAGCGGCCTCATGATGCGCCCCGCCGTGTTTCCCGCATTCCACGGTTTCATCCACGTCCTTACGCCCTGCTCCAAGTCGGCGATGATTTTGTCGGTGATACGCGTGTAAACATCCTGTCTTTCGTTGCTCATGGTCCTGTTCTCCTTCGGGTCCGGTTAATTCCGAACCGCCGGAGACAGCAGGGCCGGACGCACTCAGGCGTCCTGTCACCGTCAGGGAAACGGCCAACACGGGAGCGAAGCGAATGGAGCGGGCAGCGCCGTTGACAGGATGCCGCGGCCGGTCAGGAGTCGAAGGCTGACGGTTCGGAGCCGGGCACGAGACGAACAGGCCGCAACGAGGCGATGTCGCAGCATCACGATGTCGTAACATCACGGCATCACAGCGCTGGCGGAAGTGGCTGGGAGTTTTGTTGCAGGCGGAAAGTCTTGAGGACGATGCGAATGATGAACATGGATGCGAAGCAGGCTGAGCGCGAACGAAGAGCACGGCTCTATCTCGAACACCCTGATGAAAGCCCGGAGCTGGCCGGGAGGTTGCCCTATCTCATTCATCCGCCCGGCAAGTTGAGCGCAACCGCCTCGTGGATGCGGTTTCGCGACAAAACCCTTTTGCCGATGATTGAGCGTTGCCCGGATGACGCGAACCTGCCCAACTTTCTGAAGCAGGTTGAAATTATCCTTGCCTGGCGCGCGACAGTGCCTTCCGAAGATCGCTTCTGGAAGGAATAAGGCGCTTTCCGGCTACTGCGCCCTGAATCTCGGGTGTTCCGGATAGCTGTCGATGACTCTGAGCGTATCGGCGATCTGCGTCCGCATGGTGTCGGCATCGAGCTGCGCAGCGGAAAGCCTCAGCAGCGCGCCGTGCGCCGCATCGAACAGCCGCATGTACTTGTCGAGCTGCGCTCTCAGTTCGGGATCGGTGAGGGTCTCAAGGTCGATATGCATGGCCGGATCGTAGCACGACTCTCGCGCGCGATCATCCGGCTTCGCGGGCCCTACGGCGCTTAATGGGTTTGCGCGGGCTTGATCCGCCGGAAACGCTCATTCGAGTGTGGCAAGATCAGGGAAGGGCGATGGCGTTCCCGAGGATGTTGCGCCAGCTTGTCAATTTGGAAGCATGCCCGATTGCATGAGCGGCACTTGAAGACGGAAGCAATTCATAGCGAACGCCGGAGATGCTGGCATTGACCTTGCGCCGGAATAGCTTCTCGGCGGTCTGGCCGTTGAAACAAATGAGCCTGATATGAGGATGGCTACGGAGAAACGAGTCGAAATCGTTCGGCACAACCGAAGCGGCTACTATGCGGGAATCAAGGCTTCCTGCGCGCTCGGCCGAGAAGCATACATCCCATAGCGCAATGCCGTTGTCCTTGAGCTTTTCCAAACAATCTTCGTAGCTGTCGGGCAGACTTCCGATGAGTTCCTCTATGAGGCACCAGAATTGGTTCGTCCTCTTGGCGTAATACCTCTTCTGCTTGAGAGACTCAGCGCCCGGGAGCGTTCCCAGGATTAAGATTCGCGCATTTGTATCGGCAACTGGATCGAATCCATGGCACTGCATAACAACTCTTCCTCACCCACGGTGTGACAGGTTACGCGTCACAATGTGACAGGTTATAGGTCAAAACCCAGATTTTTCTTGCTCTTGTTTCCGGCTGCGGATAGTGAATGATAAAGGACGTTATCATTCACGATAACGGAGGCCACATGGCGACGGAAGACCGTCACTTTACACATTCGACATTGCGTGAGCGCATCGTCGAGCACGTCTTTGTCGGAGACGTATTGCGCACGCTCTGGCGTCGTGGTGTTACCGACGTGGAGATCCTGCGCCCGGAATTCGACGCTCACGGTTATGACGTGGTGATGAGCCGCGGGCCAGTTGTCCGCCACGTGCAGCTTAAAACGCAAGCCGCAGGCAAAGTCTCCGTCGGCCGCGCGCTGGCCGAAAAACCAAGCGGATGCGTCGTGTGGATCGGTCTTAATAAGGATACGCTGGAGCTGGGTCCGTTCATGTGGTTCGGCGGCTCGCCTGGCCTACCCCTGCCCGACATTTCTGCCTATCCGAATCCAAAGCGGGCGACCCACAACGCTGAAGGCGTGCGGCCCGTTCGCAAGAATCATCACATACTCCCGCCTGCCGCCTTCACGAAGCTCAAGACGCTCGATGAAGTCGTGGTGCATCTGTTTGGGGAGATTCCTGCCGGATGACAGCCCCTGCCCTCATACCCGTCGCCGGGCAAGCCGAGCTGGTGACTTTGAGTGCCAAGCTCCCGGCACTCTTTCTGGGCGACCCAAAAGGCTCCGAGCGTTTCTGGGAATTCTTCGCGGCGAACATTCGCAATCGAAACACGCGGCGGGCCTACTACAAGGCGGCTTGCAGGTTTAACGACTGGTGCGAGGGCCGCGGGCTGTTCGACCTTGCGAGGATTAAGCCCGTTCATGTCGCGGCGTTTGTCGAGGAACTGCAAAAGACGCACTCCAAACCAACAGTGAAGCAGCACCTGGCGGCGCTTCGGATGCTTTTTGATTGGCTCGTGGTCGGTCATGTCATGGACCTGAATCCAGCCCATGCGGTGCGCGGGCCGAGGCATGTCGTAAAGAAAGGCAAGACGCCCGTGCTAACAGCGGATGAAGCCCGTGTCCTGCTGGATAGCATTGATACAAGTACAGTGATGGGTCTGCGTGATCGGGCGCTGATCGCGCTTATGGCCTACTCCTTCGCGCGCGTGAGCGCAGCAACGGCAATGAAAGTCGAAGACTATTTCGTCCAAGGACGCCGTAGTTGGATTCGGCTTTATGAAAAGGGAGGCAAAGAACATGCTGTGCCTGCGCACCACAACCTCGATGAATACATAGAGGCATATATAAAGGTAGCGGGTCTGCAGGACGACCCAAAGGGCTTCATCTTCCGCACGGTTGCGGGCAAGACAGGACGGCTCACCACACTCCCCTTGAGTCAGGCCGATGCTTACCGGATGATCCGCAGGCGAGCCAAGGCGGCGGGCATCAAGACTAAAATCGGGAATCACACGTTTCGTGCAACTGGTATCACCGCCTATCTAAAAAACGGCGGCAAGCTGGAGATCGCCCAGCAAATCGCGGCGCATGAGTCATCACGCACGACAGGCCTTTACGACCGGCGCGATGACGATGTGAACCTAGATGAAGTCGAGAGGATAGGGATTTGAAGCAAAAAACGCACAGGCCGCCTACCCTTTTCTCCTACGTCGTTGATCATGACAACGGCTTTGCTCCTAATCCGGCAAATGGCTATTGCACCCTCGTGCATTGCAAATTTGGTGGGCTAACAGGGCCGAAGAGCGTTGTCGAACTCGCTGAAGCCGGCGATTGGGTAATTGGCACTGGAGGCTCAAGTAAGCATAGTGCTGGGAATGGCCGAATCATCTACCTGATGAGGGTGGATGAAAAATTACCGTTCGCCGAATTTCTAAACGACCGCAGGTTTCGGGGCAGATGGGATTGCCAGGATCTCGGATCAGGTAATGTGTTCGCGCTGGTATCCCAGCACTATTTCTATTTTGGAAGCAATGCCGTAAGCCTAGCAGCTCTGCCGAGTGAACTTACTGTCAACCTAGTCAAAAGAGGGCCTGCTTTTCGCCGGGATTATCCCACTGAGAAGATCCCACTTCTGGCACGCTGGTTTGGCAGGAAATTCAACGTAGGTGTTCTGGGCGAACCTTGCGGCGATAGTGACATGAAGAACGCTTTTCGACTGGACGACATGCGGAAGACAGATTCACGGTGCTGTTAGAGGGTCTCCCTGATGGATCATGAAACATATTTCCGGCAGCTCTTGGAGCGTGAGGGCGACGCTGTTGCAATACCGTATCGCGCGGTTCGCTACGCCGATTGGGAGCCTGCAAAAAACGCATGCCACGGCAATGTGGATTATTGGGTGGCTCGTCACCCTGGCGCAAAGCCGGTTCGTGGGTGGCTTTTCTGGGGGCCAGGCGAGGATGGCCGGTACAACATCATGGCCCATTCGGTAGTCGATGAATCCGGCGTTCTTGTGGACATCACGCCGATTGACGAGAACACCCCCCGCGACGGGTTGAAGTTTCTCCTGCACCTCGGTTCGGCGGAAGAGTTCGAAGCAATGAAAGGACCATTTTCCCAGTTCTTTTATCCGTTTATTAGTTTCGAGGAATGGCGGGCAAGTCAGTTGCCTATGCAGGAAGAAGAAACCGATTTCTGATTTCTCCCCGCAAGCGTTAGCGTAGGATTTCGATCATCCACTGCGATCACTACGGAGTGTGCATGCAGATAGCAGTAATAGGTTGGGGCTCGCTCATTTCGTCCCCTGGAGTCTTGGACCTACGATCCCGTTGGCATCGCGACGGACCCCTCCTGCCCGTCGAGTTCGCCAGGATTTCGAGCGGCGACCGCCTCACCCTCGTCATTCATCCGCCAAGCCGTAATCAACAAACATATTGGGCTGTGGCTGCCTCTGAAGACTTGGCCCAGGTGCGGGAAAACCTCCGCAAACGTGAGAAAACGCATATTGACCTGATTCATTCGGCCTCCGCCGACGGTGTTTTCTCTGACGGGGTAGCGGATAGCGTGAAGGCATTGATATCGGCATGGTTGAGGCAAAAGCCCAATCTTTCCGGCTGTGTATGGACCGGGCTCTCCAGCAATTGGGAGAATGCCTATTCACCCGAAGCCGCCGTGGCGTACCTGCGAGGTCTGAGCGATCCGGCCTCAGCGCGCACTTACGTACAAACGACGCCTCCTCAGATCCAGACAGAGGCTCGTTCGTTGATACGCTCCCAGCTCGGCTGGCAGGATGAGGAATTGCACGGCAAATGGTTTGAAGATCAGGAAGCTGCGATAGCAGAAGAAGGCCAGGAAACGATGAAAGCGAAAGACAAAGGAACTACTTCTGGAATAGCGGTGTCGCCCACTGCAGCTCAAACAGTTACGGTACGGTCACTGTTGGTCGGATGGGCAAACCAGCAGGACGGCTGGGTCCGGCAACTGGTATCAGAGATCATCCTGGCCGGTAAGGCCCTGACGGATGCGCAGCTCGATACCATCTATCAGCTATTCCTCAAGGAGAAAGCTCTCACATCTGGGGGCCCGGTGAACGTCGCTCAGCTGAGCGACGATCCTTCTGCTGCTGTGGCAGGTTCCGGCCTGTTCCTCACTCAACTCGGCGACCTTAAAAACGTCAACGCTCTGGCGGAAAGCCAGAAGATCGACTTCAACGCAAAACTCACCATCGTGTTTGGCGAAAATGCATGCGGTAAAACCGGGTATGTCCGGGTGCTGAAGAAAGCGGCGGCTGTTCGCACCAGTGAGACGGTGCTGCCGGATCTGTCTCAGGCAAAGCGTACAGGACTGCCCCCGTCCGCACGCATCAGCTACAAACTCGGGCAAGGCGACGAACAGCCTGTGGAGTGGAAAGACCAGGCGGGCCTCGTTCCTTTCAATCGCATTGATGTTTTCGACTCGCGGGCAACGCTTCTCCATGTGGACGGCGATCTGAATTACGTCTACACGCCGGGCGAATTGGCCCGCTTTCCCTTGGTACAGCGGGGTATCGAGGGGGTGCGCACCCGTCTGGATAACGAGATTGCCTCCAAGACGCAGACCACGAATCCTTATCTGGCGCAGTTTGACCGGCAGAGCAGAATCTATCCTCTCGTGGATTCACTAGGAGCGGCCACGGATCTTGGCCAGCTTCAGGCGTGGGCTGTTGTCACCGACGCAGAAAAGCAGGAAGTCGAGACGCTTAAGACGGAGATCGACGCGCTCCGCACCACGAACCCGGCTGCGCAGTTGAAGCTGGCAGAAACGGGAAATCAAAATCTTACTGCTCTGAAGAAGGCATACGCGGTTATCGGCGGATTCGATATCGCCGTATATGGTCAACGTCTTGCCGCCTTGCAAAAGGCGGAGCGAGAGTATGAAAGCGCCACGCAGGAGTCCTTCGCGGGGCTGCCGATACCTGGTCTTTTGCAGGACGAGTGGCGGGAATTTATCCGGGCCGGGGAAGAATATCTCCGCGCGCTGGACGAAGAGGACGCCTATCCTGAAGCGGGGAAGGAATGCCTTTACTGTCGTCAGCCTCTATCCCCGGAAGCTGTAGCGCTGCTCCGCAAATATCGGGACTTCTGCAACAACGATCTCCGCGCCGGACTGGATGGCGCGACGCGAGAGCTGGATGCTTTTCTCCATGACTTAAATGTTGAGTTTGCGGACGTGGAGCGTCGCTTGGGCGAACTCGCGGGCGAAGGGAGCGCGGTAGGTGAGGAAAATCTTGCGATATTGAAAGCCTTTGCCGTCGCGGGAAAGAATCTGCGCGACGCCGTTGCGGCGCGCAAGCCGGTTGAGTGGAGCGCACAGGCCAGCGAAGCTGCGGCCGTGAATAAATTGCTTGAGGATGCGCACTCGCAAACCTCCTCCCTGATTACAGGATTGACGGATCGACGCGATAAACGAGACGAGGCTCTGACCGAAAGGCAAGCCAAGCTGCTCGACATCGAGTCGCGTATAAAGCTTGCAGCACTGCTTCCTCAGATAACCACGGCGGTGGATCAGGCGAAATGGGTGGATAAGGCAAAGATTCAACAGCGGAAATTCCCGGCGTTGCTACGCTCACTTACGGAGACCTCAAAGCTTGCGAGCGAGCAGCTGCTGAACAAGGACTTTGAACGTCATTTCAATGACGAATGCAAGGCACTGAGAGCTCCAGCCGTTACGTTGCAATTTCCCGGCAGACAGGGCCAGGTAACGCGCAAGAAGGCAGTTGCCAGCGGCGAACATAAGCCGAGTGATGTGCTGTCGGAGGGCGAGCAGAAGGTCATTGCGCTGGCTGATTTCCTTGCGGAAGCATCGCTCAAGCCCCCCGCCCCCGTTATTTTCGATGACCCGATCAACAGCCTGGACTACCGGCGCATGGCGGAAGTCGTCAACCGTATCGTGTCCCTGAGCGAAACCCGGCAGGTGATCGTCTTCACGCATAACATCTGGTTCACTACAGAACTGCTGGCTCGTTTTGAGAAGCGGCCGCAGGATTGTTCCTATTTCGACGTAACCCGCGACGGATCGAAGATTGGCATTGTTAGTAAGGGGACGCATCCCCGCTCCGATACGTTTTCCAGCTTGAAAAGCCGGATCAACGTGTTGATTCAATCGGCAGAGAAAGCAACGGGTGAGACGCAGGCAGCACTGGTTGAAAAGGCCTACGAGCTGATGCGAAATATCTGCGAGGTGATCGTCGAGGAAGAGCTGCTCCAAGGGGTCACGAAACGTTACCAGCCGAATGTGATGATGACGCGGCTCTCAAACATCAACTTCGCAGGCTTGCAGGCCGCGGCGGCTGCAATCATGCCATTGTTCGAGGATTGTTGCCGTTATATCGCCTCGCACTCACAACCGATGGAAACGCTCAATGTCCGGCCAACGCTCGACATGCTGAAGGCCGATTGGAAGAAGCTGCTGGAGGCACGGGACATTTATATCAAGAAGTCGGCTTGAAGTGTGCACTGCGGTTTCAAGGTAGAGTCAGGACGAATCCCCGAGGTTTGAGCGTTCCCTCGCTGATGTCCCACGGATGGATAAACACGAGCTTGCCCCCTGAAACTTTGGGCTTTCGTTTACCCTCCACTTTCACCGAATGAACGATGATCAACGCGAAATTGCGGTTCTTCTTCGCATGCTCGACTTCTCTGGGAGTCAGTGAAATGGCTTTGCCATCGTCCTGCATCCCCTTGACCTCCACGAAAACATCGGCTCCGTCTATGGTGCAGACGAAGTCATATGGTTTGTTCTTGTGAGTATCACGGTAGGGATATTTCAGTTTGGTAAGGTGCTTTTCGGCCCAGTCCATCGCATATTGTTCGATAGCCTTACGGATACGCGGATTGCTTTGGAAGCCGCCAGCATTTTCTAGTGTTGCGGCAATCTCATCCGCAATCGCAGCATCTGTTTCGCTCGCGGGATCTTCAGCCACGTTCTCAAGAGCATAGTTGTCGATGTAGTCGAGTGCATCGGCAATCCATTCCGATGACTTCGGCTTACCATCCTGCTCAAGCGCATAACAGACATTTGAGGTGCCTGCACCTCCTTTACCGCGAGGCAGAATGAAATCCCGTCTATCCTCCGGCACGAGCACAGCATTGTTTGCCGCCGCTTCGATGAAATACGAGAAACGATTTCGCTCCCTGAGCGGCGAATCCTGCGCGTCTCGGTACACTTTGGCAGAACGAAACCAACCCACGATCCTTTGCCCACCGCGTTCCGGGTCAGTGGCAAAGAACACCGTCAGCACATTGGGCATGGAATCACCCGTGAACCCGGCTTTGATGCGTTCGAGAGCGATGGTAGAAGGGTTTGCCTGCTGACGCTCTTCCGGCTGAAGCTGCGGTTGGAAATAGCCGAGCACTGTTCCGTTTAGAGGAAGGAAGTTAAAGGCCTCATGACCGAGGGATTCGCGGTTATACTTGCCGCCGCCGATAGGCTTCTCGTCGCCTGCCTGCGGACCTCTGTACCAACGCATCCAGCCTACGCGCGCAAACAGAACTTGCATATCGGCCTCATTGTAAGAATCACGCGGCTTATCGTTACTCAGTGGCTGAAACGGCCCTCAATACAATTATTCGGCTATGCGGGGCTCGCATTGATGCCGGAAGGTCCATGTCATCGTGAATAACAATCTTCGCACGTACCTTATCTCGTTTGAACTTTGTCTCAAAATTCAAAGTGGGATTGTTAACCAGAGCCTGGACCACAAATGCATACGGGGATAGGTCCTTTGGTAGCAGTCCTACTCTTTTTTGTTCTTCCGCGAGAATCTCGGAGAGGGTTTCAACAGCCAGATCGCCTGCCTTGAAAAGCGCCACTATGCTGTCTGCGAGACGCTTTAGGTCTTCGGGTAAAGATTCGGCTTCCGTCCAGACCTTGCGAAGCTCTTCAATCACCGTGAGCATATCCTTCGTGCGCCTGTCTTGCTTCGAAACTGCAGGTGCAGTAGCCAGTTTTCCAGCTTCGGCGATGGTCAACTCAGCATGTTCAAGCATTGCCTTCACCTGATAGGCGATCCGCTCTTTGGGCCAGCTCACGTCGTCGGTTTTGTAAATGAGATCGTGAGTTGCAATGTCCCATGCGTACTGCAATATCGTCTTGATTTGAATTTCGAATTTGAGGCTATCGAATTCCCTTGCGGGCCGATCTGTGACCGGCGGAATCTTCACATAGAGCCGCAGTTCATCAAAAATAAAATCTGAGGAGCTGTTATGCGTTTCGCCATCGACTTTGGGACGGCGCTCCTCTATCTGATAAGTATCTGAGATGAGCTGGATCGCTTCGGGTATGTGGCTGAAGTTGGGCACAATCACTTTGCAGCCAAAGAAATCTTCCATGTGTGTGTAATCTGCAGCACGCCCTGTTTCAACCTTAAGTGCGTAGCTCTCCAGAGCTTTCACCCTGTCACGATAGAACCAGCCACGCTCCTCTACGCGCGGCTTCAAAACGGCACGTACCTCCTGCATCAACTGCTGATATAGGGGCTTGCCGTTCTCGTGGGCATCGCGGATTGGTCTAGCGATCTTCATTGGCCGACGCCTCACCACCATGCATAATCGCGACGAGCGCGTTGTGTCTGGTTTGGCGTGGTGTAAGGTCGGTGCTCGCACCTCGTGCGTTCAATGCGTAGGAAACGACCGCACGCTGTTCAGGCGTTGCAGTGGCGCTCACGGTGCCGTTGTCGTCCACCCGCAGACTCTCGATAAGCCCTGCCACCTCGGAAAGAAATGATAGGTAGCGTGGAGCGAAGTCCTTAGCGGCTAGACGACGCGTTTTCTCGACGGTGAGATAACCCCACAGGGTATAGAAGTGGCTCTGGATCTTGAAGAATTCGATCAGATCCGGACTCAGGGTAGAGAGTTCGGTGATGTAACGCTTTGTATCTTCGAAAGCGTTCCGGAAGTTGTCTTCGACAAACTCGGGCACCTCGGTCAGGTCTTCGTATTCGGCATAGACCTCATCAAGCGAGTCCTGATCGAATCCCTCTATAGCGCCTCTAATCGTAGCGGTCATCAACTCAGAGATGAACTGAACATCCGCCATACGCTTGGTCCGGGCTGGAGTTACGACGCCTAGCGTTTTCCATTCCTGCTTCTCGGCCTCTGCCTCTGCTGTCTGGATAAACCAGCCTTCATACTTCGCATGACGAAGCTCTTGCGGCACGAGCCGCCGTGAGTTTCGGTTAATTCGCTCAAAGATATTTTTTACCGAGGAGTCGGTAACGTCAGGCAGCATCTCTACGATGAGGGAGTAGTTCCAGAAGCGCGCTTTAGCATCCCGATCCAGTTGATCCCATTTCTTTTTACGCAGATTTGCGTCCGCAAAATCATCCGCAATGCGGATCTTGCCCCGTGTGAAATCTATGACGGTTTGCAGGCGCTGCTTTCCATCGACAACGTGATATGTAGGGCGTCCCTCGTCATCAAGCGACTTGTGGAGGAACACCGGGGGTGCAGGAAGATTGCTAAGGACGGTGTCGATGAAATATTGTTTGTCCGTCCTGGACCACACGCTGCGACGCTGATACGAGGGATTGAGGTTGAGCTGCCCCTTGTCGTAAATATCGAGAAACCAGGAAATATCCTGTGGGCTGTGCTTACGATCCATCTTATTTGCGCCTCCTTTTGGGGCAGAACATGAAAACAATCCGACGCTACAACCAATAAGCCAGTGTCTTCGTAGGCTGTTCCTGGCCATTCTGCAAGACGATCAGGTGCTCGGGCTCGGCCGCAAACCATGCAAACGAGCGCCAAGCCAATTCCGCCACGGTCTTCTTGAAGGCAGCGTGGGAGCGGTCCAGGTAGGCGGTAACGAAGGCTACACGTTCGGGAGGAAATCCTGCGTCTGTAGCGATTTTCCGGAGCGCATCCTGGCGCTGGGAAGTAATCGGCCCATCTGTAGCCACTACTTCAACGAATATCAGCAGCACGCCATGTGTCTTGCCGTCGCCCAGGTCCACCAGAATGATGTCAGGCAGATTGCGATCTGCTGAAATCTTCAGCTTGAGCTGTCCCGCCAGCTCATCGTCGCGGGATACGACTTTGGCGCCGCTCTCGCTCACCCAGAGCACGGCTGGATTGGCGAGATAGCGCTGAGCGAATTCCTCGATGACGGCTTTCGAGATGGTAGAGCTGGGACCGGGTGCCATCCGGCGCGTCTCGCCGTTGGGGAAAGTCACAAGTATCCCCTCCCCGGTCGTCGTCGCGCCGCGGCGCATCAGCACCGTGCGCGCAAGCGCCGTGGCAGAGAGATGCTGCTCCCGCCATGTCTCCGCAGCTTTCTCGAACGCCTCACCTGTAAGCGCGGGATCGAAGAGAGCCGAGAAGTCCTTTTGCAGTGCATAGCGCGGAACGGATGAGGTGGTAGCAAGTCCCGGTCGCTCGACAGCTGCGTTATTGGGAATCAAGCCCTGACGGATCGTTTCATCGCGGATTTGCTCACGGCTGTTCTCCAGATACCAGGTCTTGCCTTCCGGCTGAAATCCAGGCTTAAGGGATGTCACGGCATAGGCTTCGCGGTCGGTGTCTGCGGCCGCCGCAGCTTGGGCATCTGTCATCCGCACGATTTGCTTCGGCGCAGCCCAACGATTAGTCCCTTCCACCGCGCCCACATAGAGCATCGTGAACACCGTTGAAGCCGCGGCTTCACGCACACAGTAGTTTCTCTGGGGGACTCCCTCGGGAAAGATTATCTGCAGCCGCTGATGGATTGTTGTGCGCTCAATATAGGACGGTAGACTCACTCTTCACCGTCCTGGGTATAAAGCAGTTGCGCAGCTTTTGCGATGGCCTCGCGACTTGTCTTGCGTCCCAAGACGCGCTTGAGGTCAGCAGGAGACGGCAAAGGCAAGTTTTCGAGTTCATAGGCGGAGACGGCCACGCTACCGCTGATACAGCGGAATGCGGCGTCCACGATGGCGCTATTCAGCAGGCCCGCCATAACCGTCGCGGAAACGGCCGGAGACTCGACACAGGGCCGAATCATGTTGATGTGGTTTTCGATCACCACTGCCTTGTGCTTTTGCAGAAACGTCACTGGCAGCTCAGCGGCAATCAAGCGACGGGACTGCTCTTTGGCAGTGGTCCGTTGCAACAGAACGCACGGCTTACGTGTAATCAGCCAGTCATCGCCCTCTTTGGTCTTGAAGTACGGCGCATGGTTTTTCTTGTCGGCGCGGAACTGAAAGCGCCCGTCGGCCGTGACGGATTCCGCCCAGATCAAAGGAAATGCCGATTTGCTCGGCTTATCCGCGCGCTGGTCCTTGTGTCGGTTCCATACAAGCGGCCCGGTGCTTACTTCGTACCCGTAATCCTTGAGCCGATGCGGCATGTGCCGCATTCTTGCGATGAGCTGCGACTGCTCCAGACTGCGGGGCACCTGCCACGGACCGCCATCTTCCGGCAGATCGAACGTGCCCCCCTGCTCCACCGTCAGCGTATCTTGATCGGTCGGCGCAATGAAATTCACGGTTGGTGCGTGCAGGTACACCGATGCCTTACGGTAGGTTGCGAGCAGCGTTTCCTGCAGTGCGTCGTCAAAGATGAGATCGCCTAACCACCGAAAGGAACAGAGAGCAATGAAACCACCCATCCTTATCGTCGCCAGCAGTCTCGCCTTAGCTGCCTCCGTTGCCTCTGCCTCGGGCCCTGGCACTCCAGACGCAAAGCATCTCCAGGCGAATGCGCCGCGCACTATCACGGTGTCCGAGACGGACACTCCGCCTGTGGTCCGCGCCGGGCTTTTGCAATCGACGCTCATTCTGCTTCCCGATCAGGAGAAGGTTGCGAATGTCTTCGCCGGAGATACCGTCGATTGGGTCTTTGACGGTGGGCACGTCGCCTCGCGCTTCATCAGCATCAAGCCGAAGCTGGCGAACAGCACCACGGACGTGCACATCGTTTCCGATCACGGAAATGAGTACACCTTGCAGTTGCGCGAGGTCTCCGGCGACGACGATCCCCACTTCGACTCCAAGATCTTTATCGCTCCCGGCGACAAGGCGGCGAAAGACCGTCTGGCGGAATTGCCCGTCTTTGTGCCCGCCGCTGAGCTGGACAAAGCGAAGCAGGAAACGGCAGCCGCAAAAGCAGCGGAAGCCGCGAGCCTGAAGGCCGAGCAGAGTAAAGAGGAAGCCTACCGCAGCCAGTACCCTGGCTCACTCCACTTTGACTACACATGGGACAAGCCGAAGGGCAAAGAGCTTGGCTTGCAGGCGATCTGGCGCGACGACAAGTTCACCTACCTGCGCGGGCAGTTTCAGGAGACACCTGCCCTGTACGAGGTGAAGGACAAGAAGCCATCGCTTATCAACTTCGATTTTGCGAATGGCCTCTACACCGTGCCCAAGAAGCTGGATAACGGTTATCTCGCCATTGGCAAGCAGAAGGTTGAGTTTCACCGTACCGAGGAAGCGAGGTAGCCATGCCGGAGCCCAATCGGACCGTCCCTGCCACCGTTCCCGAACAACCGGAAAGTAAGCCTCCACTGCGGAAGAGTATGCCGGTCGTCATCGCCCTGGTTGTCATCATCGGGATCATCGGCATCTCCAATCTCTCCAGTCTGTTGAGCGGCAACAAGAGGAATGCGCCAGCCAGCGCACTGCCCATGCGTCCGGCAGCGCCGAACGCACAGCAGGTCAACAGCTTTGAGTCGCAGCAGCAGTTGCAGGCGCAACGCGATGCCGAGGCGCGACAGCATCAGCAGGAGTTGAATGCTGCCCTCCAACAGTTGCAGCAGACGGAAGGTGCGCCCGGCCCGGAGTCCGCAGGAGCCCCGCCCATGACCGCTGCGCAACGTTCTGCGATCTATGGCGACAGTCCAAATGCCCCGCAACGAACTTCCAATATGTCGCAGGCCAAGGCCGAAGCCAAACAGAAGCAGCTCGCCAAAGAGAAGCAGCAGCAGGACGCCATCAATAGCGACACCGTTGCGATTGATTTTGAGCGCACCAACCCGGCAGTCACGATGGAGGCTGCGCAGGAGTCGGCTGCTTCCGCAACCAGCGGTGCGGTTCCGTCGAAGTTGGCCAGCGTAGATGCCAAGAAAGACAGCAAAGGCAATGCGATGGCTGGGTATGACTTCGATACCTACGATGGCCGTCTGTATCGCATCTTCGAGGGCACGGTATTGGAAGGTGTCGTGACCAACCATATTGACGGCGGTTTCAGTGGTCCCATCATGGTGTCGCTGACGACTGACCTGTATTCCCACGACCATCAGCAGCTTCTTTTGCCGCAAGGAACGCGGCTACTAGGGGATGTGCAGAGTGTCGGCAACGCACAGCAGCGCAAGATGTTCGTCACCTTCCATCGCGCTATCTGCCCGGACGGATTTTCGCTGGAGTTTGCCAAGTATATCGGCCTTGACCAGATCGGCACGACCGGACTCGCCACCAAGGTAGACCACGGCTACTTGCAGGCGTTCGCCGCCGCTGCTGCCATCGGCGGCTTAGGCGGCCTGGCTCAGATCGGGAACGGCGGAAGTGTTCTTGATCCTTCCGTGCAAATTCGCAATGGCATCTCCGAGCAGTCTGCCGTCGAAGGCGAGCAGCCACGCATGTGATTGCGAAGGTGCGCATGTTCTCTCCAGGTTTCGTATGGCGTGTCTGTGCCAAGGGCACAGAAGGACACTACGAGACGGGAGAGAAGCGGGGCGGTCGAAACAGAGTCGAATCATAGCGCGATGTTTCAACATGCCAATGGATCTCGGCGCGGGTTGAAGGATAGATTCAACGCCCTGGTAACCCAACGTCTGGAGATCCTTCTTGCGCAGCAAAACGTCACTGTCTACTTTACGAAAACCCACATTGCGGATCTAAAGCAGGTAGTTAAGATTGATGACAAAAGGTCTGAGAGTAGCGACGCTATACAGCGATCGCCCGATCAACCTCAAAAGTCTTGATCGACCAGGGTGCCGTAAGTCCTGCCCTCGATGGTTTTTGACAATTCGATCGTGATAAGCCGATCGTCGAGATAAGCTGGGCTGAGCTCAAGGGCCAAATAGTCATATAACTGTTTTTCATGCACGGCGATAATGATCTGGCGCCCCTTCTGCTTTGCAAGAGTACGGAGTAGAGCAGCGAACTGCGCTATGTGCACTTCGTCCATACTTTGAACGGGATCATCGATCAGGAGACACGGAAGCTCGGGCTTTACTGAAAGGTGCAGAGCCAAAAACAGTGTCAAAGCCGCGGTGTTAAGATTACCGGCGCTCAACATCGCGCGGGGATTCCCACCCTTCCCACGCCTAAGAGATCAGATTTAAGGGGCTCTTATTGCCCGTATAGACACCCTCCCAGTGACTCTATTCGTTCTCACCCATCCGAAATACTTTTGAGATAGAAGCTTGCTTCGAAGATCTCGTCTTGAAAGGACGTCCCCATGAATCTCCGCTTAGCGTTTTTTAGTTCGCTACGAGTTTCCATCCTGCTTTTCTGCGCGCTCCCCCTTGCCGTACGTGCGCAGACAGACGCAGCCCAGCCGATTCACAATGTCGTTCTTGTACATGGCGCATGGGCAGATGGCTCAAGCTGGTCGAAGGTAGTTCCATTGCTTGAGAAGAAAGGCCTTCATGTCGTCTGCGTTCAGAATCCGTTGACGTCCTTCACCGATGACGTCGCCGCTACCAAACGAATCATCGATGCTCAGGATGGTCCTGTTCTTCTGATCGGTCATTCCTACGGAGGGGCGATCATTACAGAAGCCGGCAACGATCCCAAGGTCGTCGGTCTCGTCTATGTCGCTGCCTTCGCGCCAGACAAAGGCGAGTCGGCGGGCAGTCTGGGAAAGCCGTACGGAGCGACGCCCGGCGTGACTGAATTACGGCCCCTTGCCGATGGCTTTCTCGTTCTCACGCCTAAAGGCGTTATCGAAGATTTTGCGCCCGACCTCACAATTGCCGAAAGGAACCTCCTTCTGGCGACGCAAACCCCAACGCAGGGCGCTGCGCTTGGCGCTGAGATCTCAACGGCGGCATGGCGCACCAAGCCGAGTTGGTTCGTAATCGCGTCGAATGATCGAATGATCGCGCCGGAGCAAGAACGCGTCACGGCAAAGCGCATGAACGCCACGACGCTTACATTGCCGACGAGTCATGTGCCTATGCTTTCACGACCGCAAGAGGTGTCAGACTTCATCATTCAAGCTGCTTCGGGGGAGCCAAATACTGCAAGGGCACAGAAGTAATTGAGCTGAATTCGTGGTTCCGACGAGTTGTTGGAATCACGAACCTTACGTAAAGATTTTTGTCCGGGACTGCTTCAAAAACCTCATTTTGCATCAGCAGGCGCCGCCTTTTCCGGCTTCTTCAACGCGAGATAGGCCACAGATGAAGGTACGCTCAAGGTGATTTGTGTACCAGACGACGAATCACTTTCGATGCTTAAGCGAGCTTTAAGTTGTTCGGCGCGTTCCCGCATACTTGCCAACCCCCAATGTTGGGCGCGTCCATGCTGCAAGGTGTCCGGATCCATTCCGGACCCGTCATCGGAGACCTGTAACCTTAGCCGCCGCCATCCCCAATCGATCGTGACTCGTACCGTTCTCGCATTGGCGTGACGTATTGCGTTTAGGATGGCCTCTCTCGCAATTGAAGAGATGTCTTTATATGCTTTAGGCTTTAGGCGGCGTGCCCTTCCATTTGATCGGAGAGTTGACTCGGCGTTCCCAAGGTCACCGATCTCCAGGAAAAAGTCCCTCAGACTGCCTTCAAGACATTCATGGCCGGACTCAGGAGATCGAAGTCCAACAACTGTGAGCCGGGCTTCCTCGATGACGCGCTCCATACCTTCAAGGACAAATGTGAACCTGCTCTTGAACGGAGAATCGGAGGGGATTTCTTTCTGCGCGACATGAAGATGCATCAGCGAACTAATAAAGCCCTGTAGCAGTGTGTCGTGGACATCGCGGGCGATGCGTGTCCTCTCCCTCAGACGTTCGTCCGCCAGGACGTTCGCTTGTGCCAGGAGCTTTCTTGTCCGAGTGTGATATGCGAATATCGCGACAAGTGCAAATACCAACGCCGCAAGACTTCTCACCGACCATCGCTGCCAAATCAGCGGTTCGACTTCCACAGGCATTGTGCTCTCGGGAGAGTTCCAGAAGTTTGGCTCATTGGATGCGATCAACCTAAACGTGTATTTTCCTGGAGGAAGGTTGGTATACGTAGCCTGCCGGTCGGAAACCACGGCGCTCCAGGATTTGTCGAAATTGTCGAGCCGGTAACGAAACCGTACCCGTGATGGAGTATGCAGATCTAGACCTGTAAAAGTAAACGTGAGCCTTTTGGCGCCCGCAGGAACATTTGGACTGTTGCCGCCGAGCAAAGCTCCATCTGCAGTCACTTCTTCCACCTGGGGTATCGCGGCAAGCATGTGCTCCTGGCTACTTCCAACTCTGGCAACTTCAAATGCAGTCGTCATCCAAACCTGCCCTTGCGTATCCGTGATGACCGAGCGGGAACGACGAACTCCTTCAGTCGATTCGAGGCCATCCTCGCTTCCATAATTGCGAATGGAGAGGTTCTTCGCATCGAGCAGCTGCTTGGGTATCGCGCTCATGACAGAGTGATCGCTCACGATCCAGAGTCTTGCCGCCCGATCGGTTCCTAAGCCCAGGATCATAGGTTGAGAGCCAGAACGAATCGGTGCGGCATGAAACCCGTGCTCGTTGTATAAGAACAGGCCCTTCGCGGTGCCAATCCAAAGACCGTTGGAGGGATCGTTCAGTAGTGAAAGAACATCGTGCGCTGAGTTTTGTTCGCGGGGCGATAACGGAGAGCAACGATGGCCTTCAATACCGCATACACCAGCCGGAGTGCCAATCCATACTTGCCCTTGGGTGCCGATCTCTATGGCCGTAATTGCATTCGAAGGAAGCCCGTCTCGTTCATCGAAATGGGTGAATTTCCCATTCTGAAATCGATCCAATCCCGCGGTCAGAGTGCCTGCCCAAACTGTTCCGTCCGGAGCTGCACGAACGACGTAGACGCTGCTCTGAGCAAGTCCGTCCCGCTTATCCCAGGTCGTGCTATGCAGAGCCCCACTCACCACTCGAAGTCTGGTGAGTCCGCGCCTACGCCTGCCCACCCAGATGTTATCGCCAAGTCCGTCGATGGAGTAAACCTCGTCCGTTGGCAGGCCATCGTTCGGCACGGTGTGAACCGCTCCGTCTTGCATCCAGGACAGCCCTTTTTGACTATCTGCAGACCAGACGCGTCCTTCATGATCGACATACAAGGAACCGAATCGGTTGCCTGAAGTAGGGTCGCGCAATTTGACGGGCACAATTGCTGCGGTTTCAAGTCGTTCTAATTTAGAACCGACTCCATACCAAATGTCCCCCTGTCGATCCTGCGTAAGGGCCGTTACAGATGCTGGCTCAGAGTTGTCTCCCAATGAAACCCATTCCACGCCCGATTGGGTGTACCGTGCCAAGCCGGCGGAAGTTCCGAGCCATAGGTTTTTATCGCGGTCCTCCATGAGCGCGAGCACATGGAGGTGTTGCATATTGGGGTTCGAAAAGGGCAGGCGGACCAACTGACGCCCATCCCAGTACGCGAGCCCATCATCGGTCCCAACCCAAACATGCCCGTTCTCGCTTGAGAGGAGACAGTTGATTACTTGATCGACACCGAGCCCAATCGCAGCCTTCGGCGCATCGGCGGTCCAAGTAAGTAGTCCTCGATCGGTTCCAATCCAAAGCCGTCCATCGGTTGCTTCCGAAATTGCAATCAATAACGCTTTCGAATGAATAGGAAGCGCCTCGACGTGGTCTCCTGTCAATCGAACTATGCTCTTGTGAACGTCCGTCGCATAGATTCCCTGTGCCTGGGCAGCGCTCATAGACAAGATGCCCAAGGCCTTCTTCTCGAAAACAACTGGCGCATCGACACTATCCCGCTCTACCCGTCGCACCCGGGTGTCAGCAGTACGGACCCAGAGAATACCTTGCCTATCAACTGTGAGACCGAGAATCTGTCGCAGTGGCTGCTTCTGTTCTGTGAGGATCGGCACGAAACGAAAGCCATCGAACCGAAAGAGTCCGTTGGCTGCCCCAACCCAAAGATAACCGTCCGGTGTCTGGGCCAGAGCTTGAATTCGCCCTGCTGAGAGTCCTTGATCTGAGCCCCACTGTGTGCGTCGGTACTGGTCAAGTTGGCGTGCCCCAACCTCTGCTCGAGCAAAAAGTGAGCACGAGAGAGCAATCAGCGCCATGGCGCAGACAGTCGCCCATCGCTCTCGCAATTTATTACGGGAAGAAGTCAAAGCTTTTCACCACGACTTCCGCGTTATGCGTCGGAGGAATCCGGGCATTTCCAAAATTGCATAAATTGATGTACATCTGCGCTTCGTCAGCTCTTGGTACGCCGGTATCAAATATCCAAGATGCCACAGGCTTTTCACTATGCATTTCCAAACGCGACGCGGAGAACTCGGCTTTCTCAGGCGTCCATTTCAACTGAAGCGCCAGAGGGCCGGAAGGAACGTTGAAGTAGTAAAAGTTGGCCGGTACAAAAGATGGCTGAACGACAAACTCCGCATTCTTATTTGCGGGCTCTCCTCGTCGAGTAATGTGAATATCCATTTCTCGATGATCGCCGTCAGTTGGCTGCTCCAGAAGACTAAATGTGCTGAACATCACCGCTGACTCAAGGCTGCTCACGTCTTGCACTTGTAAGCGATAATCTCCATATCCTAAGGAACGCACACTGTGGATCTCAGAGCAGACCCATCCTCCAGCTTTCCTTGTCAGGCGCATGTGCAAAGCTCCTGATTCGTCAAGTGAGACATTTGCCGAGCTATACTCATTGGTCCTCGCACCATAGTCTCCAGGGATGGTACGAACTTGCCAATCGAAACCGCTAAATCGCAATGTTCTTCCAGGAGCCGGCTTAGGGGAAGTAGAAAGCTCATTCCCGCTCGGTTTGACCACTTCCACAGCATCGACGGTTCTTCCAGCAGAGGGGAGCATCTCAAGGAATTGAGGAGGTAACTTATCGTCCTTGGTCAACAACGCAGCATACTTGGTTCCTAAATGAATTTGTGCCTTCCAGGAACCGTCCTCCAAAATCTCGGTCACAGGAGAAGACGCGAAAGGCTGAACCCACCAATGACCATCGGCGAATGTATATAGGACGATATGAGCGCCGGAGTGAGGGCCGTTTACATGCCCGCGGATGAGGCCTGTAATGCTACCGCCGCCGAGACTAGCCGGAGGCACTTGCAGAAAAGTGATCGATTGCTTCTGCCTGCATCCAGTTGCCACGCCAAAGAACAAGACCAGCAGACAGTGCGGAGAGAACCTTCGAGCGAGTTTTATAGCTCTCGTTATCGCCCGCATGGAGTTCCTTACTGTTCAAGGATGCCGCGCTTGAGCGCGATGACCACGGCGTGTGTGCGATCACTCGCTCCAAGTTTGGAGAGAATGCTCTGAACGTGCCCCTTGACGGTGTGCACGGAAAGATCGAGATGATCAGCGATGATCTTGTTGGAATTACCCGTGGCAATTGAGTGCAGCACGTCCAATTCGCGAATGGTCAGAGAATCCTCTCCTGCGTGTTCGGCCATCGTCGCTGCAATTTCTGGTGGTATCTTCCGCTGACCAGCGTGAACCATACGGATCGTATCGATTAAGTCCGTACGCATCATGCTCTTCAACAGGTACCCGCTGGCTCCTGCTTTGAACGCCTGAAGCGCTAGCACATCCCCGCCGAAGGTGGTCAAAACGATGATGCGAGCGCCCGGAGCGCTGGAGCGGATGGCACTAATTGCCTCTATGCCAGTGCCCTTTGTGAGACGAAGATCCATCAGGGTTATGTCGGGGCGATGCATTCGGAAAGCTGCAATCGCCTCGTCAGCATCAGCGGCTTCGGCGACGATCTCCATACCCGGTTCGGCATTGATCACGCTGGCGATGCCGGCGCGCAAAAGTGGGTGGTCATCAACGGCCAGCACTCGAATTGTCCGTGTTGCCGGCATGGCTCTTCTCCACGTGCGCTGACCCTAGCTTGAGGATACTCTCCCCTTTCCTCGGGTGCCCCCGCCAAAAGGACTGTTTTCTTCCCTTCCTTTGTCCAACTTGGCGATTAGGAACCGAAAGTCTGCCGATTCACAGGCCGGCGAAGTCGCTTTTCACGGCAATGGCCTGGGAGGGTCGAAAGAACTGGAGAAGGAGGGTTCCATTGCCGCTGTTGCGGATTCAAGCGCGCTTGTAGGTTTGATTCAGCAATGGAAACGCGGAGAGAAACCATGACCAGCACAATGCGTCCTCACTTGTTTTCACCAGTTCAGCTCGGAAGCATGTTTTTGAAGCATCGCGTCATCATGGCGCCACTTACCAGGTCTCGATCCGTACAGCCGAATTCCATACCAGGCGATCTTATGCGGACCTACTACGAACAACGGGCATCCGATGGTGGTCTGATCATCTCAGAGGCCACGAACATCTCTCTGACGAGCCGTGGCTGGCTCGGAGCACCAGGTCTCTATACGGACGAGCAGGTTAAGGGATGGAGCTCGGTTGTGTCCGCCGTCCACGCCAAAGGCGGTCATATGTTCGCGCAGCTCTGGCACACGGGACGCTCATCGCATACCGCTATGACGGGGGGAGCGATGCCGGTTTCCGCATCAGTCGACCCTGACTATTGGCAGCATCCGAATCATCTGGTCTCGATCCCTGGCGGCTGGGCTCAGTCCACTCCACATCGCGCGCTGACGGTCGCAGAGATTGGCGATATTGTTGAGGACTACCGAAGAGCTGCGCAGCGTGCGATGGATGCCGACTTCGAAGGCGTGGAACTACACGCGGCCAACGGTTATCTGGTCGATCAGTTTCTGCAGGACGGCAGCAACAAGCGCACAGACGAGTATGGCGGATCGATAGAGAACCGGAGCCGCTTCCTCTTCCAGATTCTCACTGCCTTGATTGCAGTTTGGGGAGCCGAGCGTGTCGCGGTCCGCCTGGGACCGAATGGTACGTGGAATGGCATGTCAGACAGCAACCCCGACGCTCTGTTCTCATACCTCGCGGAGAAGCTGAACGGCTACGGGCTTGCTTATCTCCACCTTATTGAGCCTCGCATCGGAGGCAGCGAAGTGGTTCGTGAGGGCGAGGGAGCCGTCGCCTCGGAGAAATTCCGTAGCATCTTCAACGGAAAGCTTATCGCGGCGGGCGGATTTGAGCCAGCCACGGCAGAACAGATAGTTGCTTCCGGAAGAGTGGACGCGGTGGCATTTGGTCGCTACTTCGTGTCCAATCCGGATCTCCCACTCCGCATTCGTGAAGGCCTGCCTCTCTCCTCTTATGACCGTGGAACCTTCTACACCTTCGATGCGCAGGGATACACGGATTACCCAGTCTACGACGCCGTCCTTTCGGCGTAAGCCAATCAACGGCGGACATTCGCCATCACCCGACATTGGAGGTTCTTATGAGCAAGAGTGCAAATATTATGCTGGTCCATGGCGCCTGGGCCGATGGCTCGTGCTGGAGCAAGGTCATTCTTCTGCTTCAGGCCAAGGGCTACAACGTGACAGCGGCGCAGATTCCGCTCAAGTCGCTCGCCGATGACATCGAAGTCACTCGCAGACTTCTATCCACACACACTAGCCCAACTGTACTGGTGGGCCATTCCTATGGCGGTGCAGTGATTACTGGAGCCGCAACTGCCACACCGCAGGTAAAGGCGCTCGTTTACATCACCGCCTTCGGTCTCGATGAAGGAGAGAGCCTTGAATCCCTTAGCAAGCAAGGACCACCTTCACCAGGGTCTGCTGCAATTGAACCCGATGACAAAGGCTTCCTCTGGATCAATCGCGAGAAGTTCCACCAGTCGTTTGCCGGCGGGGCCACGGATGACGAAGCGGCGGTTATGGCGGCAGTACAGAAGCCTCTCGCCTTCGCGGCATTTGGCGGGCAGGAGAGCACTCCCGCCTGGAAGACCATTCCTTCCTGGTATCTCACCTGCACAGACGATCAGATGATCCCTCCGCCTGCGCAGGAGTTTCTGGCGAAGCGAATGAACGCCACGGTCCGATCAGTTGCATCAAGCCACTGCCCATTCATATCGCATCCGCAAGAGGTCGCAGACATCATCGCTCTCGCCGCTGAAGCAATAGCGACCTAACTTTCTTTCCCATCAACTGCGACTCATGATCGCGTTTCGCGAGTACCGCCGCACAACCTGTCCGCAACACATAGAAAGTCGGGGCATGGCCGCCAATCAGCGGCCATGCCCGGGAGAAAACTATGCCAAACAAAACACGCATCCTCGTCATGGGAGCGACCGGCCAGGTGGGCGAGGCCGTCGTCTCTGAACTCTTGAAGGACACCCAAGTCGAAGTCATCGCTGCTGCCCGTGACGTCGGCAAAGGCGGCCTTCTCGGCGTGCCGGTTGTCCATTTGGATCTCGACAGAATTGAGACTTTCGCGCCTGCACTTGAGGGCGTCGATAGCCTCTTTATGGCTACAGGCTACACGGTCGACATGCTGCGGCAGAGCAAAGACCTCGTGAACGCTGCAAAGCGATCCGGTGTAAAGCATATCGTTCACCTCGGGGCATGCGGGAACGATGACACGCGCGTTGCGCATTATGGCTGGCACCAGTTCGTTGAACGCTACATCGAGTGGTCCGGTATCCGATTCACTCATCTGCGTCCCGAGATCTTCATGCAGAACCTGCTCGGCTACGGTGGGGAGAGCTACGTCAAGAACGGAGTTATCAAACATTACGTCGGCGCCGCGAGGCTTAGCTGGGTTGACTGTGAGGACGTAGCGGCCGTTGCTGCAGCCTGCTTGCTCGATCCGAGCACTCACGCGGGCAGCACCTACCGCCTGGGATACGAGGCAAAGACGTACTACGAACTCGCGGACGCCTTCACCAAGGTACTGGGGCAGCCGTTCTCTTACGAGCCCCAGCCTCCTGAGGACTTTCTTCGCAATGTTCTGGCGGCTGGAGCAGAACCCGCTTATATGAAGTGCGTCTTCGACAGTTATACCGACTTGACCAACGGTAAGGATATCGGTGCAGACGAGGTCTTTGACAACTTTCAGGCCATCACGGGACGGCAACCGAAAACGATTGCTCAATTTGCGATGAAGCACGTTGCGCGTTTTCAGTACTAACTCCTGGGAACAGAAGAACCGACCGGCGAATCGAGGCATTTTGTGGCAATGGAGAAACCAATCGGCGTAGGCATGGTAGGTGTCGGGAGCTGGGGAAGGTACGGTCACATCCCCGCGCTACGACTGCTTCCCGAATACAAGATCGTTGCGGTGTCCAGTCGAAACAGTTCGAAAGCTCAAGAGATAGCAAACACATTCGGAATCGACCACGCCGTTGATAGCGTAGAGGCGTTGGCTCGCCTTTCGGGCGTAGATCTAGTCGTCGTGCTCCCGCCAGCACCTGAACACGCTCTTGCGGTGAAGGCGGCAATTGCGGCGGGCAAGGATGTCTATTGTGAGTGGCCTCTAACGACGTGCACCAGCGACTCGGAAGAATTGTTGTCGCTCGCCAGGGCCGCTGGCGTTCGCCATGTTGTTGGATTGCAAAGAACCCTGGGCGCGAGTGCGCAGTACCTGCGTGATCTTCTGGCAGACGGGTATGTGGGGCGCCTCAGATCCGTCAGGATGCATGTCAGTATGGCTTCTTTCGGCCCGACACGATCAGCAGGTCTCGAGTGGACCGTCGATCAGAAGAACTTCTCCCATGTCCTCTCCATCTACGGGGGCCACTTCATGGACATGTTGTTTCATGTTGTTGGCAAGCCGAGCAGCTTGAGTTCCATCGTTGCGACTCAGTTTCCAGAATTGACTTTGAGCCGGACGGGGCAGTCATTCCCCAATGAGACACCCGATTGCGTGCTTGTAATCGGTACGTTGACGAACGGGGCTCTATTTGAGGTGCAGATCGAAGGCGGCAAACTGCATCAATCGGGATTGCAGATTGATATCACCGGTACAAGCGGGGACTTGAGGATCACGAATACCAGGTCATTTGGAACGAAGCAAGACAACCTGATCGAAGGTTCCCAGGGCGACAGCGGCGATTGGCACGTGCTCCCAACCCCGGATTGCCACCATACCATCCCTGATTCTTCACTGGACGTGAGCGTGCAGGATCTCGCACAGCTCTATGCGGCTTTCGCAGCGGACCGTGCTTCCGGAACAAGCCATGCGCGGAGCTTTTCTGACGCCGTGGCCATGCATCGCATCATTGACGCGATCAACAACGCATCTTCCCTTCACCGCACAGTATCAATGGAGGACTGACCATGGATTCAACTCTGAGCACTAAAAACAAATCAATTGTCCTAAAGGCATTTGACACTCTCTTCAACCTACGAGACTACGCCGCGGCTGAGACCTTCTGGTCGCCTGAATATGTTCAACACAGTGCCCATATCGCAAAAGGTCGCAAAGGACTGTTTGAACTCACCAAGGGATTACCCGCTACGACCCGATATGAAAACGCTTTGGCGGTTGCAGATGGCGACTTCGTGATTCTGCACGGCCGGTTTTCCGGTCACGGGCTACCCCGGAATTGGATCGTTGCGGACATCGTTCGAATGCACGATGGAATACTCGTCGAACACTGGGATGTCATCGAGGATGAAGCCACTGAGGCCGAGTCAAAAAGCGGCCTCCCCATGTTTGGCGAGACTTTCGCGGTCGTTTAGCAGCTATCGACTTATCTCAGGCCCATGGGCGCGGCAGTTCCCTCTATCTACGGGCCATCCGCAGATACAACCGCTTAATCAGTAGGCCAGGAGAAGAACATGAACCTAAAGGGCAACACGATATTCATCACCGGGGGTGGATCCGGAATCGGAAAGGCACTGGCGGAAGCACTTCACAACCTCGGGAATAAGGTCATCATTTCGGGGCGTCGCAAGGGCCATCTTGAGAAGACGATAGAAGCGAACCCTGGAATGGACTCCATCGAACTCAATGTGACTGATCCGGAGAGCATCCGGCTGGTCGCAGCAGAACTTCTGGCGAAATACCCCACTTTCAATGTCCTCATCAATAACGCCGGGATCATGGAGATCGATGACGCGTCAACAGGAATCGATGACGATCTCATCACACGCACGATTACAACAAATCTGATGGGGCCAATCCGCATGACCGGTGCGCTCGTCGAGCACATGAAGAAGCAGGAGTCTTCCGCAGTCCTGATCGTCTCCTCAGTTCTTGGATTCACCCCGATGGCGATGACCGCCGTTTACTCCTCAACAAAGGCCGCGCTCCACTCCTACTCCCAATCCTTGCGCTTCAAGCTGAGACACACATCGGTGCGCGTTCTGGAAGTTATTCCCCCGTGGGTGCGCACAGAGCTTCTCAATAGCAGCGAAGAGCCGCGCGCCATGCCGCTCAATGAATTTATACAGGGTACGATTGAGGCTCTTAGGACGGAGTCCGACGAAATTCTGGTTCCACACGCAAAGTTCCTGCGCGACCAGCAAGGCCCGCTGGAAGCTCCCTTCGTAAATTCCTTCAATGAGCAACTGGAGCAACCGCAGGTTCCGGCATAGGCACAACTTGCCCTCAACGAGTGCCGCGTGTGATGGGGAGGACGTCCCGATGCAAAAACGCAAGCCTAGTCAACGAACAACCAGGAGAAACCATGAATGACCTCTTAACGACAGCCGTGAACGCGCACGGCGGCTTGAAGCGATGGAATGAGATCGAGTCGATCCAGGTGGCCGCTCACATCACAGGCGCAATCTGGTTTGTGAAGAGCCAGGGAGATTACCTGAAAGACATCGTCATGTCGGTCGACACGCGCAAGGAGCGCATGGTCACCTATTTTCCGGGTCAGGATAAGCGAATCAAATTCGAACCGAACCGGATTGTGATTGAAAAAACAGATGGAACGCCAATTCAAACACGAGACGATCCTGAGGCGTCCTTTGCCGGCCAGCAGCGGGAGACACCCTGGGACGACTTTCACGTTGCCTATTTTCAGGGCGAGGCTCTGTGGACTTACCTGAACACCCCGTTTCTCTACACCCATGAGGGATTCGTCAGCGAGGAGATTGCGTCAATCCAGGTTGACGGAGAGAAATGGCGCAGACTTAAGGTGACCTTTCCCGACTATGTTAAGAGCCACACGCGAGAGCAGATCTCCTGCTTTGGCCCTGACGGGCTGCTTCGCCGGCACGATTACACCGTGGACATCCTCGGCGGAGCAACAGGCCTCAACTATGCCTCCGACTATAGAGACGTCGACGGCATCATCATTCCAACGAAGAGGCGTATTTACGCATATGAGGGCGACTATAAGCCCGTAATGGATCCGTTACTCGTCAAGATCGATATGGGCGAGATCAAGATTTCGTAAGCCCTGATACGGTTCCGACCAAACCTCCTACCTGATTGCCGCCCCTAGAGATCGCAGACGGGACAAGTTGATGATTCATGATGCTCTATTCGCTCCACTGCAACTCGGTGCCATCCGTATTCCAAACCGGATCGTCATGGCACCGTTGACACGGATGAGGGCCGGGACCGGAAATGTGCCGACCGCACTGAACGCGAAGTACTACGCACAACGTGCATCGGCAGGATTAATCATCGCCGAGGGTACTGCCGTGAGTCATCAAGGGCAGGGTTATCCAAGTGTTCCCGGGATCTATACGAAGGATCAAATCCAAGGATGGCGGCTCGTAACGGATGCGGTTCACTCCAAGGAGGGAAGAATCTTCCTGCAGATCGCTCACAATGGACGCAATTCACACTCCTCCCTATTGCCAGGGAATAGTCTTCCTGTCGCTCCGTCGGCGATCCCGCCGAATCTGCCGGCGTTCACCAATGAATTCAAGCAGGTTCCAACTGAAATTCCGCGTGCCCTTCACACTGACGAGATTCCGGCGATCGTCGAGAGCTTTGGCCAAGCCGCTATCAATGCTATAGAGGCCGGATTCGATGGTGTCGAAGTTCAAGCTGCCAATAGTCATCTCATCGATCAATTCCTGCAGGATGGTACGAACGTACGGACGGATGACTATGGTGGTCCGGCAGAGAACCGCATTCGCTTTTTGCTAGAGGTAGTCGACCACGTGAGTGCGGCCATCGGCGCGAATCGTTTAGGCGTACGCCTCTCGCCTTTCGGGCAGTACGGGGGAATCCACGATAGCAATCCATTGCATTTATATGGAATCGCAATCAACGCTCTCGACGAACGTGAAATCGCCTATCTTCACCTCATTGAAGGTCGGGGATCCGAAATTGGGCTTGCAGACGGCTTGCATGAAGAAGCCCTGAACAATGCCCAGCTGTTTCGTTGCAACTTCAGAGGCCCGCTGATCTCGGCTGCAGCCTATGCGCCGTCCTCAGCGGCTCAGACGGTATCTGAAGGAAGGGCGGATGCCATTGCATTTGGACGAATGTTCATAGCCAATCCTGACTTGGTCGAACGCATACGAGAGGAACTACCGATAAACAAATATGACCGGTCCACCTTCTATGGGGGCGGAGAACATGGTTATACCGACTACCCCGCGTCGTACTAAATCCGGTACGCCCTTCTTCGAAGGGATTTGTAGAACCGCGAGGCGCGCCTCTTCGCTTAGGAGAATCAATGATCGATCAATCACCAGCGGTACAACATCCTTCTCTAATCGTTACAGCGGATCTCGTAGGCGCCTGGAGTCTTGAGAGCTACGTGGACACGATAGACGGGGCGAAAACGATGCACCCACTTGGTCTCGGCCCAAAGGAGCTGCTCATTTACGCACCTGATGGGTTCATGTCGGTTCTCCTGATGCGCAAGGATAGTTCGCCGTTCGATCTCGGCAATGCGAGTGCAGGAACCAGGAGTGATGGCCTGGAGAAGGCGGACGATTTTATCGGCTACTCGGGAACGTACCATTTTGATGAGCTAACAGCGACCGTATTTCACATGCCCAGCGTTTCGTTTGCTCGCGGTCTGATCGGACAACGACTGAAACGCGAAGTTAAATTAGACTGCGATCGACTGACATTGACGGTTGTGACTCCTCGAGTTGGAGGCAAGTCTGTCACATCGAATCTATCCTGGTTAAGATTGCATTGCTAACAGTCAGGATGCTGAGACCTCAGCACGTTGCTCGACTGAATAACTCAAACTGAATCACCGATGAATCGAAGATCGATGATAATCGCCTGGCGGTCTGGATGCTTCTCACGACTGACCACACCGGAGAGCTAAATATGAACGCACAGGACCGTACTGAAAGTACACCACGAGCAGTTCTATGGCGCCCTTCTATCCGGCGATGTGAATGCGCTCTCAACGCTCTACTCGGACGACTACAGGTTAGTGCGTTCTGACGGTTCCACACTCAACAAGGAGGAGGTGCTTCGAGATCTGCGAGAAGGAGGTCTAGCCTTCACATCGATCATGCTGTGCATCGAGGATGTCCGCATTTTTGAGAAGGCGGCCATGGTCATAGGCGAAAGCCACACGACGACCACACGCAGCGGAATAGCGACATCCATGCAGTTCCGGCTTGTCGCGGTCTACCAGGAAATAGACGCCGTTATGCGTCTCTCTTACCTTCAGAGCACGAGCCTGTCCTGCGACTTATCGGCTCAGAGCTGAAGAGGGCTGAAAGAACTGGGCTCTATTCACTCCTTAGAGGCTGTCTGTTTTCGGGCAATGGAGATACCGTTAGAGTCAGGCTCGCCAGAGCAAATTCGCAAAGGAGGCGTCCATGGAATCAGATGCGATTGAAGAGATGTCCGAAGTGGGTGACCTCTATTGGCGTCGCCGCGTCGGGGCACTGGAAGACCTTGTAGCTGAGCTCTTAGCGAAGAACCAGAACATGCGCTTCGTCTTGCAGGCGATGGAATACGAAAAGCCGGGGGCCGGAGACTCTGACATTATGTTGACCCGAAATAGAATGGGTCCCTCACTGCAACTCTAGTCAGTAGAAAGACCGAATGTCTTTGCGACAGTCGTGCTACTGCCAAAGCAAGTTGTCGATGCTGCAAGGACGCTCAGAATTTCAACCGCAAGCCAAACTGAATGAGCCGCGGATCGTTGCCCTGCTTCGTCACCGTTCCGAACGCGGCACTCCCGAAACTCACATTTGGCGCAGAGAATCGCGTGGTGTTGAAGATATTGAATGTTTCAACTCGGAACTCTACGCTCATGCTGTCGGTAATTGCCGTGTTTTTGAAAAGGGCGACATCGAAGTTCTTGAAGCCTTGCTGCTTCAATGTTGGATCGACGCGAGGCTGATTTCCGAGCGTGTAAGGCGCCGTTGCCAAGAAGCAAGCTTTATTGAACCATGCACCCGAGTTGACTCGTTGAAAGGCGGAGCCAAAGGGAACTTTGTTGCAGCCGTTCACAACGTTAGGCCGAACGGCAGAAAAGTTGTAGGGCTGAAGAGATGCTGGCGTTGATGCCTGAATGATGGTGAGCGGAAAGCCAGATTGAAACTGTGTAATTCCATTGACTCCCCAGCCGTCAATTATGCGGTCGACACTCGGCCCCGGATGAGACATGAATGCGCGATTCTTACCGAAAGGCAGATCGACGGTATAACTCAAGACCAGCCTCTGCGGGATATTGCCGGCGGAGAGGGAGCGCTCCCCTCTCGGGTCGAGCGAGTTCTGAATGAGTCCACCATTATTGCTGAAGCCGGTGGACTCCAGATATGTTGACTGCGTATCCGTATTGCTGAGCAGCTTAGACCACGTATATGACACCAGAAAGTTTCCACCATACCCAAACCGCTTATTAAGCTTCGACTGCAGAGAGTGGTAGGAAGAATGATAAAGCTGGGATTGCGTGTTTGTGACAGCGAGGTACTGCGGGAAGGGCAAGAGAAGCTCACCGTAGTTCGTCGTCGGCTTTGCTGAGGGCATGAGAGCCGCTAGCGGGTTGGCCACAGTTTGTGCAATTGTCACCGCGCTGCCGGTCGAGGACTGGGTTGCCGACTGATTTAACACCGCTAGTGGGAGTACATTGAGCTGGACGGAATTTGGGAGATGGACTCCAGAGCCACCGGCATAGGCAATCTCAAGTGAAGCAGTGTCACCCACTTGCTGCTGTACTGCCAGATTCCATTGCCCTTCATAAGGGTAGGACTGATTTGGAATCACTGCATTGACAGACCTGCCATAGAGCGAATCAAGGAAGGCTTGACTATGCCCTCCTGGCTTGGTGATACCGCCTGGGAACGGATCGCTCAGTGATGCAACAGGCACTGATCCCGTCGAAAAAGCGGGATTCGTGATGACTGTGTTGAGGGGTGAATTGGCAGGGGCAGAGAGAAAGGAAACTCCGGCTGGCAGAAAGAAGATCCCAAAGCCGGAGCGGAGGACGGTGCCGTGTCCAACACGGAAAGAGACACCCAGTCGGGGCGCAAACAGTTCGTGATGCACCTTCATTTGATAGCGAGAAGGGTATTGCGGAGAATCGACAAGAGCCATTTCCCCCCGAAGCGCTATCTGGGCAGCGGTCACCGGGTCAGCGAATGATGGCGCAAGCGGGCTCGATGAATTGGGTAAGAGAACGTTGAGACTATCGTGACGTTCTTTCCAGAAAGTCGGGATATCCCAGCGCAGGCCCGCCGTCACGGTTATCCGGGAGGACAGTTGGTACGTGTCGGCGACGTAATATCCCTGGTACAGTTGCTCCGCAGCGGTAGACTTTCCTTGTTGAATCCCTGTGGTAGCACTTGCGCTTGAGCGACTGAAGTATCCGAGCAGAAACGATGCAAATGAGTCGCCGGTTCCGGTACCGTTCCCAGTAAATGCAGTGTCGAAGTTGAAGAAGCCGGAGCCGTAATTCGATTGAGAGAAATTGAACTGCATATCGCGCAGCACCAGTCCCGCCTTTATTGTATGGCGGCCTAGACTCTTGGTAAGGCTTGAGACGATTTCGAAGTTGTTATTGGCTCCCGTGATCGTCAAGTCGAGATTCGTACTGCAAAACTGCGTAAACACTCCAGTAACACAAGGGGAGGGATATCCGCGGTTCAACTCGGAGTTGTAACTGGCTGGAAGATCGAATGCGGTTTGGTCTGCACCGGCAGCTTGCGGGAGGGTGCCCGTTTCAAAGCGAGTAAACGCAATGTGGTAGTCAATAAGTGAAGTGGGGCTGACGACGATCGTTTCTCCGATGGCCGCCTGCTTGGAGCGGAAGCTGATCACGGAACCAGTATTGGTCCCAAGGCTATCGGTGGGTAGGCGCTGACTTCTCCAGTCGTTGTAACGGCCCCAAAAACTCTGGCGCGAGCTCAAGGTGTAATCTCCGCGCAAACCATATTGGTTGTAGTTGATCCCAGTGCTGTAGCCGCGGGTGAAATTATTAACCGGCGTAGCGGTTGCCCTGTTCGCGTGGGGCCACAGCTGAAGCAGCTTGATTGCGGTGGAGTTGAGCCGATTGGCGGGGATGACGTTGCCGGAGAACTGTGTCTTTATGGGTGGCGTCGCACTGCATAGCCCGTCTTCTGTCACGCTTCCCGCGCAGGGATCGTAAATGGGTAAAAGCCTTGATGCGGAAAAGTCGCCTCCTCGTTCGGCATCAGTTGGCACGCTTCCGATATATCGATTGCCTTGTCTCAGTGCAAAACCTTCCCAGCTTCCGAAGAAGAAAACCTTGTTGTGAAGTACAGGGCCACCCATTGTGGCGCCATACTGATTCTGCGTAAATGCCGGGCGGGGAGTGTCGGTCCGCTTATTGAAGAAGAGGTTGGCATTGAGAACCTTATTACGCAGGAATTCGAACACCGAGCCGTGAAATTGGTTGGTGCCGGACCGGCTCGCCAAATTGACGATGCCACCCGCAGTGCTACCATATTCCGCGCTCGTGCTATTCGTCGAAACGCTGAACTCTTGCACAAGGCCTTGTGAAGGAATCAGCGCCGGTTGGTTGGCGTAGTTGGTGTTAAGCAGAACGCCGTCGAAAAACACCGCTTCCTGGTTGGAGATTGCGCCACTGAACTGGTAGTTACCCCAACCTTGCGCACTGATGACTGCACCGTTACCCTGCGAAGCGCCACCCGCGATGACGCCGGGAACCAGCGTGACCAGGTTCATTACATTTCGGCCGTTCAGAGGCGCTTCCTGCACTTCACGACCTTCGATGATAGAGGCCAATGAGGGACTCTCGCTTTGAAGGACTTCGGGCTTACTTGACACGACTACAGAATCGAAAGCGTGGCCGAGTTGTAAGGCCACATCGACCCGGATCGTTGTCTGTACACGAACCACAACGGCCTTCTGGACGACACGGCGGTATCCGTCCTTTTGCAGATCAAGTACGTAATAGCCGGGGATCAAGTCGCCGAAGATAAAGTCTCCGGAGCCGCTGGTCGTCCCAGCACGACTTTCATTGGTGCCGACATTCACGAGGCTGATTGAAACTCCGGCGATCACAGCCCCAACCGGGTCCGTGACCCTACCTGTGAGCGAACCGTATTCGCTCTGACTCCAGGCTGGAACAGAAACGAGTGTGGTGAGGAATACAGCGAGCAGAATCAGCCATGGGATTAACGGGAGCATCGGTTCCGACCCCGCAAGGGGAACAGCTCTTTTGCACGTTCGGAGTTGGTTCAAGGGAGGAGGACGAACCAGTTCCATCTTTACTGCACTTGGGTGAAGCAAGCCCATGATGTGACCACTGCATCGAGACAAATTTGCAGATCGGGACCCCATAGCCTCCGGAATGCGGCCTGACAACAGTCGGTTTACCAGAGAGAGACAAATTTGGCGTAGTCTCTGCATATTCGGCCTCACTCTCCGCGGAATGTGGGACAGCGCGGAACTCATTAAGGAACGCGATGGGGAGCAAGATCGGCTAATGACTAGAGAGGCGGCGTTAGTCGCCTCTGAATCGGCGCCTTGACTCCTATTGCATACGGCAAGGCGATTGGGAAAATGCTTCGAGCGAAGGCCGGCAAGGAAAGGGTAGCACGCCACGCGCAATCGGCGTCGAATCACTGAAGACGGAATCGAAGGCCGGACATAACATCTCACGATCTCGAGTTGGAGATCACAAAGGTTCTGGATAGCCTGCAGCCGGTTGCGCGAGGTGCAGGCCTTGGCAGGCCGCTGGCACGAATTAAGCTTCCTGTCTTATCGCACACAGGACAACAGATCATCACGCATAAATTTCCGAGAATCGGTCGGAGAATTGAAGACATCGTCGAGCAACGCTCCCCGCTCATACTGCTGACCATCGAAGACGTCACCGAACGCAAGGCCGCAGAGATTGCCCCCGCAAGACTGGCCGCAATCGTCGAGTGCTCAGACGACGCTATCATCGCCAAGAACCTTGATGGAGTTATCGAGACTTGGAATCGCGGAGCAGAGCAACTCTTTGGATATACAGTGGAGGAAGCTGTCAGATGACCTGTCACAATGCTAATGCCTCCCGACGAGGTCGGTGAGGAATCGGTCATTCTAAGCCGCCTCCGCCGGGGGAGCATATCGATTATTACGAGGCGATCCGTCGGCACAGGCTCTTAGCTTTTACAGGGAAGCAACTGTCCCAATTCCCGTCAATGTGGTAGAGACAGTCGACAGCATCCTGAGTATCCCCGCCGTATCCCGGTTGTGGCGCGATGGGAGCATTCGCCGTTCTTCATCCCCGCTAAAGACCATTCGTCACGAATAGCTTTACACGCGATTTTTGTGACTGCTAGGTTGAGTCCAGTTTTGAACCAGTGCCCGTTATGAAGCTATAGCCCTCAATAGGGAGCGTGAGATGGATCGACGGCAGTTTCTGGCGAGTGCTGCTTCTCTAGGAATCATGGGCGTGTGGGCGACGCGGTCGCCTGCCGTGCCGTCGCGAGTCGTATGGCGCGAAGACCGTGCGTTATTTCCTCAAGGCGTTGCATCGGGCGATCCGGACGATCACAGCGTGATCTTGTGGACCCGGCGGCCATTCGGCCAAGGTGAGCGGCAGACGCTGACGGTGGAAATGGCGCGGGATGCGGACTTCCGCAGCGTCGTTGCCACGGCACACGCGCCGGTGCTGGCGGCGGCCGACTGGACGTGCCGCGCGCTGGTCGGTGGCCTCTTGCCGGCGACGACCTATTGGTACCGCTTCACCGACGACAGCGGCGCGGGCAGCCGGGTCGGGCGCACGATCACCGCTCCGCGCGCCAGCGACCCGCGCACCGTCCGCTTCGCCTTCGTGTCGTGCAACAGCGTCAACGAAGGCGCGCAGAACGCCTTTCGCCGGATGATCTGGGAGGACGAGCGCGCGCCGGCCGACCGCAAGCTCAGCTTCGTGCTGCATCTGGGCGACTTCATCTACGAAGTGGTCGAATATCCCGACGAGGTGCCGCACCGTTATTCGCGCACCGTCTACGATCTCGGCCGCATTCCCGACGGCCGCAAGGTGGGCAATTTTCACGTGCCGACCAACCTCGCCGGCTATCGCCATGTCTATCGCGCGCATATCGACGATCCCGACATCCAGGACGCGCGCGCGCATTTTCCTTTCGTCAGCATCGGCGACAATCACGAATTCTCGTGGCAGGGCTGGCAGAGCTTCATCGAATATGGCGGCAAGGTCGAGCCTGCGCAGCCGCTGCGCGTCGCCGCCAACCAGGCGTGGTGGGAATATATCCCGTCGCGCGTCCGCAAGGCCTCGGGCCCCGGGCTCGATCAGTTCGGCCCGCCGGCAGTGACGATCGCACCGATCGACACGCTCGACGATCATGGCTTCGGCGCCGAGCCCAACAACCGCACTGCCATCGGCAGCATGACCGCCTATCGCGCGCTGCGCTACGGCAAGCATGTCGATCTGATCCTCACCGACTTCCACAGCTACGCGATGCGGAATCCCGGGGAGCGGCCCGAAACTGATGTGTTCGACTCCGACTTCCCGGTGGTTCCGCAGGAGTTGATGGAGATCATCGACGGGGGCAAGGACTATGCTGTCGGCAATCCTCCCGCGACGATCACCATCGGCGACAAGAGCGCGCCCAATTTCCGCAAGGACGAGCCCGCCTACACCATGCTCGGCCGCGAGCAGAAAGCGTGGCTCAAAGAGCGACTGACACAGTCGACCGCGACCTGGAAGATCTGGGGTGCGACCAACGGTACGCTCGACATGCGGACCGATCCGCAGAACCTGCCCGCAGGGCTGGTAAAGGACAAATGGCCAGGCAAGGACTTCGGTACCTTCGGCGGCAGCGATTTCAGCGGGGCGTTCAGCGAGCGTGCTGAAATCTATAACACCGTCCGCGATCACAAGCTGTCGGGGTTCGTCACCATCTCGGGCGACCGCCACAGCTTCTGGGCCGGCTATGCTGCCCCCAAATTGCCGCCAGCCGGGTTCGACCCGGTCGGCCTGAGCTTTATCACCGGTTCGATCTCCGCCCCCGGTCTCGCCGAAGCAGCCGAATACATGAAGGACTTCCCGCTGCTTCCGCTGTTCGTGCGCAAGGCGCCCGACACCGCGCCGGAAGCGACGATCAACCTGACGATCAAGCACGGCGTGCGCGCGGCGCTTGAATATGCGGCAAGCGGCGATATCACGAAGGCGCGAGTGGCGACCAATCCCGACGTTGCGCCGCACCTGGAATTCGTCGACATGGCCGGGCACGGCTATGCAGTGGTCAGTGCCGGCCCTGACGCGATCGATACCGAGTTTGTCTGCATCGTCCGCCCAATCGCGCGTGCAGCGACCCCCGACGGCGGGCCGTTGCGTTACCGCGTATCGCATCGGGCGAGGCTGTGGCAGCCGGGCACGAGGCCGAAGTTAGAGCAGCGGGTGCTCGAAGGGGATGCAAAGCTGTCAGTTTGATGACTTGTCATCGCATAGGCAGCAAAGTGTCCTACTCTCGGCCATGTGTTGCCGACTGGGCTCGGCAAGACCGAAGGTTGTAGGCATAGCGAAACAAACAGGATTTATCTCGTTGAGCATTGTCCGGAATGGCTATGGCAGATATCCAATAAGTGGATATTGCCGACGACGACTTCAAAGCAGCTAATGAACAGGGTGTCGTAAATCGCGGGCATCCGTACGGCGGAAACGCATGTTCAAAGTTTGTCGTTTCATCTGCGCAATCCTCGTCTTGGTCGTGACTGCTGCTATCGACTCATCTGCCGCGGAAACGGAACATTCCGCTCATCTGGAAGTTAGCCATGGCAAGCCGTTCGTCATGGTCATGGTGAATGGAAAAGGGCCTTTTCGTTTTGTAATCGATACCGGTACAGGAGGCGATGCCTTCGTCTCCTCCGAATTGGCCTTCCAGCTCGGACTTCCTCAATCCGGCCAGATGCGCCTCAGCGACCCCAGCGGAAAAGGCAGCCGCAGAGTACCACTGGTGATCCTTCAATCGCTTCAAGTTGCCGGGGTTGAGTTCACCGGAGTGAAAGCCGCCGTCCATAACCTGAGCAACGATGACGGCCAGTGCCAGGGACTTCTTGGTTTCACCCTTTTTCGTCAGTACCTGCTCACTCTCGATTATCCAAACCACCGGATGATGCTAACGACCGGTGAATTGACGCGGGATGGAGAACGATCGGTGCTGCCCTTTCGCATGCCGGACGGAATACCCCTCGTGCCTCTCGATGTCGGAGGAACGACGATCGAGGCTCAACTCGACTCCGGAGGCGCAGGCCTTAGCCTGCCCGAAAGGTTGGCCACCCGGCTGAAGTTCTCATCCGATCCAGCCAGCTTTAGCAACGCCCACTCGCTTTCAACGCGCTTTCAGCTCAAAGCTGGCCAATTGGCTGCAGACGTTCATTTCGGCGCGTATACCTTTCAGCATCCGTTCGTCGAAATCAACCCCGCATTCCCATTGGCAAATTTCGGCGCATGTCCCTTACAAATCTTCATCGTCACCTTCGATCAAAAAAACACTCTTGTCCGCTTCGAATCCAGCCGGCGAATTCTTCATCTGGCTCCCACCCCGGAGCCGATGCGCCTTGAAAGCACAGCTCCAGATAGGCCCCCGGACAACAGCCTCGTGCCTGTCGGATAGGGTGGACCGCGTTTCTGCTCATAGACTGGTCGCTTTAAATGGCTCTATCGCCTTATTTACCCCAACCACTATAATGCAGCGGTGACCAGTTCGCCGTTGGGATTTCTGCCCATCATCACGATCGACCGAGACGCGGCAGACCCGCTGCACAAACAGATCTATGATGGCTACCGCACAGCTATCCTCCGGGGTGAGTTGCGCCCCGCCGAGCGAATCCCTTCCAGCCGCGACCTTGCCACCCAACTGCATGTCTCTCGCTTCCCCGTGCTAAACGCCTATGCGCAGCTCCTTGCCGAAGGCTACTTCGAAAGCCGCGCGGGAGCAGGTACCTATGTTTCCAGTTCCCTGCCGGAACAACGCATGTCTGTCGTGGAACTCGCTGGCCCTTCCACCAAGGTTCTCTCTGGCCCTCGGCCTATCGCGCGCCGCTCCGCGCTCTATCCAGCCTTTCGAAATCTGCCTTTGCTACGCGGCTGGGGCTCCTTTGGAGTTCACCAGCCGGCGCTCGACCAGTTCCCTTTTCAGATATGGTCCAGCCTGGTCAGCCGCCACAGCCGCAATCCACATGCTAGCGCGATTCATCATGTTCATCCGCTCGGCGCCGAACGCTTCCGCCATGCCATCTGCGAGTATCTCCGTGCCGCCCGTGGCGTGAAGTGCACTCCGGATCAAATCATGGTCGTCTCAGGCTCACAACAGGCGCTCGACATCACCGCACGCGTATTGCTCGACCCTGGAAACGCAGTGTGGGTCGAGGAGCCCGGCTACTCCCTCGAACGAATCGTGCTGACCGCCGCGGGGTGCCGCCTTATCCCCGTCCCTGTCGACGAAGAGGGCATGAATGTAAGCATCGGCATCAAGCGAGCTCGCAAAGCCCGCGCAGCATTCGTAACTCCATCGCACCAATATCCGCTGGGCTCGACCATGAGTGCTTCCCGGCGTATTCAGTTGCTCAACTGGGCTCAGGATTCGGGAGCATGGATCATCGAGGATGATTACGACAGCGAGTACCGCTACGAAAGCCTCCCGGTAGCCTCGCTTCATGGACTCGATGTAAATGCCCGGGTCATCTATATCGGCACCTTCAGCAAGGTTTTGTTTCCTTCTCTACGGCTTGGATATTTGGTGATTCCGCCTGACCTTGTCGACCGTTTTGTCGCTATCCGCTATGCCATGGACATCTTTCCGCCCTACCTCTATCAAGAAGTCCTCGCGGACTTCATCATCGCGGGACACTTCACCCGGCATCTACGCCGAATGCGCCAGACCTATGGAGAACGCCGCACAGCTCTGATCGAAAATCTTCGCGATGAATTTCCCGCAAAATCGGGATTGGAAGTTCATGGCACCGAGGCCGGTATGCACCTCACCATCACCACGCGTGAAGCGCTCAACGATCGTGATGTCGCCGCGCGCGCCGCTCAGGAGAGGCTCTGGCTCTGGCCCCTGTCGCCATCTTATTTCAGTGACAAACCTCGTCCAGGATTTATCCTCGGTTTCGGCAGCACCTCGCCGGAGCATATGCCTCTGGCCGTACGCAAGTTGAGATCCTTTATCCCCGCGTAAAGCGTCATAACGATCAGGAATGTATCTCCAGTGACGCGCCTGGACTAATGCTCACTTCAGAGGAGAAGTGTAGCAATATGCCACCATTTTGAACCGAAGATGTGTGAGAGACTTCGCTGCCTCCGTTCGTAATCCGAAGATTTCCACCCCGAAAAGCAGGTGTGACAAACAGCTCTTTCAAACGAAGTGTGCCAACGGCAAGCGTCAGCTTGAATCGGAGCGCGCTCAGCTCAAAGCTGCCCCAGCCTGTTGGAGTTGAGATGAAAGAACGAAACTCAGATACCTTCAATTTCGGCGCGAGTTTCAGCCTGCTCTTGCGTGCATCGTAGACAAAGCCTGATAACACCGGAATCGCAGCCCAGCTTGCCATGGCCCGTGCATAGTGTCTGCCATACTCGGTTTCATCGTAAGGATTGGCTTTCTCTCCGTCGTAGCGCCGCCGGATATTCGCGATGCACTCTAACCCCTCATTCACCATTCCGTGCGCCAGCATCAGCACCGCCGCTGAATATTCAAAACCTGTCATCACTTCCGCGTAGTACGGCAAAGGTACATCGGGTCTTGTTCCCCTGGTGAAGTCACAGATAACCAGAGCGGCCTCATCATTCAACGCGTAGACACGTTGCACAGAAGCGTGATGTGTCAGATCGCGCTTGTAGTTGTAGCGGTAAATTGACTCCAGAGTTTTGCGAATATGATCTGAGTCCAGGAGATCTCCCATGCCGGCGACTGTAGCCATATACTGCCCCACAAGCTGATCGACAAGGCATCCATCGCCCACCTGAAACATCGGATGTTCTGTATCCTTGGATCCCATGCCGACCAGCAGACCGCTCGCGATCTTATCCTTGGCAATGCCGTGAATCTGCTGCACGTAGTATTCGCCATTGAAGAGATGAGCATCCATCCACTTGCCACCCTGCTCGCCCATGCGGCGGCATTCGGCGGCTGTCTCTGCATCGTCCATCGCATCAGCCATCAAAGCCATTGCGCGAAGGGCCGCCAAATACCATGTGCCGCACATGGGATTCGGACCGTACAGTTCAATGTCATACGTGTTGTGCTGCACGCCATCCATCACGCCGGACTTGCGTTCGTCCCAACTTCCTGGCCGCCACGCATAAGCAAGCGCTCGTTTAGCCGCAGGCCAGAGACCCCGCAAGCATGCATCATCACCGCTCTGCATCCAGTCCAGATACAACTTGACGATCTGTCCCATCTGGCCATCTGCCGCAGCTGCACCCCAACGCTCTTTGCTAGGCGGCAGCTTATGACGAAAGTCCATATGGCCTTCATCATCCAGGGCATAACCAAAACTCGTATCGCGCATGGAGCGGCCCAGTGCAGGAAATACAAACTGAGTCGCGACCTCGTAATTCCATACATGCAGGCAGGTGCCGAAACCCATCCCGCCACGGTCGCCGCAGCCCTCGAACCCCTGAAAGCTGCCATCCGCAATGCGAAAGCTGGTATTCGAGACCAGCGTGCTCAGATTGCTGGCTGCGCCATCCTTCACGGCTCCAGGCAGCGTCGAGTTTTTCAACGCATCCGCAAAGGCTCGCGTTTTCTCTTCCAGCGTGGCGATATTGTGTGCGACATGCTCCGCAACAGTCCACGCGTCCTCGAACTGCGTGCAATAGTAGTTGCCAATCACTGCATTCTTCTTGCCCTCAGGAGCATCCCATCCGCATCGCTCGGGCGTGCGATTCGGAAAATGCCATGCCAGCAGAAATCGAAAGTTTCGCGTACCGCCCGCAGGAATCGTCTGCCGAATCGAGACCGAGCCCACCGGGGTCGACACCTCACCGGGCTTGCCCAAATGCCCTGTCTTGGCAAACTCATCAAACCAGAAATGTTGCGGGCCCACACGCCAGATGCTTCCTCCACGCCAACTTGGGAGTACCTCTGTCGCACCGCCGTTGTCAGACAACGCAGCAAGCACGAACGATCCCTTCAACACATGATCCGCTGCAAGAGAAGGATCGGTCATGACCAATCCAGTGATCCCACTTGCCGCACGCTCTTCATTGCTGCGATGCTCCGAGTTACCTACCGGATTGGAGATCGACCACGCCACAGCCACCTCAACCGATGATGTGCCGGGGTTGTGTACCTCATATGTCAGAACAGCGCACGGCAAGCCGGAAGCATCCGTATCCAAGGGATAAAACGGTGAAAAAGCATCGAGCTTCACTTGAACCGGACATTCGCGATCCTGAAAATCAATCTGCGAGATTGGGAAGGCCCCCGAAAATCGCGCCTCCGCCAATCGCGGCAGGCCGGGTGCATTGGCAAAACCAAGACCCTCTGAATACAAGTCGTAGGGAGGAAGAAAACGGCGCTCCAGCACTACGCCATAGGGAGCTTTGCCGATAGTACCGACCCACATGGACGGAAAAGCATATTCAGGCGAGTTGCCAATGTCAGGGCGATTGAATATCTGCCAGTCCTGCAGGTTGCCACGTCCACTCAACCCGATTCCGCCCGTCCCAATACCGCCCAGAGGCCGCGAAATTCGCGCAAGCTGGCGCCCTGTATGAATGCGAGGAAATCCAATTTCGTTGTATGCTTTTTCGACGTCGGACTGTGCGGCGACTTTGTCCGTTTCGGCTTTGGCATTCTTGCCTGCTGCTTCAACAGGCGTTGCTACACCAATCGATGCTGCAACCGCTGCTTTGACAAACTCCCGCCTTGATGGCTCGTTTTTCATCTGATTTCCTCAGGCCTGCATTCTACAGAGCCTGCCTCAATCGATGACAGAATAGAAATCCGATTGATGCGCTGCTACTTGCCTTGAATCATTCCCTTCACATCGATAACTGTGAATGATGTACTATCCACGTTGCCGACATGCAACTTGCCCGACTTCGGATTGAATGCCAGCGCGTAGGGATTCTTTCCGGCCGGCAGAGTTCCGCGTACCTTGTTCGTTGTCCCATCGATCACCGTCACCGTGTTATCGTGCGTATTGGCAACAAAGATCTGGTTGCTCGCCGAATCCACCGCAATCGCTTCAGGGCGGCTTCCTACCAGAACCGATCCCGTGACGATTTGTTTCTCGCCGTCGATCACCGTCACACTATCATCTCCGTAGTTAGCCGCGTACAAAGTATTCGTTGCGGGATTGAACGCAATTGCGCCTGGAATACTGCCCGAATGAATTTTTACTGGCGAATTGGATTTCCCTTTCAGCGCAGCAATCTCCGCGTCTCCCGTCTTGCCTGCATAGACGACATCAGAGTTCTCATCGACCACAAGACCCCAGGCGTGCATCCCTATCGATAACTGCGTGATCCCTTCGCTTTCGCCATCCAACGCCGCTAGATTTCCTCCTTCGTATCCCATTAAATAAATGGTGTTTGTCCGCGAATTCACCGCGATTAGATCGAATGACCCCGCCCTGATGCTCGTTGATCGATCGGTTGCACCATCGATAATCGTGAGCAACTCACTAAAGGTATGCGTGACGTAAATTTTGTTCGTCACTGAATTGGCAGCAATCGAGTACGGATGATCTCCCGCTCGAACGGTTGCAACAACTCGATCTGTTTTTCCGTCGAGAATGCTCACCGTGCCATCGCCGGCATTGGCGACGTAAGCTTTTCCGTTCGCGGTGTTGACGGCGATCGAAACAGGCTCAGCCCCTACTTTGACTGCTACAGTGGAGTTGACCTCATCGTCGCTCACATTCACCACGCCACGGCCCGAATCCACGACGTACACTTTGCCTGTCGCAGGATTGAATACCGCTGCCTGCGGGTTGAGCAGGCCGCTACGCGCTGGAGAAATCTCAGCGTGTGACTGGGCAGCCACGGGCAAAGCTGCCATCATGCACCAGAACGCCAACTTCGTTGCAATATGCATTTTCGAATTCACTCGAGATTGAAAACTTATACCCGCTCGCATACCGGCATAGATGATATACATTGTTTACAAAGTATCCTCTCACGCCGCCCGAAAGCGCAAGAGAATACCTTTGTCAATCTGAATGCGACAACGAGGATCATCGTGCCTGGCCTGCATCAGTTTCGCTTGCTTCGTTCTGGACTAATGTTCGGGTTGATGATCGCTCTCGGTCTCCGTGGCGCAGTCACATTCGCTCAGAGTACACTTCCGAAATTCCGCGTAGTGGCGATAGCAGAGGCCGGTGGAATTCACAAACCTTTCGTCGACGCCGCCAAAATCTGGCTCGCTAAAGAATCTGCGCTTGACGGCTTCTCCATCGATTACATTGAAAATACTGAATCCATCGACGACGCGTTTCTGTCGAAGTATCAACTCTTCATTCAGTTGAACTATCCGCCGTATGCCTGGAAACCCGCTGCCGTCGCAGCGTTTCAAAAATACATTGAACAAGGCCGTGGCGGCTGGATCGGCTTTCACCATGCCACCCTGCTTGGTGAATTCGATGGCTACCCAATCTGGCCCTGGTTCTCAAACTTCATGGGCGGCATTCGCTTCACCAAGTACATTCCGACCTTCGTTTCCGGAAAAGTAAATGTCGAGGCTCCCGCGCATCCTGTCATGAAGGGCTTAGGCAGTTCCTTTGAAATTGAAAATGAAGAGTGGTATACCTACGACAAATCGCCCCGGCCCAACGTGCATGTGCTCGCCAGTGTGGATGAAAAAACCTATACACCTGCGACTTCGATCAAAATGGGCGACCATCCGGTCGTGTGGACCAACGAACACGTCAAGGCACGCAACGTATACATCTTTATGGGCCACCATGGTGAGCTCTTTCAAAATCAAGCCTTCACCACGCTTTTCCATAATGCGATTCTCTGGACGGCAAACCAATGACCGGAATAAAGAATAGATGGCTGCAATTAGCCTGCTTAACAGTCCTGGCTCTCACGGTTCAAATAACTTCTCTTCTTGCCCGTAGTCAAGAACCTCAGATGCACGTCCTCGCCTTCTATTCCACAGACGTGGAGCATGACCATGTAGATTTCGCCAAACAGGCGCTGCAATTCTTTGCTGAATCAGCCAAGCGCAACCATTTCGACTTCCAATCCACGACCAACTGGGATGATCTCAACCCACAGAGACTCAAGTCGGTCCAGATCGTTCTCTGGCTTGACGATTTTCCGCACAACCCAGCACAAAGAACAGCCTTTGAAACCTACATGCAGCGCGGCGGCGGCTGGCTCGGATTCCATATCGCCGCATACAACGATGCCGATACACATTGGCCCTGGTTCGTCGACTTCCTCGGTGGTGGAGTCTTCTATGGCAACAACTGGCCGCCACTGCCGGCGACACTCGTCATCGACGACAAGGGCAGCCCTATCACCCGTCACCTGCCCACGCCTTTCAAATCGCCGGCGAACGAGTGGTACAGCTGGAAACCGAGCCCGCGTGCCAACAAGGATGTAAAGGTCCTGATGACTCTCGATCCATCCAACTATCCGCTCGGCTTCAAAGACATCCTGGTTGGCGGCGACGTTCCTGTCGTGTGGACCAACACCAGGTATCGAATGATCTATATGAATATGGGCCACGGGGACAAAATCTTCACTGACCCGCACCAGAACCAACTCTTTGAAGACGCTTTGCTCTGGCTCGGCAAACAAAAGGGGTAGCACGCCAGATTCGCGCGCTATTGTTCCATCACTCCATATTCAAAACGAGGTGGCAGCCGGCACCCGCTGCGCTCCACCATCGCCAAGGTCAATGCCTGCGAAACAAGTATTGACGTAATCCCTTCCCACGGCTCCGCAACAGCTCCAATCCTGACCGGGAAAAGCTTCTCGCTTGCATCGCGCTCTTCCGTCGAAACAAGCACAACTTTTCCCCCGCGACGATTGCACTCCTGCGCCATTTTTACGCCGAGTTCCGCTGCGCGTCCCAGCGCAAAAACGATGGCTACATGGGTTCCATCCACATCAAGATTTGGACCATGCTTGAACCCAGCCCCAGTATGCGCAGCGGCTCTGAATCCGCTCATCTCGCGAATACAGAGCGCGCTCATCACAGCCCCTCCATAAGCTGCTCCACGCCCCACAATCTCGATATTGGCTGCACCCCGGCAAAACTCCTCTATCTCCAAACGCATCGCAAAGACACGCTCCAGATCGGCTGAAAAAACTTCAGCGGCGTGCTTGGCCTCTTTCTCCCAGGGAAGGCCAATCATCTCGGATGCAGCAATAATCGCCGCCGCGGTCGCATTGATATAGGTCTTCGTCGCATTCCCATACTCCGGTCCGGCGAGAATCGGGAATCTGGTCTCGGTAAGTTCCCAGCAAGTGCTCGCTGGGTTATTGCAGACCAGTGCCAGCGGCTTCCCTGCTCCTCTTTTGAGAAGCTCGACCAGTTCGGCACTTTCTCCGGACGTCGTAAGCAGCATGGAAAGAGCCACATCCCCCCACGCCGTTGCCGCATAGTGCAACCACTCTCCGGCATCCTGCGTATAGGCAGATCGTCCATGAGTTTGCAGTAACACTGATCCGCTTATCGACGAACAGAGTGACGCTCCCATACCGATAAACAGCACCGGTCCCGGCCTCGCGGCAAGCTCGCGCACCCGACCTAGTTCCTCCCGGATACTGGCGTCGGTTGCATATGCATCGATCAATTCATTCAGCCTACGTGGTTGTTCGCGGCATTCAATCTCCAGTATTTGCGTACCAGTCGCAGCCAATAGTTCTGCTGTCGGTTCAATGCCTGCGATCCACCGCCGAGGCCGCAATCCAGCCTTGTCATCCTGCATCGTTGCTTCCTTTATTCCGCGCCGCATTCACTTTTGAAGTACTATTTACAAAGTGTCTCAATTGTAATCGAATGCCGGTCGAGAAGACGGTATCACTCGACGGAGGTATCGCATGATCGACGCAGTTGCAGTCCGGCAGCCACGCGTGCATCGCGGTTTCCAGTGGAAGGTATCTAGCATCGCTGGCCTGGGCGGCATCCTCTACGGTTATGACATTGGAATCATCGCAGCGGCATTGATCTTTGTTCGCTCGACCTTCGCGCTTTCAACGCAGATGGAAGGCGTTGTCGTCAGCATCGTCCTGGTCGGATCCATGATTGGCGCTGTACTCGGTGGCAGCGCCGCTGATCGCTTAGGTCGCCGCACCATCCTTATTGCAGGCGGCATCATCTTCGTTCTTGGGTCGATCCTCGCCCCGCTCTCGCCCAACGTCACTACCCTCATCGCTGCCCGGGCATTTCTGGGAATCGCAATCGGGTTCACTTCCGTCACAGCGCCAGTTTACGTCTCTGAACTTGCCCCGCCGGAGTCGCGTGGCAGGCTCATCGGCCTCTATCAGTTTGCGTTGACCCTCGGAATCGCCCTCGCCAATCTCGTCGGCTACTGGCTCGCAGCAAGCCATGGTTGGAGATTGATGTTCGGTTTGGGAGCGATACCCGCAGTCATCTTTCTGCTGATGGTCTTCACGGTTCCGGAGAGCCCTCGCTGGCTGGTAGCGCAAGGCCGCGTCTCCGAAGCGGAAGCGATACTGCATACATATACAGATGAAATCGGAGCCCAACTCCTGCTTCACGATATCCGCAGTAGCCTGATGGTCCTTCCAGAGCGGCGATGGAGCGCGCTTTGGAGTCCCGCAATTCGCAAGTCATTGGTGATCGCAGTCGGCTTCACCGTCCTGCAGCAGGTCACCGGCATCAACACCATTTTTTACTATGGGCCGCAGATCTTCGCGCTGGCGGGCATCTCATCCGATCAGAGCGCGATCTTCTCGACGCTTCTACTGGCTGTCACCAACGTTCTCGCTACCGTCATCGCGCTCGTCCTGGTTGATAAGCTGGGGCGCAAGCCGCTCCTCTACGGCGGCGTGGGAGGCATGACCGTCTCCCTCTTCCTGCTCGCCTTCTGCTTCAATAATCAAACCGCTCTTGGCGCGTCGCTCGGTCTCGTCGCGACGGTATGCCTAGTGGTCTATGTCATCTGCTTCGCCCTTAGCATGGGTCCAATCGCGTGGATTCTGGTTGCGGAAGTCTTTCCCCTGCGGCTGCGTGGACGCGGCGTTGCTGCCGCAACACTCGGCTCCGGTGCATCCAATACGCTCGTCGCATATACCTTTCTTGCGCTCATAGCAGCCGCAGGCAAGAGCATCACGTTCTCCATCTATGGAGGGTTCTGCATACTCACCCTGCTCTTTGTGCGCTACGTCATTCCTGAAACCAAGGGACGTGAACTGGAAAGCATCAGTTCACATCAGTCTGCAGACATTTCGTGATGTATTTGAACGGTTTTAACCAAGGAAATTAAACGCAATGGTTGAGCAGCTAGTTAACAGTCAACGAACATCAAAGCATGAATTTCCGAAGTCCGGCCGGAAGAATGAATTCGTACTCGGAGCCGACATCGGAGGAACCAATCTGCGTCTCGCGCTTGCAGACATGGCGGGCACGATACGCGCTCGATGGTCCGCATCTACAGTTGGCATCTTAAGCGCCCCAAGAGTAGTGGACCTCATCCGCGAAGGCACCGATGTATTGCTCCAGCAGACCTCCACACCGCGCGATGCGCTGAGAGCAGCTGCCGCAGGAGCGCCCGGCATTACCGATGTGGATCGAGGCATCGTCATCGCGACCTCGTACTTGATGGGTTGGCGCGATATCCCACTGCGCACTCTGCTTGAGACTGCGCTCGGGATTCCAGTCTCGATCGACAACGATGTCAATCTCGCCGCACTTGGAGAGCATCATGCCGGCGGCGCCCGTGGTATCGATAACTTTGTCTTCATCGCCATCGGAACAGGCGTCGGCGCCGGCATTATGGTCAATGGCGAGCTCATGCGCGGCACTACCTGGACAGCAGGCGAAATCGGCTACATGCTCGTCCCCGGAGCATCTGAAACTCCCACCGAACGCGGCCAGCCTGGGGCACTCGAAACCCTCGTCGGAGGCGAAGGAATCAGGACCCAGTGGCAGGAGCGGTGGACAGAACACTCCACGGCATTGCCACAGAAGATTTCGGCCACTGAGATATTCGATGGAGCACTCAAAGGTGACATCCTGGCTTGCGAGATTCTGCAGCGCGCAGCCCGAACCCTATCCTACGCAATCTACAACCTTTCACTTACTCTCAATTGCCCCTTATTTGTTCTTGGCGGTAGCGTCGGCCTGCATCCGGCGTTCGGTGAAGCCACACAAACATTTCTGCAGGCAAGAAACACTCGCATTCAACCGAATTTGGTAAGAAGCACCCTGGGATCTGAAGCACAGCTCGCCGGTGCAATCTCCCTTGCTATCCAAACAGCGACAGCATCGGACCCGGTCACACAACGTTGATTTGTCTATCACTAAGCCGCATCATCTGCCCTGCCAATACTTGTTGAATCCGATATAGTCCGACGGCGAGTTCGCCAGAATTGCGCGGCGCAGCTCCAGAATATCCACGTCGCCCTGCTTCTTGTAGAGCACCTTGCCATCGCCCGAGAGCAGAATCGTGTACGGTACAGCGGAGTCCCACGTGGGGTCGAATGCCTTTTGCAAAGCCTCTGTGTCCTCTGAATTGAACAAAAGATTGATACTCGTCGCATGTTTCTTCTCGAGGAAACGGAGCACGCTCGCACACTCGTCCGGCATGTTCGCTGATACCGTCACGAGTGAAAAGTCGCGATCCGCATACATCCGCAACGTGTCTTCAATATCGCCAAATTCCACGACGCATGACCCGCACCACGTAGCCCAGAAGTCCACCAGCATCAATTTATGCGACGGATTTGTCCGCAGCTTCGCCAAGTCGGCCTTCGACGCAAGCGTCACTGTCACCGGCTGAGCCTCCAGTTTCTGCATCGCTGCCACGCGATCCGCGGACTTTTCACTCCACTTTGTCGAGCAGCCAAAGACACCCGTGTGCTTCACTGCCACATCCTTGTGTGCCAGCAATGCCTCAATCGCGTTACGCGCATCGTTTGTCTTCACAAGCTCGGTTCGATAACTATTGTCGATTCGCCCCTCGTATTGAAGACGCCTCTGCTGATCGAAGATAAAAATGTGGGGTGTAGCCTGCGGCCCGTACGCGCGCGTTACCTTCTGAGTGTCTCCGTCGTATAGATAGGTATAGGTCAGGTGTTTATACCGGATGCGAATCTTCATCTCGGCAAGGGTGTCGCTTACATCCGATGAGTCCAGCTCATCGATACGTATCGCTTTCGGATCGTTGGGCTCGATCGCAACCACCGCTACGCCGCGATTGGCGTAGTCCGCCGCCAGCTTTTGAATCCGCTGCTCATACATCTGTGCAATAGGACAATGATTGCAGGTGAACACCACAGCCAGAACAGGGCTCGAAGCATAATCGCTCAATGCATGAATTTTGCCGTCGACTCCCGGCAACGTAAAGTCAGGAGCAGTCGAGCCAAGCGCCAAAATCGGATGGCGCTCCTCCGCTGAAGCCGCCAGAGAAAACAGCAGAACAAGTAACACCTTCCATCCCGCAACACCTCTGCCTACACCAGCCATCATGATTTTCCCCATTTCCTCGCTGTCGTATCGTCACAAATTTTCGCCCGTGAAAGCTTCGTACGAACCCCAACCTCGCAGAATTGATAGCGTAAAAACAATGAAGCTCACAACTTCCCATTTGAGTTAGTTTCAATCCTGAAAATATAATACTTTCTTAAGATACATAAGAATGTCTGAATCTAAAGAAATAGGCAATAGTTTTCCGATTTACCCAAATTTTCGTCTTCTGACGAACTGAAATTGGATTCCATCCTGCCACTTCAAGGCAAACGATTTCCAACCAGTTCTTCGCATTTTTGATCATTTGCCCTCAAATTGATCTTGAATTCTGTGCAAATTTCTAGTAGCGTCCACATATCAAAGATTTGACCCGGCAGCAAACCACTCCCGGGAAGAACCTGCACGGCTCTCTCTCCGGCTCTAATGAAGAGGTGCACAGTATGCCTTTTCGTAGATTTGTTCATCTTTCTTTACAAACCTTACAAAGGGGGCTTCTTATGAAACGCTTATGTTTGTCTATTGTGCCGTTGCTGCTGCTCTGTCTGGCTGCTATAACAGGTTCAGCCCAGACAGTCACCGGCTCGGTGCGCGGCACAATCACTGATCCGAGCGGCGCGATCGTCGCCGGAGCCAACGTCACTGTCACCAACACCGCCACCGGAGTCAACACCTCGGCCACCACCAACAGCGCCGGTGAATACTCCATCCGCTTTCTCCAGATCGGCCAATACAAACTCACCGTTGACGCCCAGGGATTCTCCAAGACCTCTTATGGTCCCTTCGCCCTGGAAATTGATCAGGTCGCGAAAATTGACCTCAGCATGAAAGTCGGTTCAGCCAGCACTTCTGTTGAAGTCTCCGACCTCGCACAGCCCATTCTGGACACCGAGAGCGCAACCCTCGGCGAAACATTTACAGAAAATACAATCAACAGCGTTCCGCTCAATGGCCGCGACTTCTCACAGTTGACCGTCTTCACGCCGGGCGCCGTTTCCACCGGCTACGGCAGTTTCGGAATGGCCGCGTCATCCACCAATGCTGCCAATAACTCTTCCGAGCGTGCCACTGCCGCCACCAACGAGCCCAATGTCAACGGCAGCCGCCAGCAGTCCAACAACTTCCTGCTTGACGGTCAGGAGATCAACGAGAACATCAACAACACCATCGGCTACTCGCCAAGTCCAGACGCTCTTGAACAGATACGTGTTATCGCCTCCAACGCCAACGCCGAGTTCGGCAATGTGAACGGCGGCGAAGTCGTCATGGTCATGAAGAGCGGCAGCAACCGCCTCCACGGCAGCGCCTTCGGCTTCCTCTCCAACGACAACCTCAACGCCAACAGCTGGCATAACGACAACGGTGGCCTCGCCAAGAACGCCTATACGCAGTCTACCTTCGGCGGCACCTTTGGCGGCCCCATCCTCAAGGACAAGCTTTTCTTCTTCGTCGACTACGAAGCCTTCCGCTATCACATCTCCGGCCAGGATTCGGCCAGCGTTGTCCCGGCAGCCTTCCGCACCGGCGACCTCTCCCTGCTTCTCGGCCAGAACTTCAATGGCGGCAGCGGCATTCAACTTTACGATACGCAGGCAGCGGGCATGCCGGCTTACGCCAATAACCAGATTCCCATCCTAAACCCGGTCGCCACATTCCTCTTCGCTCATCCCGAAGTCTATCCTCTGCCCAACAATCCGAATACGAAAGACCCGGCTGGAATTTTCTCCAACTACATCGGCGCCTTCAAAAGCTACGCCAAGAACGATCAGGGCGACGTCAAAATCGACTGGCATCTGCATAACACCGACGTGATCTCGGCTCGTTATTCGCAAGGCTATGCTCAGGATGCCGTCATCAAGAATCCTCTGCCGGTCCTCTTCCCCAGCGGCTCCAGCTATCCCGATCACCTTGGCACCATCAGCTGGACTCGCAGCTTCACGCCTAGCATAGTGAACAATGCGCGTGCTTCCTACTCCCGCATCCAGTTCAACAGCGGCGTCACCATCGATCCCAGCGGTGTCTTCGGCCTCAATGGCAACTCGCTCGTCGGCATTCCCAGCAAGGCGCAGCAGACAGCCGGCTTCAGCCTGCAGTCCTTTGGAAGCATCGGAGCGTCGACCTCCTCGGGCAATGGCAATCCGGATGGATTCGGCGCAAATCCCACTCCTGAGGTATTCGTTGACAACGTCTTCGAATACGCCGACAACCTGACATGGCAACGTGGCAAGCATCTCTTCAAATTCGGAGCGCAGTTCACTCGCTACCAGCAGAACAGCTTTTACCCCGGCAACGACGGCGAACTCGGTGACTTCACTTACACCGGCCAATACTCCGTCAAACCCGGCGCTTCTGCGGCATACCCCTTCGCCGACTTCCTGCTGAACCGCGTCTATGACGCGCAGATCGGCAACGTAACTGGCCTTACGGGTCAGCGCCAGTGGCGTGATGGTATCTTCGCCCAGGACGATTGGAAGATCCTGCCCACTCTTACCCTCAACCTAGGCGTGCGTTGGGAGTTCGATCAGCCCATCTACGAAGTCAACAACAAGATGGCGAACGTTGACATGAACACCAAGCAGATTATCTACGCCGGTGTCGATGGCAACAGCCGCGCTCTCTATGATCCGTACTACGCACAAATCCAACCCCGTTTCGGATTCGCCTTCCAGCCCAATCCCAAGCTCGTCATTCGCGGCGGCTACGGCATCACCAGTTATCTGGAGGGCATGGGAGCCAATCTTCGCCTGACACAGAACCCTCCCTTCCACACCGACTTCGAGCTCAAGGCCACCGTGCCCTCGGGCAACTCGGGAGGAACTCCTTACTCCACAACCCAGGGCTTCCCCACCGGGACAGCCGCTATCACCACGCTGTATGTCTGGCCCAAGGATCTAAAGCCTTCGTCCACGCAGGAGTTCAGCCTCACCACGCAATATCAGATCACTCCCACCTCCACCTTTCAGGTAGGATACGTAGGCATCCTCGGTCATCACCTCACCAATCCCTTCTGGGGCAATCAGCTTCCAGGCCCTAACCAGCCAGCTCCCTATACCAATCTCGTAGGCCAGAATGGCGTTGTCAAAATCAGCGCCACCAACTCGGCCAGCAACTACAACGCTCTTCAGGCAGTCTTCCGCCAGCATCTTCACGCCGGGCTTGAGCTCACCGCCAACTACACTTATGCCAAGACCCTTACCGATAGCTTCGGCTATTACGGCGTCTCCAACATCAGTGGCCAGTACTATCAGCAGAACTCCTATGACATGGCCGCCGAATGGGGCCCCTCCGGCTTCGACATTCGTCATGCCCTCAGTGTCACCGGTGAATACGATCTGCCATTCGGGCGCGGCAAGCGCTTCGGCGGCAACTGGAATCGCGCCGTAGATTCGGTCGTCGGCGGCTGGAAGCTGGCCGGCACCAACGTGAGCTACACCGGTTTCCCACTGACCGCCAACTCGCCATCCAACTACTCCAACGTCGTCAATTCTGCTTCAGCGCGTCCGCAGCAGCTGCGGCCTCTTCATATCACCGGTCGCACGCCTCAGCACTGGTTCGGCACCTCCCCGGGCGTTCTTAACCCATGCAATGCTGGCCAGGACGACGGCATATGTGTCTTCGCACCGCAGCCTCTCAATGCTTTCGGCAACGTTCACCCCATGTCGCTGCGTGGCCCAGGCTACGAGCAGGTCGACATGTCCGTCTTCAAAACCTTCCCGGTCTGGCGCGAACAGCATCTCGACTTCCGTGCCGACTTCTTCAACGCCTTCAACATCGCCGACTACAACGCACCTGACAACACGGTCACCGATTCCAACTTCGGTGCAATCAGCAACACCGTTTCCACCGAACGTCACATCCAACTCTCTCTGAAGTACGCTTTCTAGTTCCAATTCTCCTCAGCCTGCTACGCGGCCAGATATTTTGGCCGCGTAGCATTTTTTGTTTTCAATGAACATTGGCATAGCTACTGGATGAACTATCAATGCGGCAGACTTACCGCGTACATATACCAGGCCGAGTGCGGTAGCCAGCCTTCCGTCCACCGCCAGTCTTCATCCTTCCCCGTAACAGCAAAGCCCTCGTTGAATGCGATCCCATCTTCATCATTAAGCGCAGAAGTAATGCCGTTGATAATAGCTCCTGGCGGAGTCGTATATTTGTACGAACGAAAGAACATATAAGCAGCATTGTTGTGACCGCTCCCCATCAACATCGACGTGTCGTAGGGATTGCGTCCCAAAATCCAGTGCAGTTGATTCCAGGCATATGTCCGTAGCTGCGTTTGAAACTCTGGCTCGTCCACAAACATCGGCATCGCCATCCGCGCAGCAGCAGCCAGCGAAGCCAACCGCGCATTTTCTCCCTGCCACCACGGCGCAGCCTCCGTATCGTGCGGAAAGAAAAATGCTGAGCGCATCTGCCCATCGTGCGTGCGAACCAGCTGTCTCGCATACCCAAACGGGTTGTTGACCTCGCTCGTCACAGCAAGTTCAAACCGCAAGGAACGTCTCACCACATCCCGCACCCTCTTCCACTCTTCGGGCGAAGCAATCCGCGCATACTCAATCAAGCTGATGACCGGCAGCCCCGCATCCGAAGGATGAAAGTATGGGCGCGTTCCATCAGCCCGCCAATAGTCCCGCCATTGTCCTGACGTTGCTAGCCGCGCCATCAATCGCTTCGCGCGATCCGCGGCAGCAACCCGGTACATATCTTTGTGCGAAGCCGAATACAACTCGGTCGACGCCATCAGAGCGCAGTAGTCATCGAGTATGTTCTCAACTCCGTCGTTCAACAGCTCGCGGTTGTGTGCCTGCAGAAATTGAAACGTCTCTTCGGCCACCTTCAAATACTCCGAACGCGAAAACTCCCCATCTACTGGCATCGTGCTCGCCAGCGCCAGCGCGGCAATCGCCATGCCGCCTCCGGCACGAAAGCTGGCTTCATACGCATGCTCTCCTTCAGCATGCGCAATTCGCTCCGTCGACTCCGATGCTTTCGTTTTGATCTGCGTCCGCCAGTTTGGATTCCCAATCGCGCGATCTTTCGCCAGCTTATCTTTGCCTGGTGCTGCAATCGATTCAAAAAACGATCCACGGGGCCTTTTCAACCGAACCAGGTAATCTGCGCCGAACAGCCCTTCGTCCAGCATCCGCCGCTCATACTCGGTAAAGTTGTCGTCGCCTCGCGCCAGCAATGTCTCGTAGCTCTTCAGTAGGCTCCACACCACCAGCGGCACCTGCTGCGGATTGAAGTATGAAGTTGGGTTTTGATGTGACAAATGAATCCCATAATCTCCCGTCGCGTCATACCATCCGCCATGCACATCCACAAAAGCGCCCGGTTCTCCCGGCAATTGCAGATGGCGATCTGCCTGATCGAAAAGCCCGCTCGATCTCTGCGTTTTGAAATAGAACACCGCATTCGAAAGCGTATTTCTCTCCAGCACATCGTCGTTGATCTCAAAGATGCATGAGCTGACATCTCCATCCGCCGTGCGTGCTCGAATCACATAGTGCCCGGCCTTCTGCCATTCGGAAAACTCTGCCTTCCAGAAGACGCGCCCGTTCCACGACTTAACCTCACCCGCCGCGACAGGTTTCCCCCTAAACACAATTTTTCCGCTATCAGCATCCACCAGCTCAAACTGCTGTGGACGATCCTGCGCCGTCCCAGCCAACACCAGTTCTTTCGCTCCATGCAGTTCGTATCCCACGTGATCCACGAGCACCTGAACCTCACCGAAACATGCTGTTGAGGCAAATACACAAACCAGGCAAGTCATCACTTGACAAGAGAGACAGATCGTTTTTCTCCCCATCTCAAAACCGCAAAAAACTGAGCGCCGATCGATCTTCAAAACAACCTCCTCCATCATCGAATTAGTTTAGAGACCTGGCGCAAACTTTGATACCTTTATTCAGGAAGTGACTTTATGCTGAATAAGCTTCTTTCCGCCGCAGCCTTTACCCTCGTCACGCCAGCCCTCCTGGCTACTGCACAAGCCACGCATACCAAGCCAATGGTTGTCGGGTATGTCTTCCCGCAGAACAATATTCTGCAGCCGGGCCAGATCGATGCCCACAGCATGACCCGCATCAACTACGCTTTCGCTAACATCGAAAACGGCCTTATCGTAACCGGCTTTTCGCATGACGCCGAGAACTACGCCTATCTTGTCGCGCTCCGAAAGCAGAACCCGGACCTGACGGTGCTCACCTCTGTAGGCGGCTGGCTTTGGTCCACTAACTTCTCTGATGTCTGCCTGACACCTGCCAGTCGAAAGACTTTCATCGACAGCGTGATGACCTTCCTCGCGCGTTACGATCTCGATGGCCTCGATATCGATTGGGAATACCCCGGTATGATCGGCGCTGGTCATCCCTTCCGGGCTGAAGACAAGCAGAACTTCACTTCCCTCGTTAGAGAGTTGCGTGTGCGCTTCGACCAGCAGACACGCCACACGCATCGCCACCTCTATCTCACCATGGCCGCTGGATCTTCCAACGAATTCATCGAGCATACCGAGATGGACAAGGTGCAGAAGTATCTCGACACAGTCAATCTTATGGCGTACGACTACTACGAACCGGACTCAGATAAGCTCACCGGTCATCATGCGCCTCTTTATACTTCCGATGCGGACCCGAAAAAAGTCTCCGCTGACGCCTCCGTTCAGGCCTTCAAAAATGCAGGAGTTCCGCCAGAAAAGATGACCCTTGGACTTCCCTTCTACGGGCACGTCTGGGGCAATGTTGAAGATCACAATCATGGCCTTTTTCAGCCCGGCAAACCCACCCCCAAGGGTTACGCACCCTTCAATCTCCTCGCACAGTCTGAGCTCAATTCCAATCCGGATCAGTTTGTTCGCTACTGGGATCCATCGGCATCCGTCCCCTATCTTTACAGCGCCTCAAAGCAAATCTTCATCTCCTATGAAGACGCCGAGTCCATAGCCGCAAAATGCCGCTACGTCCAGTCCCACAAGCTCGCCGGAGTGATGTTCTGGGAGTACGCCAGCGATCCCACCGGCACCCTCCTCAGTGCCATCAATGCGTCGTTCAGAGAACGCCCCTCCGGAGCAGCGAAATCAAAATGAGCGCCACTGCACAGCTGTCATCCCCATCACAAACTGTCGCCGCTCCACGGGTAGTTTCCATCGATATCTTTCGCGGTATCACCATGGCCGTGATGATCTTCGTCAACGAACTCTCCGGTGTGCGAGGTCTTCCCTGGTGGACCTACCACGCACATGCTGAAGAGAATGTGATGACCTACGTCGACATGGTCTTCCCGTTCTTCCTTTTCAGCATTGGCATGTCTATGCCGCTCTCGGTCACGCAAAGACTCAAGCGCAATCCGTCATTATCTTCGCTCTGGATGCACGTTCTGCTGCGTTCCGTCAGTCTCTTCATTCTCGGCCTTATCCTTGCCAATGCGGAAAAAGCAGATTCCACACGCATGATCATGAGCGGCGACACCTGGGCACTTCTGGGTATTCTCAGCATGGCGCTTTACCTCAATGTCTATGCAAAATCAGAGCGCTTTCCCGCCTACTCAACCATCCTTCGCATCGTTGGGCTGCTAGGAGTCGTAGTTTTATTCGCGCTCTTTCGGCGCACCGGATCAGACGGAAGCGTCGCATGGATCGACCCATCATATCCTGAGATCCTCGGTCTCATTGCTTATAGCTATCTCGCCTGTGCTGTCCTCTATATCCCAACGCGCCATTGGAAGTGGGCATCCGCTGTATGGTTTGTCTTGCTTGTTTTTCTCTGCGCCCTTTCCACCGCGACAATACTAATCTTCCCCGCAGCGCTGCCTCTCTATCTGTGGCCCTTCGGCAATGGTGCAATGGCCTGCATGGTCATGGCCGGCGTTGTAACATCGACGATCTATCTTCATACCTCCACGAGCCTCTCCCGGCGAAAAGACACCATCATCGCTGTCACCTTTGCATTGCTTGCCCTGATCGCTGGCCGCCTGCTTACGCCCCTTGGCATCTCAAAGATTCGCGCCACACCGACATGGTCGCTTTACAGCGTCGCCGCAAGCATCCTGCTCTTCACAGTCCTCTATTGGGTGTGCGATGTAAAACGTCGCACGCGCTGGGCCGCCATCATCGCACCCGCAGGCTCAAATACACTGACAACCTACCTGCTTCCGGATATCTGGTACTTTCTTCTAGGCACTTTCGGAGTCGCATTTATTGGACGGTACTTCAATCTTGGTTGGCCTGGAGTCATAAAGACGTTCATCTTCACCCTCTTCATTCTCGCTGTCGCCGCTATTCTCACCAGGCAAAAGATTCGCTTGCAGCTCTGATGATTTAACCGGCGCGAACTGGCCTTTGTAGCCATTGCGATAAAATCGGACTATCCGCAAACAGCACCTATGCTTCGACGTTCCAACGAGCCCACGTGAAGAAAGAACGAAATCAGGTCGGCAGGCCCTCCCTCCTTCGCCATACCAATGCGCTCACCATCCTGCAATTGCTGCGCGAAGCCGGGTCTTGCTCTAGAGCCGATCTTGTTCGCGCATCCGGTCTCAGCGCACCAACTGTAACCAAGGTTGTTGCCGGACTTGTAGCTGCAAATCTCATCAAGCCGCTTGGTGAAGGCGAATCCAGCGGCGGCCGGCCGCCAGATATGCTCAGTTTCAAAGCTGAACGGGGCTGCCTTCTCGCTGTTCAGATCACGGCTGGGCACCTCTCCTTTCTTCTCGCAGATCTCAGTGGCGCTGAATTGGATCATATGCAGGTCTCGCTTTCAGGCCACAAGACAACTCCCGATGCCATCTGCCAACTCATCGGCCACGAAGCGCGGCATCTCTTGACCCGGCACAAGAAAGCCCGCAAGCAGTTACTCGCCCTGGTCGTCGGCGTTCCCGCCATCGCTAATGTTGATGAGGGTGTTGTTATATCAATCAGCACTCTCGAAAACTGGCGATCCGTTCCACTACGCAGTATGCTCTCCAAGGTTGTCGATTGCCTCGTGATCGTTGAAAACGACACAAATCTCGCCGCCGCAGGTGAACGCTTTCGAGGCTCGGCTCAAACCGAAGATACCTTTATCCTGGTCAATATAGACGCCAATGTCAGTGCGGGAATCGTCCTCGATGGAAAGATTCATCACGGCGCACAATGGTCTGCTGGAGAAATCGGCTACCTTCGTTTGCCAAACATCGCTGGTAAGCCACCGGCCCTGCACAATTTTGGCGAGCTTGAAAATGTAGTCTCTAGTGCTGGAATCTGTAATAGCTGGCAAGCTTCTGCCTCTCATGGTATCAGCGCAAAATCGACTGCCGATGCGCTGGATGCACGCGCAATCATGGATCTCGCCCAGGCAGGCGATCCTCGTGCTCAGTCCATCGTTGAACACAGAGCTGGCATCGTCTCCGACATCCTCATCAATCTTTCCCTTATTCTCAACCCCGGCCTGATCTTGCTTGGTGGAGAAGTAGGCACTCATCCCGCCCTTCTAACTTCCATCGCTGGCCAGCTTGAACAATGTGAGTTCGCTGTCACAAGGATCGCCGCCGCCAGCCTTGGAGAATTCGCGGTCGTGTGGGGAGCGATCGCTCTGGCTCTCGACGCAATCCCTCTCGTCCTCCTGCCTCAACCGGCATCTTGAGCAATCTGCGATCACTATGCCCTTCGCAGCGATCGCCGCCGCTCGAAAACCAACAGCTATGCTACTGAGGAGGATTTAAATGACATCACGCAGCCGTTATACACGCCGAGACATCCTTCGCCATTCCGCCATCGTGACCGCTGGTATGAGCCTCTCGCCCGCCATCCATGCCGCATCGGAAACGTATCTCTCCAAGCGCCCGCTTCCTGGTGCACGCCGTTTTCGCAGCAAGACTGTCGATGCCAAAATTGAATCTGTCGCCGCAACAATTCATGACCGTGAAATTGCGTGGCTTTTTTCCAACTGTCTTCCCAACACTCTCGATACCACCGTCACCGCCAGCACCTACGCTGGCCTTCCGGACACCATCGTTATCACTGGTGACATCAATGCTATGTGGCTGCGTGACTCCTCCGCCCAGGTATGGCCCTACTTGCCCTTCGTTTCCGCGGATCATGACCTCGCCGTCATGATCCAAGGTCTGATCCGCCGTCAGACGCGCTGCATTCTCATCGATCCCTACGCCAACGCCTTCATGTCCGATCTCACCACCAAATCCAATCTTGATTGGAGTGCCCATGATGAGACCCTGATGAAGCCCGGCGTAGGCGAGCGCAAGTGGGAGGTCGACTCTCTCTGCTATCCCGTCCGCCTGGCTCATCGTTATTGGAAGGAGAGTGGCGACACCACTCCCTTCGACGCGGCCTGGTCTCAAGCCATGCACGGCATCCTTACAACTTTCAGAGAGCAGCAGCGTAAATCATCGCCCGGCCCTTATTCATTCCGACGCGCGTCTGACCGCCCTACCGAAACGCTTGGCTCTGAAGGCTTCGGTACAGCCGCGCACTCAAATGGCCTTATCTATTCCGGCTTTCGACCCTCAGACGACGCTTGCACCTATCCGTTGAATATTCCCGGTAACTTCTTTGCTGTGCAAACACTCAAGCGGTTGGAAGAGATGTTCACCGACATCGCGCACGACGTTACAGCCGCCACCGAGGCCAGCCATCTCAGGTCGGAAATAGAAGCTGCGCTGCAGCACTACGCAACGGGCCGTCATCCTGAGGCTGGCGAAATCTGGGCCTATGAAATTGATGGCTTCGGCAACGCGATCTTCATGGACGATACCAATGTACCCAGCTTGCTGGCTCTTCCATATCTCGAATGCTGCTCCGAGTCCGATACCACCTATCAAGCCACGCGCCGCTTCGTGCTGAGCGAAGCCAATCCCTATTTCTTTCGTGGGTCCGTTGCAGAGGGAGTCGGAGGTCCGCATGTTGGTCAGGACATGATTTGGCCTATGTCTATCATCATCCGTGCCCTGACTACGCACGATGAACAGGAACAGATCCAATGTCTCCAATATCTGAAGAAAAGCCACGCCGGCAGCGGTTTCATGCATGAAAGCTTCCACAAAAATGACGCCGGCAAATTTACACGAGCCTGGTTTGCCTGGGCCAACACGCTCTTCGGTGAACTGATTCTCACCCTGGCGAAGAACTCACCGCAACTCCTCGCGCGATCGTCTTTTTGAAGCGGAAATTATCTGCGCCAAATCTGCCGGTGTGTCTACATCAAAGTCGCCACCTTCAAAACCAACCGTAATCAACGGGCATCCTGGATCCCGCAGCAACCGCCGCGCTCCTTCCTCACCGCGTAGCTCCAGCAGAGCCGCAAACTCGTTCGCAGGAAAAATCGCCGGAATTCCAGCGATGTCCGCGTAAGCAGAAGCAACAATCGTTGGCTCTGACTGCTCGTCAAATGTCGCCATCAGCCTATGCACGTGTTCATTCGTCAACCGCGGCTGATCGCACACCAGCAGCATTGCCGGCGTCGCATCTGGCGCTTGCGCTCGCAACGCCACAAGGCCTGCACGGATGGAAGAAGCAATGCCCTCCTCCCATTCCGAATGGAAAATCACCTGGACGCCCTTCAGATCGATGCCAGCAACAATTTCATCGCGATGCGCGCCCAGCACAACCAGTACAGGATCAGCGCCTGCCTCTCGTACTACGCGAATCGTTCGCCCCAGAAGCGTCTCATTCCCAACGGGCACCAGCTGCTTCGGCCGCCCCAACCGCCGGCTTCCACCCGCCGCTAGAATGATCGCAGGAATAGCCATAACCTCAGTCTAGTCGAGCAGCGTCTGCGCAATAATCCTTGACCAAAGATGCACTCCCGTCTGAGACTAAAATTTCCAGGTGAAATTTCTAATTCGGGAGAATGCGTGACCCAGAGCGACGCACCGGCAGAAGTGTACTTAACCGACGAGCGCAAGCTGGACACAGGCTATGGCCTGCACAAAGGCGTCCTATCGCCCATCGAAACCCTCGCCCAATCCGTTTCAGCCATGGCGCCATCCACCTCGCCCTCCCTTACCATTCCTCTTGTCTTCGCGCTCGCCGGCAACGGTACCTGGTTCGTTTACGGCCTCACAACCGTTGCCATGCTGCTCGTCGGCTTTTGCATCAGCCGCTTCGCACGCATGTCTGCCTCGCCCGGTTCGCTCTATACCTACACGGCCGATACACTGCGCCCATCACTCGGCGCAATCGGCGCATGGGCGCTGCTCCTCGCCTACGTTGCTACTGGAGCTTCGGTAGCCGGCGGCGCACTCTACTACGGCAATATCCTTCTTTCTCAGTTCTTCTCATGGACCCCTCCTGCCCTCGCAACCTTAGCCATCGTATTTCTCCTCACCGGTGCAGTGGCCTTCCGCGATGTGAAGCTCTCGGCGGAAATGATGCTGTGGGTTGAAGTAGTCTCTGTCAGCCTCATCGTTGTTGTGCTCGCACTTCTACTCACTCGTTATGGCTTCCGTCTCGATTTCGACCAGTTACGGCTTAAAGACGTCAGCATTCTGCATCTCGGTCCTGCCTTGGTTCTAGCCATGTTCAGCTTTGTCGGTTTTGAAAGCGCCACAACGCTTGGCGGAGAAGCACGCGAACCCCTCAAGACTATTCCGCGTGCCGTCATTCAATGCGCCATCCTGGCCGGAGTCTTCTTCGTACTCTGCGCCTACTCAGAGGTTCTCGGTTTTCAGGGCGAGACCGGCCGGCTTAGCGACTCCACCAGTCCTCTACATGTGTTGGCGAGAAAGGCGGGTGTCTCGCCCCTTGGCACCGCCATCGATTTCGGCGCCTTCGTCAGCATGATCTCCTGCGTGCTCGCCTGCACAACCGCTGCGTCGCGCGTCCTGCTGCGTATGTCGCACGGCGGGCTCATTCCCGATTTCTTCGGAGGAACTCACAAGAAGTTCGGCACGCCTGTCGCTGGCGTTGTTGGCACCACGCTGACAATGTTCGCCATGACCGTCTTCCTTGCGCTGCGCGGTGTGGGCGGCGCCGACATGTATGGCTGGCTCGGTTCCATCTGTGTCTTCGGATTCCTCACCGCCTACGCGCTCGTTGCCGTCGCGCTCCCGTTTGCACGCAAAGCAGTCGGCCAGCACTCCCGCCTCATCACACTCGTCAGTGGATTCACGGTGCTGGTCATGATTGCCGGCGCCATCGGCAGCATTGACCCTTCGCAGCCCGCACCCGTGAAGTGGTTCCCTTATATCTACTTGGGCTACATGGCGCTCGGCATGTTTTGCTTCCTTATCCGTCGCAAGACCGTCCACGCGCGCAGAACCGCGTCTTAGAAACAATCTATGCCTGCTCTTTCATGTCCACCTGCAACATAATCAATAGCACCATTCCAACCACTACAAACATGCGGAATGCCGCCTCCTGGCCATTCCACGAGTGCGACTGCCACATCAGGAACCACTCCGCTCCAACAGATAAAAACGCAACCAGCCACATCAGCATACTCAACGTGAGCGCAATAACCGGAATTCGCTTGGCTGCGTTGAATTCCACCGCAGGCTTGTGCAGTGCCCGGAATAACGCAACAGCGCCCCACCAGCATAGGATCGTCGTGATCATTTCCCACGCAATGATTGAGAAATAAAAGCTCAAATGCCACAGCGGAGCATCCAGTGCCCGCCACATGCCGCGGTTACCTGGAAACGTCGAATCCATCATCAGCACATGACGCACAAACTGGTAATTTGAATCGAAGTCGGTCGTGTTATTGAAAACTACAAACGTATAAAAGAGCGCCACGCCGCAGAGCAAAAGAAGTTTTGCAATTCGAATGATCATCGTGAAGTCCTGACAGGTGCAAAGGTTGTAAAGTAAGCCGTAAGCGTTGCCAGCGTAGCATCGTCATACTCCGGATGTGCAGGCATCATCACGCAAGGCTGTATCGACTGCGGCTTGCGTATATAGGCTTCAAAGCTTACCGCATCCGTCGCAGCCCACGCCGCAAGCACCAGCCACGATCGCGACGCCAGTTCGCCGCCTCGCCGTAAAGACTGTGGCATCGATAGCAATCCCGGCTGGCGATTCGGTATCCTTGCCACACCTTCGAATCTTTCTTCCAGTTATCAGCGGGGCGAATCGTTCCAAATACCACCGCCTCCGTTCGAAAATCGAGCCGCGTCACGCCAAATGGAATCTGCACTTCATCCTTATGTGAAAGCACAGAAAAAGAGGGTTTGAAAGGAGGATGCGAAATCAGGTAAGGCCCCAGCGGTCCTCCATGTTCAGAGGAGGGCCACTTATCGCACAGTCGTCCGTTGATCTTCAACACGAGAATTGGATGATGCGCGGCAAGATAGTCGCTCGGATAGTTCGATCGATACTTGTCGTAGCAAATCGCCATGATCATATCTGAGTGCGAACTCTCTCAAAAAGTTTCGCCAGTGTCGTCAGCGCAACGCCCGAAATTTGCGCCTCCCCGTTGAAATTCGAGTCGTCGGAGATGGTGTAGGTCTCCTGCGGAAGCGCGAGCAGATCCTTGTAGCGAATGTACCGCAGAGTACCGCGCGGCAAGCCTGGCAGCTCTCCGCCTATCTTCAGGTCTCCTGCGGAGCTGCGCGTTGGCATCAGCACAGAAGGTTTTGCAGGGGCAGTTTCCTGGGCCGGGCCGGTAACTGTGATCGAGAGCATAGGGCATAGGATCGCTAACGTCCGAGCCCAGTACGTCAAAGTATGAGCAAGCATGGCTCATCCTAGACTGAAGTTCTGCTACTTCCCAAGAAAAATCTACATCCCCCAGCGTCCAGGCGCTCATGCTAAATTCATTTGAAATGACCCGAGAAAAACAACTCGAAGAAATGGGTATAGCCCTTCCCCCGCCTCCCGCGCCCGGCGGCAATTATCTATCCTCCAAGCGGATCGGTTCACTGGTGTACCTCGCTGGCGTCATTTCCGCTAACTCGTCCGGCGTCATGACCGGCACTGTAGGCGTGGACCGCACCATTGCCGAAGGTTACAGCGCCGCACGAGCCTGCGCCCTTACCCAGCTCGCAGTGCTCAAACGCGATCTCGGCACTCTCGATGCCGTAGCGGAGATCGTCTCTGTAAACGGCTACGTCAACGCCATGGCCGGCTTTGAAGACTCGCCCGCGGTCGTCAACGGCGCCTCTGATCTTCTCGTTCAAATCTTCGGCGAAGATGGCAAGCACGTTCGCGCAGCGGTCGGCGTCAGCGCGCTCCCCAGAAACGCCATCGTAGAAATTCAGATGACAGTCAGAGTCCAACCCGCATGACCCTCCACACGCTCAGCGCCGAGCCAACCCATTCCCTCTGGGATCGCAGCCTCGAGCCTCGTCTCCGCATCGAACCCGGCGATCACGTGCATTTCGAATGTGTCGATGCCAGCGGCGGCCAAGTCCACCCCACCATGAGCGTCGATGAGTATCAATCCATCGACCGCACGCGCATTCACGCACTCACAGGCCCCGTTTGGATCGAAGGCGCCGAACCTGGTGACGTCCTCGAAATCGATGTCCTTGCGACACAGCATCGCGGTTGGGGGTGGTCAAGCATCATTGATGGCCTTGGCTTCCTGAAAGACCGCTTCCGCACACCCTATCTCTTTCACTGGCAGTTGGACGGCAACGAAACCTCATCCCTATCTCCGGCAGTCCTACCCATCCGCCCATTCCTCGGGGTCATGGGTGTAGCGCGTGCTGAAAACGGCTCCTACCGTACCCGTCCTCCCGGCAGTTTCGGAGGCAATCTAGATGTCCGCGAGCTCTGCGCCGGGTCTAAACTCTATCTCCCCGTCTACAATCGGGGCGCGCTCTTCAGTTGCGGAGATGGCCACGCCGCGCAGGGCGATGGTGAAGTCTGCATCAATGGCATCGAGTGCCCGCTGGATGCGACCCTGGGCTTCCGTCTCCACAAACAACAGTTCCTCTCCGGCCCTTTGGTCGAGTCCAGCGAAGCCATCGCACCGGACTCGCGCGCCGATGCCTGGGTCGTCGTAGAGTCTGCGGAAGACATCGCCACGGCAGCCCGTAGAGCCACCAACCGCATGATCGACCTGCTCGTCAGCCGCTGGAGCTTCAACGAGATTCATGCCTACATTCTCTGTAGTGTCGCCCTCAGGCTCCGTCTCAGCCAGGTCGTCAACGAACCCATGTTTACGGTCAGTGGAGCTATTGCCAAGAGCATCCTGCCAGAAAGAGAGCTCTTCTCCATCTCATGACCGTCCAATCCCATGAAGTGAATCTCCCCGAAGTCCTCGCCGAATTGAGGGAGCTCTACCCGCGCTATGAACAAGCGCTCGTCTCCAATGACGTAGAAACCCTCGTCTCCATGTTCTGGGCCTCGCCGCACGTCATGCGCTTCGGCGTCACCGAAAACCTCTACGGCCACTCAGAGCTTGAAGCCTTTCGCAAATCCCGCCCCTCCGCCAACCTTCTCCGCACCGTAAAGCGGCTTGAAATCGTCAGTTTCGGCCGTGATTTCGCCAGCATCACTCTTGAATTTGAACGGGATACACCCAAAGGCGTCACGCGCGGCCGGCAAAGCCAGGTCTGGGTTCGCCTACCCCAGGGATGGCGCATCATCGCCGCCCACGTATCTCTCTTGCCTTCCAGTTAACCCATTTGTCACTTTTTTGCAACTTGCGCCAGCGTCAGGAATCCATGGCATATTGAACTGTTACTCGGCAACCCTGTCCCGTAAATTTTTCATTGATTTCCGCGGTTCGTGGGGTATTGTATTGGTAACTCCGCAGAACTTTTCAATCGCGGTACAACAGTCGAGAACCACTCGAACCGTCTCATCCTTCCCTTTTTGATCCGCCCACGACGTCGGATCGGTGCAGCAACCAATGGTCTTGAAACAATTCAAGACCCTGGGATTTCTTTATTTTCGTGAGGCCCTGACTTGATTCCTTCTTTTCGTACAAATCCATCGTCCTTCGTTCGGCTGCTGTTCCTGCTGGCAGTCGCAGCGCTGTGTGTCGGTACCTTGCCGGCACAGCAAACACTCGGCGGCATCACCGGCGAAGTATCGGACAGCACTGGTGGAGTCATTCCTGGCGCAGTCGTGACAATCACTGGCGAACAAACCGGCCTCACCCGCACCGCAAAGACCAATGGATCGGGCGAATACCTCTTCGTCAATCTGCCCATCGGCACCTACACCCTTACTTATTCCGCCGAAGGTTTTAACGTTCAGAGCACTCCGCATATCACCGTTCAAGCCGACCGCACCGCCAGCGTCAACGCCCAGCTCAAGGCCGGCTCCAAGGCCGAGACCATTGAAGTTGACGCCTCCCCGCTCATCAATGCGGTCGACACCACCAACGGCTACGTCCTCGACACTGCCCAGATCGAATCGACTCCGTTGCCCACCGGCAGCTTCACCGGAGTCGCCATCCTCTCCACCGGCGTCAATGCCGAACTTCCCGGAGGCACCGGCGCGCTCTCCGGCCTCGGCAATCAGCCCATCTGGGCCAACGGCCAGCGCGATACCGCCAACAGCTTCTCCCTCAACGGCGTCGACGCCACCAACCTCTTCAACGGCAAGAGCACCAGCCAGGTCGGCTCCGCCCGCGTTATCAACTCTACTGGAACCTCCACGAGCAACGGCGCCGGCGGCGTCATTCACTCCGAAGCCTCGATCTATCTCTCCATCGGTAACGCAATTCCCACTCCGGCCCCTGAAACCATCTCGGAAGTTCGAGTCAACACCTCCATGTATGACGCCAGCCAGGGTTCTACTTCGGGCGCGCACATCGATCTCTCCACCACCTCTGGCACCAACAATATCCACGGTGGCGCTATCTATCGCCGCGGCACCGATTGGCTCAACGCAGCACCCTTCTTCTTCAACCAGGACGGCAACGTTCCCGATAACATGAAGGTCCCGCAGCTCCACCGCTACGTCCTCGGTGGATACGCCGGCGGGCCCATCATCAAGGACAAGCTCTTTGGGTTCCTCTCCTACCAGCACACCCATGTTTCTGACCAGGAGATCGGCTCCTCCTTCCTCGACGTTCCCTACGGTCTTGGCGACGATCGCTCCGCCTCCGCGCTCGCCAGCATCACGAACAACTCCTTCGGTACCGACCTCACTGGCGCCAATATCGACCAGACCGCTCTAGCGCTCTTCAACGCTCCCGCCGTTGCGGGCCAGCCCGGCAAATGGCTCATCCCTAACGCCACGACAACTCCCACCGTCGCGCATCCGGACAACGCCTTCATCCCCGGCACCGGTCGCTTCACCGCCGACCAGGCAATCGCCAATCTCGACTACACCGTCAGCACCAAGGACGCGTTGGCGCTCAAGTACTACTACCAGCACGATCCCACCCTCTCGCCCTTCGCCTATTCCAGCGTTCCTGGCTTCACAGAGCATCTCGACGCCGGCTCGCAGGTAGGCTCCATCATCAATAGCTACCTGATCAAGTCCAATCTCAGCACCACCCAGACCATCGGCTTCATGCGCGAAAAGATCTGGGGCGACAACGAGCAACCCTTCGGCCCCGACAGCATTCCAGGCGGCGCAGGCGGCAACGGTTCTATCAACGTCTTCGGCTCCAAGTATTTTCCTGGTGTCTCTGTCTATAACGTACTCGGCGGCAGCCAGCCCGAGGGCACCAACACCGCCGTGCTCAATATCGGGCCCAACGCTGAAGGCCAGTCGGCCAACACCGGAGTTTTCCAGAACCGCATCGCCCCGGCGGCCAACGCCATCTGGACCCTCGGCCGTCACACGGTAAGCTTCGGCGGCAACTACAGCTACACCCAGCTCAACACCATCGACAAGCGCACCGGAACCGGTACGGTCGCCACCGACGACTTCAGCCAGATGATCCAGGGCTACGTGACCCCTGGCAGCTCCTCCACCGGCTTCTACGTCAGCTCCTTCCTGCAGGGCGACGCCAGCCGTTACTACCGCGCCAACCAGGTCGGCATGTACGTGCAGGATAAGTGGCAGATCACACCGCGTCTCTCGTTCACTGCGGGTGTGCGGTACGACTGGGATGGCGGCCTCACCGAGAAATACGGTCGCATCTTCAACTTCGACCCCAAGTCGTACGCCTACGACGTTGGGAGTGACACTATCACTAACCCTGGCCTGATCATCGCCGGCAATAATGCCAACGGCACCAAAGGCGTCAGCAATACCACGCTCACCGGTCGCCAGTGGGGCTTCGCGCCCCGCATCGGCGCCGCCTGGCAGCCCGCCATGTTCCACGACAAGGTTGTCGTCCGCAGCGGCTTCGGCATGTACTACGACCGTGGCGAACTCTTCAGTTACTTCTCGCCTGGCTACGCCATCGGCACCGTCACCGGCGGCCCGTTCGGCGTCAACCAGCAGCTTCCCTTCGTCAACGCTTCGAGTTGCCCGACAGCCACGCAGTCTTTCTATGAAGGCTACATCGTGACCTGCGGCGGCCAGGGTGGGGCAGCCCCTACTGCGGAGACCGGCAACCTCTCCAATCCTTACGGAACTCAGCTTCTGCCCGCGCCCAACAGCCCCAAGGCATCGGACCTCAGCACCTTCCTGCCCAATGCCTATTCCATCATCAACCAGGGCTCGAACGCCTCGAATGTTATTCATGACGGCCAGCCGATCTCGCTCGGCGTCTACGACCGCGACAACACCTTGCCCTACACTTTCAACTACACGCTCGATATCCAATGGCAGCCGCGCAATGACATCGCTATCGAACTCGGCTATGTCGGCAACGTTGGACGCCATCAGGTCATCCCTGTGCCGCTCAATCAGCCCACCATCGCAAACCCGACCAATCCGTCACTCGCAGGCGGACCATACGCGCAAAAATATAGCTACGGCTATACCGTCAGCCAACCTGATTTCGGCCCGGCGATCAACCTGCCCGACGGCACTCCGTACCTCTACAACTACGAAGGCGGCAACGTCGACTTGCGCGTTCCGTACATAGGCTACGCAGCCGAATCCATCGGCTACAAGGCCGCTGGCGTCGATGCCTATAACGCTCTTCAGGCGCACATCGAAAAGCGCATGAGCAAAGGCATCCAGGTCGGAGCCTCCTACACCTACTCCCACGCGCTCGACGAGCAGAGCGGCCTCGGCCTCTTCTACAACGGCAACGACGCGACCAACCTGCGTTCAAGCTACGGCTCGGCCGACTTCGACCGCACCCACGTCATCAACTTCAACTACGTCTTCCAGCTCCCTGAGATGGGCAACAAGCACTCCCTGGTCGGCAAAGCCATCAATGGATGGTCGCTCATCGGCCTCACCGTTCTGCAGAGCGGCCAGCCCTACAGCGTCATCGACTTCACCGGCGCCATCGGCTCCATCTACTACTCCACCGCCAACGGCATCACAAATCCGATCGTGCCTCTAACATCGAGCTGCACCGCCAAATCAGCTACGACGGGAGCCTCAGGAGCTTTTACCCTGAGCGGCGGCAAAGCCGCGCTCAACCCCGCCTGTTTCACGTTGCCTCTTCTGCCTGCCGGCGGTCTCGGCGGCGCTATCCCTGACACCGATCCCTTCGAGACTGGATTCACCACCGGCCAGCGCAACATCTTCCGTCAATCCTTTCAGAAGCGCGCAGACATCTCGCTCGTCAAGACAACAAGCCTGACAGATCGTTACAACCTCAAATACACCTTCGACGTCTTCAACCTCACCAACACTACCAGCTTCGATGTTCCCGGCAACGAAGTCTCACAGAACCAGGACTATAACGCCTTCCCCACCGCAGGCGAGTCGCCGAGCGACTTCTACAACGCCCCGGGCGGTCTCGGCATCGTGACGCACACCATCGGCAGCCCGCGACAGATTCAGATGTCGCTGCGCCTAACCTTTTAATCAGCGCAGGATAACAATAGGTAAAGGGCGACTCCCAACGGAGCCGCCCTTTTATTTGTCTTACTACAAGCTTTACTTAGATAGCGTTACAGACAGCATTTGCTGAGGTGCGGCATTGAAAGCAGATTCAAGTTCCGCCGAACTCTTGAAGGTGTCTCCCTCAACATGCCGGGCCGGAAAGTTAAAGACCTTTTGAGTCTCGTCAAATGGCCACGGCTCCAACCGGAAATGCCGCGGTCCCATCGGCAACACCCGCACCGCCGCCGTTCCGCCATTCAAGATCGGCAGCGGATGCAGCAAATCCGCCGGAGCGTCGAAAGCCACGCACGTCAGCAGCGAAAGATTGTCGCACGCCTGCAGCAATCGAAAATGTTCGTCGATTATCTGCGCTGATTTCTCCTCTGAACTCAGCGTCGAATCCAACGCAATCGCCGCCCTCAGTTCGCTTTGATACACGCGCTGTCCATCAAGAAAAGCATCCAGCAGCGGCAACTGCTCAGCATTGATCGTAGAGCGATCCGCGTGAGCCGTCAGTAGATTGTACGTATGCAGCGCAATCAGCAATCCAGCATACGGATCCTTCTCTGCGATGATCCGCACAGCACGCTCCCGCACCGCCAGATACTCAACCAGATCAATCTCTTCAAACGCCGAATACTTCCCCACCAGTTCCGTCGAAAATGCCGAAGGCCTCCCCTGTCGCGTAATGCTCGGCTTCACATCGCGCACAGCCCAGCCATCGTCATGCGCAGCAATCCCGTACAGCACGCGCTCCCGCGGCTCTGGCTTGCGAAATAAATCATTGCCCCAAGCAGCCGCAAACTCCCCCGCCAACCGCGCATGATCCGGATGCGTAATCAACCACCATCCCGTCTCCGTCTTCATCCGTAACATCAAAAACTCCAATCAGAATCGAGAACAACCCATCAGACCATCCCGGTCTTTCACACTCCACACTCACACTTCGCACTCGCATTTGCATTTCACTCCGGCACATCCGCCCGGCTCGACTCATGCCAGTTATGCAGAAAATACCACTCCAGAAACATCACCATGAAGAAAAACGCAAAGCCCAGCGCCGTCGCAGCCGCCACTAGCGCGAACAGATAATCCGTCTCCAGCTGCGAATAGGCGTATGTAATCGAGTAGCCAAGCCCGCCCACGCCCACCCGGCTTGAGCTAGCGAACAGCTCGCCGATAATCGCGCCAATCACCGCAATCCCCGCTGAAATGCGCAAGCCCACCAGCAGATTCGGCAAGGCATGCGGCAGCCGCAGCTTAAAAAGCACCTGCATGCGCGATGCCTTGTGCATCAGGAAAAGATCGATCAGGTTCGCATCCACACTGATCAGCCCCTGCGTCGTGTTCGCAATAATCGGCGGCAGGCAGATGATGAATGTGATCAGTGCCACCGCAGTCACGCCGCTCCCCACCCACATGATGATCAGCGGAGCAATCGCCACAATCGGCACCGTCTGCAGCAGGATCGTATACGGAAAAAACAGTCGCCGTAGTCCTCGCCACTGCGCAAACACCAGCGCCATCGCAACCCCCGCAACAATACTGCCCGCCAGCCCCGTCGCCGCCGCTTCCGTTGTCAACCATAGCGACTCCATCAGCGCCGGAAACCGCCGCACCGCCGCGGCACCAACCGCCGCTGGCCCTGGCAGCATGTAAGGCTGGATCTTCAGTAGGATTACCGCAAAATGCCAGGCCGACAGCAAGCCCACCAGCACCAACAGGCTGTTTAGCGCAAACCAGAGCCGCGCCCTCATCGCTCACTCTCCACGTTGTGGGCCACCTGCACCCCGCGCAACAACCGCGATACATGCGCCACCTGCTCCTCATACGCCGAGGTTAGCCGCGTCTCCGCAGTGCGCGGCCACGGCAGGCCTATCGGAACTACGTGCGCGACACGTCCTGGATTCGGCGCGAGAATCGTCACTTGCGTCGATAGAAACACTGCCTCCGCCACCGAGTGCGTCACAAACATCACCGTCCAATGCTGCTCTATATATAGGCGCAGCAGCTCCTCATTCAGCCGGTCGCGGCTCATCTCGTCCAGCGCTGCAAACGGCTCATCCATCAGCAGAATCCGCGGGCGGCTCACCAGCGCACGCGCAATCGAAACCCGCATCTTCATTCCGCCCGAGAGTTGTCGCGGATAACTCCGCGCCACATGCGTCAGTCCCACCAGCTCCAGCATCTTCGCGACCTTCTCCCTGCGCGCTGCACGGGCGGCATGTTCCAGCTCCATGCCCAGCCCGACATTCTGCTCTACCGTGCGCCAAGGCAGCAGCGTCGCATCCTGAAAGATAAAGCTCATCAGCTCGCGTGCATTCGCAGGCGTCATGCCGTTCACCGCAATCGATCCCTCGCTCGGCCCCGTCAACCCCGCGACAAGGCGCAGCAGAGTTGATTTCCCGCAGCCGGAAGGGCCCAGCAACGAGACGAATTCCCCCTTGTCCACGCGGATAGAAACATTCTCCAGCGCCAGAGCCCCATTGCGAAACTTCTTCGCCACCTTGTCAATCGCTATCTCCACAACGGCTGGCTTCACTGCCGCCGCAGCGGCATCCAGCTCTTCGCTCTCCTCTCCAAACCGGTTCACCATGCGGCCCCTCCTACAACAGGAAGATAAAGCGCCGAAGGATGTTCCTCGGTGTGTAGAATCTGCTGTGTCGAATGATGCCAGCTCCAGTTGTCCGCCTCCTGCGGCGGCACATCGCTCGAAGGATTGCGATCATACAACGGAAACGCAGAGCTGGCGATCTCTAGCCGCAGCGACTCCCCTGCAGCAATCACCACCGAAGTCGGCTCCAGCGTAAACTTCCAGCATTGCACCGTGTCTGCCTGATAGCCTTGCTCACTGAACAACCAGCTCGAGCGTGCAATTCCAATTGAAATAAACTCCGCGCGGCCAGACTCCATCACCCGCACCAGTTTGGCCGTGAGATCCGCATGTGCAGCTGAAGTCGCAGCGTACAGCGTTACGCTCGGCTGCCCGAACAGATGCATCGGCGACCCCACCGCCGTGCTCGTATACACCAGCAGATTGTTGCCCATCTCGAGCGCCGCCTGATCGTACTCTCCGCTCAGCGATTGCATCCCTCCAGGAGCAGCAACCGGCACCTCCGGATCGTATACAAACACATCGCGCGCCTCTTCCTCAGTAGGAGGAACATCACTCAGCCATCCATCACCTTTGCGCGCGTTTGCATTGCCCGCGCTATGCAGATAGAGCCTAAGTGGCGCATCCACAGGCCACTCGTCTGCCGCATGCCATTCATTCGCACCCAGCGCAAAATGCCGCACCCGCGGCTCCTCCGTAAACTCTCCTGAATCCTTCAACCAGTGATTGAACCATCGCAGCAACAGTGCGTCCGTATCTAAATTCGCTGCTTCCCCCAAATTCATCTCGCCTGCGCGGTCGCCCCATGGAATATGGACCCAAGGCCCCGCCAGCAGGTATTGATTCTCTCGCGCAAACTCCGATCCCGCACGATTGCGCAACGCCACATAGCCGGCAATTGATCCTTCGAGATACGTGTCATACCAGCCAGAGATATGCAATGCCGGAACTCGAATCGCGTCATACCGCGTGCTGATATCCAGCTCGCCCCAGAATTTATCTTCGTCACCATCCGCATCTCGATGCGCGATCCAGTCCCGCACATAACCGGGCAACTCTGAATCCGCAATCGCCGGATGCTGCGCATACGGCACAAATCCCGCTTGCGCGCGCACATTCGCCCATGCATTCTCCAGCCGGTCGCTCGCGGCATGCAACCCTCGTCTCCGCGCATCCTCGCGCAGCATCTGGATCCCCCAACCCAGAGCCGATGCAAGCCGCAACGCGCCCTGATGATAGAACCACCCGTGGTACAGATCGGCCGCCGTCATATGCGGCGCAATGCAAATCAATCCCTCCGGATTCTCCGCCGCAGCCAACAGCTGCGTCGATCCCTGATACGAGAAGCCGTACATCCCGACGCGTCCGTTGCACGCCGGATGCTGCCGCAGCCAAGCAATCGTCTCCGCGCCATCGCGCCCCTCATAACGGAAAGCATAAAACTCACCCTCAGAGTCGCCACGCCCGCGCACATCCTGAATCACCACGTGGTAGCCCGCGCGCGCAAACCACACCGGGTGCGCATACACCACCGTCGAAGCAATGTCGCGCCCATATGGCTGCCGCATCAGCAGCGTAGGCCACGGTCCATCTCCGGCATTCTCAACAGATGGATAATAGTGATCCGAAACCAGAATCACGCCATCGCTCAAGGTGCATCGCACGCCGCGTTCCAGCCGAACTCCATTGCCGCAGTCGATCAAACGCTCTCTCCAACCTCAGGCATCATGCCGGGGCACAAAGTTGTACATCGCCACCAGCACCTCGGCGATCTTCCGCGCCGACGCATTCACCCACTTCTCGCCATTCTCGGCCGTCGCCGCACTCGGATCGCCCATCACCCCGCTCGGCGCAATGTCCCGCGTCAACCATGCAAAATTCGCGCTCGAGCCCTCCGGCTTCAACAGCTCCGGCTTGTCCACGCGAGCAATGTAGTTCGACGTGTACTCATCCGTGTGCACCAGCTCTGGCGCTCCATGCAAAATGAATGCCGTCTCGATCTCTCCCGCATGAAAACCATAGGTCCTCTCCTGCGCACTTACTTCCTCAAACCCTCCGCCAACAGCGCCGAAGAGCGAGAAAGTCCGCAACCCAAACTCCGCCCGCAGATCGCGCGCCATCACGTCCACCAGCGAAGTGTTGCCTCCATGCGTATTGAAGAGCGCCACCTTCTTGAATCCGCCCGCCGCGATACTCGCGCCAAGGTCGCGAATCACCGCCATGAACGTGCTTGCCGATACCGACAGCGTTCCCGGAAATCCAATATGCTCATTGCTCTTGCCATAACAAATCGGCGGCAAAGCATAAATCGGCACATCTTCCGGAACTAACTCCAGCGCCTTTCCAAGTAACAGGTTGTTGCACAGCGTGTCCGTCGCTAAAGGCAGATGATGCCCATGCTGTTCAATCGCCGCTGTCGGCAATACCAGCAGCGTCGTCTCACGTGGCAGGGCATCCACCTGCTTCCACGTCAAATAGGCAAAGTTGCGCGCATCGGGAATCCAGGTCTTCACTTCTCTTGCACCTCGGGATGAAAGCTGATCATCTTTCCAGGATTGAGCAGGCCGCGTGGATCGTATTTCTGCTTGGCCTTGAGCTGAATGTTATCGGCGCGGAACCTCCCGCCATCCTCGACATAATTCACATGCGGATTGGCAATAAACACGCCTATTTCCCTGCAATACGCAATCATCTCGTTCAGCCGCTCTTCGCTCGTAAACCACACCAGCGGAATCGCCCCCGGCACAATCACACCCTCGCCATTCTTCATAAATTCAATATGAAACAGAATCTCTCTGCCATAGCGCTCGCGCAGCAAACGAAACTGCTCCATGCAATTCACTGGCGAAAATCCCGCCTGCAGATAAGTCCACATCGGATCGGCCTTCATCGCCCACAGCGTCGTGTGATTCCACGTATAGTCGCTCAACAACGGCTGAGTCCGCGGCCCTGTATACGCGCCCGTAAAAGTCACTGTGCCCTTGGCCTCGACTGCCGCCGCGCTCAATGCCTCTACTTGCCCGGCGGCAATCATGATCAGCACCAGTGTCTTGTCCTCTGCCACCACCTGCTTCACCGGTGTAAAGAACGATGGAATCGGCCACTCAAACACTGTCACCAGCCGCTTCGTCCACTCTCCGCCCTCAGCAATCGCCTTGGCAAACAGAAATCCCTGATCAAACGTATCGAAGGCTACCGTGAACTGAGTCCATTCCACAGCCGGGGTTAGCGCAAACCAAATGCGCGTAAGAATCCCGTTCGTCCCCCATGCATGAAGAATCTCATGCACCGCCGCTCCCTGATGCAACACCACACGCGGTTCCGTCTCCATCGTCACCACTTCAAAGGCCCGCACCGTATCGAAGTCCCGCAATCCCCCATGCGCCACCGAGCCAATGCCGCCGGAACCACCTGCTAGAAATCCGCCCACCGAAGCTTTAGCCAGTGTTGATGGATACATCCGCAGCTCCCACCCTTGCTTATTAGCTTCAGTCTCAAGCACAGCTAATCGCAGACCAGGCTGGCACACAGCCACTCCATCCGCGGTGATCGCCTCCAGCTTGTCCATCAGCGCCAGATCCAGCACAATGCCGCCGTGCAACGGAATACACTGCCCGTAGTTCCCCGTTCCGGCGCCACGCACCGTCAGTGGAATTCCATGCTCTCCCGCATACCGGGCAATCGCCAGCACCTCATCCACGCTCGCCGGCTGCACCACAACATCGCCGCGCTTGGACTCCAGTTGCTTCTTCAGCACCGGTGAATACCAGTAAAAATCTTTCGAAAGCCGCTCAACTACTGCGGGAGCAGTAATAACTCGAGCAGCATCGCCAAGTAACTCAGTCAGTCCTGCCACCATATCCTCAGGCATAACTCATCTCACTTTGCGGGCTTGGATTTCCGCGTAGACCATGTACGAAATGCCCGCAACATATTCGGATGAGTGAATAAGCCATAACACTCATCTCGTAAAACAGGCCCAACCACAGCACAGCGCATATCGCTGCGCTCCGCCACTTCCGTCGCGGCAATATGAATCTGCCTGCAATGCCGGTTCGCATCCTCAATCGTCGCGCCATACACCAAACGATCGAGCCCCGCCCACAGCGCCGTGCTCATGCACATCGGGCAAGGCTCGCAGGTCGTATACAACGTATAACCTGCAAGCGATATTGATTTGAGCCTCTTTGTCGCCGTGCGGATTGCGCGAACCTCAGCATGCGAGCTCGGATCGAACTCCCGCGCCACCGCATTCAACGCGCGCAGCAATACCTTGCCGCTCTTACTGTGAACAATCGAGGATCCAAACGGTATTGGGCGATCGGTCGCGAGCGAGCGAGCAGTAAAGCGCACCAGATCGGCCATGCAGGCCGCATCTAGGCTGGCCTCTCTCGCAGTGGCTTTTTTGAGTCCCATACTCGAACTTAGCATGAGCCACCCAGCCCACGCTCGCACAAATTTACTCCGCGCCCAGCACTCCTTCGGCTCAGTACAATGCTGGCATGCATCTTGCAGAACTATCCATCCACCGGCTTCATCTTGCCATGCTGCGTCACGATGGCAGCGATGCCGTCGAGCGAATCGCCAACGCCGCTATCGCCAGTGCAAACAACAATCAGGGCCGCAACACGTACCTGTGGCAAGACGAAGCCTGGACCCGGCAGGAAGCAATCCGTGCCGCCGCAATGCTGGCCAACGGCGCAGCCCCGTCCCTCTGCGGAATCCCCATCTCCGTCAAAGACTGCTTTGACCTCGCCGGCGCGCCCACCAGTTGCGGCACGAAGTTTTACCGCGACCTCAACGGCATCGCGCAGGAGGACTCCTGGCTTGTCGAACAACTGCGCACAGCCGGCGCCGTCATCACCGGCAAGACGCATCTGCATCCGCTTGCCTACGGCATCACCGGCGAAAACCCCGACTTCGGCGATTGCCTTCAGCCCGGCCATCTCGACGCACTCACCGGCGGCTCATCCAGCGGCGCCGCGGCCAGCATCATGGAAGGGTCCGCCATGGCCGCCATCGGCACAGACACCGGCGGCTCCATCCGCGTACCCGCCGCGCTCTGCGGACTCGCCGGCTACCGTGCCTCCCTCGGCCGCGGCAACTGGCGCGGCGGCGCGCATTTAGCCCAATCCTTCGACACCATAGGCTGGCTCTTCCGCGACCCCGAAGACGGCCCACTGCTCGGCTCAATCTTCGGCCGAACGAATGTCCCCGGCCTCAAACTGCCCACCACATTTGCCGTCATCCACGATGATTTCCTCCATGACTGCGAGCCCGCCATCGTCGAAAGCCTCCGCCGATGCCGCGCCGAGCTCGAAGCCCTCGGCCTCACTGCAACCACCCTCGACGTCGCTTGGTGGCACGACTCGAGCGAAATCTTCGCTCCCATCCAGGCCTCGGAAGCCGCGCGCATCCACGTCGGACACTACACCCACTTCGAACCCTCCATCCGCGAGCGTCTCGAATGGGGAGCAAGCCTCAGCGACGCCGCTATCGCAGACCTTCGCAACCGACACGCCGCATTTCAACACCGCATGGACGTTCTGCTCACAGAGCATCAACTCCTGCTCATGCCCGCCGCGCCCATTGCCCGGCTCACAGCCGGAGCCGATCACAGCCAGACGCGTACGCGCCTCCTCCGCTACACCACACCGGTCAGCCTCGCCGGCATGCCCGCGGTCACTATTCCCTTTCTCGCAGACGGAAGGCCCGCCGGCGGCATGCAGCTTGTCGCCGCGCGAGAAGACGATGCCCGCCTTCTCGCCATCGCAACCGAACTCGAACGGCGAAGAAAATCTCTCCCTTGAATTCACAACCCGGCATGCTACTGTCTTGAAAAAGCGGCTTGCAAAATCCGCCGCGCAGCCCGAATCAATCCAGCCACAACCATTCAGGAGCTCAGGTGAAAAGAAGAGATTTCATGCGAACGGCAGGCGCGTTCGCCGGCCTGCAGGCGTACGCCGCATTGACCGGATGCCGCAGCAGTGAGAGCAGCAAAAGCGGTCTCACACCCATCCGACTCCAGGCCGACTGGTACCCTCAGCCCGAGCAGGGCGGCTACTTCGCCGCCGTAACTGAAGGCTTCTACCAGGCTGAAGGCCTCGACGTAACCATCCTGCCCCTCGGCCAGTACACCAGCGCCCTTCAGGTTGTCTCCAGCGGCAGCGCGGACTTCGGATTAGGCGCCAGCGATCAGATCCTCGAAGCCGTCTCCAACAGCCTGCCGCTCGTCGCCATCGGCGCCACCATGCAGCACGATCCACAAGCCGTCATGGTCCATCAGGATTCGCCAGTGCACACCTTCGCCGATCTCGAAGGCCGCACCGTCGCCGCCCAGCCCGGAGCCACCTGGTTCAAATACATCGTCGGCAAATATCACCTGAAAGATGTGCGCGAAACCCCCGCCACACACTCCGTCGCCAACTTCCTCGCAGATCCCAACTACATCCAGCAGATCTTCGTCACCAGCGAGCCATATTTCGTTTCGAAGGCCGGCGGAACCTACCGCACCATGCTCATCAGCGAAGCGGGCTACGATCCCTATCGCGTCTTCTTCACCCGCCGCGACTTCATCGATCAGCACCCGGACCTCGTCGCCAAATTCGTCCGCGCCACCATCAAAGGCTGGCAGGAATACCTGCGCAATCCCGGCCCCGCCAATGCTCTCATCCTGAAGATGAATCCGGCGCAGAATTCCGCCCAGATGCAGTACACGCTTCAGGCTTTGAAAGATGGAGGCTTCATCACCGGCCCCGACACCTCCGGCGCAGAGATCGGCAAAATGACCGCCGCACGATGGGCCGCCAACAACGAGCAACTCACCTCGCTTGGCGTCATCCGAAAACCAATCGACCCAGCGACGGCCTACACACTAAAATTTCTGCCCTAGCGGCGGATATCCGCCTTGGCTTTTTGGTTTGTCATTCCCGCAGGGAATCCGCTTTCCGGCTTCTAATACCGCCAGCTCGTCAGATCCGCCCCCGCCGGCGCAGTCTTCTCGATCCGCTCCATGATCTTCGGCAGATACATCGTGTTGTAGTGCAGACGTGAATAGGCATTGGGCAGCGTCGGATCGCCGTTCCAGCAATGCTCCGCGCGCGGCCCGTACGCCACCTCGCCTCCATACGGAGGATCGCTCGTCGTCTTCAGAAAATCCTCCAGCCGGTACACCGCATTGTTCAGAAAATACGTATCGTCGCTGCCCACGTAGATATGCAGCTTGCCCTGCAGCTCCGGCCCCAGCTTTGCCCAATCGCGCTGCAAAATCGCCGTCAGATCGTAGTGCTCCTTCCAGTACTCCGCCACCTTGTGGTCGATCACCCCTGTCTCAGGATCAAAGATCGGCTCCGGATATCCATCCTTCCCCTCCGGCGAATACACCGCCTGCCAGATATCGAACTGCTCGCCCGACCGTCCATGATCCCCCAGCGCCAGCTCATACTGGTTGTTCTCTTTCGTCGTAATGAACGTATGCCCCAGGTAGTCTCGCATAGAAGGCTGCTCCACCTGCTTATGCGGCCCATACAGATAAAACGCGTTTTTGTCGTCGTACAAATTGATTGTCGTGTAGGCATGAAAATCTACAGGATCAGGGCACGCCACAAACGCCCCGTTATAGTGCGTCGGATAAAACATCTGCACCGCCAGCGACTCCCACCCGCCCGTCGATCCGCCATACAGAAACCGTGCCCACCCCTGCCCAATGCCGCGAAACTTCTTCTCGATCGCCGGCATCAACTCCGTCTCAATTGCATCCCCATACGGACCGAGGTTCGCCGAGTTCACCGCATACGAGTCGTCGTAGTACGGGTTCGCGTGTTGAATCTTGATCACCAGGTACCGAGGATATTTCGGACTCACCCACTTCTGATACGTCTTATATGCCTCTTCCTGCTGGATCCGGTTATACCCCGCCAGGTGAAAGCGTTCGCTGTAGTCCGGCTTCAGATTCGCATCCGGCGGAGTATCGCGAAAGTCGTCGATCCCATCGACAAAGTGATCCTCGAAAACCATCTCCGGATAGCGCGCCTCCGGATGCGCATCGAAGCCCTCCGGCACCAGCACCACGGCAGACAAAAACATCGGCCGGCCCCAGAACTTCGTCAGCAACTCGCTCTGGACCTTGATATGCCGCACATACTTGGTATCCGGCTTCTCGGCAATAGGCGCAATCACCTCGGTCATTGAAACGGCAACAGGTGCACCGCCCGGCTTGATCGAAATCTTCATCGGCTTGCTGTAAAGATTCCCTGGCGTAATATTCCAGTGCTGCCCTTCGCCTTGATCCATATGCAGCTTTACCACCGAGCCATCCGAACGGTGAAAAGTCTCATACACGTTCAGCAGCGCCTGCACCGTATACTCCCCCGGCGGCACATCCTTGAGGTAGCGAATTGGATATCCGAAAGCCTTCTCATCAACGGTCGCTATCGCCCCCGGCGCCAGCCCATCCACCGTGAGCCCAAAGATCATCTGCGTCCGCGGCGTATCGTTGATCTGCATGCGTGGCTCTTCCGAGTCATCCGTCGACAGCATCAGCAACAGCCGCCCATCCAGCGGCTTAGCAGTCCGCTCTCTGGGAAAGCTGACTGTAAAAGATTGGGCAATCACAGACGCAGATAACCCAGCTAACAGAAGGACAGGCAGAACTCGAAAAGGCCTCATAGCGTTGAAGATTACCACTTCAAACCGCTTCGAGCTTTGAAGAATCTGAACCCACACACGGCCGGCGATCATCACCGCTGTTCCCTGTTCCCTGTTCCCTGTTCCCTGTTTTAATGCAGATGCATCCGCCAAAGCGTGTAAGCCACAATCTCATGCCAGATCTGGTTCCACTCGCTCGCGCTCCCCACCGCCGCTATCTGCGGTCGCGGAGAAGTCAGCACCGCCAGCCCCTCCCGCGCGCACATCTCGCGAATCCGGAACAGATGCGCCGGGTCGCTCACAATCACCACCCGCCGGTAGCCGTTGGTCCGCGCAATCACCGCTAGCCGCTTCGCCTGCTCTTCCGTCGTGCGGCTTTCCGTCTCCGCAATAATCGCCTTTAGCGGAACCCCATTGGACAGCAGATACGCCCGCCCCACCTGCCCCTCGGAATACTCGTCGCCCGGCGCGCTTCCCCCCAGCGTCAACACCACCGGAGCAATGTGGTGCTCATAGAGCGCCAGCGCATGGTCCAGCCTGGCCCGCAGCACCGGCGAAGGCCGCCCTGAATATTCCGCCGCGCCAAAGACGCAAATCACATCCGCCGGCACAGCCTGGTCTTCATAGGCATAGCGCTCAATCTGGAAGTAGATCCAGACACACCACCCCAGCGCGGATAAAAGCACCACGGCAAACAGATACAGAAACAAAAAACGAAACGCGGACACGGTCCAATGGATTCTCTTCCGAGCTGGCGGAAGGGCCTCGTGCGCGCTCATTTACCGCTGCAATGCCAGAGCGATCTCATGAGTCGAGATGGCTCCCTCGCGTAAGATCTGCCATGACACGCCGCTGCCGGCTAGGCCGCCGGAAAGATCCACAATCGTCGTCGGCACCGCATGTCCCGAAGGCCCGCCGTCCACAATCAGCGGAATCCGGTCGCCAATCTGATCCCGCACACAAGCCGCATGCGTACACTCGCTGGCGTTCGCCAGGTTCGCCGAAGTCGCCGTAATCGGCAGCCCAAAACACTCCACCACCGCCCGCGCAATCGCCGCATCCGGCACCCTCAGCGCCACGTTCCCTGTATTCGCCGTCGAGCGCAGCGGCAGCTTGCTCCCCGCGCGCACAATCATCGTCAGAGGCCCCGGCCAGAACTTCTCCGCTAGCCGGTCGAACCGGTCGTCGATCTCCCGCGCCAGCTCGTACGCCTGCGCCACCGAAGAAATCAACAGCGAGAGCGGCTTGTGCTTCTGCCGTGACTTGATCTGGTAAATCTGCTCCACCGCATGCAGATTCACCGGGTCGACAGCCAGGCCATAGAAGGTATCCGTTGGCAGCGCCACCACGTCCCCCTGCCTCAGACAAGAGACGATATATTCGATGCGCTCGGGTTGTGGCTCATCGGGATGGACCCGCAAAATCTCCGCCGACAAATCGTCTACCTCGGTTTCCTGGTATTCGTTTCAGACTTCCTTCACCTGTGGCCTGAATCGCTCACCTTGAATCAAGACTTCAGGTGGCGCTGGAACGGCATCATCTCCCGTACTATACCGTTTCTTGTGCAACAAGACAGCCTAAGCCGAAACGCTACAATCACGTAAGGTCCGTTCAGGCTCCAACAGATGACTATCCGCATTATAGAGAGTAAGCAGAACCCCCGGGTGAAAGAACTACGGGCCGCGCTGCTCCGTCCCGGCAAAGGCGATGCGGAGTCGATTGCCCTCGAAGGCCTTCATCTCGTCCAGGAAGCCCTGCACAGCGGCCTGCACCTGACCACCATCTTCATCGCCCAGGGCCATGAACATCTCCTCGACAGCCTGAGCATTCCAGACACGGTCGAACTCCTCGCCCTGCCCCTCGACCTGCTCGCCGCCGCCGTCACCACCGAGTCGCCGCAACCCATCGCCGCCCTCGCCCGCCCCCGCAACTGGGCCTGGGAATCCCTGCTCACGCCGCAGCCCTTGCTCGTCCTTCTCTCCGGCATTCAGGACCCCGGCAACCTCGGCACCATCCTCCGCTCCGCCGAGGCCTTCGGAGCCACCGGCGTCATCTGTCTCCCCGGCACCGTCAGCCGCTGGAACCCCAAAGCCATGCGCGCCTCAGCCGGCAGTGTCTTTCGCCTGCCCACGCTCACATCCTCTGAAAACAAATGCTTCGAGCGTCTCCGAGCCTCCGGCATCCAAACATTGGCAGCCATGCCTCACAACGCTCAGCCTCTCGATCAATTCGATCTCCGCCAACCCATCGCCCTTGTTATCGGCGCGGAAGGCAGCGGCCTCTCGCCCGAGCTCGCCGCCCAATGCGACGCCAGCATTACCATTCCCTGCCCCGGCCCCGTCGAAAGCCTCAACGCAGCCGTAGCCGCCAGCGTTCTCCTCTATGAAGCCTCGCGCCAAAGGAGCACTCCAGACACCTCGCATCCAATCGAATAAACCTGGGTACCCCACCCTCGCCAGGCCTTTGTTTTTCTGGCTAGGATGGGATACAAAATTTCCCTCGAAGGCAATCCAACAAAGATAACCTCCCATGAACCTCTTCGACACCCCTGAAACCCCGGAATCATCAGCCCGCCGCCAGCGATCCACACCCCTCGCCGAGCGCATGAGGCCCCGCAATCTAGCCGAATACGCCGGCCAAGAGCACCTCATCGGTCCCGGCAAACCCCTCCGCGTTCAGATCGAGCACGACGATCCCAGCTCCATGATCTTCTGGGGCCCTCCCGGCGTCGGCAAAACCTCCCTCGCCAAGATCATCGCCGAAACCACGCAGGCCACCTTCCTCGAATTCTCCGCCGTCCTCTCCGGTATCAAGGAAATCAAGCAGGTCATGCAGTCCAGCGAACAGGCCGCGCATATGGGCTCCCGCACCATCCTCTTCGTCGACGAAATCCATCGCTTCAATAAGGCCCAGCAGGATGCCTTCCTGCCCTACGTCGAGCGCGGCACCATCCGCCTCATCGGCGCGACGACGGAGAATCCATCCTTCGAAGTCATCGGCGCACTCCTCTCCCGCTGCCGCGTCTACGTCCTGAAGCAGCTCGAAGAAGAACAAATCATCGCCCTCCTGCATCGCGCCCTCACCGACAAGGAGCGCGGCCTTGGCAACCTCAACCTCACCGCCGACGACGAAGCCCTCGCCCTCATCGCCGGCTACTCCAGCGGAGACTGCCGCAGCGCCTACAACGCCCTCGAAATCGCCGCCCAGCTAGCCTCCGACCGTCGCGAACATCGTCAAAGCGCTGTCATAGACAAAGCCCTGGCCGAAGAAGCCCTTCAACAACGCGTCCTCCTCTACGACAAAACCGGCGAAGAACACTACAACCTCATCTCCGCCCTCCACAAATCTGTCCGCAACAGCGACCCAGACGCCGCCCTCTACTGGCTCGGCCGCATGTTCCAGGCCGGGGAAGATCCCATGTACCTCGCCCGCCGCGTCGTTCGCATGGCCTTTGAAGACATCGGCCTCGCCGCCCCCGAAGCTCTCAATCTCTGCCTCAGCGCCAAAGAAGCCATGCATTTCCTCGGCTCCCCGGAAGGCGACCTCGCCCTCGCCCAGGCCGTCGTCTACCTCTGCCTCGCCCCCAAATCCAACGCCGTCTACACCGCCTACGCCGCCGCTCAACAAGACATCGAATCCACCCGCCAGGAGCCCGTCCCTCTCCACCTGCGCAACGCGCCTACGAAGCTGATGAAAGACCTCGACTACGCCAAAGGCTACAAATACGCCCACGACGAAGAAGGCAAAGTCGCCGCCATGGACTGCCTGCCCCCATCCCTCCTGGGCCGCCGCTACTACGAGCCAACCAACGAAGGGCGCGAAAAACAACTGGCCCAGCGCCTGGAAGAAATCCGCCGCATCCGCCAATCCAAGCGGTCTGAATAGTCTTTGTCGCAAAGTAACTGAGCAATTTAGCATCTTGCCTTCAATTTCCATTTGTTAGCATCATCGGCGACTGCAAATTGCCCCGGGAGGATGGATGCCCCATATCAGCCATAAAACGCTCTCCGATCCAATCGTCGTAGCCGGCTTCCAGATACGCACCACCAACGCCCGCGAGCTCTCTGGAGAAGGCCAGATCCGCGCCCTCTGGCAGCGCTTCTTCATCGAAAACCTCGCCGCGCAAATCCCCAATCGCACCAATGACAGCCTCTACGCCGTCTACTCCAACTACCAGAGCGACGAAACCGGCGAATATAACTATCTCCTCGGTGCTCCGGTCACCGGCGTCGATCACTTGCCCGCCGGAATGACCTACGCCGCCATCGCCACAGGGGAATATGCAGTCATGACCACAGAAAAAGGCCCCATCATCCAGGTCATGCAGCAAGCTTGGAGAGAGATCTGGGCCTTGACACCGGGCGAACTAGGCGGCAAACGCGCCTTCCTCAGCGACTACGAAATCTACGATCACCGCGCTTCTGACCCCACCAATGCGCAGGTAGAAATCCACCTTGGCCTCGCAGCTCAAAACCAGTAGTGCAATTCTTTTTCCCGTAAATAATCCCTGCTAAACTCCCCACGGATTTTAGATTGGAGAAATCGAATGAGCGAACGCCTTAGCCTCACGCCCTATCTCGTCGTCAACGACGCCGCCGCAGCCATCGAGTTCTACATCGCCGCCTTCGATGCAGAAGAGCTCGCCCGTCACCTAGCCCCGCACAGCGAGCGCATCATGCACTCCCACCTCAAACTCAACGGTGGCGAAATCATGCTCTGCGATGATTTCTCTTCCGACATGAAAACCAAGAGCGAAACTCCGATCGCTCTGGGAGGTTCGCCCATCACCCTGGCTCTGGTCGTCAAAGACGCACATGCCGTCTGGGATAAGGCCGTCGCCGCCGGAGCTGAAGTCATCATGCCCCTCGCTGACCAGTTCTGGGGAGACCGCTACGGACAGTTGAGAGATCCCTTCGGCCACAAATGGTCCATCTCCCAGACCATCGCCAAGCCCTCACGCGAAGAGATCGACCGCGCCGCAGCAGAAGCCTTCTCCGGCTAATGCACAGCTCCGGGCGCCCCACCCTCGCCACGCATTTGTTTTTGTGGCTAGGGTGGGATTCAATAAAGCAGGGCCCCAGGTCTCGATTTTGAGACCTGGGACTGCCTTCACCTTTTACTGACTTTTTATTTGTCATTCCCGAAGGGAATCTGCTTCTCGCCTACTCCGCGTACTTCACCGAACATCCATAAGGCCGCGTATAAGGCGTAGCCACCGGCTTCCCGGCCATAGCTGCCATCAGCGCATCGCTCACATAATTCTTCGCACCCTTGATATCGTTCACATCCGGCGTTGGCCTATCGTCGATCGCCCCATCGTAAATCACCTTGCCCGCCGGATCGATCACCACCATCTGCGGCGTAGTCTTGGCATCGTACAAGTGCCCGATCTTCCCTTGAGGATCAAGCAGCACCGCCGTCGGTTCCGCGCCCACCTTCTTCACGTATGCATTTTCCGCGCTCGCCGTCATATACCCCTGCTGCCCCGGCGCAGAAGAAATCACCGTGAACCACGTCACGCCTTTCGCCGTCCACTCTTTCTGCAGCGATTGCATATTCCCGCTCGTGTAATGCTTCGCGGTATAGGGACATCCCTGGTTGTGCCACTCCAGCACCACATATTTACCCTTGAACTGATCCAGCGACTCCGTCTTTCCATTCGAATCGGTTCCCATAAATGCAGGCGCAGCCGCTCCCACCTTCACCTGTGCACCGGCAGACAAAATTCCGGCGCTCAGTATAGCGGAAGCAACCATGCAGGACAATCGCGATAGCCGAAAATTCCAGACCATGTCGAATCTCCTCTCAAATATGTTTGTCATCCTGAGCGAAGCGAAGGATCTGCTTTTCGATCGCCAGCTCAGAAACCGTTGCTCTGAAGCGTGTCAATCTTCAGTTAGGAGTCTAAGGTTTCACCGCCGACGCCGAAGCACCTGCAGGCAGAGCGCCCGCGGCCGGAATCTTGCTCAGCGCATCGATCACGATCCCCGGCGTCAGCACTTCCGGCAGCAGCACCGGCGTGTCTCCACTCGAATTGGATGCATACAATGCATAAGCCGGCACCCCGCTACGCCCCAAAGAAGTCAGCACCTGCGAGATCGCGTCATCATGCGAAGTCCAATCCGCCTTCAGCAGCGCCACATTCGCCTTCTTGAAAGCATCATCCACCGCAGTAGTCCGCAACGCAACTCGCTCATTCACCTGGCAGCTCAAGCACCAGCTAGCCGTAAAATCCACAAACACTGGCCGCCCCGCCGCACGATACTTATCCACCGCAGCCTGCGACCAGGGCTCCCAGCGACTTCCCGCCGCCTCGGCCCCACCGGCGCTCGCTGAAACCGGCCCAGCCAGCGTATTTACGCCATACACCCCAATAGCGGCGGAAGCCAGAATCACCAACGCAGCCACCACCGAAGGCACCCGCCGCGCCGGCCATCGCCCCAGTATCCACCCAGCAATCGCCAGCAGTAAAAACATCCCCAACAACGCCGCCACACCCGTCGCCCCACGCGTCTGCGCCAGCACCCAAGCCAGCCAGATCACCGTAGCGAAGATCGGCACCGCCGTAGCCTGCTTCAACACTTCCATCCACACCCCAGGCTTCGGCAGCAACCGCGTCCACGCGGGCTGCAACGTCAGCAGCAGGTACGGCAGAGCCAGCCCCAGCGCCAGCGCCGTAAAAATCGCAAACGTCACCACCGCGGACTGCGCCAACGCATACCCCACCGCTGCTCCCATAAACGGAGCCGTGCACGGCGTCGCCACAATCACCGCAAGCACGCCCGTAAAGAAGCTGCCGGCATACCCTTGCTTCTGCGCCAGTCCGCCACCCGCCGAAGTCAGCGTCAACCCAATCTCAAACTGCCCCGCCAGACTCAATCCCAGAAAAAACAACAACCCCGCCATCAGCGCCACAAACACCGGCGACTGAAACTGGAAGCCCCATCCCAGCGTCGCTCCCGCCGCCCGCAGCCCCAGCAGCGCCGCCACCAGCGCCCAGAACGAAACCACAATCCCCGCCGTATACACCAGCCCATGCCCGCGCTGCTTGTGCTTCTCCTCGCCAGAAGAATTCACCAGCGACAATCCCTTGATAAACAGCACCGGAAACACGCACGGCATCAGGTTCAGAATGATACCCCCCAGAAACGCCAGCCCAGCAGCCTTCACCACACCCGAGCCGCTCGTCGCCGGAGCAGCCGCAGGCACCGTCCCCGGCAAGGCCGCAATCTCATAAGCCCGCCCACCCGAGAGCTCCACCACCCCCGTAAGCTTCGCCGGAGCAGCCGCCAGATTCGCATCCTTCTTGAGCGTCAGCACCACACCCTGCCCCAGCGGCGAAGCCACCTGCGGCGCAGGATTATCAATCAAATTCTGCTCATCCGGAAAAAACTGCGCAGACGTCTCCTTCTGCCCCGTCAAAACAGCCAGCTTGAACCCCGTAGCCGTCGACGCGAACACCGCCTTCGCTGAAGAAGGTAGCGACTGCGGAAGCTTATTCGCGAGTCGGTCGTAGATTAACGTGTCCTGATAAAATGACCCACCCGCTGAGCCACCCACAACCCGCGTGATCTCTAGATCGGCTTTGCCTGGAATGCAGACTTCTCGGCACACGAGCCAGTCGACCTTGGCGTGAAGTACCACTGGCCCATTTTCTACAGTCTTCTCAACATTGATCGAAAACGGAAACAACACCTCATCTTCGTAGCCGAAATCCATCAATGGCCCAAGAGGTAATCGCTTCGGCGCCGGAAATTCCAAACTGGTAGCGGTAATCCCGTCTGGGAGTATCCATCGAACCCGAGGAGGTTCACCTGAATCCCCTGCATTCTTCCAATAGATATGCCAGCCAGGTTCGAGTTTGAAATAAAGCCCAGCCTTCGTTGGCTGTCCACGAACTCCTATGGCCGAGTCAGACAACACCAGCTGCACATGCAAATGCGCCACATCCGCCGAACTCGAAGCAGCAAAAACCGGCACGCCCGCCGCAAGCAGAAAAATCAGCGCAAAAATAAAACGGAAAGAACGCATCGTAGGCAATATCCCAATCAAACTCATCTCGGTGGACGCACTAAAGCCCGCTTTGGTTACGCAGACTCAGCCACAATCCCAACCCAGCGCCAACGGCGCATCACCAGCCCCACCAACAACCTTGTCATCCTGAACGAAGTGAAGGACCCGCTTCTGCTTTCTCGTCCATCATTCCCAAAAGGGAATCCACCGCCGCCGTAAAGCGCCAACGGCGCGCCGCTATCCCAGCCCAGGGCAACGCACTGGGTAGACGCATCAAAAACCAGACCAAGGGCTGAAGGCCCGACCTATCCCCACCTCGCTACTGCCCAGCCCAATACGCCCGATGCCCAATGTAATCCGGGTCCGGCAGATTTGCCAGAATCGCCCGCCGCAGCGCCATCACATCCAGATCGCCCGTCTGGTGAAACAATACCTTGCCATCCGGCGCCAGCAAAACCGTGTATGGCACACCCGACTCCCACTTCGGATCGAAAGCTGCCTGCAAAGCGTAAGTATCGGTCGATCCAAAGATCAGGTTCTTCGAACTCGCATGTTGCTTCTGCAGAAACTTCATCACCCCCGGCTTCTCATCCGGCATATTCGTCGCCACCGTCACCATGTCGAAGTCGCGATTCCGGAACATCCGGTACGTCGTCTCCAGATCCGGAAACTCCACCACGCACGGCCCGCACCAAGTCGCCCAGAAATTGATCAGCAGCAGCTTCCCCGTTCCATTCGCCCGCAGCTTCTTCAGCCCATCGGCATCCGTCTCGGTCACCGTGACCGGCTCCGCCTCTACCTTCTTCAAATACTCAATCCGGCTCGCCGACTTCGACTTCCACTTCGTCGAGCAGCCAAACACACCCGTATGCGCCACCGCCACCGGCTTCCCCGCCAGCAGCGCATCAATCGCATTCCGCGCGTCCTGCTTTTTCACCAACGAAACCCGCTGGCTGTCATCAATCCGCCCCTCAAAACGCAGCTTCCGCTCCGCATCGAAGATAAACACATGCGGAGTAGCCTTAGGCCCATAAGCCCGCGCCGTATCCTGCGTCGCGCCATCATACAAATAAGGAAAATTGAAGTGCCGGTAAGCCGCCCGCACCTTCATGTCATCCAGGCTGTCGCTCACATCCGTGTAACCCAGCTCATCCAGCCGCACCGCGTCCGGATCGTTCGGCTGGATCATCACAAACTGCACGCCCTTGCCCGTGTAATCCTCCACCAGCTTCTTCAGCCGCGGCTCATACAACTGCGCCGTAGGACAGTGGTCGCAGGTAAACACAATGGCCAGCACCTTAGCCGCCTTGTATTCGTCCAGCGAATGCGTCTTGCCATCAATCCCCGGCAACGAGAAGCTAGGCGCCGACGCACCCAAAGCCAGCGTAGGATGCTCCTCCTGCGCACTCGCGGCAACCGCCAACCCCGCCAGCAGACACACTGCTGCACAACTCGAAGCAAAGAGTCTGACGATCTGAAATAGATTGCGAATAGAAGCCATGCAACTCACCACCCAATTTCGAAGAACAAACCATGATACCTACTTCTGCAGGCTGCGCTCTTCACGAAGCCGCTCAGCCAGAAAGACCTTAAGCAGAGATTGGTACGGAACATCCCGCTGATTGGCTAATACCTTCAAATCCTCGACCATGGCCACAGGCAGCCGCACAGATATTGTGCGCAGCGTCGGTTTTAACTTAACGAATTTGGTCTTCTGGGCCTGATTCCAGTCGAAATACTCCGTCGAATCGGCTGTACTCCAAAACTCAAACTCCTCTGCTTCGCTTTTGAACTCAGGAATCTTCTTCTTCATGTCGCCCATACTCCTCGTTCTCTTTGCGGTTCATATCGCGCGCAGAAATCACGCGAATATGTTTTCGCCGAACCGTGAAAGCGATAAACAGCTTGCGCCCTCGTGAAGTCTGCCCCAAGACGCCGTATCGTTTTTCTTTCACTGAATGGAGCCTATCGGCCCGAAGTACAAACGGATCATGAAAGAAGACATCCTCGGCCTCTTCAGGCGTAACCCCATGTCTTTCCCATATCTTGCTCGAGTTCCACTCGTCCCAATCGAAACCCACACACTCGGCGAGTGGATTCTTAATCATTATTTGTATATATCACATATATACCAAACAGGTTTCTGCTTCTTACCTTTTAACTCCGCGCCGCATGTTCCCGAAAAATGCAGTCATTCTGGACCGCCTTCACACCAGCAGCCTCAGCCTTCTTCACGGCTTCCTCGTGATACACCCCATCCTGCAGCCACAGATAAGGAATATGCAGCCGGATCACATCCTCAACAATCCCCGGCACCGCATCCGAAGCTCGAAACACATCCACCAGATCGATCTTCTTTCCCTCCACCGCCAGCGCCGTCTGCGCATCCTCAAGCGTCGGGTAACTAGTCAATAACTGCCCATTGACCACCGCCTCGCTCAACGCCGGATTTACCGGCACCACGCGATACCCATGCTTGCCCAAATAGTTGGCAATGTGAAAGCTAGCGCGCTCACTCTTGTTGCTGATCCCCACCACCGCAATCGTCTTCGCGGTACTCAACATCTCGTCAATCAAACTCGCGCGTTCCACCATTTTCAATTTCCCCACGGGATCCAATTCTGTTTGTCATCCTGAGCGTAGCGAAGGACCCGCTGCTGCGCCCACAGGCGCCTCCGCCCGTCTGGCCAGGGCCTAGACGTCGAGATCGTCCCCACTATCAGATGCAGGAGCAGTCCCCCGGCGCTTCATTAACAGAAATCCGCGCAGGAAAGGCTCAAGATACCCATCCAGCACCTTATCCACATCGCCCACTTCGACTTTGGTTCGATGATCCTTGGCAATGCGATACGGCTGCAGCACATACGAGCGAATCTGCGAGCCGAAATTGATCTCCAGCTTCGCGTCTTCGATGTCCTTGGTGATGGCCTTTTTCTTCGCCAGCTCAAATTCATACAGGCGCGAACGCAGCATCTTCATCGCCTTGTCGCGATTCTTGATCTGCGAACGCTCGTTCTGGCAGGTCACCACGATCCCCGTCGGCAGATGCGTCATGCGCACCGCCGAGTCGGTCGTGTTCACATGCTGCCCACCCTTGCCGCCCGAGCGATACGTATCGATCCGCAAATCCTCCGTGCGAATATTCACCTCAATCGTGTCGTCAATCTCCGGTGAAACATACACGCTGGCAAACGAGGTGTGCCTTCGCTTCGCCGAGTCGAACGGCGAAATCCGCACCAGCCGGTGCACGCCGCTCTCGCCCGCCAGCAACCCAAAGGCATTCTCGCCAGAAACGGTAAACGTAGCCGACTTGATGCCCGCCTCGTCCCCATCCTGGTAGTCGTTCATCTCCGTCTTGTAGCCATTCTGCTCTGCCCAGCGCAGGTACATGCGCATCAGCATCTCGGCCCAGTCCTGGCTTTCCGTGCCGCCCGCACCCGGATGCACCGTCACAATCGCATTCAGCGGATCGGTCTCGCCCGAGAGCATCGTATTCGCCTCAAGCGCCTCGCAGAACTCGCGCAGCGAGTTCATCTCCCGCTCCAGATCCGGCAGCACTTCCTCAGCGCCTTCCTTGGCCAACTCAAAGTAGGCTTCGATATCGCCCAAACGCCGCACCAGCGCGTCATCGTCGGCAATCAGCCCTTCCAGCCGCTTGCGGTCGCACATCAACGGTTGAGACGCAGCAGGGTTCGACCACAGCGCAGGGTCTTCCAGTTTTTTCCCGATGGAGTCTAGTTCGCGATGCAGGCGAGCGGGGTCAAAGATACTCCCGCAGGTCGCGCACAGTATCGCGGAGGGGAGCGAATGCAAACTCGAGATCGTTCAATGACGCCATTTCGCTTCAGACCTGACTTTAGATTGGAATAACAACGCTTGGAAAATTTCCACCCATGCGGATGTTTTGAAAGGGCGTGGCTTCAGCCACGCCGTAAAACAAACCTAAACCAACGCGGCTTTAGCCGCCGAGGGAATGCTTGGTATCCATTCAGAGGCTTCCTAAGCAGCCTCGACCGATCTTTTCAAACCAGAAAGCCCAAGAAGGACTCGTCCAGACCACACAATCAACACCAGACTCAGTATGGCACACAGCTCCGCCAACCAGTCCCCATGCGCCGTGTAGAAGGTGATCTCCGAGCTATACCCAAACTGCGCTGGCAAAGCATCCACCTGATGCCGAGGAATACTCTGCCGCACCGTCCCATACGGATCGATCGAAGCCGTAACCCCATTATTCGTATCCCGCAAAATCCATCGCCGGTTCTCAATCGCCCGCATCCGCGCCATATTCAAGTGCTGCCACGGCGCGCTCGAATCCCCGTACCAGCCATCATCGCTGATATTGACGAAAATTTCTCCCCCCAACTGAGCAAACTGACGGACTTCGTCGCTAAACACCGATTCATAACAAATGAAAATTCCATAACGATGCCCACCAAGCATGAAGACTTTTCGGTAACTTCCCGCGCTCATATCGGTAAGGCTCTGTGCAATCTGCCGTACAAAGAAAAACAGCTCCCGATGTGGCACATACTCTCCAAACGGCACCAGATGAATCTTGTCGTAGCGGCCAATCGTATTCCCATCCTGCTGGATCACGTCAGCCGAGTTGTAAAAGTGATATCGCTGTTCTGACTGATCTTTTTCCATACCGATGACGCCAACAATCATGCCACTGGCTTTTTCAGTCACAACAATCGATTCCACATCCGTTGCAAACTTGAAATCTTCGCTTCGAAACGGCGCGGGGGATTCGGGCCAGACAATCAAATCGGGCGGCAGAGCCGGCCTAGCACACAACGGCTGCAGATCGGGCGCGGAGGTTTCGGGCATCCCTGCAATGTATCCGCCACAGGTCCGCGCTGCCAGCTCACGAAACTGTTTTATATGCCGATCCCACTCCGGCCCCACCCACACATCATCCGCCGCCACATCCAGATTGGGTTGCACCAGCACCGCCGTTGCCTCAGCCTTGGGATGCGGCGGTCTCAGAACCAGTCCCGAGGTACCAACCAGCACAATCATCACGCCCAACGAGCTGCAATACACCCGCATTGAAAACCGTCCCGGACTCCGCCTTAGCACCAGCCGTACAACCAGCAGCGCATTCACCGCTGCCAGCACAAAGCTGATCCCGTAAACTCCCGTCCACGGCGCAATCTTCGTCAGCAGCCCGTTATCAATCTGCGAATACCCCAGAAGATCCCACGGAAACCCAGGAACCCGCGCCAGTGCAAACTCCATCGCTGTCCATAGAAACGGAACCACGGCCAGACCTATCCAGCCAAACTTCCCGCCCACCGTAGCCTCGCCCACCATCGCCAGCACCAGAGCAAAAGCCCCAAACCAGACTCCCAGATACAAGCTGAACAACACCAGCGAGAGAGTCGCCAAAGCAGGCCCCATCCCCCCATAAAGATGCATGGTGTTGTAAACCCAGTAGCAGTTAGCCCCAAACCAGATCGCCCCACTCAGCCACCCAGCCAGAAACGCCCACTTGAGCCGCCAGCGTCGTTTTTTCTCAGGAAATGCCTGAGGCAAACGCAAAATCCCCACCAGCAGCGGCGCCAGCGCAACCCACGCGAAAATGCTTCTCCAAGCCGGCAGCGGCCCCGCCAGCGGAAACGGCAAATCCAGCAGCACAGCCGTCCCAACAGCCAGCCCCAGAAGCCTCCATGGAATACCCCGCATGGCGCTGAGTGTAGCAGAGCGCCGCAGGCGGCCAGATTCCCTTATGGAAACGTTTGCCAAACGGGACTACAATAGCCCCATGGCCCTCGGTATCCTGGCAATGCGCATCCTCGAGGTTATGTTCTTCATCGGCATGGCCGGTTCGGCTTTGGTCGTACTGACAACCTTTGTACGTGTCGTTTTCTATGCCATTTTGAAGCCTGAAACCCAAGCTTGAGGCTTCGCGCATCGATAATGCTCCCTGCATCTGCCAATCTCAGCATTCATAACCGTCTGAATCGCCCATACTCCATTCATGACTTTTCATTGACGAGCCGCCCAGCGCGGGTTAGACTCACCGCTGGGCGTTTGTTCCCTCTGGAAAGATTTACGCACTGAACGTCTTCTTTTTGACCACTGCAGCGGGCCTGGATCGGCCACACAAATACAAATGGGATCTCTGAAAACTACCACCGCCCCAATGTCCAATCGCGTTCGATTGGTGGTGGCGTCTTCGGTGATGCTCACCTTCATTTCTTTCTGGCGCGTCGCAGCAATCGTGCTCAACGACCTCGGCTCCTCCGCCTTCTATGCTGGAGGTATCGCCGAAGAAGCCATCGGTAAATCCGCTCCCTGGTTCATTCTCGGCGTCATGGTCTTCGCCTCCGCCGTCCGCCTGGTCTACGTCGAAAGCTGTTCGATGTTTACCCGTGGCGGAGTCTATCGGGTCGTTAAAGAGGCTCTCGGCGGCACATTCGCAAAACTGAGCGTCTCAGCGCTCATGTTCGACTACATCCTAACCGGGCCGATCTCCGGCGTCTCTGCAGGCCAGTACATTACCGGGCTCATGAATGAGCTCATCATCGTCTGCAACAACCACGGCTGGCTTCCCGTAGTCATGTCTGCCGCCAACGGTCATCGGCTCTTCCAGTTCGACACCAATTACACCTCCGCCGTCTTCGCTGCTGCAGTCACCATCTACTACTGGTGGGAAAACACCAAGGGCATTGAAGAATCCAGCGAAAAAGCCCTCAAGATCATGCAGATCACCACTGTAATGGTGATCATTCTCCTCGTCTGGGGCGTCTATTCGGTCATGGTGCAGGGCTCTCACCTGCCCCCGCCACCCATCCCGTCCAACCTCGTCTTCAGCAAAGATGCGCTGGGCTTCCTTCACGGAACCAGCTTTGTTCCGTTTCTCGGCTTCTTCGGCATCCTGATGGCCTTCGGCCACTCCGTCCTCGCCATGTCCGGTGAAGAATCCCTGGCCCAGGTCAATCGCGAGATCGAGCACCCCAAGCTCAAGAACCTCAAGCGCGCCGCCATCGTCATTGCTATCTTCAGTTTCCTCTTCACCGGCGGAGCTACCCTGCTCTCCTCCATGCTCATCCCCGATGGGCCGCGCACACTGGTTTATAAGGACAACCTCATCGCCGGTCTGGCCATGTACATGACCGGCCCGGATGTCCTCAAAATCGGCTTCCGCATCTTTGTCGTGATCGTCGGCTTCCTCATCCTCTCCGGAGCCATCAATACCTCCATGATCGGGTCGACCGGCGTCCTGATGCGCGTCGCCGAAGACGGCGTTCTCACCGACTGGTTCCGCAAGCCGCACAAGCGCTTTGGCACCAGCTACCGCATCGTCAATCTCGTCTTTGCCCTGCAGATGTTCACCATCATCATCACCCGTGGTAACGTCATCCTGCTCGGCGAGGCGTACGCTTTCGGCGTCATCTGGTCCTTTACCTTTAACTCTCTCGCCATGCTGGTTCTCCGCTGGAAGTTCCACGGCGAACGCGGTTGGAAGGTGCCTGGCAATCTCCGCATCGGTAAGACCGAAATTCCCCTCGGGCTCGGTAGCGTCTTTCTCGTGCTCTGCACCACGGCCATCGTCAATCTCTTCACGAAATCCGTCGCCACCATCAGCGGCATCGCCTTCGCCGGTGTCTTCTTCATCATTTTCACCGTCTCGGAACACCGGAATAAAAAACAGCACGCCCTCACTGCCCGGCAGATGAAGGAGCACTTCCAACTCGATCACGAAGATATCGTGACCCGCGAAACGGTCGGCGTACGTCCCGGCGGCATCATGGTCACCATGCGAGACGCTGCCAATCCCTTTGCGCTCAAATGGGCGCTCTCCCGCACAGATACTGAGGAGCAGGATGTCGTAGTTCTCACGGTACGTATGATGGGCGCTGGCGGTCCCGAGTATCTCGGTCCAGAAGACCAGATCTTCTCCGAACACGAACAGATGGTCTTCACCAAGGCCATCTCTGTCGCCGAGAGCTTTGGCAAAAAAGTCTCCCTGCTTGTCGTTCCCGCCGGCGATATCTTCGCCGCCCTCATCCAAACGGCAAATTCCCTCGAAGTCGACTCCGTCGTCTCTGGCCTTTCCACGAAAATGTCGGCCGAAGATCAGGCCTTCCACATCGGCCAGGCTTGGGAATCCCTTCCCGAACCCAAACGCCAGCTCAATTTCTATGTCATCAATCCCTCCGGCGAGTCGAAGGTTTACTATCTAGGTCCCCACGCGCCCTCCCTGCGCCCTGACGACGTGCAACTGGTCCATCGCCTGTGGCTCAATCTTCGCCGGGATCCCACCGTTCAAGACCTTCATCACAGCGACATCATCACCTATGCACTTACCCGCCTTGCCAGCCAATATGCACGTGAAAAACAGGAGATCATCAAGGATCTCCGCGGCTATCGCGGTTCCGAAGGCCCATCCGCGCGTAAACTTACCGACACCGTGTTGAGTGGAGTCGCCTATGGCGGCGCCTCAAAACAGTCCGACATCGATAATTCCGATCGCGAGTAAACAGTTCACTGACCGTTCGAAGTCTGACTCACCCGCTGTCCCTTCCTTGCCCTGTCCCACTCCAGTAATGGCTCTTCTCAGAAAAACAGTCTTCAAATTCCCTTAATTGATCACTCAGAGGTAACTCTTAGTAGCAATAGGCAAAAAGTATGCAAATTTCGGTTTACAAACCCTAGCAATGTTTCATACAAAGTAAATACGCCTTGTCCTCTGCCGCTGGTCTTCTGTACCGCAGAGCAGGCTGGCGACATCAGGAGGAAGCATGCAACTTACGCAGATTTTGGCTGAGATTGACCTGGAGATTTCCCGTCTGGAACAAGCTCGAACCCTTCTTGCCGGCGATTCCGCTCCGGCCCTCAGAAAGACTCGCAAGGTCAAGTCAGCCACCGCCGACGCACCGGTGAAACGCAAAAAGAAACGCAACCTGTCGCCGGAAGGCCGCAAGAGGATTGCTGAAGCAGTGCGTCGTCGTTGGGAGTTACAGAAAAAGAACGCATCTAAGTAAGCAATGGGTGCGCGCAAAGCACATCGCCCGGAAGAGCTGGATCTCTCAGCTCTTCTTGACAAACTTAAAAACGCTGGCCAATCACCCCGGCAAAGCTTCGCCAGGGACTACGAAAGCTACCGTTTCTGGCTCGAAGATTAGTTGCGCCAGTTGCTCCGGCGTCCCGGTCAAAGGCGGAAACGTCCCCCAATGCAAAGGAAGAATCAGCTTGGGAGTCAGATAGCGAACGGCCAGCGCTGCTTCTTTCGGCCCCATCGTATAGTGACCGCCAATTGGCAGCATCACCACATCCGGCGCATAGAGCTCTCGAATCAACTCCATATCCCGAAAAACTGTCGTATCGCCCGCGTGATAGAGGACCGGCCCATTCTCGATCGTCAAAACCAGCCCCGCCGCCACACCCAGATAAACAATCTGCCCATCGTCTTCCATGCTTGAGGAGTGCTTGGCCTCGACCATCGTCACCGCAACTCCAGGCAATCCGTACGTACCGCCAAGATTGATGCCGACCGTCTTCTCCACGCCCTTGCTCGCAAGATAGCCGGCGAGTTCCACCATCGCCACCACGGTTGCTCCGTACTTTTTCGCAATCGGGGCCGCATCGGCAATGTGATCGACGTGCCCGTGGGTCAGCAGCACACAATCGATCTTCTCCGGCAGCACAAACCCCTTCGGATACTTGGGATTCTGCTCAATGAACGGATCGATCAGTAAGTTGATGCCATTCGGCAGTTGAACCAGCACAGTAGCATGGCCCAGCCAGGTCACGCGCGTTCCTTTCAGCAGGCTCATCGAATTCTCCAGAAAATTAGGTCAATACTCTTATTCCAAAACCAGGCATCAGGGTGCCCCACATCTCGATCTTGAGATGTGGGCCTCATTCGAGTGCAGCTCGAATCGCCTTTCCTTCCACAGAGGCTGCTCACCGCGCAATAAGCGCCTCCGAAACACCATCCTTCGCCAAAAACTGTTTCAGCCCTGACCACGCTGAAAACAGCTTTTCGATATTGCGATTGGTCAGCGCCCGCTGCTGCACCGCTGGCCGCGCCAGTTGCAGCTGCACATCATCGGTCGCCGTGATGTGAAAGCGATGGTACGGCGACTGCTCTGGCTGCAGCTTTGTATGAAATAGCGCCAGTAGCTGTCCTCCCGGAACCATCGCACTGTACAGGGCGTTGACCACCGGCACTACCAGTGCTTCAGGAAGATAGTCCAGCGCCGTCCACAACAGCACAATGTCAAAGGTTCGTCCTGAAAACTGTAGATTTTGCGCGGTAAAACCCTCGGCGTTCCAGACCGGCTTGCCGTCTTCGTCAACCCCCGTCTGCCACTCGCCGGAAAACGCATCTTCGATCACATCCGCCATGTAGACGCTGTGCCCCAGATCGGTCAGGTAGTTGATGTTGTTCGGTGAGGTGCTTCCGATATCCAGCACCCGCAAGCCCGGCTCAGCCGCCAGCCGCTTGCGCAGAGTACCCCAGCTCCCGGAGTGCCGGGGAACCCGCGGTCCGCTCAACCCCGGCGTCACCGACCCTGGCGACGGCTGACGATCGAACAACTTGCCTAGCATGGTGCCGCCCTCCTGCACTGCAGCAAACTGCGTCTAGCCGCCGATGCGGTGTGTTTGAGATCAGGATACCTGCATGTTGAAGACAACGCGTCTACTTCACCCCGTCGCGCAATGTGCAACACGGGTGAACGCCTCCATATCTCGCCTCAGACCTCTAAACCTCTAAAACAGCCCGCCGGCAGGGGCAGCTTCGCCGGAAACCGCTCCGGACTCCGTACCCTTGGCGGCACCGGCAGCCGAGTTCCCGCCGCTCGCTCCCTGCGTCAGGTCCACCTTGCCGCGAAAGACCGCATTGTCCTCAATCGCCAGCCGCAGCGCGCGTACATCGCCGATCAACTGGCACCCGGCGCGCAGTTCCACCCGCCCGGTAGCGATCACATTTCCCTGCACCTGGCCCAGCACCAGTACATCCTTCGCTGTAAGGTCAGCCGCCAACACTGCGTTGGGGCCGATCGTAAGACGGCTCTCCGAGAGGCTGATCGTACCCTCGATGCGTCCGTCGACAAACAAATCTTCGCTGCCCTTGACTTCGCCACGGATCACAACCGATTTGCCAATCCGCGCCGGCGTATTCTCAACTGCCATAGGTGAAATCCCTCAAGGGCTCAATATCGAAACCCTGCCCGCACTATAGCATTCCGGGGGAACCCGTTTCCCGCTCTCTCTCGCCGGTCCGCGCAACCGGCGCATTGAAGAATCACGTCGGTTATCCGCAACCAGCCCCATCCGCCGCAAAACCTCTGCGACCGGCCGGGCAAATTTGCGTCTAAGGGAGAGATGATCCCAGCCCATCTCTCCAGGAAGAAACAATGCCGTCGGGCAAAACAGGGTCGCGCGCTCCATTGGTTGATATATGGCATCGCGCTATACTGGGCGGCAACTCAAAGCTGTCTTTCCCAATCTCGGCCCACCCAACTCACCAATGAAGAGACTCAGGCTCTCGTCAAGCGCGTCCTGCAAACTGAGATTGACGCCGCCCGTGACCTCTCTCACCCCATGCAATACCGTTTGCGCAAGATCAGCCCGCGTCTTTCCACCACCAAGCTCATCATCGAAACCAAAGACGGCAACGTCGCCCGCCTCATCGCCACCAACGACACCCCACTCAGCCCGGAAGGCCAGCAGGCCGAGGGCGCCCGTCTGCAAAGCCTCCTCGATGACCCCGGCCTCCAGCGCCACCGCGAGGAACGCGAGCAGGGCGATACAGAACGAGTACGTAAAGTCATTCGCGCGCTTCCCGATGCCTTCCTCTACCAATTCGTGGGCTTCGTCGACACCCCGCAGGGCCCCAGCTATCGCCTCACTTTTCAGCCCAATCCCAACTTTGATCCTCAGGCCCTCGAAGCCCAGGTTCTCAAAGGCATGGCCGGCGAGCTCTGGATCGATATCGCCCAGCAACGTGTTACCCATCTCGAAGGCAAGCGCATCCGTGCCGTCGACTACGGCTGGGGGCTCGTCGGCAAGCTCGATCAAGGCGGCACGCTCTTGCTCGAGCAGGCAGACGTCGGCAATCATCAATGGCGCACAGTACATATGGTGCTGGCCATGAATGCCCGCGTCTTCTTCAAGAGTATTAAGCTCGACACTACCCTCGAGTTATCCGGCTTCTCTCCTGTCACCCCCGGCATGACCTATCGGCAAGCGATTGAGTTATTACGATCCAGCAGCATCCAACCCTCTCCGAAAGCTTCGGGCAGGTAATTTGATTAACTAAGTTGATATTCATTTATTCCATCGCTTCATAACATTATTTATTACAACAAGAATGAGACCTTCTATTCATCATCGAATGACATTGTCATGACGCCCGCGAGACAACACTCCTCTCGCTCCCCGTTACGGTTATCAACGGAATCGCAGAACATCGGGGCCGGTTCCGGAAAAAGAGGAGAACAAGTACATGAAAGAATCCCCAGTTTCTATGACGCGTTCAGTAAATCGCCGCTCCCTGATCAAGGGCGGACTACTGGCAGGTGGCGCAGCATCTCTCGGCGCTGGCTTATTAAATAAGAAAGCCTTTGCCCAAGGCGGTAACAACCTCTCTTCCGGAGACATCGCAATCCTTCGCTTTGTCGCCGCGGCCGAACTCATCGAAAGCGATCTGTGGACTCAATACACCGAGTTGGGTGGAGTGTCGGACGGTCCCCAGAACACGTACCAACAGGCCTTCGAATTCCTCGATGGCGATGGTCCCCAATACATCACTAGCAACACCATCGACGAAATCAGCCACGCCACCTTCCTCAACGGCTATCTCGAATTCAGAGGAGCCGACCCTGTCAACTTCGACGAGTTCCGTATCCTTCAGGGCAGCACTGCCAGCGGAGCGGAGAACATTGGCCGACTCACCAACCTGATGCACCTCAATGTCGACACCAGCTGGTACATCCGCTACCGCAGCACCACCAATCCGGACTTTGGTGCGAATTACCCGCAAGCTATCCACATCAACAACCGCCCCGCCATCCCCGTCACCGACGCGGATTTCAACAATCCCAACCACATCCAGGCCATCGCCAATACCGCTGCCTTCCACTTCGGCTCCATCGAACAGGGGGGAACCAGTCTCTACGCTTCTCTGGCGCAGAAGGCTTCCCATCCGCAGGTTCTCGAGGTCTTGTTAGGTATCGGCGGCGATGAAGTTACCCACTTCCTGGAATGGGTCGACTTTGCCGGCAACGCCGTCAAGCCAGCCGACGACGGCACGTTCGACTTCGCCGGCCGCACCAGCCCAGTCAATGACACAGGCCTCATCTTCGCCGATTTCACCAAGAAAGGCCCTCTCTTCCAACCCAATCTCATCTTCCCCGTTCCCGCTGAGTTCATTCACCCCAGCCTTCCCCGCTGCGCCACCGTACGCCCGATCACGGACAAATTCGGCGGAGCCCGTGCCGCCGTCGCCGGCTGGATCGAAGGCGGACTTTTCGCCGGCCAGTCGAAAACCTTCCTCCACACCCTCAACCGCATGGCAGCGGAAGCAGACGCCGCCCAACGGAAAGATATCTAAGCAAACCCCTCTGCAAAAACAACGGCCTCTTCAGTTCAACTGAAGAGGCCGCTTCCTTTATCGGCAGTCCCTGGTCCCTTGATCCCTGCCTTTACAACACTCCCCCATCGCCGCCATAGCTCCCATCGTCTCCAAAGCTGCTCGAGGAGTCATCGAAGCCCGACCCGCTATCGCCAAAATTACTTCCGCAGTCGAAGCCGCCCCCCGAGTTGTCGTTCCAGTCAGCATTCGAGAGATGCGCATCCACATCGGCAGTCGTCTCCTGGAACTGCTGCCCGCCACCATGCTCGTGTTCGTAGTGCTCCCCACCGCCCGGCGAATCGTAGTAGTTGTTCACCACCGTCTCTTCAATGGGCCGCTCATACCCCATACCCATTCCACCCATCATTCCCATGCCCGGTCCCATGCCGAAGCCCACGCCCGGCATCCCCCAGCCGCCCATGCCCATGCCCATCCCGGGGTGCCCAAAACCACCGTGCAGCAGCGCCTCGACACCCTCAAAGGCCAGCGCACCGGCAGCTACACCGGCAGCCGTCTGGGCCGCCGAACGCAAAAAGCTTCCCTGTCCAAAAGCCCCGCCCTGCGGAGACCCATAATACGGCCCGCTATACGGCGGCGGAGGCGGTCCCTGGTACGGTGGCGGCGGGTAATACTCCGGCGGAGCCTGCGGGCTGTAGACCTGCTGATACCCCTGCTGTTGTGGAGGCGGTGGTGGCGGCTGCGGAGCAGGATTGCGATGGCCCAGCAGGCTACCCAGAAAGCTCGTCGAGCGCGCCGGCTGCTGGGCCTGCTCTTGCGCCTGCTTCAGTTGCGCGTGGGCCTGCTCCAGCGCGATATTCTGCACCAGCACGCTCTGCGCCAGAATGTACAGGGCGTCCGGATTCCCGCCGAAACCCCGTTCCAGCAACGCCGCCGCGTCGGGGTCTTTCTCTGTCAATTTTGTCGCATTTACCCGCTCCACGAGCGAGTTCAACATCTGTTCTTCCTGAGAAGTCACGGATCGATCCTCCAGCGGCCGCTAACATCCGGCCAAGGCCTCATCTAGCCCCTTCTCATTAGACGCGGGAGGAAGACCTGAAGCCCCTTCGAAGTTGCGCCGCTGTCAATAGTACGCTCACGCCGCTCGCAGAGTTCCAGAGTCGGAATTCCCACGCCCTCCCAGCTATCTGTGCGGAGCCGCCTCCCACGAAGACTGCGCCGGAAATCCGGCATACACAATCCGGATCGCGCCTATCCCCTGCGTATGCTCTTCCACCGCCGACAGCGCCAATCCGCACTGCTCGCAAGTAATCTGCAGCGTGTTCGCATCCGGCCATTGCAGGCTCAGCGTCCCGCAGCGCGATGTCTTCATCGCTACATGCGAGTCCTTGAAATCCTCGCCATTGTCGTAGTGAGGCTTGCCTGTATCGCGATCCAGCAGCACATACGTCGTAGGACTGTTGTCGAAATGCCCGTCCACCACATACTGCCGCTCGATGACCGTTGCCCGCCAGGTGTGACCCGGATTGGCGACCGAAGACAGCACCGTGTCGAACCGCTCGCCGCCCTTCAAATCCTTGAAACAGCCGCACAGCGTCGCCAGCACCAGCAACATCGAGATACGAACACCAGGCTTCATGCGGACCGCTCAAACACCATCGCCAAGACCTGGGGAAGCCTCGCGTTACTTGAAAATATCCTACATCGCCACCAGCTCATGCGCGCGAATCGTATGCTTGCGCACCGTGAGCTTCTCCACCAGGTCGGTACGTACCGCGTAGCCGCGTCCCGGCGCATCTGAAATCGCAATCTCGCCCGTCGCCGACACCGTCACCTCAGGCTCGATGATGTCCTCCGCCCAATACCGCTTCGACGCCGACACATCTCCCGGCAGCGAATAGTTCTCCAGCGTCGAGAGCGCGATATTGTGCGAACGCCCAATCCCCGACTCCAACATCCCGCCGCACCACACCGGAATTCCTCGCTCATAGGCCGCATTATGCACCGCAATCGCCTCTGAGAATCCGCCCACACGCCCCAGCTTGATGTTGATGATCTGGCAGCTCTCCATCTCGATTGCCGCCAGCGCATCGCGCCGGTTGCGAATCGACTCATCCAGGCAAATCGGAGTATTCAGCCGCTTCTGCAGCATCGAGTGGTAGTAGAAGTCGTCATACCATAGCGGTTGCTCCACCATCAGCAAATCGAAGTTATCGAAGCTCGCCAGGTGATCCTCATCCTTCAGCCGGTACGCCGAATTCGCGTCGCAGCTCAGCGTAATATCCGGAAACTTATCCCGCACCCGCTCGAAGACTTCGACATCCCAGCCCGGCTTGCACTTCAGCTTGATGCGTTGATACCCCGCCGCCACCTCGCGCCCGATCACATCCAGCAACTCTGGAATCGACGGCTGAATCCCGATCGAGACGCCGCACGGAATCGTCTCCCGCACCCCGCCCAGCAGTTGACTGAGTGAAATTCCCTTTTGCTGCGCCTCCAGATCCCACACCGCATTCTCCAGCGTCGCCTTGGCCATGCGGTTGCCACGCACCAGGCCGAAGATTTGCGGAATCTGCCCGCCATTCCTCGGCTCGCTCTCCGCCAGCATGGGGCCAAGCTCATCCACGATCACATTCCAGCAGGAATCCACCGACTCCTCGGAAAAATGCGGATGCTCGCCCGCCGTACACTCGCCCCAGCCAATCAGGCCCTCCGAGTGAACCTCGGCCAGGATCACCCGCCGGTCCTTGGTCGTTCCAAAGCTGGTCTGGAAAGGCCGCACCAGCGGCAGGTTCAGTTCGCGCAGGAAAATTGCTTCGATATTCATTTCGGCTCAGTCCTGTTTAGCGGTAGTTCTGATTGACGATCTTGAGAGTTTCGACAGTTCCGTTCGGCTCCGGAAGATTTCAAAAGTGCCGGAGTCTGTTGGATACGTCATTTCGCGATGAGACTTCGATCCGACTTCAAGGCAGATTCGTCATGCAAGACAGACGGTTCATTCCACCGTCCCAAATGAAAGATTCCATTTCCTTCCGCGTCCCGGGTAAAGGCCACCACCGCCAGTCCCCGTGAAAACGCCTCTTGAAACTTCTGGCGGTTTTCCGCCTGCACTTGATGGGCAAGATGCCGATGCGCGTCGTCGGCCTTCCATTGGTAAATCGCCGCTGGAACTCGAATCTCCTCCAGCCAACTTTCCCGCGGCGCGTCCTGCGCCGGACTTCCCTGGATCGCAGCCTCTACCCGTGGCGATCCAATCCACCATTCCGCCACCAGGCGGTCGGTCTGCAAACCACCCTGCAATCGAGATGAGGATACACCATAAAAGTTCTCTTCATACCGGCGAACAATCGCTCCCAGCTTGTGGATATTCAAAAAAGCATTCTTGATCTCCACCGGATCGAAGGTCCACTCGATCCGCGCGAAGCCTCTCTTCAGGGCGTCCTCCCGCTGCGCCAGCTTCAACCGTGCCCCGATTCTCTGGTTCCGGTACCCATCCCGCACCGCCAGCATGTGCGAATGCAAATACGGCTCCGGCCTCCCGGATTGAGAATTCGCCTTAACCCCGGGCAGAGAAAACGAAAACCCAATCAGCGAAGCGGCATCCCCCTCAAACGCGCTGTTCCCTGGTCCCTGTTCCCTGATCCCTGTGTCTGTATCAAAAGCCCCAATCACCTGCCCGCCGATCTTCTGCGCCACCAGGAAGACCCGCCGCGCAATCACATCGCCGTCGTTATAGCCCCAGACCTCAATCTCCATATCGACGCACGCCTGCAGCTCATCGAATCCCCGGCACTCGCGAATCACAATCATCGGCCCGCCTCCGCAAGGGACTGTTTCGCACCGGCCCACAAGGCCTCCAGCTCCGCCGGCTCCAACTCCGCCAGCGGCTTCTCTGAAGCCCGCTCCATCGCCCCGAATCTCGCACGAAAACGAGCATTCGTTCCTCTGAGCGCCATCTCCGCATCCACGCCTAGATGCCGCCCAAGATTCACCACCGTAAACAACAAATCTCCCACCTCGGACTCAACCTCAGCCTGCGACAACTTCGCCGCATCGTCTTTATCTTTGTCATCGCTTTTCTGGCTGTCATTCCTGAACGGAACCTGCTCTTGGCTTTGCTTTTCTTGCCTGTCATTCTCGAGGGGAATCTGCCTCTCCCAAGCCTCCGCCGCAGCCACCAGCTCCGCCGTCTCTTCCTCAACCTTGGCCAGCAGGTCGCGCCACTGCGGCCAGTCAAACCCCACCTTGGCCGCCTTCGAACCCAGCTTCCCCGCCTCGCTCAACGCCGGCTGCGCCCGCATCACACCATCCAGAAGCGAAACATCGCTCGCTATGCCCTTCTTTTCAGCGGCCTTAATCTGCTCCCAGTTCGCCAGCACCCGCGCCGTCGAACCCTCTACCTGGGCATCAACCGTCGCCGCATTCCCCGCCGCCGCCGAAGCCTCCTCGCCAAACACATGCGGATGGCGCCGCACCAGCTTCCGGTTCAGCGTCTCCAGCACCTCAACAATCGTGAACCGGCCCTCATCGTTCGCCATCTGCGCATAAAAAAGAACCTGCAGCAGCAGATCCCCCAGCTCTTCGGTCAGATTGGCCCAATCCCGCCGCTCAATCGCGTTCAGAACCTCATACGTCTCTTCCAGCGTGTATTTTCGAATGGAATCGAAGCTCTGCTCCCGGTCCCACGGGCAACCGTCCGGCCCTCGCAGCCGCGCCATAATCGCCACCGACTCGGCGAACCCACGCGCAGCAGATGCCGCCAAACTCTCATCCTGCAATGCAGCCTCTGCCTTAGACTCCATAGAAATACTGTAACCTGCCCCTATGCCCCACAAGAATCGCGAATCCACAGGCCGAACCGCTAACTTGCTAACCCGCTAACGCGAAGCGCTAACCCGCCAAACAAACAGCCAGCCTGAGCAATCCCTACATCCGAGCCGTCAATTTCATCAGCACTGGAGTCCAAATCCCATCCTCAATGAAATTCAATCCATCGGCACGGTTTTCGCAGCCCTGTTAGGCCTCGCCTTCGGCAGCTTCCTCAACGTTGTTCTCGCCCGCCTGCCCGAGGGCGAAAGCATCGTCACACCCGGCTCCCACTGCCGCAACTGCGACCATACCCTCACATGGTGGGAGAACCTGCCCGTCCTAAGCTGGCTCCTTCTGCGCGGCCGCTGCCGCCAATGCCAAACCCGCATCAGCCTCCGCTACCCGCTCATCGAACTAGCCGTAGGTTTGCTCTGGATGGCGGTCTGGGTCAAATTCAGCAGGCCCATCTTCACTACTGATTTTGCTGAACTGGAAGTTCCACACTTATTCATTCACGCATGGATCGCGATTGTAGGTGTTGCACTTCTGTCTTGGCTTCTTATCGCTCTGTCAGCACTGGATGCAGAGTTATTCTGGTTGCCCGACAAGCTGACCATCCCTGGTATCGGTCTGGGATTTATCTACACTGTGTCGATGAACAGGACAGCCTGGTTCTTCGACAATACAGTTAGCCTCACGCGAGCAGCTGAGCAATGCGGCATTGCAATACTCGGCACCGCCGGCCTCGTCCTCATCATCCGCCTGGCCTACTGGCTAATCCGCCGCCGCGAAGGCATGGGCCTCGGCGACGCTAAGCTCATGGCTATGCTGGGAGCCTGGCTCGGCCTTGTCGGCGCTCTTGAAAGCTTCGCCCTCGCCGTCTTAGCAGCAAGCGCAGCCGCCCTCATCTGGCTAGTGCTATCCGCACTCCGCCGCAAGACGCAGGAATGGGCAAAAATGCCCCTCCCACTAGGCACCTTCATCTGCCTCGCCGCACTTTCAGAGATTTTCTATCCCGAATGGCTCTGGACCTGGTACAGCCGCACATTTCTTCCCTGAGCGGGCTACACTGCCCCGGCTCGCCTCAGGCCGTCTTCAGCGAACGCGCATAGCGAATCGCGCTCTCCAGCTGTCCAGCATGGTGTTTCGCATGGACCGCGTGATACCGCCGCCACTCATCCACCCGCATCACGCCATAGAAAGGGTGTTCACCACACGCCTGAATCCCAAATTTCTTCCGCGCCGCCCCCAGCACCTCATCCATCGCCTCTGCCTCCGCCAGAAAGCGCGCCGCAATTGCCTTGCCACTCTCCGGCACGAAGTCATTCGGACGCACCGCCCGGATCGCCGGCACTCCGCTCGGCATATACCCCGCCCCAATCGTCTGCACCCGCAGCACAAATTCCAGCAGATTGCGCCGGTTCTTCGGCACTCTGCCGTTTTTAAGCTGCCGGCTCACCGAATCGGAAGTGAGCTGATAGGTGAGAATCAGGTGCTCCATGATCTGCTGCGGACACCAACGCCCAGTTCCAGGCATCGGCACAACCTGGGCCTCTTCCAAGCTCAAGGGAGCTATCAGTTCAGCTAACGGTTCCAGGGCAGACTTCAAGACTGGATGCATGTACGGTTTGTAAGAATTGTCCCTTCACCGGATCGATGCGCAGCAGTAGTACCAAAGGTTTCCGGAGGTCAACTAGCTCACAGCCGGAAGCGGCCGCAAACCGTCCTATAGAAACTATCAGAAAGGCCCCACCCATAGTTAACAAATTGAAGTACTTTAATAAACCGCTAACCTGGCTTACTTCGGCTGCCCGCCCTGCGTCTCAGGATGTTTCGCCGCGGCTACCTCGACCTCTCCCAGGGCCTTTCTTGCCGCGCGGCTGTGCGGGCCATCCGGATCGTAGGAAAGGAACAGCGTGTAATGGTCGGCGGCCTCCTTGTTCAGGCCCAGATGACGCTCCGCCTCGGCCAGTCCCCACACCGCGTCAACGTTCTCCTTATCCAGCGCAAAGGCGGCCTTATAGCGTGCCTGTGCTGCCCTCCAGTTCTTCTTCTCGATATAGAACCCACCCACATCCAGGTCTTCCTGGATCATCTGTTCGCGGGTTTTATTCTTCGTCGACTTCCCCGGCCGCCCATCGTTGTCATCCTCAGCCGGCAAATTCGCGAGCCCCGATCGGCTCGAGCTGAATCCATCATCTGCTGCCTGTCCCGGCAGGTCCGGCGTGCGCACTGGATCCCCGTCTGGATCGCCATCCCGCCGCGCCGTTGAATTCGCCGGCTCGCCAGATCGTCCCGAATCAGCGCCAGAATTTCTTCCCGATCCAGTCCCCGGACCCGGATCTACCGGGATGATCGGCGCATTCGAGTCCTCGCCCGGGAAGGGATTGTCGCTCTGCGGAGCACTTTGTTGCGCAGGCTTTTGCTGTTGTTGCGTGCTCTGCTTCGCACTTCCCTGCCTCGCATCTGATCCCGCATTGGGCTTCGGAGTATCCGGCTGCTGCTCACCAGGAAACGGGTTATCACTCTGCGCAGGAGGCGGCTGGCTGCTTTGCCCCCGCAGAACCATCCCCCCGGACGCGAGACACACTCCCACAGCCAGGCTCAACATCACGCTCCGCATTGAAAATCTATGCCGCATCTTCAGGCCTTCAAACCATCTCACGCTACTTTTGATGCTCACTCTCAGGCTCAGGCTATCGTTCCACATCAACCAGTGTTACGATGCCCTTCGAGGAGGTTCCTTATCCTCACCTCTTATCCCCAAAGGCCCTCATACAGAATATGTCCTTGATCGTCCGTTCGTCAGCTATCCATGCCGCCGGCTGCTACACCACCACCAGTGTCCGCAAAGGCGAGCGCATCGCCGAGTACAGCGGACGGCACCTATCCAAAGAGCAGGCCGACGACCTCTACCAGGACTACCCTGTCACCTACCTCTTTGGACTCGGCGACGGTTCAACCGTCATCGATGGCTTCTGCAGCGCCATGTTCATCAATCACAGCTGCAACGGAAACGCCGAGACTCGCGAAGAAGATAACCGCATCTGGATCTTCGCCCTCCGCGACATCGCCGCCGATGAAGAAATTACCTACGACTACTGCCTCTACGACGGCAGCGACGACCCTTGCACCTGCTACTGCGGCGCTCACAACTGCCGCGGCTCCATGTACTCCCCCCAGGAAATCAAACGCCGCAAAGCCCTCGAAGCCAAAAAACTAGCCCAACGCAAAAAACGCAGCAAGCGCAAAGCCGCAGCAAACGGCTCTAAAACTGCCCGCTGAGATGGCCAATCTACGTTCAATGTGAGAAAATCCCGCCAATCCTGGCTGATCCCTGCCTTCTGCGCCAATGAAGAATGAGACGTGCCATGAACTTCAGAGCGCTGGCCGCTCCGAAGTTGCACAGGAAAGGCGATCTTCCGCATGAACAGCCCTGCAACACCTCCCCTCAGCCGCAGAAAACTCCTCCAGGACGCGGCGCTCATCACCGCCGGCAGCATCGCTCTGCCGTCTTATATGACGGCTCAGGCCCAGGCTCCCGCCAAATCAGATTTTGCCCCGCATACCTGGACCATCGGCAACGATTCCATCATCAGAACCGTCTCCTACGAGCCCGGCAAAGGCTTGTTAACCACCGTCTTCTCTGACCCCGCAACCCACGTTGACTTCATTACCCCGGACAATATCCGCGCATATATGGCCGAGGAGTTCGCCTTTGACTGCAACGGCAAAACCTATCGCGGCACCGACCCTGGCCTCGAACTTCTCAGCGCCAATGAGGCTGCGCTCCCCAACGGAAAATCGCTCACCCTCCGCCTTCGCCACAAAGATGTTTCTTTTGAGCTCTCCATCATCTACACGGTCTATTCCGGTCATTCAGCGATCCGCAAGCACTTGGTTCTCCACAACACGGGCAGCGCCAGCCTCAAGCTGACTCACCTTAAGATCGAAGGCCTGGGCCTGGCTCTTGGTCCAGCAAACGAGCTCCTCCTCGACACCCAATACGGCGCCATCCCCCGCGAAATCTTCTACACCGGCCGCTCTGAAGACGCAGGCCTCTTTCTCGCCAATAGCCGCACCGGCGCAGGCATAGCAATCGTCAGCGAAATCCCTGGCTACATGAAGCGCACTGAGATCGCCGGTTGGGACGATGCCTCGCACGTCCGCATCGGTGTCCTCTACGACACCGATCTCATGCCCTTCGAACGCTCCGTCGCCCCACGCGCCGAATTCAAAACCGCCAGTGTCTCCTTGCTCAGTTTTCGTCGCGGAGACGGCTTCCACGACCCGCAGTGGGTGCTGCCCTCCTACACCTCAAAGATCCTCATGCGCCGCGTTAATGAGCAAGGTCCTCCATGGATTTACAACACCTGGGAACCCTTCGAGCGCACCATCAATCACGCCCTCGCTCTCGAACTCATCGAAGCCACCGCGGCCATGGGCATGGACATCTTCACCATCGACGACGGCTGGCAGCAGGAGTACGGCGAAAACACTGTCAACCTCACCGCCTTCCCCAACGGCCTTCAACCCATTATTGAAGCCGTCGAAGCCAAAGGCATGCGCCTCGGCCTCTGGATACCCATGGCCGCCATCGGCACTGGCACCGCCGACTACCGCAACCATCCTGAATGGGCCGCCCGCGATCAGGAAGGCAACATCAAGATCACCAGCACAGCAGGCGGCTCAAAGGCCGTCATGTGCTTGGCCAGCGCCTTCCGCGATGCTGCCGCCGACCGCATCATCGACGCCATCACCCGCTTTCATCTCGCCTACGTCAAGCTCGACCTCACCACCATCTTCAACGCCTACGGAGAGGCTCCCGGCTGCTGGTCCAAAGACCACGACCACCATAGCTGGGCCGAATCCCTCAACATGATCTACGAGGGCATCGCCTACGCCACCAGCAAAATCTATGCCCGCCATCCTGACGTCCTGCTCGATCTCACCTTTGAGCTTTGGGGCCAGAAGCACGTCATCGATGCCGGCCTTCTCGCCGCCGGAGATCTTGACTGGATGAGCAATGTAGACGACCCGCATCCAGACTCAGCCGGTCCTATCCAGGCTCGCCAGTTGCTCTACCAGCGCGCCCTCTCCATGCCTGTAGAAAGCATGTTGATCGGCAATATCCACGCCGATACTCCGAGCATTCAGGAACGCTTCGCCACAGTCATCGGTTCTGCCCCTGTCCTTCTCGGCGACCCGCGCAAACTGAGTCCCGCAGACAAGGCCTGGTACCACGAAAAGATCACCTGGTTCAAAGCCTTCAGGCGCAAGACAAAGATCAGCGAAAGCTTCTTCCCGCTCGGCAGTTGGCTTCAAACCTCATCAGACAAATGGGACGGCTTCGCCCGCCTCGCCCACAACGGAGAAGGCGTCGTCGCCCTCTTCCGCAACAAGTCAGAGGCCCAATCCGCCACCGTCCAACTCCCCCTGATTCCAGCAGGCATCTACCACGTGCGCTCAATGATCACGGGCAAAACTCTCGGCCCCTTCACACAATCGAACTGGAGTAAAGGCATACCCATCACCTTCGCCGCTACCAACCCCGTAGAAATTCTCGAAATCACCGCGCAGACTTAGCCAGCATTGCTCGATCCCTCATCCTCGATCTCCTCCCAACGGCACTCGCAGTTGTTGCAGATCCATGTTTCATGCCCCGGAGGAAGCGGAAGAGAAAGTGCATAGAGAGACATCAAAGCTGCCGTTCTGGAGGCTCCTTGAAACGTGATGTCAGTTGAGTCGCAACGCGGACAGTGAGGCTGCGTATACGGCAAACTCTCATCTCCATAGTTGAAAGACTCGGGAATCGGTGAATCCAGAACCTCTATAGCTTCTGCTTCATCTTCTGCCTCGACCTGCAGGGCAATACCGCCAATCAAGTTCGACAGTTGCCAGGCTAGCCGCACCAGATTCTCATCGCCGAGGGAAGCGTCTATCCCACATGACTCCAATAAAGAACGGGCAACAATCGCTTCCGACAAATCGCGATAACGCCTGATTGTAATGAGAGCCATCGGCCAATACTATCTCCCCAAACGGCATAGTCGAAATTCGAAATAACTAAGTACATCTACCATTACCACTCAATGAACATCCGGTGCAGGCGCCGCCGAAACCTGTTTCAAAATCGCCTGAGCGTCATGGCTTTGCGTGGGCCATACACAGTTCCGCCCTCCGCTCTTAGCTGCATAAAGAGCTGCATCCGCTTTGCCAATCAGCTCTTCGACAGAGCAACCCGGCGTATACTGCGCAACCCCGATACTGCAAGTCACCGCGATCTCCTCCTTGCCGCTGATCGGGATCATGCCTGCCTGCACCGCCAGCCGAAGTTCCTCCGCGCGTCGCAAGGCAATCGGGAATGGACACACAGGAAGCAGGATGAGGAACTCTTCTCCACCATACCTTCCCACAGCTTCAAATCTTCGCAATCCCTGTCGAAGACGATCGCTCACTTCACGCAGCACAGCATCACCCGCCAGATGTCCCCAGGTATCGTTCACCAGTTTGAAGTGATCCAGATCCGCCATCAAAATGCACAGCGGCTGAGACTCCTTCTGGCAGCGGGTAATCTCGTTTGCGAGAATCTCAAAGATCGAGCGGCGGTTCCAGAAGCCCGTCATGCCATCATGCATCGCCTGGTCGCGCAGTTGTTCCTTCGCTGTCTCAGCAATGATTAACGCCGCCCGCAACTCCGCAGTCCGTTGCGAGATCACCGTCTCAAGTTCCTGCGTCTTTCGCACCAGGTAACGAACGCGAGAGAGATAGATGCCCCAGATCAGCAATCCAAGACAAAGAACACAGAGCCCGCGAAACCAATATGTCTGGTAATAATGCGGCAATATCTCAAAATCCAGTGAGGTCGCGTCTTTATTTCCCTGCCCATCGCTGTTCGTCGCCTTCACCTCGAAGCGGTACTTTCCCGGATCGAGCTTCGAAAAGGCTGCGCTACGTCTCACTGCCACATCGATCCAGTCGTGATCCACTCCGATCAGCCGGTACCGGACCTGCATTTGTTCCGGGGCTACAAAACTGGGCGCGCTGAAGTTGATGTCGACCCGGCCTACTCCCGGCCCCATTTGCATTCCGTTCTCGGTCTTCTTCTGAACCTTGCCATCGAATAAGATATCTCCGACCAGCACAATCGGCAGCACCTCATTGGTGCGGATATGCCGCGGATCGATAGTGGCCAGCCCCGCCGTCGTCGCAAACCACAGTTTCCCGTCTCGTGCTTTCCATATTCCCGGCTGTGCTTTGGAGTTGCACTCGATCGACCGCAAACCGGCCGCATATCCGTAGGATTCGCTATGCACTGCCTTGATTCGGCCCTCCGCATAGTCGTTCAGATCCTGCAAACTTACCCGTGAAATGCCGCGCGGCCCCGCAAGCCACAGATAGCCGTTATCGTCCTCCATCACCGCGCTGACCGTACTGTCGGATAGACCCTGCTCGACGGAATAATGCGTGATCTTCCCGTCCTTCAACCGGTTCAAACCAGCCAGCGCAGTCCCAGCCCAGACTACTCCCGCCGGATCCACATACACCGATGTCAGAAAGGTGCTCGAAAGCCCCTCCTTGACTGAGTAATTCCGCAATTTCCCGTCTTTCCATTCCGATAGACCGTAGAGATAAGAAGCAATCCACAGCCCGCCATCCGGAGCAGCGGCCAAAGCCTTCACCCGGCCGTCCAGCGGAACCTGCTCAAAGTGCCCATTGCGAAGTCGAGCCAGGCCGTTCGGCATATCGAATCCGAACCACATCTCACCGTTCCGGTCCTGCACCATTGCCGGAACCTCAGGAGTTAGCGAGCCGGATACCTCGAACTTAGTAGCATGGCCATCTTTGAAGCGCGTAACCTTACCGGATCCCGATCCGATCCACACGCTCCCATCCCGCGCCTGCATAATTCCCAGCGCTGATTTGTCGGCCAGTCCATCCTTCAGCGAGTAGCTCGTGACGCTTCCGTTCTCCAGACGATTAACACCTGCGTCGCTGGTTCCGATCCAGAAGCTTCCATCCGCCGCCTGCAGCACGCTCGAGATCGAATCGGACGAAAGTCCCTCCGCCTTGCCAAAACTCGTAAACCGGGCATCGCGAAACATGGAAAGCCCCGCGTCAGCCCAGCCCACCCAGAGATTTCGTTCACGATCCTCATAAATCCAGTCCGGATTCTCGCTGGGAAGCCCATCTTTCCGGGTCAGCACTTCCAGCTTCTGGCCTCGCATCCTGCCCAGGCCCAGCTTTTCAAAGGCGATCCACAGAGTCCCGTCCGCGTCCTCGCGCAGAGAGTCGATACGAGCGCCATTCCCCTTCCACCAAGTCGTGATCTTGCCTTTCGACCACAAACCGACGCTGCCATTCTTCCCTCCTATCCAGACAGTGCCGTTCCCGCCGATCGACACTGAATTCAATGGCCCGCTGTCGATGCCGTCCCACTTCGAGTAGGTGGTAAATCGCTCTGACTTGAAGCTCACCAACCCCTTGAGCGTTGCAACCCAAATCCCTCCGTCCGGAGCAGCCGCTAAACCGGTGATGCCGTTCGCTGGCAAACCATCTGCCGTCGTGTAATTGCGCAAAACTCCATTCTGAAGCCGCCGCAAGCCCCGGTCACTGCTGAACCAGACGCTGCCATCGGTGCCCACGCAGAGATCGTAGATATCCATACGGGTTTCCGGTTGCCTCCGGAAGCTCTCGAACTTGCCCTCGTTATACCGAGCCAGCCCGCTCATCGTCCCTATCCAGAGACTTCCATCCGGAGCCGCCGCCAGGCTCCGTATAAACCGGTCGCCCAGCCCAGGAGCATTGAGTTCATCGTAGGTGGCAAACGATCTCCCGCTGAATCGAACCAGCCCTTCTTCGGTCGCCAGCCAGACAAATCCATCACGAGTCTGGGTAACCGCCATCACCGATTTCTGCTGAAGGCCGTTCTGAAGCCCCCAGGAGGACTGAACGTATTGGCTGAAGGCCTTGGCGGGATCGAGAGCTAATACAGGCGGGGCAAGTGAAATGGCGGCCGCCAGCAGGATAGCCGGCACCAGGCCCACAATCGTGTGTCTGAACACTCGTCTCAAGATCCGCCTGTGAGAAACTGTCCGCAGTCTGCGATCCCATCATAATGACGGAATATCAATGTCGTCACCAAACCGTTTCGCCGAGCATAGCCAATGAATCCACTCCAGCACGTTACCACCGGCATGAGTGGGTAGCTTTCTTCCATGCTCACGTTCTCTGTGAGAAAATCCCGCCATACCTCTTTCAGTCCTTGAAAGCTCGCCAAAAGGGGAACTGCATGTCCCACGCCGCACCAGTCTTCACACTCCAGATCGAACGCAGCGGTGACACCGCCATTGCCCATTGCCGTGGCAGGCTGGTCGCCGGAGAAACCAATAACCTGTACCTTCCCGTGAGCAAAATGCTTCCGGACATCAAGCGCCTCGTCCTCGACCTCTCCGACGTGACCTTTATGGACAGCATGGGTCTCGGCACTTTGGTTCGTCTCTACGTCAGCGCCAAATCCAACGGCTGCAAACTGGAGCTCATCCACCTCGGCAAACGAATCCGCCAACTGCTCGGCGTCGCCGGCCTGCTCAACATATTCACCGTCATCGGAGAACAGGGCATTCCCCTCAAATTCTGAAGCGCAGCCGATTCACCGTCTACAATCAACAGCCATGAACCTCTCCACACGCCTCATCGCTGTAGCCGCGATCCTCGCCACGGTATCCCTCCTTCTCCACGCCGCCACACCTGAAGAAGACGCCGTCCTCGCCCCCATCAACGCCATGTTTGACGGCATGGCCAAGCGCGACGCCGCAGCCATCAAGCTCCCTGCCATCCCCGGAGCCACCATGGTCCTCATGCGCGACGGCAAGCCCACCCAGATGACCATCGAGTCCTTCGCCGACCGCGTCGGCAAACCCGGCAAGACCCAGATAGCCGAACGCATCCACGACCCGCTCATCAAGATTGACAACGACCTCGCCGTCGTCTGGGCCCCCTTCGAATTCACCATCGACGGCAAAGTCGACCACTGTGGCACCGACCTCTTCAACCTCGTCCGGACCAACGGCAAATGGCTCATCGCCACCATAGCCGACACCGGCCGCAAAGACTGCCCAGCGAAATAACCTCTGGTGTTCCACCGCCGGCAGCACTCTATTCTGCCGGGCAGCAGCACACCATAAGAGTGGGTGAGTAGGCCAGACCAGATGACGTATCCCGATGCCCCGACCCGATGAGCAAATTGGAGGCCACATGCGAGTCCTGCATACATCGATCATGATCCTCCTCTGCGCACTCTTCACGCCCCTCGCTCACGCTTCACAGTCGCGCGCCATGCAGTTTCAATGCAAGAACATTCCCGAATACAAAAAGGGAGATCTCAACGCAGACGATCAGTGGATCGCGGACAAAATCAAAGGCTTCATTCCCGAGTCCGGCGCAGCCTCCCTGCGGCTCTTGTCCATGACCCAGGATGCACCGGAGGTCGCGCTGGCCATACAGGAAATCCGTTCAACCTGCCACGACTACCGGGCCGGCAAGATCGAAGAATACGCCGCAGACAGCAGGCTCTCTGGCTACGAAGAAATCATCCAGTCATTCGAGGAAAAACTGTCCCGGGAAGCGGAGTCCCTGGCCGCCACCGGCGACGTCACGAAGATCGCCACCATCCGCGGAACCATGACCGATGTCGCCGCAGTCGGGCGACAGAACTCGCTTTTGGGCGAAGACATGCTCGCAGATGCGGCCAGGCAGATCATGCTCCGCACAGTCGATAACTTCGACACTGCTTTCAGCCAGAACTGCAAAGGCCAATCCTTCGACCGCGACATTGCACTCGCCCTCGAACGGCAGCGCAGCGAGCTCGGTCTCGGCGAGCAGGACAACGTATTGCACTGCGCTTACCGCCATGCTGAAGCAAAGTGGTCCTCAGGCGCCAATGAAATCATCTGGAAACACTGCGGCATCATCACTGGAACGTGGAAGCTAAAAATGACCGGCTTGTTCGTCGGCGATGGAGAGGGGAGTCTTGGCCCGGACAGCACCGGCGACTATTCGGCCCACATTACCAAATTCGGGAGGTCCAGTTCAGATCTCAAGGAAACCGGAACAATGAATCTTCATTGCGTGCAAAGCGAAGCCTGTGATTGTCTGCAGCATCCGGCCAGAGACGAATGTAAAGGCATCGACACTTCACAAATCAAGAACATGCTGTCCGTAAGAGGCGACAGCTTTACCGGAACAATTTACTACCCCAAGCCTCTCGGCCCGCGAGCTCCAGAAGACCCCGAACTCATACGCAAAGGCGTCCTCGGGCAGGATTATCCAGTCACCTTCCAAAAAGTAGACAACCCCTGTGACCCCGACGAAGAGTCAGAAAAGTGAAGACTCGATGGCTCGTTCATCGCAGCGTAGCCCACAGGCAGCAACCGTGAAAGACGTCACGAAGGCTTCTTCGCAACCGCCTTCACCTTTCCCGCCGCCGCGTTGCGAACCGTAGCAATCTCGCCGACAATTCGCCCGATCACCTGCTCCATATACCCATTCGGCACAAAGGCATTCGCAGGGATCGTCCCAGCGAAATACACCACCCCATGCTCATCCGTCGCCACCAGCAGTGGATACTCCGTCGCCCCCAGCATGGACACGGCATCTGGCTTTACCGCCCATGTCGTCGCGCTTTTCAGACCCTTCCAGCTCTCCGGAGGCGCCGCTGTCATATCGTCGCGGATCACCAACCCGCGTGCATGTACCTTTGCGGCCACGTGCGCCGCCGCAAACTCCTCCAGCCCGCTCATCATCTTCACGCACTGCGGACAGTAATCCGGAAAAATCTCCACAATCGTCACAAACCCATCATCGTTGCGAAACTTCTTCGCCGCGCGAGCCCCTGCAATCCCCTGCGCATCGATCTCCGGCAGCACATTCCCCAGCAAACCATATTCTTTGCGCACCGCCGTGATCAGCTGCCGGTCCGGAACACTCAGCGTCTCCACCTTCGCTGCCGCCGCATCCAGATCTGCGCAAGTCCGTTCAGCGCCACGTGTGTCTCCCACATAGCGTTGCAGAAACGCCAATTGCATCCCTGACTCAAACAGCGCGCCTGCCCCCATGACCGCCTCGCCGTGCAGAGACTTCAGCGTCGTGCCGTTCGCCAAAGCCTCCACCAGCGCGCCATGCTCTTCAGTGGCCAACCCCAGCGCATTGGAGTCCACTGCCTGCGTCAGGTAGGTCTTCAAAAACTGCATCGAATAAGCCACTTCGCCGTTGTAAGGCATATCGCGCAGCATCGCCCGTGCCTGCGCAACCGCGCCATCCAGGTCCGTCAGGCGAACCAGCGCATTGATGCTCAGTGCATACGCCTGCGCTCGATGCGGATTCGCCCCGCTGGCGATATATTGCATGGCTGCTGAATTGGCCCTGGTCCAGTCCTGGCCAAACGAGCAAAGCCGGATCAGATCATATAGATCTTGTTCGCCAGCCATCTTAATGCTGATCTCGCCGCAAGCCTCCCGCGCCATATGAATGCCCGTAGTCAGCGCTCCTAGCTCCGCATCCGACCAGTTATCCAGCGAACTCCGCACCACATCCAGCGGCTTCATCGCCTGCTGGTAAATCTCACCCGGCCGCGCTATCTCCCCCGGCTGCGCCACCGCTCCGGAAACCGGCCCCTGAGGCGCCGTCTGCTGCACCGGAACTGGCTGCTGTGCCTCAGGGGTAGCAGCCTGCCCATGCAAGAGGTCAAGCGCCCCCGTCCAGAACACAAGCAAAGCCACGACCCGCCAGCCGCCCATCCACAATCTCAACATTGCGCAGCTCCTTCACAGCACCCACCCGCAAAATCTACCACGAATCCTAAACTCTTAGGAGATAAATCATTGCTTAGACTTGAAATACCGTCCCTCGTTATCAACGTGATGCGCACTTTTCCACCATCGTCCATCCTGAGCTTCAGCCGCTCACCCATTACAATCTCCCATAGGGAGCAACAGGCAATGGGCTATCAGGTTCTGGCACGCAAATACCGTCCGCAACGCTTTGCCGACGTCTACGGCCAGGACCACGTCACCCGCACCCTCACCAACGCCCTCACCCAGAACCGCATCGCCCACGGCTACATCTTCTCGGGGCACCGCGGCATCGGCAAAACCACCATCGCCCGCATTCTCGCCATGGCGCTTGACTGCCGCACCGCTGTCGGCACCGAGCTCCGCCCCACCGTAGAGCCCTGCCTCCAGTGCGTCTCCTGCCGAGAAATCTCCTCCGGCGGCAACGCCTCCGGCGACATGCTGGCCACCAACTCCTTCGACTTCATCGAGATTGACGCCGCCTCCAACCGCGGCATCGACGACGTCCGCTCCATCACCGCCCAGGCCGACGTCCGCCCCGCCCGCGACAAGTACAAAATCTTCCTCCTCGACGAAGCCCACCAGATCACCGACGCGGCCTTCAACGCCATCCTCAAGACCCTCGAAGAGCCCCCCGAGTGGGCTATCTTCATGATGGCCACCACCGAGCCCGAGAGCATCCCGCAAACCATCCGCTCCCGCTGTCAGCACTTCAGCTTCCACGCCGTCAAGTTCGACGACATCTTCGCCCAGCTCAAGACCATCGCCGAAAAAGAAAACGTCATCGCCGAAGACGCAGCCCTCGCCCTGTTAGCCGAAGCCGGCGACGGCTCCATGCGCGACGCCCTCTCCATCATGGACCAGGCCATAGCCTCCGCCCCGCTCGAAAACGGCAAGGCAGTCCTGCAGACCGATCAGATTCGCGACCTCATGGGCTCCGTCCCCAACGCGGTCTTCGAGCGGCTCATGGAGTCCGTCAGCGCCCAGAACTCCGCCGCGCTCATGGAAGACCTCGATCGCCTCATCAGCAACGGCAACAGCCCCGCTGCCCTCTCGCGCCAGCTCGTTCGCTACCTGCGCAACTGTCTCATGGCCAAGCTCGGTGGCGAAAACACCCAGCTTCTCGAAATCGCCCACGACGAACGCGCCCGTGCTGCCCGCACCGCCCTCCTCTTCACCGAAGACGACTTGACGCGAAACCTCCAGATCGCCCTCCGCACCTTCGACGAGCTCAACTACCGCCAAGAACAGCGCTTCCATCTCGAACTCGGCCTTCTCAAGCTAATCCAGGCCCAGCGCCTCCTGCCCATGGAAGAAATTCTCAGCGGCCTAGCCGCCCAGGGCGCTACACGTAAATCTGCAGCCTCTTCCGCCCCCACCACACCGCGTTCTGCTCCACCAGCGCCACCTCGCCCGGCAGCTCCCGTCGCGCCTTCGCTTTCTCCCTTCGCCGCCAGCACACAGCGTCACGCCGAGCCATCCCTTTCCGTTCGCGACACCCCTATCGCATCAGCGGAGCGACAACCAATCGCGCCCTCGGCTCCAGCCGTTTCCTCCGTCTCCGCTCCCGCGCTAACCTTGGTTCAAGAGCCCGCCACCATCGGCGCACTCGCGCTCTCCGAGCCCCAAGAACAGCCCATTCAGATTCAAGCGGCAACGGAAACAAGCCCTCAGTCCGGCGCTCAGCCCGGTCCTCAAATCGTCCCGCCGCCACCTGTTCCCGAGCCTGAGCTTCCTGCGCCTTCCGCTGCGGTCCAAGACAACACCGAAGAAATCAAATCTCTCGTTGCCCAAACCCTCAGTGCCGGTGGCCACTCCACCGCCGCCGTTCTCATCGAAGACGGCAAATGGATCATCGAAGCCTCCAGCGTCCGCATCGAAGTCAACGCCAAAGCCACTATGATCCGCCTCACCTTCAACGCCGGAGCAGAAAAGCTCATCCGCCAGGCCCTCACCCAGGCGGGAGCGCCCACACGCTTCATGATCGTTCCCGGCGAAGGCCTCACCAGCTCCAGCGGAGTCCCCAAAGCCCGCGCTCCCCTCGGGGCAATTGATACCGAAGCCCGAACCCATCCTCTTGTGATTCAGGCCCAGTCGCTTTTCAACGCCGAGATCGTCAGCGTCGTCGATCTACGGGAAAAATGAGTTACCACGAAGGTAACCGCATCGAATAAACCTCAATAGTCACTGGAGGATTTATGTTTAATCCGCTGAAAATGCAAGAGATGCTTTCACAGGCAAGTCAGATGCAGGAAGAGGTCCAGCGCAAGCTTTCGCAGACCGTCATTGAGGGTACCAGCGGCGGCGGAGCCGTCACCGCCACCATGAACGGCAAAAAGCAGCTCCTCAAACTCCACATAGACCCCGCCGCCGTCACCAGCCTCACCGGCAACGCCGCCGACGTAGAAATGCTCGAAGACCTCGTCGTAGCCGCCGTCAATGACGCTGGCCGCAAAGCCGAAGAAGCCCTCCAGGGCCAACTCAAAGGAATGCTAGGCGGCTTGAACCTCCCCGGCGTAAGCTAAACATTCCGTTATCCAAATCGAACTTGCACGCTCGAAGGGATTTTAATGTTGCCTGAACTGAACCGCAGAGGTTTCCTGCGCATGGGCGCTACCGCCAGCGCCGCGTTGCTTTCTACAGAATTGCTCACGCCACACTGGCTTCTCGGACAAGCAGCCGCCCCAACGGACATGGTCGCCCAGTCCCGCCAGGCCGCTGCCAAAACGCCCATCAAGACCACCCAACTTTCCGACAGCGTCTTCCTCCTGCAGGGCGCCGGCGGCAACATGGCCGCGCAGTTCGGCGATGACGGCGTCAATCTCGTCGACTCCAGCTTTTCTACCGCTGCTCCAGCCATCCTCGAAGCCATCAACACCATCGACAAAGAGCAGGCCGGCACACTCATCAACACCCACTGGCACTTCGACCACACCGATGGCAACGAGCGCCTCAATCAAGCCGGATTCAGTATCGTGGCCCACCAGAAGACGCGCGACCGCCTCTCCTCGCCGCAGACCATCAAGGCCTTCAATCTCTCTCTTCCCGCAGCGCCCAAAACAGCATGGCCCGCCCTCACCTTCGACAGTTCCCTGCACCTCTGGCTCAATGACGACTCCATCGACATAGTCCACTTCGAGCCAGCCCACACCGACACCGACGTCTACATCCACTTCCACAACGCCAACGTTCTCCATCTCGGCGACACCTTCTTCAACGGCATCTACCCCTTCATCGACGAGAGCTCAGGCGGCAGCATCGGCGGCATGATCGCGGCCAATGAGAAAGCTCTCTCCATCGCTGAAAACAACACCAAAATCATCCCCGGTCACGGTCCTCTGGGCACCAAAGCCGATCTGCAAAGCTTCCACGACATGCTCTCCGGCCTCCGCGACAAAGTAGCCGCGCTCAAAAAGTCCGGCTCCTCCGAACAGGAAGTCATCGCCGCCAAACCCACCGCTCAGTGGGACCCCATCTGGGGTAAAGGCAGCATGTCGGCCGACCTGCTGGCTGGCATCGCCTACCGCACCATCTAGCCGTCCAGAGCATCGAATGAATTCATGAAAGCCCACACCGAATACCTCACTTTTAATACTCGCAAGCGCAAGGAGATGGTGCACATCACCGATCAGGTCGAGGTCATCGTTCGCCGCAGTGGCATCCGTGACGGCCTCTGCTTCGTCTCCCCCATGCACATAACCGCCGCTATCTACGTCAACGACCACGAGAGCGGCCTCATCGAAGACATCGGCAAGTGGCTCGAAGAGCTGGCCCCCGAGCGCCCCAATTACAAGCATCACCAGACCGGCGAAGACAACGCCGATGCTCATTTGAAATCCCTGCTGCTACACCATGAAACAACGCTGCCCATCACCAACGGCAAGCTCGACCTCGGTACCTGGCAGCGCATCTTCTACGCCGAATTCGACGGCCAGCGCAGCAAACGCGTCATAGTAAAAATCCTCGGCATCGAATAGGCCCGTATCCACGTCCACAACTGAACGTCGGTTACGGTTTCACCGCGCTCACATACCCTCGCCCCATGAGACGAAGCGTTTCCCAGCCTCTATCCAAACGGTCATATCGGGAGGTTATCGCGCAGCATCGGCACGCACAGTACGAATGCCGAAGACGCCGGGAATTGCATCTCCTTCTTTTGCCTGGAAGCGCACCGTAACCCTCTGCTTACCCTTCACCAGGTCAATCGGAAGCGAGTACTTAACGTCGAAGAAGCGAATTTCCTGCTCCGGTGTCCGTCTTTCTATCGTCTGTTCACCGACTTGAGTGCCGTCCACCAGAATGTCAAAGCCGCCCTTGCGTCCTCGCGTATCGTTGCTGTAAGTCACGACCAGGATCACTGGAGAAGCAGGATCGACCGGCAGGTCGTATGAGAACCAGCCTGTTCCCTGCCGTCCGTAGCGATCCTCCAGTTGCACTGGCGAGCTATTTTCATCTTTCTCCGCAAAATCGCGTTCCGACTGCATCTGCCCAGGCTGTGCAAAGCCAATGGTGGCCGCCGTCAGTTTCTTGGCGCTCTCCTGTTCGGCTTGATATGCCGCGGATTTGTTTGTCCATTCGGTAGGCGTAAACACGTCCCAGTAGATCGCATACCTGCGGCGCGGCATCTCGTAGAAAGGCGTAAATTCGATGTCTTGCTTCAGCCCCACATTGGCAGTGCGAAAGACTCCAGACTTGCCGGCAACTGGCTTCAACCAGCCATCGACATTTTGCGCCGCAGTCACCAATGCAGGTGCCGGCTCCGGAGTATTTCCACGTTTGCCGCCCGACCGCCTGTAGCTCAACTCCGGTCCAAGATCGCCCGCTAGCACGAGCGGTCCCCACATGATCGCCATACGATTTGAATTGTCCGGCAAAGGCTCCTTCCGTAGCGTCTTGGGCAATACAAGTTCGACCGTATCACCCACTTTCCATTTGCGATTGATTTGGATATACGTGTCGGGGCTGGAGACCTCCTTCAACGCCTCGCCGTTCACTTTCACCGAAAATCCAGCGCCGGCCCAATACGGGCGCCGCAGTGCAAGCGTGAACGCCTTTGGTTTACCGGATGTAATCTTGAGTGTCGCCGTATCGCCCATCGGAAGGTTCGTTACCATCTCGAGTTTCATGCCCTGCGATGCCCAATCGACAGTAGTTGGAGCATACTGATTGACCCAAAGCTTGTTGCCTGATTCGTTGTAAATTCCATAGGCGTGAAAGGCGTGCATCTCCATCTGCGATCCAACGCAGCAGGTAAAGTCTTCGAATTTGTCCTGATATTCGTGCTGCACGCCGCGACCCACCGGCACCATGTAACTGACACGGCCGTCTTCAGGATCCTGTCCGCCAAGAATGGCATTCAGATCGGCACGCTCGATGAAGTCCGCATAGCGAGCCTCGGGATCGAGCGAGAAAAGAGCCCGCGCCATCTTGATCATGTTGTAGGTGCCGCAACTCTCGGCGGTGCGCCCGTCGATCATGTCATTCATCTTGTCGGGCTGTCCAAAATACTCGTTCTTGCCATGTCCGCCCGTCGCAAAGCTGTGATGCTCTGACACCTCATCGAAGAAAAACGTCGCTGCCTTCTGATCGGTTTCGTTGCCGGTGTCAACATAGCGCGTGAGCTCCCCGAGCATCTTCGGAATCTGCGTGTTGGCATGCTTGCCGGCCAGAATATCCTGCCCTTTCGAGAGAGGATCGACAATCGCGTGATGCTCGAATTTGTCAGAAAGCTTGAGCCAGCGCGAGTCGTTGGTGTCGGCGTAAAGGTCCGCAAGCACTTCATTCATGCCGCCAAACTCAGTCGCCAGCATGCGTTGAATCTGCTCGTCGTTGAGGTTACCAAGAATGCTCTCCACCCACCCGGCAAACTTGATTTCGACATCGAGCGCAGTGTGATTACCAGTGAGGTGATAAGCATCGCGCAATCCCGCAAAGAGCTTATGCTCGACGTACCAGGGAGACCACAGGCCGTTCAGGTCGAAACCTCCCGAGTGGATCTCGCCTTTGCTCAGATCCTGGAACCGTACCTTGCCATCCGCGCCCTTTCCATCCAGAAGTGCACCGATATAGCCGTCGCCCTGAGCGTTTTGAATATTCTGCAACTCCGACACAACTTCATCCACGCGCTGTTTGAAGCGTATATCGCCCGTAGTCGCGTACATCATGCTGACCGCCGAGAGATAGTGCCCCGCAATGTGTCCAGTGAGCTGTCGCCCAGGCCCGTCCCAACCGCCGTAACCCTGCGCCTTCGGATCCAGACCGGCGCGCTGGCGGAGAAAAGCCAGCATCCGCTCAGGCTGAAGATCGAGCAGATACTGAGCATCGAGATCTTGAGCCTTTTTCAGTGGTCCACCCGTAAGCCGCACGCTGCTCAATGGCAGGGGAATAGCCTTGAGCTCAACTTTGTCCACAGCGGCCGCGGCATGCGCGAACGGAAGCGCCTGCAAAATAGAGCAAAGAACCAAAGCCTGAATACCCAGTTTTCGCATGCAACCTCAAGGACGATCATAATGAATACAAAATAGTATATATAAAAGCCCGTTTCTTGTACCGGTCTTGGAATCTTCGTCATAGTACTAGGTGCAGCAAAACCTTTAGCATTCCGTAGTCTCCCTCAATATCCACACTCCGCACTTCGTTATTGTCCCCAATACCTCTATGAATGAATCACCAAACGCGCCCTCAAACACGATCACAGGTTTTCCAATATTTTCTGAATCATTAGACCGACTGGTCTACTCTGATCGATTGTGCGACCCCAATGGTCGCGATTCGAAAAGGAGCTCACATGTCTGTCAAAGGTATTGCACTCATCACCGGCGCTTCCACCGGAATCGGAGCAGTCTACGCCGATCGCCTCGCCAAACGCGGTTACGACCTCATCCTGGTCGCCCGCAGCAAAGATAAACTCGAGCAAGTCGCCAACCAGATTCAAGCTGCCACCGGACGCAATGCCGAGACCTTGCAGGCCGATCTCTCCCAGCCCGCCGGTGTCAAACTTGTCGCCGACCGCCTGGCTTCGGACAGTGCCATCACCGCCTTCGTCAACAACGCTGGCATTGCATCCGCCAGCAAGCTGCTGGATTCTGACCCGGACTATCTCGATCAGATCATTCAGATCAATGTCACCGCCTTCACCCGTCTCGCGATAGCAGCGGCATCCAGCTTCGCAAAGCGTTCCAACGGTCTTATCGTCAACATCGGCTCTGTCGTTGCACTCGCGCCTGAATTGCTCAACGGCGTCTATAGCGGCAGCAAGGCATTTGTGCAGAACTTCAGCACCGCTCTGAAAAACGAGTTGGCCGGCAAAGGCGTCACCGTCCAGGTTGTACTGCCTGGCGCAACCGCGACTCCGCTCTGGGAAAAGTCGGGCGTGAACGTTCATACCGACCTTCCCACAGAATGGGTCATGACAACGGATGACATGGTCGACGCCTCCCTTGCCGGACTCGATCAGGGAGAGTTCGCCACCATCCCCGCACTGCCCAATGCCGCCGATTTCGAAGCCTACGAGAAGGCGCGCCTCGCGCTTGCGCCTAACCTCTCGCGCAAAGATCCCGCGGCCCGTTACGGCGTAGCATCGCGCAATTGAGCAACTTCGCAGCCGCAGCCGATAGCATAGGTATGTTGGCCTTCGCGCTCAGCGGGAAGGCCTCGTCCTTGCACCGGAAAAGTGAGTCGTTCCATGCCGTCCAAAGAAGAGAGTACCGTCCCTCGAACAACCGCCGTCTCCACACGCGATCGTCTCATCGACGTGGGACTCGACAGGATGCGGCGGCGCGGCTACGGGGCCGCCGGCCTGCAGGAGATACTGCAATCGGCAGAGGTGCCCAAGGGCTCGTTCTATCACCATTTCAGCAGTAAAGAGGAGTTCGCCGCCGCCGTTGTTGAGCGTTACTTCACTCTCGCTGCAGATCATTCCCGGCAGGTTCTTGGCAACAAGCGTCAGGCGCCTCTCAAACTCCTCCGCCGTTACTTTGAAGATCTCATTGGAATGGCAGGGCCGTCGGCGCCCATTCAAGGCTGTCTCCTTGGCTCTCTTAGTCTTGAGGTAGCTTCCAGCAGTCCCCTTCTGCGGGGCAGCATCAGCTCCAGCTTCGCGCACTGGCAGGCCACCGTGGCCGCAACACTCCATGAAGCGATCGAAAGAGGCGATCTGCCAAAATCTACCAAAGTTGATTCACTCGCCGGCTTCATTCTCAATAGCTGGGAGGGCGCTCTGCTCCGCTCCCAGGCCGACAAAAGCGACGCTCCGTTGAAGGACTTCCTGCACTACACCTTCGAAGTCTTGTTAACCCTCTAGCTTGCTTTTTAGAATCAAGAAAAAGCGCTCATCGCCGGTCGTTGCCACGCAGAGATTGGCCCGATATGTCCGCTTGTTAACAATGAAATCCTCTCCTTTTCTGCTACCATGCCTGCCATGAATAATCTCGCGCCTTTTCTCTGGTTCAATGACAACGCCGAAGAAGCCGCCGAATTCTACCTGAGCGTCTTCCCCCACGCCCGTAAGCTCGATGAGCTGCGCTCCAAAGGAGTCGGTCCCTGGCCCGTCGGCAAGATTGCCACCATCACCATCGAACTTGAAGGCCAGGAGATGGTCTTCATGAATGGCGGACCTTCCCAACAGCTCAATCCCGCCTTCTCCTTCTTCGTTCGTTGTGACTCTCAGGAAGAGATCGACAGCTATTGGGACAAGTTGATCGAAGGCGGCAAAGCCATGGCCTGCGGCTGGCTCACAGATCGCTTTGGCCTGTGCTGGCAAATTGTGCCACGTAATATCACCGAGTTGGTCAGTCATCCCAAAGCTATGGAAGCCATGATGGGCATGATCAAGATGGACCTGGCCGCGTTGGAAGCCGCCGCCCAAAAGAATTGAAAATCTTCGCCGGCCATTTCCAGTCAGAACGTTCGGATGTGTAAGCCCGTTTCTCGTAGCTGATCAACCGGCCTGCGGGCCTGGGTGCATCGGCACGATTCGCCACATCCTCATCCCATTCCTATACCCTAAAGACATGTCCCGTTACGCCGAGCCCATGTCCCGGCTCATCGACGAACTTAAGAAACTCCCCGGTGTCGGCACCAAGAGCGCCCAGCGCTTCGCCTTCCACGTCCTGCGCTCCTCCGACGAAGACGCCGCAGCCCTCGCCGACGCCGTCCGCGCCCTCAAATCCGCCCTGCGCCTCTGCTCCATCTGCAACAACGTAACCGACGTAGACCCCTGCGCCTACTGCACCAGCCCCGTCCGCAACCAGCGTCTGATCTGCGTCGTCGAAGAGCCCACCAGCATCGCCAGCGTCGAACGTACCCGCAACTACAACGGCGTATACCACGTCCTCCACGGCACCCTCTCCCCGCTGCACGGCGTAGGTCCCGACCAGCTCCGCTCAGGCAATCTGTTGTTGCGCGTAGAACGCGGCGAAGTAGACGAAGTCATCCTGGCCACCAGCCCCACCCTCGAGGGCGAAGCCACAGCAAGCTGGTTAGCCACTGCCCTGCATAATCGCGCCAACGCCGGCCACACCCTAAAGATCACCAGAATAGCTACCGGAGTTCCAGCAGGCAGCGACATCGAATACGCCGACGAAGTCACCATGGCCCGAGCCCTGGAAGGCCGCCGCGAACTCTAGTCCGTAAAGTGTCGCCAGGCTAATCGTTGGTCATCCTGAGCAAACCGCGGTCCCCAACGACAGGTCTTCGTCGTTGGGGTAGAAGCGAAGGATATGCTGTTGTTTTTCTGGTCTGTCCTTGCGGAAAGGAATCTGCTTTTCAAGCAGCGAAAGCGAAGCACGAGCTCTTTCACACTCACACTTCGCACTTCACACTAGCTTCTCAGTTTCGCCAAAAGATCCTGAGGATGCACAGGCTTGGCCAGGATTTCGAACTCATAGCCCTGAGCCCGTGCCTTCTCCAGCAGATCGGCCGTAGCCGCTTGCCCTGAAAACAGCAAAATCTTGATATTCGGCAGAATCTCGCGAATTTTAATCGCCGCGTCGATGCCGTTCAATCCCCCCATGATCACGTCTGATATCAACATGTCGGGCTTGAATTCGGCTGCCAGCTCCAATGCCTTCTCGCCCGTATAGGCGACTCGCGCTTGAAAACCGCTCTGATTCAGAATCATTGCCAGCGTGTCGGCAATCACTCGCTCGTCGTCGGCTACCAGGACCTTTGATTTTTGTGAGTTCTCGGGCATAGTCCCCAATTTGAAATTCCTCAGATCGGATCGGAACAGTGATCCACAAAAATCGGATCGACCACCTTTTTGTCGTGTCCCGTAGATGGACGGACTGACCAGCCTTCGGGTTACGCTAAAAAGAATGATACGCTGTGGCCAAGGATTGACGAAATAATTGTGTCCGTCCGAAATGTTTCAGTTTGAGGAAATTGTCATTCTGAGGAGCCATAGGCAACGAAGAACCGACATTTTTCGCGCGAACTGACACACTGCTTGTCCGTAGCCCAGCAATACCATCAGGCTCACTTGTTCTACAAAAGTCCTCTTGCCAAAGTGAACCTGCATATGGGCTTCGTCTGAGTCTGCAGCTGGGATGAATACCGGTAGTTCATTTCATTGCAACCAAGCTGCAATACACTGACTCAAATAAGTCTGCATGCGTTGAAACTTCGCGTGATAAAACCGCGATCGGGCCTGGCTCGACACTCATCAAAGTTAGTTGCCTTATCTGAAACTGGATTTTCATACTCACCCTCGTAACGGAGACTCGCAGTGCAGGAAGCAATCCCCAACTTGACGAGCTCAGCCGCAGTCATCACTCCGGAACCGGCAGCGCCGCAGCCCATCATCCGCGCCCAGCAGATTGAGAAGTACTACGCTCAGCCCAGCCAGAATCGCATTCAGGTCATCAGCCCCACTGACCTCTCCATCGTTCCCGGCGAAATTCTAGCCCTCCTCGGTCCCTCCGGCTCCGGCAAGTCCACCATGCTCCGCATGTTGACCGGTCTCTCCAAGCCCTCCGCTGGGCAGGTCTTCTGGCACGAGAAGCCAATCTCACAGGCTGAAATCAACGTCTCCATCGTCTTCCAGTCCTTCGCGCTCTTTCCCTGGCTCACCGTCCTTGAAAACGTAGAAGCTCCGCTCCAGGCCCGCGGCATCGACCCCGACGAGCGCCGTGAGCGCAGCCTCCGCATGTTGGACACCGTAGGCCTCGACGGCTTCCAGGCCGCCTATCCCAAAGAACTCTCCGGCGGCATGCGCCAGCGCGTCGGCTTCGCCCGCGCCCTTGTCGTCGAGCCCGAAGTCCTCTTCATGGATGAGCCGTTCTCCGCCCTCGATGTTCTCACCGCAGAAAACCTGCGCTCCGAGCTCCTCGAGCTCTGGTCCAACAAGACCATGCCCACCAAAGCCGTCTTCATCGTCACCCACAACATTGAAGAGGCCGTCCTGCTCGCCGACCGCATCATCGTCCTCGGCCGCAATCCCGGCCACATCCGCACCGACTTCAAGGTCGAGCTTGCCCACCCGCGCGACCGCAAATCGCAGCCCTTCACCAATCTCGTCGACTACATCTACAAAGTCCTCACCCGCCCTGAGATCGCCGCCGCCGCCCCCGACCAGACCACCGGCAAGCCCGTCCGCGACCAGCGCAACATGCACTACCAGATGCTCCCCCACGCCCGCCCCGGCGGTGTCGCCGGCCTGCTCGAATTCCTCATCGACAAAAACGGCCGCGAAGACATCTACCGCCTCGCCGACGACCTCGCCTTCGAAATCGACGACCTCCTCCCCATCGTCGACGCCGCCCAGCTCCTCGGCTTCCTCACCATTGAAGAAGGCGACGCCGCCATCACTCCCGCCGGCGCCGCCTACGCCAACAGCGAAATCCTCCACCAGAAAGAGCTCTTCCGCGAAGCCGCCATCGAGCATGTCCTGCTCCTGCGCCAGATCCGCCGCGCCCTCGACACCAAGTCCGACCACACCGTCCCTGAAGAATTCTTCCTCGACATGCTCGACGAGCAATTCTCCGCAGAAGAATCCCAGCGCCAGGTCGAAACCGCCGTCAACTGGGGCCGTTACGCCGAGCTCTTCGACTTCGACGCCGCCAAGCGCCGCTTCACCCTCCCAGCCGACCTCGAAGCCGAGATCGAAGAAGCCGCATCCGCTTCGGAAGACGAAGAGGAAGAACTCACCGCCAACAACACCACCGAAGACTGACCTAGCTTGGTTCTTGCTTTGCTCTTGCTTTTGCCGTTGCACTTGCTTTTCTGTCTGTCATTCCCGAAGGGAATCTGCTTCTGCTCCTCTGACCCCTGACTCCTGAACCCCGATCCCATCCCATGAAAGGAGGCGCATGAAGATCCCCAACCCGCTCCAAAATCCCCGCCTCCACCCCCTCGGCCGCTCCCTTGTCATGGTGCGCACCTGGCCCTTCTTCATCGACATCGGCATCGCCGCCTGCGGACTCGCCATCTTCTTCGCCGTCATGCACACAGCCCGCTATTGGATGGAGACCGCAGTCCCCGTCGTCCCCATCTCACACTCCGTCCGCGTTCTGCCGCTCTACGCCTTCTACTCCCTCATGCGCATGGGCATCGCCTACATGCTCTCGCTGGCCTTCGCCATCTCCTACGGATACATCGCCGCCTACACACCCCGCCTTGAAGCCTGGATGATCGGCACCCTCGACATCCTCCAATCCATCCCCGTTCTCAGCTTCCTGCCGCCCGTCGTCCTCGCTATGGTCTCGCTCATCCCCGGCCGCCAGCTCGGCATCGAAATGGCCGTCATCTTCCTCATCTTCACCGGCCAGGTCTGGAACCTCGCCTTCAGTTTCTACTCCTCGCTCAAAGGCATCCCCTCTGAGATGCGTGAAGCCTCCCGCATCTATCGTTACAGCGCCTGGCAGCGCTTCTGGCAGCTCGAAATGCCCTACGCCGCCATCGGCCTCGTCTGGAACTCCATCGTCTCCGTCGCCGGTGGATGGTTCGCCCTCATTCTCTGCGAAATCTTCACCATGGGCGACCGCAGCTTCCAGCTCCCCGGCCTCGGCAGCTATATCGAAACCGCCACCTACTCCGGCGACGTCCGCGCCCTCATCGCTGGCATCCTCACCGTCGTCCTTATCGTCGTAGCCACTGACCAGCTCATCTGGCGGCCGCTCATCGTCTGGTCCGACAAATTCAAATTCGAGCAGGTCGAATCCGCCGACCGCGTCACATCGCCCATCCTCACCCTGCTCCAGCAGTCCAGCATCACCACGCTCCCCGGCCGCATCTGGTCCAGCGCCCACCTCCCCAACATCGACGAGCTCATCTACCGCCGTCTCTCCCGCACTCGCTCCTGCCGCGTCGTCCGCCCGCTTGAAGACGACCGCCGCCGCGGACGTGCCTCCCTCGGCTTCTGGATCTTCGTCCTCTTCGCCGTCCTCGCCGTCGCCTGGGGAGCCACCCACGCCATCCTGCTTCTCAAAGGCGTCACCTGGGCCGACCTCCGCCTGCTCCTCCTCGGCGCCGGAGCCACCTTCCTCCGCGTCAACGCCGCCCTGCTCATCTCCGCCGCATGGACCATCCCCGTCGGCGTCGCCATCGGCCTCAACCCCCGCCTCGCCCGCATCGTCCAGCCCATCGCCCAGGTCATGGCCTCCGTGCCCGCCTCAGCCTTCTACCCCATCCTGCTCCTCGGTCTCATCAAGATCGGCGGCGGACTCGGCATCGGCTCCGTCGCCCTCATGCTCCTCGGAACCCAGTGGTACATCCTCTTCAACGTCATCGCCGGAGCCATGTCCATCCCCTCCGACCTCCGCGAAGCCGCCAGCCTCTACAAATTCACCCGCTATCAGCGCTGGACCACCCTCATCCTCCCCGGCATCTTCCCCTACCTCATCACCGGCATGGTCACCGCCTCCGGAGGAGCCTGGAACGCCTCCGTCCTCGCCGAATACTCCAAAATCAAAGACCAAACCCTCCAGACCATCGGCCTAGGCGCCCAAATCCAATCCGCCACAGACAGCGGCCGCTTCCCCATCTTGTTACTCGCCACCATCCTGATCTCCTTAATAGTAGTCAGCATGAACCGCCTGGTCTGGCGCCGCCTCTACCACCTGGCCGAAACCAAATACAAACTCCTCGCCTAAAATGGGATCCGTGACCGGCTTTGAGCGTTATACGCGCCGGCTCTGCTGATTTACAGTTAGAATTTCCTCTGGAGAAGTGATGCCTGAGCTCATTACCATTCCGTCTGCCGCTTTTGAAATGGTCGTCGAGTACTCGCGTCCAAACATGAAGCTCTTAGTTGATCGCGCAAAGGTTGTGGATCAGCTTTTTGAAAAATTCAGCGCATGGCACATCAAAGTTGATGATGTGGATGTAAAGAATGATGGAAAGCCTTCCGAACAAGGCGTCAAATTCAACCTAGCCGCAAAACGAACATCTTTCATGTTCGGTGCAGGTTCTTGCAAGCTCGTCTGGGATGATGCAGATTGGGGATTGATCAATCAGACGATAGATATCTTGGATGCAGGCTGGAAAACTCTCGAAGAAATAGGTGAGGTGAAGGCAGGAGCGTTCAAAACCACGATCATCTTGCACATCCAACCTAAAACAATGTCGTATATTGATGTTCTGCGCCCAATCGCCCCCCCTAGCCTAGTAGCTCTTGAATCTTCGTCGATGAAAGCCGCAGCTGCTGTCGTGAAATGGGATAGACGCAGAATCACTGTAGATGGTTCAGCTCAACTTGCAAATGGTGTCTTCATAAAGCTGGAGCGCGAATTTGAAAGCACGTCAAGCTACCAGGATATAGCGAAACAGCTGTTGGCTGATGAACTTCAAATTTTCGAACTTCTCGGGGTTGGAGTGCAGGAGGACCGTCTATGAATGGTTTGATGGAACACGAGCAAACAACTCTGAGGGAATGGCCTGAAGTTTTAGCAGACTCTCTCCAATACAAGAGGCAAGAATCTGTGAATGTTACGATTCCTAGACGGCAAAATAATATCTCTGAAGACTTAGAACAGCATGTACTTCGTCTTCAAGCAGATAACTTGAATTTAATACTCGAAATTCGCAAGAAATTTATTTTCCCTTTGGGTAGCTCAGTTGTAGATTTTTTGAGAAACCACAGATCTATCTCACAAATTCTCCTGGAGTCTGAGGCGCACCTAAAACAATATCTTGGAAGTGAAACGGTTTTAACGCTCAGGGCTCCTATCGATGAGTCAGGTTCGCCCACTCTTTATGCTGTAGCAATATGGCCTGGGAGCGTAAAGGAAGTAGTGTCAGGACTAGAGAAGTTTGAAGAAAATTGGTGGCTCGCCAACTCCAGACTTGCATCTGGAAATTTGCATTTTACCTACGAGCTTGTTTAATGGCCACAAGCAATTTTGATTGGTCAGAATATCTAGCTCTGGCACGAGAATTAGCCAACAGATCCGATGAGGCTTCCTTAAGAAGCGCTCTAAGTCGCATTTATTACTTCGTTTACCATTTAGCTATGGACCGGGCGAATTCTAATGGATTTGCACTTTTCCCCGGCGAAGCAACTCATAAACAGCTATGGCGTAACTTCATTGAAAGTCCTGATCCAGAATGTAGGTCGCTTGGCCTGATTGCAGGTAGATTAAAAGAAAAGCGGGAGCGAGCGGACTATAACATCATTTATCCGCGGCTTGCAGACGAAATGATGGTTACTATCTCTGAGGCTGAAAAGTTTGCCGACCGATTGTCAAAACTACCGCTGCGACTTCCCAGGCCGATACAGTCTGGAAGTAGATGATAGATTTCGGTGGTTGAATCGCAAATCCGCACCGCCTACCCAGCCAACGGCACCAACCCCGACTTCACAATCAGCCGATCCTGCGTCAGCAGCGGCCGTCCCTCCACCATCGCCGTCTCCTCAATCAATCTGTCCTGTGGGTCCGCAGGATACGACTCAGGAAACTCCCCCAACCGCACCGCAATCGCCTCAGTAATCGGCAAAACCTCGACATACCCGGCGCACCGCTTCACAAACGCGTCCACGCTCAGCGTCGTCTCAATCCGCCCATTCTTCACCAGCCACGCAATTTCCCACAAACTGATCGCAGAAATCGCGAGCGGGGCGCCGCCTCTACCACCTCGCAGAAACCAAATACAAACTCCTCGCCTAAGCCAGTTCCATCGACCACTAGGGCCTGTCTCAAATTGGATATATGCGGGAAGCAATGTGGTCCGTAGTTGCGCAAAAACAACTCTCCAGTACATTTTCACCTTCTCCCTCATTGTTAAGTAAGGCACGTTGGCATTGACCACCTGGGTCAGCTCAGGATTATGAACTGCATACTCAAGCCAGCAGATGGCTTGAGTATGCACCGCCGAAAGATGTTGTTTACGGAGCCATCAGGCCAAGCACCTGGGTTTCGTTGTCCGTTGCCCCGTTGCCTGTCCTGCCGAAGAACGTAACCATGCAGTCTCCGGCGTTGATCTTTACGGGAACAGAGAAGATACTCTCGATCTGGCCCTGAAGCGCTGCTTTAGTCGATCCTCCAGGCGGAATCCTGTCCACCAAGGGCAAGCTCGTGAGGTGCAGCGCATCTTTGGGAAGCCAGCTGCGCAGCGTCGAAAGCGGCGCGGGATTCGAAAATCCTGAGCTGTTGAGATTCTCAGCAAAAATTCCGCACCCACCAGGTAACAGGTAAAAGTCATTGACCGCGCCCCACGATGCGCCCGTTGGGAGCGGTGCCCCGCTCACCGATGTCCCATCGAAGGTACTATCGCTGATGTTTCCATAGATCTCCAGCAAGTGCCCGGCCTGCTCCAGCTGGACCGGGAATGCAAAGCCCTCTCCGTCGATCATCGTGGCATTCTCGCAGCCCCCATCCATACCAAAACAATATTCGCCGCCTCCGACATTGATTACCGTGTTAGGACTTGGGCTCTTCAGCGGCTTGTAGGTCAACTCCAGATCGGCTGTCATCATCGCCTTGCCTTGAAGCAACGGCCCGCCGCCATAGTAAAGACCCACACATCCAGTCATGGGCAGGGGATGAGGGAATTCGAGATTCAGAGGGAACGTGGAGTTCGACTGGGAGGGGTTCTTGATAATTTCGCTCCAGATGATCGTAGGCCCCTGAGTCAGGTTGATGTCATGCGTTGGACATTCGCCTTGCCAATAGTACATTTGCCACAGAACCTCGCTGAAGGTGGGGGTAAAGTTTTTCAGCGAGAGGGTTCCGGTGAGTGACAGCGCCTCGGCCGGCGATTTCGCGCCATCGAGCACGTGATACATGGCTAAAAAGGTCGGAAAGCCATTCTGTGAACCCACTGAGACCGTTTGGGTTTGCTGGATGTGCAGGAGAGACGGTTTAGGGGCGCTCTCCTGCGCCCGCAAATCAGATATTCCGAAGCCAGCGAGCATGAAAATTGCTGCGCAAAAAACTACTCTCCAATAAGCTCTCATCTTTTCCTCTCTCTTGAACAAGTTCACACACGTTGATCGTGGCCAGGTTTTGCACCAGACCGAATCGAAATACAACCTGATTTCGTTATTGGTCTACGACCCGTTTGGCTAAGGAAAGTTGCAGCGTGATGCTGTTTCAACAAGAGCCAGACACACTAGACCTTCGTTACTCGAAACTGAGAACCCGTAGAAATATTCCAGCTAAAAAGAGAATTTATGAGCGGATGCCTTTCGTCCGCCATCGCGGGAACATCGCCAAGACGAACCAATTCATCTGGCCTTTGCAGTTGTCTTTTTGGTTGTCATTCCCGAAGGGAATCTGCTTCTGTTTTTGCTCTTACCTTCCCTACCACTGCATCCACAACCCTGCAACCACGCCCTTCATGCCACCCCGCGAATACCATTTCTGGGTCTACACTCTCTCCAGGCGGGTGGCCCAGATCTCATTCCCCCGGGCCGTTGAGGGTGCCCCACATCTCGATTCTGAGATGTGGGTTTCGGCAGCGCCGAATCCTCATCGCGCGGCCATCCATAGATGGCTCAATATTGTGAGTTGTGAGACGATCTCTTGCAAGAGCATTCAGCCAGCATTAAAGAACGGCCGGGTGCCCCATCCTTTCGCGCCCTTGCGAAAGGGTGGGAGCCTCAAAAGCCCGCAGCAGTAAACAAAAATCAATTGCTGTGTCGAGCAAATTAGGATACCCCTTGGGTTTTAATTCTCCCCATTCCCCGGAACAAATCCCCGCGAACCGCCGTACTCTCCTATGCAGCCCTCCCTGCCATAGGAGAAAATCATGCGCACCTTCCTACTCAGATACACCCTGACCCTCCTCCTCGTCGTCCCCCTGCACGCCCAATCCTTCACCACCGCTCCCTGCAACTCGGACCAGGGCAACACCAACAACAACAGCTTCTTCGGCGGCAAAGAAAAGGTCTGCGAACTCCGCCGCACCACCTTGCCCCTCGTCAACGGCCAGGTCAATGTCTCCGGCAAAAACGGCGGCATCGAAGTCATCGGTGAAGATCGCCCCAACATTGAACTCGAAGCCCGCGTCGTCGTCCAGGATTCCAGCAAGTCGCGCGCCGAATCCCTCCTGAAAGAAATCAAGATCCTCACCGACGGCTCCATCCGCGCCGAAGGCCCCTCCTCCGGCCTCTTCTCCAGCTTGTTCAACGGCAACAGTTGGTACGTGAACTTCCGCCTCCACGTCCCCCGCCACCTCGCCGCAGAGCTTCACTCCGAAAACGGCGGCATCGCCATCTCCAATATCGATGGTGAGATTCAAGCTGAAACCACCAATGGTGGCCTGAACCTCCGCGACCTGGGCGGCAAGGTTCACGCCACCACCGTCAATGGCGGCCTCGATATCGTCCTCAAAGGCAACCAGTGGCAGGGAGAAGGACTCTTCGCCAAATCCACCAACGGCGGCGTCTCCGTCAAAGCTCCGGATAACTACTCCGCCCACCTCATCGCAGCCACCGTCAACGGAGGCATCTCCGTCGCCTTCCCCATCACCATCCAGGGCTCCATCCGCCATCACATCGACACGCAGATCGGCCAGGGCGGCCCCACCATCCAGGTAGAAACCACCAATGGCGGCGTCTCCATCCATCGCGACTGATGATCAACGAAATCGATTCTGTTCCCGATCCTACGTTCCCGGATCCCTGTTCTCTATTCCCTGATCCCTGATCCCTGATCTCTGTTCCCTGTCTTTTAGAGAATTCCGTCGCCAAAAGCACAGCTCTCCCGCTACACTCGTAATGTTTTTGAGACGTCTCAATCGGGAAGGCTGAAAACCCTATGTCCGTATCGCGTATCGCTGCAGCATTGACTCTCTCGCTCCTCGCTCTTCCACTCACGCTTACCGTCAAAGCCCAGTCTGTCCCACCCGCTCTTGAAGCCCCACCCGTAGCTCCGCCCCAGACCAGCTCCACCGGCCAGAAGCTCATTGGCATGCCCCAATTCCATCCGCCGGCGCCCTACGATATTGACGAGCACACCGGCTACAAGCAGATCTTCGACGGCAAGTCCTTCGCCGGGTGGGATGCCGACCCCAGCATCTGGCGCGTCGAAAACGGCGTCATGGTTGGCGAAACTCTCGAGAACAAGCCGAAGGGCAACAACTACATCGTCTATCGCGGCGACAAGACCCGCGACTTCGACCTCAAGCTACAGATGAAGATCGAAAAGGGCGGTGGCGGCGGCATCCAGTACCGCAGCGTAACCGGCATCCCCTGGACCAGGCCCCAGCCTGAAGGCCAGCCTCCCTACGACCTAAAATTCATGATGACCGGCCCCCAAGCCGACTTCTGGTTCCCCGTCCGCGCCGTCACTGCGGATTTCACAGGCCAGTGGTACTCGGAAAACACCATGCAAGGCATCCTCGCCTATCGCGGCCAGGTCACCCAGGCGCTCCCCGGACAGACCAACCGCCTCGTCGCCATCATTGGCGACAAGCAGGCGCTTGGCGGCTACGTCAAAACCAACGAGTGGAATGATTACGAGATCATCGCGCGCGGCGGCGTCATGATGCACATCATGAATGGCCAGTTGATGGCCGTCTTCATTGACGACAACAAAAACTCCGTCAACAACCAGTCCGGCCTTATCGGCTTCGAGATCGAAAGCCAGCCCTGCAAGATTTCAGTACGCGACATCTGGCTGCGCAAATTCGACTGACACAGTACCTGCATTTCAGGCGCCGCTCTACACCTGAACGCAATCCGCAATGCGATCAGGAACGGCGATCAGGCCAGCCTTCCCCAAACGCAGTAACTCGCGGCAGTCGTCAGCTGGCAGCGGCGGGCTATAGAGAAAGCCCTGGATCTCAGTGCATCCGTGATCTTTGAGATAGTCAAGCTGTTGCATCGTCTCCACGCCTTCGCCAGTGCAGGCCAGGCCAAGATTGCGCGCCAGATCCATGATGCTTCTGACCACCGCTTTCGCCGCGGGTTCTGATGGAATGTCGCGCATGAACGAACGATCGATCTTGAGCCTGCCCAGCGGGAAACGCCGCAGATAAGACAGCGACGACCAGCCGGTACCGAAATCGTCGAGCGAGAGACTCACTCCCAGGCGCTTGAGGTCGTGCATGACTTGAATCGTCGTCTCCGATTCATCCAGCGTTAGGCTCTCTGTCAGTTCCAGTTCCAGCCGATGGGGGTCCAATCCAGTCTCGCGCAACACTTCTTCCACCGTTCTCACCAGGTTGCCCCTGTGGAACTGCTGCGCCGACACGTTGACCGCCACGCGAATCGGCGGAAGCCCTTCCTTCTCCCATGCGACGTTCTGGAGACACGCCGCTCTCAAAGCCCACCGCCCTACCTCGGCCATCAATCCCAACTCTTCCAACAGCGGAATGAACTGGTTCGGAGGAATCAACCCCTCTTCTGGATGACGCCAGCGCATCAAGGCTTCCACTCCTGTAATGTGACTGGACTCCGTTGAAACCATGGGCTGGTAATAGAGGACAAACTCGCCTCGCGCGCAGGCTTGGTGCAGATCTTTTTCAAGCTTTTGGCGACGTCTCGCATCCTGATTGAGTTCCGGCGCAAAGAAGCGATAGATACCGCGCCCTTTGGTTTTGGCCTCATGCATCGCCGCATCCGCAGCCTGCAGCATAGATTCCGGACTTTCGCCATCGGCTGGATATTGAGAGATTCCGATACTGCTGCTGATGCGCAGTTCATGGCCTTCTATTTGAAAGGGTTCGACCAGTGTGGCCAGCACCTTGTGCGCAACATTTGCGATGTCCTGTTTGCCAGCTATCGACGGAAGGCAAATCACAAATTCATCTCCCCCGAAGCGCGCCACAATATCACTCTCTCGCAGGCAGCTTTTCAGCCGCACGGACATTGCCTGCAACAGACGGTCGCCCCCATGATGCCCTAGAGAGTCATTCACGTGTTTAAAGCGATCCACATCCAGCATCAGAACCGCAACTCGCTTCTTATTGCGGCCGGCCAGCGCAATCGTCTGGCCAAGAAGATCGTGCAGCAAAGTACGATTGGCAAGACCCGTCAGCGCATCGTGCAGCGCCATATGGTGAATTCGTTCTTCAAAATGCTTGCGCTCCGTTATGTCGCGCGAGATTCCCATCGTGCCGATGATCTCGCCCTTGCGATTGCGCAACGGAATCTTGGTCGTAAGCGCCCAGCCCTCGCGGCCATCAGGCCAGGTCTCCTTCTCCTCGATCCCCACCAGCGATCTGCCGGTGTTCATAATTTCCTGCTCATCTGCCAGAGCCTTGCTGGCATGCTCCGAGCTGAAGAGATCAGAATCGGACTTGTTCACGATTTGCTTCGGATCGGCCAGTCCAAAGAATCCGGCCATCGCCCTACTGATACGAATAAAACGGCTGTCGCGATCCTTGAAATACACATTGTCCGGAATGTGTTCGAGAAAAGCCTCCAGCAGGTCCTGCTGAATCCTCGCTCGGCGCACATCCATCGACTTGAGGATAAGCAGGCAGACGACTACCACGGCCACAAAGCCAATGCCTGCCAGGTTGAGCACAGAGAATGCACGTGACCGATTCCAGTCAATCGGTGCCGCAGGCATGAATCGTGCAGCAACCAGGGCTCCCAGCAGCATGGCAAACAATGCGATCACCACAACCGGAATTCTCGGCATATTCTGGTGCCACTTCATTCCACATTGCCCTCAACCGCATATTCACAACGACATCCTCATTCATTCTTCGGCAGGTAACTGAAAAGGTCTATAACGAAAGCTGCTTTCCCGATGCAACTTACGCACGGGTTACTGCCACGTTTGTTGCAGTAATTAAGTATTGCTGAGATTCATGTCTTCAGCTGCCATAGGTAATTGCCCTCGTAACCGTGAAGGTTTACGGAACCTGTGAAATGCCTTAACGTGCTAGAAGCATGACGTCCACGATCCTCACGCCAGAAGACCATATTCAACGCGTCCGCCGCATGGCTCTCGCCTTGCCAGAAACCACGGAGAAGATATCCCACGGCGAACCGACCTTCTTTGTCCGCAAAAAAGTCTTCGTCATGTTTTCGAACAATCACCACAACGACGGCCGCATCGCCATCTGGATTCCCGTGCCTACAGGCCATCAGACCGCCATGATCGCTGAAGCTCCCGAAATCTACTTCAAACCGCCCTACGTCGGAGTCAAAGGCTGGGTCGGCGTCCAGATAGGTCAAGTCAGCAACGAAGTTCTTGCCATACTCATCCGACAGGCCTGGAAGCTGATCGCTCCGCGCGCACTGCACCCTGCCTCGCTCCATTCATCGAAATCGCTCTGAGATTCCCGGCTAAGATGGTGATCATGAAACCTCGCGGCTTCGCTCTACTCGCCATCCCGCTTCTCGCATCCCTCTGCGCCGCAAATGCTGCGCCCGCCGCGAAAGAATCAGCGCCGTCCCATCCGTGGGCCATCGCCATCCACGGCGGAGCAGGCGAAAGTGAGTGGGAGCACATGGACGCTCCAACTGCGGCTGCCTATCACGACTCGCTTACAAAAGCTCTAGCCGCCGGATCGGAAGTACTCAAGCGCCACGGCAAGGCACTCGATGCCGTTGAAGCCGCCATCAAAGTGCTCGAAGACGATCCCCTCTTCAACGCCGGACGCGGTGCTGCCTTTGCAGCCGACGGCACCAACGAGATGGACGCCTCCCTCATGGACGGCGCGACCCTGGCCGCCGGCTCCGTCGCCGCCGTGCATACCACCCGCCACCCCATCTCCCTCGCCCGAGCCGTCATGGAACATACTCCCTACGTCATGATGGTCGGCTCAGGCGCCGACGCCTTCTCCAAGGCACAGGGCCTTGAACAACAACCACCCGCCTTCTTCTTCACAGAGATGCGCTGGCAGGAATTTGCATCGATCATGCGTGCCAGTGGCCGCCCTGTTCCAGCGCGTCCTGCTGGAGTTCCTCCCGCCGTCAGCCCGATAGCATCGGCGGCAACGCATATCTTCGAGCATCGCTTCGGAACCGTCGGCGCAGTGGTCCGTGATAGCGAAGGACATCTGGCCGCCGCCACATCCACGGGCGGTATGCAGGGCAAACTCCCTGGCCGTGTTGGCGACTCGCCCATCATTGGCGCAGGCACCTACGCCAGCGACCACTCCTGCGCCGTATCCGGCACGGGCGTCGGAGAATACTTCATCCGTCTAACCCTGGCCCGGCAGATCTGCACCTTAGTCGAGCAAGGCCAGACCCCGCAGCAGGCTGCCGATCACATGATCCACACAGAGCTGCCCGCACTCAAAGGTGGCGAGGGCGGGGTCATCGTATTGGCTCCCACCGGAGATCCAGTCTCGAGCAACAACACCCTCGGCATGTTTCGCGCCAGGGAAGTAGAAGGCCAGGCCCCTGACATCCACGTCAAATAACCGCTCAGTACCAGTTCGTCAAAGAGCATCGCCTCTTCAATCAAATTGAGACAAGATTGAAGCCTGCCGCCCTCAATTGCTGCGCAGGGCGGTCATTGGGTTGATGCGAGAGGCCCTTCTAGCCGGGAGATAGCCAGCTATAAAAGCCACGCCTGTCAGCAGGACAATCATGCCTGCGAAGGTAGCAGGGTCGGAGGGTTGAGTGCCGAAGAGCATGGAGCTGATGGCTCTCGCGACCGCGAATGAGGCGATGGTTCCTACTGCCAGTCCAATAAGGGCCATGCGCAGGGTTTTGGAGATGACCCCGTACTGCACGCGCTCGCGGGTTGCTCCGAGGGCCATGCGGATGCCGATCTCCTGGGTCTGGCGGGTAATAGAGTAGGAGATCACTCCGTAGATGCCGAGCGAAGCGAGTAGCAAACCGAGGCCAGCGAAGATGCCGACCAGTACGGCGAAGAAGCGGCGCGGCGAATTGGCATGATCCACGACGCTTTGCATGGGGCGCAGCTCGGTGAGAGGCTGGCCGGGATCGATCTGGCGCAGTGCGTTCATGATGCCGGGAGCGAGCTGGGCCGGCGTAAGCTTCGATTGCACGACGAGCAGCGTACCGTCGCCACCCCATTGCGTGAGGGGAAGATACATCTGCCAGCCGGGATCGCCCTCGATGTTGGTGCCGTGGACGTCGTCGATGACGCCTATGACAAGCCGATCCTCGTCATTCAGGACGGCCATGTGGCCTACTGCATCTTCATTGGGCCATAGCGCCTGCGCGGCAGCTTTGTTGAGAATGATCACATTCTGACTGGTGGGAGTATCGGACCAGGCGAAATCGCGGCCATGCAGGCGCATGCCGATAGCCTTGAGATAGCCGGGCGAGATCATGTAGACGAATGCTCCGTGGCTATAGCCCTTGGGATACGTCTTGCCCTTCACGGTTGGACCACCCCAGCCGCGATTGCGAAGGAGCGGCAGGTTGTCGGTTAAGCCGGCGGAATCGACTCCAGCGACCGAGCTGATTTGTTGCAGCATATTGCGCATGTAAGCATTACGCTGGGCAATGGTCCTGGAGAGGGAGTCTTTGGTCTTGAAGTCGACTGGCGTCGCGTACTCCACATTGATCGAGGAGGACCACGCTGGCTGAAAACCAAGATCGACGTCCAGCACATGCAGGAAGCTGCGCAACAGAAGCCCGGCGCCTACGATAAGCACACATGCCAGGGCCACTTCCGAGACGACCAATATAGTGCGCAGGCGCTCGTGATTGCGTCCTGCACTAGTGCCGGGGCTGGAGTCTTTGAGAGCCTCCTGAAGATTTCCCGCGGAGACTTTGAGTCCGGGAGCGAGGCCGAAGAGAAGACCTACGACTACAGCGATCAATACAGTCCATCCGAGCACGACACCATCGACGCGGATACTGCTCATCAGCGGCAGCGCGATCGAGCCCTGATGAGCCAACCAGAAAGTGGCCGTATAGGCAAGGGCCAGGCCAAGCAATGCTCCTGCGCCGGAAAGGACGAGGCTTTCAGTCAACAGTTGACGCACCAGGCGTCCACGCCTTGCGCCAAGGGAGATGCGGAGGGCGAACTCTTTGGTGCGCGTGGCGGTGCGGGCCAGAAGCAGGTTGGAGAGGTTCACGCAGACAATCAGCAGGATCATGCCGACTGCGCCCCACAGGACGATGAGGGATCGCCGCAGCGCTCCGCTGACATAGTCTTTAAGGAAAATGGGCCGGGCGTGGTCTTTGTAGGCGCCGATGGATTCAGGGAATTTCTTGCCCCAGTAGAACTTCGGAAAGAGCGTGGTGGCTTCACTCTGCGCCTGTTCGAGAGTGACGCCGGGCTTGAGGCGGCCGATAAAGGCCAGCGTATTGCCTTGTTCACGGACGTCGTTCATGACCTGCGGATCGATCATGTCGACTTTTGAACCCGGCGAGAAAACGGCGCCGAAGTCGAAGCTCTCGGGAAGGACACCTACAACAGTAATGGGTTTGTCGTTGAGGGCGATGGTCTTGCCGACGATGCTGCGGTCTCCGCCAAATTGCGACTTCCAGTAAGCGTGCGTGAGCATAACCACGTTACCGGTGCGCGCTTCTTCGTTGGTAAAGGTGCGGCCCAGTTCGGCTGAAATGCCAAGTACATGGAAGAAGTTGCCCGCAACCGAGATGTCGGTGGCTGGTACGGGTTGGCCGTGGCCGGTGAGCTTCACATTGTCCGGCGTTGAGAAGGCGTAGTAGGCGGTGACGTCTTCGTAGGATCGGTTCATCAGGCGCAGGTCTTCATAAGCGTCGACGGAATAGGTGGAACTGGAGAGATCGTGGCCGCTGTTGGGTGGGGCGATCCAGACGAGACGTTCAGGCTGGTAGAAGGGCAGCGGGCGCAGCAGGATGGTGTGCACCACGCTGAAGACGACGATGTTGGCCCCGATGCCGAGGGCAAGGATCAGTACCGCGACGGTAGTGAAGCCACGATCACGGCCCAGGGTACGCAGCGCGTAGCGCAGGTCTTGCGTGAGGCGCTCGAAGCGGAGCCATCCCCAGCGCTCGCGGGTTACGTCTGCTACCAAAGGAATGTTTCCGAATTCACGCATGGCTTCTCTCCTGGCATGGGCTGGCGACTCGCCGCGGGCGACGCGGTCGGCGGTGGCCATCTTCAAATGGCTTTCGATTTCTTCGGCAAGATCTTTTTTGCGGCGAGAAAGCTCGAAGGGTTTCATACTTCGCTCCCAGCATTGCTTCCGGTGGCGGTCATGATGGCTTCGATGGTGGCGACCATCCTGCCCCAGCGCTCATAGTCGGAGGCGAGCTGCTGTTTGCCGAGGGCGGTGATCTTGTAGAACTTGGCCCGCTGATTACTGTCGCTCTTTTTCCATTCAGCCTTGACCCAACCCTGCCGCTCCAGCCGGTGCAACGCCGGATAGAGCGACCCGGTCTCCACCTGCAGCACCTCGCTCGACGTTGCACGAATCGCCTGGCTGATCCCATAGCCATGCTGCTCGCCCCATTGCAGAGTCTTCAGGATCAGCATGTCTAGCGTTCCCTGCATCAGTTCGATTCTGTTTTCGTAGCCGCTCTTCTTCGCCATAGGGTGTAGGCCTTCTACGTCAAGATGTAGACACTCTACTCCCTCCCCGCCCCAAAGCGCAACTGGCTTCTCGAATCCGGGCAATTCTGTAACCCCGGCCGCCGATATTCATCCAATTGACAGCGAGGCAGTGCTTATCTTCGATTCCGACCCAACCCGCAATGACCAGTCAAAGCCGGTAACCCGCCGCATCTTCATCGCCGGCGTCGTCTCCGCTGCGGTAGCTCTACTGGCATTGCGCAAATCGCTCGTGGGAGAGGCTGGTGTAGCGGCAAGCACTGCAATTCACGGGACGCCCGGCGAAGTCACAATCGTAAACTTCAGCAACCGCGGCCAAAACCTCGGAACGCAAACCGTTGCCAAGATCGTCAAAACCGACGGCGAATGGCTGCGCCTGCTCGGCAAGAACTCCTTCGACATCGCCCGTGAGGCCGACACCGAAATGCCCTACTCCGGCGTCAGTTGGAACGAGCATGCCTCAGGTATCTTCCGCTGCATCTGCTGCGATACAGCGCTCTTCAGCTCTGCGGCAAAATTCGAATCCCGCACAGGGTGGCCCAGCTTCTACGCTCCATTGGCGAAAGAAAATATTCAGGAAGTTGACGACGATTCTCTCGGCGTGCGTCGCACTGAAGTCAAGTGCATCCGCTGTGAAGGCCATCTTGGCCACGTCTTCAATGATGGCCCGGAACCCACAGGCCTGCGCTACTGCATGAACTCCGCTTCCATGCGCTTCATGAAGATGTAACCGCAACCTCAATGCGAAGCGACAAGCGCCCGCAGCGCAGCCTTCACCGGCAGAATCTTTCCACCCGCGATCTCTGCTGCCAGCCGCTTCTCGAGGTCGGTCGATTCCTGCACGCTCTTCTCCTGAACGCTGAAGACCCGGCCTGCAGTCTGATGATCCGTTCCTTCGAAAAGCACGATGAAGTAGCTGGCATCCTTCGCCGTCAACAGCGTCGAGGCCAGCACGCTCGCGCATGGCGCATCCAGCGGCGCGAAACTACTCTTTGATTCGACTAAATCCACAACGATTCGGCATTGCCCAGTCGTCGCATTGCGGCTTACATTCAGCAGCGAAGACTCAGTCGACATTGAATCGGCCGCAATTGTCTGATAGCCCTCCTTCTCGTTCGCCTCGCCTATCAGCTTCGATTTTCCCCATGCCGCAATCGTCCGAATCGACTTGTTCCCGGGTGTGGTGGCGCTATTTAATTTGTCCAGCGGACGCCACGTACCGTCTGTCTGCAGCACAAAAAAATAAGCCGCACTGCTGTCTTCCCGCGTATCGCGCTGTTTGTAGCGGAAGACAAATCCCGCATTGCCGCCGAACTCAAATGCCGCCTCATCTGTGACCGCTTCGCAGTAAGGAAAATCATCGCCGGGTTCGGTCTCCAGCATGGGCAGTATGGTAGCGCTCGGCTGGCCATGATCCATGGGACGCAGCCCGCAACTCGGCGTTTTCGCCTTCCGCGCATAGTAGAGCACCGGCTGCGGGGCGTCCGCCGGCAGGTGAGCGAGGCCCGGCTGTGGAGCGGCTTTGATCCACTCCACCTTGCTCGCTGGAGTCTGCCCAAGGGCCATGCATCCTGACAACCAGATCAGCCCCGCCAGTCCACGCATGTCTCTTCTCACTTCGACCCCTCTTCCGCCAGCGACTTCATCTTTTCCGGCGAAAAGCCGTAGTGGTGCTTGGTTTCCTTCTTGCCTTCCTTCTCCAGCTCTTTCAGTAATTCCAGATAGCGCAAATACCCCTCCTTGCGCGCGTCGACAGAGGCAACAACACCTTTCTTGCCCGCCTTGGGATCGTTCCACGCGCCCCACGCGAACGACTGCACCCGGTTGTCATGAACCTCGCTGTCCTTGAAAGTCAGATATGGCCCCTTTATGTTGGCAGTCTTGCACTCGTTCACGCCCAGGACTTTCATCGCCGTTTCAAGATGTTTGCGGCGGTCTTCAAAGCCATTGAACGCGCCATTGACCAGCGCCGTAATCGCCAGCAGATCGTTCTTGTCCGCAAGCCCGTTCAGGTCCTCGCTGGCGCCCTCGGTCCAGTACCAGCCGGCGGAGTCCGTCGCCCACTTCGGCTGCTCCAGATCCTTCTTATGCTTGTTCAGGAAATTGTGGTCCACGGCGTCGCCGTAGGCCTTGTAGTTCTTGCGCCAGGTGATCTGGATCAACCCCCGGCCCTTGTATCCGTCGTATACCTGCAACTCTTTCTTACCCTTCGGCAACACCTCGGCGGTATAGCGCAACTCCGCCGACTCGTCGGCCACCTGCGCTAGAAAATGAGCCTTTCGCAGGCAGGTCGAGATGTCGTAATGCTTGAATGTCGCATTCAAAAAAGGCAGATAGGTCTCGCATGTCTCCCGCTTGCGCGCAGCGAAAATCTTGCAGAGCTCGTCCAGCGTAATGTCGCGGTTGCAGGCACAAATCCCAGTCGAAGCCATGGGCGCGGCAAAGGTGCACACCGTTCCCACAAACGCCGCCCAGTCATTCAAGCCCAGGCTCCCTGGCGAGTTGCGAATACCGAAATCGTTGAATCGCACTCCGATCGGCCCGGCGACATCGTCCGTGAAAGGTTGAAAATCCAAGGTGGAAGTATCCAACGGCCCGCGCGTCCTGGAATTCGCCATAACAGCCCGCTCCCGAAAACATCCGCAGAATACCACCGGCCAAGGTGTACAGCCCAGCCGTGTCAAGTTGAGGTCCGTGACAATGAGTCCCAGCTAGCGCACGCACAGCACCAGTATCGTTTCGTCGTCGAAGCGGGGCTGCCCGGCCTGGAAGCGGGCTACATCGGCAAAGATCGCTTCGGCGATCTGGCCTGCCGGGAAGTGATGGTGGCTCCGCAGCAGCTCGGTCAGGCGGTCGGTTCCGTACATATCTCCCTGGGCATTTTCAGCGTCTGTGATGCCGTCGGAGATGAAAACGAAAGCGTCTCCCGGTTGGCTGGAGACGGAAAACTCTTCGTAATCGGCCTGAGGAAACATTCCCAGCGGAAAACCTTCGGCGCGGATCGTCGTCACCTCGCCGCCGCGGCAGAAGATAGGTGGGACGGCGCCTGCATTTGCCACCTGCAGAGTGCGGTTGTCGTCGTTCCACACTGCGTAGAGCATCGTGACGTATTGAGAATCGAGGCGCCGCTCCTGTAGAGATTCGTTCAGCAGCGACAGCATCTCGCTCGGAGAGGGCGTATGCGCGGCTGCAGCCCGCATAATGCCGCTGACCAGCGCAGCAAAGAGCGCGGCGGGCGCCGCCTTTCCGCTGACATCGCCGAGAATGACGGCCGAACGATTCGCATCGTACTCGATAAAGTCGTAGAGATCGCCGCCGATGGATCGGGCGGGCAGAAAGCGTGCCGCGAATTCCGCATGGGTGTGTTCAGGCACAGTGGCAGGCAGCAGGCGCAACTGTACCTGGCGGGCCATGGACAAGTCGCGCTCCAGTTGCTGCTCATGGCGAAGAACCTGGCTGTAGAGGCGGGCATTCTCGATGGCAATAGCAATCTGCGCGGCAAGCGTTGTGAGCGTGCGCTCATGGCGCTCGTGGAAGTAGCCGGGGCGGACATGTTCAAGATCGAGAACACCAATGACGCGATTTTTGTAGAACAGCGGCACGATCATCTCCGAACGAGTCTCGGGATTGATCATGTGGTAGCGCAGGTCTTTGCGCACGTCTGGCACATTGATGAGGCGCCACTCGTTCACCGCCGCGCCAACCAGGCCGGTGTTGATGGGCAGCCAGCGCGAGGGGGTGCTGGCATGGCCAAAACGCCAGCTATAGCGCGTGACCAGCCGCTCGCCGGTAGCGTCCACCAGCATGATGGTGAACATCTGGTAGTCGATGAGGCGGCGCAGGAGCTGGCCGATGCGTTCGAAGAGTTGGTCGAGATCGAGAATCGAGGTCAGCTCGACGGAGATTTCGTTCAGAACTTCAAGCGCCTGGGCCTGGCGCGTCACACGGGAATAGAGGCGCGCATTCTGAATGGCTTGTCCGATGCGCGAAGCGGTCAGTGTCAGCAGGTGCAGATGCTCCGGCCGGAAGTAGTTGGCCTCTTCACTCTCGATGTCCAGAACGCCAATGACTTTGTTCTTGTTGATCAGCGGAACGGCCAGCTCGCTGCGGACGCATTGATTGGCCGGGATGTAGTTCTCTACCTTCGACACATCGTTGATCAGAAGGGCCTGGCGGGTCTGCGCTACTTGTCCGACAACCCCTTGGCCGATCGGAATTTTGGTGCGCTCGATCTCCGGCGTATGGCCAATCTGAAACCGCATGCGGAGCTCCTTGCCACTTTCGTCCACCAGGAGAATTGCGAATATCCGATACGGGATGACGGTGGCGATCAGCTCTGACGTGCGTTTGAGCAGCGTACGCAGGTCGAGTGTCGTATTGAGCGTTTCAGTGAAGCGCAGCAGATAGCTGTAATCCGCCGGATCGACACGGGCATTTACCGGATCGAGGTAGTTGCCGGCGGCAGGGCGATAATCTCCCTCAAGCTCATGGCCCGTATCGATGGGCAATGCATTCTCAGCAGCGGGTTGGGGTGGAGTTTTCATCGCGGAGCCATCTTCAGGCATTGGGGTTGATTGTAGCGGAAGCAAGGCGCGGTGTGCGGCGACTAAACTGGAGGGCGAGGATGCGTATGAAGAACAGCTCAGTTCCCGTTGATACCGTTCTGCCACACGTAATGTACCAGAGCGTTCCGGAAGCGATTGCGTGGCTCAGCCGGGTCTTCGGTTTTCGCGAGCATTACCGTTACGGAGAGCCGGGCAATGAAAGTGGCGCGCAAATTTTCGCTGCGAATGCGTGCCTGATGCTAAAGCAGGCTAAAGGCAACGCGAGCCCGGTCGAGCTTGGGTTTTGCACACAGTCCTTAACGATTTTTATTGACGATGTGGAAGCGCATTGCGAGCGTGCCAGAGCCACAGGTGCCACGATCATAGAAGAGCCGCATGAGACGGTATACGGCGAATTTCAATACGCCGCGTTGGATCTGGACGGGCATCACTGGCTGTTTTCACGTCACACGCGCGATCTTAAGCCAGAGGATTGGGGAGCAGTAATTGCGTATTGTTAGCCGCCAAACAATTTAGGATCGTCGTTCAAGTAGAGGTCGAGAAACTCGGTGAAAGTCTTAGCAATAAGAGGGCTGCGCGGGAAATCGGGGAGAATCACACGGTTTTGAAAGAATGGATCATCGCCGAGATAAATGGCATAGTAATGAGATTCGATTAGAAAGTCAGCGAAGAAGAAATAAGATTCAGATTGAAATACGTTGAATGTTTTGAGGTCGACGCGCCTCAGCCTGCTGATTGGCCAGAAGCAAAAAACTTCAGGATCTTCTTCAATTCCATTGAGACGCAGAAAATATTCACGAAGGTCAGCCGGAAGCACGACGCCATATTTTTGCTCGAAGGCATCGATGTCCTCTCTGGAGGCGGCAACAGGGCCATTGAGATTCCACTGAGTTTTTGAGCGATACCAATGCCGCTCGAGCCGGTCGAGTATCTCCATTGTCGCGCTCCCAGAGGCAGTTACTCTGCGCCCAACTCGCGCACCATTGCCACCGACGCCGACGCCCCAATCCGGTTAGCTCCTACCTCAAGCATTGCCTTCGCATCTGCCACGGTACGGATGCCTCCAGAGGCCTTCACGCCGCACCGCGCTCCAGCTACGCCGCGTAGCAGGGCCACGTCGCCCACGGTCGCGCCCGAGGTTGAAAATCCAGTCGATGTTTTCAGAAAGTCGGTACCGGCCTGGATCGCAATCTCCGACGCGCGCAGCTTTTCTTCGACGGAAAGCAGACAGGTTTCGAGAATGACCTTGAGCAACGCGCCATGGTGGTGTGCCACCTGCGCTACCCCGCGAATCGTGCGTTCGACGGCGGTATGTTCGCCGCTCTTGAGCTGCCCGATGGAGAGCACCATGTCCAACTCCCGCGCCCCCATTTTGATCAAGGCTTCAGCTTCGTGGCGCAGTGTCGAGGCCAGTGAAGCTCCCAGCGGAAAGCCGATCACTACGCCCACGGGAACTCCAGTACCGGAGAGTAGCGAAGCCGCCGTCGAAACCCAAACCGGATTCACCATGGCGCAGGCAAAGCGGTAGCGGATGGCTTCGTCACACAGGTTTTCAACCTGTGTGCGCGTCGCTTCAGGCTTGAGCAAGGTGTGGTCAATAACCGCGGCGAGCTTTCGCCAGTCCGACAGCGTCTCGCCGGCAAAAGATGGGGCGTCGAAGAAGCCGTTGTCGACTTCCAGATCGGCATCGACATCGGTGTCGAATGCCGGAATAGAGGAGAGTTGGGTAGACATTCTCCTGGTACTCCTTTTAGATCGGTTCCGGACTATTGGATGCGAAGATTACATCCCGGGATTGCAATCGTACCGCATCGCGCTATACGGCGTCGGGCGGCATCAGGCAGATGTCGGGCAGATTGCGATAGCGTTCCGAGTAGTCCATGCCAAAGCCGATGACGAAGAGATTGGGAATAGAGAATCCGACATAGTCCGCCTCGATCTGCTCAATGCGCCGCGAGGGCTTATCCAGCAGCGCCGCGATGCGCAGGCTCTTAGGATGGTGCGCCAGAAAGAGTTTGCGCAGGTAAGAAAGCGTCAGGCCGGTATCGAGAATGTCTTCAACGATCAGCACGTTCTTGCCTTCAATGGGCTCGTCGAGATCCTTGATCAGCTTCACCGCTCCGGAAGAGGTCCGGCTGCCTTTTGCATAGCTCTTAACGGCGACAAAATCAAAGGTCGCGTCCACGCTGACCGCACGCGCCAGGTCAGCGAGAAACGGAGCCGCGCCCTTGAGCACGCCGATCATGACCAGCTTTTCACCGGCCATATCTTTTGTAATCTGCGCTCCCATTTCGCGAATGCGCTCAGCGATCTGGTCACGCGTGTAAAGAACTTCCAAACGCTGCATGTTTGGGCTTTCGTAGGTGGTGGTTGCCATGAGGTCTAGTATCACCCGCGAGGCGGCGAGTAGGGAATAGTTTGCACGGCTGCCCGTCTATACCTTAAGAAGAGATGCTGCCTTACATTCACATCGGAATTCACTTTATTTTGCACTTTGGCGGTCGGTCGATTCCGATTGGGCCCTGGGATGTCCCAACCTTTGGCCTGATGCTCTGGGTGGCCACTGTCTGCGGCGCGCTGGTAATGCACTGGAGCTTTCGCCGCGCCCATGTCGTTGACCGCCAGGGCGAACCCGCCGATGCTCTGGGTATCGTCGCTCTCACGGTGGTTGCCGGGATTATCGGAGCCAAGCTCTGGCATGTCCTCGACTCGCCAGCGGAGTTTCGCGCCGACGGCTGGTCTGTGCTCTGGTCTACGGGCGGATTTGCCTGGTTCGGCGGACTCGTTGCCGGAATTCTGGCCTTGATTATTCAAGGGAAGCAGGTAGGCCTGAAGGCTCTCCGCATGCTCGATCTGGCGGCGCCCGCAGCCGCCATCGGTTATGCCATAGGCCGCATCGGCTGTCTGACCTCGGGCGATGGCGACTATGGCATCCCCAGCAATCTTCCCTGGGCGATGGGTTTTCCCAACGGAATTGATCCCACCGAGCCCGGCGTGCGAGTCCATCCCACACCGATCTATGAGCTGATTGCCGGACTGCTGATCGGCTGGTGGCTCTGGCGGCGCGGTGGCAAACGGCTCGGAACAGGTGAGATTCTCGGCGAATACCTGCTGCTCACCGGACTGGCCCGATTCCTGGTGGAGTTCATCCGGCGCAATCCGCACATTTTGTGGGGCATGTCCAACGCGCAGTTGGCCAGCCTCGGCTCGATGGCAGCCGGGCTGATCGTGATGTGGGTCGCCTCCAAGCGAACCAAGCCCGAGCCGGAAGAGCCGGCTGAGATGGCCAAGGCGGCTTAGCCAAATCCGGAAATTCACCTCAAATTATGAGGACTGTTTACGAGGGCTGTTGCGACCAGTCACAAGCGATTGCACGCTTCTCTTGAGCACTTTCCTCAGCCCATTCAAGCACCCGTGCCGTCCGCCAGGCATCGATTGCCAGCACGGGCGGTTCTGCCCTGCCTGAAATTGCATCGCGGACGCCTGCGTAGAAGCGGCGATAGTCCCCAGGAATCGACGGCACAGGTTGGACGGCCAACCCGTCGCCAGACACAACCGCCAGCGTGCCCCATGCGGATTCAGGCTCCTCACCCCATCCCTTATCTTCGATATGCGGATCTTCCTTCAGGCGTGCTTCCTGTGGATCCAGGCCGGTTTTTGCGAAGTTGCCTTCCGTTCCACGGACCAGATAACGCGAGCGTGGCAGCGACGCCAGGCAATTGGCCCCGAGGGTAGCAACCAGCCCGGAATAGTGCAGCCTGACGGTAAACGCGTCGTTCGAAACAGCGCCATCGCGCTCGCAGACAACTTCCCCGCTCACAGCCTCAGGCAAGCCGAAGAGCTGAAGAGCCTGATCAGCGAGGTGCGTACCGAGATCAAGAAGGATGCCGCCTCCAGCTCCGCCGCTTTCACGCCAGAGCTGCGTTCGCGGAAGCTGACGCCAGCGATCAAAAGTGGACTCAAGAGATACAACACGGCCAAGCTTTTGCTCAAGTAAAAGTTTGTGCAATGTCTGGAAGTCACTGTCCCATCGACGGTTATGAAACGGCACCAAATAATGTACCGACTTCTGTGCCTGCCTGATGAGAGAAGCAATCTCCGCCGAAGTGATCGCGACCGGTTTATCGGCGACTACATGACGCCCGGCCTCAAGAGCCTGCTGCGCAAGTGGAGCGTGGCTGGTGTTAGGCGTGGCTACGACAATAAGCTCAATGGATTCATCACCGAGCAAACCTTCGAGCGACGAATAGGTCGTGATCCCCGGATAGGTCTTCTCTGCCTCGCGCGTATTGCGTTCGACTACTGCAGCGAGTTCCAGGCCTTCGACAGCCGAAATCAAGGGCGCGTGGAAGACGCGCCCTGCAAGGCCAAAGCCGACCAGGCCTACTCGAATCATGGATAATTCTCCAATAAAATGTGTTATTTAAGCGAAATACTTCAACTCATTTCGAGATTAACATCAACTGTCCAATATGGTAGGAGAGATGACCGGTGCGGCTCATCAGGATCGCAAGCCGGTTGCGATGCGGCTCTTTGGCGAAGTCCTCTTCGGAAACAGTCGCATGACGTTCCAGCCATTCGGCAGGCGAGAGCTGTTCGAAGTGGACGTTCAGCTTTTCGTGGACAATCTTCCACGCCTGCCGCAGTTCGCCGATGGAAATCGGGTCGGCAACCGCCTTGTCCGCGCTATCAATGAAGGGTCCGCGGAGGTGGCCATAGCTCGGCTCACCGAGGCGGAGCTGGGGAATCATGGCGTCGTCGACTGCCACCAGATGACCCAGCAAATAGTAGGCGCGGTTTTTGCCCGGTGCAATTTCAGCCTGCATCTGCTCATCGCTGAGCGAATCGAAGAGTTTGCCGGCGCGTGCGGTCCATACATCCCAGGACTTAAGAGCGGTGGTCACAAAAATCTGCTGGCTGGTATCGGTCATGCAAGGAGTCCTTTGAAATCCAACAAAGCTGTCGATGCCCATTATCGCTCAGGCAAATGAAACGCGATCAGTGCCCTGCCGGAGCCTTCCCGCCTACCTTGAAACTACGCACAAAGAAGACCACGGGAACCATCGCCAGGGTGAGCCAGCCGATCACACGGAAGCAGTCCATAAAGCCTAGCAGGCGCGTCTGCTGCTCCAGCAGATTGTAGTAGTGCAGGTAGCTGGCGCGCAGCGCGTCGGCTTTCGAGTAGCCATGCGCCACGAGGTAATTCGCCGTTGCCCGGACTGACTCCTGCAGACCGCCTGAGGAAGCGGCAAGAGTGTCTCCAGTGCGGGACTGATGCAGATCCTGGCGTCGTTCGCTTAAAGCTGTGACCAGGGCAATGCCAAAACTGCCGCCCCAGTTGCGCGCCAGATTGGTCAGGCTTGATGCCCGGTTGTTCTGCTCCGGACGCAACTGCGAATACGCGATCACCGAGATCGGGACAAAGAAGAAGGCATAGCCCAGGCCTTGCAGCGCTCGAGCCCAGGCGTAATGGCTGTAGTCGGTCTGTAGGGTGAAGCTGCTGTACATCATCATCGACGCAAAGACAATGCTCAAGCTGAAGAGCAGCAGCGTCTTCGGATGGACCAGCCCGCGCTGGATCAGTTGCGCACCCACCGGCGCCAGCAGCGTAATCACGAAGGCTCCCGGCCCGAGGACCAGCCCCGCATCGATGGCGCGATACCCGTAGAGCGATTGCAGTATCTGCGGAATCATCGTCGTGGACGCAAAAAGGCCCACGCCGAAGACGAAATAGAAAGCCGAAGCGATGGCAAAGTTACGATTGGCCAGCAGGCGCAACTCGATGATGGGATCGGGGTGATTGAGTTCCCAGTAAACCGCGCCGGCCCACGCAGCGATCGAAATGACGAACATCCAGGTGATGATGGGGCTGCCGAACCAGTCGTCGATCTGTCCGCGATCCAGCACCAGCTCAAGCGTTGCCGAGCCGATGCCTACCAGCAAGATTCCAAAACTGTCGATCTTGAGCCCGCCTACAGCACGCAATGACTTGCGTTCAGCCTCGAAGGCCGGCGGATCGTGGACAAATCGGCTGGTGAGATAGAGCGAGAGTATGCCGATGGGAATGTTGATGAGAAAGACCCAGCGCCAGTTGTAATTGTCCGTGATCCACCCGCCGAGGACAGGACCGATGGCTGGCGCGGTGACAATGGCGACTGTATAGAGGGCGAAGGCGGAGGCGCGCTTGGCCGGCGAAAACGTGTCGACCAGAATCGCCTGTTCCACAGGAGCGAGACCGCCGCCGCCGATGCCCTGAAGGATACGGGCGATGAGCAGGATATTCAGGCTGGGTGCGATTCCGCAGCAGAACGACGTAATCGTGAAGAGCGCCACGCACGCCATGTAGTAGTTTTTGCGCCCGAAGACACGGCTGAAGAACGCGCTCATGGGCAGAATGACGGCGTTGGCAACCAGATATGTGGTGAGGATCCAGGTAACCTCGTCAAAGCTGCGGCCAAGCCCTCCGGCAATATAAGGCAGCGAGACGTTGGCGATGGAGGTGTCCAGCAGCTCCATGAATGTCGCCAGGGTCACGGTCAGCGCCACGATCCAGGGATTGATCTGAGGCCGGAGTTGTTGTGACGCCGCGGCCTTTGGAGTTTCGGACGGAGGGGATGCCGGAGCTATGGGTTCAGGGGCTTCGAGGACGGCAGATTGTGCCATGCTTCTCCTTCAGGCGAGCGCCACGTCTCCTATGAGACCGATCGGTCTCATAAAAAGATTCAAAAAACTGACCTGTGGACGGAGATGCGGAGGCAAATGAGACTTATGCCTGGGGCCGGCGGAGATGGGTTTCCACGTACTCGTCGAGATAGGTAAGGGTCTGTCGCAACGCTTGGTCGTTACGCTCGATGCGGCTGATGAGCATGGCGCCTTCGAGGTTGGCAATGATGTGGTTGGCGGTTGCCTGCACATCCACTCCGGCTCGAATGGTACCTGCCTGCGCGCCGTCTTCAAGAGTCGTACGCAGCATCGTCTGCCAATTGAGCAGGGCCTTGCGCACGCGGTCGCGGAGAACGGGATTGCCATTGTCCGAATCGACGGCAGTATTGAGAATAGGGCACCCGCCGGGCAGGCCAGTGCGTGTGACGAAGTTGGCAATGTGCTGTTTGAGGCGGTCGGCGTGATTGGAGATTTCGTCGAGATGTATGCGCCTCTTTGAGGAAGCGAATTTCCATGCGTAGTCAAAGGCCTCGGCGGCCAGCTCTTCCTTGCTTTCGAAATGGCGATAGATGCCGCCCTTTTCAAGGCCAGTAGCGGCCATGATGTCCTTGAGACAACACCCCTCATAACCGTGCTGGTTAAACAGAGGAGCGGCTGCGGCGATAATGCGTTGGCGGGTTAACTGCCCTTTGGACATATGCAGGCCTCCAAGGCGCATCTGTGAGACCAAACGGTCTCTATCATACACCCTGTCTCGAACGTCGTCTCCTGCAGTTCTCTTGTCGAATAGCTCAAGTGTGCGACGGCTCAGTTTCAATTTTTCTGCTGTTCACGAGCGATGCCGGCACATAGAGCACCAGTGCGGCACTCAAAAATAAAGAGAACGCCAAAAGATACATGCCTACCGTTGTCGAGTGCGTCGCGTTGCTGATCCAGCCCACCGCGTAGGGGCTGAAGAACCCGGCGACATTGCCGCCCAGATTGACAAATGCGATTGCCGCCGCCGCGGCGCTGCCACCAAGGAACGCCGTCGGCAGGTTCCAGAAAAGCGGCTGACTGGTGCTGATTCCAGCGGTGGCGATAGTGAGTCCAACTAGCGATAGCGCGGTATTCCCTGCCCCGAAGGTGCTGAGAATCAGCCCCACGCCTCCGATCGCCGTGAGGATCGCCAGATGCCAGCGGCGTTCTCCGCTGCGGTCCGAACTCCGGCTGGCGAAGTACATCGTTACGATTGCCGCTCCGTAAGGGATCATGGTCAGCAAGCCGATCTGCAATGGACGCTCAACGCCGGTCGCCCTGATGATCGAGGGCAGCCAGAACCCGATTCCATACAGCCCCATGACCGATGTAAAGGAAATGGCGCAGAGCAGCCAGACACGGCCATCGCGCAGTACGCTGAAGAAGGAAACGTGCTCGCGCTTGTGTCTTAATTCAGCAAGAATAGAACTTTCCAGCATCTGCTTTTCGTCTTCGCAGAGCCATCGCGCATTGCCTATCTTGTCGTCGATATATAGATAGAAAACCACACCCATCACCACCGCAGGCAGCCCTTCAAGGAGGAAAAGCCACTGCCATCCAGCCAGGTGCATCGAGTCTTGCAGAGACTGCATGATCCAGCCGGAGAGCGGCCCGCCAATCACGCCCGTAACCGGTTGCGCCACCATGAACAGCGCGATCATGCGCCCCCGCCGCTGCGCCGGATACCAGCAGGCAAGATAGTAGATGACACCCGGAAACATGCCTGCCTCAGCCACGCCCAGCAGGCAGCGCATGATGTAAAAGCTGTTTGGGCTCCTCACAAACAACATGCAAGCCGAGATAATGCCCCAGCTGACCATGATCCGGGCCAGCCATTTACGTGCTCCAACGCGGGCCAGCACCATATTGCTCGGCACCTCGGCGCAGCAATAGCCGACAAAGAAGATGCCCGCGCCCAGCCCATACGTAGCTTCGCTGAAACCGAGATCATGCAGCATCTGCAGCTTTGCAAAACCTACATTGACGCGGTCGAGGTACGCGATTACATAGGAGAGAAACAGGATTGGCATCAGCCGGCGCGTCACCCGGCCATAGACCGCATCTTCGACCAACTGGCGCTTTCCTGGACTCTCGACTCTCTCCACCATTTGCTGAAGGCGTCCTTCTGTCGAACCCATCTCACGAATCTGGCCACGTGCCGCCGCATGGAGAAGTGTACGCGACAGTCCTCGAGCGCGGCTCTCCGGCCAATTCCGATGACGGCAGCTTAAACTGGAGAGAAGACACAATCCGATTCGGGAGTTCCCTTGCATACCGCCACAGAAGAGCGCATTATCCGCCCCGCGAAAAACATCCTCGGCAGCCTCCGCCTGCCCGGCGACAAATCCATCAGCCATCGCTACGGAATGCTTGCCGCGTTCGCCGAAGGCACCTCGCGCTTCAGCAATTTTTCAACTGGTGCGGACTGCGCTTCGACTCTAGCCTGCATGAGCGCGCTGGGAGCCAAGGTGGAATACAAGGAGAAGGGCGTCGTTGAAGTTACCGGGATCGGCGGCAAAGTCAGGCAGCCTGCAAGCGCCCTTGACTGCGGCAACTCCGGCTCTACCATGCGCATGATCTCCGGCTTGCTGGCGGCTCAGCAAGGTGAATTCACCCTCATCGGCGACGAATCGCTTTCACGCCGTCCCATGCAGCGTATCCAAAAGCCCCTCGCAGCCATGGGCGCGCAGCTTACGCTGACTGAGGGCCATGCACCGATCCACATTCAGGGCAAGCAGCTTGAGGCGATCGACTACACCACCCCAGTGCCCAGCGCGCAGGTCAAGACATGCGTGCTGCTCGCGGGACTGCAAACTTCAGGTACAACTACAGTTCGCGAGAGCATTCGCACCCGCGATCACAGCGAACTCGCGCTGCGAGCCTTCGGAGTCAAAGTCGAACGCAATCTGGTTGAGGGGATGAACGTCGTTTCAATAACCGGGCCACAAACACTCAAAGCAATTGAAGCAACAGTCCCCGGCGACATCTCCTCTGCCGCATTCTTTCTCTGTGCCGCCGCCTTGTTTCCCGGCTCGCAGCTGTTGCTCGACGGGCTGGGCCTCAATCCGACACGCGCCACACTGCTGGATGTGTTGACTTCTCTTGGCGCGCAGATCAGCGTGCTGAATCTGGAAGACAAGCATTCGGAGCTGATCGGCACAGTCCAGATCACCTCGCCGGCGGAAGGTCTGGGCAGCACCTCCGTCACAGGTTCGCTCGCCGCGCAGTTGATTGACGAACTACCCGTACTGGCCGCGATAGCACCCTACACCCGCGGCGGTATCCGCATCCGTGACGCCAAGGAACTGCGCATCAAGGAGTCTGACCGCATCGCCCTCGTCGTGCAAAACCTGCGTGCCATGGGCGCTGAAGTCACAGAGCACGAAGACGGCATGGATGTTCCCGGCGGTCAGCAGTTGCACGGGGCAGAGATCGACTCAGGCGGCGATCACCGTATCGCCATGGCCTTCAGCGTCGCCGCGCTTCGCGCCTCGGGCGACACTCTCATCCGGGGTTCGGAATCGGCCGCAATCAGCTTCCCTGAATTTTTCGATCTGCTCGACTTCATCGCCGAACGCTAGCCGCATTTCAAGCAGACAACAGAAAAGCCCGGCACCCCAATTGGGCACCGGGCTTCTCAGTTCATGCGCCTCACTGCTGGGGCGGCGTTGTTGTCGAAGGCGAAGTTGAAGTGGTTGGTGGAACGGTAGGAGCGGCAGGCACCGACTGCTCCTGCTGTTTCTGCTGTTCCTGATTGGGCACCGTCGGCGGCTTGGTATCCTTCGCCTTCTCAATTCCCGGAATCACCGGAGCCGCGCCTACCGTACCGGTGGCCACGTCGCCAAGGCTGATGCCGTAGTGCTGCAGCGTTGTCGCCAGTAGCTGGTAGAGGCTGGCGCGCGCCTGGGCATAGGCCGCCCGGGCTGACGTGAGACTATTCTCCGCCGTAGCTAGATTTCGCGATTGCTGTAGCACCAATGCTGTCGTAGATGCTCCCAGATGCAGTTTCTTCTGCTCCGCGTCGAGGCTCTGCGCGTTGAACTTCTGCGAAGCCTCCGCCGCCAGCACCGCCGCACGATCGTTGGTCAACGCAAACTGCGCATTGATGATCTGCATGCGAATCTGCGTGTAGAGCTGCTCCAGCCGCAGTTGCGCCTGGCGATACTCCATCAGCGAACGAGCCTGCTCCGACTGAGCCGCGCGGTTGCGGATCGGAATCTGAATGTTGAAGCCGAGGCCCTTATCCGGAGAGGTGTTGTTGAAGGTGTTCTCCAGCGCTGTACCATAGCCGCCAGTGCTGACCGGGCATGTTCCAAAGATCGCGGGATCGCACTTCGGATTCGCAGTTCCAGCCAGGCCCGATCCGCCGATGTACCCATAGAGGTTCACCGTTGGCAGCAAAGCATTCTTCGCACCTCGAATCGAGATCTGATCATTCTTCAGTGTCAGGACAGCCTGCTCCAACTCCGGCCGTTGCTTGAAGGCCGTCTGAACCAGCTCTTCAACCGGCTGCTTTTCCTCCGGAAGCTCCTCGAGACTGATGCGATCGGTCGGAATCACGGACGCCGCCACCAGCGCCGGGTCGTTCAGGTTGCGTGCGATGGCCTGCTTGATAATCAGCTGCTGGTAGTTCAGGTTGCTTTGCGAAGCCACCAGCGCCTGCTTATCCGCAGCCACGGAAGAATCCGCGGTTACCACGTCGAGCGGAGCCATGGTGCCGATCTCCAGTTGCTTGCGATCGTCGGCGGCAACCTTGGTGCTCTGCTCAAGGGCCCGCTCCTTGGCCTGCAAATCTTCGTATGAGCTCACCAGGGACCAGTAAATATTCTCGATCTGGTTGACGGTGTAGAGAAGCTGCTGGCGAAAGGATGAATCCGTGATGCGGCGGTCGTTGATCGCTTGATAGATGAAGCGTTTGTTCACCCAGATGCCGGCGCCCTGCAACAGGGGCTGCGTCACCTTCAGTTGGAAGCTCGAATTGTATTGCGGGCTGTAGTTCGCGATGGCGTTGGTGGTCGTGGCATACGTATTATCAAAGGTGAACTGGACCGTAGTGCCCGGCGCAAAACCCTGGTTGTAGTTGAAGTTATAGGTATTGGTCTGCGACGTGCCGCCGGTAAAGAAGTTGGGCGACGGCGCGCTCTGGTGATCGAACTGGAGAGCTCCCCCCAGAACCGGGTCAAAATTCGGCGGAAGCGGTCCCGCGCCGTTGGTGGTAAGCGAAAGGCCGTTGGTGCCCGAGCCTGCGCCACCCGAGCCGACTGAGGTTCCACCCGGACCGCCACCGGTGGTGAGCGTCGAAGACGAACCACCCAGCGTGCCGGTCACCAGGCCTGAAGGAGCGCCCAGGAGCAGCGAGCCGGATTTCGCACGCAAAATGTCAGTGTCGGCAATATCCAGATCGTAGCGGGCAATGGCGATGTCGTAATTGTTCTCAAGCGCCAGGGCGATGGCATCGGAAAGGCTCAGGTAGATCTTGCCGTCCTTGACCAGATCGTTCAAGCGAACTGAATTCATGAAGCTGGCGTTGCCGATCTTGGTGGGCTTATATACATTGAGCGGATTTCCCAGGAGCGGTGCGTAGGGCTTGGAGAAATCCCGCTGCGAGGTGCGCAGGTTCAGAGGCTCGGTGGGTGTAGGCACCGGTGCCGTGGGCAGTCCCTGAAAAACCGGATCGCCTGCCTGCGGAGCTGCGGCCTGTTGGGCAAAAAGCTGCGCCGGCATCGCCGTCAGCAACGCCAGCGAAATCACACCTGCCGCACGTAAACGGCTCGCAATCGAAACGCCGTTGCCAGGTGTGCCGTCCCTATCCATCTTCATGTTTCTATAGTCATGATTCCCGTACAAATGCATGAAACCTCTCCACTCAATCGTTAGGGCGTGTGGGTTGCCACTCACAAGACACGCTGGCCAACTCGCCGGTCGCATTTTCTGGGCATCTGCGGTGCGATGCCGGTGCCGGTCGAATAGGCGTATTTTTGGTTACGGAATGGATACGCGATGAGGAAGGATTTCGTTCCCCAAGGGACCAGCCGAGCGCATACTCGTCCATCCGGCGAACCTCATCTGCCAACCCCGCTTGCCCGCTGGCCCGGATTCAGCTGGAAAGCTGAGTATATATTCCCAGCCGCGCGTTGCCATCCTTACTCATCAGGTCAGAGTCTGTCTCAGATGGAAGAAAATGTCATTCCGAGGAACCATAGGCGGTGAAGAACTCACATTCTATTTGCGTGAACTGAGACACTACTTAAGATCATCAGCAGAGCGCACGACCCAACCGATGCAGAACTGGAAACTTACCCTCGCTTACGACGGCACTTCCTTCCATGGGTGGCAGGTGCAGCCCGGCCTGCCGACCATTCAAGGCGAAGTACAGGCCGCGCTTCAGCGCATCCTGGGTAGCCACGGAGATGCGCCGCTGCCGCAGGGCTCGGGCCGCACCGACACAGGCGTCCATGCGCTGGGCCAGGTAGCGAGCTTCATGCTTGCCGCGCCCATTCCGGCAGAAAATCTGCTGCGAGCTCTCAATCGCACGCTGCCGGCTGCAATTCGAGTTCTGGAAGCCGTGCCGGTACCAGATCGATTCCATGCCCGCCACTCCGCGGTAGCCAAAACCTATGAATACCGCATCTTTCGCGGCGATCCGTGCAGTCCCTTTCTTGCTCCGTATGTCCATGCCTGCCGCTGGCCGCTGGAGATGGGCCTGCTTGCCCAAGCAGCCTCCGATGTTGTCGGAGAGCACGATTTCACTTCACTGGCCGCCAGCGACCCTGAATTGCAGCAACGGGAGTTACAAAGGCGGGAAGATGGCGGTGAGTCTGCCGGACCATCAACGGTGCGCACCATTTTTTCTTCAGGATGGCAGGAGCTGCCGGATGAGTTGCTGGTCTATCGTGTGCGAGGCAACGGCTTCCTGCATCACATGGTTCGCAACCTTGTAGGGACCATGCTGGAGATTGGGCGGAGCCAGTTCCCTGCTGGCTCCATGCCGGCGATTCTCTCCGCCCGCGCACGGTCTGCGGCGGGACCAACCGCGCCCGCCAAGGGTCTCTTTCTGCATTCGGTCGAATATCCCCCGGACAGCCTGTTATAAAGTTTGCGAGGACATTCCCCGTGCCCAATCCCGTTGTTCACTTTGAAATCGGTTGCCGCGATCGCGAGAAGACCGTCGCCTTTTACCAGAAGCTCTTCGACTGGACGATGCAACCGAATGACATCGCCACCGAGATCGTAACCGCGCCGGAACATCCGGTCACCGGCCACATCGTGAGTCTCGGCCATGAACCGCATCACTACACGCAGTTCTACGTCGAAGTGCAGGATCTTTCAGCGTCGCTGGAGAAGGCGGAATCGTTGGGCGGAAAGATCCTTGTTCCACCAATTCCGCGACCGAATGGCGGACGATTTGCGTGGTTCCGCGATCCGGAAGGCAATACGGTCGGCCTGATCGAAGCCTAGTCGCGAAGAGCGCGGGCCTTCACGGCCATAGTCGAGATTTTAGCCGCGGAGGGGCTATCCCCCCTGCTACCCTGAAATCTGTCCTATGGCCATGCTTGCCCGCAACTCGGCATTCTCGCGCGTGACCGCGCTCGCAGAGCAGCGCCCGCTGCATGAAGCTTTCCGCTGGCTGCATCTGCATGGGCAGCAGATGATGAGTTGGCAGGCTGAATTGGTGGCAACTCCGGGTCCGCCTTTTGGTGAAGAAAAACGTTCTCTGTGGATGGCCGAAAAGTTCCGCGAAGCTGGGCTTTGCGCGATTGAGATCGATTCAGTCGGCAACGTTTTTGGAGAGTGGCCAAACGAATCGGATGCAGGGCCGGTGATTCTGCTTTCGGCTCATCTGGATACAGTTTTTCCTGCGGATACGCCACTGGAGCCGGTTTTGAGCGGAGATCGGCTTGAGGCTCCCGGAGCCTGCGACAATGCGGCGGGAGTGATCGGGATGCTGGGCATTGCGCATGCCCTGGTTCAGAACTTCGGTAAGCCGCAGGCACTTGAGGGAGCGGCACTTATCTTTGCCGGCAATGTGGGCGAGGAGGGTGAAGGCGATCTGCGCGGGGTGCGCGAGATTTACCGGCACTCGAAGTACGCGGGCCGCATCGCGGCGCATATTGTGCTGGACGGCGCTGGGGCGGAAACGGCGGTGACGCAGGCGTTGGGCAGCAGACGCTACCAGGTCACGATCACCGGGCCAGGAGGGCATAGCTTTACCGACTCTGGAATCCCTAACCCTATTCTTATATTGGGTTTAGCATTGGTCAAAATGTCTGAGACACCGCTGGGTGCAACTCCGGACGAGCCCCGCACGACGATGAATGTGGGCACGATTCGCGGCGGAACCAGCGTCAATACCATTCCTGAGAGCGCTACGGCGGCGGTTGAATTCCGGTCGACGGATGTACGGCAACTGGTGCGGTTGGAGGTGGCTCTGCATCGCGCCGTGGAAGATACGGTGGAGACGTCTAACGCTGTAACTATCACAAAAGAAAAGCCCCATAACCGGATCAGCTTCCAGATTGAAAAGATTGGAGACCGGCCGGCGGCGGAACTTCCGGAGGATTCGCCACTGCTGGAGACGCTGCGCGCGGTGGATCGGCATCTGCGGCTGCATACCGATCCACGACTGGGATCTACGGATGCCAACATCCCTCTTTCGTTAGGGATACCCGCAGTTTCCCTGGGAGCGGGAGGGGTCGGCGGCGGGGCCCATACGCGGGCTGAATGGTATTCGGCGAAGAATCGTGAGCTTGGTTTGCGGAGGATTTTACTGCTGACGCTGGCGATGCTGGAGTGGGCCGGACACAGGGAAAAAAACCTGCAGGATTAGAGCCGCGCCGTGCGCACAAATTTGAAAAACGTGCTGAGTTTTTATAGTAATTTTCAGGAGCCGCAAGGTTTATTCCTCGTCCGGCGTAAGTTAATGCTGTGAACCCCCAAGGATAATGGCACGAAAGGGAAGAGTAATCATGCAGAGTCACGCGGTCAGCTTCTCATGCGTGGATTGACCCAGCGGTAGGCGATATCGGTAAGCAGGTTCACGAGAACGTAGGTGAGTCCGATGGCCAGCAGGCTGCCCTGGACAAGAGCGTAATCCCGGCCGGAGATGGCGGCGACAACCAGACGGCCGAGGCCGGGCCAACTGAAGAGGGTTTCAGTGACGATGGCCCCGGCGAGCAGGGCTCCAAATTGGAGGCCGACGACGGTGACGATGGGCACCAGGGCGTTGGGCAGGGCGTGACGGTAGACCACTGCTCTTTCCGAGAGGCCCTTGGCGCGGGCAGTGCGGATGTAGTCCTGATTGAGTTCTTCAAGCATGGCGGTGCGGACCATACGAGTGAGAATTGCCGCGAGCGAGGCGCCCATGGCGATGGAGGGCAGGACGAGGTAGGTCCAGCCATTTGCGGAGAAGAGGCCACCGGGACTGGCTCCGGAAACGGGCAGCCAGCCGAGGCCGATGGAGAAAACGAGAATCAGCACTGGACCGAGAGCGAAGGCGGGAAACGAGAGGCCGAAGAGGCTGACCAGGCTGAGGGTATGGTCCTGCCAGCGGGCGCGGCGGGTGGCGGCGAGGACGCCGGCGGGAACAGCGAGTACGAGACCGAGGATGAGGGCGGCGATGGTCAGTTCAATGGTGTAGGGATAGCGGGTGGAAATGAGATGGAGCACTGAATCATTGAGGCGGATGGAGCGGCCGAGGTCGCCGTGGAGGACGTCGCGCCAGTAGTGGAGATATTGGATGTGGAGCGGCTGGTCAAGTCCGTATTGATGGCGGAGGGCAGCGAGATCGGCGGTGGTTGCGCCTTCGCCGAGCATCTGCTGGACCGGGTCGCCGGGGACGAGATGGATGAGCAGAAAGACGAGCGAGACAACGACCCAGACTACGGGCAGGGTCAGGGCTACGCGGGTGAGGATGGACTTCATGGGTCAATTACAACGATAAAGTATTGGCGGAGCGTGCCCTAGAAGACCCGCAGGAGAGCAGTAACGCGCCAAAGACGAAGATCTGTCATTGGGGAACCTGCTGAAGCGAGATACGGGCATCCTGCGGTGCAGGGTGCTGTAGAATTGGCGCGGACTTCAAAGGCGGATCGATGATTTATTTGGTGGAACGTGAGATTGGATTTGATGCGGCTGAGATTGGCTTCCCTTCTGTGCTGGGATGCCGGGCGATTGTGACGGTGACCGCGGGCGGATTGTTCGGCTATCACCTGAACGGGAATTTGAGCGTCGCCAAGAGGAACTCGTATGTGAATTTTGTGAATGGGCACGCACAAGGAGGCGGGAAGCGGATGCTGTACGCAGCATCGACCGGCGCCGGACTACCGGCGGACTATGCCGAACTGCGGGCGATCGCGGCGGATTTTCATTATGCCGGGGACATCTACTGGGCGAACCTGAACACTCCTGGCTCTGCTTATGTCCATTACACCGGGATCAACCATGCCACGTGCGGTATTACGGCGCGCGCCTGGAGCGATGCGGCGGATAACATTCCAGCGAATAAGGGAGCGTATGCAGCGGGAGCCAATCGCGCGATTGCCAATGGCGTGGCCAACGCGCAGATGTTCACGAATGTGAGCACGGCGGGGTTGCGGGCGGTTTATCCGAACCGGATTTGAGCCCGGGGAGGATCGTTCTCTATAAGTTACTCAGCACAGGGGCGCGGCGGCGCTCTTTGGTTTTTTTCGGCAAGGTATCGGTTGCAGGCGGCAAGCTGTGGATTGCCGCGTGGCAAGGGTTATGTTGCCGCCTGGCAAGGCTTATGTTGACGCGTGGCAAGTTATGGATTGCCGGGTGGCAAGCTCCGGGTTGCCGGTGAGCGGGGGTTCGGCGGCGGCCGGAGGAAGTCTTATGAGCTGCTGAGACGATTATGCGCTTTTGCTCCGAAATTATCGGCAAAGGCTTGGCGAGAATTTCAGGTGCGTGCGGTTGTGACTCCCACCCATTCCGCAACAAACGCGGAATGGGTGGGGCACCCGGCTTCGTGGTGGTGCGGAAGGATGGGTGGGCCGCCGCCGGAAGGGACAATGACGACGCCTGGATGACCGAACGGCTTGACTTCGAGCTTTGGGTATTGCATGGTTTCACCATTACTTCCATTTTCGGAGTCAAATGACCGTAGATAGCTGTCCGAAGTGTGGCACGCTTTTCAATGCTGGCGCTGTTGTCTGTGAATCCTGCGAGGTTGTTGCGCCGCAGGAGTTACCGCCATTCTTTGCGGTCTCACTGCTCAAGTTTGCCGTGATGTCGTTTTTCACTCTAGGGCTATACGACCTTTATTGGTTCTATCGGAACTGGCAGCGGATTCGGGTACGACAACAGCGGAATATCAAGCCTTCTTTGCGGACCATGTTCGTGCTGATCTATTGCTATCCGTGTTTTCGTGAGATACGGAAGACCGGGTTACAGATTGTCTCCGGCAGCGCCCCACCGATGGGGCTGCTTGCGGCTGGATGGACTGTGATGTACCTTGCCTTCCAATTGCCTAAGCCGGGATGGCTGATCGCTATTTTCAGCTGGATGTTTATGGTGCCTGTGCAAGCCTATGCGAACCAGATCAATCTGGAGGCTGTGCCCGGGCACGACAAGAACTCTCGATTTACGGCTTGGAACTGGGTTGGGATTTGTGTTGGCGGTCTTGTGATTTTGCTGAATCTGTTGCTTGTTAACGGGGCGGTGGAGCGTGGATGAGGCATGTGTGCATAGGTCGGGCTTTCAGCCCTCGGATTCTTTCTTGGATCTAGACCCAGGGCGATGCCCTGGGCTGGGATGATGCGCGCCTTTGGCGCTGGTTCGTGCTGCGCACGAATTTGGTCCCCGGTCTCAGAGGCGAGACCGGGGGCACCCAGATTCTTTTCGAATCAGACCGGGGCCACCCGCCCAGCCGTCAGAGATCAGGGTCGGAGAATGGAGGCCGGTTTTGGTCTTTGGTGGTGTGGGCGGTTGTGACTCCCACCCATTCCGCAAAGAACGCGGAATGGATGGGGCACCCGGCTTCGTGGTGGTGCGAACGAATGGGTGGGCCACCCGCCTAATTTGACAAACACTTTAAAGGAGGGATCGGTGAATTCTGATATCACACAAGCCATCACTGGCAATAAAGCCGATGTAGTCATGCAATGGCTTACATGGGCCGATAAAGATTACGTTGCCGCAAGACGTCTACTGCTGGAAGGACTGCTTGTACAGGGCACATCGTTAGCTAATACAGCTATTGAGAAGTATCTTAAAGCTATTCTCACTGTTCACGACCAAACAGTTGTGCGCATTCATGATCCACTCAAACTTTATCAATCTCTACCTATAAGCGACAGTCTTCAATTAGATATTTCATTTTTAACGCTGCTCGGCAAAGCTTATAAAATGCGCTATCCAGATGATTTGCCATTCGGCTACAATATTTCGTTATGTCAATTCTTACTTCTCCACGCGTTAGATGAAAGCATCGCAAAAATTACAGCTAAATTTGATTGGAAAACGCGCGACGGGAATAGCGCCGTGCGCCTGCTCAACGCTCTTATCAACGACAAAGATCCGAACGCAACCCTGCATAACGTCGCTCTAGGCGCGATTTCGAAAGATGAACTATTTGCGTTACCAAGTAAGGTCTATGAAAACCGTCGCTTGAACAACGGTGCATGGATGGAAATCGATTACGTCACAGCAACAATCGAAAATGAAAGTTTTGACCATGAGGGTTTCGTACAAATTAATGATAGGCAGTTTAATCTATCCCATCTGCCTTTGGGCCAACAGCCCTCCTAATCAGGAATGATAGGCGGAGCGGTTTGACTGCCGTTGATGGGGCGGGTGTATGATTTGGCGCTTGCGGGGGTGTGCGTGCTTCTCTCCGCGTGAGGTGACATTATGGCTACTTTGACTTCTTTGCAGCCTGGGGTGCTGGGCGGTGGGCGGCATGGTTTTCGTGCGCGGTATGGCAACTATATTGGCGGGGAGTGGGTGGCTCCGCTGTCGGGTCAATACTTTGAAAACATTACGCCGGTGACGGGGAAGGCTTTCTGCGAGATTCCGCGCTCGAATGCGCAGGATGTGGAGCGGGCGCTGGATGCGGCGCACGCGGCGAAGGATGCGTGGGGCAAGACTTCGGCGGCGGAGCGGGCGAATATTCTGAACGCGATTGCGCAGCGGATGCAGGACAATCTGGAGCTGCTGGCCGAGGCGGAGACGTGGGATAACGGCAAGCCGATTCGCGAGACGCGGGCGGCGGATATGCCGCTGGCGATTGACCACTTCCGCTACTTTGCCGGGGCGATAAGGGCGCAGGAGGGCGGGATCAGCGAGATTGACCATGACACGGTGGCGTACCACTTTCATGAGCCGCTGGGCGTGGTGGGGCAGATCATTCCGTGGAATTTTCCGATCCTGATGGCGACGTGGAAGCTGGCTCCGGCGCTAGCGGCGGGTAACTGCGTGGTGCTGAAGCCGGCGGAGCAGACTCCGGCGAGTATCCTGGTTTGGGCGGAGTTAGTGGGTGACTTACTGCCTGCGGGTGTGTTGAACATCGTGAATGGATTTGGGCTGGAGGCGGGCAAGCCGCTGGCTTCTTCTTCGAGGATCGCCAAGATTGCGTTTACGGGCGAGACGACGACGGGGCGGCTGATTATGCAGTATGCCTCGCAGAATCTTATCCCTGTAACTCTGGAGTTAGGCGGTAAGTCTCCGAATATCTTCTTTGAGGATGTGGTGCGGGAGGATGACGACTTCTTCGACAAGGCCCTGGAGGGCTTTACGATGTTTGCGCTGAACCAGGGCGAGGTGTGTACGTGTCCGAGCCGGGCGCTGGTGCAGGAGTCAATCTACGACCGGTTTATGGAGCGGGCGCTGAAGAGAGTGGCGGCGGTGAAGCAGGGGAATCCGCTGGAGGGCTCGACGATGATTGGCGCGCAGGCTTCGAGCGAGCAGTTGGAGAAGATTCTGAGCTATCTGGATATCGGTCGGCAGGAGGGTGCGAAGGTGCTGGCCGGCGGCGAGAGAGCGAAGATGGAAGGCGATCTTGAAGGTGGGTACTATGTGCAGCCGACGGTGTTTGAGGGGCACAACAAGATGAGGATCTTCCAGGAGGAGATCTTTGGGCCGGTGGTGAGTGTGACGACCTTCAAGACGGAAGCGGATGCGCTGGCGATTGCCAACGACACCCTGTATGGGCTGGGCGCGGGTGTCTGGAGCCGCGATGCCAATACCTGCTATCGCATGGGACGGGCGATCCAGGCTGGGCGGGTGTGGACGAACTGCTATCACGCGTATCCGGCTCATGCGGCGTTTGGCGGGTACAAGCAGAGCGGCATCGGGCGCGAGAATCACAAGATGATGCTGGATCACTATCAGCAGACGAAGAATATGCTGGTGAGTTATAGCCCGAAAAAGCTTGGCTTTTTCTAGCCACCCCACGAACGAAGACCTGTTCGCGGGGACCCCGGCGGCAGGGAACAGGGATCAGGGAACAGAAAAAGCAAAGGCCCCACATTCATTGTTATGAGTGTGGGAGCTTTTGTTTTAGGCGGAGGCCAGGGCGGTTGATTGGATGGTGCGCGCTACATTGGCTACGCGTTCGTAGGAGTCCAGGCGGTCCTGGTGGTCCCAGGTGTCGGTTACGGCGATGATTTCGTCGGCCTGGGTTTCGCGGATGAGGCGTTCGAGGCCGGATTTTATGGTGGCTTCGGAGCCTACGATGGCTGCGCCCAGGCGGGCTGCTACGGCTTCGCGTTCGGCGGGGTTCCAGAGCTGGTCAAGCTCGTTGGGATCGACGGGCGGGAGGGATTCTACAGGCTGGTTGCGGATGAGCCGGAGGAAGCGTTGCTGCGGAGTGGTGAAGAGGCGCTGGGCTGCTGCGTCGGTTTCGGCGGCGATGATGGGGACGCCTATCATGAGATGCGGCTGGCTCAGGGTCGCGCTGGGGCGGAAGTTGCGGCGATAGAGTTCTGAGGCCGCGTAGAGGTATTGCGGGGCGAAGTGCGAGGCGAAGGCGAAGGGCAGTCCTTTAGAGGCGGCTAGCATGGCGGAGAAGGTGCTCGATCCCAAGAGCGTGATGGGGACGTTGCTTCCCTGCCCTGGATAGGCGTGGACGCGCTGGCCGGGTTTGGCGGGGCCGAGATAGGTTTGCAGCTCTTCAAGCAGGGCTGGGAAGTCGTCGCCGTTCTGGGCGAGGTCGCGACGGAGGGCCTGCATGGTGGCGAAGTCTCCGCCGGGTGCGCGGCCGAGGCCTAGGTCGATGCGGCCGGGATAGATGGCTTCGAGCGTGCCGAACTGTTCTGCGACAACGAGAGGCGCGTGGTTGGGCAGCATAACGCCGCCGCTGCCGATGCGCATGGTTTTGGTGGCTGCGGCTACGTGGCCGATGAGGACGGCGGTGGCGGAGCAGGCGAGGCCGGCGATGGAGTGATGTTCGGCGAGCCAGTAGCGGGTGTAGCCGAGCTTTTCAGTGTGCTGGGCAAGATCGATAGAGCGGGCGATGGCTTCGCCGGCTGGCTCGCTGGGCTTCATGCCGACCAGGTCGAGTACGGAGACGGGGAGGCCGGAGGCGGAACGGTCACGGGCGGGGAGCGTGGGGCTCTTCATGCTGATTGGATGTGCGGGCTGCCCTTGTGGATGCGGATGGTTCAGATCGGGCGTTGATGCCTGGCGCTTAGGCCAGGCGGAGTTCCAGGGATATGATCGAGCGCGGCGGAAGGGTGATGGCGCTGCCGTTGCCGTGGATTGAAACGGCGAGGGGTGCGGGCTGGACTTCTGTGGGGTGGTCGAAGGTGTTGCCGGCAGCCATGTTGGCGTGGGTGAGGATGGTTCCCTTGCCTTCAACGATGTCGCCGGCGGTGAGGCGGAGTTTCGCGGTCAATGGTGCGTCGAGCGAGGGGTTGGTGAGGGTGACGGTGAGGGTCTTGCCCTGGATGGAGGCTGAGCCGGAGACGGCGGGCATGGTGGCGGAGGCGCCGGTGCGCGAGGGGACTTTGAGATCTTCGCAGTGGATGCGAAGTTGGGCCTGCTGCGCGCCCATGTGCGGGCGGTACATCTCGAAGACGGAGTAGACGGGAGTGCGGACGTACTGGTCGCCTTTGGCGAGGAAGAGTGAGTGGATGCAGTTGATGGTCTGGGCGACGTTGGCCATGGCGATTTTGTCGGCGTGGCGGTTGAAGATGTCGAGGGTGAGCGCTGTATGGAGTGCGTCGCGCAGGGTGAGCGGCTGGCTGAGGAGATAGTTGGGCGCTATTTCTTCGCCGACGCGATACCAGACGCCCCATTCGTCCACCACTAGCCTGGTGTGGTGCTCTGGATCGTATTTGGACATGATGGCCCAGTGCTGCTCGATGACGGATTCGATGCGGGCGCCTTCGCGGAGGACGTCGAACCAGCCGCGGGCGTCGAAGGTGGCGACGCGCTCCTCGGTTTTGCGGAAGTCGGTGTAGTAGTGAATGGAGAGGCCGTCGACGTGGGAACGATGGCCGCCGGTGGTCATGGATTCAAAGAAGGACCGGGTCCAGTCGAGGTCGAGGTCTTTGGCGTGTCCGCGCGGACCTACGGCGACGAGGATGGGCTTGGGTTCGTAGGCTGGGAATTGGGTGACGAAGCGGCGATAGAGGTTGGCGTAGTCGGCGGGATTCATGTCTCCGCCGCAGCCCCAGGATTCATTGCCGACGCCCCACCACTTCACCGCGAAGGGATCTTTATCGCCGTTGGCGGCACGCTCATCGGCGAGAGACAGAGTGCCGGCGGGGGCGTTGCAGTAAGAGACCCAGTCGTGGAATTCGCCGGGGGAGCCGGAGTTCATATTGGCGGCGAGGTAGGGCTCCGCGCCGGTGAGGCGGCAGAGGCGCATGAACTCGTGAATGCCGAAGGCGTTGGGCTCGGTGTGATCGTAGCCGGCGGGCATGCTGGCTTGCCAGTAGTTGTAGGTGCGAGGGCGATGGGCGCCGATGCCGTCGCGCCAATGATAGCCGTCGGCGAAGCAGCCGCCGGGCCAACGCAGATTCGGCGCACGGAGGTTCTTCATGTCGTCGACGAACTGCTTGCGGATGCCGTTGATGTTGGCGATCTTGGAGTTGGCGCCGACCCAGACGCCGTCGTAGATGACTCCGCCGAGATGTTCGATGAAATGGCCGTAGAGATGAGGGCTTATGACGGGGCCTGCTGGCTGCGGCGTGATTTCGATGGCGGCGTCGGCGGCGAAGGCAGAGCGGGAGCTGGTGAGGAGGGCGGCGGAGGTGCAGGCTGTGGCGTGAAGAAAAGAGCGGCGATCCATAGGGAGGTTTATAGCGTATTGGAGGCACGGCTGGGAAATCGTTTTCCGGGATGGATTGGAATTGGAGTTCGCTATATACCCATTTCCAGATTGCCAGTCAATCATCAACAAATCCGAAATCGGATTTCATTCGCAAGCCTTCGCCAGGGTTTACTAAGTGCATTGCCGATTTTGCCTCAACTGCGCAATCCTAGTCCGAGTGAAGGACTGCAATCAGGTTTGTGCGGGCCGCCTGCGAGGCCGGAATCGCGCTCGCCAACAGCGCGACAGTCGTCATCAACACCCATGCCATCGAGAATGAGATCGGGTCGTGGGGCGTGACGCCGACAAGCATACTTGCGAGAAGCTTGCTCAAGAGAAGAGCCGCCGCCAATCCAAGGACCCCACCCAGCGCGATTAGCCGGGCCGCCTCCGTCACGACGAGACGAAGCAAGCCGCTTCGTGAAGAGCCAAGAGCAAGGCGGATGCCCATCTCGTGCGCACGTTGTGTCACCGAGTAGGCGAAGACCCCATAGATCCCAACGGCGGAGAGAACGACTGCAAGCATCGCGAAGCAGACGTTGAGCAGCATGATGAGCCTTCGCGACGCCATGAGGTCAGAAACTCGCTGATCCATAGTCTCGATATCGAACACTGGCTGCAGTGCATCGACGGCAGTCACAGCATGGCGCATCGCATTCGCCAACAGTGCCGGGTTCCCCCCTGTGCGCAATACAAGCCTCAGCCTGTAGATGGAATCCACCTGGGTTATTGGTAGAAAAACTTCGGGCCCGGGATCTTGTTCAAGACTCCCATGCCGAACGTTATCGACGACGCCGACGATGGTCATCGTTTTGAACTGGTTATCGTGAGATCCGCCATTCGTTTTGAAGCGCTTTCCGAGGGCTTCTCCCGCCAAGAGGCGTTTGGCAAAAGCCGAATTCACGATAGCGACACGAGGCGCAGTCGTATTGTCCACCGAATTGAAAGCTCGACCAGCGAGGATGGGCGTCCCCACAGCGCGAAAGTATTCCGGCGTGATGTCGGTTATGATCGCGATCGGCAGATGTTCTCCCCGAACACTTGGCACTCCGTCATACGCGATCGAAGCGTGACCCGCGTCGTTGTCGAGTGGCAGCGCAGTGGCGAGAGCCGCAACCTTCACGCCAGGGAGTGCCTTGAGCCGAAGAAGGAGTTGATCGGCAAAATTCAGGTACTGTTCTTTGGACCAAGCTGTGCTGGGGCCTTTGAGAGACTCGACTCCACCGCGAAGAGAGATGGTGCCGATCAGCGTATCGCTCGCGTCAAATCCCGAATCGTAGCTCATGACGCGCACAAAGCTACGCACCAGTAGACCAGCACCGGCAAGCAGAACTAATGCCATCCCGACCTCGATCACAAGCAGGCTGTTCTGGAAAAACCGCTGCTCGCGGCCTGAACTCATACGGCTACCGGTCGATGTCAGGGCAGTTCTCAGATTCGTGCGCGATCCGTTGATGGCCGGAGCCAATCCAGAAGTTAGGGTCGTCGCCACGGCCAGACCCACTGTGAACGCCAGCACCCAACCATCGATTTGAATTGTCGCGCTCAGTTTGCCGAACGGCAGACGCAACACCTGGGTGATCCGTGACGGCATTTGAGAGCCGTCGAACGTCGCCGCATGCCTGATAAGAAAAGTAACGACGGATGCGATTGCCAGACCCAGCACTGCGGCCACCGAGGAAAGAATCAGGCTTTCCACAATGAACTGTCGAATGAGCCGTATGCGTGAAGCTCCCAGGGCGCCGCGCACCGCGGTTTCATGTTTCCTCGATACCGCTCGGGCAAGTTGCAGATTTGCGACGTTCGCGCAGCCGATCAACAACACAGCCGCTACGCAGGCGAACAGGATGTATAAGGGTTTGCTGTCATCGCCGGTGAGGTGTCGTTGCAGCGGCTCAATGGTGATCCGGCGGCTCTTCGCCCACGAATCCAGAAAGGGTGGATAATCTTTGGCGCGAAGCTGGATAAAGGCCTGCATCTCGGCCTGGGCCTGCCCGGCTGTGACGCCCGGACGAAGGCGCGCAATTGTTTGTATTCCCCATGCCTGGGTATCGGGAGTAAAAGCAGTCGTCCTTTCCAGGACGGCAGATCCATAAATGTCAGGCTCAAGATAGAGACCGGGGAAGCTGAAATGGCGCGGTACAACACCGATGACTGTGAATTCGGCCTCGTCCAGATGGATAGACTTCCCCACAATCTTTGGATCGGCATTGAACTTGTTTCTCCATAAGTGATCGCTTAACAACAGAACGTTCGGGGAGCCTCCCCAGTCCTCATCGGGATTGAAGTTGCGGCCGAGCGCCGGGATCACCCCCAAGACAGGAAAGAAGTTTGCCGTGACGGCAGCCCGCGTAACTCGCATTGGGTCTCCGATGCCGGTCATGGTGTCGTCGGAATAAGTGTGGAATCCAGCGAGCTGCTGGAAAGATCGAGTTCCAGTCCGCATCGCGACAAAATCCGGATCAATGATCGGAGCTGAATGCGAATCCGACACACTCATGATCTGGTTGGCGTTCGGATATGGAAGCGGCTTCAATAGGAGTGCATAGACCGCTGAAAAGATAGCCGTCGTCGCACCGATTGACAGGCCCATAGTGACCAAAACTGTCAGCGTGAACCCTGGGTTGCGGCGCAGCTGGCGCAGGGCATAGCGCACCTCTTGAGAGACATTGGACATGTTAGGCTGCCTTGGTTGAAATCTTTACTCCTACTTCGTAACCAGTAAGGACGATGAACGTGCATGCTACGCTCACCTCATTGGGCAATCATCCGGGTCCGATGGCCGGTCGGTTTATGAGTTCAGGCCAACGCGCCAATTGAACCGCAAGGCAAACGCTCTTCTGTATTCCGGGTGAATCGTCAGCGATCCGGGACCGACCTACTTCCCTGAATGCCTGTAAAGAACAAGTGTTGTGCTAGCGTGCTACGCTTTGGCCCTGGAGAGATGAGCGATTGCAGGTGAGGTGAAGCTATGCAGACTGGCGAGCAGAATCGCGAGAGTACAAATGTGGATGTTCCGCGGCAGGTGCTGGCGACCGAGGCAGCGGTAGAGTTGATGGCGACGCTGCATGCCAAGCATGGCGAGCTGATGTTTCACCAGTCGGGCGGGTGCTGCGATGGGAGCTCGCCGATGTGTTATCCGCGCGGGGAGTTTATGACGGGCGACTCGGATGTGCTGCTGGGGGATGTGGCGGGCGTTCCCTTTTATATGAGCAAGAGCCAGTTCGAGTACTGGAAGCATACGCAGCTGATTTTGGATGTGGTGCCGGGGCGGGGCGGGATGTTTTCGCTGGAAGGGCCGGAGGGTGTGCGGTTCTTGATTCGCTCGCGCATATTTACGGATGAGGAGATTGCCGCGCTGCGGGCCGCCGGGCGGATTTGAATCCAATAGAAATTTCTTTTCAGATACACTGAGGCGGGCTTTGGCGCGCGGACGTTGCGGCGTGAAAATCTGTGTTCGGGGTGTTCCTTTGCATATAAGTGGGATGAAGAGGCTGGCGGCCTGCTGTCTGGGATTTGTAGTGCTGGGCTGCGGAGTGGAAGCTGAGGCGCAGATGCAGTCAGACGGCGCACCTGCGCGGGCGAGGTGGACAGCGCAGTGGATCAGTCATCCTACGGCTCCGCTGCGCGAGCCGATTACGCTGCACTTCAAAAAGACGATCGAAGTGGCCGCAGTGCCGGCGCACTATGTGGTGCATGTGAGCGCGGATAACCGGTTTGTGCTGTATGTGAACGGGCAGCGCGTGGGCGATGGGCCGGCGCGCGGTGATTTGACGCACTGGCGGTATGAGACGTTCGATCTGGCTCCGATGCTGAAGGCGGGGACGAATGTGCTGGCGGCGGCGGTGTGGAACTTTGGCGTGTATGCTCCGGTGGCGCAGGTGAGCGACCGCACGGCGTTTCTGCTGCAGGGCGATACGGACGCGGAGAAGGCGGTGAACACGGATAACGAGTGGATGGTGGAGGTGGAGCCGGGGCAGGTTCCGCTGCCGCGCAAAGATGATGGATTTTATGTCTATATGGCGATGGGACCGGGCGAGACGCTGCATGCGGCGCAGTATGACTGGGAGTGGATGACGGCTGCGGACGGCGAGCGATGGGTTCACGCCGGGCCGGCGCTGCGGGAGAATATCTTTCCGAATGCGGGGATTGCTGCTTCACGCGGGGTGACTGCGGATGTGCCATGGGCGCTGATTCCCGATCCGCTGCCGCACATGGCATATACCAGCGAAGATCCGGGGCATGTGGTGCGTAGCGACGTTGAGTCTGCGAAGAGTTTTCCGGCGCAGGCGGTTACCGTGGCAGCGCATAGCCATGCGCATATCATGCTGGATCGCGCTGAATTGACGACTGCATATCCGAAGCTGTTGTTCTCGGGCGGCAAGGGATCGCACGTGATTCTGACTTACTCTGAGGCTCTGTACGACAAGGAGAAGCACAAGGGCAATCGCAACGAGGTTGGGGACCGGCAGGCGCTTGGGTTGATGGACGATATCTTTCCGGATGGCGGGGCAAAGCGGGTCTTTGAGACTTTGTGGTGGAGGACTTGGCGGTATCTGGACATCAACGTGGAGACGGGCGATGAGGCGCTGACGCTGGATGGGCTGGAGGCGCATTACACCGCGTATCCGTTTGATGTGAAGGCGACGTTTACTGCGAGTGATCCGGACCTAGAAAAGATATTCAAGATCGGCTGGCACACGGCGCAGCTGGATGCGCATGAGACTTACATGGATACGCCGTACTACGAGCAGTTGCAGTATTCGGGAGATACGCGGCTGCAGGCGATGATTACTTACGCTGTTACCGGCACGGACTTATTGCCGCGGCAGGCGATTGAGGCGCTGAACGACTCGCGCATTCCGGCGGGGATAACAGCGAGCCGGTATCCCGAGGCGCTGCCGCAGTATATTCCGCCGTTTTCGCTGTTATGGATTGGGATGCTGCATGATAACTACATGTATCGTCCGGATACCACGTTTGTGAAGGAGATCTTGCCGGGAACGCGGACGGTGCTGGACTGGTTTGCGAGTTATCAGCATGAGGATGGCGTGTTGGGCAAGCTGCCGTGGTGGAGTTTTATCGACTGGGTAGAAACCGAGACCAAGCGCGACTTCCCTTCTTACAATACGAAGAACGAAAGCTGCCTGACGACGATGCAGTATATCGGCGCATTGGAGGACGCGATCGAGATGGAGAAGGCGGTGGGTTCTCCGCAGCAGGTGGCGACAGATGCGGTGCGTCTGGAACGCGCGAAGAAGGGCGTGGTGGCGCAGTGCTGGGATGCTTCAAAACAGTTGTTTGCGGACAATGCGGCGAAGGACATGTACAGCGAGCATGCGAATATGCTGGCGGTGCTGTATGACGTGGTGGCCAAGAAGGATCAGCAGGCGATTATGAAGCGGGTGGTGGCGCGTCGCGTGGATGGGTCAGACGGGACGAAGCCAGTTGGTGATCCTCCGCTGATTGGGGCGAGCTTCTATTTCCGCTATTACCTGGCGCGGGCGCTGGATCATGCGGGGATGGCGGATGAGTATTTGAAGACGCTGGGCGACTGGCATGGATTTTTGAAGATGGGCTTTACGACGTGGCCGGAGCAGCCGGGCGATACGCGATCGGATAGCCATGCGTGGACGGCGCATCCGACGTATGACTTACTAACGCTGGTGGCGGGAATTGAACCGGCTAGTCCGGGGTTCAAAACGGTGCGGATCGCTCCGCATCTGGGGGATTTGACGAGCGTGGAGGCGAGTTACCCGCACTTAGCAGGAATACTTCATGTGAAGTATGCGGTGAGCGGCGGCGCGCTGCATGCTGAGGTGGAGTTACCGGATGGACTTACAGGCGAGTTTATCTGGAAGGGCAAGACTACTGCGCTCAAGGGTGGGAAGGTGACGCTGGATTTGAAGTAAAAATGTGAAAGTCGGGCACACTCTGAAACGACGCCTGCTGCTCAGTCACTATTGGAGAAAGGAGATGCTCTATGCCGTGCTTTTTTTTCTCTGGTAAGAGATTCATCAAAGTCACTCGCGATGAGACAGAGCCGGGCGAGGTTCTGCTTGGATATCCGAACCCGATTTCGTTCTGGAAGTGGGGTTCGTTTGGCGAGAACGGCATTGACGCGGCGCTCTATAGCGGGTCGAAGGACTACTTCTTCGCCGGCAAGCACTTTATTCGCGTGACTCGCGGGGACAATGGCTCTGGGACTGTGGATCCTGGGTATCCCAAGCCGATTTCGGCTTGGGGATGGGGAAGCTTTGGCGCAAATGGCATTGATGCGGCGCTCTATAGCGGGTCAAAGACCTACTTTTTCTCGGGGCGGCAATTCATCCGCGTGACGCGCGGCGATGTCGGCGCAGGAACGATAGATGCCGGATATCCGAAGCCGATCACGGACTGGGGCTGGGGCAGCTTTGGCGCGAACGGCATTGACGCGGCTCTGAACAGCGGACCAGTGGATTATTTCTTTTCGGGCAATGAGTACATTCGCGTGACGCGCGGCGACACAGGGGCGGGCACGATCGATGCGGGATATCCGGCTCCTATCAGTCGCTGGGGCTGGGGTACGTTTGGTGCGAATGGCATTGATGCTGCGCTGTTCAGCGGTGTGGATACTATTCCGGGCCACCCGGTGTCAGCTCCAGACTCGGGTTTGGGGAGTAACTCGAATTACATCCTATACAGCGACTGCGAGTCTCTGGCGGATGTGACGGTGACGATCAATGTCACGGATGCGATTGTGGCGAAGTCTTCTTCGGGTTCGACGAAGGGATTTGGTTTTCAATTGAATGCTTATTCACCGCCGTATCAGAAGAGTGCGTGGCAGCAGTACATTATCGCGCTGTTTGGCAACCAGCTTATCGGCGCAGTGAATAATTATCCGGTGTCGGGGAAGTATCTGATTCTGGATTCGTTTAACTTGCATACGCTGGACAGCAACAAGATTCCAGCTGGATATCAACTGAAGATCGGGCTGCAGACGGGCCATGACGAAAATGTTGTCGGTGCTGTGTATACGGTGATCGATAACCATGGACATGTGCTGGCGAACAAGACACTCTCGCTGATAGAAATCTCCGGCGTAACGACTGCCGACCTTGCGCCGATTGTGGCGTTTGAGTTGAACCTGGTGGGTCCGGTGGCGAGTGAGAGCTCGGTGTTGTCTTCAGGGTCAGGGCGGATCGTGTATCAGGCGGCGAATGCCTTATCGGTATTGAACAAAGAACCCGATTGCACGGAGAGCGGATACACGACGGCAGAGAAAGCGAACAGCGTGTACGGCAAGCTGAACTTTGGGCCGAGCCTTGGGTTCTCACAGACCTTCGGTATCACCAGTGAGGCGGCGATGATCAGCAAGAAGGGCAAGGCACGTCCTGGCGTGATAATTCCAGTGCCGGAGAAGTAGCTACGGCTGAGGCTGGAGAAGAAGCATTTCGGCAGGACGATCATTGACCTGCCGAAAATGCTTTTGCTCACGGTGTTTTCATCTTGTCGAAGCATAAGGACACCTGCGATTATCTTTGCGTCGAAAGCAGTTCAAATCTGGTTCGAGGTAAGCGGATGCGTTTGAGAATTGCATGCATATTGGCTGCGATGAGCACGAGCGCTTTAGTGGCGCAGGCTCCGCCGGTCAAGATGGGGCTTTGGGAAAAGACGACTTCGATCACGGGCGGCCCCACAGGCTCGACGACGATGAAGTCAAAGAGCTGCGTGACACCCGAAGCATGGAAAGAGATGGCGGGCGCCGCATCGAGGCAGCAGCCTAACTGCACGACGAATTTTACGAAGACATCGAACGGGTACAGCTTTACGGCAAGCTGCACGATGCCCCATAGCACGATCGTGTCCAAAGGCACTTCAACGATTCAGGACTCGGAGCATATCATCGCTGAGTCACACTCGACTACGACCAGAGATGGGAAGGCTCGTGAGATGGAGATACACTCGACGAGTCACTTTTTGAGCGCGAGCTGCGGGGATGTGAAGCCGGGCTCCCCTGAGATCGAGCAGTAGAAACTATCTGCTTTGCCGATGACCTTCGAGGGCCGGACGAGCTGGCCTTCTGCTAACAGTTTCTGCGGCAGAGAAGGCCGTGATAAGGTCCCCGTAGCGGATTTTTCTGCCAGAGAGAGACCGATGCGGAGACGGACATTTGTGAGCATGGCTACGGGCGCGGCAATCGCCTTCGCCGTGAAACCTGGAGTGCTTGCCAGCGAGCAGGAGGCTAAGCGTCCAGTTCCCTACCCTGATCCAGCGATAGAGGCCGTTGATCCCCGATTTGCGAAGTACCAGATCATCAGCGCAGCTGTGGAGCGCTTGTATACGGGGGCGCGCTGGGCTGAGGGTCCGGTGTGGTTTGGCGACGGCCGTTACTTGATCTTTAGCGACATTCCCAACAACCGTATGCTGCGATGGTTGGAAGAAACGGGAGAGGTCAGTGTATTCCGCAGCCCGTCAAACTACAGCAACGGTAACAATCGCGACCGCGAGGGCAGGCTGCTCACCTGCGAGCACGATTCGCGGCGTGTGACGCGTACTGAGCATGATGGCACCATCACAGTGCTGATGGATGGATTTCAGGGCAAGAAGCTCAACGCGCCCAATGATCTGGTGGTTCATTCCGATGGAGCGATCTGGTTCAGCGATCCAGGCTACGGCATTATGTCGAATTACGAAGGGCATAAAGCTGCGTTCGAGCTTCCTGCGAATGTTTACCGGCTCGACCCTAAAACGCGTGTGGCAACAGTAGTGGCCACGGATCTAGAAAAGCCCAACGGCCTTTGTTTCTCTCCTGACGAAAAATTGCTGTACATCGTCGATAGCGCGATTCCCAAGCAATCCGGCGGACCACGCCCGATTCGGGTGTACGACGTTGTGGATGGCGCGAAGCTGACGAACGGGCGCGTATTTGCGAACATGGCGCCGGGGACTTCCGATGGCATTCGCTGCGATGTGGACGGCAATATCTGGTCCGCTGCGGGGTGGGGCAAGGAAGGCTTCAACGGGGTGCACGTTTTCGCTCCCGACGGCACGCTGATCGGAAGGATTCATCTTCCGGAAACATGCGCCAATCTTTGTTTTGGAGGAGCCAAGAGGGACCGCCTGTTCATGACTGCGAGCCAGTCTCTTTACTCACTTTATGTGGGGACGGAAGGCGTCCCCATGGCTTGATGCGAAGATTTATTGGCCGCGAGCCTGATTCTTGACAAAGTATGATGTTAGACATAGTCTAAATTTGCTCATGGATGCCGAAGCGATCAAACAGTGCCTGGAGGATGGTGGGCTGCGATGCACTCCGCAGCGCTACTGCGTGATGGCGTTTTTGATGGAGCATGCCGGGCATCCTACGGCGGCGGAGATTTTTGAGGCGGTCAATCGCCTTGATCCGCGCTGTTCAAGGGCCACAACCTATAACAATTTGCGGGACCTGGTACAGGCGGGACTGGTGCGGGAAGTGGCTGTGGAAGGCCGCGCTGCGCGATTCGATGCGAAAGGCGTGCGGCATCACCACTTTATCTGCGACCGGTGCGGCAACGTTGAGGACATGGACTGGTATGACGTTCCGAAGCCTGCCTCGGCTTCTCTCGGAAAACGGGTTCTTCGTGAATATGAATTGATTGTGCGAGGGCTATGCTCGGTGTGCGCTCCAGAGCAGAAAGAGCGCAGAAGAGCAAGCACGCAATGATCTTGAACAGCTTTCAAGCTAGTTTAATTTTTTGGCAATAGATTTGACGGCAGATTGATTTTCAAACAACAACTCACCACGGCAGCAGGGCGCCTGTGCCCGGCACTTTAAGGAGAAGAACTTGTCAGACTTATCGAATGAAGCAAAATGCCCGGTCGTGCATGGTGCGGGTGCGGGAGCCGGCAGCGGCGATCCCACCGAGTCGCCGATGCATGGAGCTGTCACGCACACGGCGGAGAAGATCAAGCGGAATTTTCAGTGGTGGCCACATCAGCTGAATCTGGCCATCCTGCATCAGAACTCCGCTCTCGCCAATCCGATGGATGAAGGATTCAATTACGCGGAAGAGTTCAAGAGCCTCGACCTGGATGCAGTGGTCGCGGACCTGCACAAGCTGATGACGGATTCGCAGGAGTGGTGGCCAGCGGATTATGGACACTACGGCCCGTTCTTTATCCGCATGGCGTGGCACAGCGCAGGCACGTACCGCATCAGCGATGGACGCGGCGGCGCGGGCATGGGCACGCAGCGCTTTGCGCCGCTGAACAGCTGGCCGGACAACGTGAGCCTGGACAAGGCGCGCCGGCTGCTGTGGCCGATCAAGCAGAAGTACGGCAAGAAGATCTCGTGGGCCGACCTGATGATTCTGGCCGGCAATGTGGCGCTGGATTCGATGGGGCTGAAGACGTTCGGCTTTGGCGGCGGGCGTGAGGATGTCTGGGTTCCGCAGGAGGATATCTTCTGGGGTCCTGAGGGCAAGTGGCTGGGAAATGAGCGCTACAAGGGCGAGCGTGAGCTGGACAACCCTCTGGGCGCGGTGCAGATGGGCCTGATCTATGTGAACCCGGAAGGGCCGGATGGCAAGCCCGACCCGATTGCTTCGGCACGCGACATTCGCGAGACGTTTGGCCGCATGGCGATGAACGATGAGGAGACCTTTGCGCTGATCGCTGGCGGTCACACCTTTGGCAAGGGCCATGGGGCGTACGATCCGAACAAGTTTGTTGGACCCGAGCCGGAAGGCGCAGCGATCGAGGAGCAGGGCCTGGGCTGGAAGAACTCTGCTGGCAAGGGCAATGCGGAAGACACCATTTCCTCGGGCCTGGAAGGCGCGTGGACGACCAACCCCATCAAGTGGGACAGCGAGTATCTCGACAACCTTTATAACTTCGACTGGGCGCTGAAAAAGGGTCCCGGCGGCGGATGGCAGTGGTATGCAGTGGCGGAGGGAGAGACCATTCCCGATGCGCACGTCAAGGGCAAGAAGCATCTGCCGATGATGTTCACCTCGGATTTGGCGCTCAAGTTCGATCCTTCCTACGAAAAGATCGGCAAGCGCTTTCAGGCGAATCCCGACCAGTTTGCGGAGGCTTTCGCGAAGGCCTGGTACAAGCTGACGCATCGCGACATGGGCCCGGTTGTCCGCTACCTGGGCAAGCTGGTTCCGGCGGAGCAGCTGATCTGGCAGGACCCTGTTCCGGCAGTGGATCATGAGCTGATTGGCGAGGCGGAGATTGCTGCGCTGAAGGCGAAGATCCTGGCATCGGGCCTGACAACGAGCCAACTGGTTTCGACGGCGTGGGCTTCGGCTGCGTCGTTCCGTGGTTCGGACAAGCGTGGCGGCGCGAACGGCGCCCGCATTCGTCTGGAGCCGCAGAAGGACTGGGATGTGAACCAGCCGACTGTGCTGGCGAAAGTGCTGAGCAAGCTGGAAGAGATCCAGACGGAGTTCAACGCTGGCGGCAAGAAGGTTTCGCTTGCCGACCTGATTGTTCTGGGTGGTTGTGCGGCGGTCGAGGATGCTGCGAAGAAGGCCGGGCACGACGTAACGGTTCCCTTCTCTCCGGGACGCACGGATGCGACGCAGGAGCAGACCGATGTGCATTCATTCGCGGTGCTGGAGCAGACCGCGGATGGCTTCCGCAACTACTTGCGGGTTGGGCACACATTGCCTGCGGAAGAACTGCTGGTGGACCGGGCACAGCTGCTGAAGTTGACTGCTCCGGAGATGACGGTGCTGGTGGGCGGGCTGCGCGTGCTGGGCGCGAACTATCGCCAATCCAAGGACGGCGTATTCACGGACAAGCCGGGCACGTTGACGAACGATTTCTTCGTGAACCTGCTGGATATGGCTACGGAGTGGAAGGCTTCTTCGACTGCGGTCGGCCAGTTCGATGGTCTCGACCGGAAGACGGGCGAAGTGAAGTGGACCGCTACACGCGTCGATCTGATCTTCGGTTCTAACTCGCAACTGCGTGCACTGTCGGAAGTCTACGCCTCAAGCGACGCGAAGGAGACGTTTGTAAAGGACTTTGTGGCTGCGTGGAATAAGGTGATGAACCTGGATCGGTACGACCTGGCTTAGTTCCTGGTTGTAAGTTCCGGGTAGATTGCGGCGGTCAACTGCAGAGTTGACCGCCGTTCCTGTTATCCGGATCGATAAAACTAAAGCGCAGGGTTTGTGCTGCCATGCTAAATCTTGACCGGCACGAAGTTAGTGGAGCAGGTGACTTTTGCTACAGCATGATTTTATGCGTAGCCCTGTATAACTTCTTCTTGCTGCGGAGGTAGTTCACTAAATTATCGCGACCTAAAAGATGGCGCCAGACCAGACGGCCTGCCAGTGCCTCGGGAATGCGCCGCGATTTGCGAATTGCAAGACAATCCTCAATGAGCCAATGGAAACGCACTGGCGGTGAATAAAATTTCTCCCACTGCCGGCGTGCCTCGATGCCCAGTTGTGCGCCACGGTGCAGATTTTGTTCAAGGATTTCGGGAATGCGGGAGATATCCTTCTCAGATACAGTGAGGCTGCAAGACTTCCAATCCACTCGTTCCGGATAGACCCACTCATCGGCCACGATAACCGGACAGCGGCCCATCTTCATTGCCTCGAAAAGACGGATGCTTCCGGGTCCACGTCCTCGCGGACAAAGTGAAAACATGCCGGAAGCCATAACATCCGCATAGCGTGGCCAAAATGACTGATGCTTCTCGCTTTCGCTGGCGTGAGCCATGGATGACTTCGCGAAGGACGAAGTATCTTCAACGAGCAGCCTATCCGAGGAGAGTCGTGCGAGCGCTGAACGCACAGGATGATTTTCAAGAGAGCCCACGAAACAGGCGAGGTAGCGGTAAGTTTCCGGCGGAGGGCGAAGATCTATGTATGGGTTTTCGTCGATTCGAAGGTAGTATCCGGTGCGTGTCCTAGTTGGATTGGCATAGCTTTTGCGAAGAGATGCGTACAAGCCTGGCAAGAAAGGGAGGGAATAATCCGCCGTTTCAAAGATGAAACATTTCTCTCGATACTTTTTAACAAAGGGATGATGCCGCACCCACTCAGCGAAAGCGCCTTCGATGCCGAGTTCGACGAACACGATCAGATCTGCATCCGCAGGATCACTCACTAAAGTATGAATTCCGAAGGGGTCAAGATGAGCACTTTCGGTAAATAATTTCCAGGCGCCCTGCATCCACTTGCCCTGATGCTGATCATTCAACTGCCTCTGTGGTCCTGCGGGCGGATCGTCCAAAGAAACCGAGTGCAAAAGAACCTTCGCCAATCAAATCTCCTCGTGTGCTAGCGAAATTCTAACATGCAGTTTTCCCTTCAAGCCCAGCGATAAAACTGCACAACTGGAAGGAAAGACGGGGCAATTACGTTACTTGAGTTAAACGCATAAAGACAGAATCGAGGGACGCAGGCCGGCGTGCCGGCGCTTGAATTAGTCGATTGCATTTGCGTGCTATTCACGCGGTTTGAGAGGTGCGCAGGACCTTCTCTCAACGTAGATATTGCGATCGGCAGCCAGAGTACGGGGATAACTTGATGGCTCTAGCGGCGCGCTCTTCGTTTGGAATCCACACAAGGCCAGTACTGGAACTCATCGGCGTAGAGCTCGCCGGCCAGATCGGAGATCTGCAGTTGCAGGCGGGCCTGGGCGTCGATGACGGCGCGGTTGTAGATGGCTGGGCCGATCTCTTCGAGGATGAAGTTGAGGAGCAGGCCGGCGGGCATATCGCCAATGGGTTCGGAGAGGTTTTCTTCGAAGTAGCGCTGGAGAGAGGCGATGGCGTCGGCGCGTTGCTGCTTGGGGAGTTCGATGGTGGTCATGATCGTGTCTCTATTTAAAAGATTACAGGGCGCGGAAATGAATGGATATCTTACTCAACCTTTGGATGGATTCGCGCAGAGCTGACCGAGATGTAGGCTTCGGGTCATGCGAACCGAATCGATTGGAAGCATTCCCAGACCACTTTCGTTGATTGAGGCAGTTGCCGGACACCAGGCGGGAACGGTCTCCCAGGCTGCGCTTGGAGAAGAGTATGCCGCCGCGCTGAGCGACACGATCCGGCGCCTGGAAGAGACGGGATCGCCGGTGCTTACGGATGGCGAACAGACGAAGCCGAGCTTTGCGACTTATCCGCTCACCGGACTTACAAACCTGGCCGCAGATGGGGTGAGAATTCCTTTTGCGGATGGACATGTGCGCCAACTGCCGAGGCTGACGGCTGGGCCGTTCTGGTACGGCGCGCATGCGGTGAAATTTCTCAAGGCGGCGCGGGAGTACACGAAGCGACCGTTGAAGCAGGCGGTGATCTCGGCTTCAGCGCTGAGCCTGCTCTATCCGGCGGAGGGGATTGCAGGGTATGGACGGGATGAGTTTCTGGCGGATCTGCGGGATGAGGCGGAGCGGGATATTCGCGGACCGCTGGAGGCGGGAGCAGATTCAGTTCAGATCGATTTCACGGAGGGGCGGCTGTCTCTCAAGCTGGACCCAAGCGGAGGGTTGCTGCGGAGCTTTGTGAACTTGAACAACCAGGTGCTGGCACGGTTTACAGCGGCGGAACGGCAGCGGATCGGCGTACATGTATGCCCGGGCGGCGACCATGACTCGACGCACAGCGCGGACGTGGACTATGCGGGACTATTGCCGGAGCTCTTTCAGATGAAAGTTGGGCGGTTTTACCTGCAGATGGCGAGCGAGCCGGACCGGCCGCGGGTGCTGGGCATCGTGGCCGGCGTGATGGGACCCGGGCAGACGGTTTTTGTGGGGGTGATCGATCCGATCAATCCGCGGCTCGAGACGGCTGAAGAAGTGCGGGACCGCGTGCTGGAGGCGGCAGGGATTCTTCCAGTGGAGCGGCTGGGGACAACGGACGATTGTGGATTTTCGCCCTTTGGCGACGACACTTCGACGGCGCGGGAGCTGGCATTTGCGAAAATCCGGGCGCGGGTAGAGGGAACGGCGATGGCAGCGCGCGAGCTGGGATTCTGAACGGCCTTTGAGGCTTCCCTATGGCAGGGCCGGCTGAGATGCCGGCCTTTTTTGCGTGGCTGCAGGTTTACATCTGTGGTTCGCGTTTTCTGAGGAAAACTGGGGACGAAATCGGGTTTTCTGCCGGTTGCTTGGATTCGTGGGAGTTTCGGACTTCTTATCCACAAGAACGGTCTCTTGGGCTGTTGACCCTGCCATTTCCGCCCCTTAGCGTTGTAGCTGATGGGTAGATTTTTGGGCATTCTGGAACGGCGAAGCAAGAAGCGGGTCCTTCGCTGCGCTCAGGATGACAACTCATGGCTGGAATGACAACAAAGTCCTGGGAGTATTGATGCTGAAACTGAAGAAGATCCACATTCTGGGCTTCAAGAGCTTTTGCGATCGGACGGAGCTGGTGCTGCCGGGGACGGGGATTGCGGTGGTGGTGGGGCCGAATGGGTGCGGCAAGTCCAACATTCTGGATGGCGTGAGCTGGGTGTTGGGCGAGCAGAGCGCGAAGACGCTGCGCGGCGCGCAGATGATGGATGTGATCTTTGCCGGAACGCGGGACCGCAAGGCGCTGGGGATGGCCGAGGTGACGATCACGATGGTGGACCCAGAGGCGTATGAGGGTCCGATTGCCGTGGAGCCGGAGGTGCGGATCGACTCAGAGCTTGAAGTGGCCGAGGTGCCCACGGATTGGGATGAGGCGGAGCTGCGCAAGCGGCGGGCGGCGGAGGCGGAGGAGATTATCTCGGAGAACCAGCCGGGGCAGGCGCTTGATGAGGATGGTGAAGAGACAGCGACGGAAGCTGCGCCGCCAGTTCAGGAGGCGGGAGTTGCTGGGCCGCAGTCGGTGGTGCTGAAGATTCGCCGGAGGAAGTTTTCGCGGACGCCGCAGAAGGGCGAGATTGTTATTACGCGGCGGCTCTTCAGGACGGGCGAGAGCGAGTATCTGCTCAATGGGAAGCTGTGCCGGCTGCGGGATATTCAGGACATCTTCATGGGCACGGGCTTGGGTCCGGAGAGCTACGCGATTATCGGGCAGGAACGGATTGGACAGTTGCTGAGCTCGAAGCCGCATGACAGGCGCTCAATTATCGAAGAGGCGGCGGGGATTACACGCTTCAAGACGAAGAAGCGGCTGGCGGAGCTGCGGCTGGAGTCTGCGAAACAAAACCTGGCGCGCGTGGATGACATTTTTGAAGAAGTGACGCGGCAGATGAATTCGCTGAAGCGGCAGGCGGCGAAGGCCGAGCGGTATGCAGAGTTGCGCGATCTGTTGCGGGCCAAGCTGCGAGTGACGCTGGCCAGCCGCATGGCGCGGATGGACGCGGAGCAGATTCGGCTGCAGACGGAGATCGCGGCGCTGACGGTGCAGATTGATGAGTCGGCGGCGGAGATTGAAGTGCTGGACGCGGGGCAGCATGAGCTGACGGCACAGGGCTACGAATTCGATCGCGTGGGGCAGGCGGCGAATGCGCAGGCCAATGCGGCGGCGGTGGAGCTGGAGCGAGCAGCGGCGCGAGAGCGCGGCAACAGCGAGCGCGTGGCGGAGCTGGAATCGCGGCTGGCCGCTACGGCGGCGGAGCTGGAGCAAACGCACGTACAGATTGCCAGTGTGGCTGAGGAGCGGGCACAGAACCGGGCTTTCCTGGAGAATGCGGCGGAGGAGGCACGGGCTTTCCGGCAGCAGGTAGAGGCGCGGCAGACTGAGGCGCGTGTGGCGGCGCAGCAGGTCTTCGATGCCGAGCGGCAGATGGAGACCGGGCGGCGGCAGGCGATGCATCTACTGACTCTGGCAGGCACGGCGCGCAACCAGACGGCACAGGCCGAGGAGGCGCTGGCTTCGCTGGAGCGCGAGGCGCAGCGGCTGGAGAACGAGATGGGCCAGGCGCGGGCTGAGGCTGCCAATCTTGGGGCGGAGCGCGGGCAGGCGAATTTGCGTTTTGAGGGTGCGGCGGAGAGTCTGCGGCAGCTGGAGAGCGAGATTGCCGAGCTGCGGGAGGCACTGACTGTTCGCCGACAAGAAGAGGCGGCGCTGCGAACGCAGAGCAATCAATTGCGCGGGGAGCAGGCGACCTTGACTGGGCGGCGGAATTCGCTGGACGCGGTGATCAAGAACCACAGCTACTCCACGGACACGGTGCGCAAGCTGCTGAAGCCCGATTCACTGGGGCCGGGCATGACGCCGATTGGGACGCTGGCGGATTTTGTGGATGTGGCTGGAGAGCACGAGGCGGTCGCGGATGATTTTCTGCGCGAAGAGCTGAGCTACATTGTGGTGAAGGATTGGAAGTCGGCAGAGGAAGGGGTTCGGCTGCTGCGCTCGGGGATGGATGGGCGGGCGACGTTCCTGGTGCATCCTGAGGATGCTCCGGGAAAGCTGTTTGAGACGGAGCCAGAGATTCCTGGGGACGGATTGATTTCGCTGCGCTCGACGATCAAGGTGCTGAACGGGTTTGGGCGGTCGCTGGAGGCCATGCTGCCGAAGCTGCGCGATGGGTATCTGGCGCCGGACTCGGAGACGGCGCGACGGCTGGCGACGGAGTATCCGCATGGATATTTTCTGGCGCCGACGGGCGAGTATTTTCATAGCTCGACGGTAAGCGGGGGCAAGCCTGCGGCGGAGGGTCCGCTGGCGGTGAAACGCGAGCTGCGCGAGACACAGAAGAAGCTAGAGAAGGTTGAGGCGGAGTTGGGCCAGGCGGAGATCAACGCCGTAGCCGCGGCGCGGGCGATTGAAGAGCTGGCCGCACGGCTGGAGCTGCTGAACGAGCAGCGGCGGCAGGCGGAGCGCGATGCGGCCAATCAGGGCGCGGCGCTGAAGCAGATGGAAGCCGAAGTTGAGCGCATCGAGCGGCGGTTGCAGGAGTGGATCTTGCAAGCTGGCCGCAATAAGGATGCGCGAGAGCAGAAGCAGGGACTGATTGGGCAGAAACTCGAAGAGGCACAGCGGCTGGAGGCTGAGCATAAGGCTGCTGAAGTCCATCTGGAAGAGTTGCAACAGGGGCTTTCGGAATTGCGGCAGAGTCGCGAGGCTTTGCAGCAGGAGGCTGCGAAGGTTACAGCTGAACTTGCTGGATTGGAAGAGCGGCGGCGCGGGGCTGATGCGGCCTATCAGCGCATCGATCGCTTGCATGCCGATCTCGAAAAACGTGCTCTGACGATCGAGCAGCAGCGCGTCGCTGCGGAAGCAGAGCGCGATCAGCGGCTCAATGAGAACGATGGGTTGCAAGCGCGACAGATTGAGTTGCAGGCGGCGCGGGCGCAGGCTGTGGAAGAAGCGAAGGCTGCGCAGGCTGAGGCTGCGGCGCTACGCGAGCAACTGGCGGCGACTGAGGCGCAATTGAAGGCTCTGCGAGTGGCTACGGATGAGTTCCGAGAGAACCGGAGCAAGCTTGCTAGTCTGGCTGCAAAGTTGGTCAGCGACCTGGAGCACCTGGAGGCCAGTTGCCTGAATGAGCTGAGCGTCGAAGCTGCGGCGCTGCGGGTTGAGGAAGGCATTGCTTATCTGGAAGGCGACGAGTTGACCGCCGCTGAGGAAGAAAGCCGCGGGATGAAGCAGCGGCTGGAGGCGATGGGGCCTGTGAACATGATGGCGCTGGAGGAGTACAAGGAGACGGCCGAGCGGCATGGCTTCCTGGAGACGCAGCGCAAGGATCTTGTCGATTCGATTGAGAATACGCAGAGCACCATCAAGGAGATCGACCAGATTTCGCGGGTAAAGTTCGATGAGGCATTTGCGCGCATCAATGAGAACTTTGCGCAGGTCTTCAATAAACTGTTTCCGGGTGGGCAGGCGTTTCTGCGCTTGACGGATGTAGAGAACCAGGCGGAGAGCGGGCTGGAGATTGTGGCTTCGCCGCCGGGGAAGAAGCTGCAGAATGTGCTGCTGCTTTCGGGTGGCGAGAAGGCACTTACGGCGCTCAGCCTGCTGGTTGGGATCTTCCAGTATCAGCCTGCTCCCTTCTGCGTGCTGGACGAAGTGGATGCGGCTCTGGATGAGACCAACGTGGGCCGATTGGCCGATTTGCTGCATGGGATGAGCCAGGATACGCAGTTCCTGCTGGTGACGCACTCGAAGCGCATGATGCAGACGGCGGACATGATTTATGGGGTGACGATGCAGGAGCCGGGGGTTTCGAAGATCGTCAGCGTGCATCTGGGTTCGCAGCAGCAGAACCGCGAGGGCAATCGGGAGCGGGAGAGAGCTACCGCCTGAAGGAGCCAGTTTCTTGATTCATGAATCATGCGTGCGGACCGGCATTGTGAAAGGCGAGACAGGACGGATGGCGTGAAGGAAAAGCAAATACCCTTCGGGAATGACAAACAGAAAAGCAAAACAATAGCAGATTGAAACGGCGCAAACTCCGAATTCACTATGAATCGTGCGAGGGACGATTACACGTCCTTCGTTCTTCGGAGGCTCTATGGAATTTCCTCTGCCATTTATACCAACTATCAGTTACAAGGGTGAGAATGGGTTTGGCGGCAGCCGTGAAGGGGTGCGTCACGGGCTTATGCATGCGGCCAACGATTTGGCTGCGCCGGCGGGAACTCCTGTTGCCGCATTGGATGCTGGAGTGGTCATCAACGGGCCTTACGATTTCTTCAGGGGAACGTTTGCTTTAGAAATTCGACATCCGAGATTCATCGCCCGCTACTGTGAGATCGACAGAGTCACGGAGGTCCAGGTGGGCGATGCGGTCGAGGCAGGACAAGTGATCGGCTATGTTGGCGATCAGCCGGGCAATGACATGCTGCATCTTGAGTTTTTTACGGGGCGTTTGCATGGAAATTTGAGCTTCGCGCCAGGCACCCACCTTCCATTCGATCGTCGCGATGATGTCTTCGATGGGGCGAAGTTCCTGGACGAAGCACGCTCGTCGAGAGCCGGATGGAATCAATACATTATTCGCACTGAGGATTCAGGGAAGAAGTTTCTGCAACCGATCCGGGGCCGGGAGTATTACCGCGACACTACACCGTGAATCGTATTTTTCTGTGGGCGTGTGGACAGAAGCGGGTCGTTCGCTTCTGCACTCCACGGATAAAAGACATCCATGGGTCCTTCACTTCGTTCAGGATGACAATTTCTATGGGTGGGCGAATGGTTTGGGGTCACCACTTTTGTGTCTGTCGAAGGGTTCAAGTCACAATTGTGCGTGAATACCTGATTCAGCCTGACAATTCGCCTGCCTGTTTGAGAGCTATCTAGAGAATGTTGACGGCGCGGGCGGCTAACAGGGCTACTGTCGCGAAGGAGATGAGGGCCTGGACCATCATCAGCATTTTGGCCCATCGTGAGAGGACAGGCACGTCGGTGGGAGAGAAGGCTGTGCTGGTGTTGAAGGCGAGGAAAAGATAGTCAACGAAGCCGGGACTCCAGCATTGCTCGTCCATCTCTCGCTTAGTGGCGCTGTCGAGAGTCATCTGAGGGAAGAGGAAGGCTCCATCGGTATGAACTCCGCGCATCTCGCGGGCGCGGGGGCCTCCGGCATCGAGCCGCCAATACCAGGAAGCGAAGACGAGGATATTGGTGATCCACAGAGCGCCGGCGGAGAGCAGCAGCTTTTGCGGCTCTTCCTTGTGTGAGGGAAGCGCGCGGATGAGCAGGTAGAGGGACCAGGCCATGTCCAGGGTGACGATGGAAGTAATGAGGTAGCCGAGCACCTGATTGAGGATGTGATGGCCGCGGATGTGGGTGACGACGGTGGGGATAGCCAACACACCTACGATCACCAGGATGAGCCATTCGGGTCCCCAGGCGAGTTCATCGGGAAGGGCGAAGCGAAGGCCTCCAACGGCGAGCAAGGCGAGCAGTGCGGGCCAGCGTGGTTCTATTTCAGGATCTGTCATCGACATCCATGATGGCTGGTTTGAATGGACAAACGCAAACTGTGGTGAGGAATGATCTACCACGCATGACGGAGAAAAGCTTATGGGTTCAGGCGGTCCAATGATGGGTTGAGGCCACATGTGTCCAAAGATGGACAGATGGCGGTACCGTTGACAAGAGGCGGGGCGGAAATGAGAATCAGAGCTTCGGGTTTGCAACGCGAGGTCTCTTCTTTGGCTGTACTTCTGACGACACAACTTGGCGATGTTCCGCTGATTGGGCGGGGCAAGGTGCGGGATCTTTATGCTGTTGGCGACGATCTGTTGCTGGTGGCTACGGATCGTATCTCAGCCTTCGATCATGTGCTGGGATCGGGGATTCCGGGCAAAGGAAAGATCCTTACGCAGATCTCGCTGTTCTGGTTCGATCTGCTCAAGGACATTGTGCCCAATCATCTGATCACTGCCGAGGTGAGTGCGTTCCCTGCCCTGCTGCATCCGTATGCGGATCAGCTTAAGGGGCGCGCCATGCTGGTGAAGCGGGCGGCGATGTTTCCGGTGGAGTGCGTGGCGCGCGGGTATCTGGCGGGTTCGGGATGGAAGGAATACAAGGCCTCCGCGTCGGTGTGCGGGATTCCGTTGCCTGCGGGATTGCTGGATGGCTCGCGGTTGCCGGAGGCTTTGTTTACTCCGGCGACGAAGAGCCAGGATGGTGCGCACGACGAAAATATTTCCTTCGCTTCGATGGCGGCGGTTGTGGGCGAGGAAGACGCAGCGGAATTGCGGCGGCTGACGATGGCGCTCTATGCGAAGGCGGCTTCACATGCGGAAGCACGTGGGTTGATCCTTGCCGATACGAAGTTTGAGTTTGGCGTTGTCGACGGCAAAATTGTGCTGGGCGATGAGGTTTTGACGCCGGATTCTTCGAGGTTCTGGGAGAAGGCCAACTGGAAGCCGGGCGGAGCACAGCCGAGCTTCGACAAGCAGTTTGTGCGGGATTATCTGGAGAGTATCCGATGGAACAAGATGGCTCCGGCACCGGCGCTGCCGGACGAGGTGGTGGAACGGACGCAGGCCAAATATCTTGAGGCATTCCGGTTGCTGACGGAGCGAGAGTTGAAGCTTTGAGATTGTTGAATCCCACATCTCAGAATCGAGATGTTAGGCACCCGGTCTGTCTGGCAGAGGAGTCTTAAGCGGCGTGAACATCGTCGACATTGTGATTGTGATCGTGCTGCTGTTGAGCCTGGCGGCGGGCTATCGCAGCGGGATCATTCAGAGCATTTTTTCGCTGGTGGGACTGGTGCTGGGCGTCTCGATTGCCAGTTGGAATTACATGCGCTTTGGCGATGAGCTGGCTCCGATGGTGCATAGCACACAACTGGCGTATGCGATCTGGTTTTGCCTGATTGCGCTGGGTGTGATGCTGGCTGCCGGGCTGGTGGGCATGCTGTTAAAGGGCGTGATTCGTTCGATTGGACTCGGGTGGCTGGATCGCTTCGCGGGCATGATCTTTGGACTGATCGTCGGAGCCGGGCTGGTGACGCTGATGATTGTGGCAATGGCTGCATTTTTCCCGGCAACGAGTGGTTTGGGTGAGTCTCACCTGGCGAAATATTTCTCTGCTTCGGTAGAAATTACGACCAGCTTGACGGCCGATGAGATGAAGCGGCGGGTACGTGATGAGCTAAACACCCTGGAAGAACACTCCCCGTTATGGCTTCGCCCAAAATAAACCCTAAAGAATTCCCCGGAATGCAGGACACGCGGCAAGCAGACGTGGCAATCTATTGAGACACGAGGACGAGACGTGAAGCGCGAACTAGACACCCTGATCACTCAGATGCATTCGACCGGCATCCGCTATGAAGATGCTGTGCGGCAGTTCAAACGGCAGTACCTACTGGAAGTGCTGCGGGCACACCGCGGTAACCAGTGCAAGGCGGCCGACGAACTGGGAATGCACCGCAACACGCTGAGCCGCACGATGGCTGAGCTGGAGCTGGAAGTGGCGGAAGTGCGGGCGGGGCTCAAGCGTCCGGTGCGCAGCGAACGTCTTATACATGGCGGGCTGCGTCAGCAGGTTCGCTAGAGCATCGGAGCTGCTTCGCGGAGGTGTCCTGCGGCAAGCTCTGGGAAGCGGGATATGGCGACAGCCGAAACGACGAACAATTCAGAAACGGCAGACCGTGTCCTGATTCGGGAGGGGTTCGCCTGGGATGCACAGGACGCTTACCTTTTCGATATCGACGGTACGTTGCTGCGCAGCCGTGACCGCATTCATTTCAATGCATTCTCTTCGAGCATTCGCGAGGTGACTGGCCTCGATGTTTCTCTGAACGGCGTGGTGCTGCATGGCGGTACGGATACGGCAATTTTGCGGGAGGCTTTTGAGCTTTCGGGTGTACCGGCTGAGGCATGGGAGCACCAGGTGGAAGCGATCCTCACAGCGATGCGAAAGACCGTGATTGGGCAGCGCGGCGAGATGGACTTGTGGACCATGCCGGGAGTGGCGGAGACGCTGGAGCATCTGGCGAAGAAGGGTGCGCTGCTGGGACTGGCTACGGGCAACCTGGAGTCGATTGGGTGGACGAAGGTTGAAGAGGTTGGACTGCGGGAGTGGTTCCAGTTTGGCGGGTTCAGCGACAGGTTCATCGTACGCGCGGAGATGATTGCAGATGCCGCGGCACAGGCGCGTGAACTTCTGTCATCTCACCCTTCGCCCAACCGCCCCAACGACGAAGACCTGTCGTTGGGGCACCCGGATTCTCCGATTGAAACTCGAGAGGCAAGTATCTGCGTGGTGGGCGACACACCACGCGATATTGAAGCGGCGCGTGCCAATCAGTTGCCGGTGATCGCTGTGGCTACCGGGAATTACAGTTTCGATGAGCTGGCTGCGTTGGAGCCGGAGGTATGCGCTTCGTCATTGGCTGCCCTGCTCGCAGAGACCGCGGCGGTGCGTCGATGAAGCAGCTTGCCGGCCTGGCGCTGCTGGCAGGCGCGATGTGGGCTCATGCGCAGTCGGCGCCTGACGCCGCGCAAGCCACGTCCCCTGCGACACAGGCTCCGGCGGCAACGGCACAAACCGATGCGGATACGAATCATGCGAAGGCCAAGACGGATGATCGCTATGTGGTGGCTACCGGCGGGCCGGTCAAGGCAGACTCATTGCGCGCTCAACGCAAGGCTGCAAAGCTTTATCTGCAAGGCGTGAAGTTGCTCGAAAAGGAGCAGCCTGAAGCGGCCTGGAAGCTGCTGCAGCAAGCAGCCGATCTAGAGCCGGCCAATGACACTTATCTGCGCGCTTCGGAATTGGCACGGCAGAGCGCAGTGACACAACTGGTGCAGCAGGCCGCGCGAGATCGAAGCCGCGCGTCGAGCGCGGATTCTGCGGCGCTGCTACGCCGTGCGATGGAGATCGATCCCAAAAACCCGTTGGTGTTGCAACATCTGGGAGAGCTGGGAGACGAGTTGGCGAGCCAGCCGGTGGGTAACAGCGTGGTTGCGTTGCAAGAGCCGTCGACCCCGCTGGCCGATGGCACGATCACGCTGGAGCCGAGCACGGCCAAGCACAGCTTTCATCTGAAGACGAATTCGAGGCAGGTCGTTGAGCAAGTCTTCAAGGCGTATGGAATCGAGGCGTCGGTCCATGAGAGCGTTCAGGCACGGCAGGTGCGGGTGGACCTGGACGATGCGACTTTTGCCGAGGCGGCCCACGTGGTAGGGCTGGTGACAGATTCTTTCTGGGAACCGCTCGATCCGCATCGAGTGATTGTGGCGCGTGACACGCGGGAGAATCGAACGCAGTTTCAGCGCCAGGGGATGGAGACCATTTATCTGGGCGGACTGGATGACAAGGCGCTGACAGACGTAAACAACCTGGCGAAGAATGTCTTTGAAATACAGCAGGCGTCCGTACAGCCTACGCGCAGCACTATGACCTTGCGCGCTCCGGCGCGGACGCTGGCGGCGTTCAATCAAACTATCGGCGGACTGGAGATGGGACAAAACCAGCTCGACCTCAATATCAAGGTCATCCAGCTTGCCCACACCAGTGCACGCGAAACGGGCACGACGTTTCTTCAGCAGACGGGCGTGTATAACGCGTTCTCTGAAATCCACTCGATCATCCAGCAGAACCAGTCGGCGGTGCAGGAGATTATTTCGCAGGGACTGGCGGCCAATGCGAGCACGCTGCAGAATCAGATTGAGATTATCGCGATTCTGCTGGCATCAGGACAGTTGACCGGCACGCCTTTCAACCAGGGATTTGCGTTGTTTGGCGGCGGGCTTACGGAGAGCCTGCTTACGCCCGGCCCTGCGACACTGAACTTCAGCCTGAACTCAAGCGATACGCGAACACTGGATGACATTCATCTGCGCCTGGGCGATAACGAGGCTGGAACCTTCAAGATTGGCGAGCGTTATCCGATAGAGCAGTCTTCATTCTCATCGGCGGCGCTGCCGAATATTCCAGGCTTAAGTGCTGTGGCAGCAGCAGCCGAGTCGCAGACAGTTCCGCAGATTCAATATGAGGATCTAGGACTGACAATGAAAGCCACACCTAAAGTGATGCGCTCGAACGACGTGGCGTTGACGCTGGACCTGAAGATCGTGTCCCTGGGCGGTACGAGCCTGAACAATATTCCGATCTTAAACAACCAGTCGTTTGCCGGCGTGCTGACGTTGAAAGAAGGCGAGACTGCGGTGCTACTGAGCGATCTTTCGCGGCAGGAGTCGCGGGCGCTGAGTGGATTGCCGGGGGTGAGCGATATTCCCGGGTTTCAGGATGTGAGCGATATTGCGCGCAACCAGAATGTGGCGCGGCTGCTGATTCTGGTGACTCCGTACGTGGTGCGCGATACGCAGAAGATTGCGCATGGACCGAGGCTGGCAGTGGACAAGCCAGCGAACGCACACTAGGAACCTGTCATTGGACGGCAAAGGTGGATGCAGGAGGTGATTTCCCGCATCCACCTTTTGTCAGGACCAAGCTGATGACGTAGCTTCAGGCTAGTGCAGAATCCTGCCGAAGAGCTCGCCGAGGATGGGGGGAGCCACGACGATGCGATCGAGGTCGGGCGCATAGCCGGTTGAGTTGTCAAAGCGAAGGGTGTTCGTTCCAGCGTGGAGTTGCACACGGAGGACGGTGTTGGTGGGCTCGTCGAAGGTGCTGCCATTCAGATCGAGCTCATTGGCGGCTCCGTCGTTGATGGTGAGGAAGATGGAGCGCGGTCCGCTGGTGGCGTAATCGACCTCAAGCAGATAGACACCGCTGGACGGAACTGTGACATTGGTGAAGGTAACCGCATTGCCGGGACCGCCGCCGATGTTGCCGGCTTTGGCCAATCCTGAAGCATAGTTGCTGAAGGCTGCGCTGACTGAGCCGCTGAGAGTCGCGGTCTCTGCTTCATACGTGGACGCGGAGGGGAATGGAGCGTCTCCGTTGCCACTGATGACGATGCGGTCGAGATCGGGCGGGTAGCTGCTGGGATTGCCGAACTGGATGGTGTTGACGCCGGCCTGGAGCTTCACCGGAAGGATAGTGGCAGCGGGAATCTGGAAGCTGCCACCGCCAGAGTTCAATGTCAGGAATGGCCCTCCATTGACGCTGTAGAGATAGGAGCGGAGTCCCACGGTCATGGAATCGACTTGCATCCGGTAAACACCGGCATGTTTAACGTAGACGTTGTTGAAGGTGACGGTGTTATTGGCTCCCAGGCCCAGGTTGCCGACCTTTGCTCCTCCGGAACATGGGGTGCAGTTGGAGATCGAAGCTGAGCCTCCGAGGATGGCTGCCTCCGCTTCATAGCTGGTGGAGGGCACTGGTGGCGTTTTGCCGTAGGTTGTGACTTTGAAGACGCGCCCGCTGTGGCCCTTGAGGATGGTGGTCAAAGACTGCGCCGAAGGCCCGAGATTGGTATGGCTCCAGAGGTCGCGCACTGCAAGAGCACCGTTGGCACCGAGAAGATTCCATGGCAGGTGAACGACGGATGGGGTGGCGTTGAGATTGAAGACGCCGACGTAGTATGTGTGATTGCCGAGATCGGAGACCCAGACGGGCAGATCACCGCCGAGAACCTGCCTGGCGGGCTTGCCAGACTGATTGACTGCGATGATTTCGTCGTTGCTGACAAGCTGCTTGCCGAAGCTGTCGATTTTGGTCAGGTCTCCGCCGAGATACATGGGCGCGTTTACCATGGCCCAGAAGGAGACTGCGGTCTGCTTTTCATCGTTGGTGAGGCCATCGAGCGCACCGTCGCCGATGTCGAGTGAGTCAAGATCGTTCCAGCCGAGCGACGGGCTGGCGGAGTTTTGCCAGGCGGGCAAGTCGCGGAAGCGCTGGTAGATGCGCTGCCAGTCGGTGAGGGTTCCGCAGCGGCCTTCGCACTCGATGTCGTCTTCAATGCGACGAGCGTTCTGGTAGGGCTGAAAATCACTCATGTAGTCCTGATCGATAGCCCAGGAGATGGTGAGCCAGATGGGCCGCCCGCTCAAGGCGATGGCCTTGGACCAGGCGGCTACATCGGCACGATTGTCGATGGAAAGGTTGTCGCTATAGGAGCCGGGAGTGACGCCATCGAGCTTGATGAAGTCGACGCCCCAGGAAGCGAAGAGGGCTACGACGGAGTTTATGTACTCCTGCGCGCCGGGCTTGGAGAAGTCGATCTTATCGTGATAGGGATTGGGCAGGGAGCCGGCGAAGGCGTTGCCCTGAGCCAGCGGCATCACTACGATGTCCTGGGTGTGATAGCTGGTGCCGAGGATGGGATAGTTCCCGTCGACGGCCGGCTGCTCAATCCCTGGAATCCAGTAGATGCCGGCTTTCTGGCCATGTTGATGGATGTGGTCGATGAGGCCCTTGATGTCAGGGAAGGTCGTGGTATTTGGGATGGGGCGCCCGTTGGCATCGAAACTGCCCTGCCAGCCGGAGTCAATGTTGATGTAGCGGAAGCCATGCGCCTGCGCTCCTGAAGCGGCGAGGGCATCGGATTGCGCGGTGATGTTCGCCTGAGTGAGAAAGCTGCCGTCGATGGTTTGCTGGCTGAAGCTGCTCCAGCCCAGATAAGGCTTTTGACCGACGTTGTTGGCCTGGGCATGGGCGATTGGCGGGGCGCAGACAAGGGCGGCTGCGATTACGAGCAACGAAAGCATCGTGTTACGAATCCGCTGCGATAGAGATATGAAGCTGCGATGGCGAAAATGAGCGCTCATAGGGGGAGGGTCTCCGAGGTACCAGGTCAGGCTGATGTGACTTTTCGTTAGCGGTAACGTTCGAGATGTTGCAGAGCATCAACAAAAAAACATAGCGACTTTAAAACCACTCTCCGATCAGTGTCAAGTGAAGGGAGAATGAACTTTTATCCTGTAAATACAGTGTTTCGATACATTCTTTAGAAAGTTCTATCGATAATTTGTTTGTCATTGCACAGGGCCAATCTGTCGCCAGCCCATGGCCTGAAAAGTGAAAGACATCGTGATAACTACTCTTGAATTGTTTACGCCTGGCGAATTGTCATTCGATTGCAAGAGTGCTCATTTTGAGCTAGCCAGAGGCACCATGAGTACCCGAAGCTGGAGTTATGCAGCGATGCGAATCACTTGAAATCCTGGATGAGATGGACCTGCCGGACGCTGCGGTTGCAGAGTCGTATCGCGAGTTGAGGATGGTCCATTTCTGGCTGGGCAATACGGCTGCGATGCTGCGTCTGCTGAAAAGAGCGGCGCATACCGACAGAGGGATACGGCGGGTGCTGGATGTGGGCTGCGGGCAGGGCGCTTTGCTGACGGCGATCCGGGCCAGGCTGGGGCTGGAGGTAATCGGGATCGATCTGCGGCTGGCTCCCGCGAATACTCCGGTGCCGATTGTGACGGGCAATGCGGTGACTGATCCTTTGCCCCGGGCCGATGTGGCGGTGTGCATGATGCTGGCGCATCATCTTTCAGAGGCAGAGTTGACGGCAATGATCGGGAATGTGGCGCGGTCATGCCGGCGATTGATTGTGCTGGACCTGGTGCGGCATCCTGCACCGCTGGTGCTGTTCAAAGCTTTTGTCGCACCACTGCTGGGTAAGATCAATGCGTCGGATGGCGCGACGTCGATTCGCCGCGCGTACACTGCGGCGGAGATGCGCAGGATCGTAGATAAGGCGATTCGTGAGGCAGGGAGGCCGGTCAAGCAACTGCGGCATACGGTGGCGCCGCTGTGGATTCGGCAGGTGGTGGAGATTGAGTGGCATGGAGAGTTAAAAGCTGTAAAAGACAAAAGACTATAAGAAGCTGTAGATACAAAGTATCCCACCCTAGCCACAAGAACAAATGCGTGGCGAGGATGGGGCACCCCGGATATGATGCTGTAAAAGACAAAAGACTATAAGAAGCTGTAGATACAAAGTATCCCACCCTAGCCACAAGAACAACTACGTGGCGAGGGTGGGGCACCCGATACGATGCCGATACGATGCGGAGTTGGCGCTACTTTGCGGCGCCGTCGTTGGTGGCGTGATAGCTGATCATCTTCTTCAGGGTGTCGTAGTCGACGCCACCGAGAGGGATGAGGCGACCATTGATGGCCAGCGAGGGAGTCTGATTGACGTTGAGATCTTCGGCGAGCTTGATGTCGGCTTTGACAGCGGCTTCCGTCTCAGGCGTCTTGGCGCAGGCTGCGACTTTGTCCGGCTCGAGACCAGCCTTGGTTACGGCGCCGTTGAGGGTGAGGGTGGCGCTGTCATCGCTGGCCAAGCCAGCCTGGCCGTCATAGACTGCCGCGGAATACTTGAAGAAGGCATCGTTGCCGCCTAGCTTGGTGACGCAAGCGCCGTAGGCCGCGGAACGGAAGGCCTGGGGATGGATCCGGACCAGGGGAAAGCTCTGATAGACGATGTGCGCATTAGGGAAGTCCGAGGCCAGCTTGTCCATGGTGGCCTGGGCGTCTTTGCAGTGCGGGCACTGGAAGTCGGCGAACTCAACGAGCTCAAGATCCTTGCCGGCGGCGCCTTTGAAGGGGCCGTTGGCGCGCTGCACCAGGGTGGCACGATTTTCAACGTAGGGGTGGCCGTCGAAGGGCAGGATTTCGCCGCCGGTGATGAGGTGCTTGCCATCCTGGAGGACGAAGAACTGAAGTCCGCCGGTTTGCTTATTGCCCTTTTCGCCGACCAGGACAACGACACTCGAGATGCCGGGAACGGCAGTCTTGGAAATGCGCTGAATCTGATAGACGCGGTTGACGTCATAGCCCCATGAGGCCTGCAGGAAGGCCGTTACCTGCTCCTTGGTGGGAGAGTCGGCCGTGAAGTCGGCAGGATCTGGCTTGGGGAAGCTGGGACCGGCTGCAGGGTCTGGAGCGGGCTGCGCAGGAGGCGCGGCGGGTACATCGGTCTGCGCCGAGAGGCGCGACGCAAGGGGCAGAACGAAGAGCGTTGCAAGAGCAAATGCAGCGGCGGTACTGCGATGAAGCGGTAAACGGATCAAGCTATATTCTCCTTGGATGGCTGCGAATTCCAGCGCAACAAGCGGCGATGGAAGATAAATTGCACGCTCTTGGTTTATACCTGAACGCGCGCGGCTATGGGAAACCTGCGTCCCATGCCGAACGATTTGGGAGTTACTTTGAGAACGGGCGCGGCCTGCTGGCGCTTGTACTCTGTGCGCTCAACCAGCCGGACTACCTGTTCGACGACGGAGGAAGGAAAACCGTATGCAGCGACGATCTGCGCGGTGGTTTCGTAGCGCTCGACATAGGCTTCAAGAATAGGGTCGAGGACTTCATAGGGCGGCAGCGAATCGGTATCTTTCTGATCGGGCCGCAACTCGGCGGAGGGAGCCTTGGTGAGGATGGCCTCGGGAATGATTTCGCCATGGCGATTGACCCAGCGGCTGAGGGCGTAGACGCGTGTTTTGATCAGGTCGCCAATGACGGCGAGGGCGCCGACCATATCTCCGTAGAGGGTGCAGTAGCCGACGGCCATTTCGGACTTGTTGCCGGTGGTGAGGACCAATGACGAGAACTTGTTGGAGAGGGCCATCATGAGCGTGCCGCGGATGCGCGATTGCAGGTTCTCTTCGGTGAGGTCCGGTTTGGTGCCGGCGAAGAGCGATTCGAGAGTGTGTTCATACTCGTAATAGAGGCCGGCGATGGGCATGATCTCGAAGCGGATGCCCAGGTTGGCGGCGAGCTTGCGGCTATCTTCGACCGAGCCGCCGGAGGAGTACTGGCTGGGCATGCCGATGCCGAGGACATTTTCAGCACCCATCGCTTCGACAGCAATGGCAGCGACCAAGGCGGAGTCGATGCCGCCGCTAAGAGCGATGAGGACCTTGCTGAAGCCGGTCTTGAGAACGTAGTCGCGCGTGCCGAGGACGAGGGCCTGATAGGCAGCTTCAGTTTCCTCTTCGACTTGATTTTCACGAGGCGGGATCGGTTGGCCTGAGCTTATTTCACTGTCGGCCATGACAATATCTTCATGGAAGGAAGCGGCATGGGCAAGCAAGGCGCCGTCCGCAGCGAGGCCGAAGGAGGAACCGTCGAAGATGAGGCTGTCGTTGCCGCCTACCTGGTTTGACAGGAAGACTGGAATCTTGTGGCGGATGGCAATGGCAGCCAACATTTGTTGGCGAACGCGCCGCTTGCCATGCCAGAAGGGTGAGGCGGAGATGTTCAACAACAGGGTCGGCTTCTGCCGCATCAGGTCTTCGACGGGGTCTGTGGGATAGAGGCGTTGCGGCCAGAAATTTTTATCGTTCCAGGCATCTTCGCAGATGGTGATGGCCAGGCGCTCGCCTTCGAATTCGATGACCCGCTGGCTGGTTGCGGGAGCGAAGTAACGCTGCTCGTCGAAGACGTCGTAAAAGGGCAGCAGCATCTTGTGCTGTTCGAGCAGGATATGGCCTTTGTCCATAAGGACCGCGGCATTCACGGCGCGCTTCCCTGACCCGGCGGACGCGGGCAGAGCTACGCCTACCAAGACTGCCGTGGGCAGCGTGGCAGTGGCATGGCAAAGCTCGTCTAAAACTGACCTGCAGCGATCGAGAAATGCCGGCTTGTCGAGGAGATCGGCGGGAGGATAACCGCAGAGGGAGAGTTCAGGAAATACGGTGAGGCGGGCTCCGGAGCCGGCGGCACGCTGACTGGCGCTCACGATTTTTGCGAGGTTGCCGGTGAAGTCCCCCACGGTGGGGTTGATCTGGGCTAGGGCTATCTTCACTCTTTTAGTGTAAAGCAGGGGTCAGTTAAGGCAGCGTGCGGAGATGAAAGGGTGGAAGGAAATAGCAGATTCCCTTCGGGAATGACAGAAAGAAAAGCAAGGCTCGCATTCCTACGTCTGACTGCTGAAACCTGATCCCTGTTTTAGGAGCCGGTGCCGGCGAAGACTACTCCTACGGTGCGCAGGATGATCTTGATGTCCAGCCAGACGCTCCAGTTTTCGATGTAGGCTACGTCGAGTGAGATATAGCTGTCGAAGGAGGGATCCTGGCGGGCCTGCACCTGCCAGAGGCCGGTGATGCCGGGGGTGACGTCGAGGCGGCGCAGGTGGGCGAGGTTGTACTGCTTTACTTCGCTGGCGATGGGCGGCCGCGGGCCGACGATGCTCATGTCGCCGAGCAAGACGTTGAAGAACTGGGGCAGCTCGTCGAGCGAATATTTACGCAGGAACCGGCCCACGCGAGTGATGCGCGGGTCGTTCTGCATCTTGAAGAGGATGCCCTGGCGCTCGTTCATGTGCAGGATTTCGGCGCGGCGGCGGTCGGCATCGCGGACCATGGTGCGGAACTTGATGCATTTGAAGACGCGGGCCTTTTTGCCGATGCGCTCGGAGGCGTAGAAGACGGGGCCGTGCGAATCCAGCTTGACGGCGATGGCGATGGCCAGAAGGATGGGCGAGAAGAGGATCAGCGTGACTGCCGCGAGGGTTACATCCAGAAGACGCTTGAGAATGAGGCCGACCTCGGGAACGTGGCCGCGATGCAGGGGGATGGTAGGAAACTGGCCGATGTACTCGATGGTGCTGTTCCAGGCAAGGCCGTCATACATATCGGGCACAACGCGGAGGTCGATGCCGTTGGCGCGGGCCTGGTCAAGTACGCCTTTGATAACGCCGCGCTCGCAGGGCGAGGTAAAGAAGATTTCGTCGACGAAATGCTTGCGGGCATGGTCGAAGAGTGTATCGAGCGCACCGAGAACGTCGCCAGTGGTGCCGGCCAGCTGGGTGTCGATGCCCGGGACCTGGACGAATCCCTTGAAGATGTAGCCGAGCTGGCGGATGCTCTGCAGATGGTGGCGCAGGGCATGGGCTTCGGCACCGGTGCCGACGATGATTACGTTGCGGGTATTCATACCGCGCTCGAAGCGCTGGTAGAGCAGCGCGCGAAAGACCAGACGGCGGGCGCTCAGGGAGACGGTGAGCAGCGCTACCGTGAGGAGAACAACGCTACGGGGAATCTCTTCTGCCTTGATGAGATAGAGAGTGCCGGTGAGCAGCAGTCCGGAGACCAGGCAAGCCTGTACACTGAGCCGCTGCTCATGCAGGTGGCTGGTAAGCCGGGTAGGGTGGTAAAGATGCAGGCTGCGGCTGATAACGATCAACGTGGCGGTGAAGCCCAATAACAGGGCGGTGAGGATGCCCATCGATTGATTTTGGAAGAGCGTGCCGTGCCAAAAACTACGCGCGCTTGCGACCGGGCCGGTATCGAGCTCAATAACGGAAGCTACGAGTGCCGCGCCAAAGACGGTGCAAGCATCGAGGATCATCCACATGCCAGCGCTGCCCCTGGCAGTGCGCTGCTGGGTAGCGGTACCGCCATCGTTCCACTCCTGGGAGGAGGTGGGAGGCGCCGCGGACACTCTTTGCCAAAATTCAGATGTTGCCATATTTGCTTCGAAGGCCTCAGGAACGTTTCAAAAAACGGGTGACGTGTAAATGAGGGAGTTGAAGGAAGCAAGCGTTACAAAAAGTCCGCATCAACGTGGTATACGGATTTAGACACAAAATCCGTGTGCGGGGGTTGCATGGGCAAAGTCAGAGCCTGAAATCCTATAGAGCCTGGGATCTATCCACTTCAGGCTAGTCCGGTCGTTTCACTTTCGAAAATCCGGCATCGACCCACTCCTGTTACCTGTGGTCAATTTCTTGCCGAGTACCGTATTGCGCGTTTACACTACCGCGCCAGACGGGAATGACGAATGAGCGTGAATGTCGTATCGCCTCCACCGGACAGAACTGAAAGGGTTGTCCGGCACAAGCCGAGGAGCCAAAACATCTCAGACGACAGTTTAACCGATTCTCGATTAAGACGACATAAACGGCATTTGGGGTACCGTATGTGCCGATATACTTCCGTACTGATCTATAAACAGCTTGAACTGTTGCGGCGCAGATTGCAAGTGGAAACTGTCATTGAGCTGATTTGACGGCAATTGCAGTTTTTGGGTCATGAAAATTCAGGCTGCTGGCGGAGCTGGCAGGACATAGGCATCCAGGCTCAGAAATTGCTGGACGTGCGGATCGGTGCAATTCATAAATTCACGAATCGTCCCGAAAAAGCGGGCTTCTCCCGATTCGAGAAAGAGAACCAGGTCGGCCAGGCGCATGGCGAACCGCATGTCATGGGTGACGACAATGCTGGTGATGCCGAGTTGGAGCTTAAGCCGCTGGATGAGATCGCCGATGCGGCGCCCCATGAGGGGATCGACCATCGTGGTGGGTTCGTCGTAAAGAATTGCCTCAGGCTGCGCGGCCAGGGCTCGCGCGATGGCGATACAACGCTTCTGGCCCATGGAGAGACTGGCAGGCAGGCGATCGGCAGTGTCGCTCTGGCCTACCAGCTCCAGCAGGCGCGCGACCAGTTGCTGAACCTGATCCTCTAAAAGACCACCTTTTTCGCGCAGGGGAAAAGCTATGTTTTCGCCTACTGTGAGTGAGTCGAAGAGGGCGCCATTCTGAAAAACCATGGTGACGTGTTTGCGGATCTCTTGAAGTCCCTGCTCGTCGAGGCTGGCGATGTCCTGACCGTCGACGCGAATGCTACCGGAGTCGGCTCTGAGGAATCCGAGCAGAATGCGCAGGGAGACGGACTTGCCGACTCCACTGCGACCCAGGATGCAGAGGGTCTGGCCGCGGCCTACATGAAAACTGACCTCGTCGAGGATCTTGCGATCGCCGAAGCTGATCGAGACTTTTTCGAAGTCGATGTAGGGTGGAGCGATCGGCGCCACTGGATCCCGCTTGGGATCAGCCTGCGCAGCTGCGACGACCTGGTCGATCAAGCCAGCGGCGTGCGCTGAGGCGATCTCCAGTTGCTGCACGGTGACTGGAGACTGGAGTTCGTCCAGATCGGAGTGCAGCGAAGGCTCGGCGATTGGGTCTCCGGATTCTTCCGATTCGGGCTGCCTGGGATCGCTCACGTTCCTAGATTACTTGAGGACAGCGATTTCACCGATGGACGCGGCTTACTTTTCCCTACGGTTACGCGCCGAGACGGTTAAGCCGGGCGAGGTCGGCAGGGGTATTGGCGCTTACAAACCACAGAACCGGTGGAAGGCCGCGAGGGTGGGGGCACTGGCCGCATTGATGGAGGTATTCAACAGGGACAGCGTCGAGGACCGAGGCAAGCTCTGCGGGGATGCTTTGCCAGGCTGCGTGACAGGCTGAGGCGCCTTGTTGAAGTCGTTGCACGATCGATGGCAGCACTGCGCGATGCAGGACGACAGGGAAGGGTTGGACGCGGCCGTTGAGACGGCCCACGGTAACGGGTGCGCCGGTGAGGAGGGCTCTCTGCAGCAAGCAGGCTAGCAGCAAGGGAGGCATGAGGGGGAGATCGACGGGCAGGAAGAGATTCCATTCCATGGTGGAGGCGGAGAGGGCTGCGTGAACTCCGCCGAGAGGACCCTGATCGGGAAAAGTATCGGGAATCTCTTCAGCAAAAGCGGAGAGAGAGCTGCGCGAGCCTGCAATGCGCGCGGAGACTCCGGCGGTTATCAGCGCTTCGAGCGCAACCTGGATGAGTGGACGGCCTGCGAAGAGAGTCAACGCTTTGTCCGTACCCATGCGCGAGGATTGGCCGCCGGCGAGGATGAAGCCCGAGGCCATCGGCGCCAACATCGGGTCAGTTCCCAACGATTTCGAGAAAACGGACGATGGACTCAATGCCCTGATGAAAATTGGAGATGAGGAATTTTTCGTTGGGCGCGTGCAGGTTGTCATCCGGCAGGCCGAAGCCCATCATGACACTGGGCAGGTTGAGGTGCCGAGCGAAGTCGCCGACGATGGGAATGGAGCCGCCGGAACGGATGAAGACCGTTTCCCTGCCCCAAATTTCACGGAGAGCTTCAGTCGCCGCCTGGATATAGGGATTGTCGACGGGGATCAGGCAGGGGTCTCCTGAGTGAATCAGACGGATATCCAGATCGACGCCGGCGGGGGCGATGTGCTGGATATAGGCGCGATATTTCGCGAAGGTCTCAGCCGGCGACATGCCGGGAACGAGGCGGATGGACACTTTGGCCGTCGCTTTAGCCGGGATGACGGTTTTGGCTCCGGCGCCGATGAAGCCGCCGGGCATGCCGTGGACGTCGAGCGTCGGGCGAGCCCAGGTGCGTTCGAGGACGGAGTAGCCAGGTTCTCCGACCAGGATCTTCGAACCGACCTCTTTCTCGCGATACTCCTCTTCGTCAAAGGGCAGGCTTTTCCAGGCGGCGAGTTCTTCGCTACTGGGGGGGATGATGTCGTCGTAGATGCCGGGGATGAGGATGCGGCCGGACTCATCTTTGAACCTGGCGATGATCTGAGCCAGAGAGACGAAGGAGTTGGGCGCTGCTCCGCCGTACATGCCGGAATGCAGGTCGGTGCGGGAGCTGCGGACCTCAATCTCGGTATAGATCATGCCGCGCAGGCCGACGCACAATGTCGGCAGGCCAGGGGCGAACATTTCTGTGTCTGAAACGAGAGCGAAGTCGGCTTTCAGCTCAGCCGGGCGAGAGGCAACGTAGGCGGCAATTCCCTCCCCTCCCACTTCTTCTTCTCCTTCGAGAAGGACGCGGACATTCAATGGAAGCTTTCCGTTGACAGCGAGCAGCGATTCGAGGGCTTTGACGTGCATGTACATCTGGCCTTTGTCATCGACAGCGCCGCGTGCGTAGAGATTGCCATTGCGCTCGGTGGGTTCGAAGGGCGGCGAAAGCCACTCGTCTAACGGATCGGGCGGCTGGACGTCATAGTGTCCATAGAGCAAGGCGGCCGGTTTTCCGGGAGCGTGGAGCCAGTCGGCATAGACGAGCGGATGACCTTGCCTTTCCGGGGTGCCGGTTTCGATCAGATGGACGTTTTCCATGCCGATGCGCGCGAGCTCCGCGGCAAGAACCTCGGCGGCATGACGCACATCAGTTTTATGTTCAGGCAGGGTGGAGATAGACGGAATGCGGAGGAGTGCTTTGAGTTCGTCGAGGAAGCGGGCGCTGTTTTGCTGCGCGAAGGCAATGGCCGGAGACGGCATGAGAGCACTCCTGTTGAAGACGGTGTAACCAAAGTGGAGTATATGCGTTCAGGGGCAGCCGAGTCAGCGCAGTTTGGTTGCGCATCGCGTGATCTGGAAGGGTGGTGAGCTTGTCAGGAATTTCGGATGTTAGGCTGGGTTTGCCTATGCGCAGATTTTGTCTTTTTCTTGCTTTTATCTCGATCGCTTCAAACCCAACCGTATTTGCTCAAAGCAAGCCAGCGAATCCGTATTACAGCAGGCTCAATACATTTGGAGTTTTTGCTGCGTACTCCAACGACTCCAGCCATATCCTGCTGGGCGATGTGGAGCAGCGCAGGCTGCTGGAGTTTGGCTTCAGCTACAGCCGGAGGCTTCTGCAAAACGGGAAGGTGAACTGGCAGTACAACGCGGAGCTGCTGCCTGTGGCGCTGGAGAGCGATCCGCGCGTGACATCCGTGGAGACCTTCACCTCGCCTTTCCAAACAATCTTCACCAATACCTATGCGCCGATCGGGGCTTGCCATGCCGACTCGGGCAGCTTTAACCAGACAGTGAACGGCGTCACCACTTCGTATACTTACGTGGATACGTGCAGCCGGCAGTGGACAATTGGCGAGGCCATGTCGCCGGTGGGACTGCAGTGGAATTTCCTTCCGCGGCGGAAGACGCAGCCGTTTGTCGACGCCCATGGGGGATACATGTACTCCACGCAGCCCATCCCCATCCAGGGAGCGGGTAACTTCAATTTCACTTTTGACCTGGGCGTGGGACTCGAATTCTATCGGTCGAAGACGCGGTCGATCCGCGCCGAGTATCGCTATCACCACATCTCGAACCACGATACCGCGGCACAAAATCCGGGCATCGATAATGGTCTGTTTCAGGTGACCTATGCATTTGGGCGCTAGTCTTAGTCGAATCGGCCGGAGGTCGTTGGATATTTATGGGAAGTGTTTGAACCGATAAACAGGGACTAAAAAAAGGCGAGGCCCGTCCCGTGGAGCCCTTCAGACCTCGCCGAGGAACACCCCTGTTGTTGAACTTGCTAATCGCTCTCAACTTGCCTGACGCGTTTAGTGGACGCTGATATCGCCCGAGCCCGTCTCCACTCGCACCAGCGGCCCACCGCCGTTGATTTTGCCCGTGATGTGGTGCTTCTCGAACGAGCCTTGCACCTGCATCTCGTGATCTGTATGAATCGTGCCCGAACCCGTCGAAGCCTCCAGTGTGAATCCCGCGTTTGCCGGAGATAGCTCTACGCTGCCCGAGCCCGTCGTCACTTTCCAATCAGACTTTGGCCGGCCACCGATCTTGATATCGCCTGAGCCTGTCTGGGCCTTCAACCCGCCTGAAACATTGCGCAGCTCAATCGTTCCCGAACCAGTCTCGGCCTTCACGTCGCCGGTCCCAATCTGCTCGGCATAGATATCGCCTGAACCTGTTCCGACGAAGAATCCCTCATTCAGTCCCTTGGCATGGATGCTGCCGGAGCCCGTATTCAGCCGCGCATTCACGCCCACGCCATCGTCCTGCACATCACCCGAGCCGGAGGAGGCATCGAGCAGTGTCCGCACCGGCGCCTTGATCTCGTAGTCGATAGAGATGTTGTGCATGTTCTCCTGGTGGCCGCCCACGCGCAAGATGCTGCCCGTCTGCTCGATCGGAGGGTTGGCAGCAATCTGCTTGACACGCTCTTCGCCATCCCCAAAACCATGCGACTTCACCCGGCCAAAGATGTGAACCTGATTGTCCGAGCCCGGCGAGATGTGAATGTAGCCTGAGCCGGTCGAGACGTGGAGCGTTACCGTGCCGGATACCGACAGTGTGCGCTCAAAAGTAGATTCAGCGGCATAAGCCGATACTGCGCTCAGTGCCACAATCAGGGCGGAAGCAGGAATCCAAAGTTTCATCTCGTTCCTCACAGGTGTTGCCGATCCCATTGTTGTCGTTCAGTCCCGTTTCAACGGTAAAGACAGCCTGACTGCCTCACCGGTTAACAAGCATTCAGAATGCCAAATGAAGTATCCCGAAAATCTCTCATTTCACAGTGGTTATTCTTCGCTTCGAACCTATACGTCTCTTCATTTGTCCGCAATTGCAACTCAACTGTCCAGATTCGAACAAGATTTCTGTCCATCGATCCGGAACAGGAAATCTTACGCCCATGCGAAATTTACTGCAGCACAACCTGATCGCCTTCCTTCAAGCCAGTCAGCAATTCGGTTACGGAGCCGTTGGACAAGCCCACCGTCACCGGCACCTTGCGCTTGCCTTCTTTCTGCTTCTTATCCGGAATCTCGATCGAGGCATTCTTCTGCCCGTCGTAGATCACGGCATTTTCAGGCACTGTCAGCACATGCTTGTGCTCATCCAGCAGGATCTCGGCATTAGCCGTCATCTGCGCCTTCAACTCGCCGCCGGGATTGTTGATCGAGACGCGAACCTCAAAGGTTGTTACGTTGTCCTTTTCCACGCCCATCGGTGAAATCTTCGTCACCTTGCCCTGAAAATACCGGTCACGAAAACTCTCCACCTTGATCCGTGCCGGCTGCCCCATGTAGACATGAGCGATATCCGCCTCATCCACTTTGCCCTTTACGTAGACCTCGCTGGTATCGCCCAGCGTCATCACCAAAGTTGCCGTCGAGCCCAGCACCAGGATCGAACTCACGGCATCGCCAATCTCCACATCACGCGACAGCACTTCACCATCCATCGGCGCCTGGATCGTTGTATAGCTCAACTGCTCATTCAACTGGTTCAGCGTCGCCTGGCTTTGCGCCACCTGCGCCTTGGCCTGCTTCAGCTTGGCGCCATCCACGCCCAACTGCGCCTTGGCGGCATCGCGTTTGTTGAGAGCCGCCAGGTAATCGCGGTTGGCATTGTCCAGCGACTGCTGTGGAACCAGCCCTTGCTTCACCATCTCCGTATTGCGGTCCAGCGTGACCTTGTACATGGGCAGGTCAGGCGCGGCGGCGTTCACCTTGTCCTGTTCCAGCGCCGCCTCGAAGTTCGAAACATTCGCTTGCGCCGAAGCCAGCTGCGCCTGCTGCGCCGCTACCTGGGCGGCAATCTCCTGCTGATCCAACTGCGCCAGGGACTGTCCCTTGCGGACATTGTTATTGATGTCCACATAGAGTTTCTCCACAATCCCTGACGCCTTCGACTTCACCTCAACCTGCGTGATCGGCGTGATCTTGCCTGTGGCCACAACGGAACGTGCAACGTCTCCCCGGCCAACCTTGGCGATCTTATTGGGATCAATCCCTGTTCCGGAGACAAGATGGGCAACGCCGACCCCTCCGCCTACCAGAACAACAACCGCAACCAGACTGATCCACAGCCAAAGACGACCTTTTTTTCGTGCCACAACATTCCTCCACTTGATAACGTTTCAGTCGCGCGAATGTTTCATGCAATCCCGCTGCAATCTCATACGCGGACACACAGGGTTTAGTTCCAAAGACAAATGAGACGGTAAACAGGGCCGGGTAGGCAGCGAATCCAATTGCTGTCACTGCCCCAGTGTTAGACTCAGCCATAGAACGAGAGTCATGCACGGTTTACCGCTGCTCCAAATCGTCGCCGTAGCCATCCTGATTCTGGCCAACGGATTCTTCGTCGCCGCTGAGTTCGCCCTGGTCTCCATGCGCGACACCCGCGTTGAGCAGATGATCGCCGCCGGCGTTCCCGGAGCAAGCGCCGTCCGCCGCCTGCAGCGCGACCTCGACGGATTTTTACCTGCCGTTCAACTCGGTGTCACACTTTGCAGCCTGGCTCTTGGCTGGATCGGCGAACCCGTCGCCGCGGGTATTTTTCTCGGCCTGCTTGAGGGCCTCCCGCATGCCGTCGTCTTCGCTCACCTTGCCTCCGTCACCCTGGGCTTCTGCGTCATCACCTATTTCCACGTGCTGCTCGGCGAACTTGTCCCCAAGTCTCTCGCCCTGCGCCGTGTTGAGAACATGGCCATCGCTGTCGCCTCGCCCATGCTTCTCTTCATGACCGTCACGCGCCCTGCCGTCAAATTGCTCCGTGGCTCGGCCCGCCTCGTCCTGCATCTCTTCCGCGTGCCTATGACCCATGAGGCCACCGTTCACTCGCCGGAGGAGCTGAAGCTTATCGCCACCGCTTCGCGCCGCATGGGGGTCCTGCCTCCCTTTCAGGAACGCCTGATCCACCGAGCCCTTGAAATGGACGAGGTTCCGGTGCGCGAGATCATGACCCCGCGGCAGAAGATCGTCTCGCTTCCCGGCAACACCCTCATTGAAGCAGCCAGCGCCAGCGTGATCGACCATCAGCATTCGCGAGTTCCCGTCTACGACGAAACCCGCGGCCCGGAACACATCATCGGTGTGGTCTACGGCAAAGACCTCGCCCGCCTCATGCACTTCCGCCGCACTGCCGGCACGCGCTCCTCCGCGGCACCCATTGCCGAACTGAGGTTGAGTCAGATCATGCGGGACGTCTTAATGGTTCCTGAAACCAAGACCGTCCTCGATCTCATCCGTGAGTTCCAGCAGCGCCGCCGCCAGATGGCCATCGTCGTCGACGAATACGGGTCCACTGTCGGTCTGGTCACCGTAGAAGACGCGATTGAACAACTCACCGGCGAGCTTGACGATGAATTCGACGATCCCGCGCGCCCTGTCCTGACCACCGCCTCAGGCGCATTGCTTCTTGAAGGCTCAGTCAACCTCCGCGACCTCGAAACCCAGATGCAATGGAGCCTGCCTCGAGACGGCGGCGTAGAAACGCTCGCAGGCTTCGTCCTCATGCAGTTGGGCCACATCCCCCGCGGCGGCGAAAGTATCCTCTACGAAGGCCGCAAAATGACCGTCACCGAAATGGACGGCCGCCGCATCAAGCAAGTCCGCGTAGAACCGGTAGAAGATGCTGCTATAGCTGAGGGATAATTCGCAATCTCAGGGATATGTCGATCATCAGGGACTATTGCGGACGTACTTCATGACGCCGTTAACGGATTCAAAGACAACATTTGATATTTCAGACGAAACGTCAGGGGAATCAAATGTTGTTTTGATTGTCAGAATTTTTGAGTCGGTTGAGAGTTGCCATTGTTCTTTGGAGTGAAGTCGGATGGCAGGAGCTGAGGGTTGCGGTCGGGATAAGACAACGTTCTCCAGAACTAGAAATTTACCTTTAAAGTAAGCCTTACCTTTGCCAGCACTGCCACTGGAAGTTGTGTAATTGCCCTCTGAACCATCCAACGAATAGATGTTCGTAGTGCGTTTTCCTTGCTCTACTCTTGTGACTTCGACGCTGTTCTCTCTCTGGGCCACCTGGATGATTGAGTCGCTTGTGCCGCCTTTTCTAGCGTCAAGAGAGTAGGTTCCGGAGAAGTCCAGCTTGTCGGCCGCTTTGCTGGTAGTGGCGGAAGATACCAGTGTCAGAGAGAGCGCTGCATATGCGACGAGATGAAAAAGTTGCTTCATTCTAGTCTCCTGAGTCATTGATTTCTCGCATAATTGTCATCCTGAGCAAAGCGAAGGATTCTGCTTTTTTGTAGCAGTTTGAAAAACCAAGCACACCCAACAAAATGCCTGTTACTTCTGACTCAGGAGACTAGGGCCTCAAAGCGAATTGAGACAACGATAAATCCTGTGCCTGTTTTGTGGAGGCACCGCACTGCAATGCGACAACCTGGACTTCTACCGCTGCGCCTTCAAAAGCAATCCCCGAATCAACCCCGCCGCCTGCTTTCCTTCGATCGCCGCGCCTTCCTCGCTGAAATGAACGTTGTCCTGGTGGAGATCTGTATGCTTCAGCATCAGCCCATGCTGATCGTCGATTGCAATCCCTTCCGGCTTCACTAACTCTGCTGCAATCGCATTCCGTGCCATCACGCGAGCATTCGTAGGACCCGGCGCGGGAGCATCCTTCTCCGTATCCTTCTTCACCGGCGTCGTGGTCGTCCAGATCAGCGCAGCCTGTGGCGCAATCGCGCGAATCGCCGCCACAAAAGCCGGAAACGCAGCTTTATATTCCTGTTCCGAATAAGCCCAGCCATGCATTCCATTGTTGAAATGAACGACTGCGAACTGCACTCCCTGCGACTTCGCAAATTCGGCGATCTGCGCGCCCAGACGCGGATCGCCCACCGACGTAGAAGAAGCCATCAGGTACACGTTTGCTACCCCGTCCAACTGCTTCTTCACTTCCGGAAAGTAAGCCCGCGTGATCGAGTCGCCGAGCAGCAGCACATTGGGCAGCGTCGCATCGGCATGCACCGGCCGCACCTCCCAGGTCCACTCAATCTCCTCAAGCTTTGAGCTCGCTTCCTGAGCAACACACATCGTCGAAGCAGCCATAAAAAGAACTGTCAGTACTACCCCTGTCGACCGCATCCAGCATCCTCGCATCCACGTATCTCCCCGGCTCAGGCAACGCTCTCTCGCATTGGCCCGCGTAAATAGAATAGGCCAGAGCCGAAGCCCTGGCCTACGTGAGGTGCGGCAAGATATGCCGCGATCACTCGCTCCGCAACGCCGTCAACGGATCGACATGCGCCGCCCGGCGCGCTGGAATCACACTCGCCGCCAACGCCACTATCGCCACCCCATACACCGCCAGTCCATAGCTGAAGACGTCGAACGGCTTCACCCCGTACAGCACTGAAGCAAGAGCCTTTGAAACCACGCTCGCCAACGGCAACCCAACCGCCACGCCAATCGCTGTAAGCACCAGGCTGTCCCGCAGCACCATCCACACTACCTGCCCGCGTCGCGCGCCCAGCGCCATGCGCACGCCAATCTCCGCGGTGCGATTGTTCACCCGGTACGCCAGTGTTCCATAAAGCCCGGTTGCCACCAGCACCACTGCCAGCAGCCCAAAGAATCCTGCCAGCCGCGCAAACAGCTTCTGCTGAGAAATCGTCGTCTCGTACTGCGCCTGCTGCGTCATCGGGTCAATCAGCGGCAGCGTGGGATCCATCTGCTGCAGCGCCCTCTGCGCGCTGGGCAAGATCGCCAGCGGCTCGCCTTTCACCCGCATCTCCACCTGCATCTTCCCAACAATCGGAATCTGCGCATACATGTACCAGGCCATCGGAATCGGCTCTTCATCAATGCTGCGGTACTTGTGGTCCTTCACCACGCCCACCACCGTCATCAGAAACATGCCGTTGTCCGGCCCAATCGTATGCCCCAGCGGATTCTGCCCTGGAAAGAAGTGCTTCGCAAACTGCTCGTTGATGATCCCTACATGCGGCGACGTGGCCGTATCTGAATCCTTGAAGTCGCGCCCCATCAGCACCGGCACACCTAGAGTGCGAAAGAAATCCGGCCCCGCCACATTGCTGCGCACCGTCCCGGAGCCAGGATCGAGCGTACCCGTTAACTTGCCGTCTACCATCATGGCGCTATTATCGGACCACCATGACCCCAACCGCTCTTCCATGATCGTGGTCGACTCCACGCCCGGCAGCACACGCAGCTTGTCCATCAGCTCGCGGTAGAATCCGCGTCCCTGTTCAAGCGACACAATATGCGGATTCACGCCAAACACCACCAGCCCATCCGTAGAGAAGCCCAGCGAAATATTTTCAAGATTCCGCAGCGTGCGCACCAACAAGCCCCCGCCCACCAGCAACACTACGCACAACGCCATCTGCAGCGACACAATGATCTTGCCGGTGCGCGACTTGCCTGCGTCCGTATTCGATGTAGCAGAAGAGGTCTTCAACACCAGCCCCGGCCCGGCAGAGAGCGCAATCCGCAGCGGAGCCAATCCAAACAGCAGCGCCGCCGCCACCAGCAGGCTCAGCGTAAATAGCAGTACCGTTGTATCCGCGTCCAGACTCGATTGAATCTGCGCCCAGGCTCCCAGCGCTTTCGTCGCCGCGGCTGCAAACATCCATGCCAGCGCTCCGCCAACCACCACCAGCAGCAGGCTCTCCGTCAGCAACTGGCGAAACAACTCGCTTCGTCCCGCACCCAGCGCCAGGCGTAGTGAGAACTCGCGTTGCCGCGTCGCATTGCGCGCCATCAGCAGCATCGCCACGTTGCTCAGCGCAATCAGCAGCACCAGGCCCACCATCGCCATCAGCATGCGGAGCGGCTTCCCGTACTGCGCCTCGTAGCCGGGAAAACTCTTCGCCTCGACGAAGCTCAAGATCGGCCGCTTCTCACCAGGCTGCGGATTGCCCAGCCCGATATACGCCGCTTGTTGAAACTCCGCCTGCAACTGCGCCACCGCCTGCGTCTGCGTCACGCCCGGAGCGAGCCGCGCCAGCATCCGCATGCACCACCACGTCTGGTTCGTCCGGTAGTTCTTTCCATCCTCCAGCGGATTGCCCCATGCATTCAGCTCCGCCCTGTCCTGCAGCGGAATCCAGAAATCCGTCGAATGCCCGGCCTCCACGCCTTCAAAACCCTCGCGCGCCACGCCAGCAATCGTCAAAGCCACGCCATTTACATAAAACGCCTTGCCAATTACATCTGGACTGCGCGAGAACCGCCGCGTCCAGTAGTTGTAGCTGATTACCGCCAGCGGAGCATGGCTGTCCTCGTCCTGCTCCGTAAACCCGCGCCCCCGCGCCAGCGCCACTCCCAAGCCGGAGAAGAAGTTGCCGCTCACCATGTCGCCTTCCGCCTCTTCCGGCTGGCCATCGGAGCGTACGGCAACTTTCCCACCGGAGAGCGGAACATAAGCAATCACCGCGCTCAGCCCGTTATGCTGACGACGCAGCGTATCGTACACCGGGTACGAGAATGTCTGATTCGAATCAATTGTCCCCGTATTGCGCGGAGCGTTCGACGTCCTCAGATAGACGACACTCTGCGGATCGGCCACCGGCAGAGACTTCAGCAGTACAGCATTCATCACACTGAAGACTGCCGTGTTTGCCCCCACCCCAAGCGCCAACGTCAGCACGCATACCATCGTAAACCCCGCCGACTTGCGCAGTTGCCGGATCGAATACCGCAGATCATTCCCGAAATTGGTCATTCGTACACCTCGCCTCTCAAGCACCAAATCCTGGTACCTGCACGTCTGAAGCCAAACCTCTGACTGCTCTAACTCTCATGAATTGAATACGCGCTGCGTGGCAGCCAAGTTCACTACTGTCCAAAATCGGAATCCCCTGTCCGAACCGGGGCACACAGCGCGAACAAGCAGAATGATCGTGGACTGCTATCGCGGCGGTAACAACTTACCGGCACGATGTGGACTAGTTTTGAAGTAAGCCCGATCTATTTCCGGGACGATGACGTGCCGGCATGATTCGCAGCTTGCATCAACCTGGGAAGAATGAGCTTTTCCATGATGGTGTTCGGCGGAGTCGAGTCGGCGTTATAGCCGCCGCCTGTGAAGACGGCAACCAGATGATATTGGGGTACGATATAAATCTTTTGCCCGCCGTTGCCCTGCGCGGTAGCCACGACAAGGCGCTGCGCGCCACCGGGCATTTCCACGTTAAACATGTGACGCCACCAGAAGTATCCGTAGCTTACGTTGTCAACCTGGCTGTGTTCAGCTGTGGAAGTGTTGACCCACGACTCGGAGATGATTCGACGCCCGTGCCAGAGACCACCGTCTTCGAAAAGTATCCCCAGTTTGAGCATGTCGCGCGACAGCAAATGAATCTGCGAATATTCCTTGTCGTTATTGGTCAAATCGTAGTTCCAGGTCCAAGAAGTGCGCGCCATGCCCAAAGGCCCGAAGAGATATTTCTGTGCGAACTGCGGCAGCGGCATATGAACTGCGTTCTCCGTCATTCGACCGACGACAGACACACCGCCGGAACAGTAGTACCCCTTGGTTCCGGGATCGTTGATCATGGGCAGATCGAGTGTTGCCTTGACCCAGTCAGGAGAATCGTCGAGCACAGTCTCGCGCCCCGGAGACGTAGAGCTATGGTCATTGCAGTCCAGCCCTGAGCTCATGGAGAGGAAATTGTCGAGAGTGATCGCGGCCTTCCGTGAGTCGGGGTTGGCGTAACTCGCGTAGCTCATTGCCGGTATCACGCGCTCGTCGACTCCGGAGATGGCATGTCGATCGATCGCGATTCCCGCGAGCGCGCTGACAACGGACTTGGTGGCAGACCTAAGCTGGTGTGGACGCTGCGCGTTGTAGCCGTAGAAATACTCCTCCAACACCAGCTTTCCATCCTGGTACAGAAGTACGCTATGCACATCCTTGTACGTGCCATCGAGGATCGGGCGCACAATCGCGTTGGCCGTTACGGCTCCGAGGGGCGAGCGTGCGATATCTCCAACTGCAATGCCGTCGTGCATATTCACAGGCGGCTTGTACTGATAGCTCGAAGGCTCCTGCCCTTTCGTCCGCGGCCATGCCAAGGCGGCAGATTCTGGAGTGATGGTGGATGAAACACGTGGATGGAACTTGCCGTTTTGTTCATAGCCGGTCACCGCCCCATAGGAATCGCGCCGGAATGAAAGCTTTGGTCCGTACATGGTCGAGAATGCATTCACGCCCTTGGGAATCAGGTGATATTTGGCCTCATCCTGAACGGCAAAAAACTCGCCGTCGCTCACGATCTCAACCGGATGGCCCGGCGCATCCGCATATGTTCCTACGAAGTCTTCGAGGCGTGAGGCGGTGGATTCCTGGGCTTTAAGTCCGATCACACAAGTTGCGATAAGGAAGGGAAACATCAACAGACGCAACGAACGCACACAGTCACCATGGATTGCCAACCCGAGGCCTCGTCTCTCGTTTGATTCAGGAGGAAAATACCAGCGCCTATTTTAGAGGATCTACCCGACCACGCTCTTAAGACGGGCAGGCGGAGAGGCGGGCAATCCTCGCCTCCCTCCTAGCCGGCATTCTGGAAAACAGCGGCGATACGATCATTTTGCAAGCGCATAGACGACGGTTACATTCGTTTCCACTTCGACGGGTTCACCGTTGAGGAGATATGGCTGCCAGCGCCATTGGCGAACAGCATCCATGGCGCTCTGTTGCAGTTCGCGCGGACCCTGCTGAATCTTGATATTCTCCGGGAGACCCTCTTTGCTGACCTGTACATCCAAAACGACTGCACCCTGAATGCGTGCCTTCTTAGCATCAACAGGATAGACAGGATTTACCTTGCTGACGATCTTTGTATCTTCTGCTTTTACATGAATTATTCTTGGGTTTTGAGTTTGCGCGGAGGATGGGGAGGCAGGGGATACATCCATTCTCAAGGCGAGCGCGGAGGCGCATGCTGCGAGGCCGAGGACGATGCATGAGGCGGCGAGTGCAATACGGCGCGAGGGAGCGAGTGGGATTCGTCTTTGAGTGAGACTCATAATTCTCCTTTCGAAGATGTTGGCATCGAAGATTCCGATGGCGTGAAGGGTTCGGATGGGCATTGGCTCGGTGAGCATGGAGGCCAGGCGCAGCAATGCGCGGGCGTACGCATCGCGTCCGGAGATGGAGGATGCAGCGGTCTCGTCACAGACCATTTCGCGGCTTTCGGCGAGACGAGCGGTGGTGAGCCAGAGGGCTGGATGCCAGGCGATGGGCAGAGAGAGAATTCCATAGAAGAGATTTTTGGCGAAGTCGCGGCGCTCGATGTGCGCGAGTTCATGGGCCAGGACTGCGTCCAGATCGGCGTCTGTGACGCGGCTTAGAAAGCCCGGAGGCAGGAGAAGGACGCCGCGCATGATGCCCAGAGTGACGGGACTCGTCACGCGCGGTGAAATAGCTACGTGGATGGAGTGGGTTGCGCCGGTTTGAATGCTGGCGTGTGCCAGCTTCGCGGCGAACTCGGAAGTGACTGGCAGGGCTTGTGCTTCGTGCAGCATCCGGCTGGTTTTCCAGAGGCCCATTGCGAGACGAAGGGCGAAGTAGACTAGGGTGCAGGCATAGGCCGCTTCAATCGCGATGGGCAGCATAGCAGGAAGATGCAGGCCGGGAGCGTAGACCGCACCTGGGCCTACGATGACTCTTGCTTCTCCGGCGGTGGGATTTTGCCCCTGGCACAAGTTCCAGACCCAGACAACAGCTGCACAGGCTTGCTGCCAGAGGATGGCGAGATTGAGATGAAGCACGGGAAGAATGGTCTCGGCAATGAGCGCGACGACCCAGACTCGATGCTCCATGCGCGGGCCGGCAGGACGCGCAAGGCGGGCTGCGATCCAGGCAGCGGCGAAGATGAGCGGGACTTGCCAGATGGAATTCAGGATGGCATCAAGGAGCCAGGATGAGAGAGACATGGATGCAAATGCGCTCATTGATCACTTCCCTTCTCCTCAAGGCGTTTGCTTAGTTCGGCGACTTTTTTGGCGTCGATCTGGCGGGTCTTGATGAGGCTCATGACCAGTTCTTCACTGGAGCCGCCGAACATGCGGTCGATGAGGTCACGCAGGGCATGGCCGGAGGCGCTGGCCTCCGTGACTGTGGCGCTGTACTCGAAGGCGCGGCCGCGCAGCTTGCGCTTGAGTTTGCCTTTGCGATGCAGGATATTGAGCATGGTCTGCACGGTGGTATAGGCCAGTTGCTGGTCGAGAGCTGCCTGGACGGCGCTGACATTGCTGGCGCCGAGCTTCCAGATGACCTGCATGATTTGCAATTCGAGCTTGGTGAGGGTGTCTTTTTCGCGTTTGGCCACGCTAATCTCCTAAGTGATTAGGAGATTAGCCCCGGCGCACAGAGTTTGTCAACTAAGTTTTTAGGAGACATGCCGCGCAAAGGCGGTCTGGTACTCTGGGCGCATGAAAATCATCTATGCGCCCTGTGTGCTGTTTTGTGTGCTGCTTACCTCGGGGGGTGGAGTTGCGCAGTCACCTGCGGCAAGAACGGCCGAGCGGATGCGAGAGCTGATTCGAGTGCTGGACTTGAAGGTGCTGCCGAAGGAGTCAGGGTACCTGGGAATTGTGGGTGTGTCTCCGCAGAAGGTGGTGGTGGATGGCAAACCGCTGGCGGTGCAGAGCCAGAACTACTACATGCTGACCGATACTTTGCCGATCAATTACCTGCACTGGCTGGAGCCGGCGGATACGCACATCCTCATCGAAGGCGGCCCGGTGGACTACTTCATCTTTCATCCCGATGGGCAGGTGGAGAAGATCGTGCTGGGCATGAATGTGGCGAAGGGTGAGCGGCCGATTGTGGCGGTACCAGGTGGATGCTGGAAGGCGTTGCGGCTGCACAAAGATGCGCGCTACGCGCTGATGGCCAATGCGCTGAGCCCGGAGTTTACGCCCGATCGAGTGCGCATTGGCGAGGGTGCGGCGTGGGTAAAAAGATTTGCGGGCAAGGCGGAGTGGGCTACGCCGGAGTTTTTGCGGGCGATGATTGGGCCGAACTGGAAGCCGTGACGGCTGCCCTCATGGCTGGCCGGCCTTCATGCGGGCGCGCATCCGCGACTCCGCTTCATCGGACCAATATTTGCAGTTGAGGCGCAGAAAGACCGAGGTGTACGGGATGGCGAGCGTGGTCTTGAGGACGAGGACGTGGAAGGTCTTCCCTGCCTCGTCAATGTTGGCGATGATCTTGTCATGCGGAATGGACTCGACCTTAGAGCTGCCGAGAAGGGCGACGATCTGCTTGCGATAGGCGGTGACGCCGGGCGCATCCTGCTCGGGAATGAAGGGCAACTCGGCGTCCATCAAGATGTCTGGGCGGACATGGATGGATTGGTTGACCTGAGCGAGGACAGTCTCCAGAACTTGAGGCAGCGGGGCGTTGGTCTCGACGGTTTCGATGCCGGAGGAGTTTTGCAGCGGATAGGCGGAGTCGACGATGAGGATCCAGTTGCGATGACCGAGGAGGGGGAGGGATTCAGCGACTTTGGCTTGCCAGCCGGGTGATGCCGCGTTGGCGATGGGCGCGACGAGAAGCAGGGCGAGAAGGAGAAAGCGTTTGAGCATAGTGGACGGCCTCGGTGAGTGGATCGATGCGGTGTCCATTGTAGATGGATGGATGAGAAGCCTGGGCGGCGCCGATCTTATAATGCGGCTATGACGCAGACTGTGCCGACGCTCTATGACTGGCTTGGCGGCAAGGAGCCGCTGGAACAACTGATCGCACGCTTCTACGAGAAAGTGCCTGCAGACCCGATCCTGGAGCCGCTGTTTGCGTCCATGCCGAAGGAACATTTTCAGCATGTGGCGATGTTTATCGGGGAGGTCTTCGGCGGTCCCGCAGAATATTCAGGCGAGCATGGCGGGCACGCGGCGATGATCCGGCATCATCTGGGCAAACACATTACCGAGCAACAGCGGCAGCGATGGCTAGCGCTGCTGCTGGAAACGGCGGATGAACTGGGGCTGCCGGCAGATCCGGAGTTTCGTTCGGCGCTGGTAGCTTACCTGGAGTGGGGATCGAGGCTGGCGGTGATCAACTCCGGTTTGGCGGGCGATACGGCAGTCGATGAGGCTCCGATGCCGGTGTGGGGATGGGGTGTGCCGGGCGGGCCTTATGTGCCTTAGCTACCGCTCACTCTAAAATCTTCCGAGAGACTTCCATGGGACACGATGGCGTTCGAAGACGGGACGCAGAGCCTCGTTGAACGAGGCACGGAGATCGTTGTAGCCGAGGCGCACGATGGTGGCGGGGAGAGGGAGAAAGACGGGCGTCCAATCCTGCGGGAAATAGATGAAGCCTGACTGGGCTTTGGATGGATTCTGGCGGTAGTCGACGACGGCTTGGAGAAGGCTGAAGGCGGGGACGTCGGGGAGATTGAGCGACAAGTCTTCGTGAACGCGGGCGGCGAACTGGTGGTAGTCCTTCATGGTCATGTTGAGGATGAAAAAGACCACGTTTTGAGGCGGCAGAAGGTGAATGGCCTGCTCGACTTCCCAGAGAAGCCCGCGACGGGTGCTGGCCCGGATGACGACGAGTGACGACGACTGCATACGGTCGAGGACGATGCCTTTCCATTCCGCGTCTGAGGCGTACATGCGCGCGGCTCCCGGCAGCGGGAGCGGCTCGCCGGGCTTGCCGATGGCGATGAGCTGGCCGAAGGGGCGAAGGACGTCGGCGAGCTGCTCTTCTTCGCTGGAGAGGCCAGAGAGCAGGACCTTGGCAGAGGACGAGACGTCGGTGCGGAAGGAGCGCAGGTAGAGGACGTGGGCTGCGGTGCCGTCTAGCGCGGGCGAGGTGGCGGCGATTCCCTTCGCGGCCTGCTTGCGGCCTCGGAAGTGGACGAGGAGGCCGAGAACCATGATGACTGCGCCGAGGAGGGCGATGGGGTTTGTTTCGACATCGCCTGCGGCGGCGTAAAAGATGGCGCCGGCGATGATGATGAGGATGCCGAATATCTTGAGACCGGTGCCGGAGCTGGTGGTTTGGTCGGTGGACATGACTATGCCTCCACTTACTGGGCAACTCAACAGGAAGATACGAGGTGGTTGCAGATTCTCTTTCCAGAACTGTATCGCTGATTTGGAGAGGTTGGGAGGGAAAGTTGAAGGCAAGACAGGCACACGGCCCCAGCGGCGTAGGGGACATTGCTTTGGCGGTTCGCTTTACACTGGAGAGATGCTGAGGATTATTCGCCCTATACCTGCTGAGTCGATTCGTTTGATTGTTTTTGACCTGGATGGAACGCTGATCGATTCGCGCCAGGATCTTTGCAACTCGGTTAATGCGACGTTGGAAAACTTTGATCTGGCTCCCCTGCCGGATGATGTGATCGCGAGCTTTATCGGGGATGGTGCAGCGATGCTGATTCGCCGGGCGCTGACCATTCCAGGGGAATTGCCGACTGGGATGGAGCCGGACGAGGATCTTTTCGAGCGGGCGTTTGCCTATTTTTTGACCTACTACCGGGCGCATAAGCTGGATTACACGCGGGTTTATCCAGGGGTAGTGGAGTCCCTGGAGGCGCTGAAGACGATGCCGGATGGGACGGCGCGGCCAATGGCTGTGCTGACCAATAAGCCGGTAGGGCCGGCGCGGGCGATCTGCGACGGGCTGGGCTTGAGTCCTTATTTCTTCAATATTTACGGCGGAGACAGCTTCGAAACCAAGAAACCCGATCCGCTGGGATTGCTTACTTTGATGACCCAGGCGGGGTGTTCCGCGGGCGAGACGTTGATGGTGGGCGACTCGGATGTGGATATCAAGACGGCGCGGAATGCCGGGGTCTGGGCGCTTGGATGCAGCTTTGGGCTGGCTCCGCAAACGCTGGAACTGGTTGATCCGGATGCGGTTGCGGACCATGCCTGGGGCTGGCAAATGGTATTTGGCGGGGCGGCAATCCGGGCTTAAACAATATTCGCCATTGAAACGTCTCAAGAATATTGCGCTGGAATTCTACGTCTGAGCACTTATTCCACATATATGATTTATGGGAGGAGTTTTCCTTTGCACCGAATGATTCGCTTTTTTGCTCTCTTTTTTGTCTTGATTCTTACGTTTTCTGAAACCAGCTTTGCGATTCCCGCTCCGGGAAGAGCGATGACCGCGACCTTTGGAAACGGACCGGGAGAAGGACCTGTGGGGCACGGCACGGTAGTGCGCGGCGTGGTGGCTGACCCCAGCGGCGCAATTGTGCCCAACGCAGAGATTAACCTGCTGGACGGCACCGGCGCGGTGGCGGCGACGCTCCACTCAGATGGAGAAGGCAATTTTCAACTGATTGCGCCCAGCATCGGCGACTACACGCTGGTGGTCTCCGAGGCGGGCTTCGATACGGTCAAGACGGTGGTTAAGCTGGCCCCTCAGGGGAAGACGCCGATTGCCGCACCGATGCTGCACATTGTGCTGCCGATCTCGACCATGGCGACGACTATCAATGTGAATGCCGGTAACAGCGAGGATATGAGTTCGCCGGAAGCCAACAGCGATACCTCTGTGATGAGCCAGCAGGATCTGAAATCGCTACCGATTTTCGACAACGACTATTCGACGGCTATGAGCGCGTTCCTGGATTCGAGCTCAGCGGGGACGGGTGGTTCAGGGCTGCTGGTGGATGGTGTGGAAGCGAATCACGCCACAGTTTCGGCCAGCGCGGTGCAGGAGGTGCGAATCAACCAGGATCCGTATTCGGCACAGTACTACTGGCCGGGCCGCGGGCAGATGGAGATCATTACACGCTCGGCGGCGGATCACTATCACGGGCAGTTCAATTTCATGTTTCGGGACTCGGCGCTGAATGCGCAGAACGCCCTGGCGGCAACCAAACCCTCGGAACAGCGGCGCATCTATGAAGGCCATGTGACGGGGCCGATTCCACACGCCAAGAACAGCGGCTTTCTGGTCTCGTTTAACCGGGCGGAGGAGGACCTCAACGCTGTGGTGGTGGCGACAACAGCGACTCCGACGGCGGGCAATCCAACGGGATTGTTTCAGGCCAATGTACCTGCTCCGACGCGGGAGACAGATTTCAGCACGCGGGCTTCGCACCAGTTTGGCGACAAACACTCAGCGTATGCACAGTACACCTACGAAGATTGGGACGCGCATAACCAGGGTGTGGGCGGGCAAGCGCTGGCTTCGAACGGGTACAGCGACCACTATCGCGAGGACGATGTTATTTTTCATGCCGACTCGACGCTCAATCCGATCCTGTTGAATCAGCTCTCGGTAGTGCTGGAGCGCTTCCGGGCGACGAACCAGAATGCTTCAGAAGCTCCGCAGGTGAATGTACAGGGCGATTTTGTGGGTGGCTCAGCGCAGAACGATTCCGTTTCGACGGAGTACAACTTCCGCTTGAACGACACAGTGAGTTGGACCTACGGGCACCACACGTTCAAGACGGGTATCAACGTGCCGCACATAGGCCGGAGGGCATTTGACGACAACACCAATGCACAGGGCACGTATACCTTTGCGCCGACGCTGGCTGCGGATGGGACGGTAGTGACTTCGGCGCTCGAAAACTACGAAGCACACCGGCCTTCGGGATTTACGCAAAACACGGGGCAGGTACATTTTGTCTATCACCAGCAGGAGCTGGGTACGTTTGTCCAGGACCAGTGGAAGGTGACGGACCGGTTTTCGCTGACGCCGGGCATTCGTTATGACTGGCAGAATTTTCTGGCCACAGACCGGCTGACCTTCTCGCCCCGCGTGTCATTTGCGTGGGTGCTGGATCCGGATTCGAAAATGGTGGTGCGCGGCGGCGGCGGTTTGTACTATGACCGCTTTGGCGGCGGTCCGCTGCTGGACCTGGCGCGGTATCAGAATGCGGCGCGACGTTCAATCTCGGTCTCTCTTGATCCGGAGACCCAGCCTGTAGACGGGTGCTATCCGATCAACAATGACCCAAATTGCCCGGCAATTGGAGATACTCCGCCAAACCTGGCGAGGCTGCAGCCGGGGGCGAAGGTGCCGTACCAGATTCAGTATGGGCTTTCGGTCGAGCGGGGTTTAGGCAAAAGCGGGATGGCTTCGATCAGCGCGTATTCGATTCGCGGAATCGACCGCTTCCGCTCGGTGGACATCAATGCACCGACGCCGGAGTCAGGCTACACAGAGCGGCCCGATCCTGAATTTGGACGCATTCGGGAGATGCAGCCGGAGGGAACGTTCTGGGGCAATGGCGTGGATATTTCGTACCGCGGCGAGTTGAACAAGTACTTTACCGGCTTTGGGCGCTATACCTGGTCGCACATTGAGTCGAACCAGGAAGGGATTGGATGGTTCCCACAGAACCAGTACCAGCCGAACGAGGAATGGTCCAACTCAGGCTGGGATCGCCGCAATCGGCTGGGCATGTACGCAATCTTCAATCGGGAGAGCGTGGCGAATCTGTCGGTGGGTATCTTTGCCAACGCGGGCGCTCCGTGGACGGTGCTGACGGGCGCGGATCCGTATGGCGACGACTTGTTCAACGCGCGGCCGGATGGAGTGGCCCGCAATACGGAGAACCTGCCGGACTATGTGGACCTGGACCTGCGCTGGGGACATGACTGGCATCTGACGCAGAGCAAGGATGAGGAGTCACCGAAATTGGGATTCTCAGCGGGCGCGTTCAATGTGCTGAACCACGAAAATGGAACGGCAGTAGACCAGGTGGAGAGCTCGACTTCGTTCGGACAGGTTACATCTGTTGCGCCGCCGCGAAGGCTGCAGCTGGCGATGCGGTTCGAGTTCTAAAAACTAAACCAACACGCTGATGCGGGTATTGAGATTGTGCTCGGCGGCCAGCAGGGTGTTGCCCTGTGCGTGGATGCCGGGCAGGTCCGGGATGGTGGCAACATACTGTCCGGGTGAGAGATTGATGTCGGCGGGATAAGATTTTCCGCCGGCACTGGCCGAATACAGTGTGCTCTGCATCAGCAGGCTGGCTTTGTTTTCTGACTCAATAGCATTGGCTGCGACTGCGTTTGGATTGCTGATCTGCATCGTTTCTCTCCCCTTTCTCAACGGGATGTGCGCGGAGACCTGCTCAGGCCCAGTAGGAAACTGTGGCAGCGGGCGGAGTACGCTGAATCTCTTCACCCTCTCTCGCCTCAGACGTGGAAACCTCGGATTGGCCCTTACTGGATTGATCTTGATTCGATCGATTCTGGGAAGAGCGGTCCGGCGTCGATGCTCCGTTTCCGCCTGCCCATGCGGTCACCATCCAGGCGCCTTCTGTGCTGGCCGTCGCATCCAGTTCGGAAGAGGTTGCGAGGAGCTTTTTGCGGGTCTCTTCGGCGCGCCGGGTTGCCATGGCCGAGGATGCGGCGTGGGTTCCGCCCAGCGAAGAGTTCATGTGTCCACTGTGAATATGCATGGAGGCACCTCCTTGCCGCTCAACGCGTCACTGGACAGCATTCGAGCTACCATTCGGCGCCGCAATATCCTTGGAATGCGCTAAGATTTGCCTCGGTGGTTGGAAATTATTCTTGGCTGGCGGATGGAACTGCCGGCTTCGATCTGCCGTATCTGCTGTCAGGATGGTGCGTATGCACAGGTTGAGCCATGTCTCCGGGGGTCTGATGCGCCGCATTGCGGGCGCTGCGCTTTTGCTGCTGCTCGCAGGATTTGCCGCCAGGCCGGCGCTGGCCAACCAGGATGTGGTGCAGTTTGGCAGCGCGATCGAAGTACCGGCGGATGGATCGATTCACGACGCGGTGTGCTTCTTTTGCAGTGTCAAAGCGCATGGGACGGTACACGGGGACATCGTAGTTTTCTTTGGCAGCGTGGAGATCGACGGCCATGCGGACCACGATGTGGTGGACTTCTTTGGCGCTGTGCGGGTCGGCGACGACGCCTCGATCAAGCAGGACCTGGTCAATTTTTTTGGAGGCGTGCGGCTGGGCGAGAATGCGCAGGTGGGACACGACACGGTGGTGATGTTCGGCGACCTGCGCTCGGCTTCAACGGCCAGCTTCGGCGGTAGCCGTGTGGTGCAGCCGGGGTGGGTCTTCTGGGGTCCGTTCCTGTTGATCTTTGGCGGTGTGTACTTTGTGGTGCATGAGTTCCGCGCGATGCGACGGCGGCGGTTTCTCCGCGGCTATTGAGAGATTCCTTATACCCAGCCGCCATCGATGATGTGGCTTTGGCCAGTAATGGCGCTGCTGTCGTCAGCGGCAAGGAAAAGCCCGAGCCGAACGACTTCATCCGGCAGGAGATGGCGCTTGAGGGCCTGGTTGGCGAGGATTTCCGCGCTGTATTCGGGTGTGAGAACCAGCTTGCGTTGTTTTTCGGTCACGATGGCGCCGGGCAGAATGGCGTTGACACGAATGTTGTCTTTGCCTAGCTCATGGGCCAGGGTCTTGGTGAGGCCGATGATTCCGGCTTTGGCGGTGATGTAGGTGGGCATGTTGACGCCAGGGATGATCCAGGCGATGGAACTCATGTTGATGATGGAGCCTGAGACGGATTCTTTGAGCGCGGGCACTGCTGCCTGAGTTACGAAGAACTGATGGCGCAGGTTGACGGCCATAAGGCGATCCCATAACTCCGGCGTTACTTCTTCAACGCTGTGACGGAGGTCGTTACCGGCGTTGTTGACGAGGATGTCCAGCCCATGCATTGCGTCGACGACATGGGCGACCGAGCTGCGCACGGCTTCGATATCCGTCATGTCGCAATGCCGATAGAGCGGCTCTGGATGGCCGGCGGCGGCGATGTGCACGGAGAGTGCTGTCGCGGCTTCATCCTGAATGTCGAAGAAGGCTACCTTAGCTCCCTGTTGAGCGAAGCCGGTAACGAAAGCCTCGCCGATGCCGGTAGCGCCGCCGGTGACCAGAACTTTGCGGCCTTGCAGGCTGGGGTAGATTGCATACTGCGAATTTTCTGAGGTCATCTCTCTGGCGTCTCCGGCACTTGTCAGGTACTGCTGCTTATTTCGATTGCTGCTCGCTTTTGGGTGTTATGTCGGTCACGGGTAAGTCCCAGTGAGAGATTAGTATCTCGAAGCGGCGCTGCTCTTCGCGTTTGTAGGCTTGCTGATCGGGATAGAGTTGCCGGATGAGTGCCGCTTCATCGGGATTGGCGGTAACTGCGGCTGTGGCGTTGGGGTAGGTGATGGTGACGCGATAGTCCCAGCGGCCGTCTTCGGTGCTGTGGTAAGCGGGCGATTCGATCTTGACGGATGTCATGCGGCCGGTGGTGACGATTTTTTGGAGCAGTGGGTAATGATTCTTGAGGAAGAGATCGAGGAACTCCTGCTGATGCCCCCATTGAACCTTGTAGTAGTACTCAATGGTGTAGGGAGCATTCGCCGCAGGAGAGGGCGGGGCTCCCTGGGCGTAGGCGGAAGCGGCAAGAGTGAGCGCGAAGATGGCGAGAAGAATTCGGCGCATGGCGGACTCCAATGATGCGATGGGGGTGATTTTAATTGATCGATCGCAGAGTTGACGCGAGCAGGTGCGCTTAGATGCCCGGGCGGTGGTACGATTCCAATCGTTCAGTCAAAAGCTAGTCAGGAGGTCGCGATGAAATCTGAGTTTCCCGGCGCTGTTCCCGAAATACCGGTAAGGAAAATCAATGATGCGGTGCTCTATTACCGGGAGTGCCTGGGTTTTACGCTGGACTGGGGCGACGAAGAGCTTGGTCTGGCAGGAATCTCCAGGGGAAATTGCCGGATGTTTTTAGCGAACCAGGAGTTTCGGAAGGGATACGGAAACAGCGGGCCGGTGTTGATCTGGCTCAATCTCAATAGCAAAGATGAAGTCAACGAACTGTACGGAGCCTGGACGGCAAATCGAGCGAAATTAATCTCAGCTCCGGAGTCGAAGCCGTGGCGGCTGCACGAGTTTACGGCGGCTGATCCGGATGGCAACCTGTTTCGCGTGTTTTACGACTTTGGAGGCGAGGAGCGGGCCAGTTCCTAATTTTGAATTTTCGGGACTTATGGCAGAGAGGGTTCGATAGGACAGCGATGAACCCATGGAGCGAATTGGAGAGTGCATGGAAGCATTCGATCAGGGACGGCGGTCTTTGCTTTTGAGCGGAGGAGTGCTGGGCATGAGCCATATGTTGCCCGAGAGCATGATGGAGGCTATCAGCCGACAAGGATACGTGCTGGGTGCGGAGGAGGGCGAGAACCTGGCTCATTTTCGAGATCATGGGAGAATCTCGATCAAGACCAGCGCTGCAACAGGTTCCGACAGGTTTGCTCTCGGAACTCAGCAGGTGATGGCGGGTACGGGAATTCCGATTCATCGACACTTTGAGATGGATGAGGCTTTTTACGTTCTGGAAGGCAGAGGAGTCTTCATCCTGAACGAGGTGCGCCACTCATTTGATAAGGGCGCAACGATCTTTATTCCTAGAGGCTCGTGGCACGGGTTTGAGAATCCCTACCATGAGCTGCTTTTGCTGTGGATGGTATCGCCCGCTGGATTGGATGGATTCTTTCGCGAGACATGCAATCCGCCGGGCGTGCCGGCGAAAGAGCTTACGCGCGAGCAGATTCACGCCATTGCGCGGAAATATGGGACGGAGTTCAGATAACCGGCTTGAAGACTAAGACCACAGAAACTGTCTTAGTTTGCAGACTGGATGGAATGGTTGAGAAGGTTGGGGATGGCGTGGAAGAGGACGCCTAGCGCAACCATGACTGCTGCGTAGTAAGCCCATGCGGACCAATCGCCTTGATGTGGGCTGTCAGAGTTGGCGCGCAGGGCGGTGAAGATGCGCCAGGCAAAGCCCAGTGCAACGAGAAGAAAGAACCCTTCGCCGGTGTAAGCCCAGAGGGCAATGGCGATGAGTAGAAGCCCGATACGGCCAACAACGTCGATGGAGAATGTGGCGAGGCCGCCGTCGAGCACCCAGACGGGAATGAGGTTGAGGGTGTTGAGAACGGCGCCAGTACGGGCCAGGGCGGCCCAGATGGGATCGCGGGTATAGGTGTAGGCGAGAAAGCAGAGGGCGGCGGCGATCCAACCGGCGAGCGGCCCAGCGAGAGAGATTTGCGCGATCTGACTGCGGGTGACGCCAAGGCCGGTCCAGCGAACGTAGGCACCGAGGCCGGGCAGGAAGACGGGCATCTCAGCGGGAAGGCCACGGCGGCGAATGTCGATGTAGTGGCCCATTTCATGGATCAGGATGGAGACGGAGATACCCAATCCGTAGCGCCACCCGAACATGCCCACATAAAGGACGATGAAAAAGACAAAGCTGAAGAGGAATTTCGCCTTCAGCAGAAAGAAAAGAACGCTCTTCAGCTTGAGAAGCAGCAGCGCAAGCGGGCCGAAGGGGCCGAGCTTCTTGACCCAGTTGGGCGGTGGCGCGGCTGGAGGTTTCTGCGTGGGCGGCGGCGTTGCGGTCGATTGCGGTGCAGGGCCAGCTTCAGCTTGCTGCAAGGCTTGAATGCGCTGATGGACCCACTCGGCTTGTTTGGAGTCCTGGGGCAGGAGCGGGAGCGAATATTCCCAAAGTTCCCGAGCCTGTGGGTAGAGACCGCGTGCTTCAAGAGCGCGGGCGTCTTTGGCGAGTTGATCGAGACGGACGCTGTGAACGAGCGCGTGACACTGCGGGCAGGCCAGCGCTTCGAGCGGGAGGCTGGCGTCGCAGTTGGGGCAGTTTTGGATGACGGGATGGGTGATGGTCGACACTTGTGTTCTGTATCGATGATAGCCGTTATGGGGTCGACGCGCTGTAGGGTCCAGTAACGGCCAGTGGTCTGGCCCGAGTGAGCTGCCAAGCAATACTGAGCCCAATGAATAGAATCAACAGGCCTATTGCAGCCGACGCAGGGTTGCGCGAAAAACGCGCAACCGGTGATTCCAGCCCAACCAGTGCAAGCCCGCCAAGCATCGCGCCCCAGCTCCTAACTGAAGAGGCATGCTTGTATATAGCCGGCAGTATGGCAAGTGCCGGAGCCATACAGACGGCGCAGTACGTAAGCAAGACTGAGATCATCTGGTACATCCTGCCGCCAACGCCATTTGAACCTTTCATCATTGCTTTACCAATCAACCAGCCAACGGCCAAGCTAAGGTAGCCGATCGTAAAACCAAATGATGTTACAGCCGCATACAGAACAGACCCAAGGATTGCAGCGCCGGTACCGTACACTGCCCCCCGTACTAAAGCGGCATGAGAGTTCGCGGGCTGACCTTCACTGGCTTGCAAGGCGCAAACTTTACAGGCCATCTGGCCGTTGACACGGTAGTATTCCGCATCGAGAAGGCGGCTACAGATGCGGCAGCGTTCGGTGCCGACATACTCTGCGGTGGAGAATTGCGGTACGCCTGATAACTCAGGATGTGGAGTTATGGCCGGGGGCTGACCGAGCATTGGATCATCTGAAGAAAGTGGCATGGTTGAGGCAAGGTTAACATGACTTCCCTTCTCCACTGGAGAAGATTCCCAGGCCACGTTGTAATTTCATACGACCGAGTTAGTCGAAGTTCCATATGCGCTGCGATTCGATTTTGGCAGGGTCAAATACGACGTCAAAGCCAGGCTCGGTGGGTAGCGCGATGTGCGCCTGCTCGACCATCATCGGGCGCTTCTCGAAGTGGTGGTAGTGCTGCATCTTGAGGACCAGATATTCTCCCAGCGGAAAGGTCATGGGCGACTGGCTGAAGATGGTGTGCGCGGCGGCACGCAGGCTGTGACCGTGAGGCAGGACGGGCACATCGTGCAGCGATGCGACGGTGCCGATCTTGATTAATTCGGATACGCCGCCGCACCATTCGGGATCGGCCTGGACAACGGAGAGCGCACCGGCCTGCAGATAACGCTCGACCTCCCAGCGGCCATAGAAATGTTCGCCCGCGGCGATGGGAATGCTGGTGCTGCGATGGATCTGCGCGAAGCTCTCGATCTTTTCCGGATGGGTTACTTCTTCCATCCAGTGCGGGCGATATTGCTCGACTTGACGAGCCCATTCGAGGGCGTAGTTCTGATCCCATCCGCTATAGGCATCGAACATGAGTTCAGTATCGTCGCCGAGGGTTTCGCGCAGGATTCTGACTAACTCGACATTTTTCTTCATGCCTTCAGAACCGGAGCCAGGACCGGAGCCCATGAACCACTTTTGGTAGCGAAAGCCCTGCGCTTTGAGTTCAAGGCAACGATGGCGCACGGTTTCCGGTTCGAGAGAAGAGCCGAGGGCGGAGGCGTACATCTCTACCTTGTCGCGCGTAGGTCCGCCGAGCAGACGATAGACAGGCACGTTGAAGTATTTTGCGCGCAGATCCCAGAGCGTATTGTCGACGGCGCTGATGGCCATCATGAAGAAACCATCGCGGGAGTGGCGATTGGAGCGGTACATCTGATCCCAGAGAGCCTCTTGTGCGAGCGCATCTTTCCCTATAAGAAAGGGGCGGAGATCCTGATAGACAACCATGGCTGCATCACGCTCAATTGGGCCGTAGAGACCTTCGTTGGCCTTGCCGGCACGGATGCGAAGGTAGATGGCTTCAGTTTTCACTTCGACCTGAGCGCCGGGCTTGTCTTTGTAGGGAGCGGGGCGAAGGCTGTCGTAGATGTCTTCAGGATTGACCTGGGGTTGATGGCTGACACCTGCCTCTGCGGTGTAGTGGCCGTGGAGTTCGATGAGTTCGACAGACTCGATCTTGAGCAGTTGATTAGCTTCATATGGCGCACGGCAAACGTTGACGTTTTCAGCCAATGCTGGCTCGGTGTGGATACCGCCAGCAGCGGCGGCGCTCATGATCGACAGCCCCGATAAGCCATTAAGAAAACTGCGGCGGTTGAGATAAGGCTCATGCGGAGGTGGCGTCATGCGAGTTTCTCCAAAGACATGGATTTTGAGTGCACAGATTCAAATCTTCGATTGAGCACACAGCCGGGCGCGGTTAGTTTATCGCTTTTCTAGGGGTGTATGGGAAGCCGAGAAGAAGCGCAGGAGATATTTCTATCAATTGGACGATCATGTGCAAGGCAACCAGCAGACTCGCGCATGCGTCGGAAATGCTGGGCGCATGATGCGGCCCGAGGAGTGACGACGATGAAGATCTTTGTGGCAGGAGCAACAGGAGCGATCGGACGGCGGCTGGTGCCTCTGCTGGTGGCTGGGGGGCATGATGTTACCGGCACGACCAGAAAGCAGACCCATGTCGATGCGATCCGCGCGGCAGGAGCGCAGCCGGTGGTGGTGGACGCGCTGAACCGCGATGCTGTGATTGCCGCAATTCGCGAAGCCAGGCCGGAGGTGGTCATTCATCAACTCACTGCGATTCCCGCGCGGCTCAACCTGCGCAAATTTGATGAGGAGTTTGCGCAGACCAATCGCTTGCGCATGGAGGGAACTGACAACCTGATTGCAGGCGCTCGGGCAGCGGGCGTACGGCGATTCATCGCGCAAAGTTATGCCGCATGGCCTTATGCGCGGGTGGGATCGCTAGTCAAGACGGAAGATGACCCTTTGGATACCGATCCTCCTGAGAAAATGCGCGATAGCCTGGATGCCATTCGGCATCTTGAAGCTGCGGTGCTGGATTTGGCTAAGGATGGCATGACAGGCATCGTGTTGCGGTATGGCGGGTTTTATGGGCCGGGAACATCGCTCGGCAAGGATGGTTCGACGGTTGAAGAGGTTCGCAAGCGGCATTTTCCGCTGGTGAGCGGGGCCAATGGAATCTGGTCGTTCATTCATATCGATGATGCGGCGCAGGCAACGCTGGCGGCAGTAGAACGAGGTGCGCACGGTATATACAACATCACGGATGATGAACCGGCGCCGGTATCTGAGTGGCTGCCGGCGCTGGCTGCCGATCTGGGCGCGCCACCGCCTATGCATTTGCCGCGCTTTATTGCGCGGCTTGCAGTGGGCAAGCATGGCTTGATCATGATGACCGAGATTCGCGGAGCTTCAAATGCCAAGGCAAAGCGGGAGCTGGGATGGACACCGCGATGGGCGAGCTGGCGCAGCGGATTTCGTGCGGGGTTGGGGTATTGAATGCTGGCAGACGATCCTTGTCGGCTACTGTGAGGTCTTAGTCTGATCTTCAGGTAGTCGCCCTTATATTCGCCTTATTTTCGCCTTTCTTGTATACTGATCTTCTATGGACTTTCAGTTGGTGACGCCTTATCAGCCTAAGGGAGATCAGCCTAAGGCTATCGATGAACTCGTGTCTGGAGTGGCGGCTGGGGAGCAGCACCAGGTGCTGCTTGGGGTGACTGGGTCGGGCAAGACTTTTTCGATGGCCAAGGTGATCGAGGAGTTGAACCGGCCGGCGCTGATCCTGGCGCATAACAAGACGCTGGCGGCGCAGCTTTACAACGAGTTCAAGCAGTTTTTCCCCTCGAATGCGGTTGAGTACTTTGTCAGTTATTACGATTACTATCAGCCCGAGGCTTACATCCCTTCGGGCGACTTATATATCGAGAAGGAAGCTACGATCAATGAGGAGTTGGACAAGTTAAGGCTATCCGCCACGCGGTCTTTGTTTGAGCGGCGGGATTGCATTATTGTCAGCTCGGTCAGTTGTATCTATGGTCTTGGTTCGCCAGAGGCTTATTACGGGATGTTGCTGCTGCTCGAAAAAGGGCAGCGGATCGCGCGCAAGGATATTGTCCGGCGTCTGGTGGAGATTTTGTATGAGCGAAACGATCATGATTTCCGGCGAGGTACATTTCGCGTAAGGGGAGACGTGATCGAGGTCTTTCCTACTTACGACGAGCTGGCTTACCGGATCGAGTTGTTCGGGGATGAGATCGAGTCGCTTTCGCAGATCGATCCTCTATTTGGCACGGTGAAGCAGAAGTATGCGCGGCTGCCTATTTATCCCAAGAGCCATTATGTGGTGCAGCCGGAGCGCAAGGCACAGGCCATCGAAACGATTGTGGCCGAGCTGACGGAGTGGGAAGCATACCTCGAAAAAGAGGGCCGCATGGTGGAGGCGCAGCGGATTCATCAGCGGGTGCGGTTTGACCTGGAGATGATCAAGTCCATGGGGTATTGCCATGGGATCGAGAACTATTCGCGGCATTTTAGCGGGCGGCTGCCGGGTGAGCCTCCTCCAACACTGTTGGATTACTTTCCCAGGGACTTTCTGCTGTTTGTGGATGAGTCGCATGTGACGATTCCGCAAGTGCATGGGATGTGGTACGGGGATCAGAGCCGGAAGCAGAACCTGGTGGACTATGGCTTTCGGCTGCCCTCGGCGCGGGACAACCGGCCGCTGAAGTTTGAGGAGTTTGAGAACCGGATTCACCAGACGATTTATGTTTCGGCGACGCCGGGACCATTTGAGTTGACCAAGGCGGCGGGCGTGGTGGTGGAGCAGGTGATCCGGCCAACGGGCCTTGTCGATCCGGAAGTGGAGATACGGCCGGTGAAGGGGCAGATCGACGACCTGCTGGGAGAGATTCGAGACCGGGCAAAGAAGAACGAGCGGGTGCTGGTAACGACACTGACCAAGCGCATGTCCGAGGACCTGGCGGGGTATTACACCGAGGTCGGGGTGCGCTGCCGATATATGCACTCGGAGATTGAGACGCTGGAGCGGATCAAGATCCTGGCCGGGTTGCGCAAGGGCGAGTACGACGTGCTGATCGGGATTAACCTGCTGCGTGAGGGCCTAGACCTGCCTGAGGTTTCCCTTGTTGCCATTCTGGACGCGGACAAGGAAGGGTTTCTGCGGTCGACAGGGGCGCTGATCCAGACGATTGGGCGTGCGGCGCGAAATGTGGAAGGCCGGGCGATCTTGTATGCGGACAAGATGACGGACTCTATGAAACGAGCGATTGACGAGACGGACAGAAGGCGGGAGATCCAGCGGGCGTACAACGAAGAGCATGGGATTACGCCCACATCGATTCTCAGCAAACTGGACAACTCGCTGGCAGCGATTTTGAAGGCGGAGTACGGCGATCCGCTGGAAGAAGCGGCGGAGGGAATGCCGGAGTTTGCCTCACAGGAAGCGCTGGACAAGTACCTGGCGGCAATGGAGTTGGAAATGCGCGAGGCGGCTAAGAAATTCGAATTCGAAAAGGCAGCGCGCTTGCGGGACACGATCAAGGATCTGCGGGCCCGGGAGTTCCTTTTTGGATAACGGGGCATATCGCTTTACCTCTTGCGGACTCAAGGCAACCTGTGGTCACTTCGGTACATCTGAGTTATTCAGGTAGTAAACGCCGGGGGACGATGGCCATTCGACGCTTCATCTGGCCGCAAAGGAATATGGACACGATTTTGTTGGTGGACGATAATCCACTGCGGGCCGCGATGCGTCAGTCATTCTTGCAACAGAGCACTCCGGAAGTCGTAAGGGCGCTGGATGCGGCTGAAGCCTTATGTATGGTAGAGTCGCCGGAGTTTGCCCAGGGACTCTCCCTGGTGATTACAGGCCATGTGATGTCGGGGATCTCAGGACCTGAGTTTGTGGCGGAATTCCGCTCCCGAATGCCGCATGTTCCGGTTCTGGTGATGAGCACCATCTCTGATTTTGAAAAGGCTTACCAGGGGATTGGCGGGGTGTATTTCTCGCAGACACGGTCTCCTGAAGAGCTTCGCTCCCTGGCTGGCAAGTTGGTGACCGTTGGGCACCGCCAGACGGCTTGAACCTTTCCTGTTCTCCTCTCGTTTCAAAATGGCGTTATTTCGGCCAGGATAGCCCGGGCTGCTGAGGCTCAAGCTGGACTCGGCCTTCTCTGAACTCATGTCAGGGTGAAGCGCCGACATCCCGGGTTCTAAGTCACTCTGTTTCCGGGGGAATCGGTTTTACCGTTTCTGGTAGAACCGTGAGATGCGGGCGCATTCTCATCGCGGCTTTTGGGCCGTCTATCTCGGATTGGCTTTGGCGACGATTGCTGCCGGACTGGTCTTGCGGCTGGTCCCGCTGGGACTGCCATTTTTGGTGACGAAATATGGCGGCTCTGTGCTGTGGGCGTCGATGGTGTATCTGCTCTTCGCAGCCCTTCTGCCGGGCCGGGGTATTTGGATGGTGGCGGGCACGGCGGGTGTTTTCGCTACGCTGGTGGAATTTTCGCGGCTGTTTCACTCGCCCTGGCTCGATGCTTTCCGGCTGACGCTGACGGGGATGCTGTTGCTGGGCCGGGTTTTTCAGCGGATACACTTTGCCTGCTACTGGGGCGCGATTGTGGCGACCGCGTTGATCGATTGGGCGGCATTTCGCCGGGCAGCGCGGCCGGTAGTGCGGTAGCATGGTGACCATATCCCACGTGGAGGCTGAAATGGCTGGCAAAGACGCGCCGCTTGGACCCGTAGAGGCCACTTTACGCACATTCGCGATTCACAATAGGATCCATCTGTATCTGTTGGACAATCTTGCGCCAGAGGCATGGCTTTTGACGCCTCCGGATGGCAAAGGGCGGACGCTGGCGGCGATTGCTGCGCATATTCATAGCGTGCGGCTGATGTGGCTAAAGGCGGTCAAATTCGCTCCGCTTCCGGAGCCGGTGGAGAAGGATGCCGCTGTGGCCGAAATGAAGGCCGCACTGGAGACCAGCGCGGCAGCGATGTCGACCTTTCTAGCAGGGGCGCTTGAGACGGGAAGGGTACCGAATTTTAAGCCGGATGCCTGGGCTTTTGTGGGATATCTGATCGCACATGAAGCGCACCATCGAGGGCAGATGACGCAGTTGGCGCGAATGTTGATGTATCCCGTCTCGAAGTCGGTCAACTTTGGCCTTTGGGAGTGGGGTGTGCGGTAGGCCGCTTTCGGGCGGCGATGCTCTCAGAGGTCTGAGGGAGAGAAGCAGTATGTCTGGATTCTGTAGGATGAGATGGATTGTTGACTCATTTAGCGCAAAGGGAATGAGGGTTCTTCGTCGCCTTCGCTCCTCAGAATGACAATTTTCTTAGGGGAATCTTCGTCGTGTTGGTTCCCCAGAGTGACCCTTCCCTCAAATCTGACACGCTGCGACCTGTGATCGTGCTTTGCCGGGGCTTCGCGGCAAGTGCGACAATCGATAGGGAATATGTTGGCGGGTTTGGAGTTGTAGTCAATATGGCGGCATTTGGCAGTTTTGCACTTCTGATTGCGCTGGCGCTGGCGGCGTACAACCTGTTTGCCGGGGGGATTGCGCTACGGCTGCTGGCGGTTGGCGGGCCAGCTCGAATTGCTCCGGAACGGTTGGCGGAGACGGGACGGCGAGCTGGGATTGGCACGTTTTTTGCCGTGACGGCGGCGGCATTCGCGCTGATCTGGTCAGTGTTTCATAACGACTTTACGATCGAGTACATCGTCGAGCACTCGAATATCGCGCTGCCTGGGCCGTACAAGTTTGCAGCGATGTGGAGCGGGCAGGAGGGCTCGCTGCTGCTATGGGCGTGGCTGCTGGCGGCTTATGGATTTGTGCTGCGGCTGACGCACAGGACTGATGTAAAGCTGCATGCCTATGCGGGGACGATTCTGGCCGCTGTGCAGGTCTTCTTTTTATTACTGCTGAACTTCAAGGTACCGCCATTTGCGGGCGTGCTGGGCGGGATTGCTCCGGCGGATGGAAATGGGCTCAATCCCCTGCTGCAGTATCCGGAGATGGTGATTCACCCGCCGATGCTGTATCTGGGCTATGTGGGATTCACGGTGCCGTTTGCCTTTGCGCTGGGCGCGTTGATGATGCGGTATCCGGGCGAGAAGTGGATTCACATCACGCGGCGCTGGACGATGATGACGTGGATGTTCCTGACCATCGGCATCTTTCTGGGCATGCACTGGGCGTATGCGGTGCTGGGCTGGGGCGGCTACTGGGGTTGGGATCCGGTTGAGAATGCCAGCCTGATGCCTTGGCTGACGGGCACAGCTTTTCTGCACTCGGTGATGATGCAGGAGAAGCGCGGCATGATGAAGAGCTGGAATGTGTGGCTGATCTTCATGACCTTTATGCTGTCGATTCTGGGCACGCTGCTGACGCGTGCGGGCCTGGTGAGCTCAGTGCATGCCTTTGCGCAGTCGTCGATCGGAGGATGGTTTGTGACCTTCCTGGTGATCACGATGGCGGTGTGTTTATTTACCTTCATCCTGCAGAAGGATCACTTGAAGTCGGAGCATCAGATCGAATCGCTGGTGAGCCGTGAGTCAAGCTTCCTCTTTAACAATGTGGTGTTGCTGGCGGCGTGCTTCACGATTCTGTGGGGAACGCTGTTTCCAGTGCTCTCGGAGTACGTCGAAGGCACAAAGGTGACGATGGGCGCGCCATGGTATGGGCGCATCATGGTGCCGATCGGCGTATTTCTGCTGCTGCTTACAGGCGTCGGTCCGCTGCTGGCGTGGCGGGCTTCTTCGTTCAGGAGCCTGCGGCGGAATTTTGTGCTGCCGGGGGTTGCGTTTGTCGCGGCGGTAGTGGTTCTCATGGCGGTGGGACTGAGACCTTGGACCGATGGAGCAACTTTTTATTCGCTGATGACCTTTTCGCTGGCGGCCGCGGTAGCGACTGCGATCTCTTCGGAGTTTTTGCGCGGGGCAGGCGTGGTGCATCGGCAGACGGGCAAGAATTTCTTCTCCTCAATGGTGCTTCTGATCAGGCGCAGCACGCGACGCTATGGCGGATACATCGTTCACTTTGGACTGGTGATCATCTTCATCGGGTTCGCAGGGTATGCCTTTAACCGCAGCGCCGAGATGCCGATGGGCACCGGCGACAAGATGCAGATTGGGCCATATACGCTGGTCAACCTGGGGAATACGCAGGAGTCGAATCCCAACTACGACTCGGAGTTTTCGCAGCTGGATGTGTACGAGAATGGCAAGAAGATTCTCGACCAACCGATGGCACCGGAGAAGCGCGTATATGCAGCGAATGGCCAGCCACAGACGATGGTGGCAAACCACTCAACGATGCGTTGGGATCTCTACCTGGTGTATGAAGGGCGGGACCAGACGAGCGGGCTGCCGATTATCAAGGCGTTTCTGAATCCACTGGTGATGTGGATCTGGGTAGGGCTGGCCATTGTGGTGTTCGGGACGCTGGTGGCGATGGTGCCAAGCCTTAGCCCCTCTCGCGCTACAGTTGCAGTGCCGGCGGCAAGGCCCGAGCACTTGCAAGGGCATGTTGCCGCGGGTGTAGCTGGGGGCGGAGATTGATGCGGGTTCATGGTGCTTCGAAATTGGGTCGGGTTTTGCAGGCGTTGATGGTGGCGGCGGTGGTGTGCTTCACGCTGGGTACGACAACGGCGGCTACGGATGCAACGGCGCGGTTCGACAAGGTGGGACGCAAGCTGATGTGTACGTGCGGCTGCGCACAGAGCCTGCTGGGCTGCGACCATGTGGGATGTCCGAATCGCGGCGGCGAGATGGATGAGCTGCGTGCCGGGATAGCGAATGGGGAGACTGACGCCGCAATCCTGCAAGGGTTTGTGCAGCGTTACGGGAAGACTGTGCTGTCTGCGCCGACGACGGAAGGCTTTGACCTGGTGGCGTGGATCATGCCGTTTGCAGTAGCCGTGCTGGCATTGATTGGAACGATCTTCCTGGTGCGGCATTGGGCAAAACAGCAGCCGGCGCTGGCGACAGCGAATGGGCTGAGCGGTGTGGCGGGAGAGGCAATGCGCGAGCGCATTCGCCGCGAAACGGGGACCGAGTAAGGCTTGCGGCCGGTGGTCTCCCACTCTTTGCGCAAACGACGCGCAAAGAATGAGGCACCCGGGTTTTTCGTTAGCGATAGAAGCAAGATGGGGGCAGTGATGTCGAGTTCGATGGGAGTGATTCTCGGTGGAGTGATGGCGATAGCGCTGTTTCTGTACACCTTCTGGCCGGAGAAGCATGCGATTGTGCAGCGGCAGAAGACGCGGCTGGATTTTCTGGAAGAGCTGAAGGAGCAAATCTACGCCAACCTGCGGGATCTGAATTTTGAGTATCAAGCAGGCAAGTATCCGCAAGAAGATTACACGGCGCAACGCGAGATTCTGGAGAAGGAAGCGGCGAATGTGCTGGCGGAGATGGATCAAATACAGGGGTCTGGGATCAGGGAACAGGGATCAGTTCGCGCTTCGCGCGCTTAGGTATTGCGATTCGATTCGAGATTCAGGAAAGGTTTGCTTTGAGATTGGGTAGATTTTTGGCGCTGCTTGCGTTGATCGGCACATTGGCGGCTGGTTCGCTGGCTTGGGCAGGAACGATTCACGGCACGGTGACGAACCAGACGAATGGCAAGGTGTCCGTGGGGGACAAGGTGACGCTGCTCAGCCTGGCCGGCGCGCTGGATGAAGTAAGCACGACGAAGACCGATGCCAAGGGACAGTTCACGGTAACGACGCCGACGGAGGCTCCTTACCTGATTCGCGTGGAGCATGAGAAGGGCGCGTACTTCAAGAATGTACCGCCGGGGACGACGCAGGTTGCGATCACGGTGTATGACGTGGCGACGAAGGTCGAGGGCGTCTCTACCGAAGCCGATGTACTGCGCGTAGAGGCCGAGAACGGGCAGTTGAAAGTGACCGAGAACTACTTTGTGAAGAACGTCTCTTCCCCGCCCCGCACGGAGTCGAATGATCACGGATACGAGGTGGTGATCCCCGCGGATGCGACGCTGGAAGGCGCTGCGACGGTGGGCCCGAGTGGGATGCCGATTGCGGCGACTCCGGACCCGGTGCAGCCGAAGGGACACTACGCGTTTTCATTTCCGATCCGGCCGAATGAGGGCGAAAGCGGGACGCGATTTCAACTGACGTACCATGTGCCGTATTCGGGGAGCTATAAGTTCTCACCGAAGCTGATGCAGGACACGGATAACGTTGCGGTGCTGCTTCCGAAGAGCATGAAGTTCGAGCCTGGAGCCAACACAAGCTTTCAGACAGTGCCGGGCGATGTGAACGGGCAGACATTTCTGGAACGCGGTGTGAAACCGGGACAGCCGCTGGAGTTTTCGGTTTCGGGAACGGGCGCTTTTCCGCGCGATACGCAGGCTGGTGCGGGTGGGCCGCAAGCCGGGCAGGCAGCCGATGCGGGGCCGACACCGAATGGACCGGGAGGCAAGCCGGGCGGCGGTTTGGGCGACCCGATCGACACCCCTGATCCACTGAGTAAGTACAAATACTGGATTCTAGGTGGGCTGGGATTGGTGCTGGCGGGAGCTGCCGCCTTCCTGCTGCGCAAGCCGGCAGGGGCTCCGGTGACACTGCCTGCTGCGCCTGTGGCATCGGTGACTGAGCCGCCGGTTGACGCATTCACTGCGCCGAGCGCGAAGACGCGGAGTGAGCTGCTTCTGGATGCACTCAAAGAAGAGCTGTTTGCGATTGAGAGCGAGAAAATTGCAGGGAAGCTTTCAGTTGAGGAGTACACAGAGCTGAAGGCGGCGCTGGAGACGGTGTTGCGGCGGGCGCTGGGACGGATGTAGAGCTTCTTATCCCACCCTAGCCACAAAAACAAAAGCGTGGCCAGGGTGGGGGACCCAGATACCATCTCCTCCGTTGTGTGCTGAAGGTGGGAAAACAATGAAGACTTTAATTCGCACGCTGTTGCTTTTGGCGTTGATTGTGTGGCTGGGCGCGGAAATTTTCTTTCCTGTCGTAGCGGGCATTACGTTTACGCAGCTCGCTCCGGATACCCATGCGGCCGGACAGATTGTGGGCTCGTTGCTGCGCATTCTGCATGGGATGGGGCTGGTGTGCGGGCTGGTACTGATGGCGCTGTTTGCGCTGGCTTCGGCCTGGGGAATTTTCAGGCCGCGCACGGCGCTGGCTTCGCTGGGACTGGTGTTGATGATGGTGGCGTTGACTGCCTATTCGCAGTATGGGATTATTCCGGCGATGGAGCGGGACCGGCAGGCGGTCGGAGGCGTGATCGACGCTGCGCCGCAGGATAACGCTGCGCGCATGCATTTTGATGCGCTGCACAAGCGAAGTGTGAATGTCGAAGGCGCGGTGACGGTGCTGGGGCTTATCGTGGTGGTGCTGGTGGCGAGCGCGGATACTGCGGGGCGACGGGCCTAGCTCTGCTCGCCGTAGTATCCTGACGAATGCTGAAACTCTCTCTACTGCTCGGTACGGTTGCGGCTCTGGCGGATGTAGCCGGCGGCCTGGTGCTGGTCAAGGCCGAGGGTGTGCAGAGGTATCTGCGCTACTTTGTGGCGCTGGGCGCGGGCTTTCTGATGGCCACGTCTGTGCTCGAGATGCTGCCGGAGAGTCTCAAGCTGGATGCCAAGCTGGCTCCTGTTTTGGTCATGGCCGGGTACTGCGCGCTGCATTTTCTGGAGCACACGATCGTTGCTCATTTTCACTTTGGCAAAGAGACCCATCATCATGAATTTGTGTCGGCGCACACCAGCTATTCGGTGCTGGGCGGACTGGCGGTTCATGCGCTGTTTGATGGAGTGGCGATCGGCTCAGGGTTTGCGATCAATTCCCTGCTGGGGTGGCTGATCTTTACGGCGATCTTCCTGCATAAAGCTCCGGAGGGTTTCACCATGGCTTCGGTGATGCTGGCCAGCGGCAGCAGCCGGGGAACCGCACTTTTTTCAGCGGTGGCACTGGCGGCGGCGACTTTAGCGGGCGTGCTGTTGATTGGCCTGGCGCCGGGTATGGTGCGCTATGGATTACCGGTTTCGGCAGGGGTGGCGCTGTACGTGGCGGCCACCGACCTGGTGCCGGAAGTGAATCGCGAGCCGGGGATTCGCATGGCGTTGGTGTTTTTTGCCGGGGTGGCGGGATTCCTGCTGCTGCGGATGTTGATGCCGTCAATCTGAGTGGGCTTGAAGCATATCCTGGAGCATCTTCGGGAATTTTGGATTAACGTTTGCGATTCAAGTGACATAAATATTGCTTTTTCTCACACTTTGCTTTCGAGTCCGTCCACTAGAATTGAGGGTGTCCCTTCCGGGCACATTTGGTGTCGACCGTATGCCCGCAGAAGCCATTCCTGTTCCATTTGAAACGCCGGCCATCTCTCTGCGCATGCGGCTTGGAGCACATCTGCGCATTGCGCGGCTCGATCACAGCGTGAAGCAGGCCTTCATTCTGCCGGGAATTGCGCTGGCGATGGCCATCACGGGCGAGCGGGCGAGCCTGGGATTGGCGGCCAAGGTCGGGGTGGGGCTGGTGGCTGCGACGCTGATTGCCTGTAGTAACTACGTAATCAACGAGATGCTGGACGCGCCTTTCGACCGGTTGCATCCGACAAAGAAGAGCCGGCCAGCGGCGAGCGGACTGGTGCATTTCGGCTGGGGTTATGCCCAATGGATCGGAATGATGCTGGCAGGGCTGGCACTGGCGAGCACCATTTCCCGGACATTTTTCCTGAGCGCGCTGGCTTTGTGGGTGATGGGATGCGCGTACAACATCTCTCCGGTGCGCAGTAAAGATCTACCCTATGTGGATGTATTGAGCGAGTCGGTGAACAATCCGCTGCGCTTTTGCCTGGGCTGGTACATGGTGACGGCGACGCTGCTGCCGCCGCTGTCGCTGCTACTTTCATACTGGATGCTGGGCGCGTATTTCATGGCGTTGAAGCGGTTCAGCGAATATCGACAGATTAACGACTGTGCTGTGGCAGGAGACTATCGCAAGTCGTTTCGCTACTACACGCAGGAATCGCTGCTGAATTCGGTGGTGTTTTATGCGGCTGCGGCCATGCTGTTTTTTGGGGCCTTCATCATGCGGTACCGGATGGAGCTGATACTTTCGTTCCCACTGATCGCGTGGCTGATGGCCATCTATTTCGGGCTTTCGTTCCGTCATGAAAGCGCCGTACAGAATCCGGAAAAGCTCTACCGTGAGCCTCGCCTGATGATCGTGCTGGCTTTGTGCATCGTAGTGCTGACGGTGCTGCTTTTTGTGGATTTGCCGTGGATCAACAATGTCTTTCCGAAGTCGCAGCCATGAATCGACTGCCTTTATCCGGGGCGAAAGTGAGACAATTCTCTTATTATCAGGAGACTATATGAGGGTCAGCCCCACTGGGCGCTTTCCGATTTTGCGCTTGATGGCCCTGACCGCGGCAGCGCTGTGTATCCACGGATATCACCTGGGCGTGGAAGACGGGGAGATTTATATCCCGGCCGCCAAGAAGCTGCTTCGCCCGGAGCTGTATGCCTTTGCAACGGAGTTCTTCCTCTCTCACGGACACCTCTCCCTGTTTAGTCCGACGCTGGCCTGGACGGCGCGTTTGACACATCTCTCAATGGACTGGACGATCCTGGGCTGGTACGTCGTAACCCTGTTCGCGATGCTGGCTTCATGCTGGACCATAGCGTCGGCCTGCTTTGCCTCAGAGCGGGCACGCTGGTGCTCCATGCTGGTGGTGACGGCGGTGCTGTCGATGCCAGCGACGAATACGTCACTGCTGCTGATCGACCCCTACCTGACAGCGCGCTCTTTCTCCACTCCGCTCACCCTGTTTGGGCTGGCGTGCTTTCTGGAGCGAAGATATGCCGGGGTCGCCGTCGCGTTGATGCTGACGGCGCTGATTCATCCGCAGATGGTGGTGTACGCGCTCTTTCTTATCGGAATGATGTGGATGGTAGAGCGAAACCGAACCCAGGTACGGCAGGAAGTTCCGGTGATGGCGTCCATGAGCTGGGTCGGGGGGATGATACCGACAAGCTCGCTGGCCGGTGTGCTGCCGACGGGCTTTCATCTTGCTCCGGCGACGGAGCCGTATCGTGAGGCGCTCTACTCCCGCGACTACTATTTTCTCGCCAACTGGTCGTGGTACCACTGGCTGGGGATGCTGGCTCCGTTGGCGATTCTGGCCTGGTTCTGGCGCGGGAAATTGCGTGGCACACGGGCTGGCTTTGAACGGCTCAGCTTTGCCATGCTGCCGTTTGGCCTGCTTTCAATTGGGGTCGGGCTGGTGTTTTCATCCACCCACGAGTTGGACATGTTTGCCCGGTTGCAGCCTTTGCGCTGCTTCCACCTGATCACGCTGGTATTCGTGATCCTGCTGGCTGGAATGATTGGCGAGTATTGGGCGAAAGGGCGGCCGTGGGTAGTGGCCGCCGTGTCGGTCCCACTGGCGATCGGGATGTTTTTTGTAGCGCGGGGTACATACGCAAGCAGTCCGCAGATTGAGTTTCCTTCCGAGACCAGCTCGAATCCGTGGGTGAACACGCTGTTATGGGTGCGGCACAACACTCCGGTGAATGCGGTGTTTGCCGTGGATTCGCGGTATTTCAAGGATGAGGGGACCGATGTGCATGGATTCCGCGCGGTTTCAGAGCGATCGGCACTGGCGGACTACTACAAGGATGGCGGCGTGGTATCGCTGTTCCCTGCCCTGGCCCCAGAGTGGAAGCAGATGAGCAATGCGACCTACGGGCTGAATCATTTTACGGCCACGGATTTCCGCCGCCTGCAGGAAAAGTACCCACAGGTCTCGTGGACGGTCGTGCATGGCGCGGCTCCGGTTGGGCTGGAATGCCCTTACCAGCAACAGGGATACGCGGTTTGCAGGTTGGATGGGCCGGCGGTGAGGGCCAGTTTGCGGTAGCCATCTCATAGTCAACTCGTCTCAGGGAGCAGCCATCCTTGGCTATTCCCGTTCTTTCCTCCAGAATGGTGTTGAAGGGGCTCTTACTTGCTCAACCTGACCCAGCGCCTGATGCTCGGATGTGTATTGCTGGTGGCGCTATCGCTCGCGCTGGCGGTGTGGGTGCATCGCGAGCTGGCGCCGGTGGGCACGATGCACGGCCATACGACGAAGAGCCTGCTGATTCTGTGGACGCTCTCTGGAGCGGCAATCGTGGTTGCGGCGTTGACGCTGATCTTTGTGCTGCAGCCGATCCGGCAGCTTTCCCGCGACGTGCGGCGCATTGCTTCCGGCGACCTGGCACATCGGACAGAGTGGAACAGCCTGGGAAAAAGTACAGACAGCTTTGGCGTGATTGCCAACGAGATGAACCGGCTGGCGGTTCGTCTGCGCGAGTTGCGCGAGACGGAGCTGGGCAGGCGGCAGATGGAGTTTCAGCTCTCGGACGCTGTGCTGCAATCGATCTTCGAACCGATCATCGTGACTGACAGCAAGGGGCATGTGCTGAAAGTGAATCAATCCGCGGCAGAGCTGCTGGGAGCGGGAACAAAAGACGGGATTGAGGCGGGAGCGACGGACCGGATGGCGCTGATCAAGATGGCCAACACTCCCGGCGGGGACAAGATTCTGGATGCGATTCGCAATGCGATTTCGATGCAGAAGGCGGTGGCAGCCGAAGATGAAGCGGCAATGCTGCCGATGCGAATTGGCGAGCGCGAACGCAGCTACAGGCTTAGGACTACGCCCATGCGTGATTCTGACGGACGGCTGCTGGGCGCGGTGACAACGCTGGAAGATGTAACTTCGCTTCAAGACACGGATCGCTTCAAGACGCAGTTCATTGCGGTGGCTTCTGCGCGGCTGCGCGATCCGCTGTTGCAGTTGCGGCGCGGCCTGTATGCGTTGACGATGGGCTTTGCCGGTGAGTTGCGGCCGCTGCAGGCGGAGCTGGTGACTGCGGCAGGCCAGGAGGCGCAGAAGCTGGATGACCTGATGGCCGATCTGATCGAGGTGGCGGAACTCGATTCAGGCAAGCGTGAACCACAGCTGGAGAAGCTGCGGCCCTACGCGGAGCTTGTCGATGCGCGGAATCGCATGAACGACGCGGCCTGCAGCAAGGGTATTCGGTTGGAGATTAAGGCCTTTGCGGATCTCTCTTTCATTGAAGCGGACCGGCGCGCGCTCCGCACGATCTTCGACAACCTGCTGACCAATGCGCTGCGCTACACGCCTGCCGGCGGCGAGGTGACGCTGGAGGCGGAAGAGCGAAAGCAGTTTATCCAATTCAGTGTGCGGGACAGCGGCAAGGGGATTGCCGCCGAGAGACTGGGCAAGATCTTCGACCGCTTCAGCTCCTTCTCCGATGGAGGGTCAGGGCTGGGACTCGCGCTGGTACGGCGGCTGGTTGAATCACTGGGCGGACAGATCTCGGTGGAGAGCAGGCTGGGCCATGGAACGACCTTCAAATTTACGCTACCCGTGGCGACGGTCGAGCTGGGACGCCATCCCGTCGAGGTGGGCTAGGCAATGGTGACCTGTGGCTGAGATCAAGCTGGAAGATGTCGCGGGACGCACTGCTGAGCCTGCAAGACTACGCATCTATATTGGCGCCGCGCCCGGCGTGGGCAAAACATTCGACATGCTGAACGACGCCCACCGGCTGCGCGAGCAGGGACAGGATGTGGTGATCGGCCTGGTTGAGACGCACGGCCGCGCGGAGACCGAGGCGAGGATTCGCGACCTGGAAGTGGTTCCGCTGCGGGTGATTCCCTACCGCAGCGTAGAGCTGAAGGAGATGGACGTCGAGGCCATCCTGGCGCGGCGTCCGCAAACAGTGGTGGTGGACGAACTGGCGCACACCAATGTGCCGGGGAGCAAGAACCGCAAACGCTATGAAGATGTGATGGACCTGCTGGATGCGGGCATCAATGTGCTTACGGCGGTCAACATTCAACATCTGGAGACGTTGAACGATGCCGTCGGGCGTTCGGCGAATACCACGATCCGCGAGACGGTTCCGGACAGCGTACTGAAGCGCGCGGATGAAGTCGTCAACGTGGATGTGACTGTAGATGAGCTGCGCGAGCGGCTGCGCCAGGGCAAGATCTACGCGCCGGAAAAGGTAGAGCAGTCGCTGGCCAACTTCTTCCGCAAAGGCAATCTGAACATGCTGCGCGAGCTGGCGCTCCGCACCACGGCGGAGCAGGTGGGCTCGCAGGCGGCGCAGTATCGCCGCACGCAGGGATTGGAGCAGGCGCCGATTCCTGAGAAGGTGATGGTATGCATCTCAGCGCGGCCGGGCACGGACAAGCTGGTGCGCGTGGGAGCGCGCGTGGCTGGGCGACTCGCGACGAACTGGTACGCAGTGAATGTGGCCGCTCCGGAACAGGGCAAGGGGCACGACGATCCGGAGGCCTTCCAGCGCTTGCAGGAGTACCAGCGCATGGCGCGCGACCTGGGCGCACAGGTGATCACGCTAACAGATAAGAATATTGCCGATGCGCTGATCCGGTTTGCGCAGCAGGAGAGCATTTCGCACGTAGTGTTTGGCCAGAGCGTGCGATCGCGGTGGGATATTCTGCTGCGCGGATCGGTGCTGAACAGGTTTTTGGCCGAGGTACGGGATGTGACGGTGCAGGTGGTGCCGATGCAGAAGCCGATCCGCAAGGGATAAGCCAGCACTGTCCTTGCGTGGTGGGAACAATCGTTTCCGGGTATCATCGTTGCATGGCTACCCTTCACATTTCGTTGGAAGATGCCGAAAAGGATTTCGCCGGATTGATCAAACGCGCCCGCAGCGGGGACGAGATTGTTATTGAAGAGAATTCTTCTCCGGTGGTGGTCCTGCGGCCGTCCGATAGACCCTATGTTCGACTCCTATCGGAATCACTCAGGATTGCGCAGGAACGCGGGTCAACCGTCACGCTGGACGGGGGTTTTGAGGCGGATTTAGCAGACGCAATTCAGAGCCATCCAGAGCCGCTCGTAGATCCACTCAACGATCCATGGGCGTAATACTGGATTCCAGCGTAATCATTTTCGCGGAGCGGCGTGGCCACTCGATGCCACAGTTTCTTGCCGGTGTAACTGCGATCTCCGGCGACCAAAATGCTGCACTATCGGCCGTAGGCCTAACCGAGCTTGTTCACGGGATGTATCGCGCAAAGACCGAGGAGACTGTCTCTCGCCGCAGGGCGTTTCTGCACGAGCTCCTCGAAGCGATCACCGTCTATCCGTATACAAAAGAGACTGCCATGCTTGCTGGAAGACTCGATGGAGAGCAGGCGGCAAAAGGTATTGTCATCCCTTTCCCGGATCTCCTGATCGGCGCAACGGCTCTTTCAATCGGATACTCGGTGCTAACGACGAATATGCGGCATTTTGGACTGATACCGGGCCTGCAGGTTCTTCCGTTCCAAGCTGGTTGAACCCGCGTCGCTGCTACTCGCTAAAGACTTTGACTTTGACGCTGCCGTGGTGTTCGCTGGCGGCTACGTCGACGGTCAAGTCGTCGAGATGGTCAATGAGCTCTTCGAGGTTTTCCGCCTTGATCTGCGATAGAGTAAGCGGGATGCCGTGCTGGCTAAGGGCTTGATCGAGGTGATCATGAGCCTGCGCGGGAATGAGGCTGGCAAGGCGTACACCGGCGCGCAGCAATTGCATGGGGACGCGGATATTCACTGAGGTCGGGGCCTTCCTACCATCGACTCCTTCGTCGGCATCGACGAGAACGCGGAGATAGCGGGCCTGGCCTCGCGACGGCTCAGCAACATTGCCGACACCCGCTGAACGAAAGCCGGGGTTATAACCGGGAGCCGAGGTTGTGGCTCCTGCAGGTGCTTCGATGGCGGCTAACAGGCGCTCGGCCTCTTCAGCGGTGATCTTCTTGTCGGCAAGCATATTCAAAATCTGACGGCGATGTTCATTCATAGCAGGGCCTCCAACAGGCGGTTGAGAAAAACGTTGAGTGTGGGACCGCTGACGACGCGCATTCCGACGTGCAAGGTGGCGGCGAAGGCGGGCTGCAGGGCGACGCCTGCGAGGATGGCTGCACAGAGCGTAGTGCCGATGCGCGTGCTGAGCCATGACTTCAGGCGGGAGAGCCGGCTCTTGTCTGTGAGAGTTGAATCGAGCAGGATCTCAGCTTCGGCAAGGCTGATCTCTCCGCAGTCGAGGTTTGCGAGTATCTGGCGCTGTTCGGTCTGCATCGTTAAGTCCTAACGAATTTGAACCAGGATCTGGTTGGCCTGCGCCTGCACGCGAACTTCGGTTCCCGGCAGGCCGCAGAGAATGCCCCAGTAAACCCGGATGGACTGCCAGAAGGGCACCTGGAAGGCCAGGCACGCGAGGAGCAGGACAAGCAAGAGCAGCGGGGCGAGAAGCAGGAACGGAATCCAGAGCAGGAAGAGCGGGAGCCAGAGGCGGAAGCTCGTCCAATAGGGATTTGAAACCTGGACAATCGCGATGTTGGGGGTCATGACAGAGCCTCCAGCGCCTCGATGGCTTCGGCGGCTGTGATCTCGCCGCTGTTGAGCCGCTCCAGCACCTCGGTGCGGGAAGGGGCCGGATTGGTTTCGACAAATTCAAGGCGGCCAGCGATGCGGTTGAGGCGCGCCTTAATGGTGGGATAGCTGACGCCGAAGGTCTGCTCCATCTCTTTGATCGAGCCGTGGGAGCGCAGGAAGGCGATGACGAAGATCTGATCTTCAAGGCCCAGGCGGCTCAACTCGGGGAGAGTGAACGTTCCTTCGACGGTGATCTGCTTTTCCGGCAGGCGAACGCGCTCGACGACCAGCGGGGTATCTTCCGCGATTCTAAGCAAGTCTTGCCAGTCGGATGGTTTGGATTCAATGGGCATTGCAACTTCCCTTCAATGTTCTGAAGACAAGTTAGTTGATATTTTCAATTAAGTCAATTAAAAATCTTAACTTTCTTAATTTTTATTTTGGCTTACTTAATAAAACTGATCCCCCACTGCTTTCAGGATGACAAATCACAACTAGGGAACGGTGAGAGGGCGAAGTTGATGCTGGTCATCAGTCTGGAAAAGTCCCGTGGGGCCGGCGACGGTGGAAGGTTGGGAGCGGAAGAGATAACGGATGGAGAAACCGGCATTGACGGTGGTGTAGTTACGGGAGTTGTTGGCTCCGGCGAAGCCGCCCGCGAACCAGTGATCGCTGATGGCATAGGCCATCTGGCCGCGCAGGTCGTAGTTGGGGCCGACACTGGTGAGCGCGGGCAACGCGGGATTGTTGAAGCCAATTTCAATGGCCTGGTCGAGCGGAAAGAGAGGTTGTTTTTCCTGCTCGAAGGCCTGGACGCCGAAGCTGCCGAGGATGGTGTAGTGCCAGCGGGTCTGGTAGTGACCGGTCCAGGTAAGAGGGACGTTGGCCAGGAAATAGGCCTGCGGGCTGAAGTATCCGCCCATACCGTAGGTGAAGGCTTGCACGTTGTGTGAGTAGTGCATGGCGAAGAAGTTGGCTCCCACGTTGAGCATGCCGTATTCAGGCATGGTGAAGACGCGAAAGTAGGCGCCCGCGGAGCCGTCGAAGCGGCGATTTTCAAGGACGTGCAGGCCGGCGAGATATTGGCCGCCCGCGCCGACGTAGAAGCCGGAGTTCAGGTCTCCCTTGGCGAACTGAACATTGCCCTGGTTGGACATCACCCCACCCCAGACATTGCCGGGGAAAAAAGCAGTCGCGGAGTAGGGATCGCGAAGCCCAGCGTAGGAGAGTTGCGTATCCTTGACCGAATCGCGGCTAAAGGTGAAGGTGAAGGGGCCTTTGCCGGGCCGCCAACTGGCGCGCGCGGTCCAGTTGGAGATGAGGAAGTTGTAGGGCGTATAGCCTCCGGCGATGGCCAGGTTGCCGATGGCCAGCTGGGCTTCACCACCAATGCCGGCTGCGTTCTGTTGCGGCGGAGGATTGGCGGAGGGATCGTTGGCGCCTCCGTCGGAGGCTGCGCCGGTGCCGAAGGGTTCGGGGACAATGCCGTTGCTGAGGGTCACGACAGCGTTGCCGTCGGCCTGGCCGGAGTCGAGAAAGACAGGCTTGGCGATGAAGGTGAGCCGGGCGTGGGTGCCCAGCGGTACGGAGGCTTCAAAAGCCGATTCAAGAGTGCTGAGACCTTCGTAGCCGGAGGCTCCGCTGCGATGGGCGATGACACCGGTGCCGCCCAGCCAGGCGCTGTAGCCGCCTTCGATAGTGCGGAGCTGTTGTTCCGCCTCCTCGCGCGGGCTGAGCACGGAGGGCTGGCGATGGGTGAGGCGCGCCCAGGGTCCGCGCAAGGGCGGCAGGTTGCGCTCCTGGAGCTCCTGGTCTGTGAGACCGGTGCCAGTGGTGGATTGAGTTCCCTGCTGCGACGCGTCGGTGATCGGCAGCTGCGGTGGCGGTTGTTGCTGTTCGCCCGGAGCGGTGACCAGGGTAGGCACACTGGGACCGCTGGGAGCTTTACGCTGCTTGCGTCTGGGCATGCGGTCGAGCTGCGGAGCGGGTGCCTGGGTTGAAGTTGCCGACGGCTGAGGGGCTGGTTCAGGAGCGGGCTGAAGCGGAGCCGGAGCTTGCGTCGTGCTCGGCTTCTGGGCGGAGTAGGCCCCGGCGGCTGCGTCCTGTGCTGAAGGCGTGTACTGCGCGTTGTTCATGGCCGCGCGCACCGCCGGCGAGACTGGCTGCGGTGGCTGCGTGCGATAACCAGCCTCGGCGCTGGTCGCGTTGGGAAGATCGTGAATCAGGCCTTGAGTAAGCTGGCCGTCGGTTTCGCCTGCGAGGAGTGCCTGGGCTCGGGCGGCCGCTGGATTCATGGGCTGAAAGGAGAGACGCAATCCAGACAATGAGTCATCAGGCCGGCTGAGAGAGTTCTGCGACTGAAGCTGATTCTTTCCGGAAGGGATGCGCAGCGGAGGAAGCTGTGGAGATGCCTGGGGAACGAGTTTCGGATAGACGGGCTGCGTTTGTTGAGGCTGATTGTTCCGGATGCCGGGTTGAGGGTTGAGCCGGGTATCGGGATCGGCATTGTCGACGGTCTGTCCGGCGGCAGGCAGGTTCATGCGGCCGGTGTAGCTGGGCGTGGTTGAATCTTTTCTCTTTATGGTTTTGTGCGACTGGGTTCCAGATGCGGCTCCCGATCTAGCTGCCGAAGGTTTCGACTGCGGCGCGGTAGTGCGTGGGGGTGGCAGTGTGTCGGCACCTGCCGAATTGAGTTCCGAGGACGGCACTGGCGCAGTGGTGGTAGTCGGTACCGGATAGACAGGTTGATTCTGCTTCGAGACCGGATTCTGACTTGAAGCACGGGGCGCGAGAACCACCGGCGGTCCGGGATCGTAGGGATCGCGACCATAGGCAGGCAGCGGCGGCAGCTTGGCGCGGCTGGCCCGGGTGGCGGTCTGGTCGGAATCAGGATTAAGCAGGTTAGCCAGGTCGTCGGGCGTGGCCGCGCGCTGGTTGGGCTTTATCGCTTCGGGATGAACCAGTTCGTGGGCCAGCCGGTCGGTGGGTGAAACTTCGGGCATGGCAGCGAGCGAGGCGCGCCAGTAGTCGGCGGCGCGTGCGTTGTCGCCACGGGCCTGTTCGAAGCGCGCGGCCGAGGCCAGGATGGACGCATCGCGGGGATAGCGGTCGAGCGCCTGACGCAGCCAGGTTTCGGCCTGGGCTTTGTCATTGGCGGCGAGAGCGGCACCGATGGCTCCCTGGAAATCGCCAGCAGAGGCGTCCTGGAAGTCGATAGCCTTATAGATTGCCAGAGCTTCTTTGGTCTTGCCGGCTTTGACATAGCCGCCGGCAACGGCCTTGCGCACGCTGAGATTGTCAGGGAATGCCTGAGCGGCTGCGTCGAGAATGTCGATAGCGCGCGCGGTATTCCCTGCCTCGAAGGCGGTGGCGGAGCGGCGGACGCTCCAGTTGGCCCAGAGTCCCTGGATGGTTTCGCGTTGCTCGTTGGTGAGGTCTTCGCGCGCGCCGAGGCGCATCAAGGCCGGGTAAAGCTCGCGGTCGTTGAAGGTGTTGTAGAGCAGGTAGGCACTCTGAATCTCGACATCGGCGGGAGGCCGCTGGCGCAGGGTGGCGTAGTGCTTCTGGATGCGATTGAAGAGGGCGATAGCGTTCGCGGTGTCTCCGGAAGCGGCGTAAATGCTGGCTTCGCTCTGCTCGAACTGGACATCCTGCTCAAGCTGCTTGCGGATGTCTTGAGGGATGAGCTTGAGCTCCTGCAAGGCTTCGCTGTTACGGTTAGTGACCTGGAGAGCGCCGATGAGGCCCTGCCAGGCATCGAGATTGTCTGGATGGGATTCAAGTATCTGGTGGTAGAGCGCGTAAGCCTGCGCGGTGTTGTTGCGCTGCAGGTAGATGGCCGCGAGCTGGATCTGCAGGTTTAGGGGAGGCGGCGATTGCAGTTTGGCGGCGCGCTCGAGGAGACCCTGGGCGATTTCGAACTGGTTCGACTGAGCGTAGATGGAGCCGAGCATGGAAAGAAATCCGGCGTCGGAGAGCGCAGCCTCGTAGGTGTCGGGGGGCATCTTCTCGACAAGCCCGATGGCTGCGGTATCGTGTTCGAGCTGATGCTCGGCGGTGACCAGGCCCATCCATGCGGGCAGGCTACTGGTGTCGTCATTGAGGATTTGCTTGTAGAGCTCGGCGGCCTGATCGTAGCGCTTGGCCTGCATCAGGATTCCGGCGTACTGGAGCCGTGTGCCGGTCTTCAGAGTTGACCCGTTTTCAGGGAACGGAAGCGCGAGGGCCTGGGCCAGGACTTTTTGTGCGTCTGCGTCGCGGCCATCGGCCTGGTAGATGCTGGCCAGGGTCTGGAGGTAGCCGGGATCGCGATTGAGATTGGCCTTGACCGATGCAGGCATGCGCGCCAGAGTCGCGAGAGCCTGTTGATTCTGGTGGGCCTGGGCGTACGCGCTGAAGAGACCGCGCCAGGCGTCGGCAGAGCTGGGCTGCATCTTGAGAATCTGCTGGTAGATGCCGGCGGCGTCGGCGAACTGCTGGTTCTTGACGTAGACGCCGGCGAGGCCGTTCAAGGCTTCAGGGCTGCGCGGGCGCATCTCGAGGGCGGCTTTGTATTTCTCCGCTGCGACGTCGAGCTGGTTTACGTCGAAGGAGAGCGAGGCCTGGCCCATGGTGTACCAGAAGCGCGATGTCGCCAGCCCTTCGACTACGGAGTGATCGCGAAAACCGTTCTGTTCAGCCTGGACGAGGTAGCTGATAGCGCCGGCGAAATTATTTTGTTGCATGCGCAGGAAGCCCATGCCGGCGGCGGCACGGGCATTGGTGGCGTTCTTGTCGAGCATGGCCTGGAAGCGAGTCTCGGCTTCAGTGAGTTTGTGGGCATTGAGCGCGGCGAAGGCGGCTCTCTCTTCCGGCGTGCGGGCGATGCCTGCATTCATCTCAGCCAACTTGCTCTCGTTGGCCTTGAGCCGCTGGCCGAGCTCGGTGTCATTGGGATGGGTTTTGAGATACTCCTTCAATTCAGCGGCGGAGGTGGGATTGGCGGAATCCCAGATGAGAGCCTGGCGCAGAGCGTTCTGCGCGTCTGAATTGTCCGAGTGCTCGTGCAGAATCTTGATGCCTTCGGCGCGAGTCTTGGCATTGTAGGTCAACATGCGGCCGAGAGTGACGATGAAACGCGGATCGCCGGGATTGCGCGCGGCGGCGGCACGCATGGCGCTGAGGGCCTGCTCCTTGCCGTTGGGCGTGGCGTAAAGGGTTTCGTAATAGGCGAGAGCAATGTCGCCGTCGGGGGGATGATCTCCGTAATATTCGCGGTAGATCTTCATCGCCGCTTCAGGATTGCCGGCTTTGGCCAATGCTCCGGCCTGGCCGAGGCGAACGTCGCGGGTCTTGTTGCTGGTGAGGCCCTGAATCTTTCCAATGTTGGGGTCGGCGGGATTGATACGGCGCAGCTTGTCCAGGGCTTCATCGGAGGCCGTGGAGTTGCCGCTCAGGCGGTAGTCGCGCGCAACACCTTCAAGGGCCAGGGGATTGTTGGGGTCGGAGAGCAGAATCTGCTGCCAGACTTGCACTGCGATGTCGGGACGGCCGCGGGCTTCGAGAGCCTGGGCTTTGTCGATCAAAACCTTTTCGGCGTCGTTTAGTTTCTGGGCGTGGGCTGAGGAAAAGCTGCAGGCCAGGCACACAAAAACAGCCGCGACTGGAGCAGCCACGCGCTGGAGGTTCCGCTGCTGGTTTCGCCGCCGCATCAGCGACTCCATCGTACTAGTAGCTCCCCACTGCTTCCAAACTGAAAACGCTTCTCGATCCAGCCACTCCCGAAGAGTGCCAGGTTCTGATCGTAATACGTTGGACTGCTTCCATACAGATTAGATTTTTCATCGAGTTGCGATTTGAGGCGCACCAACTGTTGGGCAACTGCGGCATCGTTGGAAAAGCCCTTTAAATAGGGCAACAGGGCGGCTGAAAATCCCACTGGACCGGGCTGCGGCTGGGCAGAACCATCGGCGCTGATTTTCTCCGGTGGCGCGGGATAGTGCTGCAGGTAGGAATTCATGCCCGGCAGTGCTTTCAGAATGCGCGCCTTGGCGGGATTGGCGTCGGGAATCATGCCGGCCCAGAGATAGACGCGGATGGCGTCATAGCTGCCGGTAGGAGGTGGCGTTTTCTTGCCATCGGCCAGGCAAGGCGAGAAGCCTTCGCCGGGGGTGTAGCAGTCCCAGTCCATGGCGAAGCCGCCGCGCGCGCTGCGCCCGAGCAGGGTGGGAAGCTGGGCGGCGATATCCGCCCACGGGCCGGCGGGCTCGACGGCGGCCAGCCTGTTCAGGATGAAAAGCGGCGAGTAGCTGGGATTGATGACCCAGAAGCGCGGAAACTTGAAGCCGACTGGGCCGGGAAGCAGGACGGGTCCGAGACGCGGGAGGTCGGCGGTCTCTTTGCGCGCGATCAAAGCGGCCATGCGACGGCCCATGGTCGAGTACGCTGGATTCTTCCAGAGACGGCCCGCTTCAATGAGGTCGTAGGCAATCCAGAGGTCGGAGTCCGAAGCCGAGTTGACGTCGAGCGGACCCCATTGTCCATCCTTCCCTTTGCCCCAGCTCCACGACGGCAGATGGGTGCTTAGGTCGCCTTCGGCGAGATTGCTGACAGTCCACTTCAGGAGAGCGTCAAAACGGGCACGATCATTGTTGACCAGGGCGAAGAAGAGTGCGTAGCTCTGGCCTTCCGATGTGGTGAGATCGCCACGCATGGGGTCCACGACACGGCCATCCTGGCTGATAAAACGGGCGGCATAGGCCTGCCACAGGCGTGCATGGTCGGTTTGGGGAGCCTGCGAAGAGGCGGCAGGTGTATGGAAGATCAGCCACGACCAAGCCATGAATTCTGCCACGACCAACGCCCACCTTCGGCTTGTCTTTCTGCGATTCATCTTGCCGCGATCTACCTTGTCTTGAGAGCGCCGCATTAGTTGTCATCCAACTGGAGGCGCTTACGCGCATGCGAGCGGAGCCAGATGCGGACCCAGATGGCGAGCAGGAAAGACAATCCCATTGCGACTACCGCCGCAAGCCACGGCACTTGGGTGAACCAGATGGTGAGCAGCGTCCACGGTGGTAGTTTACCGATGTGATATGAACTTGTGCCGATCCGGAAAGACTGGAAGAGCGAGCCGTGCAGGACCGAGACCGATCCGTTGATATCACTGGACTGCTGAATCTTGAGGAAGCTGGTGAGGAAATTGTCATAGGTTGCGCCGTCCTTTACGTTGATGACGACGACACTGTTTCCAGGTGAATAGGGGGACTCGATGCCTTCGATGACGGAGTCTGGGGTACCCGAAGCGGTGAGGTCTCCGGACTCGGTGTGCTGGCCGGTGGGAATCTTCCACCAGGCATGGTGGGGTAACCAGAAGAGGCCTTCGGTGTCCTTGACCTGGACCTGCCCTCCGCGGAGGTTGACAGGGAGGTTGTTCACCAGTTTGTCGAAGCCGGGCTGATCATCTCCGGTGCCAAGGACGAGGAAGTCGGTTGCCGCTCCCTGCTTCATGGCGTCGGAACCATCGACTTTTACGCGGAAGACAGGAAGACCCGTCTGACGGCCGAAGTGGCCCATCAGGGTGAGGAAAAGCTCCAGCTCCTGCGGTGTGGGAATGGCCGGGAGAATGACCGTGGTTTCGCTCAGATCGGCGCGGCGGGTGAAGGGGAAGCCGGCGTTGGCGAAGATTTCAAGATTGGGCATCTGCGCGTAATGCGCGTAGCCGCGAAGATCAAGGAAGGTGTCGCTTAGAATCGCTCCCTGCATATTGGGAGGCGTGGTATCGGAACAGCCGCCTTTTTTGACCAACTGGAAAGTGAAGTCGAAGGAGAGCGAATTTGAGAAAGGCCGCAGGTTCACCACCGGGACGGGAACGTCGGTCTTCATCACCCGCGAAGGCTCCGAGGCGGGCGTTAGTGGCAGTGAACCGAGGAAGGCGTTGTTGACGCGAACCTGAATACTGGAGATAGGCCCGATGGGGATGGAGTTGTAGCGATAGACCATTTTGAGGATGGCGTTGGGCTTGCGATCGCTGTAGAAGATGTCGGGAGGAACGCGGAAGTAGACGTTGACCGGCGCGGAACCGTCTGTCTGTAGGGACTTGGCGTTGGTGTAGTCCCACAATGCGATGGTGTCGTCGATACGAGCCCAGCGCGGAGCGACATCCGGGGCCGGCTGGTCGGGGAGCTTGAGGTTCGGATCGATATTGGAGGCGGAGCCCTGAATCAATCCTGAGTGCAAACCGATGGCCTGAGCAGCAATGAGCACCTGGTCGGCATCCTGCCCGGCTACGATCAACACCTTGCTATAGGGGTCGCTGGGGTTAGCGCGCATGGCGACCGTCGGGCCAGTGACGGTGCCGAGATTCAGCCCACCCGGCAGGTTGGCGGGATTCTCAACGATGATGACCGAATCGCCAGCGGGTACGGTTCCGATGAAGGTAGGAAACCGCACCGGGCGGTTTTCCGACTCCATGCCGAAGTAGGACGTGACGACGCCAGCAGCCTGAATAGCCTTGGTGGAAGGAGTGGAAGCAAAGACGACAGGAATTCGAGGCTGAGTTACTACCTCACTATCGAGAAAAGGCAGGGGTAGTTGTTTGAGGTCGTCAACCAGTGCCAGCTTGTCTCCCGAGAAGTCGAGGTAGGTGCCGGTTCCGACACGAGCCCAGAGGGTGGTGTTGGCTGGATCTTCGCAGGTGAGAACATAGTGGCCGATGAACTCGATGCTGAGGATGTTCTTACGCACCAGAAGTTCGGCGGGAATGGAGATTTCAGCTTCTTCCACTTTGCTTGCGGAGCCGGGAGTCTGGCCCGGGGGGACGGGTAGTGTTGCGAAGAGAGTTCCATTGAGGCTGAGTTGAATATGGCTCAGGGCCGGCAGAAGACTGGGCGAAAAGGTGTAGTAGATGTGAATCTTCGCGCTCTTGACAACATGCGTCTGCTGCAGCGTAAAGAAGATTGAGGTCTGACTGTCAATGCCATGCATCTCGATGGGTCCGGAGCCTACATCGGCGAGGCTGAAGACGTCGCGGAACTGCCCCGGCGGCGGGGGCGGCGCCTGGGCGATTGCCTGACGCGCCTCGTAGCCCAAGGTGCCCGGCTGCGCGTGCAGTGGATGCGCGTTGGCGAAAAGAGCCACCACGGCCAGCGGCATCAGCAACGCCAGCAGCATGTGAGCGGCGCGGGCGGCGACGGATTTGCCCTTGGCGGACTTCTTCGCACCGCCAGCCGCCTTCTCCTTGAAAAAGAGACTTTTGAAGGTCATCCTGAGGCCCTGCATGGAGAGCGCAAAGATGCGCGCGAGGCTCTGCATGGGCTGATCGACCTGGCGGCTTTCGCCCCATCCAAGCCAAGTGTCCGCGCGTGAGTACAACACCATGGTCAGCAATTCCTGTTCGGGGATTGTCAGTTCGTTGAACTTGATGCGCAGCGCGTTCGAGTCAAAGGAGACGATGGTGACGGGCAGATCCGCATCCATCGAAGAAGTTGGGAAAGCCAGCTTGGCGATCTCTCCGGTGGGCACATCGACAGGCTCTGCCATGCGGATGGCCGTACCGCCGCTGGAAAGATCGATCGTCTCTCCGGAGAGGATGCGGCCATCGGCGAGCTTGAGCAGAACAGGAGTCACGATCTTGATGCGCACATGACCGCGGAGCTGCTGCATCTCCCGCGAGACGGCCGAGCAGACGCCGAGCACCACGATGTTGAAGAAGCACCAGATGCAGTTCATGATCACCGTGCCGGGGCGGTCGCGGTCCCAGATGAAGAAGCGCGGGATGGCGACGGCGAGGCCGAGGAAGTTAAAGAAGAGCAGCACCAGAAAGGGTTGCGCGATCTTCACGTCAAAGAAGCTGCGTTTGACGATGCCTCCCTTGGCGGTGACGTTGAACTTGCCCAGCTTGGGATTGATGAGCGCGAGCATGGTGGGCAGCAGGATGTAGGGCGAGAGCACTGTCTCGTAGATCTCGTTCCAGAAAGAGTGGCGATGCTGGCCCTGGATGCGCGAGTTGGTGATGTTGGAGAGCGTAAGGTGAGGCAGCGCGTACGCCAGAATCGCTGCCCAGTAGCCGGGCACGTTGGTGTGCGAGAGCAGCAGGTAGATCAGCGGCGCGGTAAGGAAGATCAGGCGCGGCAGCGGATACAGAAAGTGCGCCATCGCGTTGAAGTAACACAGCCGCTGGGCGAAGCTCAGCTTGGGCGCGAAGAGTGGATTGTCGGTGCGCAGGATCTGGATCATGCCGCGGGCCCAGCGAATGCGCTGGCCGACATGGGCCGAGAGGCGTTCGGTGGCCAGGCCCGCCGCCTGAGGAATATTGATGTAGGCGGTGTTCCAGCCGTTGGATTGCATGCGCAGCGAGGTGTGCGCGTCCTCGGTCACGGTTTCAACAGCGATGCCGCCGATCTCATCGAGCGCCTCGCGGCGCAGCACAGCGCAGGAGCCGCAAAAGAAGGTGGCGTTCCAGAAATCGTTGCCGTCCTGCACGATGCCGTAGAAGAGCTCGTTCTCGTTCGGAATGACATGAAACTGCTGCAGGTTGCGTTCGAACGGGTCCGGCGAATAGAAGTGATGCGGCGTCTGCAGCATGGCCAGGTTGCGGTCGCGCAGAAACCAGCCGATGGTCATCTGCAGAAAGCTGCGCGTGGGCACATGGTCGCAATCGAAGATAGCGACGTAGGGCGAGGTCAGCGACTTGAGAGCGGTGTTGATATTGCCGGCCTTGGCGTGGAAATTGTCGGGGCGAATCTTGTAACCGACGCCAGCCTCAAAGGCGAATTGTTCAAACTCTTTACGGCGTCCGTCATCGAGGATATAGACATGAAGCTTGTCTGTAGGCCAGTCGATGTTGAGCGCGCCTAAAGCGGTGTAGCGGACGATTTCAAGCGGCTCGTTGTACGTCGGCACCAGCACATCGATATGCGGCCACTCCGCCGTATTTTCAGGCAGCGGCATGGGAGCGCGGCGCAACGGCCAGATGGTCTGGAAGAAACCGAGAAAGAGAATGACGAAGGCATAGCTCTCGGCGAAGATGAGCGACATGATGAAGAAGGCATCGAGCGCGCCCCAATGGTTGGCCGGATCCTGAAAGAACTGCACGGTCATCGAGAGGCGCCAGTAACCGTAGCGGAAGGTCGCAAAGAGCGACAGGATCATCAGCGTGAGGGTGATTAAGTAGGACTCTGAAGTACGTCCGAGGGCCAGGCCCATGAGCAGGGTGAGCAATCCGCAAACCGCCTGCTGCGGCCAGGTAAGCGGCAGGGTCGCGAAGAAATAGAACATGACCAGCGCGACGCAGAGAAAAACAAAACGCAGCAATTTGTTGAGGAAGGTTTCTCCGGCACCAACGTCATGCCAGATCTGGGTTACGCTCATCGTTCACTCCAGCGCACGGTGCCATAGCTTTGGGAGCTTTGGCTTGCAGGGGCCGCGAGGCTCCGCACCCATTGCGCCAGGTGCGCATAGTCCTCGGCTACGGTTGCGCTTGGAGCGTAATCCATCACGGTCATTCCTTCAGCAAGAGCTTCGCTGACTGCCTGGCTGCGGCGCAGGGCGAAGGACAGCAGACGATCTCCGACCTGCTCGCGCAGAATCTCGCGAACTTCGATGTGCAGCGGCAGAGAGTAATCAAACTGATTGAGTACATAGTACGGCATGATCTGCTTGCCGGCTACGTTTCCGCTATGGCGGAAGAAGGACTCGATTGCACCCACGCTCACCACGGAGTTCATGTCAGGCACGACTGGCACCAGGACAACTGGAGCCATGCGCAGAACCCGGCGCGTAGTGGCTCCCGAGGCGGTGGGCAGGTCGACGAGAACGCGATGCGATGAACGGCTGAATCGGGCGACTTCCTGCGCAAGCCACTCCGGCCCGCGCTCTGAATTTTGATTTGGGTCCTGGCTCTGGGCATTCGGCGGCTGGCCCTCGGGATCGAGCGAGACGAGCTGGATGGGAATCTCCGCACCGAGTCCGGGAGGATTGAAGGTGCGCAATAGGCCAGGGCGTTGATCGCGAGCTCCGAAGAAGAAAGGCAGCAGGCCATAGGCCGCTGTGTCCACCAACAGAACACGCTCGCCCCGTGCGGAGAGAGCCCGCCCCAGCGAAGCCACGAGGCTGGTCTTGCCGACGCCGCCGGCCAGCGAGAAAACCGCGAGAACCGGCACGCGCGGAGCAGGCTGTGCCGGCGCCTGCTCTGCTGAAGCAACCTGCGGATCGAAGACACTCTTGAGTGCGAACCATCGATTGACGAGACGATCGCGCGAACTGTCGGAAGTATCTTCGACTGGGCTCTGGTTGGAATTCTGACCCGGATTGGAATTCTGGCCTGGATACAGATTCGAATTTGGGTTTGGGCCCTGTCCCGATCTCTGAGCCTGGGGAAAGTTGAACTGGGGCTGGCTCACGGTCTGCGCGTACATGGGAACATACTGTTGCGGGACCGTCACAGGCAGCGGCGACGGACCGCTGTAAGGAGGCATGGCGCGCGAAGGGGTGGGCGCGCTTACCGGAGCTGACGACGTGGGCAGTTCCGGAACCAGCCAGGCAGGACGCGAGGTCCATTCCCGCAATTCATGTTCTTCCTTTGGCTGCCATGGAGAGGGTGCTTGGTTCTCTGCCGGGGCTAGATAAGAGGGCGGCGCGAAGGGAGACGCGTCGTACTCCGAATCGAAATTGGGCGTTGTCTGCGCCAAAGCCGGATATTGGCCGGAAGCAGGCTTGGCGGCGACCGGGACAAAACGGGCAGACTCGCCTCTGTAGTCCGGACCGGAGCGTTGCCAGTTCTGATTCTCAGCGGATCGATTGGCTGGAGCGTCCTGAACGGTCCGCGCCGGTTCATAACGGGTCAATTCGTTGGGATGAGCATGTTGAACCGGCCGCTGGTCAGAAGCGGGCTTCGATTGCGGCAAAGCCCGGTTGGGCCACTCGCGCCGGGGTGGATCAACATCAAAGTGAGAAGAGTCGGGATAAGAAGATGAATGGAATCGCTGACCGGTTTCCGATCCAAACTCCATTCCATACGGAGTGCTGGTTTCTATCCCGAAATCCATTGCACGCTCGATCGGCGGCTTGTCGGCGCCGATGGGAGCTTCAACCGGAAATTCTTCAAACGCCGGGAAGGCGCTGGTAGTTTGAGGTGCAAGCCCGCCCAGATACAGTTCTTCAGGCGATGACTGCCATCCCCGTTGCAGCAGGGCCTGGCGCTGAGCCTCCTGCGCGGCGAGCACCGCCTGACGCTCGACTTCGGCCTGGCGGGCAATTTCAGCCAGACGGTCGGCCTCGGCCTGGCGTGCTGCTTCGGCTTCCTCGGCGGCTTTGCGGGCGGCAAGCTGCGCTTCCTCCTGAATCTTGCGCTCGGCTTCTTCTTCAAGACGGCGGCGTTCGGCGGCGGCAGCTTCCTCGGCGCGTAAACGCGCTTCTTCGCGAGCCTGTGCGCGCGACGCCGAAAAATCCCGATACTTGGCGCCGTGAAGATTAGCCCAGGAGTAGAGAGTCGCCACATCCTCAGGCGTGGAGGCTTCACCCGCGTCGGAGAGGGATTTTTGAGTCATCGGATTGGTTTCGGGTATTGCCACCTGCAGCTCTCCGGGACAACTGGTCGTTGCCAGATGATTGCCTTCCCGCGGGTCCCGCCAATCGGGCCCGTTCTCGGGAGTTTTGTGGAACCAAGGCACTTCAAAAATCGCGCTTGAGCGTGGCCTGCGCGAGAGTTCAGAGCTAGCAGAATAGGCTTCGAGGTTGATTTTTACGCGAGCCTATTAGCCAAACAATAACACTCGGCTGGTTACTCATGGGTACCACTTTTTTGTTACCAGTAGATCGTGCCTGACGCACGCGAAGCAGACCAGGTTTTTTCATGCTGTACAGTAGCACTTCGCCGCTCAAAGAAGAGATAGCAAGTGTGGTGCCTCTCGCGATATAGATTGCACAAAATGGTGGGGTTGCGGGCCAAAGGGGTGGAGATGGCGTGTGCTGTGCTACCTTTGTATCTGGAAGGCCTTCAGGAGCTCGTAGCTCAGTTGGTAGAGCAACGCACTTTTAATGCGTGGGTCTCGGGTTCGATCCCCGACGAGCTCACCACTCCGCTGGCCGCCAACTCTTTTCAATCAATATGAAACATGTAGGAATGGATCGCCTTGCGCGACCCATTCCGTAATACCTACTCCGGCAAAGCACGCAAGCGGGCGGCGGCGTCCTCTGGAGTGATGTCGCGCTGAGGCATGCCCAGCATCTCGAATCCCACCATGAATTTACGAACGGTAGCGGAACGCAGCAGCGGCGGATAGAAGTGCGCATGGAAGTGCCATTCCGGATGCGGTTGGCTGTCAACCGGAGACTGGTGGAAGCCCATGGTGTACGGAAAGCTGATGTCGAAGAGCTTGTCATAGCGGCTCGTGAGGCGCTGCAGGATGTCGGCGAGGCCGTCGCGCTCGTCTCCGGCAAGCTCCGGAAACTGGCCGCAGTGGCGACGGGAGAGGATCATGGTCTCGAAGGGCCAGACGGCCCACCAGGGGACGAGCGCGGTGAAGTGATCGTTCTGCACGACGATCCGGTCGCCGGAGGCCTGCTCGGCGGCGAGGTAGTCGCAAAGCAGGCATCGGCCATGCTCGGCGCGGTAGGCCTGCTGGGCCTCGGTTTCGAGCGCCGGCTCGTCGGGAATGTGGCTGGTGGCCCAGATCTGGCAGTGCGGATGGGGCATGGAGGCGCCCATCATCGCGCCTCGATTTTCGAAGATCTGGACGTAGCTGATCGAATCCTGTGCGCCGATTTCCTTGGTTTCATCGGCCCACGCATCGATGACCAGACGAATGTCGGCCGGATCCATTGTCGCGAGCGTCAGGCTGTGATTGGGATGAAAACAAAGAACTTTGCAAACACCAGTTACAGGCTCGGCGGCAAGCAGAGGCGAGTCAGTTTTGTCGACATGGGAGGGAGGATTGGGCAGCACCGCGGCGAAATCGTTTACAAATGAGAACACATTGGCGTAGATCGGGTTCACTTCTCCGCCGGTGCGCTTGTTTCCGGGGCAGAGATAGCATTCTGGATCGTAGGCGACGCTGATGGGCGCGGCGGCTTTGCTGACCTCGCCAAGCCAGGGGCGCTGCGTGCGGTGGGGCGAGACCATGACCCAGGAGCGCCGCAAAGGGTTCCAGCGCCGGTGCGGATATTGCCACTTCTTTTCCATGCTTCGACTTCCCTCTTTCGATCTCTTTCAACTATGGCTAGGTTATGTATGGCCAAATTACGCGGTGGGCCTTACGCGGTTGGCCGGTCTGGCGGCGGCATGCTGGCCAGAAACTGATTGACGAAGGCCTGGCTATACTCCTCCAACAGTTCCGCGACGCGCTTTGGGTTTTCCGAGCGCACGATGAGGCCGGCGTGGTGGTGCTTCTTCATGCGATAGACAATCTCCGGCGCATTGAAGGCTGAGGTGTCTGGGTCTTCTTCCCTGGCCAGACAGAGGACGCTACCGGCGTAATCCTCGCGCGGAACGGGTGGCTCGTACTTTTCTCCGCGCAGATGGGCTACTTCGATCTTGGCCCACTCCCTCCATAGATTGACGCCAGTCGAATGCTCTACCAGATCGACGATGAAGGCGCCGCCGACCCGGGCGGCGATTTCAAGAAAGTAAAACTTGCCGTCGGCGTGGGCGCGAATGTACTCGGCGTGGGTGACGCCGCGCTTGAGGCCGAGGGCTGGAGCAAGCTTGGCGTTGAGCTTGGTGAGCTGCTTCCAATCCTTGCTCTTGCGGTCCACGGTGCGGGTGGTGAAGACGCCGCCCTCATGCATGACTTGCATGGGCGGGCGGCCATACTGGTGAACGGAGGAGAAAACGACCTTGCCTTCGCTCACCACTGAGTCGACATGGAAGATGTCCCCGGGGACGAATTGTTCCATGAGGAAGAAGCTCTGGCGGTCGCCGAGCTCGTCCAGTGCGCGCCACAGATCTTCGGGCTCGTTGATCTTCTTAATCCCCAGGGCGGAGGCCTCGGAGCGCGGCTTGAGCAGCCAGGGAGCGGGCACGCGATCCATGTAGGCGCGGAGCTCGTCGTAGTTGAGCACGCGGACAAATTCAGGGACGAGGAAGCCTTTGTCGCGCGCTCCCATGCGCATGGCCAGCTTGTCGCGATAAAAGGCGATGGCGGTGGTGCCCATGCCCGGGATGCGCATGTGTTCGCGGAGCTGGGCGGTGATCTCCATGTCGAATTCGTCGAGCGCGGCCAAGCGGTCGAAGCTGCGTCCGCGCGCCAGCCAGGTTACGGTGTTGGTGATTTGCTCGTTGGTGAGACCGGAGGGCATGGTGACCAGTTCTTCGAGAATGTCACGCGGCCAGGGTCCGTCTTTGTGCTTATCGAGGGTCAGCAAGGTCGGCTTTACCCCGAGGTCGGCAAGCTGACGCATGAAGTCGTGGCCCTTCTCGTAGCTGGCGATACAGAGAAACCGCTCATTGCCTGACGACATGCTGCTCTCCTGAATAACCTGCTTGTCGATAACCTGCTGGATTGGGATATTCCTGGCAAGTGTGGATAGTTCTACCATAACGGCGAGCATCGACCGGGACAATAGGAGCCGGATACGTTGGCGACGAAGACGATACACTCAAACAGGCACTATGTTGACGCTTACGGATATAGCTGCGCTGCACGACCTGCTGACCTCCCGCTGGCACCAGGAGGCGCTGGAGACGTGGCGGCCGCCTGCCGACGCGTGGACTTCACTGGTGGCCCGGCAGCACCTGGCCAACTTCGAGCTGTGGCATACCGAAGATGCGGCACGCATTCCTGGCGCAACCGATGCCGATCTGGCGCGCATCAAGCGGCGCATTGACGAGACCAATCAGCGGCGCAACGATCTTTCGGAACAGATCGATACACTGCTGCTCAGCGGACTTGCGGAACGAGGCTTGCCCAATCTCGAGGCTCCGCTGCACTCCGAGTCTCCTGGGCTGATGATCGACCGGCTTTCAATTCTGGCGCTGAAGATTTTTCATACTGGAGAAGAGATCGAGCGGCCTGGTTCGCCTGAGGGTCACGCGGAGCGCAACCGGGAACGGCTGGAGATACTTACGGTACAGCGGGACGATCTGACCGGCTGCCTGAGCGCGTTGTGGGCCGAGACTTTGGCAGGTACCCGCCGCTTCAAGCTTTACCGGCAATTGAAGATGTATAACGATCCGGCGCTTAACCCCGCCGTCTATCTCAACCGGGGGTCCTGATGGCTTCTGACTGTATGCGCGAGTTACCACAAAATCCGGGGCCATTGACGCGGAACGGGGTTCTGCGTATAACAGGGGCCTGAAGATAGAATCACTTCTGTGGCCGTCGTGCAGGTCAACCGAAGTGAGAGATGTTTTGCATCAAAAGACATTTGCAGGATTTACCGACAGACCATGATGCTCGAGGCCCGAACAACCTTGTCCAGCCGCAAGAAGGCTAATTCATCGGCAGCCAGCGACTCAGCGAATCACGCGGGGAAACATGGCACGTCACAACCGGATGCTGCCACTCTGCATCACTACCAGTCTGCCCTGCAGTTGTTGCAGCAGGCGAAGTTCGAGAAGGCCTTGGTTGCGTTTGAAAAACTGCTGGGCACGGCGCCCGTGCCGCTCGCCGAGCGCTGCCGGATGTATGTAACGGCCTGCCATCGCGAACTGGCCAAGTCGAAGCTGGAGTTCGCTACGCCGGAAGAGCAGTATGACTATGCCATCTCGCTGCTCAATACCGACTACTACGAAGAGGCGCGGGAGCAGTTCAACGAAATCCTAGGGGGCCATCCGGCGGCGGACTACGCGCTCTATGGGCTTGCGGTCCTGGACGCGATCACCGGCCAGGTGGAAGAGTGCCTGGAGCACCTGACACGGGCAATCGAAGGCAATCCCAGAAACCGTCTGCAGGCGCGCACGGATACCGACTTCCACTCCATGCAGGACGATCCGCGCTTTACCGAGCTTTTGTATCCGGAAGCGCCGTAAGCTGCCCACGCGGGCCGGTTCCCATTCGAGAGATTCCTATTTGAGCACCTCCAACAAGAGCGCGCCGCAAAAGTCCCTGCGGGTGGTGGCGATTGGAGGCGGCACGGGCCTGTCCACGCTGCTGAGGGGGCTGCGCAAGCACGTCGCGGTGCCGGGTCTGGCGGCAACCCAGGACTGCGACCCCTGCCTGATCACCGACCTGGCGGCGCTGGTAACGGTAACCGACGATGGTGGATCCTCGGGGCGGTTGCGGAAGGGATTCAACATGCTGCCACCGGGCGACCTGCGCAACTGCATGGTCGCGCTGAGCGAAGAAGAAGATTTGATCGCGCAGCTCTTTCGGCATCGGTTCCGCTCCGGCGGCGACATGGAGGGGCACAACTTCGGCAATCTCTTTGTGGCCGCGCTTACCGAGATTACCGGTGACTTTGGACAGGCGATTCAACTGGCATCGAAGATTCTGGCCACGCGCGGGCGCATCTATCCGGTTACGACCGCCAACGCCACGCTGGTTGCCGAGATGGATGACGGAACGCGGGTCATCGGCGAGACCAACATCAGCGCCAGCAAGCGGCGCATTGTGGAATTGATGCTGGAGCCGGCGGATGCTCCGGCGCTGCCTGAGGCGCTCGAAGCGATTGAACGAGCCGACCTGATCACGGTCGGGCCTGGATCACTCTACACCTCGCTGATTACGAACCTGCTGGTGGAAGGGATTCCGGAAGCTCTGACCAAAGCGCGCGGATTACGGGTGTTTATCTGCAACCTGATGACCCAAGCGAATGAAAGCCTGGGGCTGACAGCATCACAGCATATCGAGCGGATTTACGAGCATACCGGGTCGCCTGTCTTCGACTACGCCATCATCAACACCGCGCCCGTCTCTCCGGAGATGCTGCTGCGCTATGCGGCCGAGGGGGCGGTACCGATCACGGCGGATGTGGATCGTATCGAGAGCATGGGCGTGCGCTGCATCGTGGGCAATTTTCTGAGCGAAGGCGATGTGCTGCGCCATGCCAGCGATCGGGTGACCGGCGCCCTTATGGAACTGGGACGGCTGGGCAGCCGGTCGGCCTAGACAGGCCTCACGATTCCTTTCCCGCTGGCTCACTGAGCCGTGCTGCCGATTCCATGATGCCGATAAGTGCGGTCCGCCGGAATCTGCTTCAGATGGCTGGCGCGGCGCTTTCGGTGGTGCGCTTGAGTTGGCCGCAGGCGGCGTAGATGTCGCGGCCGCGCGGGCGGCGGATGTAGGTCTGAATCTCAGCGGTAAGCAACTGCTTCTGGAAGGCTGCGACCGACTCGGCCGAGGGGCTGTTGTAGGCGATGCCGGGGCCGGGGTTCCAGGCGATCAGGTTGACCATTGCAGGCAGATTGGCGCGTTTTACCAGGCGAATGACCTCTTCGGCATGCTCAGGCTGATCTGTGACGCCGCCCAGCATCACGTACTCGAAGGTGACCCGCTCGCGAGGGCGGAAGGGGATGCTCCGCACGGCATCGAGGACGGCTGCGATATTCCATTTGCGATTGACGGGCATGATGGCTTCGCGAACTTCATCGTTTGGCGCGTTGAGGCTGATCGCCAGCTTGGGACGGACTTTTTCCGCGGCGAATCGCAGGATGCCGGGAACGATTCCTGAAGTTGACACGGTCATGCGCGGTGCGGCGATGCCAACCTCGTCGATGAGTAAGTGCACGGCGGCCATAAAGTTGTCGTAGTTGAGGAAAGGTTCTCCCATGCCCATAAAGACCAGGTTGACCCGGCTCTTGTTCAGCTCGACGTGGTGGCGATCAAGGACAGAAACAACTTGGCCGGCGATCTCGCCGGGAGTCAGATTGCGCTGCAGACCTAGCTTCGCCGTCAGGCAAAATTGACAGTTGACCGCGCAGCCGATCTGGCTGGAAACACAAATTGTTGCCCGCCGCCAGCTCCCTGGAGTAGGGCCGGTTGCGCCGTCCAAGTCGCGCTCATCGCTGAACTCCGCTCCGTCATCGCCTTCAGGCATCCAGACAGTTTCGACGGTTTGCAGGCCGGTCTGGATGAGATAGCGTTCGGTGCCGTCGACACTGCGGAAACTTTCAGCGATATGTGGACGGCCCACTTCCCAGCCTTCCAAGGCGAGCCGGTCGCGCAGGGCTTGCGGCAGAGTTGTGACCTGATCCAAGTGGGTAACCCGTTGTTTGTAGAGCGCATCGGCAAGCTGGCGGCCGCGATAGGGACGCTCGCCGAGCCTGGTAAACATCTCTGTGAGCGCGGCCAGATCCATGCCAAAGAGCGGATACATGGCCTGCGAGGTACCTGCCCCGGGGTCTGTGGGGGCATAGCCTTCCAGCGAGACGAGCGGGGCGGATTGGGAGTCAGAATCGGGCATGATGTTGAGCAGGAACGGAAACGCAAACGTGCAAACGGCCTGATGGGGCAAAGTCGAGAGCGTTCCCTTAAGAATAACAGCGGTTTCATTTCGGCCATGAGTTATCTGGAGCGCTGGTCCCAACTCGGCAAGCCACCGCACGAACGACTACAATCAAAGAGTCCATGATGAAGACCCGAACCGCGGCAATGCCGACAGCGACCGATCCCACCACTGAACGCAACCTTCGCCGCACCGTTCTGCCCAATGGGCTTATCGTCCTGACCGAGCGCATGGAGCATTTGCGCTCCGTGGCCATGGGAGTGTGGGTGCAGTCCGGCTCGCGCTATGAAGCGGCTGAGATCAACGGCATCTCGCATTTTGTCGAGCACATGCTCTTCAAAGGCACCAAATCGCGTTCTGCCCAGCATATCGCCCGCGAAATGGACGCTATTGGCGGCAATCTCGACGCCTATACCGGCAAGGAGACCATCTGCTTCAGCGTAAAAGCACTTTCGAATCATGTGCCGATTGCACTGGACGTGCTAAGCGACCTGGTGCTGAATCCGGTATTTGCCGACACGGATATTGAACGCGAGCGCGGTGTGATTCTCGAAGAGATCAAGATCGACGAGGACAACCCGGACGTGCTGGTGCACGAGATTTTTACCCAGAACTTCTGGAAAGACCAGCCGCTGGGCAAGCCGATTCTGGGAACGACGAAGACGGTCTCCGGGTTGCAGCAGCCTACGCTTTTCGACTATCACTCGGACCGTTTCCGCGCTGGAAACATGGTTTTCTCCGCCGCTGGACGGCTGGATCACGACGAATTTGTCGAAGCGATTGCGGAAAAGTTCGCCACGCTCGCGCCTGGAACGACGGAGTTTGCGTTTCAGTCCCCTGCCGTGAGCGCTCCGATCATTCTGCGCAATAAGAGGTCGCTGGAACAGGTGCAGATCTGCCTTGGGGTTCCATCACCGCCGGTTACAGACGAAAACCGCTATGCAACATTGATTCTGAACACGGTGCTGGGCGGCGGAATGAGCTCGCGGCTCTTTCAGACGATTCGCGAAGAGCGCGGCATGGCGTACTCGATTTACTCCGACCTGGCTCCGTATAGCGATACTGGTTCGCTGTGCGTGTATGCGGGCACCTCCGCGGATAAGACGCTGGAGATGCTGGACCTGGTGATGGCGGAGTTCTCCGCGCTGAAAGAAACGCCTCTCACCGAGGAAGAGCTGCACCGGGCCAAGGAGCAGGTGAAAGGCAACATTCTGCTGGGATTGGAAAGCTCTGGCTCGCGGATGAGCAACCTGGCGCGGCAGGAGATGTACTTCAAGCATTTCTTTTCCGTAGAAGAGGTGCTGGAACGGCTGGACGCCGTTACCGCCGACCAGGTACAGGCGATGGCGCAGAAGCTCTTTGTTTCCGAACGGATCGCCGTGACGCTGCTGGGCAGGTTGGATGGGCTGAAGCTGCATCGGTCCAGATTGGTTTGCTAGAGCTCCAGCTGCCGGATGCGTTTTTTTGGCAAGCGGATTGGCTTTCGTTCCCGTCTATCGCGTTGAGTGGGTGGTGCGCGGTGCGCGGGTCTTTTCATTTGGCTCCCGCAGGAGTTACGATTCACTCGTGCAGGTTGTGCACCTGCCAACCGGATTCAGCTTTACCCCTGAGGCTTTGGATGACCATGAATACCTTGTTGAAGAGAACCCGCCGCCAGCTCTCAAACGGCTCGAGACAGCCCGGCTCGAGGCAGCCGAATGGCTTCACGTTGATGGAATTGCTGATCGTAATCAGCATCATGCTGATTCTGATGCTGCTGGCGATTCCCAACTTCAACAAGATGAAGGCCCAGGCCAATGAGACTTCAGCGATCAACTCGCTGCAGGCGATCTACAAAGCCGAGATTCAATACCAGACGACGTATCCTTCGAACGGTTTCGCGTGCTCGCTGCAGGCGCTGGGCGGCGATCCAAAAAGTGGCCAGCCGACGCCAGCCTCGGCTCAGTTGCTGCAGGGCGATCTGCCGGCAGGCGTGAAGGCGGGCTATACCTTCAACATCGTCAACTGCTCGAAGGTTACAGTGAACAACGTCGATCAGGTCACGAGCTTCCAGGTGACTGCCGTTCCGCAATCGGTGGGCAAGACCGGCAATCGCGGTTTCTGCATCGATGAGTACAACGAGATCAAGGCCGATCCACAGGGCGGGACCAACTGCACGCAATCGATTCAGTGATCGAAATTTCCCCAGGCTCCAAAGGCAGTAGGTTCGCGCGACGGATGCTCTTCCGCAGCATGGCCCTGCTGCTTTTTACTGCTCTCAGCATGATTGGGCTCGCCGAGCAAGCGCCGCCGAAGACTGCCAACGAACTCGCAAAGCGTGTCGACGAGCACTACAACCATCTGCAATCGCTCAAAGCAAACTTCAATGAGAAGTATGACGGCTTGGGCATGCATCGAGATGAGTCGGGCACGATGCTGCTGCGCAAGCCGGGACGCATGAAGTGGGAGTATGCCAGTGCGCCTAACGCCGGTCCATCCGGCAAGGTTTTTGTACTGGATGGCAAGTATGCCTGGTTCTATGCGCCGGGCGACACACAGGTGCAACGCATCTCTGCGAGCCAGCTTGACGATTTGCGCTCGCCGCTGCGGTTTCTGCTGGGCCATACAAAGATCGAGTCGGAGCTGCAGAGCCTGACGCTGACGACTTCAGCAAATGGCACTTACACACTCGCCGGACAGCCCAAAGGCCAGCAGCAGCGGATCGCCAGGTTATCACTGACCGTGACAGCAGCAGGCACTATCACTGGCATCAAGATCGAAGAGACCGACGGAGCGCAGACGAGCTTCACCTTTACGGGCGAAGAGCCGAATGCAACGCTTCCTGAAAGCACCTTTCATTTCACGCCGCCTAAAGGGATTCCGGTGGTGGATTCCCTTCCGCCGGTGTAGCCGTCACTCGTAACGCAGAGCTTCAATGGGATCGAGATTGGCGGCGCGAATGGCTGGGATCATTCCGCTGACCAGGCCGGTGACAATCAGGATGCCGGTCGCCACGATCACCGAAGTCGGCGAGATCAGCAGGTATATGTCGGCCTTCTCAGCGTGTTCGGCAATGTTGCTATAGAAGCGGATGCGTCCGACGGCTACCGATACAACCTCAGCCAGCAAGATGCCCGCCAGACCGCCTACGCCGGTGATGACAAAGGCTTCCGCGAGGAATTGCGTGAGGATATGCCGCTTCTGCGCGCCCAGCGCTTTCTCAATGCCGATCTCGCGGGTACGCTGTTGCACGGCCACGAACATGATGTTCATGAGGCCGATGCCGGCGATGCCCAGCGTGAGCGCGCCGACCAGTGCCAGCAACACCTGCAGCGCGATAGACAGGATACGAAACTGGCTTAGCTGCTCCATGAGATTGGCGACGTAGATGGCATGACGGTCCGAGGGGCGGAAGTTATGTGCGGCGGCGAGGGTAGCGCGCAGATTCTTCTCCACCTGCTCATGGTCGCCGACGTAGTTCATCCAGATGCCGTCAAGATACTTGGTGTCCTTGATGTCGCTCATGGTGCTGAAGGGGATATAAATCTGCCGGTTCGCGTCGTTGTCCCCTTCTTGCATTTTGGCTTCCATCACGCCGATTACCGTGAAGCGAATGCCGTTGAGCCGGATGGACTCGCCGATGGGGTAGGCACCGGAGAAAAGCTTGGTTTTGGCCTCCGAGCCGATCACGGCCACATGCGCCCGCTGCTGTTCCTCGGCGCCATTGAAGAAGCGACCGGTGTCGGTGGGCAGGTGCATCACTTCCTGGCCGACTGGCAAAACCCCGTTCACCGTCCAGGTATAGGTGTGCAGATCGTCCTGTACGGGAACATCTTTGCTGACCATGGGCGTGATGTGAATGAGGCCGGGAACACCATTCCAGATGGTGTCCACGTCGTCCTGGGTAAAGCGCACCTTTACGCCCGCTTTGTCACCGCCTGCCTGCTCACTGGTGCGACCGGGAAAAGTGCCGATCAGCGTAGTGCCCCATTGGGCAAATATCGCCTCGATGGCGCGGCTGAAGCCTGCGCCGTAGGCCAGAAGCAGGACGACAGTGGCAATGCCCCACGCCATGCCGACAATGGTGATCGTGGTGCGGCGGCGGTTGAAGACCATTGCGTCCCACGCCTGCATGAGAATGTCTTTCAGCATGAGAGTCTCCTATTCCCTTCGCAGCGCTTCCACCGGCTCCAGCGCCGCAGCCATGCTGGCCGGATAAACGCCTGCCACGATGCCACAGGCCGCCAGCGAACCCATCGCCAGCGCCGCCGACCACCATACCAACTGAGGCGGGTCGAAGCCCGGCATCTTGCCCGTCAGCAGCGCCTGCAAAATCGCCATGAAGCCCGCCGAAATGCCGATGCCGATGACTCCGCTCACCGTAGTCAGGATCAGCCCTTCCCAGAAAAATTGCGCCAGGATGCTGCCTTTGGTTGCTCCCAGCGCCTTGCGCAGGCCAATCTCACGCGTGCGCTCCGTGACTGACACCAGCATAATATTCACGATGCCCACCGCGCCCAGGCCCAGCGTGACAATACCTACTCCGCCCAGAAAAACATCCATGGCGTCGAAGATCTTGTCCACCAGTTGTGAGGTATGGATGGAATCCCACTCGTCAAAGGCCTCTTTCAGTGAAGGGTCGAAACCGTGATTAGCGCCGATCACGCGGTGCACTGCCAGAAGCGCTGCTGTGTCTTCGCTCCGGATTGCGGGCTGGTATTGGATTGAGCTCAGCGCGTCCTGGGGAAGGTTCTCGCCCTTCATGGCGAAGAGCTCCTGCATGGTGGTGAGCGGGATGTAGATCTTCTGGTCGTCAAAATCGTTGTTGCCGCGACCGATAGTGCCCACGCGGCCAACGACGGTAAAGCTAGTCCCGTTGATGTTGATTGTCTCGCCCAGCATGGGATGGCCGGGAAAAAGCAGATGCGCGCTCTTGAACCCCAGCACCACCACATGGCGCCGGTCACGCAGATCGCCCGCGTTGATAAAGCGGCCTTCCTCGATGGGAACAAAACGAACATCGGCAAAGTTCGGTTCGACGCCCATAGTTTGCGACGAGGTGTTGGACCAGGCGCTCACCTGGTAAAGATCCTGGCGAATCAACAGAGCGGTCGCCGAACGCACTTCCGGCAGCCTGCGCACGTCGGCTACGTCCTTGAGGGTGAGCTTGTAGGGTCGCATCGCCGTGTGCTGATTGGGCAGCGCGGGGATGGTGGCGCTGAACATCATAATGACGTCATTGCCCACGCTGGCCAGGTTGCGCCGCTGGCCGCTGCGGAAGCCCTCACCGAGGCCGACGAGCACCAGCAGCGAACCCACTCCCCAGGCAATGCCGAACATGGTGAGGAAGGTGCGCAGCTTGTTGGCCATCATGGCCCGGAAGACTTCCCCAAGAGTATCCGCGAAGGTTTGCATAGAGTCGGCCCAGTTGCGAATGGCAGTTGCGATACACGTTGCCCGTTTGTATCTACGCGAAAGGCGGGCACAATGTTCCACCGCGCAGGTGTGGATTTCCGTTGGATTGGTTCAGCGGTCCCAGGTCACCGGCCCTTGGTCACATTCCGGGCGCGGCGGCTTCGGTTGAAGCGCGTTCGGCTGGATCTAGCTCGATGGTGGGGCGGCAGCCCAGCCGCTCCCAGAAACCGCAGACCAGGGCCTCCGCCGCCGGCGTGGTCCGGCTCGTGGCGCGGAGAGGAACGACAGCCTGTTCCTCGCGCGCCAGTTCAGAAGCTTCGACGGCGATGGCAATGCACAGCTGTGGACGATAGGTACAGCTTGCCAAATCAGCGATGGAGAGATTGGTGGTCGGTGTGGCGAAGACCGTGCGCGGCGGAGCCATGCGGTCGAGCAGGCTGAAAATCTCCAGCTTGGATTCGAGCTCGTCCGGAACGCAGTCGATGGCCAGATCGGCATCGCGCACGGCTTCTTCCACCGTACTGGCGAAGCGCACCAAGGGCATGGCTTCGGGACCGAGAGCTTCACGCAGCGATTCTTCCGCGTGCCGCAGGCTTGAGGGCATCACGTCTTCGAGAATGACGCAATAGCCGGCGCGCGCCGCTTGAAGGGCGAGACGCCGCCCCAGGGGACCGGCGCCGATGATGGCCACGGTAAGAGCGGTGAACGGCAAGACTAGAGCGAGGTCGGCAGGGCCGATTTGGAGGCGAGAGCGTCCAGCACATCCTGGGCGCTGGGTTTAGCCTGGGCCAGGTGCGCGGAGACAAGGGCGCGTTCGCTGTCATCGAGCGTCGCCACTCCAGTGAGGATGCGGCGCAGAGTCACTGAGACATCGTCGATGTAATTCATCAGGCGGATTGCTTCTCCGGAGAGCGGCATGGCTTTTTCCCTCACTTGTGCTTGCAGCAAGTCTTATTGTCTGCGGTTGGGGTATGGGGTGTAAAGGCAAGCCGGTTGCCGGGCGGACCTCGATCGCCTTCAACTCATATTCAGACGCTTTTGCAGGGACGTATGATGGGTGCGAATTTGTAGATGCATAAAATTTGGAGCCGTCGTTCGGCAATACAGAGTCCTGGACGATCGAGGCTTCGTCTTTTACCAAGTACATACCTCAGCGCGAAAAACTGTAATCAGAGGTCGTGTCAATGTCTGGATTGAATTGGAACCGGCGCCGGTTCATGAAAGTTTTGGGTTCAGTTGCTGCAACCGCGAGCGTCTCGCCAACAGCTCTTGCCGAGAAGACTACGATTGCGCTCGCCGTTGATCCAGCCGACAGGATCGCGGCTGCGAAGCCCACTGCCTGGGCCATTGAACAATTGACTCAGACATTGCAGGCGCGCGGCATTTCCGTCACACGGGTTGCGAAGCTGCAGGATGCGGTCGCTGGAAGCCTTTGCATTGCAGCATCCGGAGCGGAAAGTGCTATGGCGCGGCGTATGTTAAGCGATGCAGGAGTTTCAGTCGCGGCAGTGCCAGAGGCTCTCGGCCTGGTGACTACGCATGTAGAAGGAAGGAAGACGTTGCTGGCATGTGGCCATGACGTACGGGGCCTGGCTTATGCGCTCACTGAGCTGGCGGAAGTTGTGCAGAACGCTCACGACGCGACAGCAGCGATCGCTGCGCTTGCCGCGGTTGAGCCGCTTTCCGAGCGGCCGGCGAATGAAGTGCGAAGCATGATGCGCTCGTTTTGCAGTGACGTTGAGGACAAACCCTGGTACAACGACCGCACGATGTGGCCCGCTTATTTCGACACGCTGGCGAAGCAGCGGTTCAATCGCTTCAATCTCGCGTTTGGAATCGGATACGACTTCATTCGCCATGTTACGGATGCCTACTTTGAATTCACCTATCCATTCCTGCTCAAGGTCCCTGGATACAACGTGCGCGTCCCGCAGCTGCCTGATGCGGAACGCGACCGCAACCTGGAGACGCTGAGGTACATCAGCGAGGAATGCGTGCTGCGCGGACTGGAGTTCCACGTCGGGCTGTGGATGCATGGTTATGAATGGATCGACAGCCCAAATGCAAACTACACCATTGAAGGATTGGACAAGACTACGCACGGCCCGTACTGCCGCGATGCGGTGCGAATGCTGCTCAAAGAAGTTCCGAATATCAGCGGGCTGACCTTTCGCATTCACGGCGAGAGCGGCGTGCAGGAGGGCAGCTTCGAGTTCTGGAAGACCGTCTTTGACGGAGTAGCAACCTGCGGCAGGCGCGTGGCAATCGATATGCACCCCAAGGGCATGAGCGAACAGATGACAGAGATTGCGCTGGCTACGAAGCAGCCTGTTTCTATGTCGCCGAAGTTCTGGGGCGAGCACATGGGCATGACGTATCACCAGGCCGACATTCGCAAGCTGGAGAAGCCGCGAGCCGAGAACAAGACCGGCCTGATGGCGCTGAGTGACGGCACACGCAGCTTTCTGCGCTATGGTTACGGCGACCTGCTGCGTGAAGACCGCAAGTGGAGTGTTGTACATCGCATCTGGCCGGGAACGCAACGCATTCTGTTGTGGGGCGATCCGGTGTTTGCAGCGGGATACTCGCGGGCATTCAGCTTTTGCGGAAGCAGCGGCGTAGAGATCATGGAACCTCTCACCTTCAAAGGACGGCGGGGATCTGGCATTGCCGGTAGCCGCTGCGGCTATGCCGATGCGAGCTACAATCCGCGCTGGGACTGGGAAAAGTTTGAATATTCAACACGCCTCTGGGGGCGATTGCTCTACAACCCTGAAACCAATCCGCAAGTGTGGCGAAGGTCTTTGCAGAAGCAGTTCGGACCGGGCGCGATCGCGATGGAGTCGGCACTGGCGAGCGTGAGCCGGATTTTACCGACCATCACAACTGCATATGCCCCGTCGGCGGCGAACAACCTGTATTGGCCCGAAGTTTACTGCAACCAGTCGATGGTGAATGCTAAGGATTACGAACCGTATTCCGATGCGCTTGCGCCGCGTGTCTTTGGCAATGCGAGTCCGTTCGACCCAGCGCTGTTTCTGTCCGCGAATGAGTACGCCGAGGAACTGCTGAATAGAAATTCAAGCGGAAAATACACTCCGGTTGAGGTGGCACAGTGGATCGAAGACGCTGCAGCAGCGGGACGTGCGGCGTGGGCACAGGCTGAAGCAACGGCGAGTGGACGCGACTCGGCAGCGTATCGGCGAATGAAGATAGACATAGAAATTCAAGCGGGGCTTGGCGAATTCTTCGGTGCGAAGTTTCGCAGCGGCGTCCTCTTTCACCTCTATGAACTCACACATGAGCGAGCGCCCCTTGAAGCGGCTATCGCCCACTACAAGAAAGCTCGTGCAGCGTGGGCATCGCTGGCAGAAGCAGGTCGCGGCGTATACGTCGAGGACATCACAGTAGGCGAGCAACCCTATCTTCGCGGCCACTGGATGGATCGGCTGCCGGCCATCGACAGAGACATCGCTGCACTATCGGCTTTGCTGGATGACAATTTAACGAAGCAAATCTCGCCGAAGGTCGAAGCCGCGATGCGGATTGCGCAGAGGCCACCGCAACGCACGTCCCCTGCGATTCATCACACTTCACCCATGCGCTTCAAGCAAGGCGGGGCACTTCGGCTTGTGCTCTCCGGGCCTGGCAGCATAACCAATGTCGAGGTACATTATCGACACCTCAACCAGGCAGAGAACTACATCTCAATAGCCATGGAAAAACAAGGCGCAGAGTATGCTGCGAGTATCCCCGCGCCCTATACAACGACCAATTTTCCGCTGGAGTATTTCTTCTCCGTAACCACAAGCGATGGAAAGACCAGCTTGTATCCGGGCTTCACGCCTCAGCGAACAAACCAACCGTACTTTGTCGTGCGCAGTGTTTAAACAAGCGCGCAATCTACTGAGCGTGCAACCGGATCAACGCTACGCCCTGTCGCGGCAATGACATCGAAATGACCACGGCGCCGTTCGCGCCAACTGCAGGATGCGTGCTTTCGAGCTGCTCAAGCCCACCAGCCGCCTCCAGCTTCTGCTGCTGTTCGGCTGTAGGCTTGGCGGGGCTGCCCATCTGTTGCCACACAGCATAAGCATTGCTGTGCTGCGCGTCCATGCGAAACTCCTCCGCGGTGAGAGTCTTGCCAGAGAAGCCGCTCAGCCCGGTGATGTTCAGAACAATCGACGCGGGCTCATGAGGAAGATCATCGTCATGATAGTTCCAGATGAGCACGTCTACCTCGTGCCCCGCGTTGCCCGAACTGCGCGTCGCCACCGCATTCACATCGTCAGAGCCAAGCACGCTCTCCTGCACAATGTCGTCGAGCGACACAGCGGCAGATCTCTCCGTTTTGAGCCATTGACCTCCAAGCTTGCCCATCATGCGGAAAACATTCAGCACCGGCTTGTCCACGCCATTGGTGGCCAGTTCGCGAAAGCCGGCGAAGTAAGGCTGATCTTCAAACTCAAAGGCCCATGTTACGGAACCTTCAATTGTCACACCGTATTTGCGCGCCAACTCATAGGTGTGCATGGTCGCCTCAGCGACGCTTACTCCGTAGAGTGGTCCGTTGCGATAGCCATTGGCTGCGCCCTTGCAGGCGGCGCAACCCTCAGGGTCGCTCTCGCCAAGGACAATCGGCGTATTCTTCCACTCGGGATACGAAGCAATCACGCGCATTCCGCGCTCGACCGCACGTAGTTGATGGCCGATGTCCATGCGAACGTGGCCGTCTACATTAGATGGACGGCCCTTTGGGTGATAGCTGATGAAGTCAAGAGGAGCACCCGTTTTCCCTGTGGCCGCGTTCCTGCCGTGTGCGCAATGCTCCAGGAACTGGCGCAGGAAAGCCTCGGCATGGCTCGATGCAACACCGGTCGACTCCGGCCCTCCGATACGCGCGTGTGGCAGCACGGTACGAACCGCGTTGGCGGCTACGTCATAGAGGCGATCGTACTCTTCAGGAGTGCCGTGCCAGTAGCTGATATCCGGCTCATTCCACACCTCCCACATCCATCCATCGACGTCGCTTCCGTAACGCTCGTGCATGTGCTCCGCATAGGCGTGGACGAGCTTGCCCCACTTGTCGTAGTCCTTAGGCGGATAGGCCCAACCGGTGTCGATCCCTCCCTTTGGAAAGGTGTGGCGATAAGGCTCCGGGTGCGTCGAAAGCGCCTCAGGCATGAAGCCGATCTCCACCAGTGGACGAACGTGAGCCGCCTTGAGCGCGTCAAAGATGCGGTCAGTAATGGTGAAGTCGTAGACGGCAGTGCCATCCGGTTTTTCCGTATAAACATTGGTCGAGCCCCACTTCAGCGAGGCTTCGCCATTTCCGGTGGTGAACAGATTGTGAGCGCGAAAGTATACAGGCACCGGGCTCAGCGCACTCAACTCGTGGAGCAGCTTCTGGCCGTTGGCGGCATAGATATAGTTTGGCTCGTCAGCGCCAAAGAAATTCCACATCGGCTTGTAGTCGCCCGCAGGCTGATCAGCATGCACGACGATCGTGACAGGTTTTGGCGGCTGAGCTGCGGCTGGAAGGAGAGCGAGAGCGCAGCAGAGCACTCTCGCCGTGGAATAGAAGAAAGACCTGCCGATTGCAGTCATGCATGCTCCGGAGAGAGAGGATCGCGCGATCATCGAACAGACCGATCTTACTGTACCCGGAGCCTCATCGTGATGCACATGCGGTTACATATCGAAGCTCCAAGGCATCCTTACTGTGCGACGGGAAACAGGGTCTTTCGAAAGAGAATCGCTCCTTCTTCAAAGCCCAATCCCGCAGGTTCGAAACCACATTTTTCCAGCACGCGTATTGAACCGCGCAGATGGGGAAAGGTCTGTGCGACGAAGGCGCGAATCTTTCTTCGCGTCTGCAGCCAGGGCAACATAGCCTCCACTGCTTCGACAGCAAACCCCTGTCGCTGCCATGCCGGTACGATGCCATAGCCGATCTCGGCTTCGCCGGTCCCGGGCTTGGGAAAGCCGCAGCCGAAGCTACCGATCAATGTCCGCTCTCGGGTTCGCTTTGAGTCATCTGCGTGGCGCAGCATCAGGTAGCGGCACCAGCCGGTCGCTTCTGCATCCTGCGCAATGAGATTTAACAGATAGTCGTAAACATGCGGCTCCCAGTTTTCATGCGGCCACCCATCGGGAACTTCAGCGTGGAGAATTGCTCCGAGTTCTGCACGCATCTGCGGACTGTTCCTGAGCTGGCAGTGGAGCGATTCCGCTGTCACAGGAACCAGGTCGAGACGAAGCGTTTTCACATCCTCAAAGACGGAGGCTTGAGGCGATAGAAGTTGAGAAGATGTTGAATTGTGGGTCATGGGTTCGCTTTCAGAAACCGGTTGTCCATCTGGCATTCTGGACGCAGACACTACTGCTCACCGCAGAAAATGCGGGATCTATCGTGCTGCACAACTCGGGTTCAGCGAAGGACGATCATAGGCGACAGCGGAATAGTAGCACGTTGGGGTGCTACCGCAAAGCTTGCCGCGAGGCACTCCCCAGGCGACGCAGAGGCTCGCGGCTTTTCAATTGCCCTGACAATCCGAGAACCGCGTTTGAGCGCAGTTCTCGGGCGAGTATTCGGGCGGACTCAGGTGGTGAACTGCCGCTATCGCGAGACTACAAGAATTTTGAAGGTGCCCGGCTTGGCAACAGGCCTGCCGTTGGCGCCAGGTTTCTGATCTTCAAAGTCGGCGGTTGGCAGGAATATTTTGTGGCTCACGGTATCGATGCCCATGGTCTTGGCTCCGCGTTTTGTTTGCAACGACTCAACCACTTCATACTTACCGGCAGACGATTTACGGATGACCGCCAGTGTGCCGTCACCGCAACTGGCGAAGCCTTCACCTTGATCGACCTTGGTGGCATCGACGCCTGCCCCGATAGGCAGGTCAGCGAGAACCTTTCCCGACTCGGTGCTCATGATTATCATCTTCTGAGGCTTGCGGCAGCCGATCAGAAGAGCATGGCTTCGAGTGTCAATTGCCATTCCCACCGGCGATCCTCCAGGAGCGACCGGCCAGCGAGCCGTGACTTTTCTTGTTTTGAGATCGACCACAGCGACGGTATTTTTGTCTTCCAGATTTACATAAGCTTTACCGACTCCGTCCGCAGCTAGAAACTCGGGCGCACCGCCAAGTTCAATCGGCGGTGCGATCTTTCCGGATTTTGGATCGATATCGGGTTTAATCGTGATGAGACTATTACTATCCCCAGCACTGACCAGAATGCGATCTGATCCCGGGTCGTAAATGATGCCATCGGCGTCCGGTTGCGCGATGATGGTTCCGAGGATGGAATTAGTTTTCAGGTCGAAAACAACAACAGCGCCGTTGCCGCCGCCATCGGTGATAAATCCACGGTTGAGCTTCGGGACCAGCGCTACTCCGTGGGCTTTTTGCTGACCAGGGATGTCGCCGAGAATCTTGCCTGATACGCCGTCAATGACCAGTGTATGAGTGACTCGCGGTACGTAGAGGCGATGCGTCGCGGAGTCCACGGTCAGGTAGTCCATCCCTCCCGGGCCGCCAATTTCGAAAGTCTTCTCTAAATGCCATTTTGACTGTGCATGAGCTGAGATATTTGCGTATAAAGCGCAGGAAAGAAACGATGCGGCTGTGGCCAGATATTGAGATGCTCGCATTGTGGATGTCTCCGTGGATAAATCTGAGATGACGATATGCGTGCAGCCTTAAGAAAACATTAAGGAGGGAGCGATCCTCACATCGCATGCGAATCGGTTCATCTCTGCGTGGATTTCAAGCGTAAATGTAAAGCTCGCACCAGACACGGTACACAACCGGCGAATCGGCGCTCCAATCTTCCGCAAAATATCTTCCGCTTCTTCAGGAACGCTTAACATTCATCGCCCATTCTCAAGCAATGAGAAAATTACCGATTCTCTCATTTCCGTTCATTTTCCTCGCCGGTCTGGCGGCTGCCACCGGCGCGCTGGCGGCTGAACGCACCGTTCCCTGCAACACCCTACCGAACTGCGGGATTGTATAGTGCGACAATGCGTAAGTTGGGACATATCGGCCAACTTACCAGCCTCGGAATATCTGCACCAGCAGCCATGCGTTCAATGCAGCGATAACGATGGCGATCGTCCAGGCTAGCACTTTCAGCCATAGCGCGTTGGCAAACTGCCCCATGATGCGGCGGCTGCTGGTAAAGGCTACCAGCGGGAAGACCGCGAAGCTCAATTGCATGCTGAGAACGACCTGGCTGAAGACGAGCAGGCGCGCAGTGCCGTGTTCGCCGTAAAGTGCAACGACGATCACCGTCGGAATGATAGCCAGCAAACGCGTGATAAGTCTGCGCTGCCACTGGGGCAGGCGAATGTGCAGGAACCCTTCCATGACAACCTGGCCCGCCAGAGTGCCGGTCAATGTCGAGTTTTGGCCCGATGCCAGTAGCGCGATGGCAAAGATGGCGCTGGCGCCGCCAACCCCGAGCAGCGGCGAAAGCAGGCGGTAGGCGTCCTCGATTTCGGCAACCTCCGTGTGGCCGCTGCGATGGAAGACGGCGGCGGCCACGATGAGAATGGCTGCGTTGACGAAGAGAGCCATGGTGAGCGCCGCTGCGGAATCCCAGTTGGCGAAGTGGATAGCTTCGCGCTTCCCTTCCGGCGTGCGTGGATAGTTGCGCGTCTGCACCAGCGAGGAATGCAGATACAGGTTGTGCGGCATCACAGTGGCGCCGAGAATGCCGATGCCGATGTACAGCATTTCTGGGTTGGACATCAGTTGCCGCGAAGGCACCAGGAGGCTGCGCAGGATAGGCGCGAATTCCGGACGGGAAAGCAGGATCTCGATGCCGAAAAGAGCGGCGATAGTACCGATGAGCACAATGACCAGCGCTTCGAGGTAGCGGAAGCCGCGATGCTCAAGGAGAAGAATAAGCAGCACATCGAGACTGGTGATAAGCACGCCCGCCAGGAGCGGAATGTGGAAGAGGAGTTGAAGAGCGATGGCTGAGCCGATAACCTCAGCCAGGTCGCAGGCGGCAATGGCGATCTCAGCAATAATCCAGAGGCCAACGGCGACCGGGCGGCTATATTGGGCGCGGCAGGCCTGCGCCAGATCCTGCTCGCCGGCGATGCCGAGTTTGATGGCCAGGCTTTGCAGCAGGATGGCCATCAGGTTCGACAGCATAATGACGAAGAGCAGGGTATAGCCATAGCGCGAGCCGGCGGCGAGATCGGTGGCCCAGTTGCCGGGGTCCATGTAACCGACGGAGATGAGGAAGCCGGGCCCGATAAAGCCCAGAAGGCGACGCCACATCTGCGGTGAGCGTGAGACGCGGACCGAGGAGAAGACGTCCGGCATGGAGGGCCGTGAAGTTTCTATTGCCGGAGCCGGTTTAACGCTGAACTGGGTCGCCATGAGTGGGCGGGCGCATTGCCCTTAGCGATAGTATGCCACAGGATATTAACTATGGTTAATAAATTTCTTGCTTTATCTGCCCGATCAACGATCCTTATTGGGTTTTGCCCCTGGAAGTGCCACGTTTCACCCAAACTCTCTCAGCTGCCGGCCGGCCCAGGGTGATGGCGCCTTTGGGAGTTTCAACACCTACGGTCTGATCGTAGTTTTTCGCGGTGAGATGGACGCGCGTGTTGGGGCTGATACCGGATTGATGGAGAAAGACGAGCAGTTTTGGATCGCGCTCGTAGAGAGCGGTGACGACATAATCTGTATTTTCGGCTCCTTCGGAAAGCGGGATGAGGCCGCGCTTGCGGCGCTGTGCCGGACTTTCTGGCAGCACGGTGTTGCCGTGGGGACAGGTGCCCTGCTCCCCGAGTTTTTCGATCAGGCGCGCTTCGAAGGCGGGTGAGACGGCGTGTTCGAGACGCTCGGCTTCGGCATGAATTTCGTACCACTCCATGCCGAAGACTTCGCTCAGCATCCGCTCGATCAGGTGGTGGCGCAGGGCGGTGCGATAGGCGGTCTCTTTGCCGGTTGTGGTCAGGCGCACGATTCCGTCGGCTTTCACGTCGACGAAACCGTCGCGCTTGAGACGCTTGAGGGCATTGGTGACGGCGGGGGCGGAGACGGAGAGCCAGTGGGCCAGGGTCGCGGGGATGACGTTGTGGCCTTCGGACTCGGCTTCGAGGATAGCCTTGAGGTAATCCTCTTTAGAGACGGTGATGGAGTCAGTCATGGGTTCAAGTGGATCGGAAGCAAAGTTTGATTATAGGCAGGCGTCCGCTTGAGGTGCCGGAAATCGCTGATTCGGATTGTTCCACGATTGGCACCGCGGGGCGAATGGGACGGCCGCAGAATGGGTTTGTTGGATGTGGTGTGTTTTGAGAGGGATGGATTTGCTGAAAATTAGGGGGTTTTGTGCCTCATCACAGCGAATGGAGATTTCGCGCCCTGAGCGCTTGTGGAGCATTGCGCTAATTCTCTTCTCCTTACCGGCGGTTGCGCGTCTGCGCAGCCAATCGTTTGCGGCGAGCGAGTCTAAGCTCCCGATTGAAATTGTAGAGGGCGTATAGCATGAAGCCTGTGCCCGGAACTCCCAGAGTCCAGAGCACGATATCTCTGAGCAAGGAGCACCTCCCTTTACCTTGTGCCTGCCTGAAGGTTAGGGAGAGGTTGATAGTGACGGCCTGAGGAATTCCTAAATTGTTTGTAAGGGCTTGCAAGCGAGGCAGTAGCGGAAAGACGGTTTACGATTGCCCATCCGCGACTCAGGCTGAGATTGCTGAGGCGGTCTGGGCGGTGAGTGGGATGAGCGGGGCTATGGGGTCATTATCACGGTCGGTGACTTCTACCAGGTCAGCGAGGCCGCGGGCTATATCTTCGGTCCAGGAGCCTTCGGGAGCGCGCCAGCTCCAATTGCCGGCGGCGACGGCTGGGGTGTTCATGCGAGCTTCGGAGCCGAGGGCGAGCAGGTCCTGCGCGGGGACGATGGCCATCTCGGCGACGGAGGAGGATGAGGCGCGCATGAGCGACCAGACGGGGCTGAGGGCGACAGGACCGACGTAGGTTTCGACTGCGGCACGCTCGGCTTCTGTGGCTTTTTGCCACCAGCCGAGGGTGGTGTCGTTGTCGTGCGTGCCGGTGTAGGAGACGAGGCTGGGCACGAAGCGGTGTGGCAGGTGATTACGCGACTCGGCATCGCCGAAGCCGAATTGTAAAACTCTCATGCCGGGCATAGATCGGCTGAGGCGCAGAGCGTCGACTTCAGGGGTGATAACACCCAGGTCTTCTGCGACCAGAGGTAGCGGGCCGAGGATATGTTCGATGCGTTCGAAGAGCTCGGCTCCGGGGGCTTTAACCCATTCGCCGTTGACGGCAGTTTCTTCTGCTCCGGGGATGGACCAGTAGGCTTCGAAACCGCGGAAGTGGTCAAGGCGGACGATGTCGTATTGCATGACACTGCGGCGGATGCGCTGTACCCACCAGGCGTAGCCGGTTTCGGCGAGGACATCCCAACGATAGAGGGGATTGCCCCAGCGCTGACCCGTGGGAGAGAAGTAGTCGGGTGGCACTCCTGCGACGCGAATCGGCTGAAGATCATCGTCGAGCATGAAGAGGTTGGGATTGGCCCACACATCGGCTGAATCCATGCTGACAAAGATAGCAACATCGCCGAGGATGCGAATTTTATGCTTGGCGGCGGTGGCGCGGAGGGCTTTCCACTGTTCTTCAAAGGCAAACTGCAGGACCTGCTCAGTGGCCAGGTCGCGCGCGAAGGTGGTTGCAGCTTCGGCCATGGCTGCAGGCTCGCGGCGACGCAACGGTTCAGGCCAGGCTGTCCATGCACCGGTCTTGAAGTGACGGCGGAAGACGGCGTAGTGGACATAATCGTTGAGCCATGAGGCTTCCTGCGAGCAGAAGGCGGTGAAGCGGTGCCACTGACTCTGCAGGTTCTCATCGCTGGCTCCGCGATCAAGAAAATTGCGCGCGGCTTCATAGAGGATGGGCTGCTTGCGGGCTTCGATATCTTCGAAGTCGACGTTACCGCCGCGACCGGCGAGGTTGGCGATGCGATCGCCCGAGATCCAGCCCCAGTCAGAAAGGAATTCCACGCTGATGAGATTTGGATTACCGGCGAAGGCCGAACTGCCCGCGTAGGGCGAGTTTCCGTAGCCGGTGGGGCACAGAGGCAGCACTTGCCAGATGTGCTGTTTGCCAGCGGCGAGAAAGTCGAGGAACTTGTACGCCTCGGGGCCGAGGTCACCGATACCGCCGTAGGAGGCAAGAGAGCTGATGTGCATCAGGACGCCGGAAGAACGTTGGAAGCGCATGGGTTCATTATCCGATGGATCGATGAAGATCAACGCTCAAAAAGCAACAGGACCGTCCGAGGTGGGACGATCCCGTTGCTGAAAAGCCTGAATTGGAGGGCTGTCCGAAAAGCAGATCCTCCGCTACGCGAAGGATGACAAAAAGAAAGGCAAATGCAAAAGTCTCCTAGCTGACCGTGCTGGACTCAATTGCCGGGGGTGAAATCCCCGGCATACCTATTGGCCGAGCGGTGGCGGTTCCTTGGCAACCTTGGTGTTGATGGCGATGAGTTTGGCCTTCTTGTAGCGATCTTCGGTGGTGCTGACGAAGATGCCGAAGACTTCTTCGCGGCGCTGATCGAGGCTCTGCTCGCGGGTCTGGTCGAGATTCTTGGCGATCTCGTCAGGAGTGGGTTCCTTCTTGTCGACGATCTTGGCAACGACGCCGGTGCGCTGAGCGTTGATGGGACCGCTGATGGCGCCGACACTGAGCTTGAAGAGATCGGGAGCGACGGAGCCGACTTGGCCGAAGTCGGGGACCTGGCTGGAGTCGCCGACCAGATCGCTGGTCTTGACGGTAGCGCCGACTTCCTTGGCGGCCTTGGCAAGGTCGTTGGAGGCGTGGGCCTTGTCGGCGAGTTCTTTGGTCTTCTGAGCGAGAAGAGCAGGAAGGCGTTCGTCAGCGTAATCGGTGGCGATGTGCGATTTGTATTCGGCGAATGTCGGAGCGTGGGCCGGTGCGATGGCTGAGACCTGGAAGATGGCGAAGCCTTCGCCAGTGGGGGCGAAGACAGGGGCTGCGCCCTGCTTGAGGGTGAAGGCTTTGGAGATGACCTGTGAGCCATCCGGCAGTCCGGCGATTACACCCTGTGCGGGTAGCGACGGGGTGGTCACGACAGTGAGGTGATGAGCGGCTGCGGCCTGGGCGAGACCGCTTTTGCCGGCTTCAGTGGTGAGAGCTTGCGCATAGGCTGCTTCGGCCTGGGTTTCTTTCTGCCGGATCAGGGTAGACTCGATGACCGGCTTCACTTCATTCAGAGGCTGGCTGTGCGCGGTCTGACGCTCTTCAACCTGAATGATGTGATAGCCGAACTGGCTCTTGACAATGGTGGTGTCGCCGATCTTCTGGGTGAAGATTGCGTTGTCGAATTCGGGAACCATGGTGCCGCGACGAGCGAAGCCGAGTTCCCCGCCCTGCGCACCGCTGCCGGGGTCTTCAGAGTTGGCCTTGGCAAGGGTTGCAAAGTCTCCGCCAGCTTTGATCTGCTTAAGGAGGGCTTCGGCCTTGGCCTTGGCTTCAGCGTCCGACTTAGCTGCGCCGCCAGAGGTCTTGATGAGGATGTGCCGTGAACGGGACTGCTCCGGAACCTGATACTCGGAGGCGTGCTGATTGTAGTAGGCCTGAACCTCGGCGTCGGAGACCTTGGGCGCGCCACCAGGAATCTGATCGGCGGTAAAGGCAAAGTAGCTGATCTTGCGCTCTTCAGGAACGGCGCTGGCATAGCGGGCGGCGTTCCTGGTGAAGAAGGCCTGCAGGTCGGCGTCGGAGGGGTTGATCTGCTTGCGCAGGTCGTCGGAGGAGATGACGGCGTAGTCGAACTTGATCTTGACGTTCTGCTTGCGGTACTGGTCGCGAATCTCGTTGTCATTGACCGTCACGCCGGCGGTGATGAAGGAGCGCAGGCGATTGATGGTGATGCCGTCCTTCAGCTCCTTCTCGAAGTTCTCGGTGGAGAGGTTGAACTGCTGGCTTATGAAGGCCTTGTACTTGTCTTCGCCGATGAAGTTGCCGTTGGGGAAGAGCAGTTCGCCATACTGGCCGGTGTGCAGGAAGTTGCGTACATCTTCATCGTTGGCCTGGATGCCGAGGCTGGCCGCCTGCGCGAGCAATAGCTTTTGCAGGATGAGCTGCTGACCGGCGCGCTGGACCATGTAAGGGAGGGCGAAATCCGGCAGGCGCTGGCGCTGCAACTGCTGCTGGGCTACCTCCTGCACCTGGACGAGAGAGACTTTTTCACCACTGAAGGTAAAGCGGCTATACCAATGCGGATAGACCGTCGCGTAGGTATCAGGAGTCGTCGACGCATCCTGGAAGATACCAGGAATCAGGGTGATGACCATTGTGATCACAGCAGCGCCGATAATGACGATGAAAACGGCCTTGACGAAGCGATTGTCTTTGCTTTGCAGGAAGCGAATCATTTGAGGATAACGACCTTCGTGGATGGGCGCTTGCAGGGATCGATGGGCGGTGAGAGCCCAGGCCGGAAGCGAAGTTCATCCTACAGAAATTCTTGGTTCTCTGCGATTATAGACGAGGTGAGGCAGGGATCAGGAGTCAGAGATCAGGGGTCAGGGGCGGGAGAATCAAGAATGGGAGGATTGGTGCCTTTAGAGGTTGATGAAAGACTGGCGGGGATGAGGATGACTGATGAGGGTCCACTGCGGATCGATCTCACGAAGGTGCCGAGCGGAACTCCGGCGAAGGTGAAACTGCTGCGCGGACTATGGGGCCTGTTTCAGATCCCCTTCTGGCGGCATATGCCTAAGGCGCTGAGTCCGGTACGGATTGCGCTGCTCAAATTATTTGGTGCAAAGATCGCGCCAGGGTGCGAAATCGGGGCGGGTGTCCGGATCTGGGTGCCGTGGAACCTGACTATGGGGGAGCAATCGGCAATCGGCTTCGAGGCTGAGATCTATAATTTCGCGCCGGTCACGATCGGGCGGCATGTGATTGTTTCGCAATACAGCTATGTCTGCACTTCAACGCACGATTACTCACATCCGCACTTTCCGCTGGTGTCACTGCCGATTCGCATTGAGTCTCAGGCGTGGGTGGCGGCGGGCTGCCTAATCTCGCCGGGAGTCACGATTGGCGAGGGCGCGGTGATTGGGGCACGTTCCGTGGTGACGCGGTCTATGCCTCGCTGGATGGTATGTGCGGGAAGTCCTTGCAAGCCGCTGAAGGAACGGGTGATACGGAAGGTGTAGGGGGTCAGGCGTCAGAGATCAGGGGTCAGGGGTCAGGGGTCAGCAGAACTATTCGTGCCGAATAACGGTGATTCCCAAATACGCCGGCTGCTCCCTATTCCCGGTTCTCTGCCTTTAGGATTGTGGGATGCGCCGCTTCTTTTCTTCTGCTGCTGTCGTCGCCATTGCTGGATTGCTGGCTGGTTTTCTTCCTCTTTGTGCTGCTTACGCGCAGGCGTACAACGCCCAGCCTAAGCTGGTGGTGATCGTGGTGATCGACCAGTTTCGCGGAGACTACCTGCAGCGCTATCGATCGGAGTTCAAAGGGCGCGGCTTCCGTCTGCTGATGGACGAGGGGGCGTGGTTTCCCGACTGCTATTACAACTACGCGAACACCAAGACGGCTCCTGGGCATGCGACGATCGGAACGGGCGCGTATACCGATGGACACGGAATTGAAAGTAATGAGTGGTGGGATGCTGCGCGTTCGTATGACCATCGCGTGAGTTCTGTTGAGGATGAGCGCTATCGCCTGGTGGATCTGCCGGAAGGAAGCGCGGCTCTGCCGGGAGCTTCCCCGCGCAATCTGCGCGCTTCAACTCTGGGAGATGAGCTGCGGCTGGCTACTTCGGGACGGTCGCGGGTGTTTGGTATTTCGCTGAAGGATCGCGCTGCGATTCTGCCGCCGGGGCAGGCGGCGAATGGGGCTTTCTGGCTGGATGATGCGAGTGGACACTTCACGACCTCCACTTACTATATGGAGCATTTGCCGGAGTGGGCGGCGGCTTTCAACAATGGGGATCGGCTGGCGGAAGCGGCGAAGGAAGCGGGAGTCGATGGCAAGGGGAAATTTTCCGCGCAGATTGAAGTGACTCCGATAGCAAACCACTATGAGCTGGATTTTGCGCAGGCTTTGATCACCGGCGAAAAGCTGGGGCAGAACACGACGACCGACCTGCTGACAGTTTCACTTTCGGCGCATGATGTGGTGGGACACAAGTATGGACCGGATTCAGAAGAGGAGCACCAGATGGTGCTGGGGCTTGATCGAGACCTGGACCGCTTCTTTGGCTGGCTGGATACGACAATCGGGCTCAAAAATGTCTGGATCGCCCTGTCGGCCGATCATGGCGTCGCGCCGGTTCCGGCGACAGCGGCGGGCTGGGGGATGAACTCGGCGACTGTGGATGTGGCAAAGCTGATCGACGCTCTCAATGCTGCAATGAACCAACGGTTTTCCGATGCTGGCAATGTACTGGACTACGTGATGCAGTCCTCTGATCTGCCTTATTTCGTGCTTGACCGCCGCATCTTCGAAGCGATGAAGATCGACGAAAAAACAGCCGAGGAAACGCTGAGCGCGGCCATGCCGGAGGCGATTGCCTCCTTGTCGCCATCGACTGAATACGGCCGCTACGGGAAGAACCCTTCGATGCACCGCCTGCCGCCCACGCCAGCGGTTGCCGGGACCTATACGCGTTTGCAGCTGGCGCATGGCGAGTTGCCACCGTCAGAGATGGGACAGGAACTGGCGCACAGTTATGCGTATCACGGTAACTGGTACGTGATGCTCATGCTGAATGGGTACCAGATGCAGGACCAGCACGGTACGGGGACGACCCACTTCAGCCCCTGGTCGTACGACCGGCATGTGCCGCTGGCTTTTTACGGTGCTCCATTTGAAGAAGGAATACATCGCGGCCGCGTAGAGCCGGTGGATTTGGCGGTAACCCTGGCTTCCCTGCTGGGCGTGAACCAGCCTTCGGCTTCGGTGGGGCATGTGCTGACACAGGCGATCAAACCTGAGTCCTATGTACACGGCTCCGGCAATCGCTTTGGCAAAGCTTACCAGTGAGAGAAGTGGCTTCTATAATCGATAGCTGGAACTCAACGAAAGAAGCCCTGCCCTTTGAAGCCTGATATGACAGTGCGGTTTGCCGGCCTGGAGTTGGCGAATCCGATCATTGCCGCGAGCGGCACGTTTGGTTATGGCATCGAGTTCGAGGAGATTGTCGACCTTGAAAAGATCGGCGCGTTTGTCTCCAAGGGGCTCTCACTGGAGCCGATGGCCGGCAATGTTGCGCCGCGAATTGTGCAGACGGCAGCGGGCATGCTCAATGCGATCGGGCTGCAGAATATCGGCGTAGACGCTTTTATTCGCGAGAAACTGCCGCTGCTCAAGCGTTATCCCAAGGCGCAGACGATTGTGAATATCTTCGGCTACCAGGTCGAGGACTATCTGGCTGTAATCAAGCGCTTGAACGATGCCGAGGGAATTGCGGCGTACGAGCTGAATGTCTCCTGCCCGAATGTACACCAGGGCGGCATGACGTTCGGAGCCGATCCCGGAGCGCTTGAGTATCTGGTGGCCAAGGCGAAAATCACCGCCAAACGGCCGCTGATTGTGAAGCTTTCGCCGAATGTGACTTCGATTGTGCAGATGGCACGGATTGCAGCGCTAGCCGGGGCGGATGCGATTTCACTGGTGAATACTCTGCTGGGTATGGCGATCGACGCGGAGACGCGGCAGCCGACGATTCGCAATATCACCGGCGGGCTCTCCGGGCCGGCGATCAAGCCGATTGCGCTGCGCATGGTGTATGAGGCGGCGAAGGCGGTAGAGATTCCTATCCTGGGAATGGGCGGGATTGTTACGGCTGAAGATGCTGTCGAGTTTCTGCTGGCCGGGGCGACGGCGGTGCAGGTGGGAACGGCTAGTTACGCCGATCCGCGCGCGACGGAGCGGCTGGCAAAAGAACTGGATGGCTGGTGCAAGAACCACAACGTGGAGAAGGTCAGCAGCCTTACGGGCGGGATCACGATTCCGTGGCTGGAGTGAGGCGATGAGGGTGCTATTTGTGTGCAGTCGGAATCTACTGCGCAGCCCAACCGCCGAGGTGGTTTTTGCCCGATACGAGGGATTGGAGACCTCGTCCGCAGGGACTGCACCGGACGCCGCTACGCCTGTTTCGGCAGACTTGATCGAATGGGCTGACGTTATCTTTGCAATGGAGAATCGCCATCGCGACAAGCTCAGGGAGATGTTTGGAAAACCACTTCGAACCAAACGGCTCATCGTGCTTGGCATTCCAGATGACTACGACTACATGGATTCGGAACTCGTCGAGATATTAAGAAGGAAAGTATCTCCATTCTTACCGGTGCCTGATCCTTAAGTTCAGAGAGGGGCAATCCTCGAAGTGAGCGGATGGCATCAGTGGGATGAAGGCATACCGCAGGGGCTTGAAGCCCTGTTTATTTTTGCTGAACGAACTGCCGGGGATAAATCCCCGCCCTGCCATCCAAAGCAAAGCCCGCTGCGAACACCTTGCAGCGGGCTTTCAATTTTCTATGATGGCCGATACTTAACGCGGACGCAGGGACCGGATGGATTCAGGCAGGCGGGCTTCGATGAGGCGGGCTCGCTCGGCGGCCATTCCGCCCAGATAGGAAGAGGCCGGGGTGGTGGTCATGACCAGAATGAAGGCGATGAGCGAGAAGCCGAGGCCGGCGAAGGCCGCGGAGACCAGCATCTGGTACATGGATACGGTTTCCAGATGCAGGATGTTGAAGGCTACGTGCTCCAGGATCTTGACACGCTGCAGGACGGCCAGTGCGAAGAGGAAGGAGATCATCGAGAGCGCGGTGAGGACGGCGAGGGAAGCGTCCAACGTCCGGTGAAACTTCTGGCGTGCGCTGCAATGGACGCACTCGGCCAGATGTTGCTCGTAGTCTTTGCGCATTTCGGGGGAGATGGAAGAGATATCATAGCGCCAGCTACCCAGAATGGCTCCTACTACCCTGTCTGTGCATTGGGTTCTTGCCATAGTGTTTAGACTCGCCTCGACTACCCTGGGGTTCGTAAAAAGTTAATAGACCGTTTCAGCGCCAGCCCTACAACTTTTGGGGACTGTGCATATCCCTCAATTGTAACTGAATTGAATTGAGAATACGCAGTTAAAAGCAGACCGGCTCCATGGGCTCATGTTGACTGGCGAGGTACAGCCGGTTAGCCAGGAGGCTGGGCTTGGTGGTAAGGGCGCGCTCGGCGGCGATGCGGGCAAGTTCAGGCAGGTTGTTGCTCTCGGAGAGATGCGCGAGGATCAGGTAAGTTGCTGACCCGTCATAGGTTTGCTCAAGGAAGGCGGAGGCAGCGTCGTTGGACAGATGGCCCACGCGGGAGAGAACACGCTGCTTGACCGACCAGGGATAAGGGCCGTCGCGGAGCATTTCGAGATCGTGATTGGATTCAAGCATGATCAGATCACAGCGGCGTAACTGGGCCTGGACGTTGGGGGGCATGTAACCGAGATCGGTGGCAACGGCGAGACGGACGCCTTCGGCAGAGAAGACGAAACCGACGGGGTCGGCAGCGTCATGAGGGATGGTAAAGGGGCTTATGGCGACGTCACCGATGGAAAAGGGCTCTCCGGCGCGGAAGTAGGCGACGGCGGGGAGCCGGGCTGGATCAGCTACGGGGGCGGCGGCTTCAGTGGCGGGAACGGGATCTGGAACCGGATCCGGTTCTGGAGCAGGGTCGGGCTGGGGATCGGGCTGGGGAAAAGGCTGGCCTGGATGCGGGCCAGCTTTCTGCTCTCTATATTGCTCCGCCCACTGGGCGTAGGTAATACGCTTCTGGGGCTTTACCTGGCGCACCCAGGCGCGATGTGTGGCTTCAGTGAAGTACACCGGAATGCCGAGCTTGCGGGCGGTAACGGCGAGGCCGTTGATGTGGTCCTGATGCTCATGGGTGACGAGGATGGCGTCGAGGGTGGAGGGATCTTCGCCGACCAACCTCATGCGGCGGAAGAGTTCGCGACAGCTCAGGCCAGCATCGATGAGGATGCGGGTACAGGTTCCCGACCCGCTGGGGCAACTGGAAACGATGGAGCTGTTCCCTTTGGAGCCGGAGGCGAGGACGGTGAAGCGAACCATTTGTTAAGAATAGTCCCGTTGGGTGTGGAAGAGGAGACGGTGATGAGGGAAGCCGCGATGCGGAATCACTTTGAATAACTGTAGAAGCCTTTTCCGGATTTGCGCCCGAGCCATCCGGCATCGACCATGCGGACGAGGAGGGGGCAGGGACGGTACTTAGGATCGCCGAGGCCCTGGTGGAGGACGCGGAGGATGTCCACGCAGACGTCGAGGCCGATGAAGTCGGCGAGCGTGAGCGGTCCCATGGGGTGGGCCATGCCGAGCTGGAAAACCTGGTCGACGGCCTCAGCGGTGGCGACACCTTCCATGACGGTGAAGGCAGCTTCGTTAATGAGGGGCATCAGAACGCGATTGGAGACGAAGCCGGGGGAATCGTTGACTTCGATGGGGGTTTTGCCGAGGCGAACGGCTAGATTGCGAACCGTGTCGTAGGAGGCCTGATCGGTTTGCAGGCCACGGATGATTTCAACCAGCGCCATGACCGGGACGGGATTGAAGAAATGCATCCCGATGACCTGCGCGGGGCGGCTGGTTTGCGCGGCAAGCCTGGTGATGGAGATGGAGCTTGTGTTGCTGGCGAGGATGGCTTCTTTGGGCAGGATCTGATCGAGGGATTGAAAGAGCTCGGCCTTGAGTTCGAAGCGCTCGCTGGCCGCTTCCACGGCGAAATCGGCAGCGGCGAGACCGGTGCGATCCGTAGCCGTCCGGATGCGGGCGGCGGCTGGTTCTACCTGATCGGCAGGGAATTTTCCCTTGGCTGCTTCCCTGCCCAGATTGGTGCGAATCTTCTCTACGGCTTTGTCGAGAAAGGACTGCTGGACATCGCAGAGGATCACGTCGAATCCGGAGCGGGCGAAGACATGGGCGATGCCACTGCCCATAGTGCCTGCGCCGATGACGGCTATGGTTTGGATTGGGGACATTTACTCGACGTGCACCAAGAGGCAGGTGATGTTATCGTTGCCGCCGGCTTTGTTCGCGGCTTTGATCAGGCGGGCGCAGATTTCATCGAGATCTTTGGGACTGTTTGTCGAGGTGTTCAACCCTTCATTGAGGATAGCTTCGATTTTTTCGTCCGAGAGTTCGCGCGTGAGGCCGTCGGAGCAGAGCAGGAAGAGATCGCCGGGCTCGGCTTCGGTCTGGATTACATCCGGGGTCACGGAACCCTGGGTGCCGAGGGCGCGGGTGATGACGTTGCGCAGCGGGGAGCGTGCTGCTTCTCCGGGCGTCATGCGGCCGAGACGAACCTGTTCTTCGACCAGGGAGTGATCTTGTGTGCATTGCCTGATACTGCGATTGTGCAAGCGGTAGCAGCGGCTGTCGCCAACATGAAAGATCCAGACGCGGCGTTCGTCATCGATCAATCCGGTGAGCAGGCCGACCAGCGTGGTTCCCATGCCGCTTAACTTCGCATTGCGCTGGGAACGGGAGTGGATTGCCTCATTGGCGGAGTGGACGGCTTCGGAGGCGATGGCAGGCACGAGCTGGCTGGCGGCTTCTTCTTTCTCTCTCCGCTCAGTGACGAGACGAAGGATCTCTTCAACGGCGAGGGAGCTGGCGATTTCTCCGGCTGCGGCGCCACCCATGCCGTCGCAAACGAGATAGACGCCGTGCTCGACGGAGTAGCCAAAGGCATCTTCGTTCGAGCTGCGCTTGCGGCCACGATCGGTCATTGCTGATGCGGAATAGCGCACGACGGCGGTGGCCACGGAATTCTCCCAGTCAATAAGTTTACAACGGGATGACTTGTTTTGGCTGGCTGGCGAATGTGCGCAGGCTGAGACTGCCCTCAGGGCTGCGTGGCGGGGCCTTGAGGGAGGGGTGGAGCCGGGGGAAGGTCGAAGATTTCGATGGCGCCGGCGTGGAGCACGGCGAGACGATTGCCGGATGGAGAAAGCGCGAAGCCTCCTCCTCCATCGAGGACCGGAGAGGCAGGGACGGTGAGCGCGACCCTGCCAGTCGCGAGATCGTAGACCTGGACAGTCTGGCCGCGAATATCTTCGCGATCGAGAGGGGTCATGGGTCCGATGGGATGGGTCACATCGAGGGTGGCGCGTGCGAGGCGCGGTCCGGAGTGAACCAGCAGCGGCCATACCCAGGTCGGAGGGGTTGCAGCATCCCAGAGACGGTGCTTGTCGCGCGTGAGGGCGATCAGCTTGCGGCCTGCGTCGCCGGTGCAGGCGGAGGCCAAGACTATGCCCGGCGCAAGGGCATCGAGGCCGGGAAAGCAGGTGGATTCAACCTGCAGGATTGGAGTGTCGGCGCCGGAAAAAGTTCTGTAGCTGATGAGCCAGCTCAGGCCGTTTCCACGGATAGCGTCGTAAAAGCCCTCGCCGTCAATGGGTAAGTGAGGAGCTGCTCCTTCCAAGCGGGTGAAGAGCAGCACTTTGCCGTCGGCCATGCGCAGGATGCGCAAGAGGCGCTGATTTTCAGACCTGGAGCCGGTGGGATTGTCCAGCCGGAAGGAGCCGGACGGCGTCGTAGAAGCGATTTCGGGGCCTGTGCTGGGCACGGAAGCAGCACCTTCCCCGGTTTCAGGAGCGGGGGGTTCGACGGTATTGGCGACCAGAAGCTGCTGCTTGGGATCGAGCTCGATCGACTTGAGTGGACCGGGGAAGCGCAGGAAAGGTTCGAGGTGCAGCGAGGCATCGCCCATTTGGAGCAGGTTGCGGTCACGGAGCAGGAAATGATCGCCATTGAGCATCCACAGATACCGGCTGTAATCGTGCAGCCGCCAGACAGCTTCAGCAGTGACCTTGCCGCTGGGCAGGCTGAGCACGACGGCGCGAATGTTCCTCTCATCCTGTGATGTGTCCGTGCTTGAGCCCTGACCTGGGGGCGCATGTTCGCGTTCGATCAGGCCGGGAATGCGGAAGGTGAAAAGGATGCTGTCTTCGCTCAGGAAATTGAGGGAGGCCTGAGTCAGGCGATCGCCGAGATAAAAGGCTGCAGGCGGCGCAAAGCCAAGCGGGGTTATGGGAATTGAAATGCCGGGATGGGAGGACGAGTCAGGCGGAGAGGGGGGATGTTTTTTAGGTTTTGCCTGTTTCGGTGGAGGTGCAATCAGCGAAGATGGCGACTGGGCGGCGGCGCTGAGACGAAGAGACAGGCCAGCCGTTGCAATTGCCACAATGCTCAACAGTGAAACGCCGAGCCGTTGGGTGGCGCTGGAAAGCCGGGTCTTCATCGCACCTTATTGTCTACGATTTCAGCGGTGGATGGCAGTTCGCATCGGAACAACCGAGATGAGATTCAGAATCGCGTTCGTTGAGATACCCGAATGACCTGAGATCATAACGATGGAGGAACAGACGGTAATGCAGACCGGCATTTTCCTACAGGCTGCCTTGAATGGCGACCGGATTCACCCGGCAGCACCGCGCCATCCGGATGCTATCGCGCAAGCGGCTCGCGAGGCTGTGGACTCCGGCGCTCACTCTGTGCATGTTCATGCCTTCGACGAAGCCGGCCGGGAGACTCTCGAAGGTGCTACGTGTGCCAGGGTTCTGCTGGCAATCCGAAATCTCTGTCCTGAGACTCCGATTTCATTGACGACTTCGGCGACGATCGTGCGGAATCCGGAAGAGCGTTTCAAGATAGTCGAGGCCTGGAGAGAAATGCCTGACCTGGTTACTGCGAACCAGGGTGAGCCGGGAATTATTGAGCTTTGCGATTTACTGCTCTCGCGAGGCGTTGGTATCGAGGCTGGACTGCTGAGTGTGGAGGATGCGCACGCTTTCGTGCTTTCCGGACTGGCGGACCGGTGTCGCCGCGTACTTATCGAGCCGCTGGATGCAGATCCTGAGACTGCTGTCCGGAACGCAGCCAGCATGGAAGAGATGGTGGTGTCCGCGGGCATCACGCTGGAGCAGGTTCACCACGGCTATGGCATTGCGTGCTGGGATGTCAATCGACGCGGACTCAATCGAGGGCACGGCATCCGCACGGGATTGGAAGATGTGACGCTGCTGCCTGACGGTACACAGGCACGAAACAATGCCGAGCTCGTGGCTGCGGCGGCGCGGCTGATCCGGCCCGTGAACTGAGCGGGCCGTGAACTGAGAGGCCCGTGAACTGAGAGGCCGTGAACTGAGACCGGTGTGATTCAGGAGCATATGCGACATTGGTAACAATGACCAAGGTTGGAACGAGCCGCAGGTTGAGCTGGCTAGGCTATGGAGCCTGCGCCATGGCCGGCTGCCTGTGGGGAACGGGATTCTTTTTTGGCAAGCTGGCTTTGCGCGAGATGAGCGTGGGGCACATGGTGCTTTACCGCTTTCTCTTTGCGAGCCTGGGAATGGTACCGGTACTGCTGGTGGCGGGAATGGGACGGCGGGGTCCGCGATGGACGATGCGTGAAAAAGGCACGCTACTGCTGTCATGTGCGCTCGGCATTCCTATCCAGTTTCTGCTGCAGTTTGAGAGGCTGGCGCGCACCACGGTCAGTCACGCTGCCCTGATGGTGGGAACCATGCCAGTGCTGCTGGCCCTCGGAGCGACGCTGTTTGCCGGCGAACGGCTGGACTGGATCGGATGGCTGGCTCTGACTGGATCGACCGTGGGTGCGGCGCTGATTGTTCTAGGCGGAACGCAGGCGGGGACGCCGGGCAGCGTGCCTACGCTGGCGGGGGACATGCTGGTGGTGCTTTCTCTGGTGATCGCGCTGGGATGGATCCTGATGAACAAGAGCCTGATGGAGGTGCACAGTCCTCTGGCAGTGACGGCGTACGGGATTTTTTCGGGTACGACTATGCTGCTGGCCTGGGTGGTGGTTGTGGATGGGCCGCCGCCGATTGCGCGCGTGAGCTCGACGGCGTGGCTGGCGCTGGCGGCGAGCGGCGTGCTCTGTACCGCGGCCACAACACTGTTATGGAACTGGGGGATACACCACGTTCCAGCTTCGCGGGCGGGGGTCTTTCTCAACATTGAACCGGCGCTGGGCTCTCTGCTGGGAGTCGAGCTGCTGGGCGACAAGCTAGGGCCATTCGCATGGATCGGCGGAGGGCTGATTCTGGCCGCAGCGGTTACCCTTACGGCACGAGAGCACCAAAGTAACCCGGAAGTACTATTGGAATAGCCCAATAATTAGTCTTTTCTTATAGTCATCGCGCAACTATTGCCGATATCTGCGCTTATATAGGCAGTAGTTGGAGACTGTTATGGCTTCTCTCACCTGGAATTATTCGTGCACCAGCGGCGTGCAGGAGATGGACGATCAACATGGCATTCTGCTGGATGCTTTGAACGAACTACGAACGGCGCTGTTGCGTGGGTCGGATTGCCAGATGGTGCGTGCCATGCTGTCGCGCGTGGCAAGGCTGATGCGCATGCACATGGAGAGCGAAGAGCGCCTCCTGTCGCGGCACGGATTCCCCGGCCTGGCCTCACATAAAGCTGAGCAGAAGAAACTACTGGCGCGGCTGGAGCAGTTTGATATTCGCTTCGAACAACGGCAGTCAGCATCGGTGTATGAGCTAGTGGAGTTTCTCAGAAAGTGGTTCACCAGCCATACCGGTTCGACGGGGCGGAGTTATGGACGGTGGCTGCATAGCCATGGGGTTCATTAAAGAGATAACAAAGACAAGATTTTCGAACGGAACTTCAGCCTTACGGCGCACGTATCTTCAGCAAAAAGCGTGAGAAGCTCTAAACGCTGACCCTCTAAGCTGCGAGAGCAACCGTGCCCAACACTGCTACTTCTTCACCAGCCATTCGATCGGAAAGCTCCTCCTGGAGCGCCGTTGCTATTCCGCTTGGCATCGCCGCAATCCGAGCGCTGCTCTATCTGATTGCCGCTCCGCATTACGGTTACTTCCGCGATGAGCTTTACTACCTGGCATGTGGGGAACATCCGGCGTGGGGCTATATGGATCAGCCGCCGCTCGTTGGCTGGATGGCATGGCTGCTGGAACATTCGATTGGCACTTCTCTCTATGTGCTGCGGCTGCTGCCGATGCTGGCGGATGCTGCGACGATTGTGCTTGCGGGACTGTTGGCGCGGAAGATGGGAGGAAGAGGGTGGGCTGCTCTGCTAGCGTCTCTGGCGGTGCTGGTTGCACCGATTTCGCTCGCCTTTTCTCATCTTTTTACAATGAATGCCTTCGATCCGCTGCTGTGGATTGCGCTGGCATGGCTTTTTGTAGAGCTGGTGCAGACCGGCGAGCAAAAGCTATGGCTCTGGATTGGAGCGTTGATTGGGATCACACTGCTGAATAAATACGGCGTCGTCTTTCTGCTGCCCGGGCTGTTGCTGGGCGTTGCACTTTCTCCGCTGCGCCGCAGCTTTGCGAAGCCGTGGTTCTGGGGTGGAGTTGGGCTGGCCACATTGATCGCGCTGCCGAACTTTCTGTGGCAGCTTCATTGGAACTTCCCTTTTGTGCAACTGGTGCGGTCGGTGCGCAATGGCCGGGATGTGATGCTGGCGCCGCCTGCCTATCTCGCGCAGCAGGCGCTGATGATCGGATACTTGCCGGCGGTGCTGGTGATACTCGCGCTGGTTTTTTGGTTCTCAGCGAGAGGGCGGCGGTACGCGCTGCTGGGATGGGGATTTGTCAGCGTATTGGGGCTGATGTTGCTGTTGAAGGGGAAATTTTATTACGTAGCGCCGGTGTATCCGATTGCCTTTGCTGCCGGCGCAATTGAGCTGGAGCGCTGGACAGAGACGCGATGGTTGAAGTGGCTTTGCCCAGCCTATGCGATGTTGCTGTTGATTACGGGCGCCGTGCTGGCGCCGCTGGCGATTCCGCTGTTGCCGGAACGCTCGTATATTGCTTACACGCACACGCTCGGGATTCAGCAGCCGAAGTTTGAGCATCAGCCGGAGAGCGAGCTCCCGCAGATCTATGCCGATATGGAGGGGTGGGAGGAGCGGGTGCGCGTAGTGGCTGCGTACTTTCACACGCTGTCGCCGGAGGAGCAGAAGATCACGGCGATCGGCGCCCCCAACTATGGACAAGCAGGAGCGATTGATCATTTTGGTCCTGCTCTGGGGCTGCCGAAGGCGATCAGTGGTGCGAACAACTACTGGATATGGGGGACGCACGGATATACGGGGGAAAGCATCCTTTTTCTGGATGAGGACTCGCCGGAGAAGTATGAGCGGATGTGCCGGTCTCTAACGGTAGTGGCGCGGCCCTTTGATCCGTATGCACGGCCGGATGAAAATAACCCTATCTATCATTGCCGGGGATTGAAGCCTGGTCTCGAAGAATTGTGGCCGAAGCTGAAGCCGTGGCGATAAGAGTTTTCAGGCTTCGAAGCGGAGCTGGGTGGAGACGAAAGTTGGCGTGAATGGGTTGGGTTCGCTGGCGAGATCGTAGATGAGGCGTTCGAGAACGATGCGTTTGTCAGGCGGGGAGCTACGGAGTTCGAGGTCGGCGCGGGCGATGAGGCGCAGGGCGCGGGTTAAATCGCGGCGGCTTTTGTAGCGGCGGGCCTGGCGGATGAGATCATCGGCGGCGAAGGGAGGCATACGGAAGCCTTGCCAGAGGGCCTGCCAGATGGCGCGTGAGTCGCGCACATTCTTTTCTAAGATCACGAGCATCTGGCGGAAGGTGCGGGCCAGCATGTAGAGATGGCCGATGGCGGCTTCTTCGCCGGCTTCAGAGCTGTTGAGCAGGCCGTGAAGCAGGGCCAGGGCGCGCGGCTTGTCCTTGGCACTGATGGCGTCAGTAAGTTCATAGAGGCTGCGCTGCTTGGCACTGAGGACCATGGTCTCTACGTCCCCGAGCGTGATGCGGCCAACTATCCCCACGGACGAAGACCTGTCCGCGGGGGCCCCGAAGCGGCCATAGCTGAAGAGCAGCAGCTTTTCGAGCTCGGAGGCGATGAGCATCATGTCGGCGCCGAGAGCGTCGACCAGTTCCCTGACCGCATCGGGGTCCATCTTGGTGGACTGCTCTTGTGCCGTGGCTGCGACCCAGCGCATGGCATCGGTTTCGTCGACGCGGGCTAGTTCGACGATGCCGCAGTGGTCGCCGAGCGTTTCGCGCAGGCGCTCGAACTTGGTCTTGTCATCCATCTCCATGCGGCGGGGATCTGCGGGAATGCGGAGATGATCGGCGATGAAGATGATGAGGGCTTGCGGATTGGGATCTTTGAAGTAGCGGTCGAGTTCGGCGAACTCTTCTTTTTTGGCGCCGCGGGTGTAGAGCTGTTTCAGGTTGCGCACGAAGACGACCTGGAAGGGCGCCATGAGCGACGGGGTGCGGGCGCGGTCGAGGATTTCGAAGATGGATTGCTGAGTGAGGTCCATCTCTGAGAGGCAGAAGTCGCGCATCTCGTCGGGCACGAAGGCTTTAAGGATGGCCTTGCGGCAGCGTTCGTAGAGGAAGATTTCGTCGCCGACGAAAATATAGCCGGGCTTGAGCACGCTGGGATTGGTTGCCGATGCGGCGATTTCTGCAGTGAAGCGGTCGGCGGCGGAAAAGCCTACGCCGGAGCGTTGGCCGCTCATGCGCTGTGCTCCAGGGCTTGGGCAACTCTCTTCATTGCATTCAGGATACGTTGAGACCGGGTGGGCGCGGAGTGGAAATCCGGGTACGAATTGCGATGGTTAACGTCTGTTGAAGCGGCGCACGCTCGCTATTTTTCGCTGCTGGGCGGCACCAGGCCCTTGAGCCTCAGATAAAGCGCGAGCGTGGCGTACTGCTCATTGTCATGCGAGACGATACCCCAGGCCAGGCTGATACGGGCACGGGTGGTTGTACCCACGGTGTAGGCCTGCAGCATATTTGCTTCGGTGAGCGAGGCATACGCCTTGTCGCATTCGGCGAAAGAGGCTTTCAGTGCGGCGATGATTGCGGCCTTGTCTGCGGTCTCGGGCGGCATCTTGTAGAGGCTGGCGGGGGCGGTGCCATTTACCGTGCCGCAACTGCGCAATTGAGCCTCGCTGACGTGGTTGACGACGCGGGCAAAGGTCCTGACGTCCGGTGTGGGGCGGAAGACAAAGCTTTCCGCGGGCATTTTGTCGGCGGCTTTGAGGATGTTCGTTTTGAGTCCTTCGTAGCTGTGCTGTACGTCCGCCGGGGCGGTGAAGGTCTGCTTCACCGGTGCCCCGGGCGCTGCTGGAGCAGCCTGCGCCGTGATCTGAGTGGGAACAGCGATGGCAGTGCTCAGCATGGCAAAGAGTGCGACAGTGGCAGGACGCAAAATGCTAGGACGCAAGAGAAATCTCCTTCGCCGCTATCGTAGCAGAGAGGCTGAGGCACAGCGGCTTTAGAAGCTTTCAAGCACGTCGGCGACTAGGGCCCGGGCGAAGTCTCGGGAGAGGCGGTCGATGGCGGCGGGATTTTCTTCGAGGAAGGTAGGCAGGTCGGTTGTGGATTGATACTGCTGGCGGAAGACGTAGTTCTTGTTTTCGTACAGGACGCGGCCATCGCGTGCGGTGAGCGAGACGGAGGCTGTCAGAGTGATAAGGAAGCTGGAGGATTGCTGGGTTTGGGAGTTGTAGGTGAGCGGGCTGACGGTCTGGGTGAGAATGGTTCCGTGGAGTGTGGTGTCGGGGTCGCCCTTCTCGTCTGGAGTGACGCGGAGGCGGGTACGAGTGGCGAACTCGCGGATCACGGCGGAAGTCATCACTGTTTCTGTACGGTAGGCGTTGGTACGGGTGGCGAAGACAGGCACGGCAAGAGTCTTGGCATCGAGGGGCAGATGCGCGGCCGAACCTGCGGTGTGGTAGCCGCAGCCGGTGAAGGCGAGCACAACAGTAATCAGAAGCACGGGCCAGCGCATAGCTCCTTTTAGTGTATCCGGGCGGATCGGTTGCCGATGCCGTTGAAAGGGCGAAAAGACTCGTCGCTGTCCGATCTTCAATCGAAATAAATCCTGGTTGCGTCACTTCTGGACTGCGTCAATTCGAGGATGTCGATCCTTCACCCGTGCATATCGGAAATCAACTGAGCAGCGATCCTGCAATTTGTAAAAAATAAAATTAGAAATCTGTCGATTTTGTCTCTCCTCGTTCGACGTACAGGCAAGAGGAGAAGAACAATGCGATTTATCCTCCTACTGCCTGCTCTTGCGGAAGATGAAGTAAAGGCAGCATCAAGGTCCGATCGGGAGCAGATTAGTGCAATCAGAAATTTCAACGAGGAGATGGTAAGGGCGGGCGTTTTGCTTGCGACCGAATGGTGTCAGGACAACAGGAAGGGAATACGTGTCCAGATGCCGGAAGGCAGGCGGATTCTTATCGAGGGGCCGTTTCGCGAAGCAATCCATGAGATTGCCGGACTGTGGATCATTGAGGTGAAATCGCAGGCAGAGGCTATTGAATGGGCTACGCGGTATCCGCTGCCGAAGGACGGCTTTATCGAGATCCATCAGGTGTTTGAATATCCGGGCCGTGTCGTACAAAAGCGCGGAATTTGAGGCAGTTTCACCCAGATTCGGCGAGCAATGCTGAATCCAACAGGCATATCAACAACACACCAAGGAGAGAATCATCATGAGGTTTCTGAGTATGTACAAGAGCGTCGAACGCGACACTCCACCGACCATGGAGGAGATGGCAACCATGGGCAAGTTGATCGAGGAGTGGACGAAGGCTGGCCACCTGCTGGGAGCTGAGGGTTGCATGCCGAGTGCCTATGGCGCCAAGATTCGGCTCACTAGCGGCAAGGTGACTGTGACTGACGGCCCATTCACGGAAGCAAAGGAAGTGATTGGAGGCTTCGCTCTTCTGGAGGCAAAGTCCAAGGAAGAGGCCATCGAGTTAGTCAAGGAATTCCTCGCGGTTGCAGGTGATGGTGAATGCGAGCTTCGCTCGCTGTACGCCGAGCCCGCGGTGTAATCGTAGGCCGGCGTTGCCCTCTTCGCTAATCAGATTGCACAGGGCGGACTGAAGATGGTGTGATGGGTAGAGAATGACGGCTACCGATATCCATCGCACCATTGAAGCGGTTTGGCGGATTGAGTCTGCCAAAATAATTGCCGGTTTGATGCGGATGGTGCGCGATATTGGCCTTGCCGAAGATCTGGCACAGGATGCGCTGGTGGCCGCTCTTGACCAGTGGCCGAAGTCGGGTGTGCCGGACAATCCTGGGGCCTGGTTGATGGCCGCTGCCAAACATCGCGCCATCGACTTCTTTCGCAGGAATACTCTCGTTGATCGAAAGCATGAGGAGCTCGGCCGCGAGTTTGCCGAACGCGAAGCGCGGGTGCCCGATCTCGGTGCCGCACTTGACGATTCAATTGGCGACGATCTTTTGCGGCTCGTATTCATCGCGTGCCATCCAGTGCTATCCACCGAAGGGCAGGTTGCGCTCACACTGCGTTTACTCGGAGGCCTGACGACGGAGGAAATTGCGCGTGCATTTCTGCTGCCGGAACCGACCATCGCTCAACGAATCGTTCGCAGCAAGCGAGCCCTTGCCGACGCCAAGGCTCCCTTCGAGGTTCCTCGCAAGGCTGAATTTGCAACTCGCTTATCATCCGTGCTGCAGGTGATTTATCTCGTCTTTAATGAAGGCTATTCGGCAACTGCGGGAGACGACTGGATGCGATCCGCGCTCTGTGAAGATGCTTTGCGACTCGGACGTATTCTCGCGGAGCTGGCGCCCGAAGAAGCAGAAGTGCATGGATTGGTAGCACTAATGGAGATACAGGCATCGCGATCAAGAGCGCGTGTGGATGCATCCGGGGCTCCAGTCCTGCTTCTCGATCAAGACCGGATGCAATGGGATCAACTCCTTATACGCCGGGGGCTCGCTGCGCTCGATCGTGCCGAACGAGCCGGGCGGAAATCCGGCCCTTACGCGATTCAAGCTGCGATTGCGGCCTGTCACGCACGGGCTGCCGTGGCCGAAGAGACGGACTGGGCTCGAATCGTGGCGCTCTATGACGAACTTGCCAGGATTGCGCCCTCCCCTGTGGTGGAGTTGAACCGGGCGGTTGCTGTCGCCATGGCCTTCGGGCCAAAAGCAGGCCTGGATATTGTCGATTCACTGGCATCGGAACAGTCGCTAAAGTCCTACCATCTCTTACCGAGCGTGCGGGGAGATTTTCTGAAAAGGCTTGGTCGATTCACAGAGGCTCGTGAGGAGTTCGAACGCGCAGCGTCGCTTACACGCAATGCGCGGGAACAAGCGCTGCTGTTGGAGCGCGCCCGAGCCTGTTTGAACTGAGTGAAGAAGCGCAAGACTGCGACCAAAATGATGGGCCTGCGCATAATTATTCTCAGTGTGTCCAAAACAAGTCAGACTTAGGCGAAGTCAGACCCAAGCGGTGACAAGTTTACCCAGGCCTTCTGCGGGTAGGGTGAGACCATCGGAGCGGTTGGCGAAGTAGCGCTCGTTGAGTTCCATTGAGTCACTCTGCTCTATGCGCTGGAAGCCGGCGGATTTGAGTTCGTTCTCCAACTGTTCGGATCGAAAGAACAGGCGGAAGGGCTCGCCGGCCAGGGCTACGCGCGTGGCGAGAGCCGCTCGCGCTAGTTGGAGGCGAGTACTTAGATCCTCAGACGCCAAAGCATAGTCGAAACCTATCCCGCTCCCCGCAGGCAAACTCGCAACCGTGTCGATGGTGGCACGGAAGGCTGGGAGCGTGAGGTAGGGGACGACACCCAGCCAGCCGAAAAAAGCCGGTTTCGTTATGTCAAATGCGGCTTCGGCCAGACCAGCGCTCAAAGTCTTGCGCTCGAAGTCCAACGGCACGAAGGTGAGGTTGGCGGGCTCGGGAATGCCGGCATCTTTCAAAAGACTGCGCTTCCACTCCTGTGTGGCGGGGAAATCGACCTCGAAGATGCGGATGTCTGAGAAAGGGTTGCGATAGGCGAAGGTGTCGAGTCCGGCTCCCAGGACGACGTACTGCCCGATTCCTGCCGCAACAGCAGCGAAGAGATTGTCTTCTACATAGCGGCTGCGAGCAGCCAGGAAAGCACGAAAGGCACGCGCGATGGGGTGGGCCTGACGCTTGTGGTCGATGGCAAAATCTTTGCCGAGGATGGGAACGGCGATGGGGTCGGCAAGGACCTGCGGGTGGTCGAGAAGCTGATGGGCGGCGCGACGTGCTGCTACTCCCAGAGCGGTTCGGCTGGCGCGGCCGGTCTGCATGGAATTCAGTGTAAGACAGCCGGGCGGCATAGGATGGTAGCTATGAATTGGGTCTTCTGGGCATTGCTTTCTGCACTATTTGCGGCCGCAACCGCGATTCTAGCCAAGGTCGGCGTGGCACATGTGGATTCGAATCTGGCTACGGCGATTCGCACCACGGTGGTGCTGATCTTTGCCTGGGCAATTGCGATCGGCCTGGGAAAGCACGGCGAACTTCGCCAGGTGGATGGGCGGGCATGGCTGTTTCTCACACTCTCGGGACTGGCGACCGGGCTGTCGTGGCTTTGCTATTTCCGCGCGCTGCAGCTTGGGCCGGCTTCGCGGGTGGCTCCGCTGGACAAGTTGAGCGTGGTGCTGGTGATGGTCTTCGCGGTGCTCTTTTTAGGAGAAAAGCTGTCGCCGGCGGCCCTTGTTGGAGGAGGGCTGATTGCCGCCGGCGCTGTGGTGATGGTGCTGGCCTGAGCCGTCGTCCGGCTTATGCACTCAGGCTGGGACGTACCGCACGGTTGGTGGGGACGAAACCCATATCCGCCGAGATGCCACGAACGCAATGCAGCAAATGGGTAGCGATGGATGGCAGCTTCTGCGCAGTAACGCGGAAGGAGGGCCCGGAGATGCTGACGGCGGCGACGGGCTGCCGCTGGGCGTCGAGCACCGGCACTGCGATGCAACGGAGACCTTCTTCCAGTTCCTCGTCGTCGACTGCGTAGCCGCGCCGTTTGGTTTTTTCAATCTCCGCGCGGAACGCCTCGGGAGAGCCTATGGTGCGGTGGGTGAAGCGCTCGAAGCGAGTGCGGCGAATCACGTCGGCGATGCGCTCCTCGGGAAGAAAGGCCAGGATCGCCTTACCCACCGAGGTGCAGTGGACGGGGTTGCTGGCGCCGACGCGGGTGATCATACGCACGGAGCGGGCGGGCTCGATCTTGTCTAGGTAGATGATGTGAGCCTGTTCCAGAATGCAGAGATGCGCGGTTTCTTCGGTTTCGAGAACCAACTTGCGCAGGTGGGGCTGGGCGCGGTCGCGCAGGTCGTACTGCTCAATGGCGCGATTGCCGAAGTCGAAGAGGCGGAGGCCAAGGCGGAACTTGCCGCTCACAGTACGCTCGACCATATGGTGGCGCTCGAGCACCATCAGAAAACGATGGGCAGTGCTCTTGTGCAGCGCGAGCGATGAGGCGACCTGCGCCAAGCCGAGGGGCACATCGCTTTCACCAAGCAGATCAAGAACGGCAAAGGCTCGATCAAGAGCCTGGACTTTGTAGGTTCCGTGAGGAGGCGTGTCTCGCATTATGAAATACCATCCCGCTAATTGAACTTGATATAAGTCTGCTACTGGACATGCTTTTGTGTCAACAGCTAAGACGGCATCCCAATGGTTGAAGTACGCACAGCTGTAATAAATGCGCTTTCAAGGAGTTGACGGCGCAGGGGACTCTGGAGATTCAAATGAGAACTAAATTACGAGAACCAGATACCAACTCTATGGGACCTTGCCGGTGAGCAAGAAGGGCCGCACCCGCGAGGAGACGCCTTCGGCGTCACAGGTCATGATGAGGTGGGCACAGTCTCCGGCAGAAATGTAGGTAGGCGCGACGATGGCATTGGCCCAGTCAAGGGCTGGCTCAGGGTTGACCAGATGGTCACGGGCGCTCACGATGACCAGAAAATGGACAGGCGTGGAGCGGGCGGCGTCTTCGAGAGTCCGCCCGGAGCCGATCACGTCTTGTTTCATGATGGCTTTGAGCTGCCAGACACGGTCGTTGGCATCAAGGGCTACGGGGCCTTGGGCATGGGCGATGAAGTCCGCGAATTGGTCGCGCTGCGTCTCGCGATTGCGAAACTCAGGAGTAGTGACGACCAGGCTTCCAATGAGGTTGGCGAGTTTCAGTGGCGGCTCAGAGGTATAGTGGCCGTGGGCATAATCGGGATCGCTCTCGATCGATTGAAGCTGGATCGTTTTCACATGCAGGTCATAGCTGGTGGGCTGCGGTGACCCAAGAATCGGTATCGCGAGATCGAAGAATCTGGGGTACATGATGGACCAATCGAAGGCCTGTTCGCCACCCATGGAGAGACCGACTACAGCATGCAGGTGTTTCAGGTGAAGTACCTCGGTCAAGACGCGATAGTGCGCGTTGACGCTGTCACGCAGGGTAATGGCGGGGAAGTCCGTGCCATGCTGTTTTGCGCTATTTGAAGGCGAAGAGGAAACGCCGTTGGCAAAGGCGTCTATGGCGATGCCGTAGAACTTACCGGTGTCGATCAATTGCTGCGGCGAGCTGCCGTCTCCGAAAAGGGAGGCAAGATCGCCACTATTGCCGTAAAGCCATGTGGGGACGAGGACGGCGTTGTCTGCGGCGGCATTGAGGTGGCCGTAAGTGCGGTAGCCCACCCGGCAATCTTCGATTATCTGGCCGCTTTCCAGTTTGCACTGACCGAGATTTGCGATTTGCTGGAGGCCTTCCTGGGCCTGCAATGCGGGAACGAACGCCGGAATCACAAAGAAAGACAGGATGAGAGCCGACTGCAAGACGCGTCGGTTAAGTTGAAGAGTTGAAAGAGTTTTAGTTTCTGCGTAAAACAACATCGATTTGCCTCTTCTGGTGTTTATACATCTGTGGGGCGAATTTGGCGCGAGTTGCGCTAACTAATCCTTTAGTTGACAGTCTATGGGGACAGCGGTAGATTTTTGGTGAGGATACATTCCTCGTGGAATCTGCGAAGAGCTTATGCCCCCAAAGAAATCCATCACGCTCACCGAAGCCGAGTTGAGGCTTATGAAGATTCTCTGGCAGCGGGGCGAATCTGTAGTCAGCGACCTGGTTGCGGCTATGCCGGAAGGCGAAACGCTGGCCTATAACTCAGTGCTGACGACGGTGCGCATTCTGGAACAGAAGGGCTACGTAGATCATCGCCAAGATGGACGGGCCTTTGTTTATCGGGCTTGCGTGGCGGAGCATGAAGCGAGCCGTTCCGAAGTGCGCCATGTGCTAAACCGCTTCTTTGGCAACTCGCGGGAGCGTTTGCTGCTCTCACTGCTGGGCGATGAAGAGATTTCTCCGGATGAGTTGCAACGCCTGAAGGATGCGATCCGCAACGCCGCGGAAGATGGTGTGGGATAGAAGACATGGATATGAACGCAATCCCGGCTCTCGTCATTTCAGCATTGCCTGGTGTTCCCGAGCAACTCTCACACCTTTCACAAAGCGCGGCCGCGGCCCTGATTACGGAAGTGTGGCAAGGAATGGTAGTGGCGGCGTGCCTGGCGATTTGCCTGAAGCTTGCTCCGCGAACTACCGCCGCTCATCGCTTTTGGATCTGGACAGCTGGATTGCTGACGATTGCAGGAGTTCCCTTTCTGCCGTTTCTTGGGCGTTTGATGGCAGGACTTCCGGCCCATGCCGATGGCCTGGCGGGAAGTGCAGTGCGTCCATGGCTGGAAGTGGATGCGCGCTGGAGCCTGGTTCTGGCTGCACTGTGGGCTGGCGCTTCCCTGTTGCGCGCGGTCGATCTGACTTTTCATTCCTACCGTTTGCGCAAACTCTGGAAGAGCGCGAGACCGGTCGAGTCCGGTTCTATATTTTCCGCTTCACTTTCTGAGGCGCTCACCGTTTCAAGCCGCAGACGGGTGCAACTGTGCACCACCACCCAACTGGAACGGCCCGGCGTCATTGGATTTCTGGCTCCGCGCATCCTCATTCCCGAATGGCTTTTTAAGCAGATCACGCCGGCGGAGCTGGATCAGATTGTTCTGCATGAAACTGAGCACCTGCGCCGTGGCGACGATTGGACCAATCTACTGCAGAAGCTGACGCTGGTCCTCTTTCCGTTGAGCCCGGCACTGCTCTGGATCGAGCGCAGGCTTTGCCTGGAGCGGGAGATGGCATGCGATGAGGGGGTCATTCGGAGAACACATGCACCTCGCGCTTATGCGGAATGTCTTGCGAGCCTGGCTGAACGGGGTCTTGAACATCGAGCGCAGGGATTATCTTTAGGAGCCTTGTCACTTGGCGCATGGCAACGCCGCTCGGAACTTGTTCAACGCGTGCATAGCATTCTTAAGCGTGGACAGGTGCTTCACCCGATTGCTGCGCGCGGATTGATGACGGCACTGGGATGCAGCCTGTTATTGGGATCGGTTGAACTAGCTCGCTGCCCGCAGGTTGTGGCGTTTTTGCCTGTACGCCCCGCTGAGACGGCACGCGTGGCTTCGCCGACTCAGTACGATTCAGTGATCGGCAACAAGGCCGGCCGGACCTTTGGCCATGTGGTTCGGACTATGGCAGTGGGTCCATCCACTCCGTTGAGTCCTTCCCCGGAACGCTCCAAAAGCGTACGTGGTCAAAATGAGCTGAAGACAACGGCGCCTGTGCGTGCTTCTTATAGTTCTGCTTCATTGGCTGCACAGGATCGGGCCGAGCGGGCTCCACTCCGCAAGGATGCCGTCCCTTCACTTGTAGCTTCGAACACAGAAGCTTCGCCGTCTGCTGTCCGTGTCGAGATGCTGAAAGCGAAGGCCTCTGTTCCGCAGCAAGCGGATGCGGTTACAGATGCTGACGCTTCCGATCAGGGACAGGGCTGGATCGTGCTCACGACGTGGGAGCAGGTTCAGAGCACCGATGTCGCTTCGGGAGCTGTGACCCCGGATTCTGACGATGGGGCGACACAGCCTTCCAAGCAGAATACAGGGCAGTCGAATGCCCATATGACCATCACACGCATGATCCTGCGTGTGATTCCAGCAAACGCCTACGCCGGACAAAGGCGCACCGGCTGGCTGGTCTTTCATCTCTAAAATGCAACTTTAACCAATCCATCAACGAGGGTAGTCATGTCAGCATCAACTAATTCATTAGTCGTAAAAATGAAGAGATTTGCGATTCCAACCGGGATTGTCGCTGCTCTTCTTTTGGCCATCACTTTTATGCTCGACCACAACTCCGTTCACGCGGCAAGCTGGGGTGCGGCATCTCCACTGGATGACAACAGCGTGTCATCGCTGGTTTCGCTGGACAATGCGGTTGAGGCTGTTGCAGCGCGAGTCACTCCGGCTGTGGTGAATGTCTCTGTGACATCACGCGGCAGTTCAGACATGGAAGCCGAGGACGGTCAAGGTCAAGGCGGAGGACAGGGCGGGATTCCTCCGGGCTTTGAGTGGTTCTTTGGACCACAGGGGCCTCAAGGGGGCGGACATATGCGCCGCATGCTGCCGCAACAACAGCAGATCGAACACGGCATCGGCAGCGGCATTATCATCTCGCCGGATGGCTATATCGTCACCAACAACCACGTCGTCGACAACGCGACCGAGATTCGCGTGACGCTGAATGACCGTCGCGTGTTAAAGGCCAAGCTGATCGGCGCGGACAAGCTGACTGACCTGGCGGTGATCAAAATCAGCGCGACCGGGTTACCCAGCATCGCCTGGGGTGATTCGGGCAAGCTTCGCCCCGGCCAGACTGTGCTTGCATTTGGCAGCCCTTTTGGTTCGCTCCAATTTTCGGTGACGCGCGGCATCGTCAGCGCGCTCAATCGCCCCAATCCCGATTTGGAAGATCGACGTAAGCCAGGCGACTTTATCCAAACGGATGCAGCTATAAATCCCGGCAACTCGGGCGGCCCGCTGGTCAATGCCCATGGTGAACTGGTGGGAATCAACACCTTCATCGTGACGGGCAGCGGTTCGTTTGCAGGAGCGGGCTTTGCGATTCCCTCACAAATCGTTCGCGCAACTACGGATGAACTCATCAAGAATGGTGTAGTCCACCATGGTTACCTGGGTATCAGCATGAACGATGTCACGCCTGAAAACTCGAGCTTCTTTAACCTGCCGGATGCAACGGGAGCGATTGTAAGTCAAGTCTCGCCTGATTCCCCAGCCAGCCGTGCAGGGCTCAAGAGCGGCGATGTGCTACGCGATATCAATGGCAAAAAGATTTTGAATGGCGGAGTGCTTCAGGTTGCTGTAAGCCAGGTTTCACCGGGCAATACCATTGCGCTGGGTATTATGCGTGATGGCAAGGAACAGACGCTGAACGTCAAGGTAGGCGAGTTCCATGCCGGCAAGGAGGTCGCGGAAGACAAGGGGCCGTCGGCGAACCAGGGCGGCAAACTTGGAGTAGCCGTCAATGACCTGACACCGGATGTGCGTCAACAACTGAATGTGCCTGAACAGGTGAAAGGCGCAGCTGTTGAGAGTGTGCGGCCGGCCAGCCCCGCGGAAGAAGCGGGCCTGGCCCCAGGAGACGTTATCCTCGAAGTCAATCGCCATCCCGTTGCAAACGCAGACACCTTTGCCAATCAGGTTCACTCGACGCCTGCAGGCAAGGATATTCTGCTGCTTGTATGGTCGAGGGGCAATGCAACTTACCGCATCGTGCATACTGACCAGACGAGTGAAAGCGGTTTATAGAAAGACAAAAATAGAGCCGCCGATCCGAAAAGGATCGGCGGCTCTATTTGTTGGCAATGATGAAGACTACTTATTGGGAGGCGGGTTGGAGACGCCTGTCTCATTTGGTGGCGGTGCAGGTTGAGGTGCGGGCGCTGGGCTCGCTGGCGGCGCGGTCGAGGCAGCCCCGGGGGCGCTCTCCTGTACGCCGATTGCGTCTCCGGACACGACTAACTGCACGCGCCGGTTTTGCGCACGCCCGGCGTTGGTTGAGTTATCGGCGATCGGATCCCGCTTACCATAGCCTGTCGCTGAGACATTCGATTCCTGAACATTCTGCGACACGAGATAGTCTCGCACTCCATCCGCGCGCTGTTCGGATAACTTCTGGTTATATTCATCCGAGCCAATGTTATCCGTATACCCTTCCACCTGTAGTTTCAAGCCAGGATATGCCAGCAGGATTCCGGACACTTTGGCCAGCTTTTCGCGTGCTTCAGGCTTGAGCGAGTATTTGTTGAAATCGAAAAGCACGTCAGACATATTGACGATCAGGCCGCGTGCGCTTTCCTTAGTCTGCAACACCTGGTTCAGCTGATTCTTGAGGCGTTCGCGCATCTGTTCGGTTTGTTGGGCCGCCTGCTGGGCGCTTGCTTCAGCCTGCTTCTGAGCGTCTCGTGCGCGCTGCGCACGGGCTTCAGCATCGGCTGCGGCCGCCTCAGCCTGGGCGCGTTGTGCAGCTTCCTGTTGCGCCGCGAGCTGTGCCTTCTGAGCATCCAATTGGGATTGTTGCGCGGCATTCTCTGCATCATGCTTCGCTTTCAACTGTGCCGCGTCATCTTCTGCTTTCATCTTGCGAATGGTGATGATGCGCGCATCTTCCGCCGACTGCACAGCTTCTCGCGCAAAGGTTATGCTTTGCTTGCGATTGCTCTTATGCAGATCGAGGTCTTGAGCGTTCTTGAGCGCGGTGCGGGCAGTGGCCAATGTGTCGCCCGCATATTTATCAGCACCGGCTGCCTCGGCGATCTGGACCGCGTTAAGTGCCTCATAGAGCTCGAGAGGAGAGCGCTCGTCGCGTGTAATCGGATGCAACACGGTATGGCGTCCGGCTGTTTCGGTGTAGGCTCCCCGTGGCAGCAATGAATAATGGGCATTTACCTGCTCGATCACGCCCTGCGTCTTATCATTGATTACAAAATTCTGCATGACGACAACATCGCTAGGCATGGTTACAGCAAAGTACGGTTCCGCAGTGATGATCAGACCAAATGCCTGCAGGTTCGTAGTAACGTCGATTTGATTCTTGTCTTTAGAGCCTGTGGGAAGAACCTCGCCAAGATTTACCGGGCGGCCTTCAGGAGTAACGGCCCAAAGTACGTAGGTGAGATATTCAGGACCGAAGCCGTTGGCTGGAGAGAGCCCTTCAAAGCTGGCATCAATCGATGTTCGGCCGGCCCGCCCTTCTACTTTGGCACTCCCTTTGGCCTGAGGTAACAGACTTGTTCCGGCAAAACCGATCTTCGTCGCACTGCTGCGATGAAAATAGTTGATTGCCGGAATATCGCGACCTACTACCTGTACTTTAAACACGGGAACGCCGTCGCGCATCTCCGGGCTTCGCTCTGTCTGTTGAGGGGGCGCCGACTGCTTAGCCGTTGGATTTGACTCCTGCGCACCTAATATCCCAGACCCCGCTAAGAGTAGAGCAAGAGCAGCACATGTACATGTCTTGTGCGTTGTCATTCGATTACTCCTTCCACTTACAACCACCATGATGACTCACTTATTTGAACCTACGATGATGGCTCACCAACGCAGTAAGATGCCAACGTGGGACCCGGAGTTGTAATAAGTCTATATATATCTTCGGAGTATTCATGAATTAAGTTTGATGTTTTTACTTACCACCCAAACAATAAGAAGTCTGTATCAATATGCACACTCTTATTTTCAAATTATTCAAAGAGGGTTTCTACCGTGCTGATGCTGTAATGCTTGCGTATATATCGCAATGTGGATCAAAGGACGGATCGGCAATAGCGTGTGTGATCCCGCGAAGTTCCCCGGCAAGGTAAATTGAAGATTAGCAAGCCAAAGGATTCTCAATGACGGACAAGATCACACGTAGGCGATTCACCAGTGGACTAGGCATCGCAGCCGCCGGTACGCAACTGATGCAGTCATCCGAGCTTTTTGCAGACCGCTCTCAGGATGCTCAGGCCGCGCCATTTCGCACGCCCTACAAGTACGGCAAGCTGGTGCTCGGCCCGTCGGGAATTGCAGGTTCATTCGATGAGAAAAGCGTTGACGATCCCTTTGTCTTCTCCCACGACGGCAAATTCCAGATGCTCTATATCGCTTTTGACGGGATTGGGTATCAAACTGGACTTGCGCGTTCGAACGACCTGATTCACTGGGAGCGCGTGACCTGCGTAGCGCGGCGCGATCCGAACTCTCGCTATACCAAGTACAACGTGGCGCTGGCCTGTCTTTTACGCGACGACGGACTCACTTCTCCGGGAAAATTGAAGAAGGTGAATGGCCTCTATCTGGGCGCATGGAACGCATATCCGAGCGCGGGTTACGAGGAGGGCGCGGCAGTCATCGGCCTGGGGTGGAGCGACGATCTTCTGCATTGGGAGTTGACTGAGCCTATTCTCTTTCCGGCCGATGGGGCATCGTGGGAACATGGGGGACTTTACCGGCCCAATCTGGTTGAAGAGAACGGCGTCTACTATCTCTACTACAACGCCAAGACAGATACTCTGCCTCAATCAGAAGGAGGAGGCTGGCGCGAGCAAACGGGTGTGGCTACATCGCGCGATCTAAAGCATTGGACCCGATATGCGGGCAACCCCATCCTGCGCAACGGTGACCATGATTCGCGCGATGCGCATTTCGCGAGCAATCCGTTTGTAGTGCGCAACGGCCGGGAGTGGGGCATGTACTACTTCGGCCTCGATTTCAAGGGCAAAGCCTGCGAGATGCTTGCGCTGGGCCGTGGCCCTTTTCATTTTGAGAAGGTGAATGAAGTGCTCATCGATGTGGGCGCGCCGGGAACTGTGGATGAAGATTACGCGCACAAGCCATCGGTGATCTTTCACGATGGCATGTTGTATCACTTCTATTGCGCGGTGTCGGGCAAGTATCCCAATGATGTGCGTGGGGTGTCTGTGGCGCGATCAAAGCCATGGTGACGTCGTCAATTGTTCCAAGGCGGGAAAACCATGCTGATCTCTTCGTCTGTTTGCTCCGTAAATTCAGAGCGATAGCGCCGAAGCTGGGACTGTAAGACTCGCAGTGCAGGACATGGTAATTTTCGATCTGCTATTTTGTTGCGATGCGCATCTTTCGTGGCAGCCGGGTCTCTCTTGCACTGGGAATGTTCATTTTTCTGTCTACGATCAATCTGCCTGGGCAGTCCACAACAGACGCGGTCGAGCGGCAACTGAAGCTCGTGAACGAAGGAGCCGACGGTGGTGCTTTCAAGGCCGATTGGGATTCGCTGGGAGCGTATCACGTTCCTGACTGGTATCGCGATGCCAAGTTCGGCATCTTCATTCATTGGGGTGTCTATTCCGTTCCTGCGTTTGGAAATGAATGGTATCCGCGCAACATGTACTTGAAAAACAATCCCGCCTTTCAGCATCACATCGATAACTATGGAGCGCAAGCGAAGTTCGGCTATAAGGACTTCATCCCCATGTTTCGCGCCGAGCACTTCGATGCAGATGCGTGGGTCGACCTCTTTGCTCGCGCAGGTGCACGGTACATCGTTCCGGTAGCGGAGCATTGCGATGGGTTTTCTATGTACGACTCAGAGATCAATCCATGGAACGCAGCGAAGATGGGACCAAAGCGCGACGTAATTGGCGCTCTTGCGTCTGCCACACGCAAACGAGGATTGCACTTTGGCGCGTCGTCGCACCGCGCGGAGCATTGGTGGTGGTATGACGGCGGCATGACCTTCGATTCAGATGTAAAGGATCCGCGTGCCAAGATCCTATATGGACCTGCCAGCCCCAGAACGCTTGCCGGAAATGAAGGTAAAGAACCTGACCCAAATCATCTGGAAGAGTGGCTCGCTCCCGACAAAGCGTTCATGGACGACTGGCTGGCGCGCAGTTCGGAGATTGTCGACAAATATCATCCGGATTTTCTCTATTTTGATTGGTGGATCGGCCAGCCTGGCTTTCAGCCTTACCTGAAGCGGTTCGCCGCTTATTACTACAATCAGGCCGCGCAGCGAAAGCAGGGAGTGGTATTGACTTACAAAGAGCACTATTTTCCAGAAAACGCTGCGGTGCTGGACGTAGAGCGGGGAAAGCTGGATGCACTAAGGCTCTTACCCTGGCAGACCGACACTTCAGTCAGCATCCGTTCCTGGGGTTATGTGCAAAACGACGAGTACCGTGACGCTGGATCGCTCATCGATGAGATGGTGGACGTGGTGAGCAAGAATGGAAATTTCCTTCTGAATGTTGGTCCGAAGGCGGATGGAACAATCCCCGAACAGGCGCGGACCGTGCTGCTTCAGATTGGGGAGTGGATGCATACCAATGGCGAGGCTATCTACGGATCGCGGCCGTGGATTCTGTATGGCGAAGGGCCGACCAAGGTTACGACCTCTGCCTTGAACTCCGACAAGCAGGAGTTCACGCCGGAGGATATTCGCTTCACCACGCACGGGGACGCTCTTTACGCGATCGCGATGGGCTGGCCTGCGCATGGTGAAGTGCAGGTGCATACGTTGTGGCGTGGCAATCCTTACACCGACGGGCAGGTATGTTCCGTAACGCTCCTGGGCTCCGATTCTCAACTGACCTGGACGCAAAAGGAAGATGGGTTGCACATCCGTCTTCCCGCAACCAGGCCTGATGAGCCGGCTTTCGTCTTTCGTATTCGTACCAGTAGCGGGGGAACATGCGGCAGTGGCCGCGTCTCGACCGGCGGTTAAAGCTGCTGCTTTTGTTTACGGGCTATTTCAGGCAAGGATGCATGGCCGGATTCGACATGAATTGTTCAACCTGCCAACGCTGCTTACGATAAAATCAGGAACGGTGATTTTCATTGAAAAGAAAAGACGTTAGCCAGAAAGAAGCTTTGCCTGCGCGGGGCCGCACGCGCCCCGCTTCTCCTGAGAAGAAACGCGAAAAGCCTGAGCACGGAACAAGCCTTCTCACCGCGTTCCAGGAGATTCGGGAACTGATCGTGCATGGGAAGATCTCGCCCGGCACCTGGATAGTGGAGGCCGATCTTGCGGAACGGCTGAACTTGAGCCGCACGCCGGTGCGCGCGGCTATTCACTGGCTGCAACGCGAAGGGTATGTGCTGGAGCATCGCAATGTGAGCAAGTCGCGCATGATCGTCGCTCCGCTGACACGGGAGGACGCGAATGAGCTTTACCGCATCATCGGGCATCTTGAGGGCCTTGCCGGCCGTGGTGTGGCGGAGATGCCCAAGAAGGAGCGCGTTGAGCTTGGGAACCAGCTCGACTCTGTGAACGAGAAGCTACTGGCGATTGCAGAAGGACATGGCGGACCATCGAGCGAGATTTTCGACCTGGACAGAACCTTTCATCGGCTCATTGTCAAGGCTGGTGCAGGCACCCGGCTGTCGACATTGCACGCTGCGATCGAGCCGCAGACGGAGCGCTACTGGCGACTGTATGCGAGTTCGATCATCAATGCGCTTCACTCTTCGGTCGATGAGCACAAGGCCATTATCGATGGCGTTCTTGCGGGCAATCCAGATGCCGTGGAGAAGGGTTTGCAGGATAACTGGCTCAAGGGCTCGGAGCGTCTCGGTCATGTGATCGACATGTTCGGCGAACGCGGTAGCTGGTAACAGCCAGCGCTACAATTTCGCCTGAGTGTGCAATCAAAAGGATTCACGCGGGCAAATCAGGTTTTCTATTGCCGGGCCGAGACGCCTTTTCTTATGGAAAGGCCAGCTTCAGCATGCTGCCCGTTTCACAGCAAACCTGATTTCGCTGTAGTGGCGATTGATTTTGGGTTGTGCCGTCGCGGGCGATAGCGCATGGAAGGACGCCCAAGTTTTGACATCCTGCCTCTGTCTAAAATCAAATGCTGGGTATTCACCTGGCTGTCAAATCTCTTATTCGGTGCAAAGGCGAATGATTCTCCCTAAGAGAAGTGAATAGGGCTTCCCCGAAAACTGTCATTGCTATATTCTGGGGTTGTATTCATGATTGTAGACATTGAGGTATGCAAACTATTAGGACATTGCGCAAAATCTCTATTTTGGACTCGCATACGGAAGGCGAACCGACTCGGCTTGTGACCGCAGGCGGACCAGACCTTGGAAGAGGGTCGCTGGCAGAGCGCCTCGATCTGCTGAGGTTGAAGCACGATGATCTTCGTTGCGCTGTGGTTAACGAACCGCGCGGCTCCGATGTGATTGTCGGCGCGCTTTTGTGCGAGCCGGCCGACCCGGAATGCGTGGCTGGCGTGATCTACTTCAACAACGTTGGATATCTGGGCATGTGCGGTCATGGAACAATCGGCCTGGTTACTTCGTTGGCTTACATGGGACGGATTTCAACAGGAGTTCACCGTATCGAAACGCCGGTAGGCGTTGTCTCGGCGACGCTGCATGATTCGGGCAAAGTTACGGTGGAGAATGTCCCCTCGTACCGCTATCTTCATCGGGTCGCTGTGGATGTGCCGGGCCATGGCAGGGTTACTGGCGATGTGGCGTGGGGCGGCAACTGGTTTTACCTGGTGGAGGATCATGGAAAGGAACTCGCCATGCGTCATGTGGATGATCTGACTCAGCTTACATGGGATATCCGAACAGCTCTAGTCGCCGCCGGTATTACGGGACAAAATGGAGTAGAGATCGATCATATCGAACTCTTCAGTCATCCGGAGAACGGTACTGCTCACAGCACAAACTTTGTCCTGTGTCCGGGAAAGACCTATGACCGATCGCCATGTGGCACGGGCACAAGCGCCAAGCTGGCCTGCCTTTATGCAGATGGAAAGCTAGCAGCCGGCGAAGTATGGAGGCAACAAGGGATTCTCGGCGGCGTCTTTGAAGGCAGTTTCGAGAGGCAAGGGTCTACCATCATTCCCCGTATTACGGGTTCAGCTTACGTTATGGCTGAAGGCGTGCTGATATTCGATCCGAGTGATCCGTTTCGCTTGGGGATTGCGAAGTGAACAATCGCTACGATGCCCTGGTGGTGGGCGCAGGGATCGTTGGAGCCGCGTGCGCATTGGAGTTAAGTAGTGCGGGGCTGCAGGTTGCGGTAGTGGAACGCGACTCAGTTGGATCGGGAGCTACTGCAGCCGGCATGGGCCATGTTGTGGTGATGGACGACTCCGAGGCCCAATTTGCTCTAACAAGTTACTCGCAATCATTATGGAATGCCTTGTCACCTGAATTACCACTGTCGGTCGAATATCAACGCACTGGGACGATCTGGGTTGCCGCGGATGAGGAAGAGATGGCCGAGGTCGAGCGCAAATTTGAGTACTACACGGCGCGCGGCATTCCAGTCGAGATACTTGATTCTCAAGGGGTCGCAGAAGCAGAACCAAATCTGCGACTGCCATTGGCGGGCGGACTGCGCGTTTTGTCGGATGCAGTACTTTATCCGCCGTGTGCAGCCGGATATTTGCTAGAAATGGCGAAGATACAGAAGCCGGGCGTTGCATTGATTCTCGGTCGATCTGCAATACAGATTGGAGAGGGTCGCGTCGTTCTTGATGACGGGACGACGTTGTTGTCTCCCCTGATTGTCAATGCAACAGGATCTTTTGCGCCCGAGCTTACACCAGGGGTTGCCGTCAAGAAACGCAAAGGGCACCTGATCATCACGGATCGCTATCCTGGCTTTGTACGGCATCAGTTGGTTGAGCTTGGGTATTTGAAGAGTGCGCATTCGTCGACTACAGACTCGGTAGCTTTCAATGTGCAACCGCGCAGTACAGGCCAACTGCTCATCGGATCGTCGCGACAGTTCGACGCTGAAGACTCGGGCGTCGATCGCGAGATTGTGACGGCAATGGTCGAGCGGGCAGCACTCTACCTGCCAGGGATTGCGAGACTCTCCGCTTTGCGTGTCTGGTCGGGATTTCGCGCGGCAACACCGGACAAGCTGCCGTTGATTGGGCCGACTGAAGATCCATCGATCTTTCTTGCCACGGGCCATGAGGGGCTCGGCATCACCACATCACTAGCTACGGCACGACTGCTTGTGGATCAACTGCTGCAGAGAACCTCCGAAATTCCAGTCGAACCTTATCTGCCATCGAGACTGACTGGAGAATCTACTGTGCCGCTGCGAGTGAAGGAGATGTTTCATGCCTGAATCTATCGTCGTGAGGATGAATGGCATGCCGCTCACAGTCCCGGCACGATGTTCGGTTGCGGCTGCGATTTCTATCGCCGACCTCACATGTAGAACTTCCGTTACGGGGGAAGAGCGCGGACCACTTTGCGCGATGGGCATCTGCTTTGAGTGCCGAGCCACAGTGAATGGAATGGAACATACGCGCACGTGTCAACTGCTCTGCGAGCCTGCCATGGATATCCGCACATCATGATGCATGAGTTCGAGACACTTGTCGTTGGTGGCGGACCCGCGGGCATAGCCGCAGCGGTCTGCGCGGCCGAGCATGGTGTTCGTGTGGGCCTGATCGACGACAACCCGAGCGCAGGGGGGCAGATATGGCGCGGATCGGCTAAAGGAACAGACAATTCCCATCGTGACAGTGCGACCGGATGGCAACACCGGCTCAACAATCCGCGCATCACTCAGCTTCAAGGATGGTCGGTATTTGAGCAGGCTTCTTCGGGCAGCTTGCGCGCAGAACATAATAGCAGCTCAGCGGATCTCCGTTTTGAGAAGCTGATTCTCGCTACCGGCGCACGCGAGCGATTTCTTCCCTTCCCGGGCTGGACATTGCCCAATGTGGTGGGAGTGGGCGCAATTCAAGCCATGGTAAAGGCCGGGCTTCCGGTACACGGCAAACGTGTTGTGATTGCGGGGAGCGGACCGCTGCTACTGGCCGTCGCAGCGTTCCTCAAGTCTGCCGGAGCAAAAGTCGTTTGTGTTTGCGAACAGGCTTCGGCTTCTCAACTTTTACCTTTTGCGATTGGCCTTGTAAAGACGCCGGGGAAAATTATCGAGGGGGTTCGCTACAAAGCTGCAACACTCGACGTTCCATTTCACACCTCTGCCTGGCCAGTCGAAGCGTTGGGCGATCGCAAGTTGAATGCGGTTATTTTGTCCGTACATGGCAAAACGAAAACTTTACATTGCGACTATTTGGCGTGTGGATTTCATCTTGTACCAAATACAGAGCTTGCCGCCCTTGTCGGCTGTGAGCTCAGCAATGGCGCGGTGGTTGTGGATGAGTGGCAGCAGACTTCCGTGTCGAACATCTACTGTGCGGGCGAACCGACAGGCATTGGCGGAGTTGAGCTTTCGCTTACCGAAGGACAGATTGCCGGACTCGTTGTAGCTGGTCAAAAGGAAAAAGCACACACGCTCTTTGGGCAGAGGAAACAATTCACGCGCTTTGCAGCGGGACTCGCTCAAGCATTTGCATTGCGGTCCGAATTGAAGGCGTTACCGACGGAAACAACGCTGATTTGCCGTTGTGAAGATGTTGCATACGGAGCAGTGCGACAGCATCACTCCTGGCGAGCGGCCAAGCTCCATACGCGATGCGGAATGGGGCCTTGTCAGGGACGTATCTGCGGCACGGCCACTGAATATCTCTTGGGCTGGAACGCAGGCTCTGTACGTCCACCGATCTTTCCTGCTCTCGTTTCAGGCCTCGCATCGCATCCTGAACCCGAATTTCAAAAGACTGAAGGAGATTAACAATGAACTGGTATGGCGTACTGCCTGCAATGACGACATGCTTTGATGCAGATTTGAATATAGATCATGCTTTCATGGCTAAACACGCGCGATGGATGCTGGACAGCGGTTGCACGGGAATCGTGTCGCTGGGTTCTCTAGGTGAGGCTGCGACGCTTACCTTCGATGAGAAGATCGCAATCCTCAAGAACATGGTTGCAATGGCGAATGGACGTGCTCCTATCGTCGCGGCTATCTCTGCTCTCTCAACTGCGGAAGCCGTTGCGCTGGCCAAAGCCGCGGCAGATGCAGGCTGCGAAGGTCTGATGGTGCTGCCGCCGTATGTGTATCTGGGGGACTGGCGCGAGACGAAAGCGCATGTAGCTTCGATATTCAAAGCTACGCCGCTCTCATGCATGCTCTACAACAATCCTGTGGCTTACGGAACGGACTTTACTCCGGAGCAGATGCATGAACTTGCGGCTGAGCACCCCAATCTACAGGCGGTGAAGGAATCTTCGACGGATGTGCGACGTATCGCAGCCATTCGCGCGATTGAGGATGGCCGTTTGCAGATTCTGGTCGGCGTTGACGATGCAATTGTGGAAAGCATCGCAGCTGGAGCCACGGGATGGATCGCCGGCCTGGTCAACGCGATGCCTGTGGAGTCAGTCGCGCTCTTCAATCTTGCTATGCAGGGAAAAGCGAAAGAGGCGTTTGAGCTTTATCGCTGGTTCCTACCCCTGCTGCGCTTGGATACGGTTCCCAAGTTTATTCAGTTGATCAAACTTGTTCAGCAGGAAGTGGGAGAGGGTAGCGCGCGTGTGCGCCCTCCGCGCATGGAGCTGATAGGTGAAGAGTTGAATGCTACCCGGGCGATAGTTGCAACGGCTCTCAAGAGCCGTCCAAGCGTCCTTTCTCACGCTTGAGCACACTGAGTTGAAGCTTTGCCTCGAATATAGTTTCGGGGCAAGGCTCCGTTGTGTATGGATGTTACGCGTGCTTTTTTGCGATGGTTCGCATCAGGAAATACACCGGTACGCCGAGCAACGCAATCAGCAGGCCTGGCCATGTCGTGCCGGGCCTAAAAACAAATAAAACCAACACAATTACCGATGCGCCGACGATGTAAAGTCCTGGCAGCCAAGGATAGCCCCATGTTTTGTATGGCCTCTCCAGGAGAGGACGGGTACGGCGCAATCGGAAGACCGCAAGAATGGTCAGGATATAAAAAAGTAGAGCTGCAGAGATTACATAGTCCAACAGGTTGCTATAGAGATTTCCATATTCATGCGTTATCGGATTATACGTTCGAGGCAACACAAGCAAAGCAGACCATAGTCCCTGGATGGCCAACGCCCAGCCCGGCACACACGCTTTGTTCAACCGACCGGCTACGGAAAAGAATAAGCCGTCCTTGGACATTGCATAACAGGCGCGTGCTCCGGCGAGTGTGAGGGCATTCACGGTGCCGAAGGTGGAGAGCACGATTGCGATAGCCATCAAGGCTGGGCCAAAGCGAGGAAAGATCGTCTGCAATACGGCGGTTGCCACGCGATCACCGGGAGCGTGTTGAATGGCGTTCAACGGCAGACTGGCGAGGTATGCGAAGTTACATAGCAGATACAGCAAAATCACACTTGAGGTGCCGATCAACAGAGCCAAGGGTAAGTTACGGCGAGGATTTTTCACTTCAGCGGCGACAAAAGTGATGTCGTGCCAGGAGTCGGCGGAGAACAGGGATCCGGTCTGTGTAATGCAGAGCGCAATGAACATTCCAAAGACGCCGGTGAGCGCTGTTCCTTCAGAAAGTGAAAGGCCGGAAAGCGCCCATGGATGTGCGAAGTTTGCGTGAAATACGGCGCCGTTTGCGCATAGCGTGAGACCCAGAACAATTAGCGCTGCCAAGGCACCGATCTTGGCCACAGTGAATATATTCTGGATTACTTTGCCATACTGCACGCCAAAGCTATTGCCAATGGCGAGTACCGCAATGACGCAAATCGCGAGCAATTGTGCGGTAGAAAGTGAGATTGCATACTGACTCGATATCAGAATTGGGGGAACAATGTAGTTCTTCTCGGAGATCGCGGGAAGAAGAACTCCGCTGAAACGCGCAAATGCAATAGCAACCGCAGCAATGGTTCCGGTCTGGATCACGGTCCACAGTGTCCATCCATATAGAAAACCGCAGATGGGGGAGAAGGCCTCGCGCAGGTAGACGTACATTCCACCTGCATCGGGCATCATAGCGGCCAGTTCGCCATAGGATAATGCGCCTGCAACCGTGAGGACTCCTGTAATTGCCCAGGCTACCAGCAGCCACCCGGAGCTGCCGATCTCACGCGACATCTCCGCGGAAACGATGAAGATGCCGGAGCCGATCATAATGCCCACCACCACCATTACGGAATCGAACAGTCCCAGACAGCGTTTGAATGCTGCCGTATCTTTGGATATCTCAGTGGTGGGCAACGGCATCGTTTATGTTTGCTCCAACTCCTATGCTGGTGAAACAGGTCGAATGTCAGACAGCTTTTTCATTGAGCTTCAAGTATACGGAGTAGCGCTCGTCCATGATGCGATAGAGCGGCACCAGGCTCAAGCTGCCTGCATCTGTAATGGTGCGAAACTTGAGACGTTGTTCCGGCACACGCTCAATCCAATTCACGGGCCCGTTCACCTTGGCCACTGTGACTTGCGGCATAGGAATCTTCTCTTCGCGTTCATCGGGGGCGCTGTCACCGTAGATCCTCTGCCCGGTCAAACCTTCTTTGCCCATCTCCGCGGCTAGCACCAGTGGCCCGTACATCGCCGCCTGCAAAGTTGAGTCGTCTGGTATTGGAGCTACGTGGAAGTTCATGGGCAGGGAGACTTCAATCTTGTCACCATTCGTCCACTTGCGCTTCAGTTCAACGTAGCTGCTCGGTGTCGCGGAGATGGTTTGCACCTGCCCGTTCAACTTGATCGATACGCCCTGCGTGGCCCAGTATGGAATGCGAATCTTGATCGCCACTTCCCTGGGCTTAGGCGCTCGAACCGTCAGCGTAGTTCCCTCTTCTTCGGGAAAATTGGTCTCCTGGACGAGTGTCAACCCTTTCTCAGGCCAGTTAACTTCAGAACCGATGAACAGATTCACGTACACGCTGTCAGCATCGTGGAAGTAGATTGAATCATTGCTCTTGGCGTATTCTTCGACTCCTGTGCCAGTACAGCACCAGAAAGCATCGTACTTGGTGCCGAAAGTCTTCCATTTACCCGGCTTCAAGGGCACGTAGTACATCAACATTCCGTTCTTGTCCTGTGTGCCGAGGCGTACGTTGAAGAGGAGGCGCTCATAGTAGTCCATCACCTTCGGGTCGACGGTCCAGCCATAGATGTGGCGGCTTAGTTTCATCATGTTGTAGCTGCAACAACACTCTTCCGCTGCAGGGCCAAGCTGCCTGGCAAGTTTGCCGGGCTGCTGCCAACCCTCACCGTCGCTTGCGCCTCCAGTCGCGTAGGTATGCTGATCAACTACCTCATGCCAGAAATAATCGGAGATCGTGTGATAGCGATCGTCTCCGGTCAATTCATAGTCGCGCGCCGCGCCGATCACTTGCGGAATGTGTGTGTTTGCATGGAGGCCGGCGAGATGATCCTGACGTGCAGCGAGAGGATCGAAAAACTCTTTCTTGCCAAATCGCCGCGCCAGCTTTGCATATTTCTCATTGCCATTGATTGCATAGAGATTGTAGAGCACCTCAGTCATGCCGCCGAATTCGACACGTTGAATGCGCACCAACTGTTCTTCAGAGAGGGGCATGATCCAGCCGTAGGCCCAATCCGCCATGCGCTCAGTCGTCTGCAGGGCCTGCTCATTGCCACAATGCACATACATGTCAAGATGGCCGGCCATGATCTTGTGATAAGTGTAGTAGGGCGCCCAGACCTTCTGATGATTCTTCAACCGATCGTAGAACTCTTCGGAATATGCGCCCAAGTAGCCATTGGGCTTCTGGCACTTGGCTAGTTCAGTGACAAGATCGCTGCCCTTTTTACGCAGTTCTTCATCCTGAGAGCTTGAATACATAAGCGCACAGGCCGACAGATAATGGCCGCCCGCGAAATGTCCGCGCAATTCGCAATCGGGAGCCTCCCATCCGCCGAGAGGTTGTGCAGTTGAAGGTAGGCCAGCTGTCACGCGGAACATGTGCAACAAGCGATCGTTGGGCACTTCAAGCAGATAACCACGATTGATCTCCATGGCATCTTTGAGCGGACCGCTGCGCAGCCTTACCTGCTTCATAGGAAATGGCTGCACCTTCCATGCGATTTTTTCGCGCCCTGTCTTTTTGTTATTGCGCGGTGTGTCGAGTACGGCGTCTTGTGCGAACGCAAATCCGGGATTAAGGACTGCCATCGCTCCGGCCGCGCCTGCCGTTCTTGCTAAAAATCGCCTGCGTGATAATGAATCGAAGCTGCTCATTTCATCCCTCCACATTGGGCGATGATTCTCTCTGGTGCATTTTAGTGGCTCGGTTGCAGCATGATTTCGGTTGAATCTTTCTTGAGTGGCACGATATACGCGCCACGTTCCTGTGGAAGTTCTTCAGACAGATGATAGCTTGCTATTCCTGAGAGCTTCGCGGGCTGCTCAATGCGCATGCGAGCCTGCGGAGTGAATTCGGCTGCGCCCTCCAAACTCAGGCGGACTGTGCCGTTATGCGGATCAAAGATCGCCCGCTTGAATCTTCCCGCATCCAACGTTATCCATAAGCCGAGCGGAGCGATATAGAGACGATTGCGAAAGGAATCAAGATTCGTCACCGTGATTGTCGAATTGTTCTTTACGACGTTGCCACCAAATGCGATCCAGCCGAGTGTGGAATCGTTGACGAGATATGTTGCTGTGTTCATCGCGTGACCGAAAAATCCGGAACCGTAATCACCAGAATATGCGTCGAAGGCGAGCGTGTCAGGAAAGGAATGAAAAGCTGCCGATGCAAAACCCTCCTGATCGATGTTGCTCAACTCGCCCATCGTCCCGCCGTAACCTACACGCAGCAGGTATAGATTGTCCGGGTGATCGCGATAGGCCGATAGAAGTGGAATCGCGTTGATGCCTGATCCGTAGTGATGAAGCTGACGCTCTAGCCGCGTCAGCTTGCCACCATAGATAAAATCCCAGTAACGACGCGCGCTGCCGTTGTAACCCCAGCTTGGAATTGCCGGATCATAGCCAAGAATTGCATGGAGTGTAACGTCGGCTTTGTCGTTGTAGCCGAAATATTTTGTCCACGCGTAGACCTCTTCCTGCCCTGTCGAGTCCCATGGCATCTCGCTGCCGAAAGGATACTCTTCCGCCTTCCAATGATCGGCGCGCGATCGCATGGAAACCTCCATCATCGAGGCTTCACTCTTCATCCCTTCGCGTTTGAGATCGTCGAGGATTGATACAAATACGTCGCCTTCCATCTGGCCAAACTGCGTGTAGTAAGGTGCGAACTTCATCATGCCCATCGTGGTCTGATAAGCATGATCGAGATACCACTGCCATGGGTGATTCGCTACCAGCCCTGGATGATTACGCGCAAGACGGTACATGACCCAATAGGCGGATGCGACGTGAGGGTAATTGAACGAACGGTCAACAGCTTGCGACGCTTTTTGATTCCAGCTTGTCCAGCTTTTCCAGTTTAGGTCGTCGCGATAATAGCCCGCTGGCATCTTGTCCGGCTGATAGTAGAAGAGGCTCTTGCGAACGCCGTATTTCTCGGGTCCGTCACTGTATTGCAGATGGCCCCACAGGATACCATCGACGAATTGCTCAAGTTTGCCGACCTCTTCTTTGTCCGGCTCGCCCAGTTCTTTCATTGCTGCCGCGAGCCATGAATCCGCGCCTGCTTCATCGCTCAAGCCTGCAATCCAGACGCGGCTATCCTGCATCACTTTCTGATTCATCTCGCGATCGTAGCTGATGATGCCCGGCGCTCGATGGAATGGATCTGCGGGATCGTCGAGCCATTGCCTGGTGGTTAGAAAGTGCCCGAGATCCGCGACCGCTTCAGCTTCGGGCTTGATGACGCGGTAACTGACGGTTTGCAGTAGCCCATCAGCATAAGTGATTGAAACTCGCGTTGTCCCCCAGGTCTTACCGCTGAGTCGATAATCGTGCCAGCCACCCGGTGTCTTGCCACTCTCGGTGATGGCGATGGCGCCGATGGGTTCAACGGCGATGGACTTGACCGGCTTTGCATAGTCCAGGAAAAGATGGCCTTCGATGTCTTTGGGCAGAATGTAGCCAGGTACGCCGACTGCAACGGGCCGTTGATTCGCGTGGAGGGTCTTCTCGATATTCTCGATCGAGTCTGAGACAAGGAACTTTACTTCATAGACGCGTGACTCGCCGGGCTTGAGTGTAAAGGTTGTCGGCGGGTTCCAGGGCTGTGCCTTCTTCCATTCGTTCTCTTGATAAGCTCCGCTGTGCACCATCCACTCGTAGAAGCCTTCAAAGGTGGTACCGCGAGGCGTTGGATCGTGGAAGATTTCTGGCTCTGCTTCTGCTTTGCGGCGCCGACGCTGATCGAGAATAGGGTTATATGCCTCGAAGGGCGTGTGGTCGCCCGGAACAACAAGCAATGCAGGCCCGTGGCCGCTTAGCCTTGTGACTTGCAGGTAGCCAGCGTCTTCGCCGATGTAGGGATCGTAGAAGCTGCATAAAGCGTGCGCCTGTTCCAATGTTCGGTCATTGATGACGTTGTTGAAGATCATCGGAATGCCGAGCGAGCCAATTTCAACATTTTGGCTGCTTGAATTCCTAAGCGTGAAACGCAAGCCAAGTTTGCCTTTCACTACTACCCAATCGCGAACGATGTTGAGTGGGATATCGGCAGGCAACGTTGGAGCGAGATCAGCGGAGGCGAGCACTCCTTTCGACACCGGCAATGCGCGTACAGGCTGGCGCGCCAAGGCCGTGGAGTAGCTCTGCCATGCGGTGGTGCTTCCCTGGCGCACGCGCAGATCGATGTCGCCCAGATGGTAGTAACCATCTTTCGAGCGCTGCGTAAGAATGTCGCCTGGCGTAAAGTCAAAGTTCTCTGCACTGTCGCCTTTGGCGATGAGTGCGGCTGCGGTCTGTGAAGAACGAACAAGCTTCAGCGTAAGCTCTGGCGTGTCGAATGCTGTAAAGCCCTGCGCAAGCATCGGCCCTGGTGTTGGAGGCGCCTTGGGTTTGTCTTCCTGAGCGGAAATACGCACTACAGAAGCTGTGAGCAGAAACAGAAGGATTGAAACTCCAAGAACCCGAAGACGAAGATAAGTGACCACGCACTCCTCATTCACAGCAAGAAAAGTAAAACCGATATGCAACGAAATCTCAGACCGCTCTTAAGAATGATGCAGCCATCGTGGCTGTCTACCCACGATGACTGCATCTGTCCGACTAGTTAGAACCGGAAATTTCCGCGGAACTCGATGTTCCTGGGTGAGTTCGCGGTAGCGTTCGTGGTGCCGAAGGTAGGGTCTTGCACTGCAGTATCCATGCCAGACCAAGCAGTGTGGTTGAAGACGTTGATGAACTCTCCCTGGAAAGTGAAATTCAGTTCGCGGAAGATCGGTATTTCTTTAGTCACGGCCATATCTGTCGTGATCCACTTGGGTGCATGTAGCCACATCAGCGTACCAAATTGCCCGGCGGTAAAGTTGGGGCTGATGTACTGAGTGTTGGCCCGTCCATCGCTGGAGAGGTACTTGGGATCGAAGAGGCTCACACGCCCGGAGCCAGCAGCGCTGCGGCGAATGTGTATCTGCTTCTGCAATTGCGACACGGTAACACCAGTGAGGGTGATACCTGAATCATTTTGGTTGACTGTGCTTTGGTTGACCCCTGTTGTTCCGCCGGTGAACAGATACGGATTGCCACCCTGATAGGTGAGGATCGTTCCGATCGTCCAGCCGCCGATGACCGAGTTTGCAAGCCGATTCTGATTGAAGAATGGTCGATTGTGGCCAAAAGGTAGATCGTACGTTCCGCTTACATGAAGCACGTGGCGAATGTCGAAGGCGCTTGGGAAATAATTCAAATGACGGTTGCGCAATGTGTAATATGAACCCGCGCTGTTGTTAGCGCCGCTATTGCCGCCTCCACCATAAAAGCCGGGAGCGGTGCTTCCCTGCACGTTGTTCTCAAGTGAATGAGCCAGCGTGTAGTTCACATTGAACTGCATGCCGTGGTTCAAGTTCTGCCGAAAATCTGCCTGCAGAGCGTTGTAGTTGGAGTAGCCGGAGTTAGTCATCTCGACTATGCCTTGCCCCGTAGCGTAAGGATTGGCCTGGAAGAAGTTGATGGGATAGGAGCCGGAACCGGGTGCCCCAACGGTGTTACATGGAGCGAAGTTGGCGGCGCCTACCAGCGAGCAAAGATAGGTCGCATTACCGGCAAGGCTGGTTGCGAACGCACCCGCCTGCCCCTGCATCAGGTAGGTGATGAACTGGCCGTTGGTGAAGTTATCAGGTCCAGAGGCAGCGAAGGCTTGCGACAGGATCGGTGTAGGATTCGGCCCCTGGAAGGTCGTTCCGCCTGAGGCCGCCAGATTGGCTTGCGCCGCCTGGAAGTCTTTCAGGAAACCGTTCTCGAAAATATTCACTTCGTTGTAGTTGACTCCCAACCATTGATCCTTAGAAACATTGCCCACGTAACGCACTTCAAGCACGTTATTCGGAGAAAGCTGGCGTTGGATGCCGACTTGCCACGACTCGACATACGGCTGCTTGATGTGGGGGTCGAAGGTGAGGAAAGAGGTACCGCTGAACGCCTGGAAGGATTCCGGAATCACCGGTTGGAATGGGGAAGGCGATGTTGAGGTGAGCGCCGGCAACGCGCCTCCAAGGATCACTGAACCGGCGTTGTAAAATCCTGGGCCCGGTGTAGAGCCGGCGGTGGGAACAACCGGATTGGCGTAATAGTAGGTGTTGAAATTTGCTCCGTTGTTGGAGCCAAAATTCCAGAAGCTTTGCGCGCCTTCTGTGTAGTTCTTGTAGGTGTAGCTGGCGCGAATGACGGTCTTGCCATTGCCAAAGATCTTACCCAGCCATGTGTCTGGTGCGCCTTGCGGATTCCATGCAAATCCGACGTTCGGTTCAGGGTGTACGTAGGTTGGAGCGTAGGATTGCTTCCCTGGCCCCTCGACTGGATTCTGGTTGCCGGTCAGAGTTCCTGGCTTGAAGATATTGCCGACGCCTGAGGGTCCCCATAGATCGCCAACAGTTGGATGCGTGTAAAAGCCGGTCTCATCCGTGGAAGCGCCGGTAAAGTCCCAACGCAGGCCGAGATTGAGGGTAAGGGTTGGCTTCACCTTCCATGAGTCTTCAATGAAGAGAGCGGTCTGGTTGAGCCTTTCGTGCAGGTTGAAGGAAATTCCTGGCTGGAACTGCTTGGTTTTCGTATCTACAAACTCACCGAGGCTGTAGTAGGTCATGCGCCCATTGAGGGTGGCATACAAGCCCTTCACGTCAGTGAATGCCGATGAAGGTCCATCGTTTACCGAATTCTGCAGTGCGTCTGTAACTGGATCCCCCTGAGAGATGTCATTCACGCCGATGTAGGGGACGAACTGGTTGTTGTAGTAGTGATCGATCTCTGTAGCACTCTCAACACCGAAGGTGAGTGTGTGCCGGCCGCGCTGCCATGTTGAATCGTCCTTGATGCTTAGCACGGGATACAGTGAACCGCCTCTGAGGCTTGCGAAACCGTTGACGCCGCTGTTCAAGCCGAAGCCAAACTGCAGGTCGCCCTGCTGCACCATGTCCGCTGTAGGTGTGTTGATTCCCTGCGTGTTGTATGTGAAGCCAGTGTAGAGATATCCGACCCGGAAAGCGTTTACCAGCTCAGGCCGAATATTCCAATCGAAGCCAGTGACAATCTGATAGTTCCTTTGCAGATTGCTGTACGCCTGGTTTGCGTAGAGCGGACCAGGATACGGGGCTGCTCCCACGTTGGTGTTGTAGAAATTGCTCTCATTGACGGATGAGGTCAGCCGGAAATTCTTGGTCAGGTTGTAATCAAGCCGCAGCGTGGGATACTTCTGGACCGTGTATTGATGATTTTGGAAGTTCAGGTTTTCGTGGTTGAGATCGAGCGGGCTGAGTGTTGCACTCGCTAAGGTATATGTGGACTGAATATTAGCGAGATCCGTCGCAATTAAAGAGTTGATTTCGCCGGAGCAGGTTGAGCACCCTGCACTTGCACCTGCCTGCAGCACATTGACAGTTTTTGTGGTGTTATCATTCGCGACATACGTGTAGACACCCGATAGAGCAAGCGGCGTTGCGACGGTCGTGATGGCCAGGCTCTTCTGTGGTTCGCGGAAGTTCGAGAGACTTGCGAAAAAGAACGCTTTGTCTTTCAGTATGGGACCACCGACGCTTCCGCCGAACTCGTTAATGATCAATTTACCGCGTGGGCTTCCTACATCGTTACTTACCCAGCTGTTGGCATTCAAAGCGTCGTTTCGGTAATCCTCAAAAAACTGGCCGTGATATTTGTTCGTGCCACGCTTGGTCAGGAAGCCGATATCCATGGCAGCAGTGCCACCTTTGCTTGCATCCAACTCGCCAGTCTGGATGGTCATCTCCTCCACATCTTCCAGGCGGTTGGTGGTCGATGGTCCATCGTCATCGAAGCCTGCGCTCTTGTTGCGATTGGTCATTGTGGAGAAGCCGTTTGCACTGGTGTTGACTGCACCACCAGGAAGGTTGTTGAAGTTGTTGCCCACCGCACCGGCAACCAAAAATGCGAGAGCCATTGTGTCTCGACCACTCAGTGGCAGCTGATCAACCTGTTTCAGGTCGAGTGTGGTCGAAAGGGTATTTGAACTGGCGTCGAGAAGGGGGCTTGAATCTGCGGATACCGAGACGCTTTGGGTGTCTGCTCCCAACTCAAGGGCGACAACAAGAGAGGTCGTCTGATTCGTCTGTACTGTAACCGACTGATATACCTTGCTGCTGAACCCTGCCTTGGTCACCGTCAAGCTGTAGTGCGCAGGATTGAGGTAGGAGAGCACTGCGCTGCCCGCACCCTTGGTGATTGCAGTGTGAACGTCATTCGTCTCCACATCCTTGAGCACCAGTTGCGCCCCATTGACCGCAGCGCCCGAGGGATCCTGCACGGTTATGTTGAGCGCGCCGGTCGACAGATCCTGCGCCTGGGCGCTTTGGGATGTGGCTACGATGAGCATTAAACAAAATGCAAGCAATGCGGCTGCAATACGCTTGGAATATTCGCGGTAAGTCATATGAAAGCCCCCTCTTTCCTGAATTTGGTTCTGGGATGCAGCTCGATTCAGGGAGCGCGAATCTGCTCCATGAGGCTGAACTGATGCCACGGAGCTATAAGCTTTCTCCGCTGCGGGAGAATGGCCGGAGGCTCCGGTCTGAATTTTCTGAAATCCAAGAGATCTCAGCATCGACGGAACAGTTGCGTACAGCTTCCTGTACTTTGGAAGCCGATTTACTGTGTATCAACTTGTATTTGTTATTGTATCCAATGTCAAGAACGAATTTTAATATTTAAGCATCCCGCAATCGTGGTCGCGGGATGCCTGTCGAGCCTTTGAATGGACGGAAATGCGACTTCTGCGACTTCATTGAGCGGCGCAGCGGCATGGCCGGAGAATTATTCACTCACTGGATCATGCTTCGAGCAGGGTTAATTGGACGCTGACATGTTCCAATTGGGCGTCTCCTGCCCGAGCAAGTTGTGCACGAAGAAGTCTTCAAGTTTGCGCTGGCCGTATTCGCCTCCTGCGCCGTGGCCCCCGCCCGGCACGTAGAACAGGTCGAAGGTCTTGTTGGCCTTGATCAGTCTGTCAGCCACCTGGAATGTGGATGCGGGATCGACATTCTTATCCATTTCGCCGACTACCAACATCAGCTTGCCTTGCAGTCGATAGGCGTTGTCCACGTTTGACGATTCGGAATACTGCGGGCCCAGAGGCCACCCCATCCATTGCTCGTTCCACCATATTTTGTCCATACGGTTGTCATGACATCCACTATTGGAGACTGCTACCTTGTAGAACTCAGGATGAAACAACAGTGCGCCCATGGCGCTTTGCCCACCGGCTGAAGTACCGAAGATGCCTACGCGCGAGATGTCGTACCAGGGATATTTCGCGGCTGCGGCCTTATGCCAGGCAATACGATCTGGAAAGCCGGCATCTTTGAGGTTGTGCCAGGCTACATCGTGAAACGCTTTGGAGCGGTTGTTGGTACCCATGCCATCAATCTGTACAACAACGAATCCCAGCTCGGTCAACCGCTCGGTCCGCGTGGTGAATGCCTTTGGTACGAAGGAACCTTGTGGACCCGCGTAGATATCTTCGATCACTGGATATTTTTTCCTGGGATCAAAGTGAACGGGCTTGTAGATTACACCCCATATGTCGGTCTTGCTATCACGCCCCTTAGCTGTGAATACGTCTGGAGCACGCCAACCCGCTGCGAGCAATTTTTGCGCATCTACTTTTTCGACGACCATCAACTGCTTGTTGTCTTCGACACGGTAGAGTGCCATGGTTGGGGGAACGTCGATCTTCGACCATGTGTCGACGTAGAATTTTCCGTCTTCTGAATACTCGACGTGGTGATTCCCTTCTTCCTCTGTCAACGGGGTCAGGCCGCTTCCATCGAAGTTGATTCTGTAGGCATGAACGAAGTATGGATCCTCACCAGACCTCATCCCGCTTGCCTCAAACCATATCTGGCGCTTTTCCTCGTCTACATGATTGACAGCGCGGACAACCCAATCGCCTCGGGTGATTTGATTCTTTATGCTGCCTGTTTTGCCATCGAGAAGGTAAAGGTGAGCCCATCCGTCGCGCTCAGACATCCAGATGATTTCCTTGCCATCCGCAATATCGTGACGATAGATCTTGCCAGTGTCGTACTGATTCATCGTGAGCGGCCGATAGTCGATGAATGTTTTGCTCTCTTCAGAAACAAGACTTCTTGCAATACCTGTAGCGGCATCCACTTCAATTACGCGAAAGACTTGATGACCGCGCTGATTGTACTGAAAAGTGAAGCCACGGCTGTCTTTCCACCACGCAACGCCCGAAATATCGAACGGGTTTGGAAAGAGCGTATTGTCGATGCTGTATTCGCGCCTGGCTGCTACATCGAAGAGGACCGGCTGCTCCAGATCGAGAACGTCTCCGGCCTTGGGGTACACCATCGATGAATATTTGGGCTGCAACTGATCTGCAGGCGATGACTCTATGTAATGGACCATTCGCTTGTGTCCCGGACGTATCCGATAGACGGCGATGCGTTTGGAATCGGGGGACCATTCGATGGTGTTGCGCGAATAGTAATTGCCCTCTGAGCCATCGGTACTGAGCATGAATTGCTGCGAGCCATCTTTCGCTTGCTTTGAATCCTTGGTACCCTTTGGCCGCACGGCAAGGTTGTAATTCACAACATAAGCTTCCCATTTGCCGTCCGGCGACTCCTTGACCTTAGTCTCACTGTTGGCAGCCTTCGGTGTGTCGTCGTAGTCATCATCGGAATCGTAGTCATCATCCCCCGGATGAAGTCTTTCGTTTTTCGAACATTCATACGAACTGATGTCGCATCGCCATCGAATATTGTCCGATAAGAATTCAATCGCTTTGCGCTTATCGGCGAATCTGAATCGAGCGAAAGGCAGTGTATCGGCCTTGTATTCATTGCCTGACACCTTGCTCAGAGCCGAAGCGAGCTTTGCCTGATCGAAAGGCTCATGTTTACTCTGATCAGCCGCATCCACCTGAACAAATGTGTGCCCCCCTTCAACAGTCTTACGGTAAATAAAGGTATCGCTTCCTTCAATCCATACAGGCGCGTCCGGCACTCCGAGAACTAGATCGGAATATTTCTTCCCTATTTCAGATGCGCGTTGATAGTCGTCTCTTGTCAATTGCGCGTAGGCCTGCATCGCAGACGAGGCCGTGAGTATGTATACAACAGCTGCCAATACTTTTCTCAATCGCATCAGATCTCCATGATTTTCAATGACGCGTTCACAACAGGATGCCGTCCCGGTTGATAGATCAGGGATGAACCGGATGTGGCCCATAGAATTCCCAGCCTGTCTTGTAATCCCTGGTTAACTTCTGCTTCTTCAAATCGGCGCGGAGCAGTTCAATAGGCATTGGGCCTTCGTGCAGCAATGCATCATGAAACTGGCGTTCGGTCATCTGATGGCCATCCACCAACTCTTTTCGCAAGGATCGAATCTGCAAAGCTCCCATCAAATAGGCGCACTGATAGAGCGGCCCCACTGATCCATCGAAGGACCGGCGAACCTCAGCTGCCGCATTGTCAGGCTCGTGCCCTACCTGGTTGACCAGGAAATCAATGCATTGTTTCGGAGTCCATTCTCCAAGGTGAAAGCGCATGGTGAACATTACTCGCGCCGAGCGATGCATTCGCCAGAACAACGCACCTACGCGCTCTTCCGGAGACTTGTTGAATCCTAGATCATAGAATTCCATCTCCCACTGAAAGGCATCGCCTTCGCCCCAGAATGGGGTTTCAAATACCTGTCGATAGTTGTGATAACGAGCCCCCATATAGAACTGCAGGAAGTGGCCGGGAATCATCTCGTGAAATGCGGTCGCGTGGGCAAAGGGAATGTTGTTGCCGCGCATGCTCATCTCACGCTGTTCAAAAGTCATGGTGTCTGTTGGATAAGAAACACTGATCTCATCGCCACCGGTGAAGAATGGATTCACCAGCTGACGCTTGGGCGTCATCATGATCATGCGCCATGTCTCGTCGGCCAGGGCAGGCACGGTTACCATTTCGCGATGCTTTACGAATTCAGAGCCTTCGACGACCAACTTCCGGATCAGTTCCGGCTGCTCACCCGGAGCAACGTGCATCTGCTTTACATGCTCAAGCGCCTTATGCCAATCATCTCCGTAACCCATCTCATGCGATGCCTTCAGCATTTCTTTCGTACACCAGTCCATCTCCGTCTGAGCGATGGCGATCAACTCTTCAGGCGTGTACGGAATCATGTTGTCCTGCAAGTCCGCCAATATTGCGTCGCGCCCAACGGGGTCGCCGATGATGGTTGTCTTATCGTCGTCCGCAATGCCAACTAGTTTTTTCTTCAAAAAGCCCTCGTAGTCGGCGAGCGCCTTTTTCGCATCGTTGTACGGTATGCCCATCCACCAGGTAAATTGCGGATCATAGCTGTTGTAGAAGTTGAACCATTTTGTAAGCGCTCCGCTCAGTTGTTCTGTTGCCTGCGCGGCCCGGTAAGCAACGACCGGATTAACTTTAGATTTTTCCGCGACTTCTTTACGCGGTTTGGAATCACTTCCACCGTCAGATTTTGCATCGGGTCTGGGATCGAAAGCCTTCATTGCCTGCTCAATCTGCTTCACCATTACGGTTAGTCGTCCGGCCGCCTTTTCGGGATCTGGCCGCTGCATGAGACGAAGGTCGTCGGTATAATCCTCGATTGTTTTCGCAAACGGAATCAGTGGCTCCATCTCTGCTTCCCGTCTCTCTTCAATTGCGAGACGATGCAGATTTGCGGCCAGATGATTCTGCAGCAGAAGATAGTCCAGCTTGTCTGAGTCCGACAAAGCCTCGAAATTGAGGACTTGCAGCGCGGATTGTTCATCCGTAAAAAACTTCTTGAGACGCTCTAAACGGGTCGGCGAAACACGGACTGGGTAGCTAGCTGCAAGCGCTTCACGATCTGCAGCGTATTGCTCGATGATAGTCGGCATTCGGTCTGAGGTTAGCCTTGGCACATCTCCATGCGTGCCCATCGCATTACAGAGAAAAGTGAGCATGGCCGTGAAAGCGAAAATCTTTCGGCCCTGCCAGACCGTTGCATGGAACCGCATGTACAGCCCTCCTCAATCCGGGAATTGAATATAATTCTGTATACTACTATGGATTTTACGCTGAAAATTAAAAGTACCTTTTAAACGTCTTTTCCGCCCTGTTCAATTCTGAGGCGATGACGTCTATGGCGATGACATCTATATTGAGCGGAGGATCTTGACCGGATCGGCGGAGGCCGCGCGCATAGCAGGCGGTACCGATGCGACCAAGGCCATCAGCACCATAATTGCAGCGGCTCCGAGGTAGATGAATGGGTCCGTAGCGCTCACGCCGAAGAGGAATGAACTCACCAGCCGCGCTACAGCGAAAGATCCGAAAAGCCCAAGAACGCAGCCCAGAAGCGCAAGTTTTGCGCCAGAGATAAGAATCAGGCGCGCGATACCCTTACGCTGAGCGCCCAGAGCCATGCGAATGGCGATCTCCGGCGTGCGCATGGAGACGGAAAAGGCGACGACCGCATAGATGCCGGTGATGGCGAGCAGCAGAGCACCCATTGCGAATGCGGTGATAAGGCCGGTGTTGAAACGGCGCGGCGCTTCAATATTCGAGATGACATCGTTCATTGACTGCATCTGCTGCAAGGCGAGCAGCGGATCGATCCCGGCGACGGTGGAGCGCATAACCTGGGTCATCTGTTCGGGTGGAAGAACAGACCTGAGGATAATGTATCCACCGGTAGGACTGGTGAGGTTTTCCGAGGAATCAGTGCCATAAAGAATGGCAGGTTGCCGTGCCGGAATGTAAAACTGGTCGGTGTCTGGACTGTCGCGTGAGCCGATCTTGGTATCGGCAACGATGCCGACGACGGTAGCCCACGGGTAGGCCTTTTGAGGATTGCCGATGTGCATACGTTTGCCGATGGCCTGCTGATTGGGCCAGGAGTGCCGGGCCATGGACTGGTTCACAATTACCACAAGAGGCGTATTGGAGCGATCGTTCACGGTGAATGTCCTGCCCTCGATGAGGGGGATGTCCAAGGCGTGAAAGTAGTCGCCGTAGGTTGATGCGAACATGGCAAACTGCAACTTCCAACGCGCAACAGGCACACCTTCGATGGTGTATGCAGCACCACCCCAACCGCCAGATCCAGGCAGGCTGCTGGTGATGCCGACAGCAACGATGCCGGGCTTACCTGCAAAGCGATCGATGACCGCATGATTGAACGCATCGGAAGAAGCCTGCGTGGAGTATTGCTTGAGAGGCAGCTGATAACCAGCTACTAGTACATGGTCTGGACGAAAGCCGGGGTCGACTTCACGCATCTTCTGGAAGCTGCGCAGAAAGGCACCGGAAACGGTGAGCAGCACCAGCGCAATGGCAATCTCAAGGACAACCAGAGTTGAACGCAGCCAGGTATGGCTGGAGGTGCCTGCCCCACTCTGCACGCCCTCTTTCAGATTTTCGGTCAGGTTGGTCCGCAAGGCTGCATAGGCTGGAGCAAGGCTGCACAGGATGCCGGTTGCGAGAGCGAGCAGGATGGCGAAGGCGACGACGCTACTATCTATCGAAATGAAGTTGATGCGGGGCATGGACTCAGGCAGCAGGCTGGGTGCGATGCGAACGGCGATTACGGCAAAGATCAAGCCGAGCAACCCACCCGCCACGCTCACCAGCAAGCCTTCGCAGAGGGATTCGCGGAGGATGACACTGGAACGCGCGCCTAGCGCCAGCCTGATCGCGTATTCGCGGCGCCGGCGGATGGCTCTGACCAGCAGAAGACCGGCAACGTTGGCACAGGCAATGAGCAGCACGACGACCGCGGCGACAAAGAGAGTCCGCAGCAAGGGACGGACGTCGGCGACAGCGTCCTCATACAGAGGCTTCACGTCCCCTTTGATATGGATCGCGGCCATGCCGGCGGGAAAATTGCGCATGACTTGCTGCGCCACACGATCGGTATCCTGCGCGGCCTGCGCCGGGGAGATGCCATCCTTGAGCCGGGCGATCAGGTGGTAGCCCCAGGTACCGGTATTCCCCTCGGAGAGTTCATCTGCGGTCAGGCTCATAGGCACCCAGAGCTGAACCTGATCGAGATGCCCAGCCTGTAGAGGAAACTCGAAGCTCCGCGGCATGACGCCGACGATCGTGTAGGGTTTGCGGTCGAGATCGATTGCAGTACCGAGGACGGCTGGATCGCGGTGATAACGGTTTAGCCACAGGGCATAGCTGATAACCGCGAAGGGTTGATGAGCATCCTCATCCTGCGCGGTGAAAATTCGACCGAGAATAGGCTGAACGCCGAGCGTAGGAAAGACACTGGCAGTGAGCCGGGCGGCACGAACTTCCTCGGGGGTTGCGCTACCGGAGAATTCGTAGCCGGTGGTTGCATAGCCACCTAGAGAGGAAAAGGCATTCGTAGCGCGAGAATAAGTTTCGATCTCGCGTGCGGTCACGCCAAGATTCAGGCCTGCTCCCAGATGATCGCCCAACAGAACGAGGCGGCCGGCATCCTTGAATGGAAGAGGACGTAGTAGAACACCTTCAACAAGGGAGAAGATCGTAGTCGTGACGCCGATACCCAGAGCCAGAGTTAGAACGACGGTCAGCGTGAATCCAGGCGCTTTGAGAAGGTGTTGAATTGCAACACGAAGACTTTGCACGAACGCCTGCATGGGATCCTCCTGATGATCGACGATCTTGCACGAACTGACGAATCAGGATAAGGGTACATGAGGATCTGCCGCTTACAACCAACTCGCAAAGATCAATCTTTTTGAATGCCACTTCATGTACAAAATTATCGCTTTGCGCGAGTGAAAGAAGCGCATCCAGCAACGTTGAAGCGGTGTGGCATTCGGTTACGATCTTGTCGAGCGCATTGCGATATTCTTCTTCGGAACGATGCCTGTGAAGCGAGAGCTGGGCGGTTGCAAGCATGACGGTGAGGGATGTTCGAAGATCATGTGAGGCATCCGCTGAAAATTGGCTGAGACGAGAGACATCGAGAGTGTTTTCTTTCACGTCCGCCGTCAGACCCCATCCGGCTTCAATCAACTGCTCTCGGGTCGTAATTGAACCCGTCCTTCGAATGAGTGCTTCCAGAAGCTCGAACTGCTTGCGCGTGAAAGCAATCTGCTTTCCGTGACGTATTGCAACACGGCGGCTTCGATCGAGCGTCACACCTACGGCAGCCACAGGCGGAAGTTCGGCAGTTGCAGCCCGCCTTGCGATCGCGCCTACGCGGGCCAGGAGAATCTGCAGGATAAAGGGCTTGACCAGATAGTCATCGGCGCCCAGATCGAAGGCGCGTAGTATCTTGGGAACCGCATCAACAGCAGTTAAAACGAGGATAGGCGTTTTGCAGCGGCTGGCACGCACCTGCGTCAGGACTTCAAATCCATCTCAGGAAGAAAAATATCCAGCAATGCGGCGTCGAACTTTCCGGAGAGAAGCATGGCCGCGCCCTCTCGGCCATTGCCCGACAAGGTGACGTGATGACCGTCTTCTCTCAGCGCCAAGTCGACGAGGTCGGCAATTCGATTGTCATCTTCAATGACCAGTACATTCATTTGCGAGAAACCATCCTTTAACATAAAATGAGGCGCCGTTTTGCTTGATGAATATTCTGTCAAGAAATGCATGGCGTAATCAGCCTGTAGGAGAAGAGATACGATTCCCTTCCTCTCGATTGCGCCGGCAAGTTCCAATCCATGCAGTAGAATGCTCATCAGCTTCAGCGCACCCATACGGCGCCATGGAGATATGAATCGGTGGTCAAGCAGGCAGACAAGCAGGCGGAGATGGGAGACAAAGCCGAAGCAGCGTCTCGATACACTACGCCAGCCCTCGAAAAGGGCCTGGACATTCTCGAACTGTTTGCATTAACCTCGGAAGAGCTCAGTAAGCGCGAGGTTGCACGCAGGCTCGGCCGCACGGTATCCGAAATATTTCGCATGCTGGTTTGTTTGGAAGAGCGCGGTTACCTGGCTCAATCGCCAGGAGAAGACCGCTTACGGCTGACCCTGAAGCTATTCAAGCTTGGGCAGGAATACCCTCCGGTAAAACGGCTGACGGAGAAGGCGATTCCGATCATGCACGATGTAACTCAAAAGACCAATCAGTCGTGCCACCTCGGCGTTCTGGACGGCGGTCAGGTGATCATTCTGGCCCAGGTTGATGCTCCCACCAGTACCGGTTTTTATGTCAAGGCAGGCTCAAGCGTCGACCTGATGGAAGCAGCTACGGGGCACGTGATCCTTGCTCACCAACGGCGTGAAATACGCGATCTGGCTATTCGTGAATGGCAGCGAGATACGAAGAAGGAAGTCCCCCTCGATCTAGAAAAACATTTGGCCAAGATACGGCAACGTGGCTATGAGGAGCGGGAGAGTTATCAGGTCAGTGGCGTAATGAATATCAGTTTTCCGATATGCGACGATCAGGGTTATGCCATCGCTGCACTCTCAATTCCCTTTTTGAAGCGAATCAAAGACCTGACCACCGGCAAGGATGTTCGAGCGCATCTGCGACAGGCCAGTCTGCAAATCTCCAGGGAGATCGGCGGAGATTGACGTCGAACCACCGTCTCAAGTAAAAGACATGCGGTTTTTCCTTGAGGAAAAACCGCATGTCATAGTCGGATTACTATCTGCCTGAATCGGCACTCATCTGCTATGCGGTTTGTAACACAACGACTGTCGCAATTGGATCAGGCTGATGCGCCGGAAGGGTGATGTCCAGGCCATCGCCGTTCTTGGCAAACTTCAGCGGCGTCTTAGCCTTATCGGATAGCAGGTATGCGCTTGTGACCTTGCGCGGCATCTTATCCAAATGGAAGGTTGTGCCTGGCCATTCGAATATGTGGAGGTAAACCTCTCGAGCTTTGGTAGTTGATCGCCACTTCCAACTGGGGTTGAACTTTGGCTTGCCTTCATGGTCCTTTTCGGTTGTGGAGAAGGCACCGGCTTCGGATCCGAACAGCGTCGGCTGCGTCGCGTAGATTGATTCGCCATTGACAGCCAGCCATTTACCCACTTCCCGGAGCCGTTCGATCTCCGCCGCCGGGACTTCGCCGGTTTGCATCGGACCGATATTGAGCAGGTAATTGCCGCCTTTGCTGGCAATGTCGATCAGGTTTCGAAGCAGGGTTTCAGTGCTCTTGAAGTTCTTGTCGTCCTGCTTGTAGCCCCAGGTATCGTTCATGGTCATGCACGACTCCCAGTCACGGCCCGGGTAACCTTGCGCGGGAATGTATTGTTCGGGTGTTTCAGTATCGCCGCTGTATTCACCGCCGAGGCGGTTATTCCAGATCAGCTTGGGATGCTCGTTTAGCAATTTCACAATTTCGCCGGCAAGCTCTGGAGTCATGTCTTTGGTGGGCGTGTCGAACCAGATAATCGCGGGGTAGTCACCGTAGTTGGTCAGCAGCTCGCGCATCTGCGGGATTGCCTTCTTGCGCAGATACTCCGCAAAGTTGCCATCCTGCGCGGGGTCCCAATGATTGGTGGGCGGCTTATGATCGCCTGTCTTATACGCGGCGCCACCGGGAGCTGTCCAGTCCTGATCCTGCGAATAGTAGAAGCCAAGCTTGATGCCCTGCTTGTGGCACTCCGCGGCAAGCTCCTTGAGAGGATCGCGCTTGAAGGGTGTGGCGTCAACGATGTTGAAGGGATCGGCCTTGGACTCGAACATCGCGAATCCATCATGGTGCTTGGAGGTGATGACGATGTACTTCATCCCTGCTGCTTTGGCTAGTCCAACAATCTCGACAGCACTGAACTTGGTTGGATTGAATTTGGGCGCGAGAGCCTTGTAATCAGCGACAGGAATCGTCGCGGTGTTCATGATCCACTCGCCAATTCCTTTGATCTCTTTCCCGTTCCAACGGCCAGCAGGAATCGAATACAGTCCCCAGTGGATGAACATGCCGAATCGTGCTTCACGAAACCATTGCAGGCGGGCATTCTTTTGCGCGCGCGTCTCCGTGTCTTGAATCGCGGGCACTGGATGTTTCTTGCTTCGGTCGTATTGTTCGCCCTTGACCTGGGCCCAGACTCCTGTCGTTTCGCCGATTGCAAGGCTGGATGCAGTCAACACGCAGCCCTTCGAAAATGCCCTTCTCGATATCCTCATGGATCATCTCCCTTTCTGGAAGCTGCATGGCCTCTCCCGGATACGCCGCAGAAGTTCACCGCGATCGGATCGGCAAAAATAGCTCGGCTAACACCTTATCATTAGTGATGCAGATTGTTCATCAGTAGAACGCACCCGGAGGGCGTCGAGGTGAACCGGGGCCGCAATCGAATGGGATGTGACGCGCGACTGTGTCTTTAATGCCAGGCGTCTGAGAGGAAAGGCGCTTGAAGTCTGTTTTCGTTCTATCGTAATTCCGAAGTGATCGAGACTGCGCTTGAGGTGAAGCGCCGGGGATGAAATGAGGCCGGGTATCAGGTACCGGCCTCTCATTTGCGACTTGGCTTGCCTGGAACTCTTCGGTCAATCCGCTGAACGTTGGCCGATTGAGTCGAGATTGGCGATGATTTCCGGAGGAAGTTGAAGCGTCGCGGCCTGGAGATTCTCTCGAAGATGTTCGAGAGAAGAGGTTCCAGGAATCAGAAGGATGTTGGGCGAGCGCTGAAGCAGCCACGCGAGCGCGACCTGCATTGGTGTAGCTTCGAGTAATTTCGCTACCGTGTCGAGCACGGAAGACTGCAGAGGGGTAAACCCTCCCAAAGGAAAGAACGGCACATACGCGATACCTTGTCCCGCGAGATCATCGATAAAGTTGTCATCATTTCGATGCGCAACGTTGTAGAGATTCTGCACACAGACGATTTCCGAGATTTTTTGCGCCTCTACCAACTGTTGCGGACTGACGTTACTCAGGCCCAGGTGGCGAATCAATCCCTGGTGTTTGAGTTCGGCGAGCACTGTCAGAGGCTCTTCTATCGATCCTTCAGCTGGTCCCATGATCCCTCCAACTCGCAGATTGACGACATCCAGATGGTCGAGCTCGAGATTCCGGAGGTTGTCATGAACGGCATCGATCAGTTCCTGGCGAGAGAGTGCATGAATCCACGACTTGTCCGCCCCACGACGAGCGCCAACCTTGGTGACGATTACCAGTGCGTCCGAATAGGGATGCAACGCCTGTTTGATGATCTGATTGGTTACATGCGGACCGTAGAAATCGCTGGTATCGATATGGTTTACGCCAGATGCAACGGCCTCTTGCAGGACGGCAATCGCAGTGTCGACGTCACGCGGCGGCCCCCAGACTTGTGGACCGGCAAGTTGCATGGCGCCATAGCCCATGCGATTCACAGTCATTGATGTACCGGCTAGGGTAAAGCTGCCGCCCAGCTTAGCGGTGAGATCGGTCTGTTTCGCCATTCTGTTTCTCCTCAATCTGTTCGCGATTTGAAATCATCGGGATTACCTGTGATTAGATGAAGGAAGCTTCATGTTAGGAGTTCGCATTTGCCTGCTCGTTCTCAAGTGGTCCTGGAACCCCGTAAATCCCCCGTCCAAGCGCGGTCGATGGCAAGCGTCGAAGCCATTCTCGAAGCTACCATTCAGGTTTTGCTCAGTGAAGGAAAAGAGCGGCTGACCACGACGAGGGTGGCATGGCGAGCTGGCGTGTCGGTTGGCACCCTGTATCAGTATTTTCCGAACAAAAGCGCTCTTCTACAAGCTGCTTTGAAACGTCATCTCGCTGAGGTGTCTGAAGCAATCGATCGGACTTGCCGCGAGCAGCGGGGCCATACTCTCGAACAGATGGCGGTGAGCCTAGTTACCGCTTTCCTGGAGGCTAAGATGCGAGATGCAAAGGTGAGTGTCGCTCTCTATTCCGTGAGCTCCGACGTGGACGGAGCGAAGATAGTACAGCAGATGGGAGCCGAGTCCAACAAGGCGATAGCCGGAATGTTGGCTACATCCTGCGAACCGCTTGTGAAGGATCCTCAGCTCATCGCTTCCATGCTTCAAGCTGCGATGGCCGGGGTCAGCCGCAGATTGCTCGAATCCTCTGCACCGGAGGAGCAGTTCGACGGTCTGCGGGAGGAACTTATCTTCTTCGTAAGTACTTATCTGAATGCATGCTCCATCCAAAAATAGAGTGAATATCCAGCACGTGAGTATCAGGACATTGAAAGAGCTTCCAGCATGAGGCGTGTCTTGTCGATTGCACCTACCACCAACACCAATTTCCGGCTTATTCCGGATTCAGTTGTGTAAGGTTCTCTTTCAGGGCAGGATCGGTTAGCGCTGCCATGATAGCCGCTACATCTCCCAGAGCAGCTCCAAGCGCGGCAGGCACAAGCGCGCACGCTGCAGCGGCCTGTGGCAGCGCCTCTTCGGCGATGACCTTGCGCGCAGGTGCAAAAATGCGCTCTCCAAGAACTATGCCCAAGGATCCGAAGACGATCATTTGAGGGTTGAATGCATCAATCAAGAGCGCCAATCCTCGCCCCATCCAGTGCCCAGCCGCCAAGGCTACCTCTAATGCATCGCGATCATCGCGCAACATAGCATCGACCAGGTCACGAATCGGAGTCTCCTGACGCCAACGCGAGGGGTACATTTGCGACGCGAGTTCAATCATGCCGGCGCCGGATGCAAAGGATTCCCATGAACCTCTTTTGCCGAAGCCAAGCGGGCCATCTTCAGCCAGACGCCAGTGTCCAATTTCGCCCGCTGTATCACTGGCTCCGCGAAGTATGCGGCCATTGACGATGAGGCCAGCGCCGATTCCGGTCCCAAAAGTAAGAAAGATGAGGTGCTGCAAGCTAGGACAGTTCTTCCCTGCTCCGAAATGAAATTCCGCCAGGGCTCCGGCATTGCCATCGTGTTCGACGTACACGGGCAATTTCGGAAATGCCTGCGCCAGGTGCGCTTTCAATGGAATGTGATGCCAGCCGGGAAGGTGCGGTGGATCAATCAGGGTTCCATCGCCGATCTTCAGGGGACCGCCGATCGAGACACTGATTGCAACGGGCGTACGGCTTGCCTTCTCTGCGGTTGCAAGGATATTTTTCAGATGACGGACAATCCCAGGAAATACCATAGAGAACGGTTCGGCAGCCTGCGTGGCCATCTCAATCCGCTGCAGAATCCGGCCCTCTGGTGTTCCTTCAACACAGGCGGTCTTGGTTCCACCAACATCCAGGCCAATGATTGTCAGTTGATTTGATTTCGGCTTTTCCATAGTGGGACTCAGAAATAAAGCTTATTTCGCTTTTGTGTGAATGACACATCAATTTTGTTATCGCAGCCCTTTAACCAGGTAGAGATCGGAAAGCATACGCGTATAGCCATAGGCATAGGCCCGGCCATCTGCGCTGATCGTGATATGCGACATGTCGCAGAGCCCCGTTGTATCGGAAGGATTCACTTCTCTGAAAAGCTGTCGTTGACCCGTCTCAATGTTGAGGCGATAAATTCTTACCGGAGCCTCTTTCCACTGGTGCACGTATAGAAACTTCGGGTCCGAGGTCCAGGAAAAATTCTCCCCTGGCAGCAAACCGGGGATGGAGATTGGCTGGCCTCCGGCAATTGGGTACAGGCGAGGCTCACTGTTATTGAGACCCTTGCCTGCGATCCACTTTCCATCAGGAGAGACCATGCACATGCCAACTCCCTCAGGCGTAACGGGCCGAGGTTTACCGCCATCGATATTCTGCACAAAACAACGGCCCTCATGACCAGCCTGCACGCCGAAGAACAGCAGTTGCTTGCCGCCGGGCAGCCACCGGACGGGATGTCCGTATTGTTGAATATCTCCTCGCTCGATTCGCCTCGAGGCACCTGCTCCTGTCGGTAAGAGCACCAGCTGGGTATAGTCGACGGTTGAGACAGCCCATTTTCCGTCGGGAGAAAACCCTCCGGACATACCTTCCCCGAGTGGAACAGGCGGCGATCCACGCATATCTCGCATGGCTACGGTATATGTCGACCCGACTTGTTCTCCCTGTTCGTCGAATAGCACCATCGTCCCGTCAGGAGACATATCCGTCAGCAGCGACCAGTCTAACCATGAGAGGTCACGTTCTCTTGTCGCGCCTGCGGCCATACCCATGATTCCTGCCCGCTGTTCGTCACGCGTCAGCAGCAGCCGTCCGTCTGGAGCGATATCCTGGAGCGTAACTCCACCCGGCGCGCGGAAAGCCATGCGCAAATTGCCGGCAAGATCTACGGCATAAATGCGGCGTTGCAGTCCCGCCTCGGTCGCAGAGAACCATACTTCGTTGCCTCGCGCAGACCAAGCGAGCCCTTCCTCGCTTTCCCATCCTGTAGAAAGAACTTTCTTGTTCCCGGTCAGCCCAATCACCGCAACCACGCCGCGGTCATCTCTGGCTGTCGGATGATCGAGAAAGGCAATTTGATCCCCCTTGGGAGATACCCGTGGATGGCTGACCCAGCCTGTCGTCTCGTAAACAACGTGGCCCACGGGAAATTCAAGACGCTGCCTGCCGCCCATATCGCGCACTATGGCCAGGGTCTTTCCGTCCGGAGCCCAATCTGCCCATTCGACATTTTCAGCAATCTGGCGCGGCGATCCTCCCGTCAAAGGAACCTGGCCGAGAGTGCCTAAAAGGTTGAGCATGAAGCGAGGAGCAGGCGTCTGCTGCACGGCCATTTCGCCCGAAGAGGAAACCGCCAGCAGCGACGTTCCCGGCAAACCCAGGCTGCGCGTGCCGGAGAAGTTCACATCCGTTGCGAATATCTCGACCGGTGCGCCATCCCATGAGGCTGTATAGATAACGTTGTGCCCATCCGGCGCAAACCTGGCCGAGTAGACCGTACCGTGCTGCACTGTAAGGCGCTGAAACTCAGGCGCATATTTAGGCATTGTCCGCCGCCCAAACCAGATGCCGAGGCCGAGGAGTGCTCCGCCGATCAACAACGCCGAGAGTGCCAATATTGCGCTCCGGCGGCGGTCTCCTGCCGACGGATTATTAATCTGATCGCTTGATGAATTGATGGTGGCCGATTGCACTGCGGATACCTGAGCCGTATCGAGAGGCGGCTCCAAACTCTCCAGCGTTGCCACAAAGCGATAGCCGCGGCGCGGAATGGTCTCAATAAAGGTTGGGTTGTCCGCCGAATCACCCAGCGCGGTCCGAAGCTTGCCGACGGCAACATTGACCGCATGATCAAAGTCGCCAAAGTTCTCGTCTGGCCAGATACGGGACTGCAACTCTTCGCGCGTCACCAAATGGCCAGGACGCTCCAGCAGAACCTGCAGCACTTTGAACGGCTGGTCCTGGATTTTGATACGAATTCCCGATTTACGGACCTCTCCGGCATGGAGATCAGCCTCAAACGAGCCGAAACGAACCGTCCGGTTTGCATTCTCCACCGGTGCTACCCCGTTCTTGGGAAAGTCTAGCATCCACCCTCCATTGTCCTTGATGCCATAGAAAGTCCACCTTTTCAACTATTTTGCCGGGAGAGATTCCTCTCTCCTCCTCTCCCGTCTGTCTCCCGGACCGTAACTAACGCGCGATCTACAAGCTACCTGCAGTGAATTGAGGTACCAATTCCGCGAAACGAACATGGCACTCATCGAGGCGAGTTCCATGCGTTGGCAATCTTCGGTACGAAATTTCTGGTCACGACAGTTCCAGTTACCCCTGATCGGGCGGCTGGCATTTTTGACGGTCCTGCTGCTCGCAGGTCAGTCGGCAGCATACGGAAAGAACAATGCCGCCCAACTCATGAGAAGCACCACCAGTTTCGAACTCTACCGGGAGTATATGGTTGTTGTCCGGGGTTCCGCCGGTCCGCTCAAAGGCCTTAGCTTTCTCCTCGACACCGGAGCCACGCCGAGCGTTGTCGATGCGAAGGTCGCCGCGAAACTCCACCTTGTTGTCACGCCCACCAGCATCGCCGTTCTCAATGGGAACGTGCCGGGTGGGACAGCAACCCTGCCCAGCCTGCAGATCGGATCCACGTACAGCGAGAATCTCCCGGTACTGGTCCAGGATCTGTCCTTCCTCCAGAAAGCCCTTCCCATCCGGATTGACGGCATCGTAGGTCTCGATGTTTTCGGCCAGTCCAGTTTTGTGATCGACTATCCATCCCGCGAAATCCGTTTCGGCCCCACTCCCTCGATGCCCGGCTCAATTCCTTTGCAACTGAAAGAAGGTTTGGCGATCATCGATGCCACGGTCAATCGGGCGCCTGTCCACCTGCTACTCGACACCGGCGCCTCTTCGCTCATCCTCTTCGAGGATACGCCGGAGCTTCCAGCCAAGTCCGGCAGTTCCCGGCCCTCTGCCAAAACCATCGGCGACTTCGAGCGCGATCGAACTCGCTCAATCAACCTCAGACTCGGCACGATGGAGTTCGGCCACGAATCTGCATTCATCGTCCGCAATCACAAGGATGCAGGCCACGATTTCGACGGCCTGATCAGCCCCGCAGCCTTAGGCATCAGCCGGATAGCAGTCGACCTCGACCAGGGGAGACTGTCCTTCACCCGCAATCCCTAAGTTGTCCGGACAATGAAATGACGCCACTACTTACTGATGCGAAGCGCGACTTGCACTACCCTTTGCTCGGTCGTGGTACTTGTGATGCTACCGAATGCGGCTGCTCCAAAGCTGCCGTTGGGCTGGGAGAAGGCTGGGGTGTTGGTGACGTTGAAAAACTCTCCCCGAAATTCAGCCTGGGCTTCGCGAGGCAAATGGAAGTGCTTGACGAGAGCCAGATCGAGATCGCGATAGGCGGGACCACGGACCGGGTTGCGTGACGCTGTCCCAATGGTGAACTGTGGTGCCGGTCCAAAGGCATCGGTGTCAAAGTACTTTGCGGGTGTTCGTTTGGAGGGTGATAAGGATGGATTGCTCAGGATATTCGGCCGCTGCAACACGAAGCCTGCAAATGAATTGTTGTTGGTGGCCTGTGTAACGGTGACAGGCATGCCGGATTGCAATGAGACAACTGTGTTCAATGCCCAGCCGCCGACAATTGCGTTGGGTATCCCGGAGGATGCGATGCGATGACCACGCCCAGCGGGAAGATCGTAGATTGCGCTCAGCGAAGTGACGTTGGGCATGTCGCCACTTGAAGAGTCGCGTTCGAGCCAGGGACGGAAAGTATCTGCGGCGACCAGACTGCTGGTATTGGGCGACGACAGCACAGTGGAGGAAAAGACAGAGGACGCATCGTCAATAAGCTTGGAGTGCGTATAGGCAAAGAGGAAATAAAGGCCGTGATTGAGACGCTCTTCCACCTTGACTTCAAAGGCGTTGTAGTTTGCGGTTCCGCTGTTGTTGCGATAGGTGGCGATGTTCTGGAAGCGCGGATAGGGTTTCAGCAACTGGGCCTCAGTGACGGTCTTGCCGCCAATTGGGCTGGAGACTGGGAGTTGTCCGTAGTAGGGATTGGACACCTTCGTGAGCAGCTCATTCCCCTGCTGCAATTGATCCGCGGTGAGCTGATTCAGATTGGAATCTGGAATGCCGACATGCACGATGTGCGAACCCACATAGGCCAGCCCAACAGAGAGATTGTTGTTGATGGCGCGCTCCACGGCCAGATTCCATTGCTCGACATAACCTGAACCCGCCTTGCGATTAACCGTGTAAACACTCTGGCCCAGGCCAGCGTCCGGAGTAAACGGTATCGGCGCTACGGTCGGACCGCTGGCTAATTTGAAGGCTGCTGTCAAGCTATCTGTCGTCTTCTGCTGCACGTTTTGAATGAAGGGAAACTGCGGGGTTGTGAAGGGCGTGGTGATACCCGATTGGTCGATGAGGACGATGCCGAAGCCGGAGCGCGCGACCGTCTTTGGCGCTACGAGGTAAGTAAAGCCGAGACGAGGAGCTACGTTGGCATAGTGCAGCTCGCGCGCGCTTCGGGAGAACCCATTCTTGCCTAAGTAATCCAACTGTTGCGTGGCGAGATTGAAGACGGCTCCCTGATCGTTCTTCTCAGTCGACGGAAAGTGAAGTGTCCAGCGAGCCCCGAGATTGAGTGTAAGCCGATCGGAGACCTTCCAGTCGTCTTGTATGAAGTATTCCTCGATATGATCGCGGGGACGAATTTTGCTTTCCTGCAGATCGATTGAAAATGTATCGACCTGACCGAGAAGAAAGCTGGCGATGGAGTTGCCACTGCGCGTAACTCCCTGCTGATTAGTCCCCGTGGTAGTGAATGCGAATGAGCCAGTCGGGTTGGGAGGAGCAATGGTATTGAGTTGGTAGAAACGGAAGTCGAGGCCAGCCTTAAGTGAATGACGGCCATGTGTGAAGACGGCTGTATTCAGTACTTCCCAAACACCGGTCTGGAAGTTGGAGAAGGTGCCGGCTGACGGACCCAGCTGCTGAAAGCCGGTGAAGGTAAAGAGAGGCAACGCGTTGTTGAAAGATGCATTGGTAGGAATGCCTGGGATATTGAGAGCGGCGGAAGCGGTGTCTGCAAGCATGGCGCCTACGATGCTGTTGCCGCGCCGCGTGTAGCCGACGCGAAAGTCGTTCAACAGATGAGGCGTGAAGATGTGCGTCTCGTTAAAAACCGCCTGTTGACCGAGCACATGTGATAGTCCAGCTACGTTACCCGTGCCAATCACCGAACCGGTCACAACTCCGCTGCCGTCGGGCAATGGTGTAACCGGCTGTTCCACATCATTAAAATAGGAATAGCGGCCAAAGCCGCGATCACGTTCACGAAAGGCGCCATCCACACGCGCATCAAACTGATTCTGGTGATCGGCGTCATTGGCAGTCCTGGTGTAGTTGTTGGCGGCCTTGGAGTTTGTCGGTGCGGGGAAACGCGCAAGGAGCGCCACTGCTGCGGGGTCCAGTGGCTCATCGATGGTATCGTTCGGAAATTCAGTGCGTACCAGCTTGCCGTTCACGGTTTGCGACTTGTAAGGGTCGAAGATATTCGAGACGCCCGTGAAGATGCCGTTGCGCTCATTGAGCGTAGGAATGGTGGATGTAACGGTCTTGCCGATCAGTGCCTTGATGCCCTGGTAGTCGGTGAAAAAGAAGAGGTGGTCATGCAGGACCGGACCGCCAAGAGTAGCCCCATAGAGATTGCGACGGTACTCCGGCTTGGCGCCGGCCGTCGCAAAGTAATTTCGGGCATTCATGTCTTCATTGCGCAGGAATTCAAACAGGCTTTCGTGGAAGACATTTGATCCGGAGCGTGTCGCGACGTTCACGACGCCGCCATTGAAGCGGCCAAACTCGGCAGGGACATTGTTGGCCTCGACGGTAAATTCTGCAATGTCATCGAGTATGGGAAAGAAAGCCACCTGGCCAGGTTCGGGCTGCAGAGCAGAGATGCCGTCGTATAGGTATTCGTTGGTGCGTGGACGGCCCCCGTTGATGCGCGGCAGCAGCGTTCCAGGCGGTAATTCAACGCCAGGAGCCAGAGTCGCAAGCTGTACGAAGTTGCGCGAGTTGAGCGGCATCGCCACAACTGTTGAACCCGGTATGTTTGTCTGGATATTGCTTGTCTCCGCCTGCAACAGAGGAGCATCTGCATCCACTGTGATGGCCTGCTGATTGGAACCCAGGCTTAAGGTCAGATCGACGGAGACCGTCTGTCCAACGATCACTGTTATCCCGTTCCGCTTCAGTTGCTCGAAGCCCGGAGCCCTTACGTCGATCTGATACTTGCCTGGATTGAGATGGCTGAAAAAATAATCCCCGGATGCAGAACTTGTTGTCTCCTGACTTACATTCGTAACTGATTCGACGAGCCGCACATGTGCGTTGACGACGGCGGCTCCTGAGGCATCGAGTACGCGCCCTTGAAGATCGGCTGCAATCTGCGATCGGAGCGCGCATGGCAATGTGACAGTAAAGATCGAGAGCAAGAAGAAGCGGGAAACTTTCATTCCGAAGATACTCCTGGCGGCGTGGAGCCGTTCAAGGAAACGGGTTATAAAAATTGAGATTCGATTCGAAAGAGGATAGATACGGACGCGGATCGCTTAAATCGCGCTCACACATAACGCCTTTAACGAATTTATACAATTTAAATCATTATAGTCAATTGGCCAAAGCTACTCGCAGCAGGTCAACAGAGCTCTTTAGCCGATGAAGACGGACTCTGTCTCAGGAATGATCTTCCAGGCGCTCGATCATCACGTCCGTAGACTTGATGAGAGCGGCCGCGGAATCACCCTTTTTAAGCTGGAGCTCTCGTACAGCGTTGGCAGTAATAATTGCCGTGATGTGAGCACCTTCAGTGGCGAGAATCACCTCCGCCAGAAGACCCTCGATGCGAATGCTTACAACTTTGCCCGCCAATTGGTTTCTGCCACTGACTCGCCGGTAGCGAGCGCGTGATTCCGCTGCCGGCTTGGCTCCGTCTTTGGCTAAATACGGCTTGAGGCTGGACTCCGCGACGCGGTGATGCCCACCCGGTGTTTTCAGGGTCTTTAAATTCCCGTTGAGAATCCATTGCTTGATTGCCGGATAACTGATTCCGATCATTCGCGCGGCTTCGCGGGGTGTCAGCATGGGATCTATTTTCGACATGGCACTATGTTTACCATCTTTTCGAAAGGTTCTCCACTCTCCACGCCTTGAGTGACCTATCTTTCCACCTCAACAGCGACAACTTTTAACGATCGAGTGAGGTTTTTCGCGAAGGCTCTGCGCAATAGATAGGTAACGGGGCTTTCGTAGCAATTGCCGCTGCGATGAATGCAATCATCCGCGCGCCGGTTGGATCAATAGGTTCAGCACGATCGCCCAAGTTTACCAAGCCGCTTCCCACCCCCGGAAAGCGGCCACCCCGATTGCGCCTTGTCGCGTTTCCAGGCGTCGACGAGATGGCATGCCACAACAGAAGACCTGAGCTGTTTTTACCTTCAATATCCATTCAGAAAGAGGAATACCATCATGGCAACGAGTTCTGTTCAGTCTCCAGACAATCGTATCGATACTGCGCACCTGATCTGCAGAGCCTTCCACGCGCCGGCCCGAAGACACAAGTTTCAGGTGTTTCTGCGTCCAATCGCGTTAAGGCGGCCTTTGCTGGTGTTTTGTCTGGTCATGATGGCATTCGCCTTGCCTGCCCGGCTCCAGGCGCAACAGTTTGCGCCGATTCCGGCGCTCAGCTTCAGCACCACGTTTGGACAGGACAATCCGCTGGCGCAGATGTTTACTGTCAACAGCACAGCAGCGACATTCAACTTCACCGCCGCGGCGACGACCAGTTCCGGCGGCAACTGGCTCACGATTACTCCCAGTGCGTATGGATATGGTGTCGCGACCCCCTATGCAATCACAGTAAGCGCCAGACCAGCTGTGACATTGGCAGCAGGCACGTACACCGGGCAGATTGTCCTCACATCGGCTACCGCCTCCGTGGCCCCTTTGACAATCCCGGTCACACTGGTGATTCATGCCGCTACGGCGACATACTTTGACCAGGTAGCCGGCGGACTCACCTATACCCTTCAGACAGGCGGAATGGCGCCGCCTGGGCAGGCGCTGCAGATCAGGAATGCCGGTGCGGGCAGCCTCGCCTGGACGGCAGTGACCCACACCGCCGATGGCGGCGCATGGCTCAGTCTTTCGGCGGCGAGCGGAACCGCGCCGTCGCTCCTCACCGCGAGTATCGTTCTGGCTAAGCTCCCTGGAGCGGGCCTGGTTGCGGGTACATTCACTGGGCAGATTTCACTCAAGAGCGCCGCGGACGCCTTAACTGTGCCAGTCACAGTGATCGTTGGTCCAAATGTCTTCCGGCAGATCAATCCACTCAGCTTCACCAAGACTTATGCCGGAGCGAACCCGCTCTCTCAAGTGATCACCATGGCCAGCACGGGTACTCAGTTCACGTTTACGGCTTCGGTGCAGAATTCGACCGGAGGAAACTGGCTGACGATCAGCCCAAGTGCGTACGGCTACGGGCTCTCCACTCCGCAAGCGATCACGGTCGGCGTAAATCCAGCAGTAACCCTTGCGGCTGGAACATACATGGCTGAGGTGATCGTCAACTCCGTGGACGGAAAGCAGGGGTTCAGTATTCCGGTCACCATGACGATCAGTGCCGCGACTGCGACGTACTTTGACAATGTCGCCGGAGCTTTGGATTTCTCTATGGAAACGGATGGAGATGCACCTCCAGCGCAGGAAGTGGAAGTGAGAAACGCGGGTGCTGGGACACTTGCATGGACCGCCACTACTAATACTGCCGACGGAGGCGCCTGGCTTAGTTTGTCGGAACCCGGTGGAACCGCTCCAACGGATCTATCTGTCACGGTGAACCCGAAGAATCTGCCTAATGGCGGCCTCATCGCGGGAACTTTTGTCGGTCAGGTTGTATTACAGAGTGCGACCAGCCGCGTCACGATTCCTGTTACGTTCGGCGTGGCGGCGAACGCGTTCCGCCAAGTGAATCCAATTGGCTTCACAAAGATCTTCGGTGGACCGAACCCGCTGCCACAAGTGATCACCATCGCGAGCACCGGCGCGAATTTCACCTTCAATGCAGTCACAGTGAATTCAACAGGAGGAACCTGGCTGCAGATCAACCCCAGTGCCTACGGATACGGCATCACCACGCCACAGGCAGTGACGGTAAGCGTCAATCCAGCCGTTACCCTGGCTGCTGGAACATACTCGTCCGAAGTGGTCGTGAAGTCAGAAGATGGCACGCAGGCAATGACTATTCCGGTTACCTTAACCGTTGAAGATCCTACGGCGACGTTTTTTGATGCGCTTCCGGGCAAGATGTCATTCTCAATGCTAACCAAGGGTGCAACGCCTCCGCCACAGGTACTGCCAATCAGAAATGGAGGCACGGGCACATTGGATTGGACTGCCACAACAAGCACCTCGGATGGAGGAGCATGGCTGACGATCTCCTCACATAGCGGAGTTGCGCCTGCGAATCCTACCGTGAGCGTTGTCCCAGCAAACCTGCCTGGGGGAGGCCTGGTTGCAGGCACATTCACTGGCCAGATCATCCTGCAGGGCGATAGTAGCCAAGTGACGGTTCCTGTCAGCATGGTGGTGGGCGACTCCGTCTTTCGACAGATCAACCCGCTTGCCTTCACAATGGTCGCAGGAGGCGCCAACCCTCTGCCGCAGGTCATAACGGTCGCCAGCACCGGGGCGAACTTCACCTTCCTCGCTGCTGCAGTCAATTCGACCGGAGGTAACTGGTTATCCATTAGCCCCAGTGCTTATGGCTACGGCATCAGCACGCCGGAGGCAATCACCGTCACCGCGAATCCAGCCGTGACCCTTACGGCCGGTACGTACTCTTCACAGATTGTGATCACCGCTGCCGGTGGCACGCAGAACATCACTGTCCCGGTAACCCTGACGATCGCGCCCAAAACCGCGAGCTTTTTCGACTCGCTGCCAGGGCAGCTATCGTACTCGATGTTGACGGGTGGAACTGCGCCGCCGGCTCAACCGCTGGAGATTCGCAATGCTGGCGCCGGATCGCTTGCATGGACTTCAACGCTCAGTACCTCCGATGGAGGTGCTTGGCTCACCATTTCCCCTGCCACTGGCACTGCGCCAACTGCTCCTCAGGTAAGCGTGGTCCCAGCCAAATTACCGGGCGGAGGGCTGGTCGCCGGCACTTTCACCGGACAAGTCATTCTCACAACCGGCACGGATCGGGTCACGATTCCAGTGACGATGGTCGTTGGAGCTTCAGTCTTTCGCCAGGTGAATGCACTGGACTTCAACATGACCTATGGCGGAGCAGCTCCATTGCCCCAGCTGATCAACATTACCAGTACCGGCGCTGCTTTTACCTTCGTCGCTTCGGTTGCCAACTCAACGGGAGGCAACTGGCTTCAGATCAATCCGAGCGCTTATGGGTACGGTCTCTCGACTCCCCAGAATCTCATCGTGACCGTAAGCCCATCGGCAACTCTCGCCGCGGGAACTTATACGGCAGAGATCATCGCGATAGCAGCGGCTGGAAGTCCATCGATGGTGATTCCGGTTACGCTTACGGTCAGTCCGGCAACGGCAATTCACTTCGACGACATGCCGGGCGGGGTCAGCTTCTTCCAAGTTACAGGGGGTGCGAATCCGGCCGCCAAAATCATCCCAATCCGCAATGCTGGCGCCGGTACTTTAGATTGGACAGCGACTGCGAGCACTTCCGATGGAGCGGCGTGGCTAGCTCTCTCAACTGCTAGCGGCACGGCACCGTCCTCCCTCTCGGTAAGTATCAAGTCGGCAAGCCTGCCAGGTAAAGGGCTGGTCGCCGGAATCTTTAATGGCCAGGTGCTGTTGAAGACCGGGACAAGCCGCGCAACCATACCTATTCAGGTTGTCGTGGGCGCCAATGTCTTCGCACCGTTGCCTTCATTAAGTTTCAGCAAGCCGTACAACGGCGCCAACCCAACTTACCAACTGCTGAATGTGGCCAGCACCGGCACCAACTTCAGCATTCTGGGCGTTAAAGCGAGTGCCAATGGCGGCAATTGGCTGACCATCACTCCAAGCGCCTACGGATACGGCCTCGCAACCCCGCAATCGGTTCAGGTAGCAGTCAATCCCGCAACCACGCTGGCGGCTGGCTCTTATGTTGGAGAAGTCATTTTCAGGTCCACCGGTGGCGACCAGGGCATGGTCGTTCCGGTCACACTGACAGTTGTTGGAACGGCAGTAACAGCAACTCCAACGTTCACACCACCTGGAGGCAGCTACACCTCCTCGCAGTCGGTGACGATCGCCGACGCAACTCATGGTGCGGGTATCTACTACACCACGGACGGTACCACCCCGACTACTGCTTCCAAAATTTACAGCGCGCCTATTTCGGTTACAACGACCGGCACGACCATCAAAGCTATCGCTGTTGCACCGGGCTACGGTACTTCAGCAGTGGCGACGGCGACCTACACTCTAACCGCGCCAGTCGCGGCCACGCCCATTCCGACGCAAACGGTGTCCATTGCCGAAGCCACGGCTGGAGCCACCGTTTACTACACCACCAACGGTACGACCCCAACAACAGCATCCACCAAGTACACCGGTCCCATCGTCTTCTCCACCAGCGCCACATTGAAGTTCATTGCAGTCGCTACCGGCTACACGCAATCTGCCGTAAGAACCGTCGTAGTCACCCTGCAATAGCAACTGGATGGGGTGGCCTTCTCAACAGAAGGCCACCCTGCTTCCTCCTCGATATGGCTAATCGACTAGACAACGAATATGAATGGCATCAAGGCCGGGATGAGATTTTATTCTTAAATTATTCGATAACAAAGGGTTAGCTCTTCTGATCGATCGACGATCCCGGGCTCTCGATGTAGGTCCAACGCTTATTTAAGGCTCTCGAACGCCCTAAAGTTGCCCTCCCTGATACGTTACCAATATCAAAAGTTGTATAACTAACGTAACCATATGCCTCGTATAATCTGATTTGCCACGGGTGAGCTAACGCCGAATCCCGACGCTGTCGATGATCAGTCTTCAGGCACTCGCTTTTCGATTTTTCTCGACCCATTGGGCGATGCCGAACAGGTTGCGAACGATGAAATTGCTTTAGAAAAGTGATCACAATCCAAGTGGGCCAGATGCTTGGCGAAAGTGAGACCAATTGGAGGTTTTGAAGATGCCGAACTCAGTGCTAATTGGATCGTACGATTACCGCCTGGTTGTTCTGTCGGTTCTGATCGCAGTGCTTTCGGCATACGCTGCCATTGATCTTGGCGGTCGAGTCACGAGTGCCCGCGGCAATCTTCGCATTATCTGGCTAGGAGGCGGCGGCGTTGCGATGGGCGTCGGCATATGGTCGATGCACTACATCGGGATGCTCGCCTTCAGATTACCTGTTGCCGTGCAGTATGACTGGCCTACTGTACTGGTATCGCTTCTGGCGGCAGTTCTCGCATCCTGTATCGCACTTTTCGTTGTAAGCCGCGACCGAATGACGCTTGGCCAAGCCGCTCTGGGAAGCATCTTCATGGGCGCAGGTATCGCTTCGATGCACTATATCGGGATGGAAGCGATGCGTCTTCCAGCGATGTGCGTTTACTCTTCCGGACTTGTCACACTGTCAGTCCTACTTGCTATCGTCATTTCCTTTGTGGCATTGTGGCTGACCTACTCCCTTCGCCTTCAACTCTCCGGCTGGAGTTGGCGCAAGACTATCTGTGCATTGATCATGGGGGCTGCCATTCCGATCATGCACTACGTAGGCATGTATGCAACAAGCTTCACGCCCATGCCATTGCAATCAGCCAGCCTTACGCACGCTGTCAAGGTCTCGGACCTGGCTGTCGCCTGCATTCTCATCGCCACGCTCATGATCCTCGGTCTGGTCTTCCTGACATCCATGATCGACCGTCGATTTTCGCGGCAAACTCTGGAACTCGAATCAAGCGAAGAGCGTTACCGCCTTATTGTCGAAACGGCTTTCGACGCTTTCCTGGGCATCGACTCGATTGGCAACATCACTGAATGGAATGCGCAGGCTGAGGCGACCTTTGGGTGGACCCGCGTAGAGGCCATCGGGAAGCCGTCTCACACATTCATCGTTTCCGATTCAAGCCAGGGCCATACGCCAGGAAGCCGTGTCGAACGAAACCAGACTCTGCAAGAGATCCTCGCTACCGGCGCAGCCACAATTCAGAAGCGGATCGAGGCTGTGGGGTTGACTCGCAGTGGAAATCGATTTCCGGTAGAGATGACGATTTCTACATTGAATCATGGGGACAAACGGCTCTTCGCCGCCTTTGTACATGACGTCACAGAACGGAAAGCGATCGAACAGGAAAGAGAAAAAGCTAAGGAAACTGCAGAAACCGCCAATCGCGCCAAGAGCGAATTTCTAGCCAACATGAGTCATGAAATTCGTACACCTCTCAATGGCGTGATCGGAATGACCGACCTAGTGCTTGAGAGCAATTTATCCAGGGAGCAACGCGAGTACCTGGAAACAGTAAAACTCTCCGCCGATTCCCTGCTCCACGTGATCAATGAGATTCTGGATTTTTCGAAGATTGAAGCCGGCAAGCTCGAACTCGAGGCTGTAGATTTCGACTTGCACGATTGTCTCGAATCCACTCTTAAGACTCTGGCCTTAAAAGCTGACGAAAAAAGCCTCGAACTTCTCTGTGAAGTTGCGCCTGATGTACCATCCACGGTGTCGGGCGATTCAGCTCGTCTTCGCCAGATACTCATCAACCTAATCGGCAATGCCATCAAGTTCACTCGTTACGGCGAGGTCGCACTTAAAGCCTCACTTATCAAGAAAGATGGCAATTCCACGGTTCTACATTTCATCGTATCGGATACAGGAATCGGAATTTCTCCTGACAAACAGAAGCTGATCTTTGATTCTTTCGCACAAGCCGACACATCGACTACACGTGAATTTGGCGGCTCCGGTCTGGGACTGACGATCTGCCGGCGTTTGGTTGAAATGATGGGCGGACAAATCTGGGTTGAAAGCCAGATCGGACAGGGCTCACAATTCCACTTCACCATTATGGTTGAAGCCGTCGAAACTCGGATCAACAATGCGACCATCGTCGCACAGCCCGAGATTCTGCACGGAGTCAAGGTGCTCGTTGTGGATGACAATCGCACCAATCGGCGAATCCTTGATGGTTTGTTGCGTCATTGGAAAATGAGACCGACTACGGTAGAGGATGGCGAGCAGGCACTCGATAAAGCTGTCGCCGCAAGAGATGACGGAGAACCATTCGAACTGATTCTCACCGACATGCATATGCCCCGCATGGATGGCTTCGACCTTATCGAGCATATTCGAGAGATGCCCGGTCTTGTAGCGTCCACGATTATGATGCTGACCTCCGGCGGTCAGCGAGGGGATGCACAACGTTGCGAGGAGCTCGGAGTAGCCGCCCATCTTTTGAAACCGGTGCGGCAGTCTGAACTGCGAGAAGCTTTGATACGAGTCGTCAGAGCAAAGTATCCGCAGCAAAACGATATGCAATCTGCAAGCAGTCTGTCCGCTGTGACACGTACCCCATCCAGATCTCTTCGGATTTTGTTGGCCGAAGATAACTCAGTCAATCAGTTGCTGGCTACACGGCTGCTCGAAAAACGAGGACACAAGGTCAAAGTCACGAGCAATGGTCGCGAAGCCCTGGAAGCACTCGAGGCAAATGACTATGACCTGGTTCTGATGGATGTTCAGATGCCAGAGATGGATGGTATCGAGGCCACAGTTGCGCTCCGTGTAAAGGAAAAGCTAACAGGCTTGCACCAGCCGGTCATCGCCTTGACTGCCTTGGTTATCAAAGGCGATCGTGAGCGTTGTATCGCCGCTGGAATGGACGGCTATATTTCAAAACCAATTCGTCAGCATGAGCTGGATGACGTCCTCGACGGCTACATGGCCAACCTCACAGATGTACAGTCTTCAACGGCTGAAATTGCTCCTTCAGTCGAGACTCTGCTCAACGAACAGGAACTCATGGATCGTATCGGTAACGATCTCGAATTCCTCTCGGAACTCACCGAAGTCTATCGCAAAGAATATCCAATCCAAATTGCGGCGGCACGCAAGGCGCTTGCCAATCAGGATGCACATGGCCTGGTGCGAGCGGGTCATGCGTTGCGCGGCGCGCTGTCCAATCTCGCAGCTACTGGATCTGCCGCAGCTGCCGGCCGGATCGAGGAGATGGGTATCGAGGCTAACTTTGTGACGGCTGGTCCAGCACTTGATGCTTTGGAAATTGACTTGAGTTCCGTACTCGCTTCACTCCAATCACTCTGCGCGGAGGCGGCGAGATGAAAATCCTCGTAGCGGATGACGATGCAATCTCTAGACGCATAATGGAAAAGATGTTGGAACGCAGCGGCTATGAGGTGATCACTGCTGAAGATGGGAGAGATGCCGTAGAAAAGCTATCCGGCCCAGACTCTCCACGACTGGCGCTTGTTGACTGGATGATGCCGGGGCTGGATGGTCCCAGCGTCTGTCGAGCTATTCGTAGCCGCCACGACGGGCGCTACATCTACATAACGCTACTCACGTCAAAGCAGGCAAGCGAAGATATCGTACTCGGACTGGAGGCTGGAGCTGATGACTACCTCATCAAGCCGTGCAATCCAGAGGAATTGAAGGCACGTCTGCGGACTGGTGTGCGCATACTCGATCTCGAAGATAAGCTCGTAGAAGCCAGAGAAGACATGCGTTACCGGGCCACGCACGACGCACTTACGGCCCTGTTGAATCGTGGAACAATCGTTACCGATCTTGAACGAGAACTCGCTCGTTCTCGGCGTGAGAACGGCATGCTCTCGATTCTTATCTGCGACATCGATCATTTCAAACGGGTCAACGATCTCTATGGACACGCGGTTGGGGATGAGGTTCTTCGGCAGGCTGCTTCTCTTCTGTTGAATTCCGTGCGCTCTTACGATCTGGTGGGTCGCTATGGCGGAGAGGAGTTCCTCATTTTGCTGATCGGCTGCAATGCGGCTCTCGCCCAAAGACGCGCGGAAGAGATACGAACCGCAGTGCAGAAGTTTACCTTCGGTGCAATCGATTCACCCCTGTTTATCACCATGAGTATAGGAACTTTGACCAGCAACGATTGGCAAAAAGATATGACAGCAAGCGACCTGGTAAACCAGGCGGACAAGGCTCTTTATCGTGCTAAGGCAGAAGGCCGCAACTGCGTCCGAAATGCTCAACCGTTAGAACAGAAGGCCAAGCAGGAAGTGGATGCTGGGCGGCATGACCAATCTCAGCGAGAACAAACATTGCCGGACACATCTGCATCCACACACACGCGGTTGCATGTCTGAGACGAATGAGGCTCAAGATATGCCCTCTTCAGTAAATCAGGAGCGCTTACCGCATCACACTCAAAGCCGCGTCCAAAATCTGCTCAAGATCGCCGAACCTGGCCTGGTAGTCGCTCAAGCTGCGGCGAATGACTTCTTTAGCCTCTTCGCATCCGTAGGTGTGAGTGATCTCGCAAACACTGGATGTCGAACCTGGCGCCTGTTTGTATGTCAAGAAATAATGGCGCAAGCGGTCAAGCATCGACGATGGAACATCGCCGATATCGGTCCATCTTCCATAGGTCGCATCGTCTTTCAGCACGGCGACAATCTTATCGTCGGCCTCATCTTGATCGACCATGCGCAAGCCACCGATGGGAATACATTCAATGAGGATGTTGCCATGCTGAATCGGTCGATCACTCAGCACGCAGATGTCAAGCGGGTCGCCATCGCCCTGCACCGATCTTCCGATTTTTTCCGAAGAGAATGCAGCAACACCCTCGCCGCAATAAGTCTGTGGCACGAACCCATACAAAGCCGGGCATATATTGGAGTACTTCTGAGGACGATCTACCTTCAGGTATCCGGATACTTTGTCGATCTCGTACTTCAGCGTATCGGACGGCACAACTTCGATGAAGCATTGCACGACTTCGGGTATCCGTTCACCCGGAGATATTCCATGCCATGGATGCGGTTTGAACAGTACACCAAGCAATTTCCAGAGTGGCTGAGTTCCGTTTGTCACAGGCGACCAACTCTCCTCGAAGATGAGCAAGTTGTAAATGAACGAAGTACGTCATCACACGACCAAGTATACGCCGTTTCTCACATCACACGCCGCCTCAAGCTCAAGTTCCATTCTCGATCACGATCAAACAACGGTCGTTCTGACGTAGCTGTCGAATGTCCTCCTATCTTTTTCAGAGATAGCCCATCACAACATTGCTCACACCCGAAGCAAAACTAACGGATCATACCACGGCATGCAGATACAGATAATGGTCGATGATATGCTCGTCCGACGAGAGGATCGTGCAAAGCGGTGAAGATTCTTCTGGTAGACGATGATCCCATAGCCCGCGCCATCCATGCGATGATGCTTCATTCGCAGGGTCACGAGGTCATTGAAGCCGCAGACGGAGAATTAGCGTGGCTCCTTGTCCAGGAAAAGGACATAGGTTTCGTTGTCAGCGATTGGATGATGCCCAATCTCGCAGGAGTTGAACTTTGCCGCAAGATACGGGCAGCCAACTTCGAGCATTATGTTTATGTCATACTCTGCACCTCCAAGGGCGCAAAGTCGGATCTCATTGAGGGAATGGATGCCGGCGCTGATGACTTCCTCGTTAAGCCGATAGGCCCCGAGGAGTTGCGCGTCAAGGTTCGCGCGGGCGAACGTGTTTTGAATCTTCAACGAGGCCTTGCTGACAAGAACCGGGAACTTGCGACAATCAACGGGCAATTACAATCTGCGCACAAACTTGTCGAAGAGGATCTCAAAGCCGCGGCCTGGATGCAGCAGAGACTATTGCCTCAGCCCATGCAGAAGGCTCATGGAATCGAATGCCTGTGGCGGCTGGAACCGAGCGGTTATATTGCGGGAGACATTTTCAATTGTTTCTCAATGGGAGAGCAGGAGGCGGGTTTCTATCTACTCGACGTGTGTGGACACGGCGTTCCAGCAGCGATGTTGTCAGTAACACTAAGCATGGTGCTTACTCCAGAGGCCACCTACGGAAGTCCGCTGATGGCTCTTGATCCCTCCACTGGAACATCTGCGGTGTTGCCGCCGGACGATGCGGTCCGCGAGCTAAATCGCCGCTTCCAATCGATCGATGATCGCTACTTCACAATGATCTACGGCGTGTTCGACCTCCGTTCGTCCACCATACGATTCGCTCAGGCAGGACATCCCGGGCCAATCCTGATGAGGAAGGGCGCGAAGCCGCAAACACACGGCGAAGGTGGTATGCCAGTGGGGCTATGGCCGAAGATTGTGTTCGATTGCTTCGATATTCCAGTTCGCGCCGGAGATCGATTGCTGCTCTACTCCGATGGAGTGACTGAATGTGTGAATGAAACGAATACCGCATTTGGTGAAGAGCGCCTTCTATCCTATCTTGAAGAGTGTGCGAATGTATCTCTGGAACATTTGCTCGAAGGCCTGATTTCGGAGTTGAAGACCTGGCGCGGCAAGAACGAATGCGCGGACGACATTTCGCTTCTCGCACTGGAAGTTACGGATGACATGCTGGAGCCTTGAGATTCGATGAACGCCACAAAGCTGACGAGATAATAGGAGGAAGTCATGAAGTTTCTGGAAAGTTCGGACGGCAACGTTCTGATTGTAAAGGTGCTCGAAAACCGCATCACGGCAGACGTAGCGGCAGGTTTCAAAGAAGGGCTAGTTGAATATGTGAAGAAGGGTAATCGAATGATTATCCTTGATCTGAGTGACGTTACTTTTATCGATTCAAGCGGACTTGGCGCACTCATTGGCAGCTTGAAAGCAATGGGCGGAAATGGCGAGTTGCTGCTTTCCGGTGCTCATGAAGCGGTGATGAATATGTTTAAGCTGACCCACATGAACAAGGTTTTTCGGATGTTCAAATCACCTGAGGAAGCTCTATCCGCCATCTCTTGATCAAAGAGGAAGCCCGTGACACGCCTCAACCTCACCATAGAAAGTGACATTGGCAATGTGCCGCTTCTCGCCGTTGCTGTCAATAGAATCTCAACGCACTTGGGTTTTGATGAGATTCAAGCGAGCGAGATAGAGTTATGCATTGTAGAGGCTGTGACGAATGCCATTCAACATGCGTACCAGGGAAGGCACAGCCATGTTGTGACTGTCGATATCGAGGCTTCAACAGACCATCTCTGCCTGAGCGTGTGTGACACTGGGACATCTATGTCCGCTGAACAAGTCTGCAGGCTGATCGGTGAAGAAGCCTCGCCCGAACTTGATCTAGACAACAAAGCTTCTCTGCCTGAAAGCGGAAGGGGGCTGCGGATCATCCATGATCTTATGGACGACATTTCGTATACCCGACAAGGCGAACAGAACTGTCTCCTGTTGGTAAAGTACTTTGCTCCACGACAGAGCCAGCTTTCCGATGACGAGTAGAATTCAGTTGCCTCAAAGAATTGAGGCGAGTCTCACCACGAATTCTAGTTCCCAGCAGATTGCGATGAGCTTATTTCTTTTCCAGCGCTAAGCCGTGAGGCTGCGCGACGGTTCAGATATTCAAAAGTCCAATAACCCAGTATCAGGCTGCTAAGCGCGACAGCAATGACGAGAGCCCAAAAATACTCCGTAAGCCAAATGCGCATTTCCGTGTAATGCGATATGTCGCCGATGTGATAGTCGGCTGCGTTCAGGTTGTAAGAAACAAATTTCGTCCCTTTCAAAATACTGACGGAGTGCGATATGTCACTTGATTGCGAGCGAGCGAGAAAGGTGGATGTGAATCGTTCGATTGAGTCGTCATCTCGCAAAGCAACCGCGATGAGGGAATGGCCTGAACCGTAAGGGGATTCAATGCCGGCAATAACAGCATCAACCAGATCACCATCCACTGCCGGTAGCTCATCCTGTTTATTCTGACTCAACAAACGGTTCCAGAGCTGTTTGATCTGACTCGAATAACTGTCCGTTTTCTTGAAATGCACTCCATCAGCGTCGAATTGCACCGGCAAACTGGATTGAAGAGCAGTGAAGGTTGACTGGTTGGCAATTGTTCCCAAGACCAGGTAATCGCGATCTTCACGTACCTGATCGTTTGGCCCTGCGATCTCCACGCGCAACGCAGGATAGCCGGTCTGTCTGCCGCAATGGCTTAAGAGATGAAGATAAAGAGAAATCTCTTGTGCAGATGGTCTCGCCGGCAGCACGACGATCGTTCTACTCAGGTCGGCCCAACGCGTGAAAGGAAAGCCCGCATTAGCGAATAGCTCGAGATTGGGCATCTGCACCCAGCGATCCAAGCCGCGAAGATCGAGGGATGAATTCTGTAATATCGCGCCCTGTAATTGTTCCTGCGAAGCCTGTCCATTCTTATTGGCCAGCTTCGGAATGAAGTCAAAGTTAAATAACAACGTATTACCGAAGGGCCGCATATCGATGACAGGCTGAATTACTTTCCTTTGTCTGTCATCAAATCCAGAGCCTGGGATCAATGGAGTTTCATTAATCAACACTCCATTGCTAAAGATGCGCAAGGCTGAACCATCCGCGATAGCGCGGGAGTTATAGCGGTAATCAACGATCAATTGGAGGTTTTGGTTCTCTCCGTAGTAAAGATCTGGTGGGACACGGAAGTAGAGAGGAATGGGTTTGGATCCATCTCCTTGAGTGTTGGTCTCGGAGCTGTAGTTCCACAGGGGAACCAATTTGTCACTTGGGAGCCAGCGAGGAGCGTCATCGATATCACGTGGACCCGGCAGTTTGAATTGAGTGACCTGCCAAGTGTCACTAAGGAGCGCGGCGTTTTCTTCACTTGTGCGAGATGCAGGACTCTTGATGAGAGCAAGGGCCTGGGCGGCAGTGATGAGCTGATCGCCATTGTCAGCGGCAATCATCAGAGCACTGCCATTCGGATCGGAGGGATTGGCCTTAATCGCCACCGATGGTCCAGATAGGTTAGGGGTTTCTCGATTCGAAGACACCACAGAATTGTCTTGAAATATGACTACATTACCCTGTGGCACAGAACCGAGGTGGACAGAAAATCGAACTGGTTTTGAACCAGCCAGCACGCCGAACCAAGAGGCTACGATGCCTGCCGCCTTCAATGCCTTCATATCGGGCTGCGACATGAAAACAAATGGGATGGTAGTTGTTCCCTGGAGCGCACTGTCGTAGATCGGAAGTGGCAACAGACTCAGATCATCGACAAGACGTATCGGGCTGCTGACGATCTGTATGAAAGATGCGTCGCCAAGACTGGCAAGAATCAAGGATTTGGCCTTCTCTCCCGTCTGAGGCACACCGTCACCTGTGAATTCGAAGGACAAGTCGTTATCGCGCACCAACAAGTCCGCGGGCACGGGCAGGCTAGTCGAAGCAAAAGTACCTTCTGGCAAATGGCTCGCTGGTGAAAACACATCGCCGAGCAGTGTGTTATTAAGACGAACGCGGAGAGAGCCTGAATAATGCCCGAGCAAGGGACTAAAGCGATAACTAAGATTGAGCACAGCCTTCTGAGCCAGTTGGGTATGAGGAAGAACAAAGTGAAGGGTGTAGTATGACCGAGGCCCGAGCATCTCAGCAGCACCAGTGACGCCCATGTCCTTGAAGGTGACGCGAGAGATAACGGAACTATCCACGAAGCCAGCTCCGGTCAACGATTGAGATGGAGTTACTGCGTTCGGTTGAACCCCTTGGGTAGCTTGCGCGTGGATTTGGACTGCTGCAAGACTCATCAACACACACAGAATAATTGGGGTTGTCTGAACGACGACAGCCGCCACGGCCTTGCGCCTGCGCGGTATCAGGCCGAGAAATACCTGCTTGAATCCGGTGAGCGAAAGTCGGACGATGCGAGCCAGGCTCAAAAGTGGACGATCCTGCTCCATAGCATCGTGACTATGAATCCATGAATCCGCTCGAGAATACAGCGCGCGAGTGAGTGTTTCCTCTTCTGCGAGTGTTAGCCCCACGAACTGCAGCCGCACTTCAGTGGCATGGGAGCCGATGACTGTTGATGTGATCTGTGCATTACCAGTCTGCTCTGGAAACGCAATGCGAATCAGGTCTCCGCGACTGAAGCTCAAATTGGAGTTGAGTAGTTCAACCGACGCTCCGCCAACTGACATATCTTTTGTGATTCCACTAACCAAGGTGCCATCGGTGAGTTCCGCACGTATGGGAATTCTGGCGTTGATGCGGACTGATGAGCGACGCTGCCTTTGTTCATGCGCCACGGCGGCGGCCACACCCAGGATTACCATGTTGAAGAGTATCCAGAATAAATTGCTGATGATTACGCCCGGATGTTGTGGATCGAGAACAAATAATCTGTACGGCGTCACCAGCACGCCGGCAAAATTTGCCAGGAGCATCCATGTGGTAGGCGCAGCGATTTTGCGGTCAAAGCGAGTTTGGCTAAGAGTTGTGCCTTTGTCAGTCACATTAAAGCTGCCAAGCTTGGGATTAATAAGCGCGAGAATTGTGGGCAGCAGAATATAAGGAGCCAGAACAGTCTCGTAAATCTCGTTCCAGAATGAGTGGCGGTGTCGTCCCTGGACACGTGAGTTGGTCAGGCTCGAAATGGCGAGGTGAGGCAGCGCATACGCGAGAATGGCAACCCAATAACCGGGGATGATTGTGCGACCTAGCAGCATATAGGCAAGGGGCGCCAGCAAGAAAACCAGGCGCGGCACCGCATACATAAAGTGAAGCATCGCGTTGAAATAGCAAAGTCTCTGCGTCCACTTCATGCCGCGCGCCAGAAGCGGATTGTCGGTTCGTAAAATCTGAATCATGCCGCGTGCCCAGCGAACACGCTGGCCTACGTGTCCAGCAAGGGTTTCAGTCGCAAGACCAGCAGCCTGGGCGACATTGATGTAGGCGGTGTTCCATCCACGCGACTGCATGCGTAAAGACGTATGGGCATCTTCGGTCACTGTTTCAACAGCGATCCCACCAACCTGTTCCAGAGCTTCGCGGCGCAACACCGCACAGGAACCGCAAAAAAACGTTGCATTCCACAGGTCGTTTCCATCTTGAATGATTCCGTAAAACAGCTCGGCCTCGTTGGGGATGCTTTTGTATTGCAGGAGATTGCGCTCGAAAGGATCGGGCGAATAAAAGTAATGCGGGGTCTGTACAAGAGCGAGCTTTGGATCGACGCGAAACCATCCGGCGGTGACCTGTAGAAAACTTCGCGTAGGCACGTGATCGCAATCGAAAATGGCGATCAGTGGCGAAGTCATCAAGGTGAGTGCGTGGTTAATGTTGCCTGCCTTGGCATGGTTATGCTTCTTGCGGGTAATGTAACCAATCCCTGTCTGCTCTGCGAAGAGGCGAAAGTCTTCTCGCGTTCCATCGTCCAGGATATAGACATGCAGTTTTTCTGGTGGATAGTCGATATTGATCGCCGCCAGAGCCGTGAAACGTACCAGGGAAAGTGCTTCATTGTAGGTGGGGATAAGCACATCTACATGCGGCCATAGACTTACATCTGCCGGTAGTGGAACAGGCTTTCGTTCAAGCAAGAAGCTCGTCTGCATGTATCCAAGCACCATAATGCAGATTGTGTAGGCTTCAGCTGAAAGCAGAACCAGCATCAACAGCGCGTCAATCGATATGCGATGGTTGGACTGATCTGTAAAAAAATTCATCACGAGATGAACCCGCCACCATGCATACCGCAATGTGGCGGCCAATGAAAGCAACATGAGTGACAGAGTGACAAAGCGAGATTTCGTGCTTCTGTTGATGACGATGGCGATGAGCAGAATCAAGCCGCCGAGGATCGCCTGCTTCGGCCAACTGAGATAGAGACTCACAAACTGGAAGAGCAGAAAGGTGCAAACCAGGAATACGACAATTCGGAAGATGCGAGTCGATAAACTGTAACTATGCTTTGATGTGTCCATGAATTCCTACCTCCGCTTAACAGACACGCATGGATATGAATCGTTCCCCTTGGCGGTCGCCGACATGGACGCAATTAGCTGTGTTTTCGCAAGTAGAGATCGCTGGAATGGACCTTGAGTGTCGAGTCTGACCTTGCCGGGAGGACTCTTGACTGGAGTACGTTTTACTGCATACCACCAAAGGTTGGCGGCAGCCGGCGAAGATGCGCAGAGCCGAAACAGCGACAAAGCCGGGCTCTGCATGCGAACCGGTGTAGAAGCCAGGACGGGACGGTAATCGTCGAAGCCAAAGGAAACAGGAATGGGGGAGTTCACTGTTCAGACCTCATGTCGGGTTAGCCTAACATGAAACAGCTTTCGATAGCCCTACCACGTTTGTGTGGGAGGATCATTAGGCGTTACGCCGTTCTTGCGTATGACTACGCAGCTCTCCCGCTGTTCTTGTAACTCTCCATACCGCCCTTCGGGATGTCGTCAACGTTGATCATGACAGAACCTTCGCCATGCATGGACAAATACGTTATGGCCCGACTGCCCTGTCTAGTCCGGCGATCTTCGACCGGAGAGTGGCAGATTTACAGCAGGTAACCATCTCGGCGAACGAAAGATCAATACCCTGAATCCAAAGCGGCATTGACCGCGTCCGATGGACACTTTAGCCTGTGGGTACTGTTTCATACACAAAACCTCTATGGCGCTGCGTCCGTTTAATTGTTCCGCTTGCGGTTCTTTCATCGAGTCATGCAATCGGCATCCCCCAGAGACGTCCACATTTCGGGAGGCGTATGCCAATTAATATGAAGCAGCACCCTAGTTGGAAGAATTTCGATCCGAAACACCGTGCCTGCCCAAACTGCTCGCGAATCACTCCTAACCACATAGGCAAAGAGAGTCAAGGTAACTGCGAGAACGCGTGCGCCTCCAATTCACCCGGAGAACAAGGATGCGTCGAGACGCTCCGTGGTGAAGACTTCGTCGATTAGCTTCATACCCGAAACTATTCTACTGATGTCCCTGAAGGCAAGATCGCGCTTCTTCAAGGTGGAGAGCCATTTGTAACCAACGCCGCGCAAGCTGAACCTTCGTCTCAGCTTGTCCAGGCTTCATGGACGAGCGATAGCCAACATCACTGGTTCCGCGCCAATGTTCTTGGTACTGATGAGAAGCTGGTGCTTATCGGTAATCCAATCTACGTGAACTAGGAATTCGTTTTTCAGGACCGATTGAATTGCCCGGCTGCATCGCATAGAACGTGAAGCTCGGAGCGTGAGCTTGTCCTTTACTGTGGCCGTTCTCGTTCCAGCGTGAAGAATGCTGCATGGAAATCTCCGCGCAGCGAGACCGTGACTCCGTGGTGCATCCAATAATCTCCGCTGGCTCTTTCGACGGTACCGTCAGCGAGCTTGCCTTCCTGCACATGAAGACTGTACACGGCGCTTGGATCAAGCCCGCGCAGATAGAGTTGCGGATAAGGTTGTCCCTTCTGACTGGAATGCAGAAAAGCAAAGACCGCCGCCTCATGGCCATCGCGCGCTACCGATTCGGTTACCGAATACTCGCTGTTTCCATCAGGAGAGATCAGCCGGTAAAGAGCACCGTCCTGAACGGTGGCACGCACCGCCTTGTATTCAGCAACCAGCCTCCTCGCAACCGCAAAATCTTCAGGCGCCCACTTGTTGAGGTTTGCGCCGATGCCGAGGCTGCCCTGCATCGAAGAAAGGAAGCGGTACTCGAGTGAGGTCGACCGGCTATTCATCCAGTTGGGGGAGTCGGTCACCCATGCCATCATCACCCCTGGGGCGTAAGCGTATGTGAAACCGTCCTGAATGCTGAGGCGATCAAATGGATCGGTGTTATCGGACGGCCACGCCTCATCAGTCGTGTGCAGGATGCCCAGATCAACGCGCGCTCCACCACCGGAGCAAGACTCAATTTCCACATGAGGGTGCTTCTCCCGCAGCTCGGTAAGAATACTGTAGAGATTCCGCACATACTTTACATAGACTTCCTTCTGCTTCTCAAGTGGCGCGGCTGGCCATCCCGGCTCGGACCAGTTGCGGTTGTAGTCCCACTTCAGAAATGAAATTTCATTCTCACTGAGCAGCTTATCGAGGAAGCTATAGACGTAAGCCTTGACGTCGTCGCGCGCAAGGTTCAAGACAAGCTGATTGCGGCCCTCAGTGCGCGGTCGATCGGTAAAATTCAGGACCCAGTCTGGGTGCTTCCGATACAGATCACTGTTCGGGTTAACCATCTCCGGCTCGACCCAGAGCCCGAAGTCCATGCCGAGCGAATGCACTTTGCCGATCAACGGCTTCAACCCGTGCGGAAACTTCTGCGAATTCACATACCAGTCGCCAAGTCCCGCGTGATCGTCTTTACGCTCACCAAACCAGCCATCGTCCATCACGAAGCGTTCTACTCCGATGCTCGCAGCCTTTTCCGCTAAGGCTTCTTGCCCAGCCTCGTTGACGTCGAAGCCGGTCGCCTCCCAGGAGTTGTACAGAACAGGCCGTAGACGGCGATGTGAGCCTTGGGGGACTACGGAATCAAGCTCGAATCGGTGCAAGAGTCGCGATGCGCCACCAATGCCCGCATTCGAATATCCGCCGTAGAACTCAGGCGTCTCAAGAGACTGACCCGGCGCAAGGTCGTACGAGAAATCGAAGGGAGTATATCCGCCCGTTATGCGTACCCCGTTTTGCCAGTTTGTTTCAACGTTGATCTGCCAGGAGCCGCTCCAACCGAGGGCGCCAAACCAAACATCGCCGACGTCTTGATCGGGCTCGCTGGAACGTTCAATGGCAAACCAAGGGTTTACCTCGATACCGGTAGAGGCGCGACGGCTCTCGAGGACCACCTTTCCGGGATGCAGCGCCGTTTGCTGCAGATTCCATTCGCCCGCCCAACGTCCCGTGAGGTAGCGCAACTGGTAATCATTGCTTGAACCCAGGTTCCAAGTGGCGGCGAAAACCTGTTCGATAGTAAATGGCAGCTTGGTTCGATTCTCGATGCGAGCCGAGCGTGCAAGCACACCTGTCTCCTCGTCCATTCGGTATATCAGGTCTACGACGACATTGCGGCTGATGTCTTTCAGCGAGATGGTTAAGGTGTTGTCTCGAACGGTGTGCGATAGGTAATGCAGCACCAAATCGCGATTGCCATCTGGAAATGTGATCTTTAGATCGGGCACAACTACCAGGCCGCCGCCCCAGCCCGCGAACTCCTGTGGAGTTGCATTCACCGGTAGGTCAAACGCTGAGGTGCCTCCATCGGCGCGTGCCTGCGGAATGGGATCGGCAGGGCGCAGGCGCTTTCCCCAATAGAGCGACTGCAACTCTCCGTTCTGATTCATTCCGAAGATATACGAAACGCCCGCGCCATCCATGCGGAAGGTATGTGCTGTCTCATCGTAGTGAATCAGTGCCGGCTCGGCGCTAGCGGATTGGCCCAGCGCTGAAGATCCCGGCGCAATCACGGAAACGCAGAATGCGATCGTGAAAAAAATACCTGGGCGCCAACGTTGTAAAGGTTCAAAGAGTTCAGATCCGATAAAACTTCTTTTACGCATTTGATTCCTCGTAGAGCGTTCGTACTGTTACCCGGCTGCAGGCTCACCAAACATTGCAACCGGAATTGGATATTCCCTTCCCGCTCGCAGATGGATCTTGGTGGTGCGAGATCGATATCGGATCGTCAGATCTGCCTCACGATCCGCCGTAACAATCGCAGAAGATAAGCTGGAGTCGCGCCAGAAAATCGAGACAGTGATGCTGCCGCGCCCACGCAGTCCGCGTACTGAGCCCGTAGGCCATCCAGAGGGTAGAGCGGGGAGCAGATGGAGTTCGCCGCTATGCGATTGCAGAAGCATCTCGGCGATGCCTGCGGCACCGGCCATATTGCCGTCGATGGCAAAGATATTGCTTTCAGCCCCGGCCACTCCGCCGCGTGAATAGGTCAGCAGCGAATCATCCGCAGCATGAGCGATAAGGCCGAGCAGATGACGATGCGCTGTCTCCGGATCGAAGAGCCGTGCGTAGTAGTTCACGAGGTTCGCACGGGTCCACTCCGTATCCTCCCAATTTGGCTGGTGAATACGCCTTTCGAGAGTTATGCGGGCTGCGGCTGCAAGAGCCGGGGTCTTGTCCGGTGAGATCTGGTCTTCGGGATAAAGCGCGATGAGGTGGGAGGTATGGCGGTGGTTAGGTTCAGCCTCGTCGAAATCTTCGAGCCACTCTTGTAATTGGCCATGCTTGCCTACCTGTAACGGCGGCAGACGATCTTGGGCTCTAGCTATTTGAGCACGCAACCCGTCATCCAGATTGAGCACTTTGGAGGCCTGAATGCAGGCTGAAAACACGGCGTAAACAAGAACACGGTCACAAGTTACTCCCATCGAATCTGAGCATGGTTTGCCCGTATCAGGCGCAATAAACCAGTTTTCCGGAGAGTTGGACGGCCCGGTCACAAGCCACTTCTTCACCGGATGCTCAACCATGTACGACAGGAAGAATCTGCATGCGTCGCGCAGCACGGGATAGGCCTTATCCCGAAGGAACGCATGGTCGCCAGTGAAGCGGAAATGCTCCCAGAGTTGCAGCGCAATCCAGACGCCACCCGTCACGAACATTCCCCAACCGAGACCCCATCCCGGTGCGGAGTACCCCCAGGCATTCGTAACTACGTGCGCGACCCAGCCTTCCGCACCGTACATCTCTCGTGCAGTCTGAGAGCCGCTGATATGCAGGCCCTCCACCAGTTTTGCGAGCGGAGCATGGCTTTCACTAAGATTGCCAACCTCAGACAGCCAGTAATTCTGTTGCGTGTTGATGTCCAGATGAAAGTCGTCGGTCCACCCCATTCCGGCAGCGAGTCCATCATTCCAAATACCCTCCAAAGCAAGCGGCAAGGGCGAATCCTCGCGCGATCCTGCAATGGTCAAATAGCGGCCATATTGAAAGAAGAGACCACAGAGTTCGGGATCATCGCCGCCGTCTACAAGCCGTTTTCGCCGTTCGTCGATAGGCAGCTTCGATAGTTCCTCGCTCCGGCCGAGATCAATGAACACGCGACGGTACAGAGATCTGTGATCTGCGACGTGAGCATCTCGAAGCGAGTGGTAAGATCGCGCGTTGGCAGCGCTTATTGCCGCGGCGCAAGCTTGCTCGGGTCTTTCTCCACGAAAGTCACTCGCCCCAGTGACTAAAAGCGTGACAGCATCGGCGGCCTGGACCTTTATCTTGCCATTGGCACGATGAATATCCCCGGATTCAGGGATGACCCGAACCTGACATTGAAACCGTGTTCCGTGTCTTCCATCGCTATGCAAACTCTCCCAGGCATTTCCATTAAGAATCAAACTTCCAGCGTCGGCAGTAATCACTACGGGCAATCTTGGTTCTCCAAATGCAATGTTGCAGGAGAGCCCGCCCGGCTTGCTTGACGTCATTCGAACGACGATGACTCCCGTCGGGTGTGAGGCAAATACCTCGCGATGGAAGATCACGCCGCCAGCAGCGAATTCGACCCGCGCTATGGCTTCATCGAGATCGAGAGAACGGCGATACCCTGAGATCTCTCCTGCTAGCGCTGTTTCGATTTCAAGGAACGCCATCGGTAAAGCAGTACCGAATTGGCTTGCGTGGCCCAACAGGTTTTTCCGGCAGAGTTCCTCTGCTTCCGTGTAACGTCCTGCGAAGAAGAGGTTGCGAATGGCGGATAAGGACTCACGCGCTGCAGGATTTACGTCGTGCGCAGTTGATGTTCCGGACCACAAAGTACTCTCAGTCAGGTGCAACCGCTCACGATTCGTGCCTCCAAAAACCATGGCCCCGAGCCTGCCGTTTCCCACCGGCAATGCCTGTAACCAGCGCTCCGCCGGGCGCTGAAGCCATAGCGGCGTCTCCCTGATTTCCGGCACGGCTAAACTGCGGTTGAGTGCAGCGGTGGCCATAGCGGCAAGCAAAAAATCCCGTCGATTTGGTTTCACGCGAATACTCTTTCAATAATTTGATCGATAGCTTGTGAGGCTCAGGTTCACTTTACAGTGAAGTGGGCAAATATACGTGTACGTTCACGCATATTTTTCAAAGTACACACCGCTTCCCTGCGCTGTCAAAATCCATTCCGGGCCGCTATTAGGTGATCCAGTGTGCGAAACTGTGAGCGACGCCAGACATGGGATCAACCAACAAACACGGCAAAGCGGCTGGCATTCGCGACATCGCTGAAGCTCTAGGAACATCAATCGGCACAGTAGATCGCGCTCTGCATGGACGCAGCGGTGTGAGCGAACGCACCAAGGCCAAAGTGCTGCGCATGGCCGAGCAACTTGGTTATAAGCCCAATATTGCTGCCCGGTCGCTCAAGCTCAACCGCAAAGTTCGAATAGCCGCCGTGTTCCCCCGCGAAATAGCAGCCTTCTTCGGTCCTCTTCGTGGAGGCATTCAAGCTGCCGCCGACGAAGCTGTGGGAATGCAGCTTACGCTGGACTTCATCGATTATCCTCGCCTTGGTTCAGGCGATGTTGCGGCTCTTGAGAGTGCAGCATCGAAGAGGTACGACGGAATTCTCTTCACGCCAGGACGCCCTCGGGAATTGGCCGGCGTTATTCGCCGTATCGTCGGACAAGGCACTCCGATGATTTGCGTCGCTAGCGACGCGCCCGATAGCGACCGCATTTCATCCGTCACAGTGGACGCCTACATTAGTGGTGCGCTGGCGGCAGAGCTTCTGTCACATAAGCTCCAGTCTCCATCCCGAGTCGTAACAATCACCGGCGATTTAGCCACATTTGACCATGCGGAGAAACTTCGTGGATTTGCGGCAACTCTCGCTGTGCTTGCTCCCCACCTGACGCTCCTCCCTGTGGTTGAGTCCCACGAAAGTCCGGAAGATGCCTATCGGCAATCTATCGCACTGTTGAAGACCAAGACACGCCCGGATGCAATTTACATCAGTACGGCCAACAGTCTTCCAGTGCTACGGGCGCTTGAGGAACTGAAGCTTCTTGGTCGCGTACAGGTGATTGCGACGGATCTGTTCCCGGAACTTGTACCACTTATCGAGTCCGGCAAAGTGTTGGCGACGCTCTATCAGCGACCGGAAGCGCAGGGCAAGACCGCTTTCGAGACGCTTATCGCTCATCTCACTGACAAGGACAAGCCCATCAAGGTGCACCGCTTCGCCCCGCACATCATTCTGCGCAGCAACCTCCCACTCTTCGCCAACCGGCTCGCCGGCTCTGTGGGAAGTTTGGTGAAGTAGCTGCTCCTCATTTCAACGGCACGAATCGAATCGCACATCCCCCGCCGCCTGCCAGGTGCAAGGTGAGCATGTCACTGCTTCGCAGATTCTGCTCACGTATCGAAAGGTGCTTGGGTTCTCGATCGGCATCAGCAGCGTCTTCGTAGACCTCCGCCTTATACGTTCCAGTCCCCAGAAAATTGAGAGGGATGCGCAGCTCACGTGAACTCCAGTTTGTAATGCTTCCCAAATACCATTCATTGCCGTGGCGCCGTGCAATGGTGACGAATTCTCCAGGACTGCCATTCAGCACTTTTATGACATCCCAACTTGTAGGCACGTCTTTGATGAAGCGAAAATCTGGCTGATTCGCATAGGCCGACGGCACATCGGAGACCATCGCAAGTGGCTGGTCAAACACAACGTAGAGCGCAAGCTGTTGCGCTCGCGTTCCCATGACCATCGGATTCTTATCACGTACAACAAAATTCTCTGGTGTGACATTCTCAAAGCCACCGGGGGTGTAGTCCATCGGGCCGCTCAACATGCGCGTGAACGGAAATGTTGTCCTATTGACTGGGCCGTCGCGACGACCGGCCTTGTTGTTTTCAAGGCCAAGCACGGCTTCATAATTGAGAACATTCGGATATGTCCTCTGAATGCCCCAGGGCTGTGTTGCGCCGTGAAAATCCACCATCAGATGGTGTTCGGCTGCAAGCTTTGCGACGTCGTAATACCATTGAATACCCTGTTGATCGTTGCGGAGAACAAAGTCGATCTTCACACCCGCCACGCCCCACTTTTCGTAAAGCGGGAATGCCTCTTGCATCTGTGCTGCGACGGCCTTCGAATATAGCCAGATCCAAACCTTCACGTGCTTCGCTGTTGCATACTTCACCAGCTCCGGTACATCGACATTTCCACGCATCTTGGTGATGTCATGATCGGACCAGCCAGCATCGAGCATCATGTACGGAAACCCGGATTCTGCTGCGAAATCGACATAGTATTCCATATTTTTGGTGGTGTACGCCGATTGACCATCTGGCCCCAGATCCCCATTCCACCAGTTCCAGGAAGCTTTCCCCGGATGAATCCAGCTCGTGTCCTCAACCCGGTTTGCAGGGTTGAGATCGGTGATGAGATTGGACTCTACAAGTTCGCCTGGAGTGTCGCCGACCAGGATTACGCGCCATGCACTATTGTGGGGTAAAGCCGCATCGACGGCTGGCCCTTTGCCCTCCAGCACAGGGGATATCTTGCTGACGAGGTAGTGGCCTGTCCAGTTGCCCGTTGGGTTTTCCAGATACATCGCGGCGTTGCCTTCCAGATATGCTTCTCCCACAGCAGCCCATGCAAGACCGGGCATATGCAGCAACATCGGTGAGCCGTTAAGAATGTAGCTGGAGACACCGCCCTGATTACTGAGGGCACTCAGAACCTGAGGCACATATTCGCTCTCGTAACCGCTTTGGTAGTTCGGCAGGCGCAGTGCCCAGGCATCTGCATCCATTACCGGCCGAAACTCTGTATCCTCCTGCGTCAACTGATATCGCGAGAGCGCCGGTTGTGCCGGAACACGATATCGAAATGCCAAGCCACTGTTGTAGACCCTGGCCTCGATCTCAAAAACGCGGCCCGAGCTACCACTCTCCTGTACGTTTAATGTCACGCTGTTGTACGCGTCACGAACCGCGGACGTCTTGCCGACGAGAAGACTGTAGTCATCCACTCCAGAACCAGTGGTCGCATTGGCAATGTGAACAGCCGCCCCAAGGGGGGCTTGATTTGTTAGCTCAAGGGAAAGTGCCGAGTCTTCAAATATCTTTTTTTGATGAAACGTGACCTCGTAGACGAGCTGACCGTCTGTTCCCGTAGCCTGCTTGTTCTTATCTGGCTGCACCTTGAAATACAGAGCGATTTGATGATCTGGTGAGTTCACCTCGACCGGGCTTGACTGAGCAAGAACCAAGGTCGAGCAAAAAACTCCACAAAGTGAAAGCAGGCAAAAGACGGAAGACCTAGACGGCAACATAAATTTCTCCCTTGGGAAGAATACAGGTGAATCACACAGACAACGCTTAGGCAGAACGGCTTCCCGCAAAGAGAAGCCGTTCCAGTTTAGTTTTATCGATCGTTAGAACACATACTTTAACGCCAGTTGGAAGAACCGCGCATCGGGTGTGTTGTTCTGGAAGAACTTCGGCCCTGAGATCAGGCCTCCGTTCTCATTCATGGAACCATTTGGGCCCCCGAGCGTTGGATGGTTCAGTACGTTAAAAGCATCCGCCCTGAATTGCAACGTCTGTTCACGGAACGTCGGGAAGCTCTTGAACAGCGACATATTGATCTGGTAATAGCCAGGGCCATAGACGTTGTTTTGCACACCGCCGAGAAGTGCGATGGCCGTCGCCTTGTCCATAACTGGCGCGGCGAACGTAACCGGAACTCCATCTGGATTCACGGATCCGACTGGATGAGTCTCATCAGAGATCATCTCGCCTGGGAGCGGATTGCGAAACGCACAGGGATTGAAGTAATTCAGCTTGGTTTTGACCTGGGCCGGGCACGAGGTCAGACTTGGGTTGGATGGATCAGGAACTCCGCCACCCGCGTATGGACTGCTAACAGGGAAAGCCCGAGCACCCCCTCCAGATGCCGTGCTGATATTGGGGCTCACGCTAAATGGAACCCCGGTCTGCGCAGCGTATGTCAGACTCGAAGACCACCCGCCCGCAATCTCATCAAGCCAGCGCGGAGAATTGCTGAGGAAAGCCCGTCCATGTCCAAAGGGCAGTTCATAATTCCCGTTAATCGTAAAGCGATTGCGAATGTCAAAGACGGAGTTGGTCAGCTCATCGATATACGGGATCAAAGCCGGCTGACGGTTACCGATCGCAGAGAAAAGGCCGCCTGCATCGCTGGCATCATCCAGCGCATGGGACCAGGTGTAGGTGGCCAGGAAGGTCAACCCATGCGAGTAGTGCTTCTCCAGCTTTGCCTGGAGCGAGTTATAGGTACTGACGCCAGCGAAATGAATTTGACCGATGCCGCCCAGATCCGGGAAAGGATTGAACGGATTAGTATTGGTGCCTGGCCGCCACAGGCCGGGTGCGGTATTGGGAGCACCATAAAGCTCCAGGTGACGGGAGAGATTGCCCACGTAGGTTAGCGTAAATGCCAAGTCGGGCGTTATCTGCTGCTGCACACCGAGGCTAAACGTCATCGTATACGGCGGCTTGACCTTCGGATCGATGGAGTGGAAGCCCGGCTGGGAGATGAAAGTCTGCAATTGGCCGTCATTCGTCGCCGGCAGCAAGCCAGCCTGCAGCGTAACGCCCTGCGCGGCAATCGAAGGGCAATCACCGGTAACGCACGTGGGCGCAAAGAAGCTGGCTTGGTTCGACCATGGGAAGTTGGCTCCCAAGTTGCCATTGCCTTCTGATTGCAGGCCTCCGTAGAAAATACCAAAGCCTGCGCGGACCACAGTATTATCGCGCGGGGAATAAGCAAAGCCAACACGTGGCGCGAAATTGGATTTCTGCGAAGTCACAAGGCGATCGTTGTTAACAAACTGCACCGTGACGTTATCCTTCGCAAGTGCGTCGAGGAAGGGCGCTCCCAGGACAATATTCTGTTGGCTCCTGGGGAATTGAAGAACACCAGAACCCGTACCGATACCCAATGGACCGGTCACAACAAAATTCGACTGTTGCCCGCTGTTCTCTTTATATGGCTGAAAGTAGTCATAGCGTACGCCCAGATTCAAGGTCAGTTTTCGCGTAATTTTCCAGTCGTCCTGTACGTAGCCAGCGTCGTACCACTGTGCGTCGTTCACGTTGGGCGAGACGGAGAGGGCGGCATAATTTTCCTGATCAACCAGCATGTCGGCGACTGCCGATCCAGTGTTAGCGACACCGACAAGACCGGTGTACTGGCCGTCCCAGTGATATTGGCCAAGATCGGCAGGCGCATAAATGTAGTAGAAGCGGATCGCCTGGAAAGACGCTCCAAACTTAAGAGAGTGGTTCCCCCATATCTTCGTCACGTTGTCGAGAATCTGGTAGACATTCTGCGATTCGCGGCTGATGCCGGTTGACCCCCACTGCTGAATGGTTCCGTTGACATAGCCGGATGGCAGGCCGTACTGTCCGGGCTTCAGGTTCGATGGTTGCGGTCCAAGTCCCAGAGAAGTATTCAGCGTGGGATCGAAAGCGTTCGGCTGCTGAAAGTTGAAGACGCCCCAGTTGTAACCGAAACGCAATTCATTGGTCAGGGTAGGCGTGAAGATATGAGTTTCGCTGCCCATGAAGTTCATGGCCAGATTGGTGTCATACAGTCCACCGTAACCACTGCCGTCAAGTACGGGGCCGAGGGGTAAGCCGTTCGTCTTGATCTCGTGCAGATAGCTGTACCGTGCATAGCTTTGGTCCTTTGAATTGATGTTCCAGTCCAAACGCTGATCCCATTGAACTACATTGTCACTATTGCCCACGTTCACACGATAGTTGTTGAATAGGTTGCCGTTGCCGGTATTAGGAGCGGGGTAAAGATTGAGAATATTCTGAGCAACGGGATTGATCTGATTAGGGCAAAGGACGTTCTGCCGGCCGTTGCAAACCAAGGGCTGATTGGGATCAGCTGTGTTCGGCTCATACAATTTGGTGGGAGCTCCAACGCCTGTCAGATCACCATTCAACAACTCGGAAAAATCTCCCTGGCGCTCTAGAGCAGAAGGAACATTGATCAGAGTCGGGTTACTGATCGAAATGCGGTTCACTTCCATATCACCGAAGTAAAAGAGCTTGTTCTTCCAGATAGGAAAGCCGAGCGTCGCTCCGAACTGGTTCTGGTGATAGGGCGGAACTACCGCATCAGGACCTGCATTCCAATTGATTGCATCGAGATTCGTATTGCGAAAATACTCCCAGACATCCCCGTGAATTTGATTCGTGCCGGACTTGATGTTTGCCTGCAGAACAGCGCCCGCGGAGTGACCAAACTCCGCGCTGAAGTTGCTGGTCTGCAAACTGAACTCGGACAGAGCATCTGGTGGAGGCCGCATAATGTAGCTCGATCCATTGAGGAAATCGACCAGATTTGTGTTGTTGTCGACCCCGTCGAGGATGAAGTTGTTCTGCTCGGCTCTTTGACCGTTCGCCACGAAGTCGCCGCTACCCGATCCACGGGTATTGCCGAAAGGTGGGGCCACACCATTCGTCAACTGCGCGATGTATACCCAGTTGCGACCATTCAGCGGAGTATCGTTGATCTCTTTGGTGCTGATCACCTGGCCGACCGAGGCGTCCTGTGTCTGGAGAACTGGCGCCTCGGTATCAACCTTCACCGTCTCGGTAACCGCACCTGTCGGCAGCGTGAAGTTCAGGTTAAGCCGTTGTTGAATGTTGAGATGCAGGTTTTCGCGACTTACCGTCTGAAACCCCTCCGAAGACGCGGATACAGTGTAGTTCCCGATCTTCAGCGGTGAAAAAACAAAAACGCCACTGCTATTGGCCCTAGTCTCGAGAGCAAAACCGGTATCGATGTTTTTAGCCGTAACTTGAGCGTTCGGAATTACCGCGCCGGTTGAGTCCTGCACAACACCCGTAATGGCTCCTTGATCGGTTTGAGCTGCGGAATAGACGGAGGTTAGCAGCAGTAGCAACGCCGCTGCTGATGCCAGAAAACTATATTTTTTCGAATTGCCTGGCCTCAAGAATCGTTTCATCATCGGTTTGCCTCTCCAATATTGGGCAAGATCTCGCCTGTTCTGGCCTCTGTAGTTGAAATTTCAATTAATGTGTACGTACACGTACTGTTTACAAAAATGCGATGTGTACGTTACCGCAAAAAGGTAATACCAAAGTGAAAGATTTGTCAACAAGGCCGCTTAAGAGGCGCGCTATGGCGGATCAAACTCATATTGTTTTGTGCGGCTATGTCTGATTATTCCTTGTCTAGTTAAACTTAATCGATGTTCTGGTCCTATCTCATTTGGAGTCTGCGGAGGGAACGGATGAAAACCATAGCCTCTCGGGGTATACTCCGTTATCGTTACCCCTTAAGCCTTGCTTTTTCACTGGACCGAACTGAATTTTAGGGGCATTGAGGCTACACATCAATTAAATTGCACTGTGTACGTTACCGTCATAATTTTGACGGTTGGAGCTTTTTGCACCTTGAGCACAGGAACATACCATAAGTCTCTTTCCACGCGCCGCCTGCATCCCAAGGCCGGTAAACGATGCGACTGGGAAACTCTGTTCACCATGAGAGAGGTGTTCGCTTTGCGGTCCGACTTGTTCGACGATGATCGAAGCTGATCTACAATCTTCCGTGCAGATTGAAGCAAGTATCCTGGCGCAGTCAGCAAACCTTTACTTGACAATAGCCGAGCCCAACTCCTACAGTGGCACGTACGGTAACGTACACGTAAAGCGAGTCGCATCTCATCCCTCCGGGGTTGCGTTCCGCTCTATCTCGGCCGTGAAAGGATCCTATGGGGCAGGATGTAGTGGACGCAATGTATCCAAGCAGCCAGCCGTCGGCCGATGTGCCTAAGCTCGAGTTGCCGCCCGCTCCCGCCGCGGAACAGGGAAATGTCAAGGCGTGGCGCGCTCCTGTCTCCATGCGCACCTATATGCCTGCGGCCCCCGACCCCAATCCTCTCTTCCTCGAGAAGCGTGTCTATCAGGGCAGCAGCGGTCGCGTCTATCCACTACCCGTCATTGATTACGTTGAACGAACCCCGCATCCTCACTTCTGGGATGCTGTACACATTGAGAACGAATTCCTGCGTCTAATGATCTTGCCTGCCATCGGCGGGCGAATCCATGTTGGCGTCGACAAGCGCACTGGCTACGACTTCTTCTATCGCCAGAACGTCATCAAGCCGGCCCTGGTCGGCCTCGCCGGACCCTGGATCTCTGGAGGTGTTGAATTCAACTGGCCTCAACATCATCGTCCCGCCACATTCATGCCCGTGGAGACTGCCATCGAACGCGATCCTGACGGCTCGGTCACGATCTGGTGCAGCGACCACGATCCCATGGCCCGCATGAAAGGCATGCACGGCATTTGCCTGCATCCCGGCAAGGCTTATGTCGAAGTCAAGGTCCGCCTGTACAACCGTACTCTCCAGACCCAGACATTCCTGTGGTGGGCAAATGTGGCCACCCATGTTCACGAGCAATACCAGTCGTTCTTCCCCAAGGACGTGCGCTATGCTGCCGATCATGCCAAGCGCGCCGTCACCGAATATCCCCTCAGCCAAGGCCTATATTACGGCGTCAACTATGGTGAGCGCGCCCGCACTGGTGTTCCTCCTGAAGAAATGCCCAGCCGGTTCGTCCCCGACGGCGGGTACCCGCCAAACGACCTCGGCTGGTACGCCAATATTCCCGTCCCGACCAGTTACATGCTTGTGGGCTCCCGCGGAGACTTCTTCGGTGGCTATGACCATCGTCGGCGTGCCGGCACCGTCGCATACGCAAACCATCACATCGCTCCCGGCAAGAAACAGTGGACCTGGGGTAACCACGACTTCGGTTATGCCTGGGACCGGAGCCTCACCGACAACGACGGCCCCTACGTAGAACTCATGTCCGGCGTCTACACCGACAATCAGCCGGACTTCTCCTTCCTTGCTTCTGGCGAAACGAAGACTTTCAGCCAATACTGGTACCCCATCGGTGACATCGGTGTACCCGACCTCGCCAATTTGCACGCTGCCCTCCGCGTCAAGCGTTCCGACGAGTTCGTCACTCTGCATCTTCAGGTCATCGAAGATTTTCCCACAGCGCGTCTCACTTTACGTATCGGTGAATCGGAAATTGTACGCTGGATCGGCAATCTCACTGCTGCAGATCCACTGCATCTGCAGTTCCCTACCGCCGGGGCTGCGGGCCCTCTCGAGGTCATACTCACAGATGGCGATCGGCGCGTCCTCCGCTATGCGCCGGGCGAAATTGTGCCCGTGCCATCTCCCACTGTCGCAACTGAGCCCCCTTTACCTGAAGAGGTGGCCAGCAATGATGAACTCTTTCTGAATGGCCTCCATCTGGAGCAGTATCGTCATCCCACTCGCGCGCCGGAGATCTACTGGCACGAAGCCATCAAACGCGACCCCGGTGATAGCCGCTGCAATCTTGCCCTCGGCCGCTGGCACCTGAACCGCGGTGAATTCCTTGAAGCCGAGAAATATCTGCTTGCCTCCATCGCCCGCCTCACCCTGCGCAATCCCAATCCGCCTGATGGCGAGCCGTACTACACACTTGGCCTGACGCTCTCTTATCTCGAACGTCTCGAGGAAGCTTATGACGCCTTCTACAAGAGCACATGGAATGCCGCCTGGCGCGCTCCCTCCTATCTTCGCCTGGCCGAGATCGATTGCACTCGCGCTGACTGGACAGCGGCCCTCGATCATCTCGATCGATCACTCCGTGCCGAGACCGACAACCTTAGCGCACGCAATCTCCGCACTCTGGTGTTGCGCCGTCTAGGCCGCACCGCAGAGGCTGCCGCCTTCCTTGAGGAAACCCGTGGCATCGATCCTCTTGACATCTTCAGCCGCTGGCTCGCGACCGATGCGCCACCCCAAGATGGTCAGCTTCTGCTTGACCTCGCCTTCGACCTCGTACGTGCAGGATTCCTGGACGAAGCGCTGTCAGTGCTCGTCGTCACAAATTCAGATACCATGACCGGAGTCGAGCCTGTGCTGCTCTATCTACAGGCTGACATTCTCCATCGCCTTGGGCGCTCCCGCGAATGTGCTGCTGTTCGTGAGCGCGCTCGCCATTCTGATCCAGCCTACGTTTTTCCCAATCGCCTCGAAGAACTCGTCCTGCTCAGCAAAGCGATCCTGGACAATCCAAACGATCCTCATGCGCCCTACTACCTCGGCAATCAGTTATACGATCGCCGCCGCTACTCTGAAGCCATCACGATGTGGGAGCGCGCCGTTACACTCGCCCCCTCCTTCGCCACGCCCTGGCGCAATCTCGGCATCGGGTATTTCAATGTGCTCCACGATCCAGTTCACGCCTTGCAGGCCTTTGCTAAAGCACGTGCCGCCGCGCCATCCGATGCCCGGATCCTGTATGAATACGACCAGCTCCTGAAGCGCATCGGCCATGGCCTCGGCGAACGACTGGCGGGTCTCGAAGCCAATGCAGCACTCGTTGCACAGCGTGACGATCTCTCCGTCGAACTCGCTGCTCTCTACAACAACCTCGATCTGCCCCAGCGTGCTCTCGACTTGCTTCTCAGCCGCGAATTCCAGCCATGGGAAGGCGGCGAGGGACTTGTGCTCTCTCAATACGTTCGTGCCAATGTTCTGCTAGCCCTTCGCTCTCTGCACCGCGGAGAACCCGCAACCACGATCGCCAGCCTCGTAGCAGCATCCAACCCACCCGAGAATCTCAGCGAAGCCAAGCATCTGCTCATGAACCTCAGCATGATTGACTATTGGCTCGGCGTGGCGCACCACGATGCCGGCAATCAACGCGAAGCTGGACGTTACTGGACCCGCGCTGCCCGCCAGAAAGGCGACTTCCAGCAGATGCAAGTACAAGCCATCTCTGAAAACACGTACTGGAGCGCCTTGGCCCTGCGCCATCTCGGCTGCGAACGGGAGGCCCTCCATATCTTCCAGGCGATCCTCGACTATTCTGCCCATCTTCAACGCCAGACGCCGAAGATCGACTACTTCGCTACCTCCCTGCCCGCCATGCTTCTCTTCGATGAAGACCTTGCCCGGCGTCAGACCATTACGGCTCGCTTCCTTGAGGCGCAGGCACAGATCGGGCTCGGCGAACAGGCCGAGGGACTCCGCTTGCTCGAAGAAGTCCTCGCCATGGACAACGCCCATACAGGCGCAATCGATCTGCTCCGGTTTCACAAGAGGTAGCGATGCACGGTCCCTCACTCCCCGCCGTTCCTGAGTCTTCCCCTGTCGCTCCTCAGCACAGCTTTTACATCTGGGGCATCTCCCTGGTCGCGGCCCTGGGCGGACTCCTCTTCGGCTATGACTGGGTTGTCATCGGAGGCGCCCGGCAGTTCTACGAGGTTTACTTCCACCTCACCTCCGCCACCCTTGTCGGATGGGCTAACAGCTGCGCCCTCGTCGGATGTCTGCTCGGTTCGCTCGCCGCAGGAACACTTGCCGACCGCTATGGCCGCCGCCGCATTCTTCTCGCCGCCGCTGTACTCTTCGCCGTCTCATCCATACTGACTGGCTGGGCCTGGTCCTTTCCTGCCTTCATCGTCTGGCGCATCCTCGGCGGCACCGCCATCGGCCTCAGCTCCAATGTTTCACCTCTTTACATCGCCGAGATCAGCCCTGCAGCCTATCGCGGACGCCTGGTCAGCCTCAACCAGTTCGCCATCGTCGTCGGCATCCTCCTCGCTCAGATCGTCAATTGGCGCCTCGCCCGCCCTGTGCCTGCAGGTCTGCCGGCTGACTTATTGCTCCACACCTGGAACGTGCAGTTCGGATGGCGTTGGATGTTCACTGCAGTCACCGCGCCCGCCCTAGTTTTCACTGTCGCGTCGTTCTTCATTCCCGAGAGTCCCCGCTGGCTCTGTGGCGCCGGGCGCGCCCAGGAAGCCCAGGCAATCCTCGAACGCATCGGTGGCCCCGATTACGCCCGCACTGAAATAGCCGGCATCGAATCCGCGCAGCGCTCCGAAGCGACCTTGACCCAATCCACCCAGTCCTCTTGGCGTGAACTTCTTCTTCCTGGCTTCCGGAAGATCCTGCTCGTAGGCATCGCCCTCGCCGTGCTCCAGCAGTGGACCGGCATCAATATCCTCTTCAACTACGCCGCCGAGGTCTATCGCAGCGCCGGCTATGGAGCCAACGATATATTCCTCAACATCGTTATCACTGGCGCCATTAACCTGGTCTTTACTGTGCTTGCCATGGTCCTCGTCGACCGCGTCGGCCGCCGCCTGTTGATGCTCGCCGGCTGCATCGGTATCGGAGTTTCCCATCTTCTATGCGCCTGGGCCTATCATGCCCAATGGCGCGGCGTAGCGGTCCTCGCCCTCACCCTGAGTGCGATCGCCTGCTATGCCCTCACGCTGGCTCCTGTCACCTGGGTCCTGATCGCCGAGATATTCCCTCGCCGCATCCGCTCCCACGGCGTCTCTGCGGCCGTCAGCGCTTTGTGGATCGCCTCCTTCCTGCTCACCTACACCTTTCCCCTTCTCATGCAGCTTGAAGGCACAGCTGGCATCTTCCTCACCTACGGCGTCATTTGCCTGGCGGGCTTTATTTTTGTCGCTGTTTTCGTCCCTGAAACCAAAGGACGCACACTCGAAGAGATCAGCGCTGGCGTTACCCGAGTCTGAGCACCCATTCATTGGATCGACATCGGAGGAATGGCAAGGATGAACGCCCAAATTTGAGCGGAGATGGGCAACAGGCAGTCGTCCTGCAGGTGCTATAGTTTTTTCGAACGCTTCACGAGGGATCATGCGCACGATGAATCGCAGAATGTTTCTCCTGGAAGGAGCTGCTGCTTCGGCTTTCCTTATCCGCACGCGATATATATCAGCCGATCCACTTGGTCTGCCGATCGGCTGCCAGACCTATCCTGTGCGCAAGTCGATCAGTAAAGACTTCGCCGGCACCATGAAGGGATTGCGTAGGGCAGGCTTTACTCAGATTGAGCTGTGCTCGCCATATGGCTACGACGATTTTTCGAGCCTTCAGAAATACAAGCCGCAGGAGTTGCGGCGCATGCTGAGCGACTGGGGATTGGGATGCGTGTCCGCGCATTGGGCTCCAGCTGAACTTTTTCAAAAACCGGACGAGAGCATCGCCTATGCGAAGGAGTTCGGCATGACACAGATGGCAATCGCCGCGCTTGGTCCGTTTGACTCGAAGGGCACCGAGACAGTCGACGACGTAAAGCGTTACGTCGAGCCCTTCAACGCCTTTGCCGAAAAGGCCCACGCCGCAGGCATTGTCGCCTTGCTCCACAATGAAGGCTTCGTCTCCAAACGCATCAACGGCAAGCCGGTCTACGACATGATGATCGCGGAGCTCAATCCCGTCACCACCAAGCTGCAATTTCAGGTCTCCTCCATGCAGGAGGGATACGATCCAGTGACCTACTTCCACAAGTACTCGGGCCGCTTTCTCTCAATGCACTGCCAGGACTGGGTCAAGGACTCCTCTACCAAGTCGGGATTCCGTCAGGTTCCTCTGGGCAAAGGCGTTGTGGATTGGAAGGCCGTCTTTACCGCCGCGAAAGCTGTCGGCGTAAAGAACTACTTCGTCGAGCTGGAACAGGATCCGTCGCTTATGCCGCCGAGCGTGCCTTACCTGAAGTCCCTGCACGTTTGAAACGAGTCGGATCTCTCGAGGGAAAGCCATCGCTCGATAGGCGCATTGACGACTTTTCTCCAACTGATAAAAATGGCGCGGGATAAAGATTCTGCATCCCTGGCGGCCGGTTCGTGCGGATAACAGAGTAGAGTTCGAGCGAACGCGTTGCTTGGCCTGAACCTCGATTCGTGGTGCAGGGCTCTTTCGCTCCTGAACACGGCCAATCTTGCACTCTGAGAATCGGCGTTCACACGGCCAGGGACAAGAACCGAACTTTCACTAGGTCTTGGGAACGAACCTTATCAGGTCTGCGTACGACCGACCAGGGACGCGCAAACGCCGCAGATTGGACAGAGAGACCGGCAGAGTACGGGAGGATATCTGTGAATGCCTTTTTCAATCAACTGAGGCAGGTGTTGCGCAGGCTATGGCGTGCGCCAATTTTCACCATCGTCACACTAATCACCCTCGCCGCAGGAGTAGGCGCCAACATCGCTGTCTTTAGTGTGGTGGAGGGCGTACTTCTGAAGCCGCTGCCATATCCCCATGCGGAGATGCTCGTGGGCGTGTGGCACACAGCTCCGGGCCTGAACCTCGATGAAGTGAATATGGCTCCATCAAATTACTTTATCTATCGTGAGCAGAACCGCGTCTTCCAGGATATCGGCCTCTACGAGGGAGACTCGGTGGCCCTTACAGGACAAGGCAGTCCCGAGCAGGTACACGCTCTCGATGTTACGGAGGGTGTACTGCCAATTCTGGGCGTTGCTCCAATGCTTGGCCGATGGTTTAGTCCTGCAGATACTGCACCCGGCGCTCCGGATACCGTGATGCTGGAGTATGGCTGCTGGCAGCGGCGTTTCAGCGGCGACCGGTCCATCGTAGGACGTATGATCACAGTCGATGGCAAGCCGCGACAGGTAATTGGTGTAATGCCGCGGAGCTTTCGCTTTCTCGATGGCGAGCCGCCGGCTTTGTTTCTGCCCCTTCAGTTCGATCGCAACAAGACTGTCTTGGGCCAGTTCAGTTTTGACGGCATTGCGCGGCTCCGGCCCGGTGTAACTCTGGCAGAAGCCAATACCGATATACAGCGCCTGCTTCCAACTGTCTGGAATAGCTTTCCGGCGCCGCCAGGGTTTAGCATTGACCTGTTTCATAAGGCGCGTCTCGGTCCGAAGGTGAGGCCGCTTAGCCAGGACGTCGTGGGAGACATTGGCAAGCTGCTCTGGGTCCTCATGGGTAGCATCGGCGTGGTGCTGCTGATCGCGTGCGCAAATGTCGCCAACCTTCTGCTGGTCCGCGCTGAAGGTCGGCACCAGGAGTTGGCCATCCGCGGAGCCCTGGGCGCGAGCCGTTGGAATATTGCCGCAGATTTTCTACTGGAAAGTCTCGTAATCGGAATTCTAGGGAGCTGCCTGGGCCTGCTTCTAGCAGAGGGAGCTCTGCGATTGCTCGTTGCAATCGCGCCGCAAGGTCTGCCGCGTCTTCAGGACATCGGCATCGATCTATCGGTATTCGCCTTCACTGTGAGCGTATCGCTGTTCTGCAGCCTTCTATTCGGATCGATACCGGCACTGCGCTACGCCGGTGCACGTGTAGGAACCGGCCTAAGGGAGGGTGGCCGGACCGCCAGTCAAGGGCGCGAACGGCATCGTACCCGCAATACGCTGGTAATTATCCAGGTATGTCTGGCCTTTGTACTCCTGATCTGCTCAGGACTGATGATTCGTACCTTTCGCGCGCTCACCCAGGTCGATGCAGGATTCGATAGCAAAGCAGGAATTCAGACCGTACGCCTCAACATTCCGGAGGCTGAAGTTCCCAAAGCAGACACCGTCGTGCACATGGAGCAGGCAATAGTGCAACGCATGGCCGCGATCCCTGGTGTGACGGCTGTGGCGCTGGGTAACTCCGTTCCCATGGACGGTGTACAATGGTCGGACCCGCTCTATGCCCAGGACCGCAGCTATGCCGATGGTTCCATGCCTCCGTTGCGGCGCTTCAAGTTCGCTTCACCGGGATTCCTGAAGACGCTGGGAATTCCACTGATTGCCGGCCGCGATTTCACCTGGGCTGAAACCTACCAGAAGCTTGCTGTAGCAATAGTCTCTGAGAACTTTGCGCGTGAATACTGGGGTGGCCCAACGAATGCGTTAGGAAAGCACATCCGAATCGGCACCAAGGACGATTGGCGCGAAATCGTCGGCGTGATCGGCGATGTGCATGACGACGGCATGAACAAAGACGCACCCACCATCGCCTACTGGCCGCTTTTGATGAATCACTTCGAGGGCCAGGACGAGAACGTACGGCGGTGGGTAGTCTACGCAATCCGCAGCTCGCGCGCCGGATCTGAAAGCCTGATGAAAGATATACGCCAGGCCGTGTGGTCGGTCGACGCGAACTTACCCCTCTCCGACGTTCGTACGCAAGGCTACTTCTATTCCAAGTCGATGGCGCGCACTTCGTTCACGCTGGTAATACTGGCGGTTGCCGCTTCGATTGCGCTGCTGCTGGGGGTCGTCGGTTTGTACGGAGTCATCGCTTATTCCGCATCGCAGCGTAGACGCGAGATCGGCATTCGGATAGCGCTAGGCGCGCAACGCAACGATATTACAGGCATGTTTGTTCGCCAGGGACTTCTGATGGCGGCCACTGGATCGGTATGCGGCCTCATCATGGCAGTCGCCGCGACACGCCTGCTCAAATCGTTGTTGTTTCACGTCAGTTCGATGGATCCGCTGACTTATGGTTGCGCCTGTTTCGCCCTATGCGCGGCAGCAGTTCTCGCCAGTTATATTCCTGCGCGGCGGACGGCAGCTATCAATCCTGTTGAAGCTCTTCGATCCGAGTAATGAGGCGTCTCGACTAGTCTCCCTGCGGTTACTAAATCGCTGGCCGTAAAGAGATGGACAGCAAAGCGCTAGTGGTTTCGCGACTGATTAATGCCTCGTAAGAGCAGCATCCTCTGTTGTACTTCATTTCTCCTCTGCGCAACGCTCTTGAGATATACCCTTCTCAATGATTGTTCCTGTTGTATTGGTTTGGCGCCCCAGGCGTTGGAAGGTTGTTGGAAATCTGCGCTCCAATGGCATGCGCCCGGGTCAACGCACGTGTGAGATTGATACCGCTACCGGAAATCTGCACGCCAGCCGGGTGCGCCCGAGCCAGTGGCGTAGCCACTGTAATTGTTCCGCCGCCGAAGCCCCTGGTCGAGGAGACAACGACCGTCTCGGCGTTCGCTCCACTGTCAATCGTGATTGCCTCCCCTTTCCTGAAGCCAATAATGCTGCCCGCAGCGAGAATAGTCGCTCCAACGTCAGTGGCATTGCGCACCGTTGTTGCACCTGCTGTACCAACTGTAGCGATGATGGCATCTTCGAGATTCGCACCTGAATCAATGAGGACCTTCTGGCCGGCACTGAAACCTTCCACGCTGTCGACCTTGATGTTTGTAGCCCCAGCGGGCGAAGCGGTCGATAGGCTAGCCGCGGCCTGCGTAAGGAAGTCATTGCAGTTGCTGTCAGTGTCAGAGCCATCGGGGAATCGGCCACCGCTTGTATTGGTGGCAATCGGGCCTGGGACAATTGACCACAATTCCAGAGTTGAACCGGGAGCGGGAGCGTAGCAACCGCTTTCATTTGCACCTGAGGCAGCTTGATACCCTTCAGCGGCCCAGGGGTCGGCGATGGCCCCGTAGTTGAGGCTGTCGGCAACCACACCGGACGCGTCCCTCAGAACCATGCTGCCCTCTTCGATCGTGATGGTCCGATCAAATATCGGGAAGGTGGTCGTCAACTCCGGTCCTCCGAACCACTGATTGGGTATCGGAGTGTCCTGGTAGCCTGCCGTTTTGACGGCCTCATCTCGTACAACTTCGTCGATCGGATGGATGTTGGCCAACGGCTTATCGAGCGTGATGCCGGTGCCGAGCGCCTGCACAGGCTCATTGCTGGAATGCGCAAGGACCGTCGCCGGCTGAAAGCTGATACCCGTTCCCCGATCGCTAAAGGGGAGATTGGCTGCATGGTTGTACTTGAGCGGAACGCCCAAATCGAGTCCGGTGCCCGGAGATACGACCCACTCATCGGTCACATGAGGTTTGGCAAGTGCCGGTTTAAAATCGAGGGCGACGCCACCTCGCCCCCTGCTGCCGATAGCACTGACAGTAACGACTTCCTGGCTGGCCGGTGTGCCAATTGTAATCTTGTCGCCCACGGCGAAACCTTCTGCTCTACGTACGTTGACTCGCGTCGCACCGGCACTCGCCTTGGCGGTGAGATTTGTCTTCGTCGCCGTCGTTCCTACATGCGTCACCGTGACCGTTTCGATACCATGTCCAACGCTGTCGATATCCAACCTGATCTTGTCGCCAACGGAAATTTCAGAGACAGAGGTCACCTTGATGTTGCTCGTTCCAGCACGCGCATCCATCGCCAGATAGGCCTGTGTGCCGAGCTTGCCGACCGCGGTCACCGTGGCTATTTCATACTGCTCGACAGTATTCGCTACGGCAGGGTACGTGGCGCCGTGCCCAAGCGCGATCTTCTGTCCAATTGAGAAGCCGGCCACGCTCTCGACCGGAATGTTGGTCGCGCCGGCATCGATGGTGATTACCGGACCTTCCGGAAGCGGTTGCCATACTGTTGTGGCGACGCTGGCAGCTGTCCCCAGGCTTGCGATCTTGCGAGTTTCCGCATTCGCGCCGTCGCCGATGTGGATTGTATCGCCAACCGACATGCCATCGGTGTTCCTCACATAGACCGTCTTTTCGCCTGCGTTCGCGGGAACGGCCAAGCCTGAGTCTGAGAGACCAAACAGGTAAAAGGCGCCGGCCGCGAGGTCTGTTCCGGCAGGGATCTTGATCGCAGAAAAAATAGCCTGGTGGGCAGGGTGTTCGGTCAAGGTCCAGTTGGAGAGATCCACACTTTGAGCACCCGCGTTGTAGAGCTCGATAAACGAGTTCGTCGGATTTGCCGGAGCACCGGAACGAACGCGATACTCGTTGATCTTGATCGGGCTGGTATTCCGTACCTTTTCGACCGCCGTCTCAACCTGTTTACTGCCGCCGGTATTCGTCCAGGAGGCGTTGCCCACCAGATCACCTTGGAAAGCTGTTTGTCCTGAGGTGACTTTGAATGTCGCACTCACGCTCCCACCCGGCGCGATCGGTTGATCAAGTGTCTTCGATGTTTCGGACGTTCCAGAAACAACGGCGGTCCACTGGCCATTGGGCACGGAAAGACTCAACTGAACACCCGGCACCGGGGCGGCCGTGGTGTTGGTGAACGTTACGATGGTGTCCTGCGAGGATCCGGGTGTGAATGTCTGCAGCCCCGGCGGCGCTGCCGCGGCCTTCGCGGGCGCCACAATAAGCGGAGCAACGTTGTATCGAGCAGCCACGATGTTGGATTGGACAAGTTGGTCGGTCGCGTCCGATGGAAATGTGCCGGCCGCTGTGATCGCGCCTTCATAGAACGTGCCCTGCGAACCGTCGCTGTTGTCTCCGCCGTTGCCGAGCAGAATCGCTCCCTGTTTGCGCATCGGGTCATAGGTAGGATTAACGCGCGGACCATCGAACATCACCTTGAGAAAACCCTTTTGCGCGTCACCACCCAACGAAGCCCAGCGATGCGGTTCTCCCTTGGCAATTGCCGTCACAAATCGAAAAGGAATGCTCGGTAGATCCGTACAGCCTTTAGAACCGTCCAGCTTGACACAACCAACCAGATTGTTTTCCTGGTCCGTCATGATCCATGGACCGTCGCCACTTCCGCTGTACCAGGGGGTGGCGTTGCCGAAGTATGCGGTTTCCATGGTGCCGTTGTCATCGTCGCGGCTGTCGATCTCCGCGTTGCCGTAGTCGAAGCAGCAGCCGGAGTTGAAGTGCTTGCCATTCACGACCCAGTATTGACCTTCGGCCTGGTCGTCGACGGCCGTGCCTCTCACATCGTTCTGGCGCAGGCCCATGCCCGGCGCGATGAAAACTCCATAGACCTTGTGTCCCGAGATCGTGATCGGCGCCATGTCAGCGAGGGGAACATTGTTGAACCCGCCCAGGGCAGGTCCGCTGAATCCGCCACGAGGTGCCTGCGTGAGATCGTTATGCTTGGGACTTTGGTCGTAGATTTTGGTGATCCAGCAATACGTGTTGGCGCAGAACCTGTCCTGCGCAGATGAATCGGCATATCCGCCCGCATCCGGAACGGGCGAGGCAACAGCCTGGACAACGCCAATATCCAGCGTCTTGCCGTCCGACTGGCGCAAGACCTGATAGAGAGGGCCGTTATAGGAGGCATACAACGCGCGCGTTGTGCTATGAGCCGCTGCGCAGGAGTCGCCTGCAGCCGCGTAGATGTCGCATGGGCCTTGCGGCCTGGCTGGAGGAACGCCTGGTCCTGTCGTGGCTGGTTGCGCCATCGTCAAGGTGGAACCCACTAGAGTGAGCACGAGTGAGAGCAAGAGTGCAACATCGGTTTTTAATTTCATTATGATCCTGTCTGCTCTGAGGGACTGGCTTCGATGTTCCAATAAGACAAAGCCTCGCCTGGATTTTGGTGACCGAATTCCTCGAACATTCTGTCCGGATAACGTATACCACCTGATCCTGATCTCGCTCCACCTCCATACCGGTTTCGTACGGTAGATTTCACTGACACTTGAATCCAGATCAGACGATTGGCGTTGCGGCAGAGACCTCTCCCAAGGCCAGTCAGCTTGAGCCGGCTTCTGCATGCGGCATGAATGTTGATGTTACTGCAGCGTTTGTTGTCAGAGCGAAGTTTGCGCGGCTGGCTCCTGTTTAGTGCGACGGCGACTTGCTCTCGCGGGTTCGGTTGACGAGCGTAGCGATGTAAGCAGCACCAAAACCGTTATCGATGTTCACGACGCTTACGTTGGGCGAGCAGGAGTTCAGCATGCCCAGGAGCGCCGCGAGTCCGCCGAAGGATGCTCCATAACCGACGCTGGTGGGAACCGCGATTACCGGAGCAGCAACGAGGCCACCGACGACCGAAGGCAATGCGCCTTCCATGCCGGCACAGACAATGAGCACGCTCGCTTGCTGCAAGTGCTTGCGATGGGCGAGGAGGCGATGCAGGCCGGCGACGCCAACGTCAGCAATGAGGTCGACGGAGTTGCCCATGAGCTCGGCAGTAACGCGGGCTTCCTCAGCAACGGGCAGATCGCTGGTGCCGGCACAGACAATAGCTACGAGACCGGGACGAGTGGGTACGGGGGTCTGTTTGAGAGTGATGCAGCGACTGACTTCATGATAAGTAGCGTGCGGCTCAACGGCGGCAACAGCCTGGAACTGCTCGCCCGTGGCGCGTGTCGCGAGGACGTTGCCACCGGCGGCTGCCATGCTGTGAAAGATGCCGGCGACCTGGTCGGCAGTCTTACCGGCGGCGTAGATTACTTCAGGCATGCCGGTGCGAATGGAGCGATGATGATCAATTTTGGCATAGCCCAGATCTTCGAAGGGGAGGTCTTTGAGGCGGTCGCACGCGTCTTCAGGCATAACTTCGCCAGCTTGGACGGCTTGCATGAGTTGGCGCAAAGATTCACGGTTCAACCGGGGAGTTCCTCAAAGCGCTTTTCTGGTGAGCCGTCCTGCGCGGCTTGCTGTAAGTAGGCAGCCATGGCTGTCTGCATCACCTGCTTAAGTGGGAGGGCATGCTCTTGCGCAAGACGCTTGCAGTCTTCGAATTCGGGAGCGGCGTTGACGACTTCACCGGAGGCGATGCCGAGCTTGATGCGGACATCTCCCCACTCGGTCGAGGCTGAAACGATGGTGCGGTCGAGGATGAATTTGTCTTCTTCGCGATAGCGCAGGCCGAGCGTGGTGCTTTCGAGAAAGACTATCTGCTGGAGTTCCAGGGCGCGGCCGGGAGAGCAGAGAATGGTAAGCTGCGTGCCGCAGCGGCCCTTTTTCATCTGAATCGGTGTACGGTGGACGTCAGATGCACCAGCAGCCAGGAGGCGGTCTGCGACATACGAGAGAAGCTCGGGCGTGGCGTCGTCAATGGTTGTTTCGATGATACCGATCTTCTCTTTCGATCGTGTAGGGCCGGGATGAGGCAGCGCTGTGTCAGCCGATTCGCCCAGGATAAGGCGCACCACGTTAGGTTGGCCGGATAGATCGCGTGAACCTGCGCCGTAGCCGGTGGAGAGCATGCGCATCGCCGGCAGGTTGCTGGACGTGACATCGAGTGCCCGAAGCAAAGCTGCTCCGGTAGGGGTGACGAGTTCTTTCTGAACGCCGGAGGAGTAGATGGGCAGATCGCGAAGGAGCTCAAGCGTCGCCGGAGCAGGCACTGGAAATTTGCCGTGGGCGCAGTGTACATGACCTCCGCCGACGTTGAGCGGAGAGCAATACCAGCGCTCGACCTGGCGTTCGATTTGGAGCCAGTAGCAGCCGGACGCAGTAGCTACGATGTCGGCGATGGCATCGATTGCTCCCACTTCATGAAAGTGGATCATCTCCATCGGAACACTATGAATCTTTGCTTCGGCATGGCCCAACAGATCGAAGGCCGCCAGAGCAATCTGCTGCACCGGCCTGGCTAACGTGGAGCTGCTGATTAACTGTCGGATTACCGAGAGAGAGCGGCCGTGAACATGCGGATGATCGTGCATATGATTGTGGCTGTGCTGGGGGTCATGGTCGTGATGATCGTGGGAGTGACCATGCGTATGCTGGTGAGAATGCGCGTGTGCGTCCGCTGTCTCCGCGGCCTGCCCCTCGGCAGTCATGACATCCACTTTTGCTGAATCAATACCGCTGCGATTGACCCGGTACAGATTGAGTTGAACACCGAGGTTGAGAGTGTCGACGGCTTCCTGAAGAACGGAAATTGGAACGCCTGCGTCAACCAGCGCGGCAAGGAACATGTCTCCGCTGATGCCGGAGAAACAATCGAGATAAGCGATCTTCATCGCGTGGTCTCCGGTGCGGTGGGACCGGGCTTGTTCCGGCCATTGCTCCAATCGATGGTCGAGGCTGGCAGCAGCCCGTTCATAGAGCCGCTGCGAAAACCTTCGAGATCGAGGGTGATGAACTTGTAACCAAGGCGCTTTAAGGTAGTGCTGATCTGGTCAAGGATGGTGAGAGAAAAGATCTGCTCCATCTCTGCGCGGGCGATTTCGACACGGGCGATTTCTCCGTGATGACGGACGCGGAACTGGCGCAATCCGAGAGATGCAAGGAAGGCCTCCGCCTGTTCGATGCGATCCAGGGTTTCGGGGGTGACGGGGAGACCGTAGGCAATGCGGGAAGAGAGACAGGCTGCCGCAGGGCGATCCCAAACTGAGAGATTCGCCTGGCGCGCGAGTTCGCGGATCTCAGCTTTGGTGAGGCCCGCTTCGGCTAAAGGAGCCAGAACATTGTGCTGTGCGGCGGCTTTCTGGCCAGGGCGGAAGTCGCCGATGTCATCCACATTCATTCCGTAGGCGAGGGGCATGCCACTCGCCACGGAGTCGCATAGGTTAGTCATGACCTCGAAGAGCTCGTCTTTGCAGTGAAAGCATCGGTCCCCGCCGTTGCGAACGTAGTCAGGATCGGCGAGTTCATTGGTTTCAACGATGCGTAGCGGAATGGAGTGGGTGGCGGCAAAGTCAACGGCAGATCTGAGATCGGCGCGAGCCAGGCTGGGCGAGTCGGCGATGACGGCAACCATTTCGCTGCCCAACACCTGATACGCGGACCAAGCGAGGTATGCGGAGTCTGTACCGCCGGAGTACGCTACCATAAGGCGGCCGAGCAGGCGCAGGCGATCGTAGAGCGCGCGACGCTTCTGTTCAAGGTCTGGCTCCTGCTCCGTATTGGCCGGATGATGTGCCGTCATCACAACCTCTCGCTAGGAATCATAGTAACCCGTCGGGCATAGCGGCTATGGTTAGGATAAAAAACATGCGGAATGGCGACGAGGCTAACGATTTTTCTTTGACGCAAAACGACGCTTTCTGTTGCAGTGCCTTGACGCGAACGTTTTATTGTAGAGAGTAAAGAAATCGGAGGCGCGATGGGGTCGTTTGCCTGGGGTTCATTTGGTCTAATGGCTTCGATCGGGTTTCTGCTGGGTATGCGGCATGCTACGGATGCCGACCACGTGATTGCTGTCTCTACCATTGTGAGCAAGGAACGCGGCCTGCTGAAGGCCGGGTTGATTGGCGCGCTTTGGGGCGTGGGGCATACCGTCACTATCTTTGTAGTTGGCATCGCCATCATTGTGTTCAAAATCGCAATCCCCACCAGACTTGGACTCTCGATGGAGTTTTCAGTGGGGCTGATGCTGATCCTGCTCGGCGTGCTGAACCTGAGCGGGGTTATGCAGCGCTGGATGTCAAAGATAGATCATGTGCACGAGGGTATCTCCCTCGCAGGACATATGCATATCGTAGAGATGACGCAAGAGCGTGACGGACGGTTGGGTGGTTGGAATATGACACGGCCCCTGGCTGTCGGGATTGTGCATGGCATGGCGGGTTCGGCAGCAATAGCACTGCTGGTGATGACGACGATTCCGACCCCCCTGTGGCAGATACTCTACATTCTGCTCTTTGGGATAGGGACGATTGCAGGCATGATGCTGACTACTGCATGCATTGCACTGCCAATCTCCTATACATCGCGCCGCTTCTCGGCGTGGAATCACCGGCTCGTCTACGCCTCGGGCCTGTTGAGCCTCTGTTTCGGTTTATTCGTTGCCTATCAAACAGGTGTGGCAGGCGGCCTGTTTACAGCACATCCGCACTGGACCCCACAATAGGTGAATCATGCGGCCGCTAATCGGTGAATCGGGCCGGAAGCCTACGCAAGCGCCAGATTCATGTTGCTGATGGCCTCGTCGATCTCCTGCTTGCTCTTGAATCCGACCGTGGCGCAGTCCACGCCCGCTTTCTGGAAGGCGAACCTCATCGCTTTGACCCGGTCGTCGTGACTATTCTGGAACTGACCTCCGCCACAGAGCTTCATGCCGATCACGCCAAGCCCTTCTTCTTTCAGCTGGTGAATGTGATCAACCACTTCGCTCACATTGTCGGGGTGATTGGTATCCTCGGAGGTCGGTCCGTCCATGCGCGCGCCGCTGTGGTTGACGCGAATCAATCCCACGTCGAGCCACCTGGTGCCCGGCATTTGACGCAACGCCGGTAGTCCGTGCACGGAGGCGCCATGTGTGCGAATGATTTTTCTCTGCTGCGCTTCGAGGATACCGTCCTGCCAGCGTTTTGTGGTCTCCGGCCAGTCGGCTGAGTGCTGCCAGTGCAGCAACATGATGTCAAAGTACTCGGTCTGCGAGGTACGCCGCAGATCATCGAACTTAGCCTGCGGGTCTATCCCCTCGTGAAACGTAGTGACCTTGCTCATTAGGCAATAGCTGTCCCGGGGCAGGCCTTTCAGCGCCTCACCCAGCATTCCCGGCGTCTGGTAGGCCTCAGCCGTCTCGAAAAAGCGGATGCCGCGGTCGTATGCGTAATGGATCAGCCGTGTGAACTCCTGCTGCCCCAATGCGGCCTGCACCGCACCGCTGTCCGTCCCGGTTCCAAAGGCCAGCCGCGACACTGCGACCTTGGAGCGTCCCAACATTACTGTATCCGTCGCAGTGCGGCCGGAAGCACCCAGCGGAAGAGGGGCTACCGTCGCCATGGCTCCTGCGGCCAGACCTGTCTTGAGGAAACTACGCCGTGTGGTTGGATTCATCCTGACCTCCGCGGCTCAAGCCGGTGGGTGAGCCGGATGAGTGGATGTTAGCACGAGCAACTGCAATTCGGTGACCGTCTGACGTAACAGGTCCGATATTTTTAATTTCGTGATTTGAAAATTCCTGAGACTTGGCGGAATTTATATATGGCAGCGAGGGACTCACATTCCAATCTAATTTGTTGATTACATGTTAGATAATTTTCGTCCTAAGAGAAATACCCCCAAATGTACCCCGACCGAGACAAGAGTTCAACCAACGAGGTATGAATCAAATCGTTGTCCTTCCCTTCCACTCGCGTTCGTAGGACTTTATCACAATAGCAGCGAATATATGACCCTTCGGTTAACAGCCGAGGACTAAAGGCCGGAGTATCAATGTTTTCAACGGAGTAGACAGGAGCCAAGAGACATTATCGGAGCCTCTTCGGCGCTGAATTGGACCAAATTCTGGACCAAGTTCCAGTAAAACCAGCACCGGGTCTCACTACCTGATCGTGGAGAGCAAGGGCAAGTTCGCACGACCTTTCAAGTAAACGTTGCTGTCTTCTGGACAGTTCCAGCCATCGTCCGTTTGCCTCGATCCGGAAAGTGGGGGTCAAGATGAAGGGAGACTTCATCGCGTCGCCGGTATCTCGGTGTGGTCAGGAAGCGTCTGGATTGATGCCGACGCCGAAGACAGTAATCTGTTGCCAGCCTAAAGCAACCAATACCATCGTCTAATTGTCCGTCCCGCACATCTCTGATCAGATACCGAAGAGGGCATCTGCATTTTGAGGCTGGGCTCAGACGCATCCAGGGCATTCGCGATAGACGGTGCAATTCGCGTCTGATAGATCGCGCGACACTTAACCTGGGGCCGGCTATTCGCTTTAAGACTACGTCTTGTTCGGAGGGCACATGCTGAGCGGCAGGTCTTCATTCCAATTTGGCGGCATTCCGAGGCGGCTGGACTTAGGCGAACTGGTACTGCTTCTCATATGTGGTTCGGCGCCTTCAACCGCACAATCGATGGCTGGACTGGGTGCGCTTCACGGCACGGTGACAGATCAGTTAGGTGCGGGCATAGCGAAAGCAAATATCACCCTATCCAACCCTGAAATCGGGTTGACGCGCGAAGTAATAGTCCACGGCAAAGATTCGATTCGCGGACTCAGGCATAAGCGTCTGCCAGCTACCTGCGTTTACGTCTGTATGGCGATACGCAGGACTGCCCTCGACGATAAAGAAGCGGATATCGGAGTCGTTGGCGGTTTTGGCTTCCCCTTCCCCATTCTGCGTGAAGCGAAGAGGCAAACCCATGTTGGATTGGCCGCCGCAAAGCCATACGTTGCCAATCAGGACGTTATGCAGCTCGACAGTTTCGCGGCTCGCCGCATCTTTCGCGTTCCTGCATAAGGCCATCGATACGATCACAACCGCAAATGCCTTTGAGCGCGTGAATGCCCTGGAGGCGGATCGGTGACAAAGGCTACTGCAGCCGGTGGAGTAGTCGTTCACACAGCCGACGAATATGGGCAGATGGTTGAGTACCTCCGAATGAACGGGGTCGTTCCGTCAGCCAGTGTGAAGTAAACTCCTGCCTCGCTTCTCCCGTAAGTCGACTCTCAGCATCCCTTGGGGACCTTCATGAAATGGCGTATCACCTATCTGCTTCTCATGGCAGCCCTTGGTGGATTCCAAGGGTTACCCAGTCCACAAGTTCACCACCGTCCCAGATTGGGCCAACCGGGCCAACAATTAAAGTCTTAGCGATGTCCCGCCTGTTGGCGGACACGCGATCTGCAGAAGTCCAAAACACACTGCCATACGAGCGCAATGCGATCGTATGACTCAATCTCTCGGGAAAGATCGATCAGTGGTTCGTGCGACAAGCTCGAAACGGTCTAATGCTGGTCCTCGACGTAAAGTCAGTTGACGATGCTCGGAAGATGCTTGAAGAGCTTCACTTGATAAAGCGAAGCTGGGCACCTACGATCTTGTCCCACTGACTACCTGGCTTGCTCTGGAAAGCCTTCCTGCTACTGCACCGATGAAGCCGGTGCAGTAGGCCAAGACAAAGCAAAGCCGCGCCAAGATACCGAATGTAAATGTATGTAAAGGCCCTATCTTGGCGCGGCTTCATGCCCTTAGGATGAACATGGAGATTGATTGTTAAACCATGAGCCGGCTGTTGATCATCGACGACGATCGCGCACTTTTCGTATTGCTGGCTGAACGTATGCAGTCCGAAGGCTTCCAACTCGAAGCGGCTCACGATGGTCGAAAAGGGCTTGAGTTGGCGACCACCGGCAATTACTCGCTCGTAATTCTGGACATCATGATGCCGCGCATGGGCGGGATGGATGTGTTAAAGCTCCTTCGAGCTAAATCTGCGGTTCCTGTGCTGATGCTGACGGCCAAAGGCGACGACATTGACCGCATCCTTGGCCTGGAACTTGGGGCTGATGACTACCTTCCGAAACCATTCAACCCGAGAGAGCTGGTCGCCCGGATTCGTGCCATCCTGCGACGGGTAGAGGAGCGTGGCCAGACACCATCGCGGGTTGACGCAGATGACATCGCCATTGATGTTGAGCGGCGCGAGGCGCGGTTTCAAGGGAAGGCGTTGGCCCTCACTACAGTCGAATTTGCAATCCTCGAAGTCCTCGTTCGTAATGTGGGCCGTGTGCTCTCGCGGGAATTCCTGACCGATGCTGCAATGGGACGTGGCCTTGGCTTCGCCGACCGCACTGTCGATGTGCATATCAGCAATCTTCGGAAGAAGTTGAGTACCAACCGAGGTGTCGAGAGAATCAAAACAGTGCGCGGCACTGGGTACATCCTGACTCCCAGTGGAAGTGAGCTATGACAAGGCTCTTCCTGAAGATCTTCTTATGGTTTTGGGCTACGGTGTTGCTCACCGGCATCGCTCTTGTTGCGATTGTGATGTTTCAGAATCGCCAGATTCGTCCACAGGATCACGAAGGGCTTATCCAAACAGTGCGCTACTTCGGCGCTGCTGCCGCACGTATCAGCGCTGAGCAAGGCCCCGCAGTGGGTACGATGTATCTGGCGAATCTCTCTCGCGATGTAAGAATCCGAGCGTGTCTCTTTGATTTAACGGCCAGGGTTATTGCTGGGACAGACTGCGAGACCTTTGGTCCCATGATCCACGGTGTGCAACAAGGCGCTTCTTCAGAGTTCTCGATGCCGAACGGTATGGTGAGGATCACTGTCCGCATCGCTGGCGGGAATCAAGAACCTCTATTCTTCGCGTCCGAACTTCCCGTTGCACCCCGCGCAATGCTTCAAACAAACGTTCCATCCCTTCTCCTGCGTGGGGCACTCGCTTTGCTTGTTTCGGGATGGATTTGTTTCGCACTTGCACGTTTTCTGACTCGGCCCGTTCTGAACCTCCGATTGGCGGCGCAACAGATCACCGCTGGCGATCTAAGCATTCGCGCAGATGAGCGGCTTGCGAAACGGCGCGACGAGCTTGGTGATCTTGTTCAAGATTTCAACTGCATGGCGGACACGAATCAGAGAGTCATCTCCCGCCAACGGCAGTTGCTGTATGACATCTCTCACGAACTGCGCTCTCCATTGACTCGTATGAATGTCGCAATTGATCTCTTGCGAGGGCGAGTCGGAGAGGATGCTGCTCTCACAAGAATTGAGGCTGATACGGAGCGCCTGAATGAACTGATCGGCCGCTTGCTGACAGTGACAAAACTGGAGAACACCTCGACACTTCTGAATCCTACACGGCTCGAATTGATCGATCTTGTTAGAAGCATTGCGTCGGATACAGATTTCGAAGCACAAAGGTCTGGGAGCCAAGTGCGGGTCGTGAGTGAGTCCGATATCTCCATGCAGGGCGATTACGGACTGCTGCGGAGTGCGATTGAAAACGTGATTCGCAATGCTGTAAGGCATACAGCTCCCGGCACGTCCGTTGATATCAATGTCTCAGGGCGCGACAAATCTGATTCCGGGTATGTGACTGTAACAGTCAGAGATTACGGGACTGGCGTTCCCGAGAAGGAACTGCTTAATATCTTTGAGCCGTTCTATCGGGTTATCGACGCGGACAGAGACGACGATGGTGTCGGACTCGGGCTCTCCATCACCGATCGGGTGATTCGACTACACAAGGGAACGATCACGGCTTCGAACGCAACCACAGGAAGCGGTTTGCAGGTCACGATTCGTTTGCCCTTGGCTCAACAGGCTAGTTGAGCTTTACCGATCTACACATCTCTTTACAAAGGCTTCTCTCCGCACGGGTTGTAATCATCCCATAGCGATGAACGCCTTCTCCAATACGGTCTCTCCCACGCTCTCGGAAACCATCTGGTCCGTGAGCCAGTTGTCTACCTCTTATCGGTCTCGATTGCTCCGGCTCGCATACCGCATCACGGGAAATCAAGAAGATGCTGAGGACGCTGTCCAAGAGACGTTGTACCGAGCAATAACGAGGGCGCATCAGCTTCAAGGGCAATCCCATTTCACGACATGGTTGACCCGTATTGCCATCAATCAGGCATTAACCTGTCTCCGAAAACGAAGACGAGATCGCACGACCTCGCTGGATGAATATGCTACGACTGACGAAGATACGCCCGCTATGAGCTTCGCGATGTGCGGCCAACGCCCGATTTGACTCTGTTTGCTCATGAATCAACGCTGCTGCTTGAGCGCTGCATTGCTCGACTCCTGAGTATGTACCGGCACATCATCAAACTCTACTACATAGATGAGCTCTCGATCGCAGAGATACGGGAAACGCTTAGCTTGACCGAAGCGACCACCAAAAGCCGTCCGGTTCGTGCGAGGCGGATGCTGCGAACACAAATGGTGACCAGGTGAAGAGTCCTCGTCCACTCGCTTGTGCCCAATCTCTTGTACGGGAGACAGACTTCTCACCAAGTTCACGCCGGTTCAAGCATCGTCTTGCAACCGATGGCATCGAGTCGGTGTGTCTCGCCTGTGGTCAGTTGGTCGGGGCCGCGCAAAACGAATGGATATTGTTAACTCTCGAACTCGTACACGAGTGTACCGGTGACGCTGAGCAGTAGTAGGGCTGAGCGTCATCCTCGCTGGCAGTACACGGCATCTCCTTACAAACCTTTACAGACTCTTACGTTTTGGTCCCTTGACTCCTACTGTAATGTGCGTTGGAGAAGCGTGGCCGCACGGTCTAAAAGCTGCGGTGCGTGTCTACCTATGAATCAAGAGGTGGCAATGCGCAAGACTTGGGTTCTAGCATCGATCGCATCCTTCGTTGTCGTTCTCATCGTCGGTTACACCGTGATACGAAAGCGGCTCGTTGGAATTCCTGGTAGTCCCACGGTCGAAGGTTCCCGCGCTGTGACCGATGGCGGAATTAAGGTTCCCGGCTGGAGCGGGAGGATCGATCCCGCCGAACAGAAGGCCGGCATGACAATCGCAGATGCGAGGTTCGCCAAGGAAGCGGGAGCACTTCATGTCACAACGGGGCCTGCGGTGAACTATTGGAAGACCGATGACCATATTGCCGGCAATTACACGGTCAGCGCGATGTTCAACGAGCCCAAGTTCATGAACCTCAACTCCCATCCGCATCCCTACGGAGTGTTCATTGCGGGCAACGATATGGGCACGGCAAATCAAACGGCGTTCTACTGCGGTGCTTATGGCGACGGAAGATTCATCGCACGCGGGTTCGGCCCGGAGCCCTTCCGGCTAAACGGTCTCTTCGGTGACAAGAACGAAGCGGTCCATAAGGCTCCTGCGGAGGGCCAGCCGGTTACGCAAGACATCGCCCTATCGGTGAAGGGCGATACGGTCACTTGTTCGATCAACGGTTCTTCTGTCGCCACCTACGATAGAGCGTCTCTCGTTGGTCCAAAGAGGCTTAAGACTCTCAATGGCTCGTACGGGCTGCGACTTGCCCACAATACAGATGTTCTTGTGACGAACTTCAAAGCGGAACAGCAGTAAGTCTTGCCTGCGACTCCGCTTTACCTAACTTCACACAAGCTTACGAAGCACGACCCCGAATGCGGCTGTAATCACTCCAGATCGATTGCCCTGCTATCGAGAGATCGAAGGAGTGATTACAGATGAAGAACGTTCTACGAGCCCTCATGCTGGGCTTTGCAGCGGTGACGATCACCGCACTCGCGGTCGCGCAAGGGCCTGGGATCAACTATGCGAAAGTCCAGTTCATTCCCCAACTGCTCGCGCCGAACGTGTACATCCTAACCGGATCGCCCGGTGCAGACGCTGGTCATCCTGAAGCTGCCGGTGGACGCATCGGAGTTCTGGCTGGACCTGAAGGAGTGCTGATGGTGGATGCGACCTACGCTCCTCTCTCGGACAAACTGGCCGCTGCAATCAAGCAAATCAATCCTGGCCCCATCCGGTTTCTGATCGATACGCACTATCACCCCGATCACACCGGCGGCAATCCGAACTTCGCGAAGAAGGGGGCGCTTATCTTAGCTCGCGAAGAGGTTCGGCGAGCCCTCATCACTCCGCCGCCGCCAGCGGTTCTCGCCGCAGTGGGAGATGCGGCTTCATGGAAAGACCCCGAACGTCTGCCCATCGTGACCTATGGCAACGGCGCGACCGTCAAGATCCACTTCGACGGTGAGACCGTTGACCTTATCCCGCTGCCACCCAGCCACACCAACGGCGATACGTTGGTTCGCTTTGAGAACGCGAATGTCATCATGCTCGGCGACTTCTACAGGAACTACGGGTATCCGTTTGTCGATGTAACCAGAGGTGCTTCGTTCAAGGGAACCCTGGAGTCGATCGATTTGTTGTTGCGAACCGCCGACACGAACACAAAGCTCGTGCCTGGACATGGATCGCTGCCAACGCTCGCCGATGTCAAAGCCTACCGCGACATGATCGTCGATGTCCGTTCCAAGGTTGAGCAAATGGCTGCAAATGGAAGCTCCCTGCAGCAGGTTCTGGCGGCCAAGCTCACTGCACCGTACGACGCGACAGTGCCGGGCGGCACCGATCCTCTCCCCGCCGGCCTGGGCAACAGTGCAGACCGCTTTGTTTCAGCTCTGTACGCCGAAGTAAAAGCTTCTCGCTAGCTCAACGCTAGTCTGCCACCCATGATTACTCAACCTACTTTGCGCGTTCCCTGAGGAGGAACAAATGAAGACATTGAAGATCGCCTACTGGGCAAGCACCTGCCTGTTTTGCGGTGTCTTTCTCATGACCGGAACCCTCTACATCCTGCACACGCAGACGATGGTTACCAAGTTCCATGAGATCGGTTTCCCGCTCTACATCCTCAACCTTATCGGACCGCTGAAGATTGCGGGTGCCATCACCCTTTTGATTCCATCGACCCCACCACGATTGAAGGAATGGGCCTATGCAGGTTTTGTCTTTGATCTCGTCGGAGCCGCCTGGTGCCATTTCGCCGTCCAGGGATTTAGCGAAGGTATCAAGCTCTTGATTCCGATCACGGTCGTGGCAGTTTCGTACCTGAGCTATCACCGACTGAACGATCCGCCCAAAGTCCGTCACGCCGACGCGGACGAGTTGCTGACCGCGTAGATCAAACAGCAGATTGCATCCCTCCCCAAGTTTTTCGAGAAAGGAACTTCGCGACAAATGGCTTCGATTCTTAGCTTTTTCAGCTCCAAGTTGAGCTCCAAAATTCTTCTCCTCCTCTGCATGGTCTCTGGCTCAGGAATAGAACTGCGAGCTCAGGATGTGAGTTCTTCAACATCGACCGAAAGCGCTGGCTTGATGTTGCCAGACGCTCCGTCGGGGGAACCTCAATCTGCACAGGCGACCTCCGCACCTCCGCAGCAGGTTGCTTCCGTCAAAGCACCGAACTCGAATTATCGTCCCATGAAAGTTCGTGAACGGTTGTTCCTCTATGACCTGATCGGGCCGGGCGCTTTTCTCGTACCGGCGTTCAGGCTGGCGTCGATCAAGACCGCACATTGAAGGTGCCTTACCCGCCCGATGGGTTTGTCGGCCCCGGCAATCACCCCGCTCATGGCGCAATACCGGAATGGGGCGAAGGGTTCGATGGGTATGCGAAACGCTATGCCTCCCGTTTCGGACAAAACCTGGCAGGCACAACGATCAAGTACGGTCTGGGTGAGCTATTGCGCGAGGATGTCACCTACCACCGTTGCGACTGCACAGGCGTACTGCCTCGGATATCACACGCCGTCGTCGCTTCACTCGTAGCCCACACAGAGAGTGGAAGGGCCGTCCCGTCATTGCCCGCGATTGTCTCCCCATTCCTCGCGTCTGAAATCGCCGTGAAGGCTTGGTACCCGGCACGGTACAACACGAGCGACGCACTGCGGACAAGCGCGAACGTCTATTACACCCTTCCTCTCAAAAATCTCTTCTACGAGTTCCGCCGTCGTTAGGAGCATTCATGCACAAAAAACTTCACGCACCGCACCATGGAGATCAGTCGAATCTTCTGGGAGAAAGCTACTGCCATTCACGTCTACTGCCTACAAGGGCGAGAGAAGCTCGCCGCACGCTTTTCCCGTCACCTTCATGACCTGGCTTCTCTGCACGCAAAGGGATGCACGGCAGAGGCGATTGCCGCAAGGAATGTCGCTGAAACCGTAGCTCGCCACAAAGCGATGTTTTTTCGAATGAAGGCGGCAGACGGCAATGTAATTGATTACGCCGTTGCGATTGAGGGTGGCCTTATTCTGATTCCTCGCGGAGAAGATCTTGAAGCTCTACGCACCGACTACCGATCCATGATCGACTAAGGCCTGCTGCGCACAGATGCTTATGACTTTGATTCCTTGATCGCTCAATGTACAACACTGCAACGTGAAGTAAACGAAAGCATCGCGGCCTGAGTTGCCTTGATTTTAGGTCCTTGCCTGCAAGCAAGAAAGCTCGTTCAGTACCGATTGCATATTGCAAATCCGTTCGCGACGAGCACATTGGTAAACAGAGGCCGACATGTCGGGATTAATGACACCGCAACCAGTGTTTGTTCCAGATGCAGTATGGAAGGCCCGGGATAGGAACGAGTGGGCGGGAACATCTGATTCGTTTCCTGCGTACCTCTGTTTCGGAGGATCTCACTTTTGGGTACGCCTCTGCGCTTCTTTGTCCTGGGTATTTTTCTCACTTGTTGGGTGCTTTGCGTTCACGGTCAGAGTTCGGCATTTCAATTCTTGAATAAGCCTAGCCGTTATTCCGTGGGTCTGAAGGTCGTAGAGCAATTTGATGTGTCGCGCTCCTACCCGGCTGTAAAGGGTACCTCAACAGGCGAAGGCCGTCGACCATTGCAGACGCTCATCTGGTACCCCTCGACTCCCAATCAGCGAGAGACGTTAACCGTAGAAGCCTACGTCCGACTTGCCGACTCAGAAACCCAATTCGCAATCCCTGATCAGGCTACTAACAAGTGGCGCGCGCGTCTGCAAACTACGTTCCATGACAAGCTGAGGGCGGTGCGCGATGCCGAGCCTGAGAACGGGCGCTATCCGGTTCTTATTTATGCGCCTAGCGACTCGGGTGTCGCATGGGAGAACGCTGACCTGTGCGAGTACCTTGCCAGCCAGGGCTATGTGGTTTTGGCAAGCCCCTCCATGGGCAAAGCCACGCGCGATATGACGGACGATCTGGAAGGAATCAACACTCAAGCGAGCGATATCTCGTTTCTCATCGGATATACTGCCTCATTGCCCAATGCAAACCTGGAGAAGGTAGCCGTGGTGAGTTGGAGCTATGGCGGCATCTCCAGCCTGTTCGCAGCGGCTCACGATCCGCGTATCGACGCTCTCGTTGCATTGGATGGGAGCCAACGTTACTATCCGGGTCTTGTGCAGAAAGCGGGTGACGTTCACCCCGAGCACATGACTCTGCCGATGATGTTCTTCATGCAGGGCGACATTAGCCTGGAAACCCTGGCGCAGGACGACGCCCCATCCGCCGACCGAATCGGCCCCAATGTGTTGAATGCCTGGGGCGGGGATCTCTATAGCATCCATATGCTGGGAATGTCGCATCCAGAATTCAGCTCCATGTCTCAGCGCCGAAAGACAGCGGAACGCTACCGCGAGGATCAAATTGCCGATTTTGACAGAGCGGACACCAACACCGGTTACGCCTTAGTGGCTCTGTATGCCACTAACTTTCTCAACTGGTACCTCAAGCGCGATCCGGCAGCTAAGGCATTCCTGGAGGCGTCTCCTCAGGTAAATGGAGCTCCGCGGCACTTCATGGGTGTGTCTTTTCGCCCGCCTCGAGGCGGCTCGTCCACGGGAAACTGAGGACCGTTCCGGTTCTGCTCGACTCCCCAGTCACGATAAATGGGATGAGCAGGTCCTCCTGAGGAGGAGCAGACTGTTCCCATGAAGAAGCGGACGCAACACCTCATCGCGGAAGTACCCCGGAAGCGTGGCCAGGTAGAGCTGACGATTGGCATCGACCTTGGCGACGTTTGGAGCCATTACTGCACTCTCAACCAGCAAGGCGAAGTGATTGATCGGGGCCGCTTTCGGACTACACCGAAGGCCATCGACAGGTGGTTCACCGATGTGCCGCATGCCCGTGTGGCGATGGAGGCCGGCGTGCATTCGATTTGGATCAGCGAACAACTCGAGCAGCTAGGCCACGAGGTCATTGTCGCGAACGTGCGCGAGCTGCGGGCGATTTCGCACAGCGACCGCAAGAGCGACGACGTGGATGCGGAGAAGCTGGCACGTTACGCCCGGCTCGATCCTGAGATTCTTCGGCCGATCTCGCATCGCACGGTGGAACAGCAGGAAGCCTTGACCCTGATCCGCGCTCGCGAGCTTCTGGTTCGGCTTCGGACTGCGGCTATCAACGCGGTTCGTGGCCTGACGAAGGCTTGCGGCCACCGTATGCCCGCTTCATCAACGAAGTGCTTCGCCCAGAGAGGCCAAGCGGCGTTACCGCCAGGACTCAAGCTCGCACTCGGTCCGGTTCTTGCTCAGATCGCGGAGATGACGCTCAAAATCAAGCAGTATGACCGGGAGATCCAGCATCTGACTCAGACCGAGTACGCCGAGACCCAAGCCATGATGACGATTCATGGAGTCGGCCACATCACTGCGCTAACCTTCGTGCTAACGCTCGGCGATAAGGCACGATTCAGATGCAGCCGAGACGTTGGCTGCTATCTTGGCCTACGACCAAAACGCAGCCAGTCTGGCGAGCGCGATCCGCAACTAGGCATCACGAAGGCTGGCAACGCGTACCTGCGAAGCCTGCTGATCGAGTGCGCCAACCACATCCTGCGACCAGACGGTCGAGACTCGGCACTGCGACAGTGGGGGCTTCATCTTGCAGCACGAGGAGGTAAGCAGGCGAAGAACAAGTCTGTCGTGGCAGTGGCTCGCAAACTGGCCGTGCTGCTTCATCACCTTTGGACTACACAGGAATCGTACGTCCCGTTCTATCTGCAAGCCGCTTAAAGTTCACCCGTTGCATCGACACCGCGCTCCGATGACTGCGTCGGCGTTTTGGTCCTCGAGGCCGTCCGATAAATGGCAGCATCGACTCTCCTCTCGAACCCCAACCGGCACCGAGTCCAGGCCTCATCCGACTCATCAGAGTGCGAATACAAACCCGGTGGAGAGCAACAACAACAGCAACGACAACCGCAAAAACCAAGACCCTGATAAGGAAACAATTGACATCTGGGACCTGCTCATACAAAACGCCGTTCTCTTCACTCAATCTTCGATTTGCCATTTATTCGGCGCCGCTAACTCAAATGAATCGGCTAACCACGGCGATCACTTTGCATAGAATTTCCGCCAGAACGCGCATACTAGGAAATGTCTTGGCTCTTGTCGTCAACTGTTAACGACTATGTAAACGAACGCTTCAAAAAGAGGCCGGGAAATTAATATACCCACCCCCCGGTTTTCGTTCGTATGATATTCGCTTTTGTCGGAGAGCCGTCTATCTACTTCGGCAGCTGCGAAACATCCCACCCGCCGCCCAGCGAACGGATCAGCTCAACACTCGAAGCAAATTTGCGGCTCTTCAAATTCGCCTCCGTCCGTTGATTCTGTATCAGCGTATTCTCTGCCGTCAGCACTTCAAGGTAGCTGGTCACGCCGCCCTTGTAGCGCTGATTCGAAACATCAAATGAGTGCTGCGCCGACACCACCGCCGCATGCTGCGCAATCTCTTCCTGCTCCAGAATCCGCAGATCGGACAGCTTGTCTTCCACCTCGTTGAAGGCCAGGAAGACCACGCTCTTGTAGTTTGCGGCACTAGCCTCGAACTGATCCCGAGCTTGATTGGTGACCGCCTTGCGGCGTCCGCCATCCAGCAGCAACTCTGCCGCCTGTGCACCCAGCGACCACACCGAGCTTGGCCCCTGAATCCACGTCCCACCATGCGTGCTTTCAAAGCCTCCCGAGCCTCCCAGCGTAATCGTCGGGTAGAAAGCAGCGACCGCTACGCCAATCTGAGCATTGGCTTGCTGAGCCCGGCGCTCGGCAGCGGCAATATCCGGACGGCGTTGCAAGAGTTGCGAAGGCACGCCCAGCGGTACATTCGGCAGATCGATATCCAGCGGAGCCGGAGCGATGCTGAAGGAAGGCAGCTTGTAGTCGGCGATGCTGCCGACTGCATGCTCAAACTCGGCGCGCGCTATGCCGACATCCACAAGCTGGGCACGCGTGGTGTCCAATACAGTCTGCGCCTGGGCCACATCGGCCTCTGTCCCAATGCCGCCCGCGAGACGTCGCTTAGTCAGGTCCAGCTGATCGGTGAGAGACTTGATGTCTCTCTCCAGGAGCTGCGCCTGTAGATCGAGCCCTCGCAGTTGGAAGTAGTCTTCGGCCATCTCCGCTTCAAGGCTCAATTCAGTATTGGCCATATCGGCAGCGCTGGCCTGGGCTGCGGCATTGGCGCCTTCGACATTGCGGCGGATCTTGCCCCACAGGTCTGGCTCCCACGACGCCTGCCCCTCCAACGTTAGATCGTTATAGCTGCCTGGCGAACGCGACAGGTCAGACGTCAGTGGCCGATGCGCGGAAAGCTTGCTGTGTGTAAATCCCGGCCCCGCCGAAAGCGTTGGATAGAAATCAGCGCGGGCCACGCGCACCTGCTCCCGCGCAGCCAGGTACGTTTCGTATGCCCCATGTACACCTTGGTTCACAGCCGCAATGCGTTCTTCCAGCTTATTGAGCTGTGGATCGTTGTAGATCTCCCACCACTTGCCTTTCAACATTCCATCCGAGGGTGATGCCGGCTGCCATCCGCCATCCGTCGGACTAGGTGGAGCAGGTACGGTGACCGTCGCAGCGCCAGTCTCCTTGTAGATGGGAGGAGTAACGTAAACCGGACGCTTGTAATCAGGCCCTACCGGCTTGCAACCAGCCAGCACACACAACGGCAGGCACGCCGCCGCCAGCGTTCCACGCCATCCAGGTCGGCTCGTTCCGGCCTTGTAGACAATCGCCATGCCTACTTGCCTCCCCGTGCGGCCTGAACCTCTTGTGGAGTAAGCACATACACCTTTTCACCCTCAATCAAAGAGTCCGGAGGGTCCTGAATTACTTTGTCATCCTTGGTAAGCCCGGTAATGATCTGTACCGTGCGGCCGTCATCCTGCCCAATCGTCACCGGATTCATATGAGCAACTCCGTCCTTCGTAGTGGCGACACGTAGCCCGTCACTCCGGAAGACCAGCGCCGAGACAGGAATCACAAAGATCGAACCGACCGGATTGACCTTGAAGTGAACCTGGGCCAAAGTTCCGGCCAGCAGCTTTCCATTGTGGTTGTCGACATCCACTTCGACCAGCAAAGTTCTGCTGGCAGGATCGATCGCGTCCGCAGTCCGCACCAGCTTGCCGTGAAACACCTGATCGGGATGCTCGACAAAGGTAAGATCGATCGTCTCTCCACGCTTGATGGAAGAAGAGAAGACCCCAGGCAAGTTGGTATAGACACGCAGTGTCTGTACAGCCTGCAAGTGGAAAAGCTCCTTCGCCGCGCCAGGGTCGATCAACTGGCCTGTATCAACACCGCGCGCAGTCACCACGCCGGTAAATGGCGCATAGACTTTCTCGAACGAAGTCAACTCCTTCAACCGCTGTACATTGGCCTCGGCGGAGTGAACTTGGGCTGCGGTCGATGCCGCCTGGTTCACAAACGTATCTGTGTCCTGCTGCGAAACAGCATTGGACGCAACCAATCCCTTGTAGCGATCGGCCTGGATTTTTGCATTGTTGGCATTGGCCTGCGCGGTATTCAGGTCGGCCTGCGCCTGGGCAAGCTGCTGATCGACTTCCGGGCTTGCGATCTCGGCCAGCAACGCGCCCTTTTGCACCTTCGCGCCAATATCGTAATACCACTTGGTGAGGTATCCAGCGGTTCGGGCGTAGACAGGCGCATCGGTGTATGAGGTCACATTACCCGGCAGCGTCAACTCCTCAATCGGCTCACCAGGCTTAGGCTGAATGGCAATAACTGAAGGTGCTGCCAGTTGATTGGTACGATCTTCGAGGGCCGCCATGGCATTTTTGCGCGTAAAGATGCCGAATGCCCCCAGCACAGCGATGACCAGCACCAGCACCACTGCGGCGGTGATCCCGTGGCCTTTCTTGATGGGCTTCTGATCAGGCGCTGTCTCCGTGTCATGGTGGGTCCCATGCCCAGCCTGTCCGTTCGAGGGATTTTGGTTTGCACTCATCTCTTCAGGGGTCATATCTGCTCCGGAAACTGCTCGTCAACAAGGGCGTTGCTGGCTGTATGTGCACGCTTGCGGCGGGCATTGCGTTCAAGACGCCCATGCAGGGCGGAAAAGAAGGTCGGCACAAAGAATAAGGTGGCTACTGTCGCCAGGAGCAGTCCACCGATAACCGCGCGGCCCAGTGGAGCGTTTTGCTCTCCTCCGTCGCCCAGGCCAAGCGCCATCGGCACCATGCCGATGATCATGGCCAGCGCGGTCATCAAGACCGGACGGAAGCGAACGAAGCCGGCATTCAGTGCAGCCTTGCGCGCATCGCCGACAAGAATCTCAAGCTGTTCGCGGGCGAAGGTGACTACGAGGATCGAGTTCGCAGTCGCCACGCCCATGCACATGATGGTACCGGTGAGCGCGGGAACACTCAGGCGGGTGTGGGTGAGAAAGAGGAACCAGACAATGCCGGTGATCGCCGCCGGCAACGCGGAAATGATCAGGAACGGGTCCAGCCATGACTGGAAATTGATCACAATCAGGAAGTAAACCAGCAGAATCGAGAATGCTAAGCCGGCAAGCAATCCGATGTAGGACTTGGTCATGGTCTCGCTCTGGCCGCGCAGGATGATCTGGGTGCCGTGAGGAACCTCACTCTTGTGGCGATTTATGGCCGCTTCTATCTGGCGCGTAACGCTGCCCAGATCGGTTCCTTCGACGTTCGCGTAGATATCAAGCACTGGCTGAATGTCGTAGTGGCTGACGGTGCCTAGCTCGGTACCTGGCTTGAGCGCGGCAAGGTTTCCGAGCACCTGGACCGACTGCGGGCTGCCCGGTGCGCCCGTTGTATGGACGCTGGACGTAGCGTTCTGTGCTGCGGCGACCGATGCGGCCGAGCCGGTAACGGGGAGACTCTGTAGACCTGCTAGCGAGTCGAGACCGTACTGTGGCGCCTGAACCGCGATGTTGTAGGACACGCCATTCTTGGGATCGAGGTAAAACGTGGGCGTGGTCTGGAAACTGCCACTGAGAGCGACAAGCAGGCTGGTAGCTACATCGCGCTGGGTAAGGCCGATCTCCTGGGAACGGGTGCGGTCCACATTTACGGTAAACCGGGGCAGATTGAATGGTTGTTGAATGCGTGTGTCGGCGGCGCCTGGAATATATTTCACATCATTCAGCAGCTTTTCGGCGTAAGTGCGGTTGTGCTCGAGGTCGGGGCCGACGATCTGGATATCGATGGGCGCGGACAAGCCGAAGTTAAGAATCTGGGTGACGATGTCGACTGGAAGCACGTAGAAGGTCACGCCGGGATATTCGCGGCCCAGCTTTTCGCGCAGGTGGTCGAGATAAACGGCGGTGGGGTGATGATCCTCACTCAACTGCACGGTAATGTCTGCATCTGCAGTGCCGACGGGGGCAGAGGTGGAATAGGAGAGGTTAAGGCCGGAATAAGGAAGGCCAATGTTGTCGATAATGGTGACGACTTCCTTGGTGGGGATCTCCCGGCGGATGGTGCCGTCGATGTGATCGCACAGGGAAGCTGTTTCTTCGATCCGTGTGCCGGTGCGCGCGCGGACATGGATGCGAAATGCTCCCGAATCGACGGAAGGGAAGAAGTCCTGGCCTAACCACGGCGCGAGCAAGCCGACGGAAGCTATGCAGATCAGGAGAAAGCACACAATGAATGCTGTAGGGTGGTCAACCGTAAAGGTGAGCAGACGGACGTAGCCACCGCGGATCTGCTCAAAGTAGTGCTCAAACCCTCTCTGAAAAGCCACGAATGGATTGCGGCTGGTTTTTTTGCGCTCAGCCTCGGCGTCGTCATGCTCCTTGAGCAGGTACTTGGCCATCGTGGGTACAACGGTACGAGAAAGCAGGTAGCTGGCGAGCATGGCGAAAACCACGGCTTCGGCAAGCGGCACGAAAAGGTATCGCGAGACGCCGCTCAGGAAGAACATGGGCACGAACACGATGCAGATGGAGAGTGTCGAGACGAAGGCCGGCACTGCGATCTGCGCGGCGCCATCCAGAATGGCCTGCTCAATCTCTTTGCCGGCTTCGAGATTGCGGTTGATGTTCTCAATTTCGACGGTGGCGTCGTCGACCAGGATGCCGACGGCGAGCGCTAGGCCACCGAGGGTCATGATATTGATAGTTTCGCCCAGCGCCGCCAGCATGATGAGAGAGCTGAGAATGGAGAGCGGTATGGAGACCGCGATGATGATGGTCGATCGCCAGCTGCCGAGGAAGATCAGGATCATCATGCCGGTGAGACAGGCAGCGATGATGGCCTCGCGGACTACGCCGCTAATGGCCCCTTTGACGAAGATGGACTGATCGTTGAGCGGGCTGATGCGCAGCTGCGAGGGCAGCGTGGCAAGGATGGCAGGCAGCTTTTCCCGGACGCCGGCAATGATGTCGAGTGTGGACGCGGAGCCGGTCTTGAGGATGTTCATCAGCGCCGAGCGCTGGCCGTCGACACGGACGATGTTGGTCTGTGGCGGGAAGCCGTCGCGGACATGAGCTACGTCCCGGATGTAGATGACCGCGCCGTTGACAGCCTTGATGGGCAGATTATTCAGTTCATTGACTACGGAGGGCGCGGAGTTAGTCTCGATCGCATACTCGTAGGTGCCCACCTTCATCGTGCCGGAAGGGACGATGAGGTTCTGAGCATTGACAGCAGCGACGACATCGGCGGGCGAGATCCCTTTGGCCTGCATTGCGTGCAGGTCAATGTCCACCTGGATCTGGCGCTGTTTTCCGCCATAGGGGTAGGGAATCGAGGCGCCTTCGACTGTGGCCAAGCGGGTGCGGATGAGGTTGGTTCCGATGTCGCCTAGTTGTTGTTCAGAGAGTCCTTCACCGGAGAGACCTAGCTGCAGAACAGGAACGCTGGAGGCGTTGTACTGGATGATGAAGGGCGGTGTGGTGCCAGGTGGGAGCTGGCGCAGTTGCACCTGACTGATGGCGGTGACTTCAGCAACGGCCGAGCCGATGTCTACGTGGGGCTGGAAGAAGACCTTGATGACGCCGATGCCGTTGAGCGACTGCGACTCGATGTGTTCGATGTCGTTGACCGTGGTGGTCATACTGCGTTCGCTGGGAGCGATGATGCGGTTGGCCATCTCCTCGGCGGAGAGACCGGCATATTGCCAGACAATACTGACTACCGGGATATTGATGTTCGGAAAAATATCCGTCGGCATCGTGACGATGCTGTAGGCGCCAATCAAGAGCAGGAGTATTGCAAAGACGGCAAAGGTGTAAGGCCGCCGTAACGCCAGCCGGACAATCCACATAGATTTTTTGGTCGCTCCTGAATCCTCGCGAACCCGAGATTCGCAAAAGGCGGTCGCTGTTGAACTTACAGTCTAAGGGTTGGAAATGGAATGGAGTGATCTTCGCCTGCGGCCCCAAGTAATTCCGTGTCCCTTATAGGACGAAGCAATCCCTCTCGAAGATGCATCAATCCGGCATTTGTCACTAAACTCAGATCGCCTTTAAAAGCACAAATGGCGCATCCAGCGGCTGCCTGTACAACTCCGGCGCCCAACTATAGAGTAGCGAAAACCGCCAGAATCGCGATGCATAAACCTATTGCCAGGCTGACTTTATCCTGCAGAGCGAAAATCACCGGATCGTCGTTCAGTTCGCCGCGCGAGGCCAGCAGCCATACCCGGCTGAGCCAATAAAGCATAAAAGGCACAATGAGCCACAGCCGTCCCGAATGACGATACAGGGCGTCTACATCGGGCCGCGAGATGTAGAGCGAAAACACCACGACCGACGCGTAGGCGCTGGCCGTGCCAAAACTGCGAATTTGCTCCAGGTCCGTCACCAGGTAGCCCCGTCCGTGCGAACCGGTCAGCCCTCGCTCGCGCATCGTCGCCAGCTCGCTGAATCGCTTGACCATAGCCAGGGAGAGAAAAAGAAAGATCGCAAAGCCCGACAGCCAAGGCGAAATCGGCGTGCGCGTCGCCGCCGCTCCAGCCAGCATGCGTAGTGCATACAGCCCCGAAAGCACCAGCACATCCACCAGTGGAATGCGCTTTAGATACAGCGAATAAGTCGATGTGACCGCCGCATAGAACAAAAGCCACAGCGCGAACTCCCCAGGCAGCAATGGCAACAATGAGCAACTGCAGCCGACCAGCGCAAGTGCGATTGCCACTCCAGTAAGAACGGAAAGATCGCCCGCCGCAAAGGGCCGAAGCCGCTTGGTGAGGTGGCGCCGGTCGCTTTCAATATCCAGCAGATCGTTGACCAGGTAATTTGCCGAGGCTACAAAGCTGAAGCAGAAGAACGCCACTACGGCGGGAATCGCCGATGCCCAGGAGATTTTGTGAGAAAGCAATAGCGGTAAAAACAGCAGAACATTCTTTGCCCACTGATGAATGCGGATCGCCTTAAGGATCGACCTGAAGCCGGCCCCGCGATCCAGAAACACTCGTGCAGGAATCAGCTTCCGCTGTCGCATTGCACGGAGTAACGCTCCGGATGGATTGGCCACCATCGGCTGCACCGAATCAGCCAGCAGCGGCAGATCGATCGTGGCGTTGCCAATGTAGTCGAAGCGCGGAAAGCGGCTGTGCAGTTCCGCCAGTTTCCGGCTCCCGGTCAGGTTTCGCTTTCCGTCCGAGCCCAGGATTCCATCGAAGAACCCCAGATGTGTCGCCACGCGAGCGGCCAGCGAATGATCCGCGCCAGTCGCCAGAAAAATTGGCCTCCCGTTGCTTTTCTCCGCTGCAAGATAATGCACAAGCTCTTCGTTGTATGGCAGGTGGGCCGCATCGAGCGGCGCCAGGTGTGCCACCTCTGCCTTCACCCGCGCCTTGCCCCCCGCCAGCCACCACGGCAATCGAAAGATCGCAAACGGTTTTCGTCGCAGTAACAGGCAAAGAGCGTCATAGAAGGTATCGGACTTAACCAGCGTCCCATCCAGGTCCACGCAGAGCGGAGTCGCCGCGCCGAAATTCGCGGTCACCGGACCAGTCGCTGGTGCGACAGGATCTGTCTCTGCATGATCTGTAAGCGTAATGATTCCTTCACCCGGCGGCCTTCGAACGCAGCCATTGGACTACGCCAAGTATAAACGTCCGGGAATTTCAGTGGAGATGAAAGAGCGAACATAAGTTTCTCGCCAAAAACCGTCGAAAGGTAACCCTGTTCCTGTTCGGAGAGCCCAAGTGAAACGAATTAGCTGTATTTCCCCATCGAAACAATTTTCCGGGCTTGACCGTCCGAGGTAGGCAGCGTCACTCTAGCTCTTAGACCCTTTTCGCCGGTGCGGCGCCGTTCCCTCTATCTGCAATCAGGCTGAAACCAGGAAAGAACCCAAGAATGGCAAGCAAGATCTCTTCTTTTTCTCCGGATTCGTCCGAATCCGAAGTATCCAGACCTGTCCCACCCAGCCGCAAATCAGGTTGGGTCCGGCCTCTTTTGTATGTCCTTTTGATTGGCGCAATTGGCTTCGTAGTCTGGCGAGTCTACACCAATAAAAAGCTGGCTGAGCAGCAGAAGGAAGAGGAAGCCAGCGCACTGATGAGTCAGCCGGTACCGGTGCAGGCCGTCGCCGTCGAGCGCCGCCCTCAACCGATTTACCTTACCGCGCTGGGCACGGTCACTCCTTACTACAGCGTCACCGTCAAAGCGCGCGTCAACGGCCAGCTCGACAAGGTCAACTTTGCTGAAGGCCAGCAGGTCAAGGCCGGGCAGACCATCATGGTCGTCGATCCCAAGCCCTTCAAAGCCGCTCTCGATCAGGCCCGCGGCACCCTCGCCCATGACACCGCGCTCCTCAAAAACGCGCAATCTGAGTACACACGCTATAAAGCCCTCTACGAAGCCGGAGTCGTCTCCAAGGAGCAGCTCGACCTGCAGCTCTCCAATCAGGGTCAATATGAAGGCGCGATCGCCTCCGACAAGGCAGCCATCGAAACCGCCCAGCTCCAGCTCGACTGGTGTACCGTCCAGTCCCCCATCGACGGAAAGATCGGCCTGCGCCTGGTCGATCCCGGCAATATCATCACCGCCAACACCACCAATCTGGTTATCGTGAACCAGCTTCAGCCCATCGCCGTCTACTTCACCCTGCCAGAGAATTTCCTGCCTCAGGTTCTAGGCAAGCTGCGCGGACAGCAGAAGATCATGGCTCAAGCCTACGACCGCGGGGACACTACCCTCCTCGCCACTGGGCAACTCCTCACCACTGACAACCAGATCGACACCACCACCGGCACCGCCAAGCTCAAAGCCGTCTTCGACAACAATGATGAGCAGCTCTTTCCCAACCAGTTCGTCAACATTCACTTGATTCTGGAACAGCGCCCAAATGCGCTGATCGTGCCTTCAGCTGCCATTCAGACCGGTATACAAGGCTCATTTGTCTGGATCGCGCAGCCGAACAATACCGTTAAGATGACGCCGGTGAAGATCGCCCTGGCAGAAGGCCAGATGACCATTCTCGACTCTGGCCCAGCCGTGGGGGAGAGGGTTGTCGTTGACGGCGCCGACCGCCTGCGCCCCGATGCGCCGGTCATCGTAAGCGCAGGCCATGTACACCCAGCTGGCTCTCAGTCAGCAGGACAAAAGCCGTGAACCCTTCCAGGCCATTCATCGTCCGCCCGGTGGCCACCTCGCTGCTGATGGTGGCGATCCTGCTCGCGGGCTTTGTCGGCTATCAGCAGCTGCCTGTCTCAGCTCTGCCTGAAGTTGACTACCCCATCATTCAGGTCCTCACCTTCTATCCCGGCGCCGGGCCCGACGTGATGTCGTCTTCCGTCACAGCTCCGCTTGAACGCCAGTTCGGCCAGATGCCCGGCCTCAAACAGATGAATTCGGTCAGCTCCGGAGGCGGCTCCGTCATAACCCTCGAATTCAATCTCGACGAAAACATCGATGTCGCTGAGCAGGAGGTGCAGGCCTCCATCAACGCCGCCACCAGCTTCCTCCCCGCTGACCTGCCCAACCCGCCGGTCTACAGCAAGGTCAATCCCGCCGATGCGCCCATCATGACCTTAGCGCTGACATCGGATACGCTGCCTCTGGATAAAATCGAAGACGCCGCCGATACCAATCTTGCCCAGAAAATCTCGCAGGTCTCCGGCGTGGGTCTTGTCTCGATCGCCGGCGGACAGAAGCCATCTGTCCGCATCCAGGCCAATCCCGCACAACTTGCCTCGTACAATCTCAGCCTTGAAGACTTGCGAACCGCTTTGGCCGCGGCGAACGTAGATCAGGCCAAAGGCACGCTCAACGGTTCGCGCCTCTCCTTTACCGTCGGCGCCAACGACCAGCTTCTCTCAAGCTCTGAATATAAGCCCATCATCATCGCCTATCGCAACGGCGCAGCGGTACGCACCTCGGACGTTGCCACGGTCGTCGATGCGGCCGAGAACACGCAGCAAGCCGCCTGGATGGGTCTCCAAGGCAGGCCCCAGCAGCCTGCCGTCATTCTCAACATTCAGCGCCAGCCCGGCGCCAACATCATCGCCGTCGTCGACCGCATCAAGGCGCTGTTGCCGCAACTGCGCACCAGCCTTCCCGGCTCAGTTCAAGTTCGCGTGCTCACGGACCGCACCTCCGTCATTCGCGCCTCGGTTGCGGATGTGCAGTTCTCCCTCATGCTCACCATCGGCCTCGTCGTGATGGTGATCTTCCTCTTTCTGCGCAACCTCGCCGCCACGATCATTCCATCCGTCGCTGTTCCGCTCTCGCTGGTCGGTACATTCGCCGTAATGTACCTGCTCGGCTACAGTCTCAACAACCTCACCCTCATGGCGCTCACCATCTCCACCGGCTTCGTCGTGGACGATGCCATCGTGATGATCGAGAACATCGCCCGCTATATCGAAGAAGGCATGGACCCGCTCCACGCCGCCCTCAAAGGCTCCGCGCAGATCGGCTTCACCATCGTCTCGCTCACCGTCTCTCTCATCGCCGTCCTCATCCCGCTACTCTTCATGGGCGATGTCGTGGGCCGTCTCTTTCGCGAGTTCGCCGTCACCCTGGCTATTACCATTCTTGTCTCCGCAGTCGTCTCGCTGACTCTTACGCCCATGATGTGCGCGCGCCTGCTCAAGCACAAGCCAGAAGCCCAGCAGGGCCGCTTCTACCGCGCTTCAGAAAGAGTCTTCGAATCCGTCATCGCCTTCTACGGCCGCACGCTTGAAGTCATCCTGCGCCACCAGTTCGCGACACTTGTCGTCACTATCGGCACGTTGGTCGCTACGATTTTCCTCTTCGTCATCGTCCCCAAAGGCTTCTTCCCGGTGCAGGATACAGGCGTAATCCTTGGCATCTCGGAAGCACCGCAGACGGTCTCTTTCACCAGCATGGCCGTGCGTCAGCAGCAGCTCGTAGACATACTGCTCAAAGACCCCGCCGTTGAAAGCATCTCTTCTTTTATTGGCGTGGACGGCACAAACACCACGCTCAACAGCGGCCGCATCCAGATCAATCTCAAGCCGCTTGAAGAACGAAAGCTCTCCGCCTCCGACATCATCGCGCGCCTGCAGCCTCAGTTCGCCAACATCCAAGGCATCCAGCTCTTCCTGCAGCCGCTGCAAGACCTCACCGTCGCCGACCGCGTCAGCCGCACGCAGTTCCAGTACTCACTCGAAGACCCCAACCAGCAGGAACTTGCCACTTACACCCGCAAGATGGTTGCCGAGCTGAGCAAACAGCCCGAGCTCCGCGACGTGGCTAGCGACCTGCAAGATCAGGGCCTTGGCTCTGAGCTGGTTATCGATCGCGACACCGCAGCCCGCCTGGGCATTGCCGTCGCCGACATCGACAATACTCTTTACGACGCTTTCGGCCAGCGCCAGGTATCCACCATCTTCACTCAGCTGAACCAGTACCACGTAGTCATGGAGGTCGGTCAGAACTTTCAGACCGACCCCACCACACTCGCCAATCTCTACGTGAAATCTGCTAACGGAACGCAGGTGCCGCTAAGCAATCTCGCCCATTGGGAGCAGACGCGTGCCCAACTTGCCATCGGACACCAGGGCCAGTTTCCCGCTACTGTCATCAGCTTCAACGTCGCCCCCGGTAAGGCTCTTGGCGATGCAGTTGCAGCCACGCAACGCGTCGAACGTGCAATCCATCTGCCAGCCAGCATCAACGGTACCTTCCAGGGAACCGCCGCCGCATTCCAGGCCTCGCTGGTCAACGAACCCATCCTCATTCTGGCAGCACTCATCACTGTATACATCGTGCTCGGCGTACTGTACGAGAGCTACGTCCACCCCATCACCATCATCTCTACATTGCCGTCAGCAGGCGTCGGCGCGATCCTTGCCTTGCTGATGACGCGCACGGCATTCGGAGTCATCTCACTCATCGGCGTCATCCTGCTTATCGGCATCGTCAAGAAGAACGCCATCATGATGATCGACTTCGCTCTAGAAGCTGAACGCGTCGAGCGCCTCTCTCCCGCCGAAGCCATATTCCAGGCCTGCCTGCTGCGCTTCCGCCCCATCATGATGACCACAATGGCCGCATTGCTCGGAGGATTACCGCTGGCTCTCGGCTCCGGTGTAGGCTCTGAGCTGCGCCGCCCTCTCGGCATCACCATCGTTGGCGGATTGCTGGTCTCGCAGTTGCTCACGCTCTACACCACGCCGGTCGTGTATCTCTACTTCGCGCGCCTCGCCCATCGCATGAGCAAGAAGAAGAGCCTGCAACTGCACGCGGTTCCCGGAGACTGACGCCATGCATCTCTCCGCCCCGTTTATTCGCCGCCCGGTAGCCACCACCCTGCTCAGCCTCGCGCTGTTGCTGGCAGGCGCTGTGGCATACTCACTGCTGCCGGTGGCCTCGCTCCCAGAAGTAGACTTGCCCACAATCTCCGTTAACGCAGGCCTACCCGGCGGCAGTCCGGAGACCATGGCCTCCAATGTCGCCACGCCGCTCGAACGCCAGTTCGGCCGCATCGCAGGCGTCACGCAGATGACCTCGTCCAGCTCATTGGGCTCAGCCTCGGTCACACTGCAATTCGACATGAGCCGCGATATCAATGCCGCAGCGCGCGACGTGCAGGCCGCTATCAACGCAGCCCGCAGCCAGCTTCCCGCCTATCTTCCACAAAACCCAAGCTATCGCAAGACCAACCCTGCCGACGCGCCCATCCTCATTCTCGCGCTTACTTCAGACGTCGAAACCAAGCCGCAAATGTACGACGTTGCCGATTCCATTCTGGCCCAGAAAATTGCACAGATCAAAGGCGTAGGCCAGGTCTTTGTCGGCGGCAGCGCCAGTCCCGCTGTGCGCGTAGAACTCAATCCAATGCAATTGAGCGCCTACGGCGTTGGCCTCGAATCAGTACGCACTGCGCTCGCCGGAGCTAATGCCAACCGCCCCAAAGGCACTTTTCAGGACAGCGAGCGTCGCTGGCTGATCGACGATAACGACCAGATATTCAAAGCAAGCGATTACGAACCGATCATCGCCGGCTACAACCAAACAACAGGCGCGCCAGTGCGCGTTTCCGACTTGGGTACCGTGGAAAACAGCGTGGCAGACGTGCATACCGCAGGTCTCACAGGAACCAACAATGGTCCCGGCTCGAAGATGAAGCCTGCCGTCCTGATCATCATTCTCAAGACGCCTGGTGCCAACATCATCGAAGCAGTCGACAATGTGCTCGGCGAACTACCTCATCTGCAGGCGCAGATCCCGCCTACCATTCGCATCGCCGTTGAAGTCGATCGCACCATCGTCATCCGCGCCAGTGTACGCGATGTTGAGCGCACACTGCTCATCAGCATTTTGCTGGTGGTGCTGGTCGTTTTTCTCTTTCTCCGCGAAGTTTGGGCCACCATCATTCCATCAGTCGCCGTGCCACTCTCGCTGGTTGGCACCTTCGGTGTGATGTACATGCTTGGCTACACGTTAGACAACCTTTCGCTGATGGCTCTCACCATCTCCACCGGCTTCGTCGTGGACGACGCCATCGTGGTCATCGAGAACATCACCCGCTATCTCGAACAGGGCTATTCGCCTTATGAAGCGGCCATGAAAGGTTCTCGCGAAATTGGCTTCACGGTCCTTTCCATGAGCCTTTCGCTCATCGCCGTCTTCATTCCCATCTTGCTCATGGGCGGCATTATCGGCAAGCTCTTCCGCGAATTTGCGGTCACGCTTAGCGTAGCCATCGCCGTCTCACTCATCGTCTCGCTAACCACCACTCCGATGATGTGCGCGCAGTTTCTCAAGGCGCATGACATCCGCCGCAAGGGCCGCTTCTATCATGCCAGCGAACGCGCCTTCCGCTGGCTTGCCGATGAATACGCTGTTGGCTTGCGCTGGGTGCTCCGCCATCAATGGCTGATGCTGGGCGTGACCATCGGCACCTTCATACTGAACCTGTACCTTTTCGTCATCGCCCCGAAAGGCCTCTTCCCACAACAGGACACAGGCCGCCTGAGCGGCGCAACGCGCGCGGCACAGGACATCTCCTTCGAAGCCATGAGCGACAAGCAACGCCAACTGGCGCAGATGGTGCTGGACGACCCAGATGTCACGGACGTCACCGCCTTTGTCGGTGGCAACGGGCCGGGCGGTGGAAGCACCAACGTCGGACGCATGTTCATCCACCTTCGTGAGAAGCGGAAGGCCACTGCCGACGACATCGTCAATCGTCTGCGCATGAAGCTCACCAGCGTTCCCGGCGCTGCTCTCTTCCTGCAAACTCAGCAGGAGTTTCAAACCGGAGCCCGTGGCAGCGATGCGCAGTATCAGTACACGCTCTCCGATGAAAACCTGAAAGAACTCAACACCTGGGCTCCACAGCTGCTTGCAAAAATGCGCGAAATCCCCGAGCTGCGCGACGTTTCAACCGACCAGCAGGACCAGGGCCTGCAAGCCACACTCATTATCGATCGCGACACGGCCTCGCGCCTTGGCATCACAGCAACGCAGATCGACCAGGTGCTCTACGACGCCTTTGGCCAGCGCCAGGTCTCGACCATGTACACCGGCTTGAATCAGTACTTCGTCGTCATGGAAGTAGCGCCACAATACCAGAACAGCCCCGACTCACTCAACGGCATCTACATCAAAACCAGCGCCGGAACCACTGTCCCCCTTGCCACCATTGCCCACTTCTCGCCCACGCGCACATCGCTGCAGGTCAATCATCAGGGCCAGTACCCGGCAGTCACGTTGACCTTCAATCTCGCGCCCAACGTAGCTCTCGGCAATGCTGTGACGGCGCTCGAAAATGCCCAACGCGAGATGGGCATGCCGTCCGCGATTCACGCCACATTCCAAGGAACAGCACAAGCCTTCCAAGCTTCGGTTGCCAACGAGCCGTACCTGATTCTTGCCGCCATCGTTGCGGTCTACATTGTGCTGGGCATTCTCTACGAAAGCCTCATTCACCCCATTACCATTCTCTCCACTTTGCCTTCCGCGGGCGTCGGAGCTATCCTTGCCCTGCTCATTACTGGAACCGACCTCAGCGTCATCGCGCTCATCGGAATTCTGCTGCTTATCGGCATCGTCAAAAAGAACGCCATCATGATGATCGACTTCGCTATCCAGGCCGAGCGCGATGAAGGCCTCGCCCCCATCGACGCTATCTTCCAGGCCTGTCAGTTACGCTTCCGGCCCATTATGATGACCACCTGCGCGGCGCTTTTCGGCGGCCTTCCCCTGGCCATCGGCTTCGGCGTCGGCTCGGAACTGCGGCGCCCACTCGGCATCACCATCGTCGGCGGTCTGCTCGTCTCCCAGGCGCTTACGCTCTTCACCACGCCCGTCGTCTATCTCTTCTTCGACCGTCTGCAATGGCGATTCATGCGCCTGCAGCGTATTGGTGCAGGACTTGAAGAGTCGCACGGCGACTAGCCTCACGCTTGCACAGGGCAAGCCATCGGTTGTACTGTCCCTTCATGTCATGGGAAACCCCCGAAGAGCGGCGTAGTCAGGGCCAGGCGCGGCGTAAAAAACTGCCGCGTCAGCAGCACGCGGAGTTCTCCGTCAAAAAACGGCTGACGCCGGCGCTCACACTGCTAAAGCGATCCGTTCAGGGCCGCGTTCCGGCGCTCATCGCCATCAAGAATGAGCGCATGATCGCCTCGCCCTTCGGCTACTTCCGCGGCGCTGTGCCCGTCATGGCCGCCGATCTCGCCGCGCTTCCGAACACAGGTCTTGAAGTGCAGCTCTGCGGCGATGCCCACGTCCGCAATCTCGGCGCCTACGCAGCAGAAGACGGCCGTCTCATCTTCGACATCAACGACTTCGATGAAACCTTCCGTGGTCCCTTCGAATGGGACCTCAAGCGCATGGCCGCCTCGCTGGTCGTAGCAGGCCGTGAGTCGGGCAACAAAGACACCGTCTCCGAACGTGCCGTGATTCGCTGTATCACCAGCTACAGCGAACGCATGAGGGCTTACGCGCCCATGCCCGTCCTCGAAATGGTCCGCGATCAGATCAGCCGCATCGAAGAGATCGCACCCGTTCATCTCGCTTTGCAAAAAGCCGTGCGCGCCACGCCCCTGCACACGCTGCAGCAGCTTACTGAACCCGTCCCCGGCTCCGATCCCAAGAGTCTCACCGCACCGCGCCGCTTCCGCGAGATCAAGCCGATTCTCACTCGTCTCTCCGGCGCCAAAGCGAAAGCTGTCATCGCGTCCATCGAGCCCTATCGCAAAACATTGGAACCGCAACGTCAGCATTTCTTCGCGCAATATCGGGCCTTGGACGTGACCTTTAAAGTGGTTGGAACAGGCTCGGTTGGCCTGCGCGATTACTGCGTTTACATGGAAGGCAACGGCCCCAACGATCCGCTCTTCCTCCAGATTAAGGAAGAAGCAAAATCGGCCTATGCGCCATATCTTACCGACGCAAAAGCCGCTCATCATCAGGGGCAGCGCGTTGTCGAGGGCCAGCGTCTTATTCAGACCGGTACTGACATTTTGCTCGGCTATACAACCATCGAAGGCCGCGATTACCTCGTCCGCCGTCTCAGCGATCACAAAGCCTCCATCGAACTCACCGACCTCAACGGCGACGGCCTGCTCGAATACGCCCAGCTTTGCGGAGAGCTCCTTGCGCGCGGCCACGCCCGTTCCGGCGATGCACAGAAAATTTCAGGCTACCTCGGCTCCGGCGAAGGCTTCGCCAACGCGCTCGCCGAGTTTGGCCGCAAGTACGCCGACCAGACCGACAAAGACTGGGCCGAGTTGAAGCGAGCGAAGAAATAGAGTTGCCATCACCGCTCATTTGCCCATGGTCCATTCAGCGTGATACACCCAGCCTTTGAGGGCCGCATGTCATACATCCTTTCACTCGATCAGGGAACCACCAGCTCGCGCGCTATTCTCTTCGATCATGCAGGCGCAATTGTCTCGGTAGCCCAGCAGGAGTTCCAGCAGATCTACCCGAAGCCGGGCTGGGTCGAGCACGATCCCACCGAAATTCTCACCTCGCAAATGAGCTGTGCCGTGCAGGCCCTTGTACGCGCCGGTGTTGAGGCACGTGATGTCACAGCGCTCGGCATCACAAATCAGCGCGAGACCGTCATCGTCTGGGAACGCGCCACAGGCAAGCCCGTCTATAACGCCATCGTCTGGCAAGACCGCCGTGGCGCATCGCACTGCGAACGCCTCGTCGCAGAAGGCGCAGAACCAATGGTCCGCGCTAAAACCGGCCTTGTCCTCGATCCCTATTTCTCCGCCACCAAAATTGCCTGGATCCTCGAGAACGTCGCAGGCGTGCGCGCCCAGGCCGAGGCAGGCAAGCTTGCCATGGGCACCGTCGATAGTTGGCTCATCTGGCATCTCACCAGCGGCGGCAGCGGCACTCCTGTCCACGCCACAGACCAGACCAACGCCTCGCGTACCTTGCTCTACAACATCGTCGAAGGCCGATGGGATGAAGACCTGCTCAAGCTCTTCAACATCCCCGCCAGCATGCTGCCTGAAGTGCGCTGGTCCAGCGAAAAGATCGCCGAAGTGAACACCTCGCACGGCCTGGAAGGCATCGCCATCGCAGGCATCGCAGGCGATCAGCAAGCCGCCCTCTTCGGCCAGCTCTGCTTCAGCCCCGGCGAAGCCAAGAACACCTACGGTACCGGCTGCTTCCTCTTACAGAACATCGGCACAGGCTTTCTACAGTCGGAGAACCGCCTCATCACAACCTTCGCCGCCAGCGCCAATCGCAAACTCGAATACGCGCTCGAGGGTAGCATCTTCATCGGCGGGGCAGTTGTGCAATGGCTCCGCGACAATCTCAAGCTGATCAACTCGTCAGCGGAGGTGGAACTGCTCGCAGCGTCCGTTCCCGATACCGACGGCGTCGTCTTTGTTCCGGCCTTTGTCGGCCTTGGTGCGCCTCACTGGGACCCGCATGCGAGTGGCCTCATCATCGGCCTGCGCCGCAGCACCCAGCCTGGCCACATCGCCCGCGCTGCGCTTGAAAGCATCGTCTTCCAGGTCGCCGACGCCCTCGAAGCCATGCAGCAGGATTCAGCATCCGGCACGGGCACCAACCTGCCGTCGCTGCGTGTAGACGGTGGCGCAGCCGTCAACGACCTCATGATGCAGTTCCAGGCAGACGTCCTGGGCGTCCCCGTTATTCGCCCGCAGGTCACCGAGACGACAGCACTCGGCGCAGCTTATCTCGCAGGCCTCGCGACCGGCTTCTGGAGCGATGCAGCAGAACTTCGGGCTCAACGCCAGAAAGACGTCCGCTTCGAACCCAAGCTGTCCCGGGACGAAATAGCCCTGCGTCGCAATCGCTGGAAAGAGGCAGTCGAACGTTCCCGCCGCTGGAATGCATAGCGCCTTCTTCAATGTAGACGGGGACAAGCTGCGGGTGCCCCATCCTTTGTTCGCACTTTGCACAAAGGGTGGGAGAGCACAAGTCTCAGTCTCACATGCTGGCAGTTGTTTCGAAATCTCAAGGCCGCGAAGCAAAATCCAACATATGCAGGTACGAGCGATAAATATGCCCCGTCGCCCGCGTCATGCCAATCTCACACGTCCTGCTCGAAGAGAAGTAGCCATCATGCCGCTGTGACTCCAGTTCAACAACTTCATCGTGCGTTGCTGAAGCCGTCAGCTCCGGATGCAGAAATCCACGATCCCCAGCAAAGGCGCAACATCCCGCAGCCTGCGGCACCACGACTTCATCGCTGCAGGCATCGGCAATACTAACCAGCTTCGCAGAGATACCCATCTTGGCTGCCGAGCATACAGGGTGCAGGGCCACAGAGGAGAGCTTCCGCACAATCGTAAGCCGCGGCAAAATGGCACTCTGTGCAAACTCTACCGAATCGAGAATGCGTAGCTTATCGAACTTGACCTGGTTCTCAGCCGTAAGCTGCGCACGGCAAGTACGCAGGCCATACGTGCAAGGGCTCGTATCCACCACCACCGGCAGACGTCCTGAGTCCGACCAGCGATAAAAGCTCTCAATCGTGTGATTGACCGCCGCCTCATGTCCAGCCTCAAAACCCTTCGAAGAGAAGGGTACTCCGCAGCAATGCCCGCCCACATCGCGCGGCACAAACAGCTTCACCAGCGCCCGCTCCGCAACATTCAGCAGAGCCTGCATGTGGCTCACTTCCTCAGGCTCACCGGGCAGCGTTCCCATGATCCGCGAAATGCAAGCAGGGAAGTAAACCGCATCGGCGCTCTGCACCGTCGGCGATCCTGCGGGAATCGCCCCGCGCCGCGCCTCAGGCATGGGATACATCCATTGCCAGAATGGCTCATCGGCCGCCTTCCGCGTGATCCGATCAATGCCGCGCGTGATTGAAATCATCGACTCAAGGCCAAAAACGCGCTCTACAAAATGTCCGCTGCGCAAAGCCCATCGCGCCCCAACCTCAGCCAAAGCAAAGTGTCGCCCCATTACTCCGGCAATCGCATTGGCCGGCTTTGAATGCCGCAACGCGCGAAAGCGCTTGGTCAGCTTGCCGGTATCGATGCTCACCGGGCAATCGGTCGCGCACAGCCCATCCGTAGCGCAGGTATCCAGCGCCATATAAGGAAAATCCCGGTCCAAAGCCGAATACTCATCCGAAGCCCGCGCATCTTTCAACCGCTGCATCTCGCGCCGCACCACGATGCGCTGTCGCGGAGTCAGCGTCACATCGCGACTGGGGCAGCTATGCTCACAGAACCCGCATTCGATGCACTTATCCACCTCCGGTTCAACCACCGGCATCGTCTTCAGATCCGCAACATGCGCCATGGGATCGCTATTGATCAGCACGCCCGGATTGAGCAGGTTCGCAGGGTCGGTCACCGCCTTCAGCTCCTGCATGATCCGGTAAGCTTCCGGCCCCCACTCCGTCTCCACAAACGGAGCCATGTTGCGCCCCGTTCCGTGCTCCGCCTTCAGCGCGCCATCGTACTTGCCCACCACCATCGCCACGACGTCATCCATGAACAGGCGATAGCGCTCCACTTCCCGGTCGGAGTTGAAGCTCTGCGCAATCACAAAATGCAGATTGCCGTCCTTGGCATGGCCAAAGATAATCGCGTGATCGTAGCCATGCTTATCGAAGAGTGCGCGCAAATCCATCGCGCCCTCAGCCAGCCGGTCCACCGGCAGCGCAATGTCCTCCATCAACGCCGTCGTTCCACTCGCTCGCACCGCGCCCACAGAAGGGAACATGCCCTTGCGAATCTTCCACAACTTCGCCTGCTCCACCGGATCGCGTGTGAATTCGGCAGGATGCAAGAGCGTCAGACCCGCCACAGTGGCCGCAGCCGCGCTCTCAAACGTACGTCGCTGCTCCTCATTGGCCGCCTGAAACTCCACCAGCAACCCAGCTGCAGCATCGGGCAATTGCGCAATATGCGCAGCCACACCGGGTTGATTTTCTACCGACCGCAGCGATGCCCGGTCCATAATCTCCAACGCCGCCGCGCCCGCCGCTGTCAGCACGCCAATCGCTGAACATGCAGCAAACAAATCCGGAAACAGCAGCAGCGCCGTCGACTTCATCGGATTGTCCGGCACCGTCTTCAGCACTGCTTCCGCAATAAACGCCAGCGTCCCTTCCGAGCCAATCAGCAAGTGGCTGAAGATGTCGACAGGCCGCGCGTAGTCCAGCAGCGCATTCAGAGAGTAGCCGGTCGTGTTCTTCATCCGGTACTTCTTGCGAATCCGCGCCGTCAACTCCGCATCGCTCTCGACTTCGGTCTTCAACCGCAGTAGCGCCGCGCAAAGCTCCGGCTCCAACATGCGGAAGATGTTGTCCGCATTCACATCCGCCGTATCGATCTGCGTCCCCGAGGGTAGAACAAAAGTCAGCGACTCCAGCGTATGGTACGCATTCTGCACCACCCCGCAGCACATGCCGCTGGAGTTATTGGCCAGAATGCCGCCCAGTCGGCAGCTGGCAATCGAAGCCGGATCCGGCCCAATCTTCTTCCCATAGAGCCGCAGCGCATCGTTCGCCTGCTGCCCAATCAGCCCCGGCTGCACGCGAATGGTGCGTCCATTCTGCTCCACGCGTACATGCCGCCAGTAGCGGCCAATATCCACCAGGATTCCATCCGTAATTGCCTGCCCCGAAAGGCTAGTTCCCCCCGCGCGAAAGACTAGCGGAATCGCATATTGATGGCTGAAGCGAAACAGATGCTTCACCTCTTCCACTGTCTGCGGTTGAATCACAGCACGCGGGATCAGCCGGTATAAACTCGCATCCGAAGCAAACGCAATGCGCTCGATCGGCCGGATGAGAATGCGCTCCGGATCGATCAGCTCCGACAGCAGACCCTGAATCTCAGCCGGGTCGAGGGCATTGCCCGTCTGGTTTGTAGATACCGGAATGTCCAGCGCAGTTGCCACTAGGATGCTCGTTTCCTGAGTCTGAATTTTTCGTTCAATTCCACGCGTATCGAGAGCGTCGAAGTTGGATAACCGAATCATACCCGTACACCAGAATATGCGACTAAAACACCATTAGAGAAATAAATTCCAATCGCCGTTTCCAGCAGCAACATCAGCATCGTACACTGAGACCGGCCCCTGCAAGCCATTCAGCCCTCAGAGGATCGATTCCGTGCGTGTCTCACTCTTCATTACCTGTTATAACGACGCCCTCTTCCCCGAGACAGGCAAAGCCGTCGTTAGCGTTCTCGAACGCCTCGGCCACGAAATCGAGTTCCGCCCCGAGCAGACTTGCTGCGGCCAGATGCACTGGAACACCGGCTACCTGCGTGAAGCCATCCCCATCATCCGCCACTTCGTCCGCGTCTACCAGGATGCCGAGGCCGTCGTCATTCCCTCGTCCTCCTGCGTCTCCATGATGCGCGATCACTACCTCAAAGCCGCCGAGATGGATGGTGACGCCAAGCTCGTCGCAGACGTGGATTCGCTCCTGCCGCGCATCTACGAGTTCTCTGAATTCCTCGTCCGCAAGCTCGGCGTCGAAGACGTCGGCGCCACCTATCCGCACAAGGTTACCTATCACGCCAGTTGCCACTCCATGCGCAGCCTGCACCTCGGCGACATTCCAATCCGCCTCTTGAAAAACGTGCGTGGCCTCGATCTGCAGCCTATCCAGAACATCCAGGAGTGCTGTGGCTTCGGCGGTACCTTCGCCATCAAGAATGCAGACGTCTCCTCAGCCATGCTCGCCGACAAAGTCCGCACTGTGCTCAACACCGGCGCCGAAGTCTGCACTGCCGTAGACAACAGCTGCCTCATGCACATCTACGGCTCGCTTCATCGCCAAAGAACCTACGTCCGCACCGCCCATCTTGCCGAGATCCTCGCCTCCGGCTCGCAGACTGAGAGCCCGAGCGCATGAGCGAGACCCCTATACACGAGGTACAGGTACACGAAACCCAATGGCACACCCGCGACTTTCCCACCGCAGCCAAAGACCTGCTCCAGGACTCGCAAACCCGAAAGAACGTCCAACACGCCACCAACGTCATCCAGGCCAAGCGGAACAAGGTCGTTGACGAGCTGCCCGACTGGCAGGATCTTCGCGAAGCCGGTTCACAGGTCCGAGCCCACGTCCTGCGCCATCTCGATCACTACCTCACCCAGTTTGAAGAGAACTGCACCCGTGCCGGCGGCCACGTCCATTGGGCCAGCGACGCAGCCGAAGCCAATCGCATCATTCTCGGTCTCGTCCAGCAACACCAGGCAAAAGAAGTCATCAAAATCAAGACCATGACTTCAGAAGAAGTCGGCCTCAATGCCCATCTCGAAGCTCACGGCATCAGCCCCATCGAAACCGACCTCGCCGAGCTCATCATTCAACTCGGGAAAGACCGTCCCTCGCACTTCGTCGCACCTGCGCTCCATGTAAACAAAGCCCAGGTCCGCGCCATGTTCCAGCGCGAGATGAACCTGCCCGATCTAGGGCCCGAGCCTGAAGATCTAGCCACCGCCGCACGCAACTACCTCCGCGAAAAATATATGCGCATCAAGGTAGCGATCTCCGGCGGTAACTTCCTCATCGCTGACTCGGGCGGCCTCTGCATTCTGGAGTCCGAAGGCAACGGCCGCATGTGCCTCACCCTTCCCGATGTGCTCATCTCCATCGTCGGCATCGAAAAGGTCATCCCCAGCTTCCGCGATCTCGAAATCTTCCTGCAAACCCTGCCTCGCTCCGCCACCGGCGAGCGCATGAACCCCTATAACTCCACCTGGTGCGGCGTCCATCCCGGCGACGGCCCCAAGGAGTTTCACGTCGTTCTGCTCGACAACGGCCGCAGCCCTATTCTCGCCGACAAAGAAGCCAGCCAGACGCTCAAATGCATCCGCTGCGCTGCCTGCCTCAACGCCTGCCCCGTCTATCATCAGACCGGCGGCCACGCATACGAATCGGTCTACGCGGGCCCTATCGGAGCCATCCTCACGCCGCAATTGCAGTCCATGAAAGAGGGTCGTTCGCTACCCTACGCCTCTTCGCTCTGCGGAGCCTGCTACGAAGTCTGCCCGGTCAAAATCAACATCCCCGAAATCCTCATTCATCTGCGCGGCAAAGTAGTCCGCGAAGATCAGACCACCCTCGCCGGCAAGTTCAGCCTCTGGAACATCGGCATGCAGGCCGCAGCATTTCTCTTCAAAGATTCAAGCCGCCTCGAACTCGCCGAACACATGGGCCAGATCGGCCAGAAAGTCCTGGTCTCCAAAAACGGTTTCATCGAGTGGATGCCTTTGATGCTCAGCGGCTGGACGCAAACCCGCGATCTGAAAGCCATGCCCGCGCAATCCTTCCGCGACTGGTGGGCCAAGGAAAAAGCTCCGGCAGCAAAAAGGCAAAGCGAGAACAATCCCAATGCCTGAAGAACGCAATCACCGCTCCGTCATTCTCGCCAGCATCCGCCTCTCGCTCGGAGCAGCGCAACCGCCCGCATCCATCGCCGCCGAATACGCCGCCGTTCCGCGCACCTACGCGCAATCCAGCACTCTAAGCCGCCACGCCCTGCTCGAACTCTTCACTGATCGTCTGCTCGAATACGACGCCGGCGTCTATCATCGAACCGCCGAAGCCATCCCCGCAACCATCGCCGAAATCCTCACCAGCCGTGGCAAACAGGGTCTTGCCATTCCAGCCGGTCTGCCCTCGGAATGGCTCCCCGCTAGCTTCACCTTCACCGAGGCAGATCGCTTCGATGTCTACCAGATCGACAAAACCCAAGGCATCCTCACCGCCTGCACCGTAGCTATCGCCGAGACTGGCTCCATCGTCCTGCAGAACGCCGAGGCGCAAGGCCCGCGCATCCTCTCGCTGGTCCCCGACTATCATCTCTGCGTAGTCTTCGCCGATCAGGTCGTCGCCACAGTCCCCGAAGCCTTCACCCGCCTCGAAGCAACATCCACGCTACCAACCACCTTCATCTCAGGCCCATCAGCCACAGCAGACATCGAGATGACCCGCATCAAAGGCGTCCACGGCCCGCGCTTCTTCGATGTCATCCTTGTCGAACAGGCATAGGGCATGAATATGCTCCGTCTGCAGCGTTGTCATCCTGACAGAAGTGAAGGATCCACTTCTAGACAATTTCTAGACTCAGAACGCTATATAGACTCAACGGAAAAATTCAATTCAGGTTTGCGTACCAGGAACTGAATGATCAACCATGCAATCAGATACGCAGTCCCAGCTACGAAGAAGATCGCCGTATAGCTATGGAAGCGCTGTAATACAAGCCCCACCACCCACGCCGCAAGCATTCCTCCGATAGCCCCGCCAAACCCGCCGATGCCTGTCACCGAAGCGATCGCGGGCCGCGGGAAGATATCCGAAACCAGCGTGAAGATATTCGCAGACCAGCCTTGGTGCGCCGCCGCTGCCACACTGATCACCGCAACAATCGTCCACAAGTTGTGGATCTGCCCGACAAGCATAAACGGCGTAATCGCCAGCGCGCAGCAAAGCATGGCAAAGCGTCGCGCGTTTTTCACGCTGAGACCCATGCGAATCCCCTGCGCCGGCAGCCATCCGCCGCCGACGCTGCCGACGGTAGAGGCCACATAAATCGCGATAATCGGCAGCGCCAGCCCGGTAAGCTGCAAGTGAAAGCTTGTAGCGAAATACTTCGGCAGCCAGAACAGTAGGAACCACCACACCGGATCCGTCAAGCCCTTCCCAATCAGGATCGCCCACGTCTGTCGATACCCTAGCAACCGCAGCCACGGCATCCTGGCTGTACTCGTAGGCGGATCGCTGCGAATGTGCCTCAGTTCAGCCGTAGAAACCTTCGGTTCGTCTTCCGGATTCTTGTAGACGAACCACCACAAAATCAGCCACAGCGCACTGAATCCCCCAGTAAACAGGAACGCCGCCTGCCATCCGAAGTGCCCGGTAAGCCACGGCACAGTGATCGGGACAAGAATGGCGCCTACGCTCGTCCCGCTGTTAAAGATGCCCGTAGCCAGCGCGCGCTCTTTCTTCGGAAACCACTCGGCCACGGTCTTGATCGCAGCTGGAAAGTTACCCGACTCCCCAAGCCCCAGAAAGAATCGCGAGATCCCGAATGATAACGCTGTCCTCGCCAGCGCGTGGCTCATCGATGAGAGGCTCCACACTGCAATTGCCAGTGCGTAGCCAAGCCTCACACCGATTCGGTCGATGATGCCGCCGACAACCAGCAACCCCAACGCGTATGCGCCTTGGAAAGCCACCACGATGTAGCCATATTGCGCTTCGCTCCAGCCGATCTTCGTTTGCAGTAGAGGCGCCAGAAAGCTCAGCACCTGGCGATCCATGTAGTTGATCGTGTTGGCAAAGAAGAGCAGCGCGCAGATGCGCCAGCGATAGCCGGTCATCTTAAAAACCGTCGGCGCAGTAACCTCGTTCTCGCCTGTGGAGGCCGAGGTGCTCAACTCCGTCTCTGTACCATCGGTCATATCGATTCCTGACTGAACACGATTAAAAACTAAACTGGAGTGCCGGTAGGTTCTGGCAGTCCAAAATAACGGTGCGCATTGCCAAAACAAATATCGCTCACCATCCGCCCCACTAACTCAAAATCCTTCGGCAACAGCCCACGGTCCATCTCGCCACCCAGCAGGTTACATAGCACGCGCCGAAAATACTCATGCCGCGGATATGACATAAACGATCGCGAATCCGTCACCATCCCTACAAACTTCGATAGCAGATTCACATTCGAGAGCGCATTCAACTGCAACTCGATGCCCTCTTTCTGATCCAGAAACCACCACCCGCTCCCAAACTGCACCTTCCCCGGAATTCCCTCCGCAGAAAAGCTGCCTGTAATCGTCGCAAACGCATAGTTCTCTACTGGATTCGAGTTATACAAAATCGTCTTCGGCAGCGAATCCGCGATCTCTAACTTATCCAGAAACCTTGCGAGTTCGGTAAGCTGCGCCACCCCGCCCATGGTGTCGAATCCGGTATCCGGCCCATGAACGCCCTTGGCCCGCGAATTCACATTCCGCAGCGCGCCCAGATGCAGCTGCATCGTCCATCCCGAGTCCGCATAAAGACAGCCCAGAAAAAACATCATGTAGCTGGCAAACTTCCGATGCTCCTCACTGGTCGCCGCCTTACCCGCGCGCGCATTGTCAAAGATCACAGCGGCCTCAGCATCGCTGCACGCTTCGGCATAACAGATATCCAGCCCATGGTCCGAAAGTCGGCAGCCGATCGCATGAAAATCACTTTGCCGTTTCTGCACACCATCCAGCAGCGCCTGGAAAGAATCGATCTCTAGGTTTGCAGCGGCAGCCAGCCGCGCGATCCATGCATTCCACGCCGCAGGCTGGTCAACCTTCAACACCGCATCCGGGCGAAACGTCGGCAGCACACGGGTCTTCAATCCTGATGCAGCAATCGCCGCATGGTGCTGCAGCGAATCCGCCGGGTCGTCCGTCGTCCCAATCGTATGTACCGAAAACTTGCCGATGATCTTATTCACATCGAGATCACCGCTCTGCAACACCGCATTGCATTGTTCCCAGATGCGCGGAGCAGACTCGGCATCGAGCAACTCAGTCACGCCGAAATAACGCCGCAGCTCGAGATGCGTCCAGTGGTACAGGGGATTGCGCAGCGTATACGGCACAGTCCGCGCCCATGCCAAAAATTTCTCATATGGCGCTGCATCCCCTGTGCAAAGTCGCTCAGCCTCGCCATTGGCACGCATTGCCCGCCATTTATAGTGATCCCCTTCCAGCCATATCTCGAAAAGATCCTTGAAGCGCCGGTTTGCAGCAATATCCCGTGGTGGAAGATGGCAATGGTAGTCGAAGATCTGCAGCGGTGCAGCATACTCCTCATAGAGCCTCACCGCCGTATCGCTCTCAAGCAGAAACCGTTCGTCGATAAACGTCATATGCCCCTTCGCGTTTTCAACCATCGCCGCCAGTAGAACTAAGTAAGCGCCTCTACCGCCGTCATCACGCCGCGCAACTCCGCCAGCCCGCGTAGCCGCCCCACCGCCGGATAACCTGGCACGCAAGGCCGTCCAATGTCAGTAAGAATCTGATGCCCATGATCCGATCGAAACGGAATCTGCGTTGTATCTCCAGCAGCCACCCTGCGCCGCTCCTCGCGAACAAGAATCTTCATCAGCGCAACAATGTCCACATCGCCGGCCAAGTGCGGAGCCTCATAGAAAGCATCGCGGCCCACCTCTTGCTTTGTGGCGCGCAGATGAACGAACCAGATTCGCTGCGCAACGCGCTCCATGATCGCCGGTAAATCGTTATCCAGCCGTGCTCCTAGCGAGCCCGAACAAAAAGTGATGCCATTCGCAGGCTCAGGAGTCTGATCGAGCAGGAACTGCAAATCCTCCATCGTGCTCGCAATGCGCGGCAATCCCAGCAGAGGCCGAGGAGGATCGTCGGGATGAATGCACATCCGCACACCCACCTCTTCCGCCACCGGACAAACAGCCCGCAAAAACTCGCCCAGATGAGCCCGCAACCCATCGCGCCCAATATCGCCGTAAGCCGCGATGGCATTGCGCACATAGTCGAGCGTGTAAACCTCGGCTGTGCCCGGCAGCCCCGCCAGCACAATGCGCATCAACGCTGCTTTTTCGCTCTGGCTCATCGTTGCAAGCAGTGCATGAGCATCGCGCTGTTGCGCCGCGGTCCAATCCCCTTCAGCGCCTTTGCGCTCCAGGATGTAGAGATCAAAGGCTGCCAGATGCAGCGCATCGAAACGCATGGTAACGGCGCCATCCGGCAGCACCCAGCCTAGATCAGTCCGCAGCCAGTCCAGTACCGGCATGAAGTTATAGCAAACCGTGCGAATGCCGCACGCAGCCAGATTGCGCACTGAAGCACGGTAGTTGTCGATATGCCGCTGCCACTGTGGACCGCGCCGCTTGATCTCCTCGCTAACGTTGACACTCTCTACAACTGACCAGGTAAGCCCGGCATCGGCAACAATATTCTGCCGTTCCTGAATCGCGTCAACCGTCCACTCCTCGCCCGGAGGCACATCGTGTAGGGCAGTCACAATGCCGGTTGCGCCTGCCTGCCGCGCATCCCTCAACGTCACCGCATCACGTGGTCCGAACCAGCGCCAGGTCTGCTCCATCGTGCTCCTTTATTCGCTCGTGAGTGCAGGCCGAACCCCTAGCTAGGCCGACTCGATAACCAGGTTGGCATACTGTGTCGTGTCACCGGTGCGGATAAGCCCAATCGCCTTCGGCACGCGCTTCTTCAAATCGTCGTGCGGCTCATACGTAATCGGAATGCCAAGCAGGGCGTTATCCAGCGCGCTGATCGTTGCAGGAGTGTTCACTGTCAGAAATTGCTGCGCAACATACACCCGGCCGATTGAATAATTCCCCTTGATAGCCAGCAGCACGTCCATTACCCGCGGAATATCATCCGTCAGCGATATATCGATCGTCTCGATCTCTGGCCAATAAGGAAATCCACGATCGGCAATCACCAGGGTGTTGGTGTGGCGGACACGGCACAGCAGGGAATTGATTACTGGATTGAGAATCCCACCGATCAGCATTGCAGCCCCCGGCGATACGAATTAAACCTCGATTGCATCCGCCTGCCCCTCACAAAGACACGCCACGCTTCCAGGGAATGAAATCATCCTGCCTCAAACCTTCCGCCTTGGTCTGTTTTTCCCCGCTGGCCACCGCGATAATCAGCTCAAGAATCGATTCACCCATCTGTTCGATACTGCTTGCACCATCGATCACCGCGCCGGTATCGATGTCGATAATATCCGACATGCGCTGCGCCAACTTGGTATTCGTAGCCAGCTTGATGACAGGCGTGATCGGGTTCCCGGTCGGCGTACCCAGGCCGGTCGTGAAGAGCACAATATTCGCGCCTGCCCCCGCCTGAGCCGTGACGCACTCAACATCGTTCCCTGGCGTGCACTGCAGGCTCAGCCCCGATTCTCGCACATACTCGGGATAGTCCAGAATATCCTGAACTGGAGAGGTCCCACCCTTGCGCGCCGCTCCGGCCGACTTCATTGCATCGGTCAGCAATCCATCGCGAATATTGCCCGGCGAAGGGTTCATCTCGAATCCTGAATGTACCGCCTTGGCCCGTGCCTGATAGCTCCGCATCAGCTGAATGAACCGATCCGCGCTCTCGTCCCGCGCACAGCGATTGATTAGATCCTGCTCCGAGCCGCAGAGTTCTGGGAACTCAGAAAGCAGCGACTTACCTCCAAGTGCAGCCAGCATATCTGAGACATGCCCAACCGCCGGATTCGCCGAGATTCCGGAAAATCCATCCGAACCGCCGCACTTCAACCCCACCGTCAGCTTTGAGAGCGGAGCCGGCTGGCGTTCAATCTTGTTGGCCTCGACCAATCCCTCGAACGTTTTTTGAATAGCTTCGGAAAGCATCGCGGATTCCAGCCCGGATTTTTGCTGCTCAAACACATACACCGGCTTGGCCAACGACGGATCGCGCTTCTTCAGCTCCTCCATCAGGTCAGAAACCTGCGCATTCTGGCATCCGAGGCTCAACACAGTAGCCCCGGCCACATTGGGATGATGAATATACCCTGCCAGCAATCCGCACAGCGCGCGCGAGTCGTCGCGCGTTCCGCCGCATCCGCCCTGATGCACTAGAAACTTGATGCCATCCACGTTCGGAAAAACGCGCTTCGGAAGCGAGGCAGGCTCGCCCCCACTCGCTGATCCATCTTCACGATAGCTCTTGAGCAGTTCCCGCACCTGCTGCCGGTAGAGCTTCGGCCGGCCATACCCCAATTCCTCTTCAAAGGCCTCGCGCAGCGCGTCAACGTTTCGGTTCTCGCAAAACACCAGCGGAACAACCAGCCAGTAGTTACGCGTCCCCACCTGCCCGTCCTGGCGATGAAATCCCAGGAAACTCCGCTCAGTCCAGCGGCTCACGTCGGGTGGCTGCCATTGGTAGTGCTCATGTGACGCGGCGAATCCAGCCGCGTCATGCACAACATTTTGCGTTGTCAGTAGGCCACCGCGGCCGATGGGCTCATGCGTTCGCCCCACCGTAACGCCGTACATCCGAATCTCAGCCCCGGTGGGAAAATCCTCAAGAGCAAACTTCTGCTTGGCTGGAATGTTCATCGTTAAGGTGTAGCTTTGACCCGCATGGGCGATTACTTCCCCAGCGGGTAAGTCTGTCAGTGCTACCAATACATTGTCGCGAGGATCGAGTTGAAGCGTCTTGGGGGGCATTCAAAGGTTCCCTGGGAACGGTCCGTTAAAGACGACCATGCCACCCAACCAATCTATCATCGCAAGACTGGGGATGGGTCATTGGAAGAGGGTGAAAACAGCTAATTACCTCACCCGTAAGCTTCCTGAACTGAATTAGATGGCAGTTGGCGCGCTCGTCCCGCTTGGCGGAACGAACAGTTCGACCCACCCATGCCGGATAACCTATCAAACGAGATAGTTCTCAGCGATTGTGCGGAAAGCAGTGGCCTGCCCTTCAATCCATGCAGAATCCTCACCAAGCTCCGACGCCATGATCTCAGCAACCCGCGGCGCCAGAGCGATCGCAGCGCCTGCATTCAGAAACAAAGCCCTTGTCCTGCGCGCCAAAACGTCTTCAACAGTCCGCGCCATCTCGTGCCGTACCGCCCAAATTACCTCGGCCGCGCAGTATGTCAGATTCGGATGCATCCGCTTCAGCAGTCCGGCATCGCTTGACCCCAGCGCCCGTATTGCTTCCGCATCGGCTCCATACATCCACAAGTCACCAAGCTCATCGACGTTTTCATAGTACCCATGCAGATGCAGATCGCGTGTCACGCAGGGAGTATCCGTCAACATTCCCAGCGTAATCGCGTGATTCACGCAGTCCTCCGCCATGTGCCGGTAGGTTGTCCACTTGCCGCCAACGATTGTAATCAGTCCCGCGGAGTCGATATGGATCGTATGATCCCGCGATAGGGCCGACGTCTTCCGCGGAGAATCTTCCTGGGCCTTCACCAGCGGCCGTATGCCAACGTAGACAGACAGAATGTCCTTGCGTGTAGGCGGCCTGCTCAAAAACTGCGCCGCCGTATCCAGAACGAATTCGATCTCCTCTTCAAATGGCAGCGGCTCGTAGCTCGCTTCCTCGATCGGCGTGTCCGTCGTTCCCACCACGGTATGGCCATGCCAGGGAATCGCAAACAACACCCGCCCGTCGCTGGTGCGAGGCACCATAATCGCCGCGTCCGCACGCAGAAACGACCTCTCAAACACCAGGTGAATGCCTTGACTCGGCGCGATCATGTTCTTCGCCTCCGGGTCCGTCATTCGACGCACATTGTCGGCAAACATTCCCGTGGCATTCACCACCACCCGTGCCTTGGCTGTTAGGACTTCGCCAGTCTCTTCGTCGCGGTAAATCACGCCGTCCACAAAGCCTTCACCATCGCGGGAGATCTCAACCACCGGCGCGTAATTTAGCAGAGTCCCGCCACGATCCGTCGCCGTTGCTGCCATGTGGATCAGGAGCCGCGTGTCGTCGAACTGCCCATCGTAGTAGATGACGCCGCCGCGCAATCCCTCGGTCTGCAGATTGGGCAGCTCCTCGATCGTTTCCTGAGAGGAAAGAATCCGCGAGCGGCCAAAGCCATACTTGCCGGCAAGTAGGTCGTAGACCTTCATGCCGATGCCATAAAACGGCGCTTCCCACCACGAATAGTTCGGCACAATGAAAGCCAGATCGTGTACCAGATGCGGCGCATTCTGGCGGAGTAGCCCGCGCTCCTTCAGCGCCTCCATCACCAGCGAGATATTGCCCTGTTCCAGATAGCGTACGCCGCCGTGAATCAGCTTCGTGCTCCGGCTCGACGTGCCCTTGCCGAAGTCCTTCGCCTCCAGCAGCAGCACCGCAAGTCCGCGCGCGGCAGCATCCACAGCGATGCCGACCCCCGTAGCGCCGCCGCCAATCACGACGATATCCCACGGAGCCGTGCGCGCCCGCGCGGTCTCCAGCATCTTAGAGCGATTCATTGGATGACTTCTGCAACCTCAGCGTCCACACTGGCCTCTAGAATCTCGCGCAGCTGCTCGTTTGTTTTCTCTGCGAACCATGCTCGCAGATTTTGGTCTCGATTGCGCGTCACCAGGTACGTCGTGAACAGCCGTTCCAGTGCGTCTGGAACATCCTCGGAGGTGCAGCGGTAGTTCACCTGGCGCGCAAAGGCGGCGTGAATACCCAGTCCACCGCCTACTGCAAAATACCATGCGTCCACCAACTGGCCATCGACTTTGATTTTTTTGCCCTCCAGGCCCACATCCGCGATCCAGTGCTGGCCGCAGCTGTTAGGGCAGCCTGTCACATGAAGGCTTAGTTGCTGATCGAAGCCAGGTATACGGCTCTCCATCTCTTCCACCAGCCAGCGTGCGAAACCTTTGGTCTCCGTAATGGCCAGCTTGCAAAACTCAGTTCCTGTGCAGGCAACAGTCCCCTGCCAGAAGTTCGTTCCTTCCACGGTCAGGCCCAGAGCGCTGAGTTCCGCAAGCACCGTCTTGAGGTGCTCCTTGGGTACGTTTGGCAGGACGAAATTCTGCATCACCGTGGTTCGCACTTCTGATCCGGCATATTTATCGGCAAGGTCGGCCACCGCCAGTAGCTGCTCTCCGCTCACCCGGCCGTTCAGGACCGTCGCTCCCACGGAGTAAAGTTCTGCCTGCTTTTGAGGGCGTACCCCAGAGTGATCACGGAAAACATCATCGGGGATGGTGTCCTCGACACCTGGTCCAAGTTCAAAGCTAAGTTTCGCCTTCAACTCATCCAGAAAACGCTCCGCCGTCCAGCCTTCCCGCATGAAAAGATATTTCAGCCGCGCGCGGTCCCGGCTTTCGCGTAAGCCCTGCTGTTCGCGGAAAATCGTAGCGATACCGCGCACAACATCAACCGCCTGCTCCGGACGAACGAAAGCATCCAGCTTCACCGCCAGATGCGGCTCTCTTGAAAGTCCGCCGCCCACGCGCACTGAATAGCCGATTTCCTCGCCGCGTTTCACCGCGGTCAGAGCCACGTCGTTGATCTCAGGATAAGAACACCAGATAGGGCATCCTGTCGCCGTAATCTTGAATTTACGCGGCAGATTGTAGAACTCCGAATTGCCGCGGAGCTCGTGCGCAATCGCCTGCGTAAGTGGCGATACGTCCAGCATCTCGTGGGCGTCCAAGCCGGCCAATGGGCATCCTGTCACATTGCGCACCACATCGCCGCAGGCTCCGCGCGCCGAAAGGCCGGCGGCATCCAGCGCTTCAATAACAGCGGGAACCGACTCGATCGTCAACCAGTGCAGTTGGATCGCCTGGCGCGTAGTAATATCAGCCAAATTGCGCGCATGGTCCCGGGCCAGTGTACCGATCACCCGCATCTGCGCGGAAGTGGCGATTCCATTCGGCAGCCCGATCCGCAGCATGAAGAATTCTGTAGCTTTTCCCGTCCCACCCGTTCCGCCGGTAACACCCGCGCCGTCGCCTTGCGTGTAAATGCCCCACCACTTGAAGTAAAACTCCGCCCACTCCGGCAGCACGCTCCCGCGGCCTTCCCGCGCAAAGGCACGAATCTCCTCAAACGCCTCCCACGGATTCTTCTCGCGTTTCAAACGTTCTGAGCGTTGCGCTTTGCTTTCCTTTGGTTTGACTTCGGGGGTTGCTATGGAAGGCGTGTTCATGAGATTGCTCCTGAACCTGCTGAAGTTGATGCGTCTTCAAGCAGGTGTGAATAACGCGCTGGCGGTACTGCAAGCCCTCTTAACGATCCTCGCAAATGAAAATTGCCTTGGAGAATCGGCCTGCAGACTTCGGTGCTTTCTGTGAGTCGCTGAAAGTCGGATCCGAATAAGCCTGGACCCATGCATTCAGCGACGGGTGCAAACTCTGGATCAGTCGATCACTACCTTGATTGTGATATGGGATCAGAGATCGATACAAACGCCCGTCTTGAATGTTGACAGGCAACAACAACAGCGACATTGATCTACACTTGCCACGAATTATCAAATGCTACCAAAATGCAGCAGCAGGCGCAATAATGGGTAACGTCCTGAACATCCTGCCCCATGGAGAATCTGCTTTGATATCTGGCCGCTGGTCGACCGCCCTTCGCGCAATGACACTCATCTCTGGTGCCGCCTTTTCGTTCTCATCTCTCCAGGCGCAGGCTCCATCGACCCTGCCTATCATGCCCCTGCCCGCCAGCGTACAGCAGGGACAGGGCGAATTCCTCATCGACACCCATTTTGCTGTCACGTTTGAAGGCTTCAACGAGCCCCGCCTGCAAAGGGCGCGCCAACGCTTCCTCGACACACTCAATCGAGAGACCGGCATCCCCTTCGGCCTCGAACCCTCAACGCCATCCCATTTTCTGATCCACACTGACGGTCCAAGCGCGGCGATCCAGAAACTCGGCGAAGAAGAGTCCTATCGTCTCGTGGTCACGCCAGATGCGGTTCATCTCACTGCCGCCAATCCCCTCGGCGTCATGCACGGCCTGCAAACCTTCTTGCAACTGGTCCATATCACCGCGCATGGCTTCACCGTTCCCGAAGTCACCATCGACGACAAGCCCCGCTTTCCCTGGCGCGGCCTCATGGTCGATTCAGGCCGCCACTTCATCCCCTTGCCCGTCATCCTGCGCAACCTCGACGCCATGGAAGCAGTCAAGCTCAACGTCTTCCACTGGCATATCTCAGACGACCAGGGCTTTCGTGCCGAAAGCAAAGCCTTCCCGCTACTCCAGCAAAAAGGCTCCGACGGCCTCTTCTACACCCAGAATGAAATCCGCCAGGTCATTGAATACGCGCGCGACCGCGGCATCCGCGTCGTCCCCGAGTTCGATATGCCCGCCCATGCCACCGCCTGGTACGCCGGCTATCCACAACTCGCCAGCGGCAAAGGCCCCTACCAGATCGCCCGCCAGTGGGGCGTCCTCGACCCCGCCATGGACCCCACCAAGGAAAGCACCTACCAATTCCTCAATCTGCTCATCGGCGAAATGGCCGGCCTCTTCCCCGACGCCTACTTCCACGTCGGCGGCGACGAATGCAACGGCAAGGAGTGGGACGCCAATTCCCGCATCCAGGAATTCAAAAAGGCCCACAACCTTGCCGACAACGCAGCACTGCAAGCCTACTTCAGCGGCCGCGTCCAGAAGCTCGTCACCAGTCACCACAAGATCATGGAAGGCTGGGACGAAGTCCTTCAGCCCGGCACTCCCAAAGACGTAGTCATCCAGTCATGGCGCGGCCGTGACTCGCTCCTTGACGCAGCCAGGCGCGGCTATCGCGGCCTTCTCTCGAATGGTTATTACATCGATCTCAACCAACCCGCCTCAGAGCACTACCTCGTCGATCCCCTCGAAGGCATCGCCGACAAGCTAACCCCCGAACAAACCGCCAGCATCCTCGGTGGCGAAGCTACCATCTGGTCTGAGTTTGTCGACGGCGGCAACATTGACAGCCGCATCTGGCCTCGCACCGCCGCCATTGCCGAGCGCTTCTGGTCCCCGCAGCAGGTCCGCGACGTCGATTCCATGTACCAGCGCCTGCCCATCATCGCCCAGAAGCTCCAGTCCTACGGTGTCGATCCGCAGTCCGCGAGCGAGCAGACGCTGCAGCGCATGGCAGGCGACCCAAATCCTGAGGCTCTCCGCGTTCTCGCTTCCGTTGTCCAGCCGCCTCGCGGATACAAGCGTGGACAACTACGCCAGTACACCAGTCTCACCCCGCTCAATCATCTCGTCGATGCCGTTCCGCCCGAGAGCGAAACCGCCCGAATATTTGCCCAGATCTGCCAACGCCTCGCCGCCGGCAACGCCTCGCCGCAGGACTGGGAAACTGCGCATAACTGGCTGGTCCTCTGGCGCGACAACGACGCAAAACTCCAGCCGACGCTCACTCACTCCGAAATCACCGCCGAGCTCAGCCCCCTCTCACAATCCCTCCGCGAAGTGTCGGAGATTGGCCTGAGCACCCTCGAAAATCTTCAGCAACACAAACCCGTGGCCGTGGAAACCCAGCGCAGAAACCTCGAAGTCCTCACCGCCGCGAAAGAGCCTCAAGCCGTCCTTCTTCTCATGGTCGCGCCCTCCATCGAACTCCTGGTCAAATCTGCTCAAGCCCAATGACCAATCGGCCTTGAATCCAAAATGTTTCGTGGACATACCCCAGCCTGCCCGATAAACTTGAGCATTCCTGGCTTCAGCTACGACGCAGAAGAGGTGAGGACTCAGTTCCAATCATGGCCGTTCAACTGTCCCTCGTCTGGTTCGCGTGTAAAAATCTCAAGCGCAGGCGCCTCCGGACCCTCCTGACCCTTGGCGGCATCGCCATGGCTATCGGTGCCTTCGTCGCGCTGGTCGGTTTTTCTCGGTCCTTCGAGCATGAGTGGCTCCGCATCTACGAGAGCGGCGGCACCGACATTGCCGTTGTCCAGAAGACCTTTCTCAACACCTCCGTCGATGAATCCGGTGTAGCGAAACTGACCGCACTGTCCACCGTTGCGCGCGCCACCCCCATGATCTTCAACATGATGGATCTCACCCCGGAGATCAACGCCCTGGTCTACGGATGGAAGGCCGATTCCTTCGAGTTTGACGCTCTCACCATGAAGTCAGGCCGGCGTTTTCGTGACGGACAGCCGGAACTGATCCTCGGTGACCTGCTCGCTTCCAACCTCAACAAGACCGTCGGCGACACCCTCACCATCGAGGGCTCTAGCTTCAAAATCACCGGAGTTTTTCACGGCGGCTCAGCCCTCGAAACCGGCGCAGCCATTCTGCCCCTCGATCAGTTGCAGCAGCTCTCCAGCCTGCAAGGCAAAGCCACCGCCTTCCACGTCCGCCTACGCCCCGTGCCCGCCCGGGAATCCCCCGAGCATTACCTTCAAACTGCCCAGGCCCAGATCGAAGCCGCTCTGCCCGGCCTGCGTGCCGTGCCTGCCGCCGAACGCGCCAGTAGCAATCAGCTCGTCGTCATGGCCCACGCCGTCGCCTGGGGAACCTCCTCCATTGCCCTGCTCATGGGTATCCTCGGTATCGCCAACACCATGGCCATGTCGGTCTTCGAGCGCACCCGTGAAATCGGCATCCTCCGCGCCTTGGGCTGGAAGCGCTGGCGCATCCTGCTCCTCATAGAGTTTGAAGCCACCGCGCTCGCCTTCGTCGGCGGTATCTTCGGCATCGCCCTCGGCTGGGGCGCGCTGCACGTTCTCTCTACCCTTCCGCAGACCGCCACCATCGTCTCCGCCGACTTCCCGCCCATGCTCTTTCTCGAATCGCTGGGCGTCGCCCTCCTCGTCGGCCTCGCCGCCGGAGCCATCCCCGCCTGCCGCGGCGCGCGCCTCTCTCCCGTGGAGGCGCTCCGCCATGACTAATCCAATTCTTGAAGTCCGCGATCTGCAGAAGTCCTACGACCAGGGCCAGATCGAAGCCCTGCGCGGCGTCAGCCTCTCCATCCTCGCAGGAGAATACGTCGCCATCAGCGGCCCCAGCGGCAGCGGCAAATCGACTCTTCTGCAACTGCTCGGCGGCCTCGACGTTCCTACCCGTGGCCAGGTCCTCTTTCGAAATTCGATCCTCGGCTCCAGCATCGGCCTCGATACCTATCGCTCTCAGCACGTCGGCTTCATCTTCCAGGCCTTTCATCTCATGCCCACCCTGCGCGCCATCGAAAACGTCCAGGTCCCCATGCTCGGCGTCGCAGCCAGTGCAAAAGACCGCGCCGCGCACGCCGAAGCACTCCTCTGCGAGATGGGCCTCGAACACCGCATGAGCCAATATCCCAACCAGCTCTCCGCCGGAGAGCGCCAGCGCGTCGCCATCGCTCGCGCCCTGGCCAACAATCCCGCCATCCTGCTCGCCGACGAACCGACAGGAAATCTTGACAGCGTCAATTCCGCCCGTATCATGGAAATGCTTACCGGCATTCAGTCCAAACGCGGCATGACCCTCATCGTCGTTACGCACGAGAACGAGATCGCCAACTCCGCTCCGCGGCACATCCGCATTCGCGATGGCCGCATCGAGTCGGACGGAAGATCGTCGCACGCCTCTGAAAGGCCACGCGCATGAGGCTCATCCCCACCGCGCTCGCGGCACTTCTCATCCTCCTGCCCTCGGCCCGCGCCGCCGACAGCAAATCCGATCCCCAGGCCGCCCTCACTCGTCCCCGCCAGAGCCTTCAGTCCGCGGACTTCCGTGCCGTCGGCCACCTCGTCCGCGTCGATCCCTCCGGCAAGCGCACCAGCTATGCCCTTACCCTCAAAGCTCACTGGTTTCCCGGCGTGCTGCGCGTTCTCTGCGAGATTGCCGCGCCCGCCCCGGCCCATATCCTCCTCGAAATGCGCCCCAACGGTCCGGATGCGATCCAGATCGCCCATCCCGGCGACAAGGCTCCCAAAGCTCTACCTTTCGATCAATGGACCGACGGCCCGCTCGGTCCAGGCTTCAGCTACGAAGATCTTCTCGAGCCCCAGTACTTCTGGCCCAATCAAATCGTCCTCAAGCAAACCAAATACGGCGCCCGCGATTGCGACCTCCTCAAAAGCACTCCTGGCCCATCCGATCGCACCCATTACGCAGAAGTTCGCTCCTGGCTTGACCGAAGTATCGGTTTTCCGGTTTATGCTGAAAAGACTCTCAAGGGAACAGGAAAGGTGAAGGAGTTCACCTACTACGGTTTGCGCCAGAACAGCGGTGTCTGGTCAGCCAGCCAGGTGGAAGTGAAAATGCGCGGTCAGTCCGGCTCTACATTGCTCATCGTCGACCGCGGCAGTGCCAAAGCAAATCTCGATCAAAAGGTATTCAGCTCCGAGCAACTTATCCACTTTTAGGATGGCTCATGTACATCATTCTCCTGATCCCGTCTCTTGCCCTTGCCCTCGTCGTGGCCGGCTTCCTCTATCAATGGCTCGGTGCACATCATGACCGCATTCGTTACGCAGGCAAAGGCCGCTGGGTCGAGATCGGCCGAGGCTGCCGCCTTTACCTGCTCGAAAAGGGATCGGGCGGTCCCACGGTTCTCTTCGAAGCCGGAATCGCCGCCACCAACCTCAACTGGTGCCACATCCAGGAGACCGTCTCCCAGTTCACCCACACCGCCTCCTACGACCGCGGCGGCCTCGGCTGGAGCAGCCAGGCCAGCTCCGCCCGCACCCCCGGCAACATTGCCATCGAGCTCCATGAGATGCTGCAGCGCGCCGGAATCAAGCCGCCTTACATCCTCGTAGGGCATTCCTTCGGCGGCCTGGTCATGCGCCGTTACGCGCTTCTCTATCCTGAGGATGTTTCAGGCATCGTGCTAGTCGACCCCATGCGCTGTGAAGAATGGCCGCCCATGGAACCCAACAAGCAAGCCCAACTGGATCGTGCCACCCAATTATCCGGCTATGCCGTCCCCATCGCCCGCTTCGGTCTGGCCCGTCTTGCTGTAACCTCATTGCTCTGCCGCAAAGGCAAGCTCTCCACCTTTCTCGCCGGTGCAGCAGGCAACGGTGGATTGCACGTCCTAGGCCGCATCAAAGGTGAAGTAGGCAAGATGCCTCGTGAAGTCTGGCCCATCGTCGCCGCCCACTGGTCTCGCCCCGGCTACTACGTCGGTATGAGCAACCACGTCCAGGCAGTCCCCGATACTGTCCGCGAAATGCAGGACGCCGACCCCATCCGCAGCATCCCCGTAACCCTGCTCACTCCTGCCACATCCACCGCGCTCAGTGATCAGTGCCTGCGCCGCATCGGTGACAATGTTGAACAAATCATCGCCCTCGACAGCGCCCACTGGATCCACCTCGACGAACCCGACCTGGTCATCCACTCCATCCGCGAGATGGTCATGGCAGCCACGCCGGAAGCCGTCGCAATTTCAGTCTGAACCCAGATAAACCGCTGAAGCGAAACGATATCGCTATCCCAGCGTATGTTTCGGCTTGCCGATACGCATGTTGAAGCCAACCCACGGTCCATACACGTTGATCCCGTTGTTCTGGTACTTCGGCTCGGACAGATACAGATTGGAGACGTGCATGTAGTTCATGCCCAGCGCCATGCTGTAACGCGGATTGAAGTTGTAGCGCGCACCGCTGCCCATCATCAGCGTAAATGTGAGATCCTGCCCCTGCGCGTACTGTACCCCGAGTGGTTCCTTCGCATCGATGTGTCCCATACCCATGCGGAAGTCGAAGTACGGTGCAGCTCGCCAGTTGCGCGGAACAAAGTTGCGCCGGAAACCCAGAACGAAAGCTTCATAGTGAGTTTCAGGTCCTCGCACAATCTGCGTGTGAGTCACTGACACCGTTAGATCGGTGTTGCCGCGCAGAATCCATGGTCCGTTAATCTTTCCCATCTGCCATCGCAGCGAGGGAGAAATAGGCACCAGCGTGTAATGTAAAGGTTTTTGCGAATAATCGTCACCGACAAAAACATCGAAAACAAAGGGAATATTGATCGGCAGCACTCCCATTTCCGTGGAGAACTCAAGCTTGTTTCTGTAATAAATCTGCTCATTGAAGTCAGCCGGTTTCGCGATATGCGCCACTTCGCTCGTTGGTTCAGGCTGTGGCTCCTGACCCATCATCAGCGTCGGTAGCGCAAGGCAGAAAATAGCCACCGAGAACAAGCTCAGGCGGCACTTCTCCGGTTTGCTCTTGCAAAGGGAAGCAATCGTATGGACAGGGCTGGCTATACCAAGGAACATGTAATTTCCCAGTTCGAATTGACGCAAGAAAAAACTCCCTTCGTTAAGAGTTGTTCGATGCAAAAGCATGCACAACAACGGTGAGGAATTGGTTAAATAGATAGCTTCATGTACGGGAGGCAACCACGGCGCTCAATGTGCCCGAAACGTTCTCACCAATGGGCTTCGTCAGATCAACTTAAGCAAAAGGGTCTCGCATTGAGCGTCGCGATCACGGCTTAAAAACCTGGACTCGCACCGCCCAACTGCCCACATCATACCTTAACCGTTTGATTCTATTGATGTCCCCTTTTGCCTGGGTTACTTGCCCTGGACAACTGTAGGCAGGGGCATCACGGGGGGACAGCCGCATTTCGCGCCGAGGCGTTATGATCAATCGGCTGTTCTATATGAAGGGCTGAGCGGGCTTGTCTCTCTCCGGCCCCAACTATTGATCCAGGCGATATTGAGAGTTGATTGACAAGACCTGGCTGCGACAGCGAACAGATTTAGCTTGAGGGAGATGTATGAGATTTGGAGTCAACCTCTTAATCTGGACGGCGAACTTTGATTCATCCCACCTGTCTTTGTTTCCGCGCATTCGTGCAGCGGGTTTCGACGGTGTCGAGGTGCTTATGTACAAGGGGCGCGACTTCGCTGTCGATGCATTGCGCAAGGGGCTCGCCGATACGGGCATGGAATGTACCATCTGCTCGGTTCTAGTCGATGGTCTCAGTTTGCTTTCGGATGACGTAAAGATTCGTGCAAAGGCCGTCGATCAATTACGTGAAAATATCGCTGCCACTGCGGAGTCTGGAGCTAAGATCATCGCGGGTCCGTTATATTCGCCGGTCGGCTATCTGTCTGGCAGGCGCAGGACAAACGACGAATGGCGCCGTGCAGTGGAGTGTTGGCAGTAGCTGGGTCCCTGGCTCGCGCAACACGATGTTACAGTCGCGATCGAGCCTCTCAATCGTTTCGAGACATATTTTTTGAATACCGCTGAGGATGCGGCGCGGTTCTGCGATGAAGTTGGACACCCGAATGTGGGCATTCTCTTCGACACGTTTCACGCCAACATCGAAGAAAAAAACATTGCTGACGGATATCGAACCGTAGCGCGCCATTTAAAGCACGTCCACACCTGCGAGAATGATCGTGGGACGCCGGGAAGCGGGCACATTGAATGGACGCAGATATTTGAAGCGATCAAGCAGATCGGCTATGACGGCTGGCTGACAATCGAGAGTTTCGGATCGAATCTCCCGGAAATAGCAACAGCCGCAGCCATCTGGCGTGATCTGGCAATCACACCGGAAGCGGTCGCGTTCGATGGCATCAGATTCCTCAGGGAAATGGCATCTTAGTTTTGGGCAACCTCGCCCAATCGCCCTTATTTCTTTACATTCGCCGCCGTCGACTCGAATGCTGCCAGCGGTGAACTCCGCCGCGATACCATCCGGATTCAACAGCAATCCCGGAATGACCGGATACACTGGAACCCAGGCACGACTATGACCAGACCCATTCTGCTTGCGGTAGACGACGATATCAGTGTTCTTGAGGCGGTGGTGCAGGATCTTCGCCGCCAGTATGGATCGACGTACCGGGTGGTACGCGCCGGGAGCGGCCAGGCAGCCCTGGACACGCTGAAGCAGTTGAAGACGCGCGAAGAAGATGTTGCGCTTCTACTCAGTGATCAGCGGATGCCGGGGATGACGGGCGTTGAATTTCTGCAATCCGCCCAGACCTTTTACCCTGAAGCGCGACGCGTGCTGCTCACCGCATACGCAGACACCGAGGCGGCGATCCGGGCAATCAATACGGCGCGCATCCACTATTACCTGACCAAGCCGTGGGATCCTCCTGAGGAGAAGCTTTACCCGGTGCTGGACGATCTGCTTCAGGACTGGAATGCCGGGTATCAGCCGAAGTTCGATGGGCTACGGGTGATTGGGCATCGTTGGTCGCTCAAGGATCATCAACTACGCAGCTTCCTGTCGCGGAACCATGTGCCCTACCGCTGGCTGGACGCAGCAGCAAGCGACGAGGCGCAGCAGTTGCTGAAGGAGCGCTCGCTCGATCCAAACGTGTTGCCGGTGGTGCTCTTTGCCGATGGAAGCTCACTCGTAGATGTGGCGAAGGATGTGCTCGCGGCCAAAGTCGGTTTGCGTACCCAGGCTGCCCAGGACTTCTACGACATTATCGTCGTGGGAGCGGGGCCGGCCGGTCTGGCGGCTGCCGTTTATGGAGCCTCCGAGGGCTTGAAGACGCTGGTCATTGAGCCGGTGGCTCCTGGTGGACAAGCCGGCTCTTCATCGCGAATTGAAAACTATCTCGGCTTTCCTTCCGGCATCAGCGGAGCGGACCTGGGCCGCCGGGCGCACATGCAGGGAGTTCGCTTTGGCGCCGAGTTCCTGACCCAGCGCGCAGTCTCTTTGCGCGTGGACGGACAGTACCGGTTCATCAAACTAGCGGATGGGCGTGAGGTATCAAGCCACGTGCTGCTGCTTTCAACAGGCGTTCAGTACAAACGGCTCGATATTCCGGGCGCCGAAGAACTGACCGGACGCGGCGTTTATTATGGTGCGGCACTGGTCGAGGCTGCGGCCTGCAAAGATGAGGAGGTGTACATCGTTGGCGGCGCAAATTCCGCCGGTCAGGCGGCGCTGCACTTCTCAAAATTTGCCTGCAAGGTGACAATGCTGGTTCGGGCCAACGGTCTGGAAGCCAGTATGTCGAAATATCTCATCGACGAAATCGAGCAAACGCCCAATATTGTTGTAGAACCCAATACGCAGGTTATGGCGGCGGAGGGCACGGATCACCTGGAGGGGCTGTGCATTCGTGGGCCCGAAGGTACGAGCCGCCGCACAGCGGCTTCGCTATTCGTGTTCATTGGAGCCGTGCCAGGAACAGAATGGCTGCCGGATACGATTTTGCGCGACGACAAGGGCTTTATTCTAGCCGGACCGGACCTGGAAAGTACGGAGATGAAGGCGACCGGCAAATTTACCAGGATGTGGAAGCAGGATCGGGACCCGTATCTGCTTGAAACCAGTGTTCCAGGAGTATTTGTGGCTGGAGATGTGCGACACGGCTCCATCAAGAGAGCGGCTTCGGCAGTGGGAGAAGGCTCGATCGCGGTTCAGTTTGCGCATCAATACCTGGCCAGCTTCTGATTTTGAAGGTTGAACGGGTCATTTTGAAGGATGAATGGACGAAAAACGAAAGTGGGATAGAAGAAACGCATCGTATTGCGTCACGCTACATCCATAACATAGGGCATCAGTCGGGGACGTATGGATGACCCACGGGAGTCTGGCCGGAAGAGCGGCAAAACGGCGGATATGGGCGACGGGAAACAATTCACAATCGAGCGAGTCTCGCTGGACGAGTATACCGAGCAGTTGGCAAGCGCCTTTGCAGCTGCAGGCGCAACACCGGACCAAATGCGGGGCCTGGGTGAAGCTGAGCTGTTACGAATTCCCGCCGGGGTGAATTTTTTTGAGGCGACCGACCGCATGCGCGCCTTCTGGGTGCTGCTGGAGGGCGAAGTCCTGGCCGACAAGGTCGAGCCGGATGGTACCCGGATGCGGATCAATACGGCGCGAACTGGCGACTCCTTCGGTGAAGTCATTTGTTAACCGGCAAAAATGCCGTCTATCTCTCTCGTTGCCTCGCAACCTTCGGTTGGACTGCGGCTGGACGAGCCTACCTTCTGGAAACTGATGGCCAACTGCCCGCCAGCGCGTACGGTGGTGCTGTCGAACATGACGCAGCGCCTGCATGCGCATATTGCCGAGGCGGCGCACCGTGAGAAGCTGATCTCGCTCGGCACGCTCGCGGCCGGGCTGATGCATGAGCTGCACAATCCCGGGTCGGCAGCTAAACGGGCGGCTTCGCAGCTGAGAACAAATCTGTTGCGGCTGCAGGAATTAAGTCTGCGGTCGACATCGAAATCGAAAACCCCGGTGCAGTTGCAATGCATGCACGACCTGCTGGAACATGCGGTTGGCAGTTGCCATGCGCCGGCACTGAGCAGTCTGGAGCAAGCAGACGCCGAAGAAGCGATGTCGGAGTGGTTGCAGGCTGCCGGCGTAGAAAACGCATACTCAATTGGTCCCGCGCTGGTAGAGATCGGCTTTGAACAGAACGAGCTGGACTGCGCCAAGGAGGTCTTCGAATCGGATTCGCTCTCGGACATGCTGAATTGGCTGGAGGCGCTGGTGTCCAGCGTTAGCCTGGTTTGTTCCATTGAGGAGAGCGTCGGACGGGTCTCGGAACTCGTAATGGCGGTCAAAAAATTTGCCTATGATGACCGCTGCACACTCCGCGAAGTGGATGTGCACGACAGCATTCAAAGCACGTTGACGATTCTGGCTCACAAGATGCGCCAGCGGCAGATCACGGTAGCCAAGCACTTCGATGCCGAGCAGCCCAATCTTCGCACTACCGGCGTGGCCATCAGCCAGGTGTGGACAAATCTTCTCGACAATGCGATTGACGCATCGCCCGATGGTGGCGAGATCGACGTGCATACCTGGAGCGAGCCGGGCTTCCTGGTGGTAAGCGTCGGCGATAAGGGTGCCGGAATTCCCGAGGAGATGCGAGAGCGCATCTTCGACCCGTTCTTCACGACCAAGCCGGTCGGCAAAGGAACAGGGTTAGGACTGGAGATTGTGAAACGCATCGTTACCCAGGCCTTTGGCGGCCGGGTAGATGTGAAATCGGTTCCCGGCTCGACGCAGTTTATCGTGCATCTGCCACGACAAATGGTCGGTGCTTCTGCCTGATAGACGGTCCTGAACGTCTTTCTGCTATACCGTCGTAAGTTGTCGGAGTCCTTCCGCATACCTTGAACTTTGTCTCATCTCTCTTCTGCTTTCCCGTTTTTGGGCGATTCCCCGCCTGCTCCCTGCCGATCTCCGTGTGTTGATAGCGAATAGGCGATTCCTTGAAGTTACCTCGGTGATTGCCGATAGACCCACCATGTAGCTTTGTGGGGCAGTTGGGAATGACGGAAGCCACGGAAGTATTGCTGGAACTCTTCACGGAAGCGTTGGGAGCGCTGGAAGAAGGTGTCGCTGTGCTCGACGATCAGTCGAGCGTGGTGTTCTGGAACGCCGCCGCCGAGGCGGTCACCGGATATACCGCAGCCAACCTGATCGCGCGGCCTTTGCCACCAGATTTTTACACCGTCCACGCCGTCCACCCGGCCGCTTCGAGTTTGGCCCCCAACCGCGAATTACAGAAAGGGTCGACAGAGCGGCCCGCATTGGTGCAGTTGCAGCATCGTCAGGGGCATGCGCTGCCGGTAATGCTGCGGCGGAGCCAGTTGCGCAATGGAGCGGGCAAACGCATCGGCGCCTTGCTGCGATTTCATCCCGCGGAGGAAGTGGACGCCATGCCGCGGGGAGAGATTGACGATGACAACGAACTGGACAAGCACGTGGAACATAGCCAGGCAAGCATGGAAGAACGGCTGGACGAGGCGTGGCACGACTGGTCCTCAAGCCAGGTCCCCTTCGGCGTGCTCTGGATCACCATCGACCAGGCAGCCATGCTGCGCAAGACGCATGGCCGCGATGCTTCCGAGGCGATGCTGGCAATCGTGGAACGAACACTGTTGCATGCCTTGCGCCCTGCGGAGATTCTAGGCCGCTGGGGTTCAAACGAGTTTCTGGTTCTGTGCCATGAGCGCACGCCGGAGATGCTGATGCTGCATGGCCGCCATGTAGGCGGATTTGCCCGGACCGCCGATTTTCGGTGGTGGGGTGACCGGGTCAGCCTCACGCTGAGCATCGGCGCCGCCCAGCCGCAGCCGGGAGAGAAGCTGGGCGGTCTGCTGAAGCGCGCCCAGAGGGCGATGCAGTCAGGTCAGTCCGCGGGAGGCAATGAGGTTGTGCTGGATGCTGGACGGGAAGTTATTCGGGAGGAGTCGAAGAGTCGGTCGGATGGCGGGGGGCTTGAATGTTCGCAATTATAGGCATCGTTGTGGTCTTTGGGGCTATCGTGGCCGGTTATCTGATGGAGAAGGGCAGCCTGCTGGTGTTGCTGCAGCCCGCGGAGCTGATCATCATCGGCGGCGCTGCATTGGGGACAATCTTTATCTCCAACCCGATGCACATCATCAAGGCCATGGCAGGCGGGCTGATGGGAGTGCTGAAGCCTCCACCCTTCGACAAGAAGCGCTATCTGAGCACCTTGAGGATGATGTTTGAGTTCCTGAACAAGGTCCGTAAGGAAGGATTGCTCTCAGTCGAGAATGATGTGGAGAAGCCCCAGACTTCGCTCATTTTCAAGAAGTATCCGGAGTTTCTGAAGGACCACCACGTGTGCGATTTTGTCTGCGATACGCTGCGTATGGCCATCACCGGTGGTGTGGATCCCTTTGACATGGACCAGATGATGGAGCGGGATATGGAGGTGCATCATCATGGCGCCGTCGCTCCCATCGCCGCGCTGACCACGGTGGCGGACGCTTTGCCGGGACTGGGGATCGTGGCTGCGGTGCTGGGCGTGGTCATTACCATGGGCGCGATTGGGGGGCCTCCCGAAGAGGTGGGACACAAAGTCGCAGCCGCGCTGGTCGGCACATTCCTGGGCATCCTGCTGTGCTACGGGCTGGTGGGCCCCTTGAGTTCCAACATGACAAAAGGTGCCGACGCCTACAACGAATACCTGCAGGTGCTGCGCGTGCTGATGCTGGCCTTTCTGAAGGGGAATGCCCCGATGATCGCGATCGAGATTGCGCGTCGCGCAATACCTGCGCATGTACGCCCATCCTTCACAGAGATGGAAAAAGCCTGCAAGGGCAGCGGAGCCGGAACCGCGGCAGCGGCGTAAGGGATAGAAGCAATGGCCAAGCAACCCATCATTGTCATCAAGAAGGTGAGTGGCCATGGCGGCCACCACGGCGGCGCGTGGAAAGTGGCCTACGCGGACTTCGTGACCGCGATGATGGCGTTGTTCATCGTCCTGTGGCTGTTGAATTCGAGCGTGAAGGTGAAGAAGGCGGTGGCCGGGTACTTCAATGATCCACGCAGCTCGCATAAGGAGACCGGATCGAATAAAGTCGGCAACGACGACAGTATTCCGATCGATAAACAAAACGTGCAAAAGCTGAAAGAGCAGATCCAGAAAGCGATCAAGGATCAGAAAGACCTGGAGAAGCTTGCCAAGCAGATCGAGATCACGATTACGCCCGAGGGCCTGCGCATTGAGTTGATCGAGGACAAGAATGGGACTTTTTTTCAGAGCGGCAGTGCAAAGTTGAGCGAGACCGGACAGCAGCTGCTGGGCATGCTGGCGGGACAACTCAAGCCGTTGCCCAATCATCTGCTGCTCGAGGGGCACACAGACGCGCAACCCTACTCGACGGACAACGGCTATACCAACTGGGAGCTCTCGGCGGACCGCGCCAACGCAGCGCGCCGGCTATTGCAGCAAGATGGAGTGGGCAAGAGCCAGATTTCGCAGGTGCGCGGCTACGCCGATCAGATGCTGCGGGTAAAGAACGATCCACTGGACCCGACCAACCGACGCATCTCGCTGATTGTGCAGTGGGTAGAGCTGAAGGCTCCCGTCGCGAACGAAGAGGAGGCTGGCAAGGAAGGAGAACCACACAAGGCGGCTGCGTCGCCACACGGCGAAAAGCCGCCTGAGGGCAAGCCGGCAGTAGCCTTAGCCAAGCCGGCGGACTCAGCCGCTTCTCCCGCAGCCAAGCCTGGGGTGTTGGATAACTTAAAGAAAATACTGCCGGGGAACAAAAAAAAGTAGACCCTTCGGAAGTTAGCAGCAGCGATACGGCGCCGCGGGTTCGAGCGAGACTTTGCCAGACTCTTCGATGAGAGGCTTCGATGACGGGGGCGGAATACCCCGTAGGGTTTTCAGACAGCGCAGCAGGGCCAGGCCTACGATGGCGATGGCTCCGATGATGAAGAGAAGCATGAGGCTGGTCTCGATCCAGCCTTGCAGTGCCGTGCCGGAATGCCGTGCCATGGGCCAAAAGACGTTCTCGATAGACAGCGTTCCCGCGGAGATCGTCGTCACCAGAACAAAGAGCGCCGGAACCAACGTACACCAGCCGTAAATAGCTTTCTTATGATTCACAAGGTAAGTCGTCATGGCGGCCAGGGCAATTGAGGCGAGCAGTTGGTTTGCAGTGCCAAAGAGCGGCCAGATCGTCGCGATGGTGCCGCCCCAGATCAGGTAGCCCCAACAAAGGACCACGATGCCCGTGGCAACGAGGTTGGAGGGCAGCCAGTTGCCGCGGCCAAGCGGCTTGTAGACCTTGCCCATCAACTCCTGCATCACGTAGCGCGCCACGCGTGTGCCGGCGTCGATAGTGGTCAGGATGAAGAGCGCCTCGAACATGATGGCGTAGTGATACCAGTAGCCGGTGAGAGCTTTCATACCGGGAATTTTGCGGAAGATCTCAGCAATGCCAATGGCCAGTGACACCGCTCCGCCGGTGCGCCCTGCAAGCTGCTCACCTACCTCGCGGGAGAACTCCGGCAGATTCACGGTCGACAGCCCAAGATGTGCAAACAGCGTGGGCGGAACATTGATGGCGAAGTAGTCGCCAGGTGCCATTGAGCAGGCAGCAATCAGTGCGAGAACCCCGACCAATGACTCGAAGAGCATCGCTCCGTAGCCGATGAAGCGTGCGTTGGTCTCTTGGCTGACGAGCTTGGGTGTGGTGCCGGATGCAACGAGAGCATGAAAGCCGGAGATGGCTCCGCAGGCGATGGTGACGAAAAGAAAAGGAAAGAGCTTTCCGGGAATAACCGGGCCGCCGCCGTGGATATACGGAGTGAAGGCTGGGAACTGCAGGTTGGGATGTACGACGAGCACGCCGATGATCAGTGCCGCCAGCGTGCCAAGCTTCACGTAAGTCGAAAGATAATCGCGAGGCTCAAGCAACAGCCAGACAGGCAGGACAGAGGCGAGGAATCCATAGGCGCAGAGCAGCAGAACGATCTGGTGGCCATTGAAGACCAGCAGATGTGCAACGGCCGAGCCAGCGATCCAGTGACCGCCGATGAGCGCGGCGATAATGGCGGCGACTCCGAAGATCGACGGGCCAGCCACTCTTATCTTGCCGCCGTTGCCACGGAACATCCACACGCCCATGACCATGGCGATGGGGATGGTCATGCCGATCGTGAAAATGCCCCAGGGGCTCTGGCTGAGCGCGTTGACGACGATGATGGCCAGGCCCGCCATGGCGACAATCAGGATCAAAAGCACCGCGACCATGGCCAGAAGCCCGGTGAATGGGCCGACCTCGCGCTGCACGATATGCGGGAGCGACTTGCCGTCATGACGCAGCGAACCGATGAGCACGGTCATGTCCTGCACGCAGCCGGCGAGCACGGCTCCTGCGACCAGCCAGATGAGGCCGGGGGCATAGCCGAACTGAGCGGCAAGTGTCGGGCCGACGAGAGGGCCTGCCCCCGCAATGGCTGCAAAATGGTGGCCGAAGACTACCCACTTGGGCGATGGCACGTAGTTGTGGCCGTCGTTGAAGCGATGCGCTGGAGTGATGTTGCGATCGTCCAGCATGAAGGCGCGCGTGGCCAGCAGGGCACTGTAATAGCGATAGGCAATCACGAAGATGCCGAGGACGATCAACAAGAGGGGCAGGGTGTTCACGGACGAATCATGACCTCAATGCAAACCCTGTACATGTGGGGAGTATAGCAACGGAGCGCTTTGCATTCATCGTGTCAAGACTAGGCGCACGAGAGCCATCCCCAATGCGAATGCGAATCCGTAGGCAAAGCTTTCGATGCGGACGGCGCGCTTGCCTCGCATTCTCAGAAAAACGCCGATCTGAGACATGACCAGTCCTGTGGCAACGGGGCTTACGATGAGGCTTACGCCGTGAAACCGAGAAGTATGAAAGATGGAGTGCGGGAAGATGAGCAGGCTAGCTGCTCCTGCTGCCAGACCAAGCGTGAGATATCCAATAAACGCCAACATGGGGCTTGATGGGGATGACGGTGAGAATGTCTTGTCTAGCAGCCGTATGACAAAAGCAGTGAGTGCTTCAAATATTGCCTGAAGCAGGATTTCGAAGATCAGTTCAACAACAGCGAAAAGCAGCCCAAGAAACAAATCCTCCATGCTCAAGCCTTAAGGCGCGTGCTTCCCTTCACCGCCAGCTTGCCACCGAGCCAGGCGCAAGGCAAGGCGAGAACGGTCAGCATAATGGGGTACCACCGAGGACCGAGGACATCCGAGTGGTTCCAGGCGGCGATGACACCCAGGATGTTGACGAAGAGCCCGATCCAACCGAGAATCAGCGCTAGTCTCATGAGGCGCGTGGGAGCAAGGCGCGCGGCGATGTAACTCCCGGCGATGGAGTAGACGGTGCGGTAGGCAACGGCGAGAAGAAATTGCGCGCCGCTCAAGAGTTTGCCGGATGGCGGAAAGACTCCCAACGCGCGCATCAATGCGTCTGTCCCCACTGAAAACGCGACCACAACCAGAATGCCGGTCAGTCCTGCACCGAAAGTCCGCAACCCTGTCCTTTTAGGCGGGGCTTCATTGATTGCCTGTTCATTCATGGATCGTTCGTTTCCTTATACGAAGTTTTTCTTCCAGGCAGATCATTGTCGCCGTTAGTCCGGTGCCTGTCATCTGGCTTTTGCCATCGATCTGCAAGTTGTCGTTTCTGCATCCCGGGCCGATGCCACCTCATCTAGGGAGGATGACAAATGATTCCCGCCTCTTTTCTTCTCTTCAGCTTGGCGATCTGCAGCTTGAACATCGCGTTGTACTTGCGCCGTTGACGCGTCTGCGATCGTCGCAGCCGGGCGACGTGCCCAACGCATTGAATGCGCAGTACTATGGCCAGCGCGCATCAAAAGGCGGTCTGCTGATTTCAGAGGCCACGCAGATTTCCCGCCAGGGCAAGGGCTATCCAGCCGCTCCGGGCATTCATTCCGATGAACAGGTGGAAGGGTGGAAACTGGTGACGCAGGCGGTGCACGACAAGGGTGGGGTGATCTTCCTCCAGCTATGGCATGTGGGGCGCATCAGCCACAGTTCTCTACATCCGGAGACGGGACTGCCTGTCTCGGCTTCGGCTATTGCGCCGGCCGACGGTGCGAAAGCTCTGACCGCCGATTTTAAGCAGGTGGAATTTGAAACGCCGCGCGCCCTGGAACTGAGTGAACTGTCAGGTATCGTTACGGATTACAAGCGCGCTGCAGAGAATGCCAAGGCTGCCGGATTCGATGGCGTTGAGGTTCATGGCGCCAACGGTTATCTGCTCGATCAGTTCCTGGAGGACAAAACCAACCATCGCACCGATGCCTATGGTGGGTCGATCGAAAATCGAACGCGGCTGCTGCTGGAGGTTGTCGATGCTGTGGCTGAAGTATGGGGCAACGGACGAGTTGGTGTGAGGCTTTCGCCGTTCGGCACATTCTCCGACATGGGCGACTCCGATCCTGAGGCGCTTTTTGGCTATGTATTGGAACAGCTTGCGCATCGCGGCATTGCGTACGCGCATCTGGTCGAACCGCGAGTCGGAAGTGCAGGCCGCGGCGATCCAATCGATGGCTCGAAGCCGCGCACGTCGCATATCTTCCGCAAGGCATTCAAGGGCGTACTGATTTCAGCGGGCGGGTATACGGCGTCGACTGCGGAGGAGACCATTGCGGATGGCTATGCCGACGCCGTGGCATTTGGACGATTGTTTATCGCCAATCCCGATCTGCCGGAGCGTTTCCGCGCGGGCGCAGCCCTCAATGATCCAGACAGAAAAACATTCTATGGCGGAACGGCAACTGGCTACACCGATTATCCGGCGCTCGATCTCGTAGAATCCGTTGTCCAATCAGGTATCACGCAATGAGAAAAGCAGCCAATTCTCTCGCGGGAATTGGCTGCCATCGTGTTGTGGGTGAGTTGGGATGACCGTAGGTCCAGCAGTTACTTGGGTTACGGCATCAGGATCGGGTTTAATGTCAGCAAGGGCGTGTTTGCGATCTGTTTGGCGCTGATGGGGACAATGGTTCCCCCTCCGTTAGTGTTGGGATAGAGATAGAAGTCAGGCGTCTGGCTTCCTGCCAAGGTGATGGTATAGGCGCCGTTGGTTACAGCGTAGGTGCCCGAAAATGAGAGGTTATTGATCTGTCCGTACACATTGGAGTGCGTGTCTGAAGCTCCCAGCACTCCACCTCTGCCGTCGAAGGTGAGAACTCCATCGAATGGCTCTGCCTGCGGGGAGGTAAGCGCCAGGGTTCCGACCGAGAACTTGCCGTTCAATCCACTCAATTTGAGTGCCGAAGATGTGTTGGCTGCACTCTTCAGCGTGGCAAAGAGAGGCAGACCGGAACCGGGTGCGAGCGCTACGAGTTCGTTGGGACTGATCAGATAGCCGCACAGATTGCATGCATTCGTGTGCGGATCGCGAGATTCAAAACGGCCGGTGAGAGGATCCACGGTATAAGGAAAGCTTCCGCCGGTTGCATCCTGCACAGTGGCGGTGCTGCCGTACAAGACGGTGAACTTTCCCTGGTGAGACATGGAGCCCACGCCGTCAAACGATACTGAACTCAGTTCAGCGATCAAATCCGCATTGGGTGTGGAGGGATCGACCCCTTGGGACACAAAATTGAGGCTCCCACTCACTGCGGCTGCGCTGAATGGACCGGCAGCCTGCTTCCTGGCCTCTCCAAAGTGGATGGCGATTGAACTGCTGCCACCTTGGATCAAGGCTGTGTCGGAGGTGGTCAGGAGAAGGCGCTGATCCGAGGGCGCGAAAAACTGAAAGTGAGTCGTGACACCTGCCTGGTTCAGTGTGATGACACCTCCCTGTTGGCTGGGATCGAAAGTGTAACTGCCGGTAAGCTGCTGTTGAGCGCTATATTGTTCGGCTGTGCCGCTGCCGTTGGTTTCCACGGTATTGAAGTCGCACAGGCTGCCGGTTACGTTCCCGTTGCCGTCCAACTGAAGCATGCCTACCTCAGCCGATTGCAGAGGATTGCCTGAGCTTGTGTCCAGTTTCGTTCCCTGAAGGCCAAGGACATAGGTGCCCTTAAAGGAGTGAACCGACGTAGCACTTCCATCCACACGATAGAATGCGCCGGCTGCGGAGGACATATATCCGGAGGCATCGATGATTCGACCGCTGGCGGCCACACCAGCCTTCACATTGTCGACAGCGAAGCACATAGTATCGACACGATGGATGGTGGAGTTGACCGAAGAGGTTTCAAAAAATGCCGCACCACCGCGGTAGCCGTTGCCAATACGATAGTTGCCTGTTAAGCTCCATTGCTCGGTTGAGACCGCATTGGACGCGTTGAAAAATATCTGGCCTGAGACTTTGGAGGTGCCATCGATGGTGAGAATGCCACTCTGGCCGCCCTGCTGGTTATACATATCGAAGGCATAAGTGCCGGAGAGCAAGGTGCTGGTGTCGGTTCCGAGGTTGCCGCAAATCGGTACGCTGGTCAAGGTAAGATGCCCGAGGCCTTGCACAAAGCTATAGTTTGGCGAAGTCAACGTTCCTGCGGCTGTCCGGATTCCATATGTAGTAGCAGGGCTCTTGGTCGTGGCGACTGTAGTAAAAGCAGGCGTGCCGGTAATATTGGCGGTTGCGGCGGTATCCCCATTGACAAAACCATGCAGGGAATAGCCCGTGAAATGCGGCACGATTCCAACAATCGACTCGACATCGTCCGGCACCACTGTCAAAACTGCTTTGTTCACGACAAGCTTGATAAAGGTAACGCTGGCGGAACTGCCGTTGATCTGGGCTATTGCGCTGGAAGTTCCTGCCGCGGTGCCCGTCACGGTCACGGAAGCTTGTCCGCTGGCATCGGTGGTCACGAAGGGGGCGCTCAGTTGGATACCTGCGCTGGCGGTGAAGTTGACTTGAATTCCGGGAATGCCAAGCTTGGTTGAAGGGTTAGTCACCTTGACCACCAGCGGCTTGGGAAAACTTGAACCATAAGTGGCTGGCTGAGACGACCCTGAAACGGCGGCGATTGTCGGAAGTGGCGACGCCAGGCTTGCAACGGAAGCAACCGAGACAACCAAAGCAACAAAACCAAAACGAAGCGAGAGCTTCGACAGAGATGCAATTACAGAGCGTGTTACCTTCATAGATATCTCCTGATAACTCTTCGGGTCAGTGGTGCGGCTAGCATTCCGCTGGCCTCGGATTTTGCTTGTGGAAGACGTGGCCACTTACCGGTTTCTGTACCGGCAGTTAGCTGAAACGGTCATCCCAGGCAATCGATGATTCGATCTTGAGTATGCGTTCCACGAACCCGGAGAGACAGTCCACATTCCTGTATTGCGGCTACTACTTTTCTTTTTGCGCCGTGGCGCGACAGGCATCCTTGTATAAGGTCACAGGTAATCGCGAAAAACAGTTACTGGCTCTTTTTCAACGACGGGTTGAAGTACGAAAAATCCAGCGATGACAGGGGTGCTGAGGATGGGATAGACTTCCGTCAGCCTCAGTAATCGTTTTCTCGGAGTGTTTTCCATGCCCCTCGTCGCCGGCGTCGATTTTGGTACTTTGAGTGTTCGCGTCACGCTTGTTCATAGCCAGGATGGGCCGATCGGCACCGCCTCGGCGGAGTACCCTCTGCATCGAAAGCGCGAAGACCCTGACTTTGCCACGCAATCGCATCAGGACCAAATGCAGGCGCTGGTGCGGGCTACGCGCGCGGTGCTTGAAAAAACCGGTATTGCGGGCGAAACAGTCGCAGCCATCGCACTGGATACGACAGGCTCCAGCGTCATCCCTGTAGGCGAAAATCTCGTACCGCTGGACGACTATTACCTTTGGTGCGATCACCGTGCAAAATCCGAAGCCGAAGAGATTACCAGGAGAGCTCACGCATCCGGCCTCGAAGCCATCGACTGGTGCGGCGGCGTCTATTCGCACGAGTGGGGTTTCGCGAAATTACTCCACTGGTTGCGTCACAACCCCGACAAACGCGGCCATTTCGTGACCGCGCTGGAGCATTGCGACATGGTCGCAGCGACCCTGGCCGGCGTGACTTCAGCCGCGGACGTCAAGCGCAGCGTTTGCGCGATGGGTCATAAATGGTTATGGAATCCGAAGTGGGGTGGCTTTCCGCCGGAAGAATTTCTTGTTTCAGTGGATCCGCTGCTGGCGGGCGTTCGCGAGAAGCTCGGCGGGGAGTATCTGACCTCGGACCGCGTCGCCGGGCATCTCTCCGCGGAATGGGCGGCACAGCTTGGACTACGCGCCGGTATCCCTATTCCCGTCGGAGCCTTCGACGCCCACTGGGATGCGATCGGCTCGCATATTCGTGAAGGCGATGTCGTAAATGTCGTCGGCACTTCGACATGCATCATCGCCATGGCCAAAGAGACTGAGCTGGTGCCGGGCGTGTGCGGTGTAGTGCCAGGCAGCGTACATCCTGCATACACAGGCATTGAGGCAGGACTCTCCGCGACCGGAGACATTTTTGAAGCGATTGCACGACGGGCTGGCAGTACCGTCGCCGATCTCTCACAAGGACTTGAAAACTATCGGGCCGGGCAGACAGGCCTGCTGCGGCTAAGCTGGGACAACGGCGACCGCACGGTGTTGGTGAATCCCGAGCTGGGCGGCGTGACGCTGGGCTGGAATCTGCTGCACACGGCGCAGGATGAACTGTTTGCGGCAATCGAAGGAACAGCCTTTCACACCCGCATCATTCTTGAACGCATGGCCGAGCATGGAGTACGCGTAGATCGCGTGATCAATGCCGGGGGCATCCCACAGAAAAACGAAGTTCTCAATCAGGTCTATGCGAATGTGCTGAATAAGCCTGTTTTGGTGCCTTCGGGCGTACCAACCAGCCTGGGCTCGGGCATATTTGCCTTGCTGGCGGCAGGTGTCTATCCAGACATCGAGGCTGCACAGGAGGCCGTCTGTCTGCCTTTGCGTACCGTCCAGCCCAACCCGGCCGCTGCGGCTGTCTACGAACGGCTCTATCGTCTTTACCGCGACGCATATTTTGCGCTTGGTGCTCGTGATGCTGCGCCGATAGCATTGGGAGCGATCTTGCCTGAGCTCCGTAGCATCGCGTCCGAGGCCATTCGTTAAAAGGGCGATGCATTGCGCATCGCCCTCGCTACGAAAACGCTGCTTTGGCGCTATGAGATACGCGAAAAGTAAAACCCGTGGTACGAGTTCAGGCGTAAATCTGGCCGGAAACGGATAGAGAACGTACTCTCCGGACAGGGCCAGTCATCCACCAGCTCATAGCCCAGATCTTCTACTGCTTTGACCCAGTCGCCTCGATTGAAGATGCAATAAGGACAGATGCAGAAGCCGATATCGTGAATGGTCGCGATAGCCTTGCGATCCCATACCGGGATGCGGTTGATGAGCAGCTTCTTGGGAAGCTCTGGCAGCTTCTTCAGGTGTACGGGCAGTGGTTCTTCAAGAAATTGAAGTGTGCCGCTGCTGAAGAAAATGTCGCAGTGACCAGCATCCTCAAGACGATTGACGAAGCGTAGAGCTTTGCTCTTTTCGCCTTCGCGCACGGCCACACCCTTGCCTGTTTCGGTGACTGCCTCCACGTCGCAGATGACCCATTCAAGCGGCTCTGGCAACGGATAATACTTGAGCGCGGTGTAGTAGGCCATGCCGATGTTGCCGCCCAGGTCTACGAGGCGCATCCCTGGCTGAAGCAGGTTGCGCAGATGCAGCAGAATCGGATAGTCCGCGGAGCGAACCCGTGTGGTCGGGACCCGTGAGAAAATGGCCTTGGTTTCCTCCTGATCGTAACCAACACGATTGTCCGGTGGAATCGCGGCCAGGGCCGCTCCCCACGTCGGATAGATGCCGATCCACGGTGTCTTGAAGACAAGTGAGAGTGGTGGACTGGTGATCAACTTCTGCGTAAATCGATTCATGGCAACAAACTTTCCAGGGCGATCTGACAACTGCCACGGCTCAACAAATGCCGAGCCGCAACACAAGAGTTACAAAGAAAAACCATTGACGACAACCTTCAAAACACCATACGCATTGTGCCGCCGCGTGCTTTAGACCCATACATCTCAAAACTTCATGCCAAGGCTACCACAGGGCATTCCTGCGAAAGAGCTCGGCATCGCTCGCCACAAGACGCTTCATCATGCCTTTTCCGTTGCTTCTTCCGGCCAGGCTTCGCTATCCGATGTGTCTCCCTCGCCTGGCGCCAGGAAGAGATTTGACTCGAGCTTGTGCTGGCGCGTGTAGAGGTCGAAGTAGCGGCCGCGCATCGCGTAGAGCTCGCTATGGTTGCCATGCTCAACAACCAGGCCCTTCTCGATCACCAGAATCTGGTCGGCGCTGCGAATGGTCGACAAGCGGTGCGCAATGACGAAGGTGGTACGTCCCTCGACAAGGTATTTCAATCCTTCTTGAATGAGTGCTTCCGATTCGGAATCGAGGCTTGAAGTCGCTTCGTCGAGGATAAGAATCTTGGGGTTGGCAAGAATGGCGCGCGCAATGGAGACACGCTGGCGCTGGCCGCCGGAAAGCTTGATGCCGCGCTCGCCAACGATGGTCTGGTAGCCCTCAGGAAGACGATCGACGAACTCATCGACGCGCGCGATGCTGGCGGCGCGAACGATCTCTGCCTGTGTGGCCTCAGGCCGGGCAAACGCGATATTTTCGAGGATCGTGCCCTCGAAGAGAAATGACTCCTGTAGAACAACCCCTAGCGAACTGCGGAAGCCTTCAAGTTGCAGCGTGGAGAGATCACGTCCATCGAGAAGGATCTGTCCCTCATCCGGTTTATTGAAAGCGCACACCATGCCGATGATCGTTGATTTGCCTGATCCCGACGAACCAACCAAAGCTGTCACCGTGCCCGGAGGAGCATCGAAGTTGATGCCGTGCAGCACTCTTTTACCGGTCTCATAGCCGAACTTTACGTCGTGGAACTCGATGTGCCCCTGTACCTCTTCCGGTTTGACGGCAACGGTGCGCGTGGGGTCGTCGTCCTCTTCAAGAACGCCTAGAATCTCGCGTGTGCGATCGAGGCCGGCAATGGCCTCCGAGATCTGCGTGCCGATGGAAACCACCTGCGTAACCGGCGAGACCATGTACGCCAGGAGCATCGTGAAGGTGACATATTTGCCCAGGGTCATGGTCCCCATAAAGATCTCACGCGTGCCCATGAACATGATGGCGGCGGCAATGAGCCCAATGACACCGGTCGAAGCCATAGAAGTAAGCGAGGTCTTATCGACCGCACGCATGATATTGGCCAACAGGCGATGCGCACCCGCGGCAAAAACCTCCGACTCGCGCGCCTCGGCCCGATATGACTTGATGACGCGCACACCGTTGAGCGACTCAGTGAGACGGCCAGTCACTTCAGCATTGATAGCGCCGCGCTCGCGCGCGATGGGGCGAATGATGCTGAAGACCTTGCGCTGCACCAGCGCAAAGCCACCCATGAACATAAGAGTGACCAGCGTCAGCTTGGTATTGATGTAGAGCAGGGAAACGAAAGCAAAACCCGCCATGAGCAGGCCGCCGGCGAAGTCGATAAGGCCGGTGCCGATCAGGTTGCGAATGCCTTCCACGTCCGACATAATCCGCGACACCAGGCTGCCGGCTCTGTTCGCATCTGAAAATGATACGGGCAGGCGGCTGATATGCGCCTGCAACTGGATGCGCAGGTCGGTAATCAGCAGCCACGAGGCCTTGGAGAGCATCTGCGTGATGATGTATGAAGTGATGGCGGTGACACAGGTTGCGGCAATGATCGCGTAGATGATGCGATGAAAAAGATATCCGCGATGCTGCTGGATGACTTGGTCGATCAGGACCGTCGTGGAGTAGGGCACAACCAGCGCCGAAAGCCGGTTGATAATCATCAGTCCCAGAGCCGGAATCAAAACCCACTTACGCGGACGGATGATCTCCCAGATAGCGGACGTCGCTTTTCCGCCGCGCGCAGTCAGCCTGCTCACGACAGCCCCACCCGCTATGTGTCTCTGTGCTTCTTTCATCGACAGGCTCTGATTCTGGTATCTGATTTTCCCAGCGAACAACCGCTGTATTCGTTTTATGGCAGATAGAAGTGACAAGACGAAGGTACCATGCGGTCGCTACCCCTCGTATGCCCCTTCCGAGGGATGATCAGTCGGCGGCGGTAACCTCAAATAAGTTTTGAAATTCATCAACGTTACGGCGCCTGAAGGGTGTCATTGATGTCTCCAGATTCTCGATCTTTTCATTGAATTTTCGCAAAGTTGAAGTCCGGTTTCGTCTAGTGAAAGTGATAGATCCAGGTTTCGGTTCCCGTTACTTGTTGCCATCCCTGCGGAGTTATTATTTCGGCGGGCTTCGCGGAAACAATCACCGCTACTGCTCCGGTCTGCTGAAATACGTCGAGAATCTTCTGCCGAAGCTCCGGAGAGTAATGCCAGAACCGCGCCGCATTCTCTTCCGCATTCTCTGCAATCGGATGGCGCTGGTCGTAAGGTTCGCCTCCCAGTTCGGCCACGATGCGTAGATGAGCGACATACGCCCATGTACAACTCGCGTTCGGACCGCCGACAACGCCGATTCCATCGCCCGGCTTCAATCCCTCGCGTTCAAGAGCGAGGCCCAGCCTCCACTGCGGGTTTTGTGTATAGGTGTAATGGCTGCGCAGGTGTGCGAACACATCGCGATCGATCACCGCATAGTTCAAAACCGCACCGATACCCATTACGGCAAGAATCAGCCGCTGGACCTTGTGCGAAGGCATAGTCTTCAGAATTGCGATGAACGGAAGCAGGCACAGAATGGCAAAGAACGAGCCCAGATAGCGGTCTTCCAGATGTACCTGCACATAGAGCAAGACACCCACCAGCGCGGGCATAAAAAATGGCCAGAGATGCACTGCGGTGCGGAGCCATTTTCTGCGGTCCTCAGCCCTGAAAAACAGCACGGTAATCGACACAAAAACCGCATAGAAGATGGGCTGCTTCACAAAGGTTTGCGCCAGCACCACAAGGTCGCGGCCGATGCCCACCGCCTGATTTTTGGCATTCCAGAAGTGACGATAACCCTGATACCAGTACACGAGATTTCCAAAGGGGGGATAAGTATTGTGGTAGGGCTCAGCGAAGGAGAATAGGGCAGGGTCTTTCATCAGTTGATGGGTGGGATGGATCGGCGTGCCCAGCCCTCCCGGTTCGCCCTGCCAGTTGGTCCATCGAGGCAGATAATTCACATGAAATGCATAGTTGAGCGGGCCAGATTCGCCCAGCGTAAAGTGCCCGAAGGACCACGACAGACAAGCCGCATAAGGCGCCAGGATCATGGCGAATATCACTCCCGCCAGCACCGCCGGGCCGATACTGCGCCTTCTCAAAAAGAGCGCGACGGTCAGCACAACCAGCAGAGTGGCAGCCAGCGGCAAAAAGATGCCTTTGGTCCAATAACCTAGCCCCAGCACGGCCCCCAGCAGTAGCGCCAGCTTGTAACTCGGCCTCGCCAATTGGCGGACGGCCATCGCCGTTCCCAGGAAGAAGAAAGTTGATACCAACAGATCAGGCCCCACGCGCGAGACCGAATCGACACAAAGTTGAATCGATAGAAAAATGCTTGCTCCCGCTAAGAACACAAACCTGCGTCTTTCAGCAGCCTCGTCCCGCGAACGCGACTCGGCAAAGGAATCGAAGCTGCGCAGCAGATAGAGAAACGCGAACCATGCCCCAATGAAAATCGCAAAATTCAGGACATGAATAGCGAGCCAGTCGCCGTCCGCCGTCTGCGCGAAGAGTGGCCGTATAGTCGCGAGCAGCAGCGGATACCCCACGCTCCACAGTGGATTGAAAACCATCTTCCAGTCATGCATCGGAATGGCGCGGCTGATGTCCAGGTAAGAGATGGCGTCGGTGCTGAAATCGGTCCGTTTAAACCACCCCTCGAAGGCACCAAGCAATAGAATCACGCCGGTGACGGCAACCTTATACAGAGGCGTTCTCCGGGGCGGAGCCAAGTGTCCGTCGATACCTCGATCTTCCGTAATTGGTGCAGACATAAGCAGTCAGAGCAGTGCTTCCGCTCCATCCCTTTCCAAGAATGAGGGTGTCAAAGCTATGTGGGGGCGGGGTATGACGAGAGCGCCGTGCTCAATGGCTGGCAAAGTAAAACCCAGACACCGACAGCCTTCCATTGCGATCAAAAGCACCAGTCGAAAATGAGGCCGGCGGTAGAAATTCAATGATTGTCTATATGATTTCCGGCTGTGTGCCGATTATAGCGAACGAAATAGAAGCGTAACAAGAATCAATGAGGGTATTCTTGGAACGATCGCCAGCCGCCATGCCTTCGAAATGTTCTGCAATTTCTTGCGTGAATCCGATGGTTTGTGCCGGCCTTCGTAAAGGATTATCCGTAGATGCGTACCTGTGAAATTATCCTTGTCGTCCTTGTTGTGCTGTGCGCCCTTGCGCTCTCTGCGAAACGAATCACGCGCGCTCTTCAACTCGCCTTATGGGCTCTCGCCGTTGCAGCATTGTTCACGCACGCATTTGTAGAAGGCGTGCATTGGCAGATGGCCCCGGCCTATCTCGCCGTTCTTCTCTTTCCGGCAACGTTCATACTGCGCAGTCAACTCTCGCGGCGTATTGTTTCCGGAGCAATGATCCTGCTCGCGGTCTGCGCCTGCGCTCTATCCACGTTTCTGCCCATGTTTCGGTTGCCTGAGCCAACCGGGCCTTATCGCATTGGAACGCAGATTTTGCATCTGGTGAACGATCATCCGCCCGCGCACGCCGTACTCCGTTCTGATGGCACACGCGAACTGATGGTTCAGGTCTGGTATCCCGCGGCTGCATCCAACGCGCCGCGCGCGCCCTATCGCAAGCTCTCGGAGACTTCGCCGCTTTCTTCGTACCAGTCCGTCCTGTGGACTCATACTCGCTATGATGCACCGTTCGCCGTCAACGGCACGCCCTTTCCGCTTCTGCTGCTCGACCCCGAATGGAATGGCCGCCGCACCTACTTTATGTATCTCGTCGAGGAACTTGTCAGCCACGGCTACGTGGTCATCGGTATCGATCACACCGGCAACTCCGGACCGACGGCGTTCCCCGACGGCCATGTCAGCCAGCCCGATACCGACCCCAGCCTCGACTTCGAGAGCCACACCTTTGCCGAATTGAACGCCTACGGCGCACAACAGTTGGCGGTGCAGGTCAACGATGCCCGGTTCGTTCTAGACCAGTTCGAGAAATTCAATCAGGATCCATCGAGCCCGTTCCATGGCCGCCTGGACATGAATCGCGTGGGCGCTTTTGGCCACTCCTTCGGGGGTTCGGTTTCAGCCCAGGCAGCGCTTGAAGACCCGAGGATCAAGTCCGCCGTGGATATGGACGGCTCCCTGTGGGGGCCCGTTCAGCAAGGCCTCGCCAAGCCATTTCTGATGATCGAAGAGGATGTCGATCTTTCCCCGCCGGCAGAACAACTCAAAGACCATGCCACAATGATCAGCCACCTTTTTGACCTGAGCGATGCGGCCATGATGAGCAAATCCAATGGCTATCACGTCACGGTGCATGGCAGTACTCACTCCAGCTTTACCGATCGCAGCCTCTTTTCTCCCTGGAAGCGTTACTCCGGAGAAGGCAGCATCCCGGCGAATCGGGAGTACAGCATTATCCGCCAATATGTGCTCGCATTTTTCGACAAGACACTCAATGGAAAAGATTCACCGCTTCTCGATCCCTCAAATCATCCGTTCCCTGAAACCAGCATGGAAATCCTTCACCGGCCTTAGGCGGACAATCGTCTGAACCTACGGGTGCTCTTCGATAGAAAAGCTGAGGCTGCCTGTATTTCCCGTCGCGGCAATTCCAATCAGTTCAGTCGCAACACCGGGTAGAGTCAGGGGCGTCACGGTTACGCTTCCGTCCATCGCGGAGAGGGCGCTGGTGGTCTGGGCAGCCAGCAACTGGGCCTGTGCGCAGCGGCCGTGGACGGGGCAAGGTGGAGTCCAGGCGTAGAGAGACTGGCTGATGGTCACCGTACCCCCTGCCATGGGGTGTCCGTTCATGTCGAGAACCCGCAGAGTGACAGGCAGCGCATTTGTGCCGGCGGTCATGCTTTGGCTGGTACCGGAAACAGCGGTAAGACCGGCGAACTCAGGCCGTGCTCCGAAGGCGCTGAAGGAGACGCAGGTACTGCCGCCGCTCAAGCAGGCGTTTGAGGTTGCCGTCTGGCCTTCAGCCAATGCTCCGATAGCTAGTGTCGCTGCAGCCATGCCGGCGGCGTTCGTCGCGACGGGACTGGCAGGAGCGGTGATTCCAGTCGCCGCCTGCCAGACAACCGCCTGGCCGGCCACTGGCGCGCCGCCACTCTGGACCAGGGCCTGTACCGGCCACTGCGCAGTTGCGCCGGCGGCAAGATAGAGAGTCGGCGTGAGCGCCGTCATGGCTGCGGGAGTGCCTCCGTAAAAATGTGCTTGTACACTGGCGCCATTGGTCAACGACGCGGTAACGACAGCGATGGAGTTGTTGGTGGCTGTCACCGTCATGGAAGCGCGGCCGTCGCCAGTGGCAATGACCGAGCAGGTGGATTGTCCACACCCTAGGGCAGCCGTTCCGCTGGTAATGGAGTAGATGACGGTTACACCTCCCGCTGGACTGCCGTTCGCGCCTTGAGCCAGCACGTTGAAAGCCTGTGGAACGTTCATGGGCACCTGATTGGCGGGCGCGGTAATCAGGTTCAAAGCATCGTTGCTGCCAGCGTCGTAGCTGACGCCGCCGGGGATGATCGCGATCGCGTTGTACGAAGGCTGATCCGAGACCTGGACATCGAGTGAGCCGGTCGTAGCCGTCGACTTCGCTGGTACGATGGCGATGATCTCGGTCGGAAGAATGCTGGTGACCCGGGCTGCAACTCCGCCAACCGTGACGGTATCACCGGCGCGGAAGCCGGTGCCGCGGATGACGATGGCGCCACCGCTGGCAGGCAGGTGCGCCGGCGCAACCGTATCTGCATAGAGAACCCAGCCGCGATAAAGATAGTCGGGCCGGCCGTCGCCGCGCTGATCTGCGATGCCTAGCCGGACGATGTCATCCCCAGCGGTGGCTACCTGCAGCCATGTCTCACCGGGAGCGAAGCCGTTATTAGCCGGGCCGAATCCCACCGCGGTGGTGCCCGTTTGGTCGTAGCCATCCCACACGCCGATCGCCGGCATGGCTTTGGAAGCGCTGGGTTTGCCGGTTTCATCGAGCGCCTGGGCCACAATGGTGAAGACGCGGTTGCCACGGGCGGAGAGGGTATACCAGTCGCTGGATCCCACTTCGCCGAGAAGGCTGGACCACATGCCTCCGGCGGGAAGGGGTAGGGGCTGGGTTTCCGTATTGCCGGCACCGGGCCTGCGGGTTCGAATCGGGCTGGCGGTTATCTTGCCCGGGCCAATGTTCGTGACTCGAATGTTCGTGTTTCTGACATTCGTGTCTCCGACGACCGGTTCAACGGCCAGCGCAATGGGCCTGGTTGTGAATCCGCCTGCGGAGTTGACTGCATTCACAGAAAGGGTTTGGACATTGCCGGCCTGGAGGCTATTGATCTGGAGGGTCTGCAGCGCGCCGGAAGGAGTAGGTGATCCGAGTATGTATGGTCCGACCGAGCTGGTCCCGAAGTAGAGCGGATTGACGGCTTCAAAACTCACCTGGTAGTTGACTACGGTCATGCCGGGGGGCAGTGGAATTCCGCTCAGGTCGAAATAACCCTGCAAGGCTGTGTTGTCGCTGCCGAAACGATCAAGCCGGTTGCCTAGAGTATCTGTCCAACCGGTGACCGGATTGCCGTGGTTGCCGGCAAAGTAGGTTCCGGAGACGAACGTCACGGTGTACTGGTAGAGAGGGTTGCCATTCGAATCGAGAGGCCGCGCCACTACATTCACACCCTGCATCCCGTCGCCGTTGCGGAAGCTGATTGTGCCCTGGAGGCAGATGGTGTTAGGCGCAGTGGGAATTTTGCCCTTGAAGCTCGCCTGGTTGGCAGAAGTTACCGGGTAGATGCGGTTCAAAGCTGCAATGTCGTCGAAACGCAGGGTCGAGGGATTGGGAATGCAGGTGCCGCCGGCCGGCCCGCAGTCGCCGCTGAGCGCATCCATCACCGGCCAGCCCAGGGTTCCGTTGGGCTCATTGGCATTCACCGAAAGTGCGTTGTCATTGACCTGCGAGAAATCCAGCCCGAGAATGCGCCCGAAAGCCCGCTCCAGTTGGTAGCTCATCATCGCCACCAGATTCGCGGAGCCAGTGCAGCGCCCGTTCAGGACAATAACGCCGTGAGCCAGGGTTGCGTCTGGATTCATGGCATCAATCCAGACCAGTACGCCGTTCTGCGAGCAATTGCCCGGCTGGCTGGCTCCTGTTCCTTCCAGTGCGTCGATGACTCCGCCATCGGTGTCAAAGACCACGGCGACAGGCATGGCAGTGGCGGAAGGGGCAACATCACTGGGTTGCGCAAATGTGATCGAATTGCCAGCCCCGCCGCCGGCCAGTACATCGCCACCATTGACATCTTCATCAAGGGTTCCACCGTCGGTCAGGGTGACGGCGGCGGTGGGTACGGCGCTCCAGATTGCGGCTGCTGCCTCGGTCATGGCCACAGCCTGGGTATTGGAGAGAGAGCCCAACGATCCCTTGTCGACGAAGTAAGTGATCCGTCCGCTCGCCCAACGCACCGGCTGGCCTTTGACCCCGGGATTGAAAAAGCTGCTCCCCGCCACATATTTCGGGCCACCGGCAAGCGCCATCTGGGGCGTGAATAAGCTGCCGAGAGTCAATAGCCCAGCGACTGGAAAGAAGGAGAGAGAATTCGAAAAAATCCCCAATTTAGAACGGAAATAAGAACCAAACGTCACAGGATCAAGCCTTCCCGGCGGGAGTCTGTGCGAAATTTGAAGGTCGCGGCAAAAGCCGTCGATGGTCTTAAATTCCTCACAGATTCCTCATCGGCGAGAAGGCGATTCGACTAGAAAACTTTAAGTAATAGGAAATTCTTATGAAAGAAATCTAACCTTAAATCTCTGGATAGAAATCGAAGAAGGCGTCGATGCTCATGCGCAGCTGATTCTCGATCTGCTCGCGGGAACCCTCCAGCACATGCATCGTTACGTGAGCTTCGTGGCCGTTGGCGAGTTTGAGCGTAGCGTCCTGGACCTGGGCCACTTCGCCCTCGGGCAGAAGGCGCAATCCGTAGATCAGAGTCAGATTAGCCATGAGGATCATCTTATCTGGTGCGGGATCAATTCGCAGGACGCCCGCGGCGATCACTCTACTACAATCGTAGAGTTTGCTTACATCGCCAGGAAAGAATCCCAATGGACGAAATTCGCGATACCGTTATTCTCGGCTCGGGCTGCGCGGGCCTGACTGCCGCCATCTACACTGCCCGCGCCAACCTCAAGCCGCTGGTTCTGGAAGGTCATGAGCCCGGCGGTCAGCTTTCGATTACCACGCTGGTAGAAAACTTTCCCGGCTGGCCAGACGGCATTCAGGGGCCGGAACTGATTGAGAACATGAAGAAACAAGCGCAGCGATTCGGCGCTGAGTTCAAGATGAATCACCTGGTTTCGGTGGATCTGAGTGTCCATCCTTTTCGCCTGAAGACTGCTCACGGAGAGATTCATACCCGCACGTTGATCGTCGCCTCCGGTGCCAGCGCGCGCTGGCTGGGGTTGCCCAGCGAGCAGGCACTGATTGGCCATGGAGTTTCAAGCTGTGCTACCTGCGATGGATTTTTCTTCAACGGCCACGACATCGCCGTGGTGGGCGGTGGGGATACAGCGATGGAAGAGGCCCTCTTCCTGACCCGTTTTGCGACCAAGGTTTACCTGCTGCATCGCCGCGAGAGCTTCCGCGCTTCAAAGGTCATGCTGGAGCGGGTAGTGGCCCATCCCAAGATCGAGATCATGACCAACACCGTGGTGGACGAGGTGCTGGGCGTCGCAGAGAAATCAGTCTGTGGACTGCACATCCGCAACGTCAAGACCAACGAGAAATCGGTGCTGCCGGTGACAGGCTTCTTTCTGGGCATCGGTCATGAGCCGAACGCCAAGATGTTCCACGGCCAGATCGATCTGGATGAAGATGGCTACATCGTCACCCAGCACAATGTGCTGACCAAGGTTCCCGGAGTATTCGCCTGCGGTGACGTGCAGGATCGGCGCTATCGGCAGGCCATCACGGCGGCTGGCACAGGTTGCATGGCGGCGCTTGAGGCGGAGAAGTTCCTCGAAGAACACGGCCACTGATTTTCCATGTCTGAGTTAACGGACAATCTCGCTGGCGTTGAAGAACAAATCGCTGCCGCCTGCAAGGCCGCGAGCCGTCCTCGCTCGGAAGTCGAGCTCATTGCGGTTTCGAAAACCCATCCATCCGCAACGATTGCGGAAGCAGTAGGACTGGGGCTGCACGTCTTCGGCGAAAACCGCGTGCAGGAGTGGGCGGCGAAGTCGGCCGAACTGGCAGTGAGCCACCCGCCAGGGGCGGAATCGACGGTGCGTAGTCAGATACGGGTTCACCTGATCGGGCACCTGCAATCGAACAAGGCTGCGAAAGCGGTCGAAATCTTCGATGCCATCGATTCGCTGGACTCCGTAAAGCTGGCCGAGCGGCTGGATGCCGCGGTTGGCGATTCGCCTCTCCATGCAGGCAGGCGATTACCAATCCTCATTGAGATCAAGCTTTCCTCTGAAGAAACCAAGGCTGGTCTCGCTCCCGGCTCGAAAGAGCTGGCTGAGTTGCTGGAACGACTGCCTTTGCTCGCGCATCTCGAAGCACAAGGGCTGATGACCATCGCGCCGCTTGATGTTCCCGAGGCTGAAACGCGGGCCTGCTTCCGGGCGCTACGGCTGCTGCGGGACAAGCTGGCCCAGGCCCATCCGAAGCTGCATCTGCCGGTGTTATCGATGGGCATGAGCGGCGATTTCGCACTGGCCATTGCTGAGGGCGCAACGCGCATCCGCATTGGGACAGCGCTGTTCGGCAGCCGTCCGGTGTTGCAGCGGTGAGCACCAGCGTGCTCCGGGCGCACGCTGAAGGTTGTACGCTTGCGGTCCGCGTGCAGCCGGGCGCGAAGAAGACCGCATTTGCGGGGTTTTACGGCGAAAACTCCGAAACCAGGGTCAAGATTGCCTTACAGGCTCCGCCGGTCGATGGGCGCGCCAACGAGGCGCTGATCGCGTTCCTGGCCGAAGTATTCGGTTTACCTCGCTCCGCCGTTGCGATTCAGCATGGCCAGACCAGCCGCTCTAAGCTGGTGAGCCTGCAGGGCATCTCAATCGTCGAGGCACAGAGCCAGCTTCAATCACGGCTTCAGGCTGGATAATGGCCCCGTCCGGTACACTCGCAGTACTTCTGATTCACGAGGAAACAGCTGCCAATGTCGTCGCTGTATGTAATTTGTCTGGTTGTGATTTCGGCTGCCCTGATGGGTGTCTCGATATTTCGCGCCTCTTTGGTCAAGACGAAGGCTGATTACCTGGTAGCAGGGCGGTCCCTGCCGGCCTTGGTGCTGGTGCTTACCCTGTTGACTTCGTGGATCGGCGCAGGTTCGCTCTTCGCCGGGGCTGAAAATGCCTATCGCAATGGCTTCGCCGCGTTGTGGCAGCCGGCCGGTGGATGGCTGGGTTTGTTGCTGATCTACTTCATTGCGCCGCGAGCGCGGAAGTTTGCGCAGTTCACTCTACCCGACCTGCTGGAGGCGCGCTACAACCAGGTGGCGCGCGTGCTGGGCACCATCGCCATTCTTTTTGCTTATGTAGGGATCACCAGCTATCAGTTCAAGGGCGGCGGTAATGTGCTGCATTTGATCTTTCCCGACACAATCACTCCTGAGCTTGGCACCTACATCATCGCCGCGTTTGTCATCGTCTCCACGGCTCTCGCCGGGATGTCTTCAGTGGCTTACATGGATGTTGCGATCGGCTCGCTGGTCACCGTGATCTGCATCCTCGCTGCGCCGATGCTCTTCCTGAAGGCTGGTGGATGGACGGGTCTCCACGCCGCGCTGCCGCCAACGCACTTTGAGGTGCTGGGCAACCTGACGCTGCTGCGTGCGCTTGAATTCCTGGTGCCTACGATGCTGCTCATGCTGGGCAACCAGGTGATGTATCAGAAGTTTTTCTCTGCAAAGTCCGAGAAGGACGCGCGCATTTCGGTAGTTGGCTGGATTCTGGGCACGCTGCTGCTGGAGACGCTGATTGTGGCTATCGCAGTCTTCGGCTCAGCGCTTTATCAGACCGGCGAGGTATCCAAACAGCCGTACGAGATTATCCCGTACACGGCGCGGCATGGGCTGCCCGCATTCATGGGAGCGCTGCTCTTGAGTGCGGTCTTTGCCAAGGTAATTTCCACCGCGTCGAACTACCTCTTCTCTCCGGCAACCAACCTGGTGAACGATGTATTTGTGCGCTACATGGCTCCGGGCGCGTCGAATAAACGAGTGCTCATCATCTCGCGGCTGGCGGTAGTGCTGTTGGGCGTTTGGGCGCTCTATCAGGCGATCTATGCTCAAAGCATTCTGGAGAAGATGCTGTATGCCTACACCATCTATTCAGCTGCGCTTACCCCAGTGGTGCTGGCCGCCTTCTACTCCAAACGCGTAACCGCCTGGGGTGCAGTAGCGGCGATTGGCATGGGAACAGTGGTGACACTGGCTTGGGATATTCCCGGCGTCAAGACGGCCTTCCCGCAGATTATTGCGCAGCGTGACGCGATCTTTCCCGCTTTGTTTGCGGCTGTGGCGGCGATGATTGTAGTGAGCTTGTTTACCGCCAAGCCGACTGCAGCCCAACTGGCGAAATTCAGTTAACGCACATGCCCATTGCCCAACTCACCCTCGAAATTCGCATCGAACATGCCCAGTCTCTGAAGGACCGGCGGCAGGTCGTGCGCTCCTTGAAAGATCAGCTTCGCCAGGGCTTCAATATATCTGTCGCCGAACTGGATGAAGCAGTGACCTGGCAAAGCGCAACCATCGGCGTGGTGGCCGTCTCCAACTCACGTGACTATCTGCGTGGGCAGATCGAAGAAGTGGAGCGCGCCGCGCAGCGGATGATTCGCGAGCTGGGCGCGGAGATTGCCGACTCCTGGTGGGATTTCGTCGAGAGCTGAATGCCACCTCAGTCTTCGCGTAATGTCCGCGCAGGGTTGACGCGGGCGATCTTCAGCACGGGAATCATTGTCGCCAGAACCGCGATTGCCGTCAGCGTAAGCACCACAGCTGCGATCGTCGGCGCGTCGTAGACTCCGATACCGTAGAGCACGCTGCGCATGGCCCGCAAGGCAAAGACGCAGAGGATCAGACCCAGCAAGAGTCCCAGCGCCGAAGCGCCAAGGCCACTGCTGCCGATTTTGAGCATGGCCTGGCGCACACTGGAGCCGAGGGCGAGTCGGATACCGATTTCGCGGGTGCGCTGCAATACCATATTGGCAACCAACGAGAAGATTCCGAGGGCGCTGAGCAGCAGGGCCAGCCCGGCCATGACGGTAAGCAGGGCAACTTCTACGCGCTGGTTGGCGAGCGTGGTGTTCATCAGGTCGTTCAAGCTGTAAAAGCCTGAAAAAGGCAGGTTGGAGTCGACTCCCGAGAGAGCGCGCTGCATCTGTGCGGAGAGGCCTTCGATGGGATGCGCGTAGCGCACAATCCAACTGGGCTGGAACCAGACATGGGCTCCCAGCAATCCTTGATCGACTTGCGCCGCGGGAATGTACATGGTCTCTTCACTGGTGAGCGGAGTGTAATCGTCTCTGAGCCCTGAGGAGAGTTGGGTGTCGGCGACGACGCCGATGATGCGGGTGGTCTTGTCTACGATGTGGCCGATGGCATCGGCGGGATTGGAAACCTGGAAGAATTTGCGAGCGAAGGTCTGGTTGACGATGGCCACCGGCTGCGTCTCCGGTCCGTCGGAAGCAGCAAAGTCGCGACCGGCCAGGATGGGCATCTGAAGAGTGGAGAAGTAGTGAGGCGTCGCGTAGATTTGGTCAGCGCCCACCTGGTGGCCGGCCTGGGGGCCGTCGCTGATGGTCAGGCCGCCGTTCAGAGTGCGTTCATAAGGCAGATTGAGGCCGACAGCGGCGTCTTCCACGCCCGGAATCTGATTCATGGCAGCGACACTTTCGCTCATCAGTTTGCGGAAGGCAGCAGCATCCCGGTAATGGGCATCATCGAGAGAGGCTTTGGCGGCGAGAACCCCATTTGGATTGAAGCCGGGAGGCAGGGTTTCAAAGTGGACAAGAGTACGGATCAACAGCCCCGCCGCAGCCAGCAGAACGACAGTGAGCGCCACCTCTCCGGTGATCAATGCTTGGCGCAGGCGGATGCCGCCGCCCGCCACGGCATGGTTGGCGATGGCCGAGCGCAGGTCGATCTTGCGGGTGGTCAGCGCGGGCAGCATACCGAAGAAGATGCTGGTGAGCAGGGAAACCGCCGCGGTGAAGCCGAGTACGCGGCCATCGAGCGAGACCGAGGCAACAGGAAGGAAGTGCTCCGGGAGCAGGTGAAGCAAACCGCGCAGGGCGAGAGAGCCGGTACCTAGGCCGAAAGCGCCGCCGATGAGAGCCAACAGCAGGTTTTCAATCCAGAACTGGCGCTGAATCTGCCAGCTGGTGGCTCCGAGCGCAAGGCGGGTAGCAATTTCGCCTTGGCGGTGCAAGACGCGAACCAATGTGAGTCCTGCGAGGTTGGCGCAGGCAATGAGCAGGATGAGTCCCGCAGAAGCCATCAGCGCAAGGGCTTCCGGGCGGAGCTGTCGAGTCTGGCCCATCTGTAGCGGAACCGTGTAGTAGGAAATGCTGCCGCCAGGAAATTTGCTATAGAAACGCGCGGTGCGGACGGCGAATGCGTGTTCGATCTGGGTGTCGGCCTCCTGCCAGGTTGCTCCATCGCGCAGGCGTACGATGTCGCTGAAATTGGTGCCGCCGCCCTCTCCATTCCGGCTGGCTTGGAGAGACGTGTAGATATCGGCATCGAGGGGTGTAATCGCATCCCGGGGAAGCACGCCGACAACCGTGTAAGGCTCGCCTTTGAGTTGGATTCGCGCACCGAGAATATTGGGATCGCTACTGAAAGCGGTATGCCACAGCGAGTAGCTGAGGATGGCTGCGCGCGGACCCTCGGGGCGATCTTCTTCAGGCGAGAAGTTACGCCCGAGCAGAGGGTGAAGGCCGATAACGTCGAAAAAGCTGGCCGAGACGCGGCCGCTGTGGACATACTCGGCATGGCCACCGGCTTGTCCTGTTTGCCCCGCAGTTTGAAGACTACCTCCTGAGGTCAGGCCGGCGGTGAGCGCTGAGGTGAGGGCTGGAACGTTGTCGCGTAGTTGCTCCCACATCTGGCCATCGAGGTTGGTGCGAAGATCACCGTTAGTGATATTCGGCCCGCTGAAACGAACGAAGATCGTTCCCAACCGCTCGGGATGTGGGTAGGGAAGCGCCTTAAGCAGAAGCGCATTGACCAGCGAGAAGATAGCCGTATTGACGCCGATTGAAAGCGCCAGCGTGATGATCACCGTAGCAGTGAAGCCTGGATTGCGCAGCATCTGGCGGATGGCGAAATTGACATCGCCGAGGATGCTTTCTACCCGCGGCCAGAGCCAGGCTTCGCGGCCGGACTGCTCAATTCTGGCTACGTTGCCAAACTCGCGTTTGGCTTGGTACTCCGCCTCCCGGTGGCTCATGCCGCTCGCGATCAGCGCTTCCACTTTTTCCGCGATGTGCTGGCGGATCTCCTCGGAAAGGTCGTCGTAGATCCGGCGGCGGGCGAAGAGTGGTCTGAACCAATTCCTGAACCAATTCATAGTTCTGCTCCCTTAGACACGGCTCCTAAGGTTCAACTGGCGAAAGAACAAGATTGATGCCTCTCAGCATCTGTTCAAAGCTGGAAACCTCGCGCTCCAGGTGCTTGATTCCAGCAGCGGTAATCCGATAGGTGCGCACCTTGCGATTGCTCGCAGATGTTTCCCACTCCGCCTGCACGAGATTTTCCCTCAGCATGCGCTGCAGGGCAGGGTAGAGCGAGCCTTCTTCGACCTGGAGCAGATCGTTCGACCGCTGCTTGATGTGCTGCACAAGCGCATAGCCGTGCATTGGCTGCCGCCGCAGAGACTGCAGGATCATCATCTCCAGAGCCCCCCGGAAGAGGTCGCGCTGATCGGGTTTGGTTATAGGCGCCATAGGCATATCTGAAACTAGCCTAGCATAAAATAGTGTGAGAGCAATTTCAATCCCTTTAACCCCTCTGAGCTTCAATATTTGTCCAGTTTCCGATCTTGTCCTGCTTCGCTTGGCTGGCGAATCAAGCCCCATTCGCACGGTAGTCTTGAACTCAACAGAATGGAGCGCTGGATGGGACCGGATTCCCCAAAAACCAAGACTGATCCCAAAACAGACCGCAAAGACGATAGGCCCGCCGTCACATACTCGCACCGGCTGGAAGAGTTGCGACGATTGCAGGCTGTGGAGCAGCGGCTTGAGAGGGCGATGGGCTATTCCAAGCTCGTGGTTGCTCTCGCGGTGGCGATTGCGGCTGTCCTGCTGATCTATCACCCAATGGCTCTTGGATCGTTGTTGGCGTCGATTGTGGTTTTTGTCGCGCTGGCGGTGATTCAGGAGAGGGCGGCTCGAAAGATTCGCTATGGTGCGAGGGCGATTGCCTTTTACGAGCGAGGTTTGGCAAGGCTCAATGGCGGCTGGGAAGGCCGAGGCGAAAGTGGAGAGAGATTTTTGGATCCGATGCATCCCTATGCCCGCGATCTGGATATCTTTGGCAAGGCATCGCTCTTTGAATTGCTTTGCACAGCGCGGACGCGTGCTGGAGAAGAGACGCTGGCAGCTTGGCTGTCGGCCGCCGCGCCCGTGAATGAGGTGCTTGAACGGCAGGTTGCTGTCGAAGAGCTGCGGTCTTGGGTCAAGTTTCGAGAGAGACTGTTTTGCCTGGGAGAGACCGTGCGCGTGGGGTTGCGGCCCGAGGCGTTGATCGCCTGGGGCGAAAGCGAAACTGCTTTTGCGTCGCAATGGACCCTGGCTTTGGCTGTGATGGGTACAGCATGGATCGTGAGCGTGGTGTGCTGGGCGGTGTTGGGCTGGCCGTGGTTTGCCTTGTTTGCTTCGTTGCAGAACTTCGGTTATTCGCTTCGCTTGCTCCGGCGTATGGAGGAATCGGCCAGTTTAGTCGAGAGAGCGTCGGAAGATTTGAAGCTGCTGGCTGATGTTCTAGCGCTTATCGAAAGCCAGCGATTTTCCTCTCCGAAGCTGCTTGCAATTCAGGCCGGGTTGAAGCGCGAAGGCGTTGCGCCATCAGCGGCGATTCGCAAGCTGGCTCGCATTGCCGAGTATCTCGCGTCGCGCCGCAACCAGTTTGCCCGCATCTTCGATCTATTTATCTTTTGGAGCGCGCAATTGGTCTTTGCGGCAGCGCGCTGGCAGCGCGAGTATGGTTCTTCCATCCGCGGCTGGATCGATGCAGTTGGAGAGTTCGAAGCGCTGACCGCGCTCGCCGGCTTCGCCTATGAGCATCCCGAGTATGTTTTCCCTGAATTCTCCGAGGGGCGGCCGCTGTTTGAGGCCGAGAGTTTTGCCCATCCGCTGTTGCCGGCCGGCAACGCGGTAGTGAATGACCTGAAGCTGGGTGATGAGATGCAACTCATCATTCTGAGCGGGCCAAATATGGCAGGCAAGAGCACGTTCATCCGGGCCGTCGGCGTGAGCGCGGTGCTGGCGCAGTGTGGCGCGCCGGTAAGAGCACGGCGTCTCCGGCTTTCGCCGCTGTCTGTCGGAGCCTCGATCTGTGTGCTGGATTCGCTCTCGGGCGGTATGTCGAGGTTCTATGCCGAGATCCACCGGGTCAAGCTGATCTGCGACCTGGCGGGCGGCTTGGCAGATGAAGGTGACCTAATAGAAGATGACCTGGCAGATGAACCAGTTCCGCTCTTGTTTCTGCTGGATGAGCTGCTCTCAGGCACCAACTCGCACGATCGCCTGGAGGGAACCGAACTAGTGGTGCGGAGTTTGCTCGAGCGTGATGCGATCGGCATTGTCAGTACTCACGATCTGGCGCTGACGCGGATACCGGAGACGCTCGGCGAGCGGGCCGTCAATTGCCACTTTGAAGACCGGCTTGAGGAGGACGAGTTGATCTTCGACTACAAGCTGAAACCGGGCGTGGTGCAGACCAGCAACGCTCTGGCGCTGATGCGATCGATCGGACTTGGCTTGCCCAGCTAGAACGGGCATCCCGCGCGGAAAATCTCTATTCGCCATTGCCGGGAATTATTACTGAAAAGCGCATACTGAGTTGAGTGGGGAGAACTGCCATTCCCGCAGCACTCTCGGTTCCAAGGCGGATTGGCATCATGTGCAAAAAATAAGTGCGCAAATACAGCGCAAAACCACAGCCAATGGCGCCATAGCGGCACAAAAATTGCTCGTAAGCGAGACATTCGGTTGGAGATAGACGGAAAAAGCAGTACCCCCTTCCTGGGGTTTCTGCTCCTGTGCTCGCTTTTCGGCGATTGAGACCGCATTTTCAGTTCATGTCATTGCACAACGCCGAAACAGCTTGATCAGGACCGCAGACTCAGCCTCTGCTATCCTAAGTGGTTTACCCGGAAGGAATGCGGGGAGGGAATATCATGGCCGAACCAAGATCGCGTGTGTACCACCGAAACCGGGTGGCGGAGACGTTGCGCGAAGAGATTGGAACCATGCTGGAGGGCCAGCTTTCCGATCCCCGCATTGCTTTCTGCTATGTGACGGAAGTAGCGATGAATCCAGGCTCGAAGTCGGCGCGGGTGTACATTGCCGTGGACGGCGGCGAAGAAGCTGAAAAGCAGACGGTAGAGGCTCTGGTCGCAGCCAAGGGCTACATCCGGCATGAATTGCTGGAGCGGATGGGCATGCGCCGCGTGCCGGATTTGAGCTTCCATGTGGACAGGTCGGAGAAGTTTCAGTCGCGCATCGACGAGCTGCTGGGCCGGGCCAAGAAGCGTCAGAAGGCAGCGCCCGCGGCAGACAAATCCAATGCCCCCGCATCTCAGTAGAGAAGATTGATGGCGACTCCTCAGCCCATACGAATTGCGACGCACGGCAGCGCTGACAAAATTCAGGGTATGTCCGCGACTCCCCCTGAAACAGCGCTGGAAATAATGCCGGAAACAGTGCCTGAAATGAAGGCGATTCTTACCGCCTTGCGCGAGGGCGAGCGGTTTTTGGTCTGTTCGCATTCACGGCCCGATGGAGATGCGATCGGTTCTATGCTGGCGATGGGCATGCTACTCAGGCAGATGGGCAAGCACGTGGACCTGGTTGCGGCAGATCGCATCCCGGCGGTGTACAGGTGGCTGCCCGGGGTGGAGCAGATTCGCACCGCGATGCGGGTGCATGGCCCGTACGATGCCGTGGTTCTGCTGGAGTGCGATGGTCTGGAGCGGACCCGGCTCCGCGGCCTCGAACGCATGTTTCACATCAACATCGACCACCATGCCAGCGGTAAGATGTTCGGCAATCTCAATTGGATCGACCGGGGCGCCTGTTCGGTAGGCGAACTTGTGCATCGGCTGGTGCTGGCCGCCGGCTGCACGGTGACGGCGCAGATGGCAACCTGCCTGTATGTGACGCTGCTGACCGATACAGGCGGCTTCTGCTACGGAGGCATTCATGCCAGCACCTTTACGCTGGCCGCCGATCTGACCGCAGCCGGTGCCGATCCGGTACGAATTGCGCGCGATGTCTACTTCGCCAATCCATTCTCGAAGATTCTGCTGCTGGGGCGAGCGTTGAGCAACCTGCATCGCGACGGCGCCCTCGCATGGCTCTGGGTCACGCATGACGATATGGTTGCAACCGCCGCAGCGGAGGAAGACTGCGAGGGCGTGGTGAATTACGCGCTTTCGACCGCGGGCGTAGAGGCGGCTGTCTTTCTGCGCGAACTGCCCGAAGGACATATCCGGCTGAGCCTGCGCAGCAAAGGAAAAGTCAACGTTGCTGCAATCAGCGAACGGCTAGGCGGCGGAGGGCATGAGAACGCCGCAGGCTGCACGCTGGATGGGCCAATGCCGCAGGCGACAGAGCAGATTCTCGATGCGCTCCGCCGGGAAATGGACACCGCGCAGAAGTGAGCCGGATTGTGTTGGCGACGATTGGCTCGCTGGGCGATCTTCATCCCATGCTGGCCTTGGCATTGGAACTCAAACGGCGCGGGCATCAGGTCACGATCGCGTCGACCGGGCACTATCGTCCAAAGGTCGAAGGCCTGGGACTTGATTTTCACTCCCTGCGTCCTGATTGGGATCCGACAAACCGGGAACTGATAGCGCAGTGCGAGGACTTGAAAAGTGGACCGGAGGTGCTCTTCCGGCGCCTGATCTTGCCGCATCTGCGCGCGACGTATGACGATCTGCTGGCCGCTGTCGCGAACGCCGACCTGATGATCTCCGGTGAGCTGGTCTATGCGGCGCCGCTGGTTGCGGAGAAACTCAAGCTACGCTGGGTGTCGGTGATCCTTTCGCCGACGTCTTTCTTTTCAGCGCATGATCCGTCGCTATTGGTGAATATTCCCAACGCCTATCGGCTGCGCCGGGCGGGCTGGATCGTCAATCGAGCAATCCTGGAAATCGGAAAGCTGGTTTCAAGACATTGGTGGGAGCCTGTGCGGCAACTGCGCCGGGAATTGGGATTGCGCGTTCAATGCGATCCCGTCTTCAAAGACAAGTTTTCGCCGGATCTGGTACTGGCGTTGTTTTCGCCCTGGCTGGCAGAGCCGCAGCCGGACTGGCCGCCTCAAACACTCCAGCCGGGATTCGTCTACTTCGATCGCGGGGGAACGGAGGATATTGCAGAGCTGGAGAGTTTTCTGGCCGTGGGCGACGCCCCGATCGTCTTTACCCTGGGATCGACAGCGGTGCACAATCCCGGAAATTTCTACGAAGCGAGCCTGGCTGCAGCCCGTAGACTGCGGCGCCGGGCTTTGCTGTTAGGGGCCAGGCGCGAGCCCTCCGTTGGTTGGGCCGAGGTGCTGACTCTACCGTATGCGCCCTATTCCCAGGTATTTCCTCATGCAGCTGCCATCGTGCACCAGGGTGGCTCGGGGACCACGGGACAGGCGTTGCGCAGTGGACGGCCTCAACTGGTCGTACCGTACGGATGGGATCAGCCGGACAACGGAAAACGGCTGGAGAGATTGGGAGTTGGATTGTGCCTGGCCAGAGCGGACTATTCGGTGGAAACGGCTACCGCTGCATTGAGCCGGTTGTTGACCGAACCCGGCTTTGCCGTGCGAGCCGCGGAAGTTGTGACTCAGGGCAAAAATGAAGAATCTCTTATGGCAGCTTGCGGCGCCGTAGAGGCGATATGAAGGGCGAGTGCTATTGGCAGGCGAAGAGCTGGCAGGGCAAATCTGGTAGGCTAGGTTTCGGGCCAACTCCCCCACTGTGGCCGAGAGACCTTTCTTGGACTTTGACCGGCTTTTGAGATTCAAACCAGTGGAGATACCTCTGCCGCAATCTACCTCAGCACTTTACGCGCGGCTTCGCGGATTCATCGCCGGCTTGCGCCCTCCAGACAGGACTACCTGCTGGGAAGTGGTCTCTCTGGCTGCGTTCATGACCTTTTTCGTCCTCTATGGAGTGACACCCTATCTGGGCGGCGCGGGCATGGGTCTGGTCGGCGCCGATGAGCCGCGCTATGCGCAGATTGCGCATGAAATGCTTGAAAAGCTGAATCTTGCGCATACGTTTCGCGAAGAGTTGAGCGCTTACGTCACGCCCTATCTCTACGGCAAGCCATGGCTGGAGAAGCCGGCGCTCTATTACTGGCGGGCCATGCTGGTCTTCCGCGACTTCGGAGTCCATGACTGGGTGGCGCGCCTGCCGTCGTCGAGTTTTGCCCTGTGGCTGGTGGGACTGACCTATCTGCACATGCGCAGGTTCCGCAAAGGCGGTCATCTGGATGCGGCGCTGATTACGGCCGCCTGTGTGGGGCTGCTGGGCTTTTCGCGCGGGGCTTCAACGGACATGCAACTGGCGGCGCCACTTTCCATTGGTTTGCTGGGCTGGTATGCGTGGTACGAAACAAAGTCCAAGTTTTGGCTCTTCGATATTTATTTCTTTACAGCCGTTGCAACCCTTGCCAAAGGGCCGGTGGCTCCGTTTCTGGTGCTAGTCATCGTAGGCTCATTTGCGGCATTGCGACGGGAATGGTGGATCTTCTGGAAATCGCTGTGGTGGCCGGGAATTGCACTCTATTTTGCGATTGTGCTGCCGTGGTTCATCGCCGTGCAGCATCAGAACCCGACCTTCTTTCAAGAGTTCTTTCTCGAACACAATCTGGAGCGGTTCGCCACTAACCGCTATCAGCACCAGCAGCCAATCTGGTACTACGTCGTGGTGATGCTGCTGGCGACCATGCCGTGGACGGTGATCGCCATGCGAGCGTTGGTGGACGGGGTACGCAAATCCGTCATCGAATGGCGGAATCGGCATGAACGCATGAGCAAGCTGCTTCCCGGCAAGGTGCGGGAAAGTCAGCCCGGCGATGCATTTCCGGAGTTCCTGGTTTTGTGGGCATTGATTCCGATTCTGTTCTTCTCGTTTTCGCAATCGAAGCTGCCGGGATACGTTTTGCCGTCGATTCCGCCAATTACGATTCTGACCGGAGATTACCTGTTCCGTTCGCGAGGCCGGGGATTGCAGCTGTGGGTGCTGCTGGGCCATGCGCTGCTTGTAGGCGTGGTGACAGCGGCGGTGCTGTTGTTGCCGTGGTATGTCAAGCATGGGATCAAGGCCATCCCGCCGGTTCACGCTGCAGTGGTGGCAGGAATATCGGCCCTTTCGGCGGCAGTTCTAATTTTGCTGGTTGTGCAGCGCTGGGGCGTCGAGAGATTGCGCTTGGCGACATGCAGCGTACTGGTTGTGTTGTTGCTCTTTCTCTATGGGGTAGGGCCTTTCTTTTGGATTCCGGGGATCTCGGCGAGTAAACGGACGATCGAGATGCTCGACCGGGTGTACTCGGCGCGGCCTCTGGCCGATCGACTGAGTAAGTTCGTGCCCCCGAGCGAGACGGTGGCCGTATTTCGCGTGCGCCGGGACATGGAATACGGCCTCGCCTTCTACCGGAATCATCAAGTCGCCAACTATGACGAGGTAGGCGTGCCGCCCGAGGAACACATTTTGGTGGTGCGGGTGACCGGGAAAGGCGGCGTGGATCTGGGTTCGCAGGCCGCTCTCAGCGAGTATCTGGAGGGCCGGCACTACGAACAGCTTTTCGGCTGGCCTGATCAGGAGTTGGTCGTGTATCTGGTTGGAGCCAGGTGATCCGGGAAGAAGTAGCGCCCTGCGCTTTCCGTAGTTGGACGGGTAAGGCGTATCACGTCGGCCTCCCGAATCCGTATTGAAACTTTGCGAGTCTAACAACGTAGGATCGTAATCGTGATCCGGTTGCAAATCTGTTCCCGATGGCAAGGCAGAACTGCTGTATGCTTTTTCACAATCCCCTCGGGTGCGAATTGGGGTGGTTGAGAAGCATCCGGCATCAAGCGGGAATTGAATGTAGAGTGCAACGATCGAGTGATCATCCGATGATCTGGCCGGCGATAGCCAGTCAGACAACCTAACCGGCAGCTCAACCTGAGGCATAACATGGCATCCGGTCTTTCGCTCGAGATCCTGGACTTGCGGCACTTCGCTGCGCCGATGCTGCGGCCGGTGCTGGAGGCGGAGAGCGTGCTTTGGCGCGAGCGGCTGAACTGGGATTACCTGGCCTCGGCAAAACTGCTGCTGCAGTACTTGGACTCGCGTTCACTTCCCGGATATGTCGCGGTGGATGCGGGGCGGGTGACCGGCTACGTCTTCTGCGTCTATGAAGACTCCAAGGCCGTGATCGGCGACGTTTTTGCATTGCGAGAAGGTGTCGGCGAGGAGAACGGTTTGCAGCGCGAAGACAGCGCCGCAGGATGCGAGGTCGAGGAAAGCCTGCTCCAGCGCCTGCTGGAATTGTTACTGCACTCGCCCGGAGTTGACCGTATCGAATCGCAACTGCTGCTGCATCGGGACGGGGTGCATTCAGAGATATTCTTGCGCGCGGGCTTTGAGGTACACCGCCGCCTTTACATGCGGCGGGGACTGGTTGGCTCCTATGTGGAGGCCAAACTGGATTTGCCTGCGGAACTGGAGCTGCGTCCCTGGCAGGATCACGATCTGAATGCTGCCGGAAGACTGATTGCCGAGGCTTATCGTGACCATCCTGACAGCCGCATCAACGACCAGTACCGGTCGGTGCAGGGCTCGCAGAAATTTCTGCACAATATCGTGCGATTTCCTGGCTGTGGTGTCTTTTCTCCGCAAGCCTCGCATGTAATTGTGGAGCGCGGAAGCCGCGAGCCAGTGGCTTTGGTGCTGGGATCGCGGGTCAGTGCGCAATGCGGGCATATTACGCAGATCTGCGTGCACCCCTCATACCGGCGCATGGGGATGGCACGGCTGCTGCTGCAGGTGGCAGCCGTGCAGTTTCAGCGACTGGGCATGTCGGAGCTTACGCTGACTGTGACTGAGGCGAACAGGGGTGCGGTGGATTTATATACGACAGAAGGCTACTCGCTGGCGCACAGCTTTAACGCCACAGTCTGGACGCGGACCTAACGGGCCAGCAGAAACATAATCCAACTGAGAACGATCGCCGAGCCAGCGAAGAGACCGAAGGATGCTGCTCCGTAGCGGAGCATGGTCCTGGGTGTGTTGCGCTGGGTGATGGCGAAGACCACTGACGTGAAAAGCGCGAAGAGCAGGACGGCGGTGAAATGGGAGGGCGAGAACATTAGCGCTTCCTGCCGGTAAAGAGATTGTGGGCGTCAACAGCGGCGATGATGTTGAGCAGGCCGGCTACTACGATGAAGCGGGTGCCGTAGTCGGCGGTGGTGATCTGGAAGGAGTCGGCGCCAAGGCTGAGTTGGCGGCTGATAAAGTAGAGCAATCCGGATCCCAGATCGCCGGCGAGGCAGAGGATATCGAGAATGCCGTGGGTGCTGGTGTAGAGCTTGCCCTGCATGGCGATTCCCAGGAAGAACATGCCGCCGATGGAGGCCAGCAGCAGGCCGCCGCGAATCCATTTGCGCTGCATGAAATGCCCAGCTCCGGGGATGAGCCAGCCTGCGATCAGTGGACCGTACTGGAATCCGGAAGTGGTTGCGGTCTTTGCGGTTGCCATTTCTTTTTGATTTTATCGCACTGGAAACGGGGAGGGGGGAGGGGTAGTGTTTTTTATCTGTATCTTATTTATTTTATTTAGCTTATGGATGAATTGCGGGGCGCTAAGAGAGGTTTAGGGGCGGTTGGATTTGGCGCGGTGGGAGCGGGTTTCACGGGTAGAGTGGGCTACCTGGGCTGCGTAGAGCAGCTTGGTGCCTTGGGCGCTGACGATGATATCCATGGCCATGCCGTGGGCGACACAGGCGATGAAGTCGCGGATGTTATCTAAGCCGGAGAGAGTCGGCATTGCGTTGCAGTAGGCCTTGCAGGCTGCTTTGTCGACGCCGATTCTGCCTTTTTGGCGCTCGATCGCCTCTTTCATGGCCTGGGTATAGGCTTCGTAGCAGCGCGCGACGGCGGGGTTGGCGAAGAGGGGCAAGGAGGGGTCGAGCGGCTCGGGTGGCTTCGGCGTCCCCAGGGCCTCCATGAGCGCTTCTTTGATGATGGAGGAGTTGGCAAACTTGGGCATTTTCGGGGTTTCAGGCATGGAGATTTCTCCCTGGCGTGAGCCGAGGGTCTATGGCCAACGCTGATTTTCATTGTGCGCTTTCGGGGCATAATTATCGGCAAATGCGATGCCGGGCGGGCGATTGGCCGGGGGTGTCTGGCTGTGGAACGTGATGGAACGAAATTGTTCCACGATTGGCAATTTTGGGTGAATGGGAGGCGCTTGGCGAGGTTTGTTGGAAGTGGCTTGTTTCGTTGGGGTTGGATTTGCGTTTCTTTATGAGGTTTTATGCCTTGTTGCAGCGAATGGGGATTCTGGCGTATTGGGCTGTGATGGCCCGGTCAGACTTTGAGAAGACGCACATCTCAGGTGCGAGATTTGGCATCCGACGATCATCCTCTGCCCTAGCGACCTCACTCCTTGAAAGTCGAGAGTTGTGGCGCTACGGAAACCCACATCTCAAAATCGAGATGTGGGGCACCCTCAGTTGTTACCTATTCAGATGTGGGCCACCCGCCTGTTTCATATATGCTTTTGTCCCTTCGGCTGGCTGCCTGAGGGATGGAATTTTGCTGCCGGCCCATGAAACGGAAAAACAGATTTCCTTCGGAAATGACAAACAAAAAGGCAAGTGCCGAGAAGCAGATTCCCTGCGGGAATGACAAACAAAAAGGCAAGTGCCGAGAAGCGGATTCCCTGCGGGAATGACAAACAGAAAAGCAAGTGCAACAGCAAAGACAGAAGCAGATTCCCTTCGGGAATGGCAAATATTCTTCGGGGATGACAAATATTATGTTGTGGATGAATCGGGTTGTGGAGTTGGAGGCAGAGCTGGTGTCTCGGGCTGTTGCTGGAGTTTTGGGTACAGGTCTTCCCAGGTAGGGTTGGATTGTTCTATGAGGGCGATCTTCTGGGCCCTGGTCCAGTGCTTGAGTTGTTTCTCTCGGGCAATAGCGTTCTGTATGTAACGGAAGTATTCGTAATGGATGAGGCGGTGGATGGAGTAGCGGGCGGTGTAAGTTCCTGGCAGTTGTTTGCGGTGGGTGGTGGTGCGTTGTTTCAGGTTGTTGGTGATGCCGATGTAGAGATTGCGCGAACGGCTGGAGAGGATGTAGACCCAGAAATGGTATTCGCGGGGCGGCATGGGGGAATGGTAACAGGGCTGTGGATGGCAACAGCAGATTCCCTTCGGGAATGACAAACAAAAATGCAAATGCAACGGCAAAAGCGAACAGCGGATTCCCTTCGGGAATGACAAACAAAAAAGCAAATGCAGGAGCAGAAGCGAACAGCAGATTCCCTTCGGGAATGACAAACGAAAGTGCAACGGCAAGAGCAGAAGCGAACAGCAGATTCCCTGCGGGAATGACAAACGAAAATGCAAATGCAACGGCAAAAGCGAACAGCAGATTCCCTGCGGGAATGACAAACAAAAAAAAGCAACGGCAAGAGCAAAGGCGAACAGCGGATTCCCTTCGGGAATGACAAACAAAAAAGCAACAGCAAGTGGAGATGTTTAGATGCGGACTAACTCTTGTTGGCGGGGGCCGGTGACCCAGGCTTTGTTGAGGGAGGTTAGCATGTTGACTTCGCTGCGGATGCCGAATTGAGGATGGCCTGGTTGGAAGTTGGCGGGCAGGTAGATGCCGGGTTCTACGGAGAAGCAGGTGTTGGGGAGGATGATGCGTTCGTCGTGGGCTTCGAGGTTGTCGAGGTTGGCGCCGGAGCCGTGGAGTTCGATGGCGATGTTGTGGCCGGTGCGATGGGTGAAGTATTCGCCGAAGCCGGCGTTGCGGATGACTTCGCGGGCGGCGTCGTCGGGCTCGTAGCCGTGGAGCGGGCGGCTGGGGGCAGTTCCGGTATAGGCGCCCTGGGCAATTCCGGTTTGGGCGAAGGCGCGGGCGGAGAAGGCGTTTTCTACGCAGGCGATGGCGGCGTCGCGGGCTTCGCGGACGGTGGCGAAGACGTGTTGTTCGAGCGGGGTGGGTTCGCGGCCTATGACGCCGGTCCAGGTGATGTCGTAGTGGATGCTGTTGGGAAGGTCTTTGCGTCCCCAGATGTCGATGAGAAGGAAGTCGCCGTTGCGGATGGGGAGACAGCGTTCGGCGGTGGGCTCGTAGTGGGAGTCGGCGCTGTTGGGTCCGACGCTTACGTTGGGGCCGTTTTCCCAGGTCAGGCCTTCGCGGCGCATGGCTTCAGCAAACCATTGGACGAGGTCGAATTCGGTGATGTGGGCGGGGTTGCCGGTGGGGGGATGGAGGACGCGGCCTAGTTCGCGGAAGGCGGCGGCGAGGATGCCGTCGATGGCGCGCTGGGCAGCCTGGTGGCTGGCAATCTGGTCGGCTGAGAGGACGGCTTCGAAATGGCTGACGAGGTCGGCGGAAGAGACGATTTCTTTGCCGAGGGAGCGGAGGAATTCGACGGTGCCGGCGTCGACCATGGAGACGTACATGATGGCGTTGCGCGGGGAGTACTGCATAGCCAGGCGGCGGGTTCCGGCGAGCATGGTGTCGATGCCGGTGGCGAGTTCCTGCCAGCTTGAGTATTGGCCCTTTGTCCCTGGCAGGGAGTCGAGGCGGCCGGCTTCGATGCGATGGACGAGCTTGCGGGGCTCTCCGACGGTAGGGATGAAGTAGTACCAGCGGCGGGTGACGTGGGCGTGGGGATCGAGGCCGAGGATGCGTTCGCCGACGGGATCACGGTGATGGTGGTCGTAGAAGAGCCAGCCGTCGATGCCGGAGAGAGGGCCTGCGCCTGCGGAGGCTTCGCGGAGTGCGGCTTGTATGGCTTCAACCTGCATGGGGACAGGATACGGCATTTGGCTGCTGTAAGGCCTGGCCCCGCATGGAAGAAGCGGGGCCGGACTTGAACAGTGATGCTGTTTTTTACGGATTCACGGTGATGGTTCCGTTGACATTCTGGAAGTAGTAGTTGGTTGAGTTGAGGGTGCCTGGTTTGATGGTGATGGGGTAATGTCCTGGGCTGGAGGCGGAGGTGG